>Ga0207713_1000013_pt1 | contig 475751 bp, 449 predicted proteins | sample KBSS64metaG_FD_184404 | JGI IMG/M metagenome (GOLD analysis project Ga0207713, IMG submission 184404) | Switchgrass rhizosphere microbial communities from Kellogg Biological Station, Michigan, USA - KBS S6-4 metaG (SPAdes) (version 2) | ecosystem: Host-associated > Plants > Roots > Rhizosphere...
CCGGGGAGACGGTCCAGCGCCACATGTCTTCTTCGTGCTCGGTCCAGGTGTCTTCCAGCACGCCGCCTTCATAGGAGATGTGCAGCAGGTTGGCGTCCATCGAGTACGGGGACTTCTTCTTGCCGTGGCGCTCGATCGGAATACCGTGCTTCTCGGCATAGTCCATCAGCTTCTCGCGCGAGAGCAGGTCCCACTCACGCCATGGGGCGATGACTTTCACACCTGGCTTGAGGGCATAGGCGCCCAGCTCGAAACGCACCTGGTCATTGCCCTTGCCGGTGGCACCATGGGAAATGGCGTCGGCGCCGGTTTCGTTGGCGATCTCGATCAGGCGCTTGGCGATCAGTGGGCGGGCGATGGAAGTACCCAGCAGGTACTCGCCTTCATAGACGGTGTTGGCGCGGAACATCGGGAACACGAAATCGCGCACGAATTCTTCGCGCAGGTCGTCGATGTAGATTTCTTTGACGCCCATGGCCTGAGCCTTGGCGCGTGCCGGTTCTACTTCTTCGCCCTGGCCCAGGTCAGCGGTGAAGGTCACCACTTCGCAGTTATAAGTGTCCTGCAGCCACTTGAGGATCACCGAAGTGTCCAGGCCGCCGGAATACGCCAGAACGACCTTGTTTACGTCCGCCATGCCATCACTCCACGGGGTTGTACGGAAAGCCGATTAGTCTACCGTTCAAACCCGCAGATTTACAGAGGCGCGACAGCAAATGACGATGAAGCGACAATAACTTTCGCGCGGGCGACCCTTCTGAGCAGCCTTTATAGCTGCGCGGGCGGCTTGGCTTGCGCAGGGCCGGGCTGCGCAGGCGCCTGCCGGGACGCCGGCACCGGTGCCTGTTGCACCGCTTCAGGCGGTACTGCGGGTTGCTCGGCCACGGGCACCCGCGACAACTGGATGTTCACCCGGCGGTTGAGGGCGCGGTTGGCAGCGTTGGTGTTCGGTGCGATGGGGTACTGCTCGCCATGAAAGCGCATGACGATATCGGCTTCGGGCACGCCCCCCGCCTTCAGATAATCCATCACGGCCAGGGCGCGACGGCGCGACATGTCGCGGTTGGTCAGGCGATTGCCGCTGTTGTCCGAGTGCCCGTCGAGCTCGACATGGTTCACGCTGGGGTCGGCTTTCATGTACGCCAGGATGGTGTCCAGGCGGCGCTTGGCGGCGGCGTCCAGGTCGTTGCCACCGCCTGGAAAGCCCACCTGGGTACGGCTGACCTGGTCGAAGTTCATCGCCAGCAGTTTGCTGGTGCAAGCCTGGAAGTCGGTGTAACCCTGGCTGAACTTCACTGGCAGCACCCGTACTTCCGTCGGGCGCCCGGTTTCCCCGGAAAACGTACGGATGACCGTGCTGCGCCCCTCGATGAGGCCGCCGATCAAGCGGCTGGCCTGCCCCTGGGAACTGCTGAACAGCGTGTCACCGCCGCCCATGCGCACCGAACCCAGGCTGATGTCGCCGCGCCCTGGCTGCCACGGCGCGGCCGCCGCCAGCAAGGTCGCCGAGCCACGGCCCAACAGGCGGCTGTTGGACTTGAGGCTGAACACCGCCCCCTCCCCCGCCCGCTGAACGAATTCACCGGAACCGAAATCGGTGATGGGCTGAACCAGCCGACATTCGAATTGATCGCCTTCGACCTTCCACTCGACATTCTCCAGACGGGTCTGGAAAGTGATTGCCATCGCAGGCAGGCTGGCAAACATACTGAGCAGGGCAAGATAACGCTGGCGCACGGGAGGCTCCACAAATGTGTACGGCATACCTCCGGGCTATCGGTCGGGTCGCGGAAAACTTGATAGCGAGTGCCTGCATCGCCCATTTGCGGTAGCATTCCCCCGAGTTCGAACCGCCTGGAAACCCCCATGTCCGACCGCCTGACCCTCCTGCGTCCCGATGACTGGCACATCCATCTTCGCGATGGCGCCGTGCTGCCCCACACCGTCGGCGACGTTGCGCGCACTTTTGGCCGCGCAATCATCATGCCCAACCTGGTACCGCCTGTTCGCAACGCCGAGGAAGCCGACGCCTACCGCCAGCGCATCCTGGCCGCACGCCCGGCCGGCAGCCGTTTCGAGCCGCTGATGGTGCTTTACCTCACCGACCTGACCACGCCTGCCGACATCCGCGCGGCCAAGGCCAGCGGGTTCGTCCACGCGGCCAAGCTGTACCCGGCCGGGGCCACCACCAATTCCGATTCGGGCGTGACCAGCGTCGACAAGATCTTCCCGGTGCTCGAAGCCATGGCCGAAGTGGGCCTGCTGCTGCTGGTGCACGGTGAAGTGACCCGCGGCGAAGTGGACGTGTTCGACCGCGAGAAGCTGTTCATCGACGAGCACATGCGCCGCGTGGTGGAACGCTTCCCTACCTTGAAAGTAGTGTTCGAACACATCACCACCGGTGATGCCGTGCAGTTCGTCAACGAGGCCTCGGCCAACGTGGCGGCGACCATCACCGCGCACCACCTGTTGTACAACCGCAACCACATGCTGGTGGGCGGCATTCGTCCGCACTTCTACTGCCTGCCGATCCTCAAGCGCAACACCCACCAGGTGGCGTTGCTGGACGCGGCCACCAGTGGCAGCCCCAAGTTCTTCCTGGGCACCGACTCGGCACCTCACGCCCAGCATGCCAAGGAAGCGGCCTGCGGTTGCGCCGGTTGCTACACCGCCTACGCGGCCATCGAGATGTACGCCGAGGCATTCGAGCAGCGCAATGCGCTGGACAAGCTCGAAGGCTTCGCCAGCCTGCATGGCCCGGCTTTCTACGGCCTGCCGGTGAACACCGACACCATTACCCTCGTCCGCGAAGAGTGGACGGCCCCGGCCAGCCTGCCGTTCGGCGAGCTGTCCGTCATCCCGCTGCGCGCCGGTGAAAAACTGCGCTGGCGCCTGCTGGAGAAAACCGCGTGAGTGAAGACCACTTCGACGAAGACCAGGACAACGGCGGTGGCGGCTCACGCCACCCCATGGCAGCGCGGTTTCGCGGTTACCTGCCGGTAGTGGTCGATGTCGAGACCGGCGGCTTCAACAGCGCCACCGACGCGCTGCTGGAAATCGCCGCGACCATCATCGGCATGGACGAGATGGGCTTCCTGTACCCCGAGCACACGCTGTTCTTCCGGGTAGAGCCGTTCGAGGGCGCCAACATCGAGCCGGCGGCGCTGGAGTTCACCGGCATCAAACTGGACCACCCATTGCGCATGGCAGTCAGTGAGGAATCGGCACTGACCGACATCTTCCGCAGTATCCGCAAATCGCTGAAGGCCAATGGCTGCAAGCGCGCGGTGCTGGTGGGCCACAATGCCAGCTTCGACCTGGGCTTCCTCAATGCCGCCGTGGAGCGCAACGACCTCAAGCGCAACCCGTTCCACCCCTTTTCCAGCTTCGACACCGCCACGCTGGCGGGCCTGGCCTACGGCCAGACCGTGCTGGCCAAGGCGTGCCAGGCAGCCGACATCGACTTTGACGGCCGTGAGGCCCACTCGGCCCGCTATGACACCGAGAAGACCGCCGAGCTGTTCTGCGGCATCGTCAACCGCTGGAAGGAAATGGGTGGCTGGGAAGACTTCGACCGTTGATACGCCCCGCCTGATCACCCCGTGATCCCTGCAGGAGCTGGTTTGCCAGCAAGCCTTTCGAGCCCCCAAAGGCTCGCTGGCACGACCGGCCCTGCACCCTCTCATCCCCCGCACATGACCACCCATCGCTCTGACTTAATGCGTTGCGAAGTTGTTTTGACAAGCATTCTCATTACGATTAGTCTCACCGCATCAAGACGACACAGCGACGGTGTGCCCCCTATGTATGTTTGCCTCTGCCAAGGTGTGACCGATGGTCAGATCCGTGACGCGATCTATGAAGGATGCTGCAGCTACAAGGACGTCCGCCAGACCTTGGGTGTGGCCTCTCAATGCGGTAAATGCGCCTGCCTTGCCAAGCAAGTGGTGCGCGAAACCCTCACCGAACTGCAAACTACCCAGGCCGCCCTGCCCTACCCGGTAGAATTTACCGCCGCCTGAAACCCCGAATACTGAAGAACCGGACCGTGTGTCCGGTTTTTTTATGCCTGAAATTCAAGTAGTTACGTTCCGGATGCGGAACTCAAACATTCTTATTCCGATTAATTTTCATATAGTATTCAATAACTTAGGTTTGACAGCGGAAGTTGCGGGGCTCAAACTTCCGGCATTGGCACCCATTACCCAGGACAGGACCCCACCATGAAAGGCGATATCAGCGTCATCCAGCATCTCAACAAGATCCTCGGTAACGAGCTCATCGCCATCAACCAATACTTCCTGCACGCGCGCATGTATGAAGACTGGGGCCTGAACAAGCTGGGCAAGTTCGAGTACAAGGAATCCATCCAGGCCATGAAGGACGCTGACAAACTGATCAAGCGTATCCTGTTCCTGGAAGGCATTCCCAACCTGCAGGAGCTGGGCAAGATCCTCATCGGCGAACACACCCGTGAAATGATCGAGTGCGACCTGAAGATCGAACGCAAGGCCCACACCGATATCAAGGCCGCCATCGCCCACTGCGAAACCACCGGCGACTTCGGCAGCCGCGACTTGCTGGAAGACATCCTGGAAGACCAGGAAGAGCACATCGACTGGCTGGAAACCCAGCTGGGCCTGATCGACAAGGTCAGCCTGGAGAACTACCTGCAATCGGGCATGGGCGAGGACGAGTAAGCCTTACTTCGTCCTGTCCTGCACTGGCCACGCACATCATCAAAGCCCTGTTCGCAGGGCTTTTTTGTGCCCGAACGGTTCCCCAGCTAAAAATGAAGATACTTTCATGTTACCAAAGTAGGGTGCGACAAAGCGCCGCAGGCCGCCAAGCACGGGGCTTTCAGCCATTCGTACGATTTGCGCAAGTAATCGTTGCAAAAACCGCCTGTTTACTTAGGAAGCTAACAAATTCTATAAAGGAGTCCTGCAGAGCCTTGCTGCAGAACTTGAGAAATTGGAGCTTTCAAATGACTGTAAAAGTAACCGAACGCGACGATTCACACATGTCTCACGAAGGCGTGGCCGCTGGCATCCGTATCTGGGACGTTTACCAACAGGACCTGTTGGTCGGCATGTTCCACAACGAGAACGACGCTCAGAGCTATAAAGCCGAGCTGGAAAACCTGGAAGCGCAGCGCTCCCAGCAATAAGTCATTTTTATATCGTCACTACTGCCTTCAGTAAAAAACCCCGCCCAGGCGGGGTTTTTCTTTGTGCGGGGTTTACCACATCAGGTCGTCAGGGATCACGTAGGCCGCGTACGGGTCATCGGCGTCCGGTTCCTCGGTCACCACGTTCAGCAACACGATACGCTCTGGTGCGCGCTCCTGGATCTTCAGGGCGGCCTCGCGGGGGATCACCTCGTAGCCACCACCATGATGCACGATGGCCAGCGAACCGGAACTCAGCTTGGCGCGCATCAAGGCGTTGACCGACAGGCGCTTGACCTTCTTGTCATCGACGAAGTTGTAATAGTCTTCGGTGGTCAGCTTGGGCAGGCGCGACACCTCGATCAATTGCTTGACCTGGGCGGCGCGGGCTTTCTGCTCGGCCTTCTCTTGCTGCTGGCGGTTCAGCTCCTGGTCACGCTTGACCTTCTCGGCCATCGCCTCCTGGGCCAGGCGCTGCTGGGTGTCATCGACTTCCACCTGGCCTTTTTGCTCCAGGCGCTTCTGTTTCTGCTGGTTCTTGCTGACTTGCTTGACCTGCTTCTGGTTGACCAGACCGGCTTTCAGCAATTGGTCACGAAGGGAAAGGCTCATGGTACGTGCTCACTTATGCAACGGGCTCAGCCACAGCTGGGCAGGTTTTTTTCCTGGCGTTTGGCGTCGCCCCACAGGGCGTCCAATTCGTCGAGGGTGCAATCTTCAATGGGGCGGTGGGTGTCGCGCAATGCCTGTTCGATAAAACGAAAGCGCCGCTCGAACTTGCCGTTGGCGCCGCGCAAGGCGTTTTCCGGGTCGACCTTGAGGTGCCGGGCCAGGTTGACCACCGTGAACAGCAGGTCACCGACCTCCTCGCTCACCGCCGCGTGGTCATCACCGGCCATGGCCTCCAGCACTTCGTCCAGCTCTTCGCGCACCTTGTCCAGCACCGGCAGCGCCGCCGGCCAGTCGAAACCGACGCCTGCGGCACGCTTTTGCAGCTTGGCGGAACGCGCAAGGGCCGGCAAGGCCTGCGGCACGTCGTCGAGCAATGACAACTGCTCAGGGGCCAAGGCCTTCTCAGCGCGCTCCTGGGCCTTGATCTCGTCCCAGCGCAGCTTGACCTGCTCTTCGCTCAGGCGTGGGGTGTCCAGCGGCGCGTAGAGCTCGCCGGTGGGGAAAACATGGGGGTGACGGCGGATCAGCTTGCGGGTGATGCCATCGACCACGCCGTCAAACTCGAAGCGGCCTTCTTCGCGCGCCAGCTGGCTGTAATAAACCACCTGGAACAGCAGGTCCCCCAGTTCGCCTTGCAGGTGCTCGAAGTCGCTGCGCTCGATGGCGTCTGCGACCTCGTAGGCCTCTTCCAGGGTATAGGGAACAATGCTGGCGTAGGTCTGCTTGATGTCCCAGGGGCAGCCGTACTGCGGATCACGCAGGCGGGCCATCAGGCTGAGCAGGTCTTCAAGTGAATACATCTGCAAATCTCTTGGAGCTTCCCGCCCGGCCCTGCAGAGGACAAGGCGGGCCGAGGGGTGAATTAAGGCGTGCGGTTACGCCGGGTCTCGATGATGTTCGGCAGCTGCGAGATACGCCCCAGCAAGCGCCCCAGGGCATCGAGCCCGGGGATCTCGATGGTCAGCGACATCAGCGCGGTGTTGTCTTCCTTGTTCGAGCGGGTGTTGACCGCCAGTACGTTGATGCGCTCGTTGAGCAGCACCTGGGAGACGTCGCGCAGCAGGCCGGAACGGTCGTAGGCACGGATCATGATGTCCACCGGGTAGGTGAGCACCGGCACCGGGCCCCAGCTGACCTGAATGATGCGCTCCGGTTCGCGGCCGCCCAGTTGCAGCACCGAGGCACAGTCCTGGCGGTGAATGCTGACGCCGCGGCCCTGGGTGATGTAGCCGACGATGGCGTCGCCCGGCAGCGGCTGGCAGCAACCGGCCATCTGCGTCATCAGGTTGCCCACGCCCTGGATCTGGATGTCGCCGCGCTTGCCCGGCTTGTAACCGGTGCTGGACTTGCGCGGTATCAGCTCCAGTTGTTCGTTGCCGCGCTCCGGCTCGACCAGTTGCTGGGCCGAGTTGACCAGGTGCGCCAGGCGCAGGTCGCCCGCGCCAAGGGCCGCGAACATGTCGTCGGCTGTCTTGTGGTTGGCTTTTTCGGCCAGTTGCTCGAAGTCCACCTGGGGCAGGCCCAGGCGGCTGAGTTCGCGCTCCAGCAGGGTCTTGCCGGCGGCCACGTTCTGGTCGCGGGCCTGCAGCTTGAACCAGTGGACGATCTTGGCCCGCGCCCGCGAGGTGGTCACGTAGCCCAGGTTCGAGTTCAGCCAGTCGCGGCTCGGCGTACCGTGCTTGCTGGTGATGATCTCCACCTGCTCGCCGGTGTTGAGGCTGTAGTTGAGCGGCACGATGCGGCCGTTGATCTTGGCGCCGCGGCAATTGTGGCCGATCTCGGTGTGTACGCGATAGGCGAAGTCCAATGGCGTGGCGCCCTTGGGCAGGTCGATGGCGTGGCCGTCGGGGGTAAACACATATACCCGGTCGGGCTCGATGTCCACGCGCAACTGTTCGGCCAGGCCACCGATGTCGCCCAGCTCTTCGTGCCACTCCAGTACCTGGCGCAGCCACGAGATCTTCTCTTCGTAGTGGTTGGACCCGGACTTGACGTCGGTGCCCTTGTAACGCCAGTGGGCACATACGCCCAGTTCCGCTTCCTCATGCATGGCATGGGTGCGGATCTGCACTTCCAGCACCTTGCCTTCGGGGCCGATGACCGCGGTATGCAGCGACCGGTAGCCGTTCTCCTTGGGGTTGGCGATGTAGTCGTCGAACTCCTTGGGAATGTGCCGCCACAAGGTGTGGACGATGCCCAGCGCGGTGTAGCAGTCGCGCATTTCGGGCACCAGCACGCGCACCGCGCGCACGTCATAGATCTGGCTGAATTCCAGGCCCTTGCGCTGCATTTTGCGCCAGATGGAATAGATGTGCTTGGCACGGCCGCTGATGTCGGCCTTCACGCCGGTGGCCAGCAGCTCGTTCTGCAACTGGGTCATCACATCGCTGATGAAACGCTCGCGGTCCAGCCGGCGCTCGTGCAGCAGCTTGGCGATCTGCTTGTACTGGTCGGGCTCCAGGTAGCGGAAGGACAAGTCCTCCAGTTCCCACTTGATATGGCCGATGCCCAGGCGGTGGGCCAATGGCGCGTAGATGTCGAACACCTCGCGGGCCACGCGGTTGCGCTTTTCTTCGTCGGCGTTCTTCACCGCACGGATGGCGCAGGTGCGTTCCGCCAGCTTGATCAGCGCCACGCGCACGTCGTCGACCATGGCCACCAGCATCTTGCGCAGGTTTTCCACCTGCCCCTGGCTGCCCAGCACCAGCGACTGGCGAGGGCTGAGGCTGGCGCTGATGGCGGCCATGCGCAGCACGCCGTCGATCAGTTTGGCCACCACCGCGCCGAAGCGCTCGCTGACGTCGGCTACCGTGACCCGGTCTTCGCGCACGGCGCGGTAGATGACGGCCGCCACCAGGGTGTCCTGGTCAAGCTTGAGGTCGGCAAGGATTTCGGCGATTTCCAGGCCCGCCTGGAAACACGACGTACCGTCGGCCCAGGAATGCTTGGCCATGTTGCCTTGTTGCTCGGCCTGCAAGGCGAACTCGCAGGCTTGTTTCAGGGCCGCACGGTCCAGCGCCAGGTCGACACTGACGATGTGGTCCAGCCACGCATCGAGATTGATACTGCCGTCAGTGTTGATCGGCTGGTGTGCTCTCACCTGTACCATCTTGTTTACCTTCCCTATGACGCGTTGCTAACGCATCAACAGATCGCTGGCTTTGCCCTTCGCGGGGCCGGCAAAGGGCATGCTTTCAAGCACCAGTCGGATTAGACGGACCTTCCTGGTCCGCTTCAAATAACGCCATCGCCTCGACATGCGCTGTCTGGGGGAACATGTCGAGGATTGCGGCACGTTTTAACCGGTAGCCCTGCTTGATCAATTCGACCGCGTCGCGGGCCAAAGTTGCCGGGTTGCAGGACACATACACCAATCGCTTGGCACCCAAGGCCGGCAGGTTCCTGACCACCTCGTACGCACCGTCGCGCGGTGGGTCCAAGAGTACCGCAGAAAAGCCTCCGGCGGCCCACTGTGCCCCCGCCAACGGCTGGGACAAATCGGCCTGAAAAACCTTCACGTTATGCAGATTGTTGCTGAGCGCATTGGCTGCCGCCCGGTCCACCATCACCTGCACGCCCTCGACCGCCACCACGTCCTTCACCCGGGTGGCCAGTGGCAGGGCGAAGTTGCCCAAACCACAGAATAGATCCAGAACGCGTTCCTGGGGTTGCGGGTCGAGCCATGCCAGGGCCTGCTCGATCATTGCCGTGTTGACCGCCTCGTTGACCTGTACGAAGTCACCGGGGCGGTACGCCAGCGTCAGCTGCCAGGGGCCCAGGGTAAACCCCAGGGCATTGCTGCCATCGGCCGGTTGCGGCTGGCCTTCGCCTTGCAGCCACAGCTGCGCGCCATGGCCGGTGCAGAACGCTTGCAGCGCTTGCAGGTCGGCGTCCGCCAGGGGTGCGGTGTGGCGTACCAGCACGCACAGGTCAGTACCGGCGAACAATTCCACGTGGCCAATGGCCTGGGGTTTGCCCAGGCTGCCGAGCACCGCGGGCAAGCCGCTCATGATCGGTTGCAAGGGCTGTACCAGCACCGGGCAATCGGCGATGGCGACGATGTCCTGGCTGGCGGCGGCACGGAAGCCAACGTCCAGCCTGCGGGCTTTCTGATCCCAGCGTACGGCCACCCGGGCGCGGCGCCGGTAGCCGAATTCGGGGCCCGTCAGCGGGGCTTCCCATTGTTCGGGCACAAGGTTGCCAGCACGCTGCAGGTGCTCGGCGAGCATGCGCTGTTTCAGTGCCAACTGTTCTTCGCGGGGTACATGCTGCACGCTGCAACCGCCGCAGCGGTCGACGTGGGCACACGGTGCCGGGCGGCGCATGGGGCTGGCCTTGAGCACCTTTTCGGTGCGTGCTTCCACCACCTTGCCATGGGCATTGAGCACCCGTGCTTCCACCTGCTCGCCCGCCAGGGCGCCCAGCACGAACCAGGTGCGGCCTTCCAGAAAGGCAATGCCACGGCCATCGTTGCTCAGGCGCTCGATGTCCAGGCGTTGCTTCTTGCCGGTGGGCACTTGCACGGCCCGCTGACCGCCCGCAGGCTGAAAGCGCAGGCCGACGTTCTTCTTAGCCATCAGTGCGCCGCATCGAAAATGCCGCTGGACAGGTAGCGGTCACCGCGGTCGCAAATAATCGCGACGATGGTCGCGTTTTCCAGCTCCTGGGACAAACGCAGCATGGCCGCCACGGCGCCGCCGGAGGACACACCACAGAAGATGCCCTCTTCACGCGCCAGGCGGCGTGTGACGTCTTCGGCTTCGGCCTGGGCCATGTCGACGATGCGGTCGACGCGGTCGGCCTGGTAGATCTTGGGCAGGTATTCATGTGGCCAGCGGCGGATGCCGGGAATGGCCGAGCCTTCCATGGGCTGCAGGCCGACGATCTGCACCGCCGGGTTCTGCTCCTTGAGGTAGCGCGACACGCCCATGATGGTACCGGTGGTCCCCATGGAGCTGACGAAATGGGTGATGGTGCCCTGGGTCTGACGCCAGATCTCGGGGCCTGTGCTCACGTAGTGGGCCTGGGGGTTGTCGCCATTGGCGAACTGGTCCAGCACCTTGCCACGGCCTTCGGCCTGCATGCGCTCGGCCAGGTCGCGGGCGCCTTCCATGCCCTCCTCCTTGGTGACGAGGATCAGCTCGGCGCCGTAGGCAGTCATGGCCGCCTTGCGCTCGGCAGTGGAGTTGTCGGGCATGATCAGGACCATCTTGTAGCCCTTGATCGCCGCCGCCATGGCCAGGGCGATGCCGGTGTTGCCGGAGGTCGCTTCGATCAGGGTATCGCCGGGCTGGATCTGCCCGCGCGCTTCGGCACGGGTAATCATCGACAGCGCCGGGCGATCCTTCACGGAACCGGCCGGGTTGTTGCCTTCGAGCTTGAGCAGAAGGGTATTGCTGGTCTCACCGGCCAGGCGCTGCAAGCGCACCAGCGGCGTGTTGCCGACGCAATCGGCGATGGTTGGGTACTGCAGGGTCATGGCGAATTCGCAATCCGGACTGCGGGGCCGCCTATCATACCGGCAAACGCCTTCAGGCCATATCACGCAAAGTGCGCGGCTCATTCCATTGAGTTATAAGCCGCTGGAATGCGCAGGTTCAGTCGCAGCCCGGCGCCACTGTTCTGCGCCCACAAGGTGCCGCCCTGGCGGGCCAGGGCGTTGCGCGCGATGCTCAGGCCAAGGCCGAACCCGCCGTCGCCCGGGCGCGAGCCATCCAGGCGGATGAAAGGGTGAAAAATACGCTCCAGGTCGCGCTCGGCCACGCCGCCGCCCTGGTCTTCCAGCCACACCAGCCACTGGTCGCCTTCACGACGGCCGGCCAGGCTGATCACCCCACCCGGGGGCGAGTGGCGGATGGCGTTGCGCAGGATGTTTTCCAGCGCCTGGGCCAGGGCGTTGAGGTTGCCCTGCACCCAGCAATCGGCACTGACCCGGCATTGCAACTGGCTGCTGGGCCAGCCACTTTCGTAGCAGGCGTTTTCCGCCAGCATGTCCCACAGCGCCTGCACCTGGATGGGTTCCAGAGCGGGCGCAGTGCGCTCGGTGTCCAGCCAGGCCAGCTGCAGGGTGTCGTCCACCAGCCGTTGCATGCCCTGCACTTCGCGCTGTACACGGTCGCGCAGGCGCGCGCAGTCCTGCTCACTGTCACCGGCCACCCGCAACCGGCTCAGGGGCGTGCGCAGCTCATGGGAAAGGTCGCGCAGCAATTGGCGCTGCAGGGCCACGGTGCTTTGCAGGCGCTCGGCCATGTGGTCGAAAGCCCGCCCCAGCTCGCCCAGTTCGTCGCCGCGGCCAGTGGCCTGGGCCGTCAGGCGGCCCTGCAAGGGGTCGGCGCGCCAGGCATTGGCTTGCTCGCGCAGGCGGTTCAGTGGCGCGATCAATAAACGGTAGAGCCCCATGCACAACAGGAAGGTGAACACCCCGGGGATGATGCCGGTGATGGTCAGGTGCCACAGCAAGGCATAGCGGCCCGGCATGAAACGCTCTGGCAGTTCGATCACCAGGCTGCCCGCGCCAGCGTCGTGGGGGAACGGTACGCGCATCCACGGCAGCAGTTGCGAGCGTCGGCTGACGGGCCACTCCAACCCTCGCAGAAAGGTCAGACGCTGGCTCTGAGCGGCCGTCCAGGGGGTGCTGCCCAAGGGTTGCAGGTCTGGACCGATGACCGCCACCCAACCATTTTCACGCTGGCGAATGGCGGCCAGCCAGCGGTCGACGCCCTCCGTGCCTGCGTCTTGCCAGGCTTGTTCGGCTTGTGCGGCATAACCCTTGAGCGCCTGGCGGGCCTCGGACGACAGGAAGGCGTTCTGGGTTTCCATGTACCGCCCCCACGACCAGCTCAACCAGATCATCAGCAGGCAGAAGGCGACCAGCAGCACCACCAGTTTCCAGAACAATGAATGACGGCCTGGCATGTCAGGCATCCTCGCCGGGGCTGAGCACGTAACCCTTGCCCCACACGGTGCGTACCTGCCTGGCCTGGTAGCCGGCAGCCTTGAGTTTGCGGCGGATCTGGCTGACGTGCATGTCCAGGCTGCGGTCATGCTGGGCGTAGCCGCGCTGCAAGGCGTGCTGGTACAGAAAGGCTTTGCTCAGCACTTCGTCGGCGTGGCGGTTGAGGGTGTCCAGCAGGCGAAATTCGCTGCGGGTCAGGCCCGCGGCGCGGCCGGCGAAAGTCACGTCGAAATGCAGGTCATCGAACTGCAGGTCATCACTTTCCGGGCGCACCGGGCCCTGGCTGCGCCGGCGCTCCAGGGCCACGCGCCGCAGGATGGCCTCGACCCGCACCTGCAGTTCATCGACGCTGAACGGCTTGGGCAAATAATCATCGGCCCCGCGGCGAAACCCGCTGATACGATCGGCCTCCGCCCCCAGCGCCGACATCAGTATCACCGGCGTGGCCGAGTGCTCGCGCAGGTGCTGCAGCACGTCCAGGCCGTTCATGCCGGGCAGCAGAATGTCCATCAGGACCACGTCGAAGCCCTCGCCCCGGGCCAGGGCCAGGCCGTCCTTGCCATTCTGGCACCAGGTAACCTGAAAGCCGCTGCGCCCCAATTGCTCGTGCACATAGGCACCCAGCACGGGGTCGTCCTCAATGGCAAGAATGTGGCCAGCACAGTGGGTTGCAGGATTCATTGGCATCTGGGAGTGATTATCAATCAGTGATTATCAGTGATCCCAGTGCTAGCAAGCAACCACCCTTTGTCCAGCGGCTTACAGGGGCAAAGCGCTATCAATCATCGCCTCTAGTACCTGGCGAATAGGCGGCGCCGGGTCGGGCAGGCCTTGCAGCATCAAGCTTTCGGACAGCGCCGTGAACAGCATGGCCAAGGCTGGGCGTGGCATCGGCGGCTGCTTGCCACGGTTGTTGAAAATGACCTCGATCAGGCGCCCCAAGGCTTCGCTGTTCTGCCGGTGCAGCGCGTGGTAGTGGGGGGCGAAAGCCGGGTCGCGGGAAGCCATCAATTGCAGTTCGACGTCCAGAACCACACAGGCCTTGTTGTGCTTGAGGTTGTCGATGTACTGCACCAGGCCCTGGCTCAGTTCGGCGGGCGAGGCATCGGCGTTCAGCACACTGCTCAACCGCTCGATTTCCACCCCTTTGAAACGCTGGGTCAGCGCCAGGAGCAGCTCGGCCTTGCTGGCGAAATTGGAAAAGAAAGCCCCCTTGGAAAACCCCGCGGCCTCGGCAATATCACTGACGCTGGCGCCGTGGTAGCCCTTGCTGACCATCAAGTCGGTGGCCGCCTGGAACAGTTTTTCACGGGTGTGCTGCTGCTTCTCTTCACGGCCCATTCTGGTTTTGATCAACGCTCGTTCTCCCCACGCGCTAACCCATCATGGTAACGCAGCTGGCAGGGTACAGCGCAGCAGCAATTAAATACCAATTGATATCCAGATACCGATTGGTATTTAATCGACCTCATGCCACGCACAGCACCTCATCGTCCGCCTGGCTCTACAGGAAGATCATCCAATGGAATGTGTATTTGTCACCGGTGCTACCGGCCTGTTAGGCAGCAACACCGTACGCGCCCTGTTGCACCGGGGCATTCGGGTCAAGGCCCTGGTGCGGTCCCAGGAAAAAGCCCGCAGGCAATTCGCGGGCCTGCCTGTGGAATGGGTACAAGGGGACCTGGCGCGCACCGAAGCCTTCAGCCAACACTTGCAAGGCTGCGACACCCTGATCCACACCGCCGCCTACTTTCGCGACAGCTACAAGGGTGGCCGGCACTGGCAGGCCCTGTACGACACCAATGTCACCGCTACCGAGCGCCTGTTGAGCGCCGCCTACGCCGCCGGTATCGGCCGCGCCGTGCACGTGTCGTCCATTGCAGTGCTGCACGGCCGCCCTGGCCAGGTGATCGATGAAACCATGTCGCGCCCCGAACAGGGTGCCGACGACTACTACCGCAGCAAGATCCTGGCCGAGCAGGTGGTGCAGCGTTTCCTGCGCCATCATCCGGACATGAAGGTAGCCATGGTGCTACCCGGCTGGATGTTCGGGCCAGGCGACATTGGCCCCACGTCGTCCGGCCAGTTCCTGATGGACTACGTGGCCGGCAAGCTGCCGGGCGTGCTGCCGGGCACGTTCTCGGTGGTGGATGCCCGGGACGTGGCCCTGCACCTGCTGGCCGCCGCCGAACGTGGGCGCAGTGGCGAACGCTACCTGGCGGCCGGCGTACACATGGACATGGCCAGCCTGCTCAAGGTGCTGGCCGAGGTCAGCGGCGTACCGGCCCCGCAGCGGCAGGTACCACTGGCCCTGCTGCGCGTGATCGCCGCAGGGTATGAGCTGTACCACCGGCTCAGCGGCAAGCCGGTATTGATCAGCCCCGCCACCGTACGGCTGATGGCCCAGGAGCGCGGCCGCACCCACTTCAGCCACGTCAAAAGCCGCCACGAACTGGGCTGCAGCTTTCGGCCCGTGGCGCAAACGCTGGCCGACACACTGGGCTGGTACCGGGCGCAGCCGCATGCCGAAAGGACGGGGGCAGCAACCCAGCCACGGTGAAACCAGCGATAAAGCGCTACAAAGGATGCATGCACGCCCCCGGCAAGGTATTTTGCCAGGGGCGCGCGACAGTTCGCGTCCATTTCGGGTAGCCAAAGCAGGGAGACAGGCGTGCTGAAAAGACTGGGGATCAAGAGCCGCGTGCTCCTGTTGGCACTGTTGCCGGCGACCTTGATGGCCGTGTTGCTGGGCGGCTATTTCAGCTATGTGCAGCAGGCTGAACTGCAGGCCCAGTTGCTGCGCCGCGGGCAAATGATCGCCGAGCAACTGGCGCCGCTGGTCGCCCATGGCATGGCCAGGACCGACAAGCCGCTGCTGGAACGCATCGCCGCCCAGGCGCTGGAACAGGCCGACGTGCGGGCCGTGTCGTTCCTGGCCCCCGACCGCTCGCCCCTGGCCCACGCCGGCCCCAGCATGCTCAACCCGGTGCCCATCGGCAGCAGCACCCATTTGCTGCTGCGCAGCGGCAACGACGCCACCCGCTACCTGCTGCCGGTGTTCGGCCGCCACCGCGACCTGGCCGGCGACGTGGTGCCGGGTGAGGATGACCGCCTGCTGGGCTGGGTAGAACTGGAACTGTCCCACGACGGCACCCTGTTGCGCGTCTACCGCGGTCTGTTCGCCAGCCTCATGCTGATCGCTGGCGGCCTGCTGGCCACCGCCCTGCTGGCCGTACGCATGAGCCGCGGCATCAACGGCCCCATCAGCCAGATCAAGCAGACCGTGATCCAGCTCAAGGACGGCAACCTGGAAAGCCGCTTGCCCGCCCTGGGCAGCCACGAACTGGACGAACTGGCCGCTGGCATCAACCGCATGGCCGAGACCCTGCAAGGTGCCCAGGAAGAACTGCAGCACAGCGTCGACCAGGCCACCGAAGACGTGCGCCAGAACCTGGAAACCATTGAAATCCAGAACATCGAACTGGACCTGGCGCGCAAGGAGGCCCTGGAGGCCAGCCGAATCAAATCCGAGTTCCTGGCCAACATGAGCCATGAAATCCGCACGCCGCTCAACGGCATCCTGGGTTTCACCCACTTGCTGCAGAAAAGCGAGCTCACCCCGCGCCAGCTCGACTACTTGGGCACCATCGAAAAGTCCGCCGACAGCCTGCTGGGGATCATCAACGAGATTCTCGACTTCTCGAAAATCGAAGCTGGCAAGCTGGTGCTCGACAGCATTCCGTTCAACCTGCGTGACCTGCTGCAGGACACCCTCACCATCCTGGCCCCCGCCGCCCACGCCAAGCAGCTTGAACTGGTAAGCCTGGTGTACCGCGACACCCCGCTGTCGCTGATCGGCGACCCCCTGCGGCTCAAGCAGATCCTTACCAACCTGGTGAGCAACGCCATCAAGTTCACCCGCGAAGGCACCATCGTCGCCCGGGCGATGCTCGAAGATGAAAACGATGACGGCGTGCAGTTGCGCATCAGTGTGCAGGACACCGGCATCGGCCTGTCCAGCCAGGATGTGCGCACCTTGTTCCAGGCCTTCAGCCAGGCTGACAACTCGCTGTCCCGCCAGCCCGGCGGTACCGGCCTGGGGCTGGTGATCTCCAAGCGCCTGATCGAGCAGATGGGCGGCGAGATCGGAGTGGAAAGCGCCCCGGGCGAGGGCTCGGAGTTCTGGATCAGCCTGCGCCTGCCCAAGGCCCGCGACGACGCCGAAGACCAGCCCGGTGAGCCGCTCAAAGGCCGGCGCATCGCCATGGTCGAGCACCACGACCTGGCCCGCCAGGCGTTGCACCATCAACTCGAAGACCTGGGCATGGAGGTCAGCACCTTCGCGTCGGTGGAAAAACTGGTGGGCGGCATCAGTGCCGCGCACCTGGCCGGGCAGCCCATCGACCTGGCCGTACTGGGCCTGACCAGCTATGACATCGGCCCTGACCGCCTGGCCCCACAGGTGCGTGATATCGAGAAACTGGGCTGCCACGCCCTGGTGCTGTGCCCCACTACCGAGCAGACGCTGTTCCATTCGGCCATGCCCAACCCGGACAGCCAACTGCAGCCCAAACCGGCCTGTACACGAAAATTGCGCCGTGGCCTGAGCGACCTGATCAACCCCAAGCGCCTGCGCGTGGACACTGCCCAGCCGTTAGGCAACCGCGCGCCACGGGTGCTGTGCGTGGACGACAACCCCGCCAACCTGCTGTTGGTGCAGACCCTGCTCGAAGACCTGGGGGCCGAGGTGCTGGCCGTGGACAGCGGCTACAGCGCTATCCGGGCGGTGCAGGATTCACGCTTCGACCTGGTGCTGATGGACGTGCAGATGCCCGGCATGGACGGCCGCGAAACCACTGAAAAGATTCGCCTGTGGGAGGCCACCCAGACGGGGCCGGCGTTGCCCATCGTGGCCCTGACGGCCCATGCCATGGCCAACGAAAAGCGTGCATTGCTACAAAGTGGCATGGACGATTACCTGACCAAACCCATCAGCGATCGGCAACTGGCCCAGGTGGTGCTCAAGTGGACCGGCCTGGTGCTGCGCACCCGCACCACCGAGCGTGCCGAATGGGTAGCCGAAGACGACGTGCTGCATGTGCTCGACCCCGAGGAAGGCTTGCGCCTGGCCGCGGGCAAGGAAGACCTGGCCGCCGACATGCTGGCCATGCTGCTGGCCTCACTGGAAGATGAACGCCGCGCCATCAAGGCGGCCCGCGATGCCCAGGACCACACCCTGACCATCGAACGGGTGCACCGCCTGCACGGGGCCACCCGCTATTGCGGGGTACCGCAGCTGCGCGCGGCGTGCCAGCGCAGCGAGACCCTGCTCAAGCAGGACGACAGTGCTGCCACGGCAGCCCTGGACGACCTGGACGCGGCCATTCTTCGCCTGGCCGAACACGCCCGCTCCAGCGCCTGACTCGCCCGTGGAGCCTGTACCGAACCCGGTGGGACCGGGTTCGGTACAAGCCAGGTCCGCGGACAACACTGACCCCAAGCAATAACCCCGCCCCCCAACCCGCTACACTCATGGCCGAGCCCGCTGCCCAAGGAACCCTCGCCCATGCGCACCCTTCTGTTCGGCGCCCAGCCCTACGACCGCGACAGCTTCCTGGCCGCCCCGCGCGACGCCGCCATCGACCTGCATTTCCAGCCCGCGCGCCTGACCGCCGAAACCGCGCCCCTGGCCGCCGGCCATGAGGTGGTATGCGCCTTCATCAATGACGACCTGGGCGCCGAGGTACTGGCCCAACTGGCCGCCGGCGGCACCCGCCTGATCGCCTTGCGCTCGGCCGGCTACAACCACGTGGACCTGCCCGCAGCCCAACGCCTGGGCCTGGCCGTGGTACGGGTGCCCGCCTATTCGCCCCATGCCGTGGCCGAACATGCGGTGGCGCTGATCATGGCCCTCAACCGTCACCTGCACCGCGCCAGCAACCGCACCCGTGATGGCGACTTCACCCTGCACGGCCTGACCGGCTTCGACCTGGTGGGCAAGACCGTGGGTGTGATCGGCACCGGCCAGATCGGCGCTGCCTTCGCACGCATCATGCACGGCTTCGGCTGCACACTGCTGGCACATGACCCTTATCCCAACGAGGCCGTGCTGGCCCTTGGCGCTCGTTACCTGCCGCTAGACGACGTACTGAGCCAGGCACAGATCATCAGCCTGCACTGCCCGCTCACCCCCACCAGCCACCACCTGATCAACGCCGCCAGCCTGGCCCGCCTGCAACCGGGTGCCATGCTGATCAACACCGGCCGTGGCGCCTTGGTGGACACCCCGGCGCTGATCGACGCACTGAAAAGCGGCCAGCTGGGCTACCTGGGCCTGGACGTATACGAGGAAGAAGCGCAGCTGTTTTTCGAAGACCGTTCCGACCTGCCCCTGCAGGACGATGTGCTGGCCCGGCTGCTGACGTTTCCCAACGTGATCATCACCGCGCACCAGGCCTTCCTGACCCGCGAGGCCCTGGCCGCCATCGCCAGCACTACCCTGGCGAATATTTCCGACTGGGGGCGTGGTTCGCCGCAGAATCTGGTCGAGGCTTAGGCAGGCGGCCGTGCTAGCATGTCGCGCAGATTTGGAGGACCCATGGTCGAACACGATTTTCGCTACAGCCTGCTCAACCCGCACCACACCCTGATCGAATGCCGTGCCTTGGCGCCGGGTCGTTATCAGGTCACCGGCAACGGTGGTTCGATTCACAATGACGATGTCCTGCTGGTGACCCTCAAGGGCAGCAAGACCTTGTCCATGCGCCTGACCATCGAGAAAGTCCGCCACCTGATCAACCCGCCAGGCCAGTGGGTCGCCGTGGCCCGTGGCCCGGTGTTTGGCGAATTGGCCATCCACCAGTGGCACGTACAGTGCGACAAATGCGCAGCGGACCTGGAGTTCGAGTTCGCCGTGGACGCCAAGCTGGGCACCAAGGCGCAGAAGCCGGCTGCCACCGCGCGCATCGCCGAGCTGGGCTGGACCACCTTGGGCGACAAACACCTGTGCCGCAACTGCCAGGAGCCGCGCCCGTGAGACAAGCCCTGCTGCTGGCGGCACTGGCCGCCACCCTGACGGGCTGCGCAACCGGGCCCAAGCTGCAACAGGACCAGGCGTACACCCTGGAGTGGATCGGCGACCGCCCGCTGATGGACTATAGCCACATCAGCCTGACCCTGGGTGAAGACGGCCGGGCCTATGGCAACGCTGGCTGCAACCACTGGTTCGCGCCGTATACCCTGCAGCACCACCACCTGAATTTCGGCCCGGTAGGCAGCACCCGCCGCCTGTGCGACCCGGCCACCATGGAACAGGAACAGCGCTTCCTGCAGGCCCTCGGTGGCGTGCAGCGCTGGAGCGTTTCCAAGGAAGGCCAGATCCGCCTGTGGCCCGAAGAAGGCAAGCCGTTGCGCCTGTGGCCTGACGAGAGCTGATCGGGCGTAGCAGCGGACCTGGCCGCGTGTTTCGCGGCGCCAGTGACGCGGCCAGGTCCGCTGCTACGCGCTTGGGCAGGGCTGCTCAGGAGCTTTTCAGTTTGGCCAGCTTCTCGCTGATGCCCGCGGCGGTCTGCTCGCCCACCAACTGCTCGCGCACCTTGCCCTTGGCGTCGATGATGTAGGTAATGGGCAACGCCTCGCTCTGGGGCAGGTTGAAGCGCGGCGCGGGGTCGTCCGCCAGCACGGTGAAACCGATGCCCAGCTCCTGGGCGGCCTTCTTCAGGTCGTCACCGTGCAACCCGTCGAAGTTCACGCCTACCACTGCCACGCCCTTGCCCTTCAGCTGCTCGGCCAGGGCATTAAGCTGCGGCACTTCGCTACGGCATGGCCCACACCAATCGGCCCAGTAGTTGACCACCAGCCACTGATCGTCCAACTGGCCTGCCTTGACCACCTTGCCGTTCTGGTCCACCCCGTAATCGGCACCACACCCTGCCAGCACCACCAGGACCAGACATATCACCACGCGCCATGCCATGATTGCGACCTTCCTCTATGTGCCCGCCAGAGGGTTAGAATAGCCCCCTCTCCACCCAAGGTGCGACCCCCTATGACCGACCTGACGCTTTATCACAACCCGCGCTGCTCCAAATCCCGTGCCGCGTTGGAACTGCTGCAGGCCCGTGGCCTGGAGCCCACCGTGGTGCGTTACCTGGACACACCGCCCGACGCCGCCGCCCTCAAGGCCGTGCTGGCCAAGCTGGGCCTGCATGCCCGTGCCCTGCTGCGCACCGGCGAAGACGAATACAAGGCGCTGAACCTGGCCGACGCGGCCTTGGCCGAAGACCAGTTGATCGACGCCATGGTCCAGCACCCGAAACTGATCGAACGGCCGATCCTGATCGCCGGCGACAAAGCCGCCATTGGCCGGCCGCCCGAGAAAGTGCTGGAGATCCTGCCGTGAGCCAACCGTATATCCTGGTGCTGTTCTACAGCCGCAGCGGCGCCACCGCGCAGATGGCCAAGCATATCGCCCGCGGCGTCGAGCTCAGCGGCCTGGAAGCGCGCCTGCGCACCGTGCCAGCGGTGTCCGCCGACCACGAGGCCACAGGCCCGAGCATCCCCGAGCACGGCGCCCCCTACGCCAGCATCGATGACCTGAAGAACTGCGCCGGCCTGGCCATGGGCAGCCCCACTCGTTACGGCAACATGGCCGCGCCGCTCAAGTATTTCCTGGACGGCACCAGCAGCCTGTGGCTCAGCGGCGCCCTGGTGGGCAAGCCGGCTTCGGTGTTCACCTCCACCGCCAGCCTGCACGGCGGCCAGGAAACCACGCTGCTGTCGATGATGATGCCGTTGCTGCACCACGGCATGCTGATCAGCGGCATCCCCTACAGCGAGTCGGCATTGCTGGAGACCCGCGGCGGCGGTACCCCGTACGGTGCCAGCCACCATGCCGGCGCCGACAGCAAGCGCGCCCTGGACGAACACGAGATCGCCCTGTGCCGTGCCCTGGGGCAGCGCCTGGGCAACACCGCGCAGAAACTGGAAACACCGCGTGGCTAAACGCGCCAAGGTGCTGCCCAGTGTCCAATGGCTGCAACCCCGGGTGCGAATGGCACGCTGGCTGAGCCTGGCGTGCTTCTTCGGCTTCATCGCCCTGCTGTGCGGTTACTACCTGCTGGTGGCCGACCTGCATGGCGCGCGGCCCTGGGTCATCCTGTTGATCGAGCTGGTGCCCTTGCTGTTGCTGACCCCCGGCATGCTCCTGGGCAGCCCGCGCGGGCATGCGTGGACCTGCTTTGCGGTCAACCTGTACTTCATCAAGGGCGCGCTGGCCGCCTACGACCCCCACCGCCAGCTGTTCGGCCTGCTGGAAATGGCCGCCAGCCTGGCGCTGTTCGCCAGCGCGCTGCTATACGTGCGCTGGCGTTTTCAATTGAATCGGAAACTGGCCGGAGAGGGCCTGGCGTGAATGCAGGATTACAAATGGCTCAACGAATACTGCCTCAACCGCTTTGGCTCGGCCAAGGCCCTGGAGGCACAGCTGCCCGAGCCGAAAACCGCGGCACAATTGCGCAAGATCCCCGCTGACCGATACCTGTCGACCATGGCCCTGCGGGTCTTCCGCGCCGGCCTCAAGCACAGCCTGGTGGATGCCAAGTGGCCCGCGTTCGAGCAGGTGTTCTTCGGCTTCGACCCGGAAAAGGTTGTACTGATGGGCGCCGAGCACCTGGAGCGGCTGATGCAGGACACGCGCATCATCCGCCACCTGGGCAAGCTCAAGAGCGTGCCACGCAACGCCCAGCTGATTCTGGACATCGAGCACGAGCACAAAAGCTTTGGCGCCTTCATCGCCGATTGGCCGGTGAATGACATCGTCGGCCTGTGGCAGTACCTGGCCAAGCACGGCAACCAGATGGGCGGCCTGTCGGCCCCGCGCTTCCTGCGCATGGTCGGCAAGGACACCTTCATTCCCAGCGGCGACGTGGTGGCGGCGCTCAACGCCCAGGGCATCGTCGACAGGGTGCCCAGCAGCAAACGCGACCAGGCCAAGGTTCAGGAAGTGTTCAACCAGTGGCAGGCCGAAAGTGGGCGGCCCCTGTGCCAGCTCTCGGCGATGCTGGCCTACACCGTCAACCACTAATTGCATGGACCGCTGATGAACCTTAAACCGCTATTGTGGCTGGCCGCCGTCCCTGTTGTCGGGGCACTGGGTTTCCTGGGCTGGCAGCATTACTGGCCGGTGCAGGCTGCCTCCGGCTGGAGCACGCACCTGGTCTACGACAAGGTCGAGAAGGCCGCAGGCCTGGGCCTGGACGGCGCCAACGTGCTGGTCACCGAGGAACTGCGTGACGACAAGGGCCGCCTGAGCAGCATCGCCCCGGACGGCACCCGCACGGTCATTGTCGACGGCCTGACCAAGCCCGACGGCCTGGCGCCGTTCCTGGGTGGCCACGTCTTCAGCCAGGAATTCGACAACAAGCCAGTGCAGTTGCTGAAGGACGGCAAGGTCACCCAGCTGTTCATGGGCCGCGACGTGCAGGGCCTGAAGAGTGACGGCGACACGCTGTATGCCATTGAGGACCGCCACGACGACGGCCGGTTGATGCGCTACGACGCCGCCGACGGCTCGCTGACCGTGCTGCGCGACAGACTGGCGCAGACCGAGTCGGTGGAGATCTGCCCCGGCGGCAAGCTGCTGTACACCGTGAAAAAGGAAGGCGTGGTCCGCCAGTTCGACGAATCGGGCAAGGACCCGGTGTACGTGGACGGCATTACCAACCCAACGTTCATCCTGTGCGACAAGCGCGGGTTGTGGATAGTGGAAGACCAGACGCACTTGGCGCGGCTGTGGCTGCGCACGCCGGATGGCAAGTTGCAGGTGATCCTGTCGCACCTGCGGGCGCCGCAGGAGTTGTTGCCTACAGGGGACAATACCTACCTGCTGGCCGAAGGTGGGCGTAACCGGGTGATTGAACTCAAAGCCAACTGACCGGGTCGTCTGCTTCCCGAGCTTCGCCCGGTCCCACCTACCGAAACGTATTTCATGTGGGACCGGGCGAAGCTCGGGAAGCAGACACCTCGGTCTCAGATATTCAACACATTCAACACCCGCGAAGGCGCCGACTCGTCGATCGCCAGGTTCACGAAGTCAAACAGGTTGCGGTCAGCCAACTGCGACGGCACCACATTCTGCAAGCCACGGAAGATGCTCTCGGTACGCCCCGGGTGCTTGCGCTCCCACTCCACCAGCATGTCCTTGACCACCTGGCGCTGCAGGTTTTCCTGCGAGCCGCACAGGTTGCACGGGATGATCGGGAAGCCCTTGAGGTCCGAATAGGCCTGGATGTCCTTCTCGTTGCAGTACGCCAGCGGGCGGATCACCACGTTGCGGCCGTCATCGGCACGCAGCTTGGGCGGCATGGCCTTCATGCTGCCGTTGAAGAACATGTTCAGGAAGAACGTCTCGACGATGTCGTCGCGGTGGTGCCCCAGCGCCATCTTGGTGGCGCCGATTTCGTCGGCGAAGGTGTACAGGGTGCCACGGCGCAGGCGCGAGCACAGCGAGCAGGTGGTCTTGCCTTCCGGGATCAATTCCTTGACCACCGAATAGGTGTCCTTCTCGACGATGTGGTATTCCACCCCCAGTTCCTTGAGGTAGGCCGGCAGCACGTGCTCCGGGAAACCTGGCTGTTTCTGGTCCATGTTCACGGCGACGATATCGAACTTGATCGGCGCGACCTTCTGCAGGTGCATCAGCACGTCGAGCATGGTGTAACTGTCCTTGCCGCCCGACAGGCAGACCATGACCTTGTCACCGTCCTCGATCATGTTGTAGTCGGCGACGGCTTCACCGGCCAGCCGACGAAGGCGTTTCTGCAGTTTGTTCTGGTTGACCGAAAGGGTGCCCATGGCGCTTGGAATCCGCGTGGTGAGACGAAAAGCCGGGCATTTTACCTGTAAAGCCGGCGCGCGGGTACGGTATCTGGTCAACTCGCCTTTAACGCAGGTAAATACTGCAAAGTGCTTACAGCGCCCCCACAGAGCGCGATTTGCTCTAAAAGTGCTGGCATCTTCGCCCTATACTGCGCTTGAGCGGTAATCACCAGAGGAGTGAAGGGCATGATCCATCACGTCGTCGGGTTATTCACCCATCCCGATCGGGAATGGCGGCAGATTCGTGGCGAAGACGAAAGCATCGGCCACATGTACCTCACCCACACCTTGATATTGGCGGCGATACCCGCCGTTTCCGCGTTTATCGGCACCACCCGCGTGGGCTGGGTCATAGGCAACCGCGCCCCGGTGATGCTGACCGTGGACAGTGCGGTGTGGATGACGCTGATGTCCTACGTGGCCATGCTGGCCGGGGTGGCGGTGATGGGCGCCTTCATTCACTGGATGGCCCGCACCTACGACGCCAGCCCTAGCCTCGCCCGCTGCGTGGCTTTCGCCACCTACACCGCCACCCCGCTGTTCATCGGCGGCCTGGCGGCCCTGTACCCGCACCTGTGGCTGGGCATGATGGTGGGCACCGCAGCCATCTGCTACACGGTGTACCTGCTGTACGTGGGGTTGCCGACCTTCATGAATATCCACGCAGACGAAGGCTTTCTGTTCGCCAGCTCGGTGCTGGCCGTAGGCCTGGTGGTGCTGGTGGCGATCATGGCGTTCACGGTGATCATCTGGGGCTTGGGCGTTGGCCCGGTCTACACCAACTGACAGGCGGCTCGGCAGGCCCCCAGGGTTGCGGCATAATCGGCGCATATGGAGTGTTGTCTAGCATGCCCGAGTTACTCAATTCCCGCGTCGAATCCTGTTTCCAGCAAGCCGAAGCCTTTTTCAAACGCACCTTCGCCCGCCCCCAGGTCAGCTTCAAGCTGAGGGGGCAGAAGGCCGGTGTCGCGCATCTGCATGAAAACCTGCTGCGCTTCAACCCGCAGCTGTACCGCGAAAACAGTGAAGATTTCCTGCGCCAGACCGTGCCCCACGAGGTTGCCCACCTGGTGGCGCACCAGTTGTTCGGCGACCGTATCGCGCCCCATGGCGAAGAATGGCAGTTGATCATGCGCGGCGTGTACGAGCTGCCGCCCAACCGCTGCCACACCTATGAGGTGAAACGCCGACGGGTCACGCGCTACATCTACAAATGCCCGTGCGCCGACAGCGACTTCCCCTTCTCGGCCCAGCGCCACAAACTGGTCCACCAGGGGCGCCGTTACCTGTGCCGGCGCTGCCGCCATACCCTGGTGTTCACCGGGGAAACCCGGGTGGAATGATCCGGGGTGCCCGGAGCACCATGAAAAAACCCATCCGAAGATGGGTTTTTTCGTGCAGCGTCAGTACTTAGCGTGGGGTATCAACGACCACAGCCTCATGGGCTTCAGCCACTTCGATGGCAGTCGGGCCTGCGGCCAGCTGCGTCTTCATGGTGTCCTCGTCCAGCTCGCCTACCCACTTGGCAACCACCAGGGTCGCCACGGCGTTGCCCACCAGGTTGGTCAGCGCACGCGCTTCGGACATGAAGCGGTCGATGCCCAGGATGAGCGCCAGGCCGGCTACCGGCAGGTGGCCAACAGCCGATAGGGTAGCGGCCAGCACGATGAAGCCGCTGCCGGTGACGCCCGCGGCGCCTTTGGAGGAGATCAGCAGCACGGCCAGCAGGGTCAGCTGGTGGAACAGGTCCATGTGGGTGTCAGTGGCCTGGGCGATGAACACCGCGGCCATGGTCAGGTAGATGGCGGTACCGTCCAGGTTGAACGAGTAGCCGGTCGGGATCACCAGGCCAACCACCGACTTCTGCGCGCCCAGGCGCTCCATCTTCACCAGCATGCGTGGCAGGGCCGATTCCGACGAGGACGTGCCCAGTACGATCAGCAGTTCTTCACGGATGTAGCGCACCAGTTTGAGGATGCTGAAACCGTGGAAGCGGGCGATGGAGCCCAGCACCAGCAGCACGAACAGGATGCAGGTGATGTAGAAGCAGATCATCAACTGGCCCAGTTGCACCAGCGAGCTGACGCCGTAGGCACCGATGGTGAACGCCATGGCGCCCAGCGCACCCAGGGGCGCCAGCTTCATGATCATGCTGATGATGTTGAACATCACATGGGCAAAGCGATCGATCAGGTCCAGCAGCGGCTTGCCGTAGGCGCCCAGGCGGTGCAGGGCAAAACCGAACAGCACGGCGAACATCAGCACCTGCAGGATATCGCCGTTGGCGAAGGCACCGACGATGGTGTTGGGGATGATGTTGAGGAAGAACGCAATCACGCTCTGGTCTTTACCGGCGGCCACGTAAGTGGCGACCTTGGAGGCGTCCAGGGTGGCCGGGTCGATGTGCATGCCGTTGCCCGGGCCAATCACGTTGACCACCACCAGGCCGATCAGCAGCGCGATGGTCGAGACCACTTCGAAGTACAGCAGCGCATAGCCACCGGTCTTGCCCACGGCCTTCATGTTCTCCATGCCAGCGATACCGCTGACCACGGTGCAGAAGATGATGGGGGCGATGACCATTTTGATCAGTTTGATGAAGCCATCACCCAGCGGTTTCAGGGTAACGGCGGTGTCAGGGTAGAAGTGCCCCAACGCAATGCCGATGATGATCGCGACGATCACCTGGAAATACAGCGATTTGTACAGTGGCTGACGAGTCGTCATTACAAATTCCTCAAGTGCATCGCCTGACATCCATTCCTGTGATGCACACGACACCTAAGCACGAACCCCCCTGAACTGGAGGGATTTATTGTCGAGCTGCTCGGGGCAGACCTTGCCTGTGTATCGCAAGGGGCGTGCCAGGTTACAGGTTTGGGTAAAGGGTCAATGATTGCGGGGGTCGGTGCCATCATGATAGCCACCACGGGAGAAATTGCCTGGCGGAATTCCGCCAATCCGCCCGGGCGAGTTCCGCCACATGGCGGATTCCCGCCCGCCTCGACTCGTCACAAGAAGGTATAGCGCACTTCAGAGCGGCTTGAAGCGCACCCGGAACGCCGCGCCGCCCAAGGGCGAGTCGTCGAGAATCAGCAAGGCGTCGTAGCTTTCGATGATGTCCTTGACCACCGCCAGGCCAATGCCCTGCCCTGGGTTCTGCCGGTCCAGGCGCTCACCCCGTTGCAGGATGCGCGCACGCTGGTCCGGGGGCACGCCCAGACCATCGTCTTCCACGCTCAGCTCAAGTGCCGCGCCGCTGTACTCCAGGCTGATCTTCACCTCGCCCAGGCAGAGCCGATAGGCGTTTTCCAGCAGGTTGCCGAGCATCTCCAGCAACGCGCCCTGCTCCATGGGCACCTGGGCATTTTCGGGAATGGCGTAGGTCACCTGCACCGGCTTGTCGCGGTAGACCTTTTCCAGGGTACTGCACAGGCTATCCAGCACGGGCTTGAGCGGCACCTGGTGGCGCACCAGACCGCTTTTGCGCAGGCTGGCACGTTGCAGCTGGTAACCGATCTGCTGGCTCATGCGCTCGATCTGGCTTTGCAGAATGCGGGCCTGCTCGATATTTTCCGGGCGTTGGGCGATGGTCTCGCTGACACCCTGCAACACTGCCAGCGGCGTTTTCAGGCTGTGGGCCAGGTCGCCCAGGGAATCACGATAACGGCCGCGCTGCTCACGCTCACTGCTGAGCAGGCGGTTCAGCGAGCCGGTCAGGCGCAGCAGTTCGCGGGGGTGGGTTTCACTGAGGCTGTCACGCTTGCCCGATTCGATCTCGTCCAGCTCCGAACTCAACTGGCGCAGGGCACGCAAGCCCCAGGTCAGGCCGGCCCACAACAGCACCAGCAGGGCCAGCAAGGCCGCGCCGAAACCCAGGGAGAGCTTTTCGCGCAGCCCGGAGAGAATCAGCTTGTACTCGCGCACCGGTTGCAGGGCGACGATGCTATAGGCAGCACTCTTGCCGCCCAGCAGTTTTACCTCCACGTCGTAGACGAAATACTCCTCGCCGTTGGGCTCGCGAATATGCGCGAACTGGGCGCCCATGCCGTCGTAACGTGGCTTGTAGTTGATGCTTTGCTCGGTGGTGGCCCGGGAGCGCCACACCAGGTCGCCCTCACGGTTGTAGATGTACCCCAGCAGGCGGCTGTCGGGCAGGTTGAAGCGCTCGTCGGGCAGCAGGTCAGGCATCTGCAACTGGCCGTTCTCGACCCGCGCCGCAGAGATCAGGGTGGTGGCGTCCGACGCCAGGCGCTGCTCGATGGACTCGCGCAGCGCCAGGCTGAAGGTGCTTTGCAGCGCTGGCAGCAGGCCGATCATGAACAGCACCGCCAGAATGAAGGCGGCCGCCATCAGCCGTACGCGCAGCGATCGAATCATTTACACCGCTCGGTGAACAGGTAGCCCAGGCCGCGCACGGTCTCGATGGGCTTGAAGCCGTTGGTGCCTTCCAGCTTGCGACGCAGGCGGCCTACCAGCACTTCAATGACGTTCGGGTCGCGCTCGTCGTCGTCCGGGTACAGCTGTTCCATCAGGCGGTCCTTGGCCACCACCTGCTGGTGATGGCGCATCAGGTATTCAAGAATGCGGTATTCGTAGGCGGTCAGGGCCAGCGGCTGTTCGTCCAGGCTCGCCTGCTTGCGGTTGAGGTCCAGCAGCAGCGGGCCGGCGACGATGGTCGACTGGATGAAACCACTGGAGCGGCGCAGCAAGGCGTTGAGGCGCGCTTCCAGCTCTTCGAACTGAAAGGGTTTTACCACATAGTCGTCGGCACCGGTGGCCAGGCCTTCGACTTTGTCCTGCCAGTTGCCACGGGCAGTGAGGATCAGCACGGGGAACGCCTTGCCGTCGGCGCGCAGGCGGCGGATCAGCTCCAGGCCGCCCATGCCCGGCAGGCCCAGGTCGACAACGGCCAGGTCATGGTTGTACTGGGAGGCCTGGTACAACGCCTCTTCGGCATTGGCGACGGCCTCGACCACATGGCCGCTTTCGGTCAAACGGGTGTACAAGTGGTGCCGCAACAGCGCCTCGTCTTCTACCACCAGCAGTTTCATAGTGCTCCCCGACCGGTGCCCTTGCGTGCGGGCCGCCGTGTTCCCTCGACTGTTTGCAGCACCGGGCGCGCACCCATGCGCTGCCCGGCACCAAGAGTGTACCTGTAACAATGTTAGTCATGCAGCGCTGAACCCCAACTGAACCGGATGGACTAGGCTGAGCTGACTGCCCACACACGGAGCCTCGAACATGCGCGTATTGCTGATGTGCCTGCTGCTTTTGGCCAGCACCCTGGCCCAGGCCGAAATCAAGACCCAGGAGCTGCATTACAAGGACCTCAACGGCACGCCGCTGGTGGGTTACTTCGCCTACGACGACGCCATCCAGGGCCCGCGGCCGGGCGTGGTGGTGGTCCATGAGTGGTGGGGCCTGAACGACTACGCCAAGGGCCGCGCTCGTGCGCTCGCGGCCCTGGGCTACAGCGCCCTGGCCATCGACATGTACGGCGAAGGCAAGCACACCGAGCACCCCAAGGACGCCATGGCGTTCATGCAGGAGGCCTCGGCCAATGCCGCGGTGTCCAGCGCCCGCTTTGACGCTGGCGTGCAACTGCTCAAACAGCAGCCCCAGACCAACCCGGCGAAAATCGCCGCCATTGGCTATTGCTTCGGCGGTACCGTGGTGCTCAACGCCGCGCGCCACGGTGCCAGCCTGGCGGGCGTGGTCAGCTTCCACGGCGGCCTGGCCGCCAAGACCCGCGCCACCAGAGGCAGCGTGAAAACGCCGATCCTGGTGGAACATGGTGAACTGGACAGCATGAGCACACCCAAGGACGTAGCCGACTTCAAGACCGAAATGTCCACCGCCGGGGTGAACTACCAGTTCGTGGTGCAGCCTGGTGCCAAGCACGGCTTCACCAACCCCGACGCCGACCGGTTGGCCCATGGCGACCATGGCGGGCCGGACATTGGCTACAACAAGGAAGCGGATGAAAAGTCCTGGGCGGACATGCAGGCGTTTTTGAAGAAGGTGTTTGGTTAGGATCAAGGGTTTCGACGCGGTCCCCCTGACACCACGCGGCGCCTTCTTCCCGAGCTTCGCCCGGTCCCACAGGGTTGGCACCCGCTGATGGGTTTTCTCTGTGGGACCGGGCGAAGCTCGGGAAACAGGCAACGCGGCCCCACTGACACTACGCGGCGCCCCCTTCCCGAGCTGACGCCCGGTCCCACAGGGCTGGCACCCGCTGATGGGTTTTCTCTGTGGGACCGGGCGAAGCTCGGGAAACAGGCAACGCGGCCACACTGACACTACGCGGCGCCCCTTCCCGAGCTGACGCCCGGTCCCACAGGGCTGGCGCCCGCTGATGGGTTTTCTCTGTGGGACCGGGCGAAGCTCGGGAAACAGGCGCCTCGGTTATGGCAAACTAGCGCCATGACCAGCTTACTTCCCCTTTGCTGCACCGCCCCCCACCGCCACTGGCCACTGCCCTTCGCGCTGCCCGGCGCCGTGCTGGTCAGCAGCCAGTTCGACCCCAAGGCCCTGGCCCCCGACGATTTCGCCCGCGCCGGCATCGCACCGCCCGCCAGCATCCAGCGTTCGGTAGCCAAGCGCCAAGCCGAGTTCCTGGCGGGCCGCCTGTGCGCCCGCACTGCCCTCCACCAGTTGGCCAACCTGGACCATATACCCGACATCGGTGAAGACCGTGCACCTGTCTGGCCAGCCGGCATCAGCGGCTCCATCACCCATGGCACTGGCTGGGCTGGCGCCATCGTCGCCCGAGCCAACGAGTGGCAAGGCCTGGGCCTGGACATGGAGAACCTGTTGGGCGACGAGCGCGCTACGCGGCTGGCGGCGGAAATTCTCAACCCCGATGAACTGGCCCGCATGGACCCGGCCCAGGTGTCCCTGGCCGTGACCCTGACGTTCTCTATCAAGGAAAGCCTGTTCAAGGCACTGTACCCCATCGTCGGCAAGCGCTTCTATTTCGAGCATGCCGAGGTGCTGGGGTGGGATGCACGGGGCACGGTCCGCCTGCGCCTGCTGACAGACCTGTCGGCGCAGTGGTGCAACGGCCGTGAACTGGAAGGGCAATTCGTGGTACAGGGTGATCAACTGCTGAGCTTGATCGCTATTCCCTGCTGAACCTGCTTCTCGAGTTTTGCCTCAGGCTACCAACGGGCAATGCTCACACGGCCCCACCCACTCCACCTTGTACGCCAGGCAGCAACTGCGCCGCTGCCGCTTGCCGTCGGGCAAATACCGCACCGGCTCATATAAAGGGTTGTTCCGCCCATCCGCCGCCTTGCGCGCCTGCAGCAACGCCAACGCCGGCCCCACCGCCACACCCAGCGCTTGCAGCCGCACCACGGCCTGCTCCAGGTAATCCCCGGCATTGCCCCACAACACCGCGGTGGGCACCTCGCCATAGGCACTGAGGCGCTCAACGAAGGGCCGCAGGCTGGCCTGCACCACCGGCTCCAGGGATTCGTCGGCATCGCCCGGCTCGCCCTCCTCCAGCAGCTTCACGCCCAGCGGCAAACCGCGCTCATCGAGCACCAGGCCCAACTGGTCCAATTGCAGCGGCAGGTACCAGCCATAGGCCAGTTGGGCGACCAGCACCGCCGGCAGCCAGTGCATGAAGAAGTACTTGGACCATTGCGAGACCAGCACCGGCTTCTGCTCGGCAAACAGCTCGGGACCGTAGATGCTCAACAGGGCAGCGTCCAGGTGGGCGGTGGCCAGGGCCTGGTCCAGGGGGATGGCGGGGCGCGGGTCGGTCATTGGCAGCAGGCCTTGCAACATCCCTGCGCACGGCCCGTTAGCCCACTCGTGATTCATCGGTTTCTCCCGGCCAAAGCCTGCTTCGGACACACTCGCCACAGCATGCCAAAAACGCCTCGGTGACGCTGATTTTTTGTGATAGTGTGCGCGCCCGCAAAAAACCGGCGAGCATTTTTTGCTGTAGGAAAGTGCCAGACAAATGGTCTCAGGCGTGTGGGACACGGCCTACATGGCCTGCGCCGTTTCTCACACAAATTACTCACAAGTTATCCACAGCACATCGTGTTGCAAACTTGCCGAAGGGGCCTTATCTTGTATCGCCGGCGCGTTGAACCACTACATGTTGGGTTTTGACGTTCTTGCCAACCACATTTATTACGCTAATCTCAAGCCTGTTTTGCCACTTTTTTTTTGCCGAAACCCGAACATTTTTGCTCTTTAACACTCCCGAACGGATCCAGCACGGCCCACGGTCGATTGCTGGATTTTTCCGTTTGCGAGTGACGACTTTCCCTCATGGAGAAACCGATGCAGACCGACACAACTCGCGAGAACCCGCAAGGCCAGGCGCCCCAGGCCCCAGCATCCAACCAGGATCTGAACGCCACCGCGCCGGGCCAGCTGCGCGTGATCAAGCGCAACGGAACCGTCGTGCCTTACACCGACGACAAAATCACCGTCGCCATCACCAAAGCGTTCCTCGCAGTTGAAGGCGGCACCGCTGCCGCTTCGTCGCGCATCCACGACACCGTGGCGCGCCTGACCGAACAGGTCACCGCGACCTTCAAGCGTCGCATGCCTTCGGGCGGCACCATCCACATCGAAGAAATCCAGGACCAGGTAGAACTGGCCCTGATGCGTGCCGGCGAGCAGAAAGTGGCCCGCGACTACGTTATCTACCGCGACGCCCGTTCCAAGGAACGCGCCGTGCGCACCACCGCCGAAGCACCGGTCGATGCCCACCCAAGCATCCGCATCACCCTGGCCGACGGCAACCTGGCGCCGCTGGACATGGGCCGCCTGAACACCATCATCACCGAAGCCTGCGAAGGCCTGGAAGAAGTCGACGGCGACCTGATCCAGCGTGAAACCCTGAAGAACCTGTACGACGGCGTGGCGCTAAAAGACGTCAACACCGCGCTGGTGATGACCGCCCGCACCCTGGTAGAGCGCGAGCCGAACTACTCGTTCGTGACGGCCCGCCTGCTGATGGACACCCTGCGCGCCGAAGGCCTGGGCTTCCTGGAAGTGGCCGAGAGCGCCACCCACCACGAAATGGCCGACCTGTACGCCAAAGCGCTGCCGGCCTACGTGGCCAAAGGTATCGAATTCGAACTGCTGAACCCGGTTCTGGCCGAATTCGACCTGGAAAAACTGGGCAAGGCGATCAATCACGAGCGCGACCAGCAGTTCACCTACCTGGGCCTGCAAACCCTGTACGACCGCTACTTCATCCACAAGGATGGCGTGCGTTTCGAACTGCCGCAGATCTTCTTCATGCGCGTGGCCATGGGCCTGGCCATCGAAGAGAAAAACCGTGAAGAGCGCGCGATCGAGTTCTACAACCTGCTGTCGTCCTTCGACTACATGGCCTCGACCCCGACCCTGTTCAACGCCGGCACCCTGCGCCCGCAACTGTCCAGCTGCTACCTGACCACCGTGCCGGATGACCTGTCGGGCATCTACCACGCCATCCACGACAACGCCATGCTGTCCAAATTCGCAGGCGGCCTGGGCAACGACTGGACCCCGGTTCGTGCGCTGGGTTCGTACATCAAGGGCACCAACGGCAAGTCGCAAGGCGTCGTGCCGTTCCTGAAAGTGGTCAACGACACCGCCGTGGCCGTGAACCAGGGTGGCAAGCGCAAGGGCGCTGTGTGTGCCTACCTGGAAACCTGGCACCTGGACATCGAAGAGTTCATCGAACTGCGCAAGAACACCGGTGATGACCGTCGTCGTACCCACGACATGAACACCGCCAACTGGATCCCTGACCTGTTCATGAAGCGCGTCTTCGATGACGGCAAGTGGACCCTGTTCTCGCCGAACGAAGTGCCAGACCTGCACGACCTGACCGGCAAGGCCTTCGAAGAGCGCTACGAGTACTACGAAGCCCTGACCGAATACAACAAGATCAAGGTATTCAAGACCATCCAGGCCAAAGACCTGTGGCGCAAGATGCTGTCGATGCTGTTCGAAACCGGCCACCCGTGGTTGACCTTCAAAGACCCGTGCAACCTGCGTTCGCCACAGCAGCACGTGGGCGTGGTCCACAGCTCGAACCTGTGCACCGAGATCACCTTGAACACCAACAAGGACGAGATCGCCGTCTGCAACCTGGGCTCGATCAACCTGCCGAACCACATCGTGGGTGGCAAGCTGGACACCGCCAAGCTGGAGCGCACTGTCAACACCGCCGTACGCATGCTCGATAACGTGATCGACATCAACTACTACTCGGTGCCACAGGCCAAGAACTCCAACTTCCGCCACCGTCCGGTTGGCCTGGGCATCATGGGCTTCCAGGACGCACTGTACCTGCAGCACATCCCTTACGGTTCCGACGCTGCCGTCGAGTTCGCCGACAAGTCGATGGAAGCGGTCAGCTACTTCGCCATCCAGGCCTCTTGCGACCTGGCCGACGAGCGCGGCGCCTACGAGACGTTCCAGGGTTCGCTGTGGTCCAAAGGCATCCTGCCACTGGACTCGCAACAGATCCTGATCGAAGCCCGTGGCCAGAAGTACATCGACGTCGACCTGAACGAAACCCTGGACTGGGCCCCGGTCCGTGCCCGCGTTCAGAAAGGCATCCGCAACTCGAACATCATGGCCATCGCACCGACCGCCACCATCGCCAACATCACGGGCGTGTCGCAGTCGATCGAACCGACCTACCAGAACCTGTACGTGAAATCGAACCTGTCGGGCGAATTCACCGTGATCAACCCGTACCTGGTACGCGACCTGAAGGCCCGTGGCCTGTGGGACGCGGTCATGATCAACGACCTGAAGTACTATGACGGTTCCGTGCAGCAGATCGAGCGCATCCCGCAAGAGCTCAAAGACCTCTACGCGACTGCCTTCGAAGTGGAAACCAAGTGGATCGTCGACGCCGCCAGCCGTCGCCAGAAGTGGATCGACCAGGCTCAGTCGCTGAACCTGTACATCGCCGGCGCCTCGGGCAAGAAACTGGACGTGACCTACCGCATGGCCTGGTACCGTGGCCTGAAAACCACCTACTACCTCCGTGCCCTGGCCGCGACCAGCACCGAGAAGTCGACCATCAACACCGGCAAACTCAACGCCGTGTCGAGCGGTGGCGACAGCGCCCCGGTGCAGGCAGCCGGCCCAGCGCCAGTGCCGAAGGCTTGCGCCATTGACGAGCCGGATTGCGAAGCTTGCCAGTAAGGTTTGAGCGAGCTGCGTGACACCAGGCAGCTCGCCAGCCTTTAAAAAACCAACCTCACCTTGCGGTGGTGGTTGGTTTTTTTATGCTTCACAGGTTGCCGGGAAAGTTGGTGGCGCGACCACAGATCTGCAGTGAGCAAACAAGGCGGAGCAGGCTATGCCCCAGGCATAACTGGCCCTGAACAGATGTGGGACCGGCCTTGGCCGGGAAGCGCCGCGCGGGCGGCGCTCGATTTCAAAGGCCCAGGAAAAACCAAGACATGTATCTGATGGCCTTGACGAAGTTGCAAGACGGGCCGACAGAATGCTCATCGGAGCGCTTGCCTGCGATCGCATCAGGCCTCCAGCTTTCCCGGCAAGCCGTGAAGAACCTTTTCCCTTTGGGACCTGGCGAAGCTCCGGAATAGCCCATCCAGAATCCAGACAATCGCTGTAACACCGCAACCGACCTGAGCTCCTCCATCTTCCTTAAAATCCCCCCTTCACGGGAGGTACGATGCAACCTACATCATTCCAGGCCAAAAAGGCTTACTACGCCAAAGTGCGCCGATCCAACTACTTGGCGAGCCTGCGCTTGGCCGGTTTTGATACAACCAAAGCGGACCTTCAGGTTCCCCTACCCAGCAAAGAAGAGATCCTCAAGAAATTCCGCGGTGACGCCTGTTCTCCCGCTGATCGGATTCCTTTGCGCCGCTAGCGGCCCGCACCCGAAAAATCTCGCCCTGTGGTCGCCGCTTCTTTCATCTACAAATGCCCGATTCAGCAGGCTGCGGCAGTTGGCCGCGACCACAACACGCCCTGTGAATCCGAGTGCGCGCACCGCCCAAAAAACTACATGCAGTGGCAGCCTAAATAAAAAGACACCACATACGGTATTTTTGTCTATAATTCTGGTCGACCAATAGAGCACCGAAGTTCGACGTACGTGCTACCGTTCCTCTTCCCTTTACGTTGAGGGGAATGGCGTCGATGAACACGGGCGAAGCAAAATTCCGTTATACTTCGCCCCTCAATCAAGGGTAGATCCGATGAATCACTACGCGCTCCAAACTGGGCCACACGCCAGATATCCGAAGCGTACGTCGAAACGTGGTTCTGCTCTGCCTGCGTGCAACGGTCATTCGACCGGCTGACAGCAACGATCCCGAATTTATAACCAGATCGACGAGGAATCTGCATTCCTCAAGACGTCGTATTGTCCACTTGGCGCTACGTCGTAAAAGTACTCATCTTAAAATCCATCCGGTCGCCCGCGGGCGACCCTCGAGCAGGAGCCTCATCACCATGCTGAGCTGGGACGAATTCGACAAAGAAGAAGGCGAGCAACCCGCCAAAGGCGCCAACGCCGGCCACGCCGCTGAAGCCGCCATGGACAAACTCGACAGCGCCGGTGCCGGTGCTGCCAAGGAAGCCCGCGCCGTGAGCTCCAACGACTCCGCCGCCGTAGCCCGCGCCAAGGCCGCCCTCGACAAACTCGACGTCGCCGAAGGCCTGGCCGAGCTCGAAGGCTCCGCTGCCCGCGTCGCCGTTGACGAAAAGCGCATGATCAACTGCCGCGCCGACCTCAACCAACTCGTGCCTTTCAAGTACGACTGGGCCTGGCAGAAGTACCTGGACGGCTGCGCAAACCACTGGATGCCGCAAGAAGTCAACATGACCGCCGACATCGCCACCTGGCGTAACCCGGAAGGCCTGACCGACGACGAGCGCCGCATCGTCATGCGCAACCTGGGCTTCTTCAGCACCGCCGACTCCCTGGTCGCCAACAACCTGGCCCTGGCCGTGTACCGCCTGATCACCAACCCGGAGTGCCGCCAGTACATTCTGCGCCAAGCCTTCGAAGAGGCGATCCACACCCACGCCTACCAGTACTGCATCGAATCGCTGGGCATGGACGAGGGTGAAATCTTCAACATGTACCACGAGATCCCATCGGTCGCCAAAAAGGCAGCCTGGGGCCTGAAATACACCCGCGCCATCTCCGACCCGGAATTCAACACCGGCACCCCGGAAACCGACAAAGAACTGCTGCGCAACCTGATCGCCTACTACTGCGTACTGGAAGGCATCTTCTTCTACTGCGGCTTCACCCAGATCCTCTCCATGGGCCGCCGCAACAAGATGACCGGCGTTGCCGAGCAGTTCCAGTACATCCTGCGCGACGAGTCCATGCACCTGAACTTCGGTATCGACGTGATCAACCAGATCAAGATCGAAAACCCGCACTTGTGGGATGCTGAACTGAAGGAAGAGGCTTCGCAGATGATTCTGCAGGGCACTCAGCTGGAGATCGAATACGCTCGGGACACCATGCCTCGTGGCGTGCTGGGCATGAACGCGGCGATGATGGAGGACTACCTCAAGTTCATCGCAAACCGTCGCCTGTCGCAGATTGGTCTGAAGGAAGAGTACCCAGGGACTACCAACCCGTTCCCTTGGATGAGTGAGATCATGGACTTGAAGAAGGAGAAGAACTTCTTTGAGACTCGGGTTATTGAGTATCAGACTGGTGGGGCGTTGAGCTGGGACTAAATCTCACGCTATGCGAATAGGCTGCCCTCGGGCAGCCTTTTTTTTGATCAAACACCTACTCTGCTAGCTCTAATAGTTTTTCAAGCTAGCCAAAAATGACACAAATTCGTACAGTGGAGGGAGAATTTTCCTACATCAAGGATGACGTCCTTTGGCACCCTCCCCAGTACAGAAGGCTTCGATCACCCAAGCGCTTCTACAATTTGACAATGAGCTCAGGCGCACTTCTGCTTGGTACCAGTGGGAAGCGGACGAACAATATAGATTCGCCATTATCCACGACGGCCAGCGGTATCCGGCTAAGAAAATTTTATCGCTAGCCGCGCCCAACAGTGAGCAAAAACTCACAAAAAGTAACTCGACAAACGGCTTCCTACGCTCAGCAGGCTTCGATTTACAGTGCCTGCACACTCCGACCAAACCAGAATTTATTAGACACGAAGTCTATGATCGCATAACGGAAATAAACGATTCCTTTGGCGGGAACCGACAAAGTGGAATTTCCTTATCCAGAAAATCAGCAGCCATTTTTCTTTTTTCAGGCTTAGCCGGAGAGCAACATGGCTATCATGATATAGCCGACGAAGACGGCACATGGTATTACACCGGCGAAGGACAGAAAGGAAAAATGGAATGGACTTCAGGAAACATCGCTATCAGAGACCATGCAAAACTTGGAAAAGCACTTCATTTATTTAGATCACTTGGAAAGCGGAAAGGCCAAGAGTATTTAGGGGAGTATGTTTGCGCCGGCTTCCAACCCGGCAAAAGCTCTGATAGCCATGGCGTTAACAGAGAAACCATTATTTTTATATTAAAACCCGTAGAAACCACGCTGAAGTACGAATTGGCTGACGAACCTCTTTTTGATGAGGCTCAATCTTTAGATCTAATTAAACTGCGGCACAATGCGATCGAAGCAATAGACCTTAGCACAGCATTAAAGACAAAGGAGATACGCACCATTTACTCCCGGAGCAAGGACGTTAAACGCTACGTGCTGGCGCGTTCGAAGGGGATATGCGAAAGCTGTGAGCTTCCGGCCCCATTTAAGTCAAAGATTGGCCTTCCCTATTTAGAGCCGCACCATATCGACCGGGTTTCTGATGGTGGCCTGGACCACCCCAAATTTGTCGGCGCTATATGCCCAAGCTGCCATAAAGAAATTCACTACGGCGAGCATGGCGACTTAAAAAATGAAAAACTTAGAGCCATAATTCAGTCCAAAGAGTACGAACTGGAACTTCAATCCAAACACAGCAATATTAGCTAAACCGTACCAAATATCCTGAAACACTCACAATGTCTAACCGCCTTGAATCCCGCCGGCGAAAACTACAGAATCACCGGCGGTGCCTAAGAAACGCCCAACGTAGACATCTAACAGTCCTAGCCCTGGCTAGCACATGTTGGAGGCCGGTTGGCGCTTTTTAGCTCTACGTTGAAATATTTGTTAAACAATCGTAGAGACCTGCCCATGGCGAAATCTTCCTTTTATCAGCATATTCAGCTTCAGCCATTTGTCTTCACCCGCCACAACCGCCCCCTACATACCCTCTGGCTAGAATCCCAAGTCTGGTTCTCCGCCCGCGACCTCGGCCGGCTCATGGGCCGCCACCTCGACTCACACGCCTTGCGCAGGCTCGACCCCGACCAGAGCCGCACGCTCACCTTCCCGTACAACGGCACCTGCGAACCCACGCTGATGATCAATGAGTCAGCCGTGTACATGATCCTCGTCCACTACTTCAATCCCGAAAACCGAACCCTGCGCCGCTGGCTAACCAACGATGTGATTTCGGTGGTGCGGGATGAGCACGCCCCTACCGTCACTCACACCCCTACCCTGAGCCTGCTGCGCTGGGCAAAGGTATCTCTGAGCATGCTGCAGTGGCAGAACGAGCCTTGGATACGGCTACGAGACGTGCCTGAGATAATGGCGCATCCCGACATGGGCAGACCCGTTCCGGTGCCCCGGCAAGGTAAAGGCTGGCGTTTCATCCTCGGCATGAGGAAACCCAAGTGAGTGCCCTCGCCAACTTTCTCGGAAAATCTAGAAAATCCTATTGCGGGGTTTCCCGTGGTGTGGCGGGCCACCTGTTTGACGCTACTTCCCAGGTTTACCGATATGGCCAAAAGCTCGGCTCCGAACCAGGGAAAACGTCCCGTTCATAAACTCCGAAGACTTGTTCAGAACATTCCTGACAAACTGGTAGCATGCGCCTGGCTACTGCAGCAGGGCTTCACCGAGGGTGACCTGAAAGGCTATGTCCGGCCCGGCTACCCGGTCCGCATGGGGCGGGTGCTGTACGTCAAACCCCAGAGAAGCCGAGGCCTGCGGTTGTGCCGTTGTCATCGCGTTGCTGCTTGTGCTGAGGCGTTCCACCGCTGCCAAGGGGGGTAGGCGCCGCTTTGTTCATCCTGGCCGTTATTTTCGTGCCTCCTGGTTATCTGCTGGAATAGTGTCGAACATCCTGATGGCGACGGGACCGGCACTCTTTCTGCAGCGAAAATTTTTCCAATGAAACTTCTTTCGCGGACGAGGTTTGGTGGTGCCCTGCGGACGGCCTCGTTGACTATTCAAATCGCGCCCATGCCTGGCGCAAAGGCGCGTTAGCTCGGGAGGGAGGCAGGTAGCGTAGCGGGGCAGGAGGTCTGCGGCGTCTGCCTCCCGAGCTTCGCCCGGTCCTACACGGGCTCACAGGACTTGTTCTGCTCGGATCCTGTAGCAAGCAGACCTGCGCGCGCCCCAGGCGCCGCGGACACGGCAGGTATACGTGCTGGATGCCGACGCGGCCAGGGTTGCTGGAGCGCCAGCACCTAAGGTTGGCGTTGCAGCCCTTTCAGGGCGCTACCACCACCCCCTGTCCCATATCCACTTCATCCCACTGCTCAAACCCCTCGCTCCTGGCCGTGGCAATCAGCTGCGCACGCACGTTTCGGGCGTTGGCCTTTTTCCCCGATGCCGCGATCGCTTCCCACCATAACGCCGCCACCCCGGCCACGTGCGGGCAGGCCATGCTGCTGCCGCTCATGGTTTTGAGACCGCCACCCGTGCGCGCCGAGGTGATGCCTACGCCCGGTGCCGACAGGGTGGCCAGCGTGTTGGAGAAGTCAGCCACTTTGAAGAGGCCCGCGCTTGTGCGGCCAAGGGCAGCCACGGAGATGACGTCGTCCGCCGCGGCCGGCAACGAGGCCGCGAGGCGGTAGTCGGGGTCGTCCTGGCGGCGGCTTTCGTTACCGGCAGCGGCGACGACCAGGGCGCTGGTGCCGAAGGCCGCGCGGGCTTTGGTCATGGCCATGATGGCGTCAAACATGCGCAGGTTGCCGCGGTAGGCTTCCAAGGCTTCGGAGGTGGCCAACTGCACGGGCCAGCCTTGGCCCGTGCGGCGCTTGACCATGCCAGGGAAGTCGAAGCCCAGCGACATGGAGATGATATCGGCACGTTGTTCGAGCGCCCAGAGCATGCCTTCGAAGATCATTTCCGAACTGCCGCCGCCTTTGTCGTCCAGCACTTTGCCGATCAACGCCCGGCTGATGCCGGGGGCGACGCCGATGCGGGTGGCAAGGCCGCGGCCGAAGATGACGCCGGCGCAATGGGTGCCATGCCCCACTGCATCACCATTACCCGAGCCGCTGAAGTCTTTCTCGACCAGTTCGACACCGGCAAAGGCAGGGTGCTCGGCGTCGATGCCGGTGTCGAGCACGGCCACGGTGACGCCGGCACCGGTGTAACGGCTACGGCCAGCGACTGTTTCAACACCCCAGGGCTCGGCCTTGGGGTCGGCTTTGCCGGCCATGGGCTTGATCAGGTGGGTGGGCATTCTCGGTGCAACCAGGGCTACTTCGGGTTCGCCCATTAGCTCGGCCAAGGCGTGGGCGGGAATGCGCTCCACGGTGAGGGAGGGGTCGGCTTCTACGGCCCTTACCCCGACCAGGGCGTGGCGGGCGGGCGGGAGTTCGCGGCGCAGGATGATGTACTCTTTCATGGTTACGGTCCTTGTAATAGCGAAAGTCGAGCATGGACCGTAGGCCTGGCCAAGCAGGTTGAATAGAGGGAAAGGTTTGATTCAGAGCGGGCGTTGCCGCCCTGGAGTCACTGCTGCGAGGATAAACGCCCGCCCAGTACCCACAACAGAATCCGCGCCTTTCGGGCATCCAGTGCCCCCGCCATCACGACACCGCGCCGCTGCAGGTCCATTTCACCGCCGGCGAAGCCATAGGAAGCCGGGGCGGTGCTGCCCTCCCCGGTGCGCGTAGCCATCCATACCGGCATGTGCTGGGCAATGTCCCCCAGCCGCTGGGCCCATGGCTCGGGCACATGGCCTGCGCCAAAGCCGTTGACCACCAGCGCGGCATACCCTAATGGCACGATCTGATCGAGAAGCAGGGTGTCGCCATCCAGCGTGGCTTCCAGCAATGCCACGCGGTGGTCGGTATGGTCCGGCACCGACAGGGGCGTTCTTGGCGACGCGGGGTGATGAAAGTGCGGCCGCCCTTCGACGGTGCCTCCTAGCGGGCCGTGGCCTGGCGAAGTGAAGGCATCGAGGGCCAGGGCGTGGGTCTTGCGTACCCAGCGGGCGCCATGGATGTCGTCGTTCATCACCACCAGGACGCCGCGGCCACGACTGTCGGGCGACAAAGCGACGATGGCGGTATTGAGCAGGTTTTGCCCACCCATTAAAAAGCATTTCCTTAAATAGCCAAGTCGGCGCATTCCGACAATACAGTGCGAAACCTCTGACATGAAGGTATTGCCCTCCGACATCACAACTGGGGCGCCCACCTTTATTGCTGATACTGATAGTGAATGAAGCGGTCGGTTACCAGGACTCTGCGGGCTGCCCTGGCGCAAAAACAGGACCAGCAAGGCCCCCAACTCGAGCGTTACAGGTAACCCGTGGTGCACGCACTCGCCACGATCAGCAACCCGATGAAAGGCACGATCAACAGCGTACTCACCGCCATCGACACCACATTGGCCACGAACGGGTGCACCCACGCCGGCAGTTTCTGCGCCAGCCCATCGGCCAGGGGCGCCGCTACCAGCGCGCCGAGTACTGCGCTCAGGGCCACGACCAGCGGACTGCCGCCATGGGTCAGGACCGCCGCCGGTACTACCGACACGATCGGGATGTAGGTGGGGTACCAGCCCTTGGCCATCCAGTGGCCGCGCCACAGGTAGATACCCAGCGCCGAGCTCAGCGCCTGGCCGGCGATGATCGGCAGCAACAGGCCGGTGCCATACACCGGGCTGTCGGGGTTCAGCCACCAGGCCAACAGCACGCCCGCCAGCAACCCGAGGCTGGCCCATTCGTTGCCGAAGAATGGCGCTTCGGAGAAGTCGGCAAGTACCCGGCGCAGGCCCCATGCCAGCCCGTATCTGACCTGAGCTGCCTGAGGCTGGGGAACCTCGGCGGCCTGCCGGGGCGTGACCAGGATGGGGAACCATTTGCACAGCACGAAGGCGACGATACTGGCCATGGCCATGCCGGAAACGGCACCCGCCACCGCAGGAATGTTCCACGGTATGCAGACGAAATTGACCAGCAGCAAGCTGGCAGGTGTGACGAGCAAAGCGCCCAGCACCGCGCCGTTGAGGGTTACTTTCCAGCCGGGGCCGAATACCAGCACCAGCGCGGCGGGCAGCGACACGAAGGCAACGAAGGTAGGTTGCCAACCGTCGGCGTCCAGGGTCCAACCCCACAGCAGGTTGCTCAACAGCAGGCTGACGAGCGAGCTGGTCACCAGCCAGGGCCACAGGCCGGTGCCATAGGCGATGGCGAAACCCTGCCAGCGCTTGCCGGTGCCATTGGCCCACCAGGCCAGGCCGGCGCCCGCCAGCAGGCCCAGGCTGGCGAACTCGTGTTTGTAGAAGGCGAATTCGCTGATGTCGCCCATGACCCAGCGCAGCCACGCACTTGGCCGGTCAAGGTTGGCGAGCATGTCGGCATAGGTGGGCCAATGGGTGTCGAGGACCAGGCCATGGGACAGGCACAGACCGGTGATGAAACTCAGGCCAGCGACGGCCAGCAGCAACCAGATGACCTGGCGGGGGTGGATCGGCAAGGCGCTTGGCAGGGAATCGGTGGACATGGGCGGTTTCCTTCTTGTTATCACTCATCCGGATGGGCTGCCCATGTAAAAGCAATCATCGAGAAGGAAATACCGTCCGTTTCCGGTTCATGTGTACGACCTTTCCCAAGTCGCGCGCATGCATACAGCGCACCTGTGAACGTAAAGACGACGCTACACGTTTTCATGTTGCCGACAGCTTCACAGGCGTATTGTTGAGACAGGCCCTCGCTCGCGTGCCAGGGCCCTGGGGGGAGAGCCCCTGCCGGCTTGCGCATCAGGCTTGGGCTATACTCAAGTGGGATGCGCGGGTGTTTTCCGGCCACCACGGCGACCGGAAACCCTGGGTACAGGTTATCCACTCCCACGCGGAGCGATACACAACCGGCCACGCGAACAACCGCCGTAAGAATCGACATCTGGCAGGCATCATGAACATCAAAGGCTTTAAACGCAGTGTCCTGATCGGTGTATTCGCCGCCGCTGCCGGGCTGGCGTCGCCAGCGTTTGCCGCTGGCCCACATGGTGGCTGGCATGGCGGGGGCGGTGGATGGCACGGTGGCGGTGGCTGGCACGGCGGCGGCTGGGGTGGCGGTGCCGGCTGGTGGGGCCTGGGGCTGGGCCTCGGGCTGGGTTATACCGCAGCCGTGGTATCGGACTCCTACTACTACCCGCGGACCACCTATTACTACCCGGCGTACCCGGCGACGACGTATTACTACCCGGCGTACAACTACTACGCGCCACCACCCGCCCCGGTGTACCAGGCCGCGCCGGTACAGACTTCGGCCGCGCCACCGCCGCCAGCCCAGGCCAGTTCGGACTGGTACTACTGTCGTACCAGCCAGGCTTACTACCCTAACGTGCGGACCTGCACCGTACCTTGGCAGCAGGTGCCGGCCACGCCGCCTGGGCGGATTAACTGACAGGGCCCACGGGCGCTTCAAGCTTGTCGAACTTGGCGAAGGTCGGGAGATAGACGCCGCATAGCATCAGCTACCTTGGCGGGGTCGGCTTCCCGAGCTTCGCCCGGTCCCACAGGGTAGGTGCCAGCCCTGCCAGCCAGGCTTTCGCCAGGCAATAAAAAACCCGCCGAAGCGGGTTCTTTTGTGGCCTTCCAACATCCTGTCGGAGCGCATCCGTGCTGGCCTGTCTTCCGTGGCTGAAGCACTTCCTGCGCTTCACCTGTGTAGCTAGATTACGTCGCCGGCCTGGGCAGCAACAGAGGAGATCGCAGGCACGACGTGTAAGCCTTTGGCTATCGGAAACGTAAACATGCCATCGGCGGCGGCCTGGCGTTTGCGACAGGCAATAAAAAACCCGCCGAAGCGGGTTCTTTGTGGCCTTCCAACATCCTGTCAGAGCGCATCCGTGCTGGCCTGTCTTCCGTGACTGAAGCACTTCCTGCGCTTCACCTGTGTAGCTAGATTACGTCGCCGGCCAGGGCAGCAACAGAGGAGATCGCAGGCACGGCGTGTAAGCCTTTGGCTATCGGAAATGTAAACGGGTCATCGGCGGCCTCCGGGCTTTGCGCCAGGCAATAAAAAACCCGCCGAAGCGGGTTCTTTGTGGCCTTCCAACATCCTGTCGGAGCGCATCCGTGCTGGCCTGTCTTCCGTGACTGAAGCACTTCCTGCGCTTCACCTGTGTAGCTAGATTACGGCGCCGAGCAGGGCAGCAACAGAGGAGATCGCAGGCACGGCGTGTAAGCCTTTGGCTATCCGCGGCCGCAGCACTGTTTGTGCTTCTTGCCGCTGCCGCACGGGCAAGGGTCGTTACGGCCCACTTTCTGTTCGATACGGATGGTTTGCGACTCCGGCTCGTCGTCGGTGCGCTGCTCGGCCCAGTAGGCGTGCAGTTCGCGGGCGGCGCTGGCCAGGGCTTCAGGCAGGTCGGCGGGGACCTTGCTCGCGTCCTGGCCAGCGTCCAGCTGGCTGAAGATGAAGTTCAGCGCAGCGGTGGGCGCTTCCGGCATCTGGCTCCAACCGCTGACCAGGGTGGTGGCGCCGCGCAGGTAACCCACGCACCAGTCCAGGCAGTCCAGCCCCTGGCCGTCTTCACTCTGGTTGAAGATGGGGTGGTAGTTCTCGGGGTGGTCTACCAGCAGCATGGACACCTGGTTCAGGTGCTGGATGAGCGCATCGAAGAAGCGCTGATAGTTGGTTTCACTCTTCCACTTGGGCAGGTCACCGCCGCCCCAGAACGACAGGTACCAGGCGTCGAACGGGATCACGTCCTTGTAGGACACCACGGCGGTGAAGAAACCATCCATTTCCGACACCGTGCGCACGCCGGACTCTACCGCGAAGGCATCCAGTTGAGCCTGGATGAAATCAAACTGCTCGGGGGTCAAGGGGTCGTTGCTGATGGTGTAGGCCATGGCGGGTGTCCTGTAGGTAACGCGTTCTAGGGTATCAGGGTGAAACGGTAGCCAACAAAAAAGGGCGATCCTTTCGGATCGCCCTTTTCTCACCGCCCAGCAGAGCGGATTTTGTTTGGTAGGCGCGATTGGACTCGAACCAACGACCCCCACCATGTCAAGGTGGTGCTCTAACCAACTGAGCTACGTGCCTGCTGTGGGGCGGCATTCTACGGATTTGGCGGTGGCTGTCAACACACACGTACGCAAAAATGTGCCCAGCTTCGGTGCACGGCTACACTGTGGGCTCGGAATGCTGAAACAGGGACCCCCCGCCGTGAACACCGCAAAGGCACGATTTGCCCTCTGCTCCACCCTATTGGCGCTATGCGCCTGCTCGCCCGCCCCCGACGCCCCCAAGGTGGATTACCGCACGCTGCTCAGCGCTGACCACCAGCTGGACGCCGCCAAGGTGCAGGAGGCGCGCGCCAAGTGCGCGGCCATGCCGGCCGGGCAGCAGAATGACAACGACTGGTGTGCCGCGGTGCGCAAGGCCGCTGACTGTGCCAAGGAAAATCTCTGCCCCTGACGCGACGCACTTGCGCGGCCGCGACACTTGTCGCACGCTGGCGCCCCATTGCGCCGCGCCCGGCCTTTCAGGCGCGGCTGGCCAGGAGTTTCAGATGTTTCGCACGCTTTCCCACGCCGCGCTGATCGCCGCGGCCCTGGCGCTGGCCACCCCGGCCCTGGCGCAAACCCACAGCCACGCCACCAAACACCCTGCTGCCGCGAAGAAGCCGGCGGTTGAGGGGCCGAAGGTTGCCTTGCTGGGCGGCAAGCTCGGCTTCACCTTGCCAGCCGGCTACAGCGCCAGCAGCATGGATGCCGGCGACGATCAGAAAGGCACCGGCGGCGCCAAGGGCACGATGTATCAGAGCCCCAAGGAAAAACGCGTGGTGCTGACCAGCGAAGGGCCAACGCCGAACCAGGCAGCGGTAACCGACTATGACGCCGCCTTCCTCGATGCAGCGGTGCAAGGCTTCGTGAAAGAGCAGGGCGCTGGCTTGCCGGACTTCAAGAAAACCGGCGAGCGCGAGTTCACCCTCAAGGGCCTGGGCGTGCGCGAAATCGACAGCACCGCCACTCAGGGCGGCGGCCCGACGTTGCAGGCAACCTTTATTGCCGGGTCGGGGAACAGCATGACCATCGTGCAGGTGATCTCACGGGCGGATGATCAGAAGGGCCATGATGCGGTAGTGAAGAGGATCGCGGCGGGCAAATAGGCTACCGCGCACTTCCTTGCGCCCAGCGCCCTGCCCCCTCAATGCAGGCAGCACTGCTTGAATTTCTTCCCGCTGCCGCATGGGCAGGGGTCATTGCGGCCCACCTTGTCACCCACGCGAACAGGCTCGCCCGGCGTGCGCTGCGCCAACCAGTAGGCGTGCAGCCTCAAGGCACCGATGCAGACCATGTCTGCGGCCTCTTCCGGGTCGATCGTTTCTGCTTCGGTCTCGTCGTCGTAGGTGTGCACCAGAATGCCGGCCAGCAGTTCCTGCTCTTTTTCCGGCAGGCCCTCCCAGCCATCACCCATGACCACGCCGCGCTCGTAGCCGAAGCACCAGTCTTCGACGCTAAGGGTGAAGTGGCCGTCTTCGTGCTCGTCTTCCATGAAGATGGGCGAGAACTCTTCGGCGTTCTCGATGAGCTTGCCGGCGATTTCGTTCATGTGCTGGATGACCAGGCTGATGAAGCGGTCCGACTGCTGCTCGTCCCAGGCTGGCATGAATTCCATGCCCCCCCACAGCGCCTCGAACCATTCTTCGAACGCAATGACCTTGGGCCCCGACACCAGGGCGGTGAGGTAGCCGTCCAGTTCCGAGGTGTTCCACACCGAAGTGTCGCTTTTGTATTGCTCGAGCGTCGACTCGAGGAAATCCCATTGGGCGTCGGTCAGGGGGGCTGCGCTTGGAGTAGTCATGGAGTAAGGCCGTGGGGAGATAATTGACAGTGTAAGTCGATTTGTCGCGCCATGTAGGACCATGGGCACAATCAGGGTGGGCATTATGACGGTTGAAGGCGGCAAGCTCGCGAGAATGCGGATTTTTATTTCACCGAATCGCTGAAGTGTCATAAAGCCATCATGGAACATTGGTACAAGGTCCGCGTAGTTCTCATTCAGAGCCCGCCGCCGTGAACCTTCGTTTCCCCCACTTGCGCAAACCCTCCACCCGCCCTGCCTTGCTGCGCCGCTTGAGCATCGGCAAGCGCCTGCTGGCCAGCTTTGGCCTGTGTGCTGTGCTGATGGTCGCCCTGGGCGGCCTGTGCCTGGGGGTGATGCAGCACATTCGCCATCAGGGCGAGCTGATCGAGCAAGGGCCGCTGTCGAGCATCGCGCAGGCCGATGCCATCGCCCTGGACCTGGCCAAGATGCGCACCGAGGCAGCCCTGCTGCTGGTGTTCGCCAATGACCCGGCCGAACTGGTGAACCGCAGGATCAACCTGCAGCAATTGAGCAGCGAAGTGGACCAGGGCTTCACCCAGTACCTGGCCAAGGTGCCGGAGGGCACCGAGCACGACTCCATCAAATTGCTGCAGGACGCGTCCCAGCAATATGCCAGCCTGTTCAAGCAAGCCATCGACCTGGTGGAGCACAAGCAACTCAGCGAGGCCACCCACCTGGCGAACAACGACCTGGCCAACCAGGGCAGTTTGATGGACATGCAGGTGCAGTTGCTGCGTGAACTGAACAAACAGACCAGCGCCCAGGCCCTGGAAAATACCGCCAGCACGTTCGCCCAGGTACGCCTGGTGCTGCCCGTCGCCCTGGGCGTGGCCCTGGCCTTGATGCTGTTGCAGGCCTGGCGCCTGAGCGTGAGCATCACCCGGCCCTTGCGCCAGGCGCTGCAGGTGGCCAAGACCGTGGCCGCTGGCGACCTCAGCCAACCGGTGGTCGCCCATGGCCAAGACGAAGTGGCGCAACTGCTGCAAATGCTCGGGCACATGCGCGACCAGTTGCACGCGGTGATCCAGCAAATCGGCGGCGCGGTGGGGCGGCTGAATTCGGCTACCCAGGAAATGGGCGCGATCATGCATGACAGCGCTGAAGGTTTGCAGCAGCAATACAACGAAATCGAACAGGCAGCCACCGCCGTGACCCAGATGAGCCAGGCGGTGGAGGAAGTGGCGGGCAACGCCGTGGAAACTTCCAGCGAGTCCCGGTCGTCCAGCACGGCGGTGCGCGAAGGCCAGCAGCAACTGGACGAGACCATGACCGATATCGGCGCCCTGGCCGACCAGGTGGAACAGGCCAGCCTGCGGGCCCAGGCGTTGGCCACCGAAACCCTGGGCATCAGCAAGGTGCTGGAAGTCATCCGCAACGTTGCCGACCAGACCAACCTGCTGGCGCTCAATGCTGCCATCGAAGCGGCCCGGGCCGGGGAAGCGGGCCGGGGCTTCGCGGTGGTGGCCGATGAGGTAAGGGGCCTGGCGCACCGCACCGGCGCGTCGACCCGGGAAATCGAACAGATGATGGCCGGCATTCACCAGGGTACCGGGCAGACCGTTCAGGCCTTGGCCGAAAGCGCAGCGCAGGCGGGCCGAACCCGTGAGCGCGCGCAGGTCACCAAGGATGTGCTGGGCAATATCTCCCGGTCGGTGGCGGGCATTGATGAGCGCAACCAGGTGATCGCCACTGCCGCCGAACAGCAGGCGCAGGTGGCGCGCGAAGTGGACCGCAACCTGGTGCGCATTCGTGACCTGTCGATGCAGACCGCCAGCGGTGCGGCGCAGACCAGCGCCGCCAGCCAGGAACTGGGGCGGTTGGCCTCGGAGCTGGATGGCATGTTGGCGCGGTTTTCGCTGTAACCCGGCTGAAGGCTGGGATCGGGCCTGCCACAGAGGAAATGAACCCGATGGAGCACAGCTTGCTGGCGAACGATGCTACGCGGTCGCCTGCATGGAGATTGCTGTTGTGGGCGTGATCCTTTGACGGTTCAACCGCCCTGCGGCAACGCCAGCTTCACCCCGCCCGGGTGCTGGGCGATGACGCTGTAAGGCAGCACCGACCACTCCGTGCCCTCGCACATGCGCACCGCGCGGGCGAAGCTGGGGCCGAAGGCGATGCCCTTGGCGGTGAAGTGCCAGGTGGGGAAGTTCCACACTTGCGGGTCGCTGTAGTCGCAGTCGTTTTCGTCCGCGGGCTTTTTCATCTCATCGGGATACAGCCGCTGGAACTGCTGCACCAGCCACGGCGCAAAGACCTTGTCGCGGTAGGTGGAAAACTTGTCGAAGTCCACGTCGGCTTCTTCCGACTGCTGCGCACCCTCGCGGTCGTCATAGTGGAACGCCGCCCCCTCGCCCACCCACAGCACATCTTCCAGCGACAACGGCTTGCCGTGGTCGACGTCGAAGTTGATCGGCGCGTCGCCGAAATCCGGGTGGGCGCCACCGCAGTAGTAACTGGTATAGACGCTGACGCTGACCACCGCTGGCGACAGGAACGTGGGGGTGACGGTCTGGTCGTACTCACCCTCGCCGAAACGGGTGCTGCCCAGCATGCACTCGTGGTAACTCACCACTTCGCTCCACAACCGCGAACGCAACGCCTGGTTGACCCGGGACAGTTGCGGCTCCGGGTAGCCGGACTCGACTTCGAACAGCTGGATCTTGGATTGGGGTTCACCGTGCCATTGCAGCGGGTACCCCATGAACGTGTCGTGCTTGCCATTCACCAACGGCAATTGCAGCAAGCGCAGGAAATCATAGGGGGCGTTGTCGTGCAGTTGCACCCAGACCGGGTCGGCGCCGGCCGGTGTGTCGGGCACCTGGGCGGGCTTGAGGTCGACCTTCAGGGGCTTGCCGTCGGGCTTCTGCCACTGGCCCTGCCAGCCACCATCACGCGCCTTGAGCTGCAGTTGCGGGCGTGGGGTGTCGCTGTTGTCGTCCAGCCCTTCGTTCAGGGTCAGCTGGTCATCGGCCAGGGTGCCGGACAGCGCCAGGTCGCGGTGGTATTTCTCGTAGAAATAACGGCCGCTGACCTGCTCGGGGTTGGTCAGGTCCAGGTCGACCACAATCGGCATCGAGCCGAGCGTGCCGGTGTACACATCGGCGTGAACAGCCGTGGCCAACAGGCTCAACAGCAACACACCGGGGCGTAGCCATCCATGAGTCATGGAGCGTTTCCTTGCAAGACGGATCGCTGATTATGGCGCAAGCCGCGCGGTGCCGAATAGCCGTACGCCGGTCAGGCGCCCTTCCTGTTCCAGCAGTTTCAGCGGCGCGGTGCCACCGGGCATCTGCACGCTGACCTGCCCGGCCGCAACCAGGCCCACCTGCCAGGCCGCGCAGGCCACCGCGGTGGCGCTGGTGCCCGACGACTCGGTCGGGCCCTCACCCCGTTCGAACACCCGCGCCGCCAGTTGCTGTGGGCCCAGGCGCGCAGCCCATTGCAGGTTGATACCCGCCACGCACGGCAGCCCCAGGCCCTGGTCACCCTGGGCATAGGCGATGGCCGTGAGCGGCCGTTCAAGCGTGGGGGCACGCAACTGCGCCATGCTGGGCAGCGCTTCGGGGTTATCCAACCACGTCACGCAGTGGGGGTTGCCGATGCGCACAAACACGCTGTGCTGCCAATCACTGTTCACGGCCGCCAGGCTGGGCACTCGCCACGTGTCGCGGGCATTGAAGCGGCTGGCTTCAGCCCCCTCGGCAGCCACCGCCGCCGGGCCGAAGGCCGGGGCACCCAGGTCGAGCCAGAAACCCTGCACCGCATCGGCCGAGGCAGGCTCGACGCTGACCGGTACTGGCGATACGGCGTCGGTTTTGTCATGGTGCACGTTAAGGGTGAAACCTTGCTCCCCCTTCACCCGTCCCTGATCGACCAGTGATTGTGCGAAAATGGTCAGCCCATTGCCGCTGCGTTCGGCCAAGGTGCCGTCAGTGTTGACGATCAGCAGGTCGAACGGTGCGGTGTCCTGGAATGGCCCCACCAGCAGGCCATCGCTGCAGTGAGCCTTGGCCCCCACCGGTTGCGCCCCCGCCGGCCAATGGCACAGCGCTGCAATGGCGGCGTCAGCCCAGGTTGCCCGCTCCCGGCCGGCTTGTGCCGCCTCGCCGGCAATGCCGATGCCCAGGCTGCGGAGCAACTCGGGCGAACACACCACATAACGATTGCCCCGCGCGTCGTACAACATGGAAGTGCCTCGCAATGATTGAAAATACTGCGACATTACCGGGAATTACTTCCCGTGAGTACACCGCCCTCTTTACCCAGGAGCCCGTATGCCCGAGTTGATCCGTCGCCGCTGGCGCTCCCTTGCCCTGCTGGTACTGATAATCGCCGCCCTGCCCTATGGCTGCTCGCGGCTGGCCTACAAAGAGCGCGAATTGCTGTACAGCATCCAGCCAGGCATCGCCAGCTGGTACGGCGGCCTACCGGCCGGCGTTCAGCAAATGAACATTCCCCTGGAGGGCTCGCAGTTCCTGCATGCCTGGTGGTGGCCTGCGGCAAGGAAGGACGCCCCTACCTTGCTGTACCTGCACGGCACGCGCTGGAACCTTACCGCCCAGGTGCGGCGCATCACCGAGCTGCGCAACATGGGCTTCTCGGTGCTGGCCATCGACTACCGCGGCTTCGGTGACAGCCCCGGCGACCTGCCCTCGGAAAACAGCGTTTATCAGGATGCCCAGGTGGCCTGGCAGCGCCTGGTGCAGTTGCAACCCATGGCGCAGAAGCGCTTTATCTACGGCCATTCCCTGGGCGGTGCCATCGCCGTGGACCTGGCCCAGCGTATTGCCAAAAACGATGAACCGGCCGCCGCTGGCCTGATCATCGAGTCCACCTTCACGGACCTGGGCGATGCCGCCGCCGCGGTCATTCACACCTCGCTGCCGGTGCGCTGGATCATGTCGGAAAAATACGACTCCATCGACAAGATCGGTGCCATCGGCATGCCGGTGCTGATCGTCCATGGCACCGACGACCGCTACGTGCCATCGCGCTTCAGCCAGGCGTTGTACGACGCCGCCAACAGCCCCAAGCAATTGCTGCTGGTACCCGGTGGCACCCACCTGAACAGCATGACCCTGGGCAGCGCCGACTATGCTCGCGCCCTGCACCAACTGTTCGGCCTGAACGCCACGCAGGGCGCGGGCTAAAGCAACTAACCCGGGGGCGCGGGGTCAGTGGGTATAGGCATTTGCCGTTACCTTGAAGCCTCCGGGAGCACGATGGACAACCAGCAAGGCAAGACCCCAGGCCTGTCGGCCGATGAGGAACAGGAAGTCCAGAAAAACCAGCCACCACGCGCTGCGGTGCTGCACGAAATCATCCGCGCCCAAGGCGATCACGAGCTGGAGCGCAACGTCGCCGCCCTGTGGTGGTCCGCGTTGGCGGCCGGCTTGACCATGGGCCTGTCGCTAATGGCCATGGGGCTGTTCAACTCGCGCCTGCCCGACACCGAAGCCAGCAAGGTGATCGCCAGCCTGGGCTATTCGGCGGGGTTCCTGGCCGTGATCCTGGCGCGCCAGCAACTGTTCACCGAGAACACCCTGACCGCCGTGCTACCCCTGATGAGCCACCCCACCCTGGCCAATGCCGGCCGCTTGCTGCGCTTATGGGCGGTCGTGCTGGCGGGCAACCTGGTGGGGGTGCTGCTGGTGTCCTACGTGATGCTGCACTTGCCCATCTTCGACCCCAAGACCGACGCCGCCTTTCTCGAGATCGGCCGCAAGGTCATGGAGAATGATGCCTCGCAAATGTTCGCCAAAGGCATTGTCTCGGGGTGGATGATCGCCACCATGGTGTGGATGATCCCCTCCCAGGAAAACGCCAAGATGTGGATCATCATCCTGATCACTTACCTGATGGCCCTAGGGGATTTCACCCACATCGTCGTCGGCTCGGCGGAAGTGTCCTACCTGGTGTGGGCCGGTGAGCTGGGCTGGAAAGACTTCCTGGTGACCTTCGCGGGGCCGACCCTGGCCGGCAATATCATTGGCGGCAGTTTCATCTTCGCCCTGATCAGCCACGCGCAGATCCGCAGCGACAGCGGCACCCCGCCACCCGATGCGCAGAAAAAAGCCTAGCCGCCCGATGCCACGGGGCTGACCTGCTCGCCCACAGTGCCGTCTTCCCACCACGGCACCCCGGCTTGCGGGGCACGCAGGTTGAGCCGCTCGCCCATCTGCGGCGTGCTTACCGGCACCCCGCGCGCCTGGGCCAGCGCAACGATGCGCTGGAAGGGCTCTTCCCAATTGTGTGAGGACAGGTCGAAGGTGCCGTTATGGATAGGCAATAACCAGCGGCCTTTGACGTCCAGGTGCGCCTGCAGGCTTTCTTCTGGCTGCATGTGCACGCTGGGCCAGCGCACGTTGTAGGCGCCTGTTTCCATCAACGTCAGGTCGAACGGCCCATAGCGTTCGCCAATTTTCGCGAAACCATCGAAATAGCCCGAGTCGCCACTGAAAAACACCCGCAGGTGCGGCTCGATGATCACCCAGGACGCCCACAGGGTGCTGTTGCTGTCCAACAGGCTGCGCCCCGAAAAGTGCTGCGCAGGGGTGGCGACGAACCGCGTGCCGGCCACTTCGGTTTCCTGCCACCAGTCCAGTTGCCGCACCTTGGCGGCAGGAATGCCCCAACCGATCAACCGCTCGCCCACCCCCAGCGTGGTCAGGAAGCACTCGGTCTTCTCGGCCAACTGGCGAATGGCGCTTTCGTCCAGGTGGTCGTAGTGGTCATGGGAGAGGATGACCGCGGTGATCGGCGGCAACTGCTCGATGCTCAACGGTGGTGGGTGGAAGCGCCGGGGCCCGGCCCACTGCACCGGCGAAGCGCGTTCGGAAAACACCGGGTCGGTAAGGAAGAAACGCCCGCGCAATTTCAGCAGCAAGGTCGAGTGCCCCAGGCGCCAGAGGCTGTCGTCGGGGGCCGCCACGAGCTGTTCACGGTCCAGGTTTTGTACAGGTATTTCCTGCCGCGGCCGGGTGCCCGCCGGCTTGCGCAGCAACAGGTATTTGACGCCGATGCGCAGCTTCTTCAGGAAGCCGTCGCGGGGCAGCACAGTGCCGTTGCGAAACTGCCCATCCACCTGCCGAGAACCCTCGGGTTGCGGTGGTGCCACTATTTCGCTGCTATTCAATGACGTTTGACCCATGATGACCTGTACTCCCGGAAAATGGACGGTCGTCGAACCGTCCCTTTCAGTTGTCCGCAGCGACTAGAGAATACCCCTACCCCTGCATGAGGAAAGCCCCTAGGTATGACAAGGCATGTCTCCCACACGCTGCGGGTCGAATTACCGCTGAAATGGCTTGCAAGGCCACTGCCAATCTCCACACTATTTATGCGATAAACCGCGGGCTCTCTACAAATCACCACCCTTGTATAAGAAAACGGCTGCTGACGGCCTGGTAATTCGACATTATGGAAAACCGCACCGGCAAAGGATTGTCATTTGCCAAACGTATTTATGGCCCCCGGGTACTGGGCACGGCCCTGTGCCTGATCAGCGTGCTGGCAGGGGTTTACCCCTTGGCGCCACCCGGTGGGTTGCTGGGGCTGCTGGCGCTCAACGGGCTGGTGTGGCCTCACATTGCTTATCAACTGGCACGCCGCGCCAAAGAGCCCTTCCAGGCCGAGCGCCGCAACTTGTTGTGCGACTCGCTGTTCTGTGGATTTTGGGTCGCGGTTCTGCATTTCAACCCTTTGCCCACGGTCACGTTGCTGTCCATGGTCACCATGAACAACGTCGCCGGTGGTGGCTGGCGCCTGCTGCGCCAAGGCCTGGCGGCGCAGTTGCTGGGCATGCTCACAGCCATCACCCTGTTCGGCCTCGGCTGGGCGCCGCAGTCCACGCCCGCGCAGGTAGTGGCGTGCCTGCCGATGCTCACCTTCTACCCCCTGGCCGTGGGCTGGGTGTGCTACCGGCTGGCCATTCAGCTCTCGGAGCACAAGCGCACCCTCAGCGCCCTGAGCCGCACCGACAGCCTCACCGGGCTGCTCAACCACGGGGCCTGGAAAGATGCCCTGAACCGCAAGTTTCGCACCTGCCAGCACGAACACAGCCAGGCGGTGCTGGCCTTGATCGATATCGACCATTTCAAGGAAATCAACGACACCTTCGGGCACCTGATCGGTGATGAGGTGCTGCGCCATTTGAGCGTTCAGCTGGGCCGCAACCTGCGTGACACCGACCTGGCCGGACGTTATGGCGGCGACGAGTTCTGCGTGATCCTGCCGGGCTTGTCCATGGCCCAGTCTTGCGACGTGATGGAGCGCGTGCGCCTGATATTCGGCAACTACCACCACCCGCAGGCCCACGGATTGCGGGTGACCCTGAGCATTGGCCTGGCCGCCTGCCGGCTGGAGCTGGGCGACTCCGCCGCCTGGCTCGAGGAGGCGGACAAGGCCTTGTATGTGGCCAAGAACACCGGGCGCAACCGGGTCAGTGTCTGCGTGGCCGATAACCTGTTGCTCACCTGAAACAAGTTTCGGACGGCCGGTTAGAACAATTCTGGATCCAGCTGCTTCTATAGATCAGGACGTCTTCGTGCTGTGCGCCCTTCCGCCCATGGCATGTGCCTCAAGGAAGCGCCTGATCAAATGGATCTCACCGTCGCTGTGCCGCGCCACCCCATGTTCACCCGCAGGCTGCTTGGCGTGCTGGCAGCGCTGTTCGCCCTGACGCTGGTGGGCGCCATGGTGATGCTGGTACGCATCGCCGACGACCTCAACGCCGATCAGCAGCACAAGACGGTGGTGTACGCGCAGCGGGCACTGGACAGCCGCCAGGCGGCTTCCGCCAGCCAGGTCAGCAGCTACGGGGTCTGGAACACGGCCTTCCAGCACCTCAACGGCGCCATCGACCGGCAATGGCTGTATACCCAGCGCAACCTGGGCCCTGCCCTTTACAGCCAGGGCGGCTATGAAGGGGTGTTCGTGGTGGACAGCCATGGCACCAAGTACAGCCTGTATCTGGGCGAGTTGAGCAACGCCGATGTCGGCGACTTCATCGCCACCCCGTTGCGGCCGCTGATCCAGGCTGCCCAGGCGGCCATGGCCGGTGCGCAGCCGGTCAGCAGCGTGGTGCTGTTCAATGGCTGGCCGGCGCTGGCCAGCGCGTCGCCGATCCTGCCCGATGACGACAGCGCCCAACCCGCCCCCGCCGACACGTCGGTGTTGCTGTTCATCGACGCGCTGACACCGGCCAAGTTGCAAGCCATGGGCCTGGCCTATGACCTTCAGAACCTGACCATCCAGAGCCGGGCCACCGGAGCAGCCGACCAGCCACGCTTGGCGTTGGGGGACACCGGCTACGACCTGACCTGGACACCCTCGCGGCCGGGCAACCAGTTGCTGTGGCGGGTACTGCCCACCCTGGGGCTGGCCTTCGTGGTGCTGGCCATGCTGATGGCCTGGTTTTTTCGCTTCACCCTGCGCACCGCACGGCAGATCGATGACAGCTACCGCAAACTGCACCAGAGCAACCGCGCCCTGGAAGCCAGCGAGGAGCGCTTTCGGGCGGTGGCCGAGGCGGCGTCGGACTGGATCTGGGAAACGGATGCGCATTGCCGGCTCAATTACCTGTCGGGGCGTTTCGCCGTGGTCACCGGGTACACCAGCCAGGACTGGATGCATTGCTGCATCGACCAGTTGCTGCAATGCGAAACCATGCCCTTGCAGGCCTGGCTGCAAAGCCTCAGCCGCCATGCCTCGGCTACCAGCCTGCGCTGCGCGTATCGCGACCAGGGCGGACAGTTGCGTTACTGCCGGGTGTCGGCGCGGCCGATCATCAGCGACGACAAGGTGGCGGGCTACCGCGGCACCGCCAGCGACGTGACCGACGAAGTAGCAGCGTACGCGCAGATCCAGCACCTGTCGCTGCACGACCCACTCACCGGCCTCGCCAACCGCAACCAACTGCTGCATTTCTTCGAGCCGTTGCGCCAACAGGCCAAGCCACCCGTGATCACCGTGATCGTGCTGGACCTGGACAGCTTCAAACCCATCAACGATGCCTTGGGCCAACCCGCGGGTGACGCCGTGCTGCTGGAAATCGCCGAGCGCCTGCGCGCGTCCACGCGCGGCAAGGACCTGGTGGCCCGCCTGGGCAGCGACGAGTTCGCCCTGGTCCTGTGCGGCCTGGCCAGCCAGCAGGAAACAGACCGCTTCTGCGCACGGCTGATCGAGCACCTGCACCAGCCCATTGCCTATCTGGGCCAGGCGCTGCACGTGGGGGCCAGCCTGGGCATTGCCCAGTCAAACCACCAGGGCCTGGACCCGGGTGAGCTGCTGCGCTGCGCTGACATCGCCCTGTACCAGGCCAAGGCAGCCGGCAAGAACACCTGGCGTTATTTCAGCGCCCAGATGCATGAACAGGTGCAACAGCGGCTGCAATTGGAGCAGGACCTGCGCCTGGCCATCAAGCAGCAGGAGTTCGTGCTGCATTACCAGCCCCGCTACCGCGTGGACGGGATGGAAATTGTCTCGGTGGAAGCGCTGGTACGCTGGCAGCACCCTATTCACGGGCTGCTCGGCCCGGATACCTTCATCCCGTTGGCCGAGCAGACCGGGCTGATCGTGCCCCTGGGCCGCTGGGTGCTGCGCGAGGCCTGTGAAGCAGCGTTTCAGTGGCCGACGGCGCTGGTGGTGTCGGTCAACCTGTCACCGGCGCAGTTCGCCGGCAGTGACGTAGTGCGCGACGTGCGCGATGTGCTGGTGCAAACCCGCCTGCCGGCCCAACGCCTGGAACTGGAGGTTACTGAAAACGTGATGCTCAACGACATCGAGCACGCACTGGGCACGCTGACGGCGCTCAAGGAGCTGGGGGTCAAATTGAACATGGATGACTTCGGCACCGGCTATTCATCGCTGGGCTACCTGCGCGCCTACCCCTTCGACAGCCTGAAGATAGACAAGCGCTTCATTGCCGCCCTGGAAAGCACCGACAGTGACCGCGCCGTGGTGCAGGCCATCATCAGCCTGGGCAACGCCATGGGCCTGACCGTGACCGCCGAAGGGGTGGAGACCGCCGAACAACTGCGCACCCTGAGCCGCGACCACTGCCACGAGGTGCAAGGCTTCTTCATGAGCCCGCCCATCGACCGCCATGCCCTGACCCGCCTGCTGGGCGCCCCCCTCCCAGCGCCGGCGCTGGTCCTGCCTTGACGGCCTTACCGGGTACCACCGGCAAGTTTTTTCATTTACTGCTCGACTTGGCCGCTAGACTTTGGGAAATTCCGCTCTTGCCCACTCTGCCACGCCAGCAACAGGACCACCATGGGGACTACCATTGCCACCGATATCGCCACTATCGGTCGCATCAACGCCGTACCCGCCATCCTGCAGGTGATCTGCGAGACCACCGGCATGCGTTTCGCCGCAGTGGCCCGGGTCACTGACAGCAGCTGGACAGCGTGCGCCGTGCTGGACAACCTGGGGTTCGGGCTGGGGGTGGGCGGCGAACTGGACCTGACCAGCACCTTGTGCGATGAAATCCGCGACAACCACCGGACCATCGTCATCGACAAGGCCAGCGAGGATGCGCTGTACCACGACCACCACACCCCGCGCATGTACCAGTTCGAAAGTTATATCTCGGTGCCGGTATTCCGTACCGACGGCAGCTTTTTCGGCACTATCTGCGCCCTCGACCCCAACCCCGCCGAGCTCAAGCAAAGCCCCATCCAGGCGATGATGGAATCCTTCGCCCGGGTATTGGCCATCCAGCTCGAAGCCGAGGAAAACCACCAGCGTACCGAAGCCGCCCTGACCCAGGAGCGGGCCATTGCGGAGCTGCGCGAGCAGTTCATCGCCGTGCTCGGCCATGACCTGCGCAACCCGCTGTTCGCCATCAGCGCCGGTGCCGAGCTGCTGTTGCGCAAGGCCCCGGACGACAAGAGCCGCGGCATCATCCAGCACATCCTCACCGCCGGCCGCCGCGCCGCGCAACTGGTAGACGATGTGCTGGACTTCGCCCGTGGCCGGCTGGGCAGCGGCATCACGCTGAACCTGCAACCCGTGTCGGACCTGAGCGAGACCTTGACCCATGTGGTCAGTGAAATACACGGGGCCCACCCCTCGCGGCGCATTCATGTGCGCATCGGCAATGTGCAGGGCATCAGTTGCGACCCGGAGCGCATCGCCCAACTGCTGTCCAACCTGGTGGCCAACGCTATCCATCACGGCGCCGTGGAAGGCTCGGTGGAGGTCAGCGCCGATATCCAGGACGGCGTGTTCGTGCTGGGGGTGCACAACCAGGGCAACCCCATCGAAGCCGCCGTGCAGGCGCAGCTGTTCCAACCGTTCTCCCGCCGGGGCATCGACTCGCCACAGAGTGGCCTGGGCCTGGGCCTGTATATTGCCAACCAGATCGCCCTGGCGCACGGCGGGCACATGGAAGTGCTGTCCAGCCACGACGCCGGCACGCTGTTTACCTTGCGCCTGCCGCTTCAGCCAGCCGACTGAGCCTGAACCACAGTGATCAGGCGGTCCAGGCTCTGCCCCCAGCCCTCATGAAAGCCCATGTCTTCATGGGCCTGGCGGTCGGCAGCATTCCAGTGCAAGGCACGGGCGGTGTAGCGGGTCTTGCCGTCGATATCCTCAAAGGTGATGACCGCGGTCATGAAGGCCCGCGCCGAGGGCACCCAGCCCGGGCCGAAGGCATCGGTGAAGACGATGCGATGCGGTGCCTGAATATCCAGAAACACCCCCTGGCTTGGGTATTCGCTGCCATCGGGCGCGCGCATCAACGTGCGGAACAATCCACCCACCCATAGCTGCATTTCGCATTCCGGGGTGGTCATGCCATGGGGGCCCCACCATTGGCACAGCAACTGCGGGTCGACCCAGCAGCGAAACACTTCGCGGACTGGCGCATCGATCAGGCGGGTAATGGACAGCTCGAAGTCGCCAGGTGGCGTGACGAGGGGGTGAAGGCTCATGTTGTTGTTCTCCTTCCAGGGCGCCCTGGCACGGCGCAACGCCCCACTATGGCGGCAAACCCTCGCACAACTGAAAGCGCGAATGGCAATAAGCCTGCCGCTGGTAAGCACCAGCCCAATACCCGCTGGCCTGCGTCAATAAAAACGACGGCATTTTCGCCCTGAGCTATGTTACAGGTTCACGCTTTTTTGACGGTGTGGCGGCTAGATTTTTCAGCCCGCATGGGCACACGATCCCGGTAGCAGGTTTGAGGCGAGGAGCAGTAACGATGGTGGCAAGTCAGGGCAGACGGTTTCAGCTCAGTTCAACACGGCTGGTGTTGCTGTGTTCATTGGCATTGGTGGTGCTGTACAACCTGGCAACCTGGGAGGCCCTGGCCAACCTGGTGACCCTGGAGGGCGCCAAACGGGCGGGGTTCTACCTGTCCTTCGGCCTGTTCCTGTGGGCTGCCTTTACTGTGTTCCTGACGTTGGTGTCATTCCGCCCGCTGCTCAAACCGGTCATTACCGTCGTGGCGCTGTGTTCGGCGGCGGCGGCGTATTTCATGAACAACTACGGCATCGCCATCGACACGGTGATGATCCAGAACGTGGTGGAAACCAACCCCGGTGAAGCCAAGGCGCTGTTGAGCCCGAAACTGTTCGGTTACCTGCTGGTGCTGGGTGTACTGCCCTCGGCACTGGTGTGGTGGTTGCCGGTGCAGTACCGGCGCTTCTTCCCGGGCCTGGTGAACAAGGTGCTGGTCATCGTTGCCGCCCTGCTGGTGGTGGCAGCTTCAGTCGGCGCCTTCTATTCCACCTACGCTCCTATCTTCCGCCAGGAAGACAAACTCACCCACTTCATCAACCCCACCAACTACATCTACGCGGTGACCAAGCTGGCCAAGTCGCGCTATTCGGTGAAACAGAACGTGGTGGTGCAGCCGATTGGCACCGACGCGGTACTCAGCGCCCAAGCCAAGGCACAGCCGAAGAAGAACCTGATGATTTTCGTGGTGGGCGAGACAGCCCGGGCCGACCATTTCTCGCTCAACGGCTACCCGCGCGAAACCAACCCGGAACTGCGCAAACTGGACATCCTCAACTTCAGCCGGGTGAGCTCCTGCGGCACGTCCACGGCAGTGTCGGTACCGTGCATGTTCTCCATGTTCCCGCGCAGCGACTACAGCGACAAGAAGGGCAAAACGTACGAGGGCCTGCTGGATATTCTGCAGCGCGCCGGCGTGCAGACCGTGTGGCTGGACAACAACAGCGACTGCAAGGGCACCTGCCTGCGCATTCCCCACCAGGACATTCCCAAAGACCAGAAGAGCCCGTTCTGCGACGGCACCAACTGCCTGGACGAGTCCCTGCTGGTGGGCCTGCAAGACTACATCGACGGCCTGAAAGACAACGCCATCATCGTCCTGCATGCGGACGGCAGCCACGGCCCGGAATACTACGACCGCTACCCCAAGGACAAGGAACAATTCCAGCCGGTGTGCCGTACCAACCAGTTGGGCAGTTGCAGCCACGACGAGTTGGTCAATGTGTACGACAACACCATCCTGTACACCGACTTCTTCCTGTCCAAGGTGGTGGAGCTGCTGAAGAAGAATCAGGACAAGTACGACACCTCGATGATCTACGTGTCGGACCACGGCGAGTCACTGGGTGAAAACGGCATGTACCTGCACGCCGCACCTTACGCCATTGCCCCTGACGCGCAGACCCACGTGCCCATGGTGATGTGGTTCGGCCAGGACACTCTGGCCCAGGAAGGTATCGACCGCGCCTGCCTGAAAGCCAAGCAGGACGAGGGCGACCTCAGCCACGACAATATCTTCCACTCGGTACTGGGGCTGTTCCAGGTCCAGACCGGTGTGTACCAGTCCGGGCTGGACATGTTCCATGACTGCCGCCGTGCGCTGACGGCCAGCCAATGAGCCCCGCTGCCGGTCAGCCCTTGATCGGCAGCCAGATTTCCAGCCGGCCACTGCTGGTACTGGGGTCGTAGTCATCGCTGTAGCGCTCGAACTCGGGCGCATCGGCGGCTTCCAGGCCGGAGTTGGGCAGCCACACCTGCCAGATGGCCTGGAACGTCTGCCCCAGGCCCGAAATATGGCCCTGGTGCTCGAATACCGCGTAGCGACGGGGCGCCAGTTTGATCCAGCGAAAATCCTGGGGCAGGCCCTCTTCGGTCTCCACTTGTACCCCGGCGATATACTCGAAGCCGCCTAACCCATCCGGGTTGCAGCACACCCCGTAGCTCTCATGGCCGACCTGCCCGGGCACCTTGCCCAGAAACGGTACGAAATCACGCCACAGCGCTTCGATGCCACTGGTGGTGTCCTGGGTGAAGCGGTCCGATAGCCCGGCGATGACCAGTGCCGCGCCTTCTTCGTAGCGCAGCGGTTCGATGGCGGTGGGTTCGATACCTGACATGGTTGCCTCTCTTCCAGATTGAAGGTCCGAACACTACTGTAGCAGCGGACCTGGCCGCGTCGCGGCTACACGCGGTGTACCTGACAGCATGCGGCGCCCGGGACGCGGCCAGGTCTGCTACGGGTGCCCGGGTTGCAGGTACTTCATGCCTGCGTTACCGTTCAGACCTCCCGTTTCCCGGAAAAGTCGGCATGGACCTGGTTACCGAAGACTGGCATGCCGGCGCCGTGGTCGAAGCCTCGTGGGTACGCGCCGACGCCGCGAGTTTCCCGCGCCACACCCATGATGAATACGTATTGGGCACCAACCTCGTCGGGGTCGAACGCATCTGGCTCGACGGCCACGAACTGGAAGCACCCGCCGGCACCGTCACCTTGTACAACCCCCAGGCCGTGCAGGCCTCGCAATTCAGCCCCAGCGGGGTCGAATACATCAGCCTGCACCTGGCGCCCCAGGCCATCGAACAAGTGGTTGACGATAACAACCTGCCCGGCAGCACCTTCGAACAGGGTGTGTTCCAGCACCCCGGGTTGGCCGCGGCCATCCTCGACTTTGCCCGCACCCCGGCCGCCCACCGCGCCGAACACGAGGAAGCCTTCATCCAGTTGCTGTGCCAGTGGATGCAGCCAGGGCCAGGCAAGGCCGGCGAGCAGCACGCCAGCGTTGAACGCAGCCTGCAATACCTGCGGGACTGCCTTGGGGAGAGAATCGACCTCGATGCCCTGGCGGCCGTGGCGGGGCTGAGCAAGTACCACTTCGTGCGGTGCTTCAAGAAACACACCGGGCTGGGCCCTCTGCAGTACCAGATGCAACTGCGTCTGCTGGAAGCGCGCAAACGCCTGCGCGCCCAGCAGCACTCACTGGAGATCGTCAGCCAATTGGGGTTCTACGACCAGAGCCACTTCATCAACGCATTTCGCAAGGTCATGGGCGTGACCCCACGTGCCTACGCCCTGGCCTTCAAGACAAAAGCCCGCTGAGCGCGGGCTTCTGTCACGGCGGGCCAAGGCCTCAATGGCCGAAAATATTCGACTTCTTCGCGCGTTTTTCCGCGCGCTTCTCGTCGGCGGTCTTGGTGGGTTTCTTCTTGGCGGCCTTTTTCGAGTCCATGCCTTTCATGCTGCGCACTCCCGTGGTTGGGTGGATGGTCTATTAGGTATAACACCTGCCAAGCCGCGCGCCTGACTATTTACCGGCCCGCCATGGCCGGCCCCTGGCCAAGGATGAACTCCTGGTAGCCAGAGCCGATCACGTACACCGCGAACCAGGCGAAAATACCTGCCGAAGCCAGATAGGCGTAGCGCAACAGCCGGGCCCCCAGCAGCTTCCCACCCTGGCTGGCGGCCGTGCAGATCGCCACGCACCAGGCTACGCCGGCGCAGAAGAAGCCTGCCAAAAATTGCCCGGCCCCCAGCAGGCCACCGCCACCTGAACGCGAGATCAGCGTACCGCCTACCGCTGCGAACCACAGGATGGCGCTGGGCGACGACATGGCCAGGAAAATACCGCGGGCAAACTCCTTGAGCCCGGACCCCGCCTGCGCCGCGTCACTCGTCTGCAGGCTACTGTCATGGCGCCAGGCGCTGACCAGCATCTTCACGGCGAAATACACCAGCACCACCGAGCCTCCCACCCACAACCCCCAGCGTACCCAGCTGTACTGCAACAGTACCGTCATGCCCACCAGCGCCAGAATGGCGTACACCAGGTCACCGAAACAGGTACCCAGCCCCAGCCAGAACCCCTGCAGGTAACCGCGCTGCATGGCCAGGGTGATCATGGCGATATTGGCCACGCCAATGTCCAGGCACAGGGAAAGACTGAGGAGGAAACCGCTGGAGAATTGCATGGGGTGTGTCCGAATCGTGGCTGACCAGGCGTATTGGGCCTGAAGGGGCAAATGGTTGTATTGGAAGAAATTGCGCCCTGCAAGGTCAGTAATATCTGCACGACATGAATGCCGTTCATGTCAGTTATTGCACGAGCCCTGTGTATTAATAACCGCGAGCCTTCTACGATGCAGCCAGGCGAACCCACCACAGAGCTATACCATGACTGACACACGTACCCTGCTGGGCATCGAGTTGCCCATCATCCAGGCCCCCATGGCAGGCACTGCCACGCCCAGGCTGGCGGCCGAGGTCAGCAACGCCGGGGCGCTGGGGTCCATCTCCATCGCGGCGGTGGATGCCGCCGCCGGGCGCGGCATGATCCGCCAGCTGCGCGAACTGACCACGCGGCCGTTCAACATCAATGTGTTCTGCAACCGGCCTTCGCGCCCGGATGCGGCCACAGAGGCCGCCTGGCTGGCACACCTGCAGCCGTATTTCGAGGCATTCGGCGCCGCCGCGCCAGCGAGCCTGCACGATATCTACACCAGCTTCTACAACGATGACGCGCTGTTGCACATGCTGCTGGAAGAGCGTCCGCCTATCGTCAGCCTGCACTTGGGCTTGCCGCCCCAGGCGCGTATCGATGCGCTGAAAGAGGCGGGGATCCTGCTGCTGGCCAGTGCCACGTCGCTGGAGGAGGGCCGCCTCGTGCAGGCCGCAGGCATTGACGCCGTGGTTGCCCAGGGGACGGAAGCCGGCGGCCACCGTGGTGTGTTCGACGAGCACGGCCCGGACCAGCACCTGAGCACACGCGATCTGGTCCGCGTGCTGCATCAACAGCTGGACATACCGATCATCGCCGCCGGCGGCCTGATGGACGGTGCCGATGTGGCCGACGTGCTAAGCCTGGGCGCCATGGCTGCACAGCTGGGTACCGCCTTCATCCTGTGCCCGGAGTCGGCGGCCAATGCGGCCTACCGTCAGATGCTCGACAGTGAGCGGGCCCGCACCACCGCATTGACCACGGTGATTTCCGGGCGCCCGGCCCGGGGCATCGTCAACCGGTTCATGAACGAGGTGGGTGCGCCAGGTCATCCCCGCGTGCCGGGCTTCGGCATCGCCTACCACGCGGGCAAGGAACTGATCGCAGCCGCCAGCAAGGCCGGCTCGGCGGAATTCGCGGCCCACTGGGCCGGTACCCAGGCGGCGCGGGCACGCAGCCTGCCCGCGGCTGAACTGGTGGAGAAACTCAAGGAGGAATACCACGCGGCGCGGTCTACTCTCTGACAGGACAACGTCTTGAAGGAGCCAGACATGGCCAAGGACACCGCGCACACCCTGGGTGTACGCACCCTCGCTGTACACGCCGGGCAGCACCCGGACCCCAGCACCGGCGCCATTGCCACCCCCATCAGCACGGCATCGGCCTATTCCTACGGAGATTTCGACACGGGTGAACAACGCTTCAGCGGCGAGAGCCCGGGTTACCTGTATAGCCGCTTCGCCAACCCCACCGTCGCGGCCCTGGAGGGCAAAATGGCGGCCCTCGAGGGGGGCGACAGCGCCGTGGCCTTCACCAGCGGCATGTCGGCCATCTGCGCCACGGTCATGGCGCTGGTGTCCAGCGGTGATGAACTGATCCATGTCGGCACCCTGTACGGCGGCACCGAAGGGGTGATGCGCAACCTGCTGCCACGCTTCGGCGTGCGGTCGGTTCATGTGGCCGAGGTGGGCGAACTGGAAGCGGCCATCACCCCCAAGACCCGGCTGATTTTCGCCGAGACACCGGACAACCCGATGCTGGGCGTGGTCGACCTGCACGAAACCGCGCGCATCGCCCGCGCCCATGGCGTGCTGACCGTGGCTGACAACACCTTCGCTACCCCTTGCCTGACACGCCCATTGGCCTTGGGCATTGACGTGGTGGTGCATTCGGCCACCAAATTCATCGGCGGCCATGGTGACAGCACCGGCGGCGTGGTGGTGGCCAACCGCGCCCTGGTGGACAAGATTCGAACCGTGGGCCTGAAGCAGTTCGGTGGTTGCCTGAGCCCGTTCGAAGCCTCGTTGCTGATTCGCGGGCTGAAGACCCTGCCCTTGCGCGTGGAAGCCGCTTCATTGAGCGCTGAACGCATCGCCCGGCTGCTGGATGAACACCCGGCGGTGGCTAGGGTGTTCTACCCTGGCCTGCCCAGCCACCCGGGCCATGAAGTGGCGCGGCGCCAGATGAGCCGCTTCGGCGCATTGATGTCCTTTGAGCTCAAAGGCGGCAAGAACGCTGCCCGCACCTTTCTTGACCGCCTGGAACTGGTGACCCAGGCCGTGTCACTGGGTGACACCGACTCACTGGCCTGCCACCCGGCGTCCACCACCCACAGCGCGGTGGCCAGGGACATACGCGAGCAATATGGGGTGACAGAGGGATTGGTGCGCTTGAGCGTGGGAATCGAGGACGTGGAAGACCTAGAGCGCGATATCCGCCAGGCACTGGCAGCGATTGCTTGACACAACCCCTGTGGGACCGGGCGAAGCTCGGGAAGAGGAGACCGCGTGTTTTGGTTCAATACGCGAGCGCTCTTGCAGAGCTTCACCCAGTCCCACAGAGGCGCAGGTTTAGCCAGCCTCAGACCTTGCGACGCAGCAGGATCACGGCGAATACCGCTATCCAGATAGCCGAGGTGAAGTAGTTGACGCGCTGATACAGCCCAAACCCGATGCCATTCTTCGCCGAAATAACCATCATCGGAATGGTGATCAGCGCCAGCAGGGTCAGTACCATGGAGAAAAACGCCAACCCGCGAAACCCTTCAAGCCGCAGGCCTAACCACACCCACACCGCCCCCGCCAATACCAGGCTCCAAGGCAATACCAGTTCGCCGAAATGATGCACTACCTGGGCAGTGGAAGGGGCATCCATGTTACAACCTGCGTCACAGGAGAAATCTCCAGTTACAAAACTGGCCAGTCCGTGCAACATGATCAATACACCACTGAGCCGCCCCAGTGCCGATTGCGGGAATGTCTTGTAAACCCCTACCCCGAACAAAATGAATAACACGCCAAGCGGAAAGTTATTGAATAGCGGATAAAGGGAATGCGTCGGTGCGTCCACCGCCCCCAATACACTCATGGACTGTTCAAAGTGGCTGTAACCGGGGTACATACTGCCGACAATCAGCAGGCCCAGCGCCATCCAGAACGGGATGGCCAAGCCGGCCACATACAAGTATTTCAGGGGGGACGATTTCAAGCGAACACTCCGCGGGTCATAATTGCCGTGTACCTTACTACAGCCGGGGCACCCGCGTCGCGGCCCCGGCTGCCGCGCCCCCAGTCAGGGGGCAGGCCGCAGGCTTCAGTTGTTCTGGCAACCGTTGCCCATCACCCGGTATTCAATGGTGTGGCGTTCACCCTGGTGGTCCAGGTAAGTCATTTTGGCCGGCACCACTTCGCACACATCCGGGATCTGGGTCATGCTCACCACCTTGGCGATATCCAGGTGAGTGCCGTAGGTATATTCCTGAACACTGTTGTTCTGAGCCGCAGGCAAGCTGGCAGCACCGGCAACGGTCGAGAAAGCGACAAGTGCAGCAACGATAAGACGTTTCATGATATCTGGCCTTTAAAGCAATCACGCTGATTGACTTCATTTGCCGTGTTGGGGCGGGAAGAAGTTGTTACGCGGAGCACACGTAGTGCGTAACACGAAGTACCTGTCCTGGCTGCGAGTTTGTTTCAGCGGGGACATATATAGAATACAACTTCCTCAGGATGAATAAAGATCAAGTGCCGACATGCACTGTTGCTGTCTTTGCAATAATCCATGGAAAGGCGTATTTGCCGTGGCGCTCGCAGCCCCTTACGCTTGGCGGTCATTGACTGACTTCGGAACGCCTTTCGTGTCACCTGCCCCTCTGCCCGCCGACCTGTGGCCCCTACTGAACAAGTTTTACCGTGACCAGCGCTCCGCCATGCGCGGCGACAAGGCCGCCCGCGCCTGGGTAACGCGCCGGGGCGAGATCATTGCCGCACTGAACCTCACGCCAGTGGCCGATGGGCACTGGCTGACGGGCTTGCTGGTGGCCCAGGCCTGGCGCGGCCAGGGAGTCGCTGGCGAATTGATCGAGCAGGCGGTGGCCAGCGTCACGGGCCCGGTGTGGCTGTTCTGCGACCCGGCCCTTGCCGGCTTCTACCAACGCTCGGGGTTCGTCGAGCACTACGACTTGCCTCAGATGCTGAACGAACGGCTGGTTCGCTACCAGCGCAACAAGGCATTGATCGCCATGGCACGCTTATAACCGCCAGGCAGGTTGCCCGCCGCAAATGTGTGGGCGGGTGTTGCCGCACGCGTGCTAGCCTCAAGCTATCCCCCGACATATAAGGATTGTCATGAAACGTCTGACCCTGGCGGTACTTGCCCTTGCCTGTGCGGCCCCTGCTTTTGCCCTGACCCTGGCCGCCGCTGCGCCGCCGTCCAACATCAGTGAGCAGACGTTCAACAGCGTGCTCAAGGGTTCCTGGCGTGACGCGGCCAACAGTGCCCGGGATCGCTACCGCCACCCTCGCCAGACCCTGCAGTTCTTCGGCCTGCGCCAGGACCAGACGGTCATCGAGATCACCCCCGGCACCGGCTGGTACAGCGAAGTGCTGGCACCGCTGCTCAGGGACCACGGCCAATACATCGCCGCCGTGCAATCCCCCGGCAGCGCCGACACCCTCAAACAGAAGTTTGCTGGCACGCCAGCGCAGTACAGCAAGGCCAGCCTGGTGACCTTCGATCCCAAGGAGCCGAAATTCGGCCCGGATGACTCCGCTGATGCCGTGCTGACCTTCCGCAACGTGCACAACTGGGTCATGGCCGACAACGCCAAGGCGATGTTCCAGGGCTTCTATCAGGTGCTCAAGCCAGGTGGCACCCTGGGCGTGGTGGACCACCGCGGAAAGCCCGGCGAGACGGTTGAACAGATCAAGAGCAGCGGCTACCTGCCCACCGACTACGTGATCAAGTTGGCCACGGACGCGGGGTTCACCCTGGCCGGGCAAAGCGAAGTCAATGCCAACGCCAAGGACACCAAGAACTACCCCGAAGGCGTATGGACGCTGCCGCCGACCTACAAACTGGGGGATAAGGACAAGGCCAGGTACAAGGCTATCGGTGAATCGGACCGCATGACGTTGCGGTTCATCAAGCCAGTGGCCGTGGCCAGGGAGTGAACCCATAGGGGAGCTGGAAAGGGCTCGACGCCCCCCAGCTCCAACACCAGAGGTCAATCCTCCGAAGCAGGATCCAGCCCGGGGAACAGCACTTCGGTAAATCCGAAACGGGTGAAATCCGTGACCCGAGAGGGGTAAAGCCGGCCGATCAAGTGATCACACTCATGCTGCACCACCCGCGCATGAAACCCATGCGCAACGCGCTGGATCGCCTGCCCCTTGGGGTCAAACCCCTCGTAGCGAATGGACGCATAACGGTCCACCACCCCACGCAACCCCGGCACCGACAAGCAACCCTCCCATCCCTCTTCCGTGGCAGAGCTCAAGGGCGTGATCAGCGGGTTGATCAGAATGGTTTGCGGCACCGCTTCGGCGTCGGGGTAGCGCTCGCTGCGCTCGAAACCGAAGATCACCAGTTGCAGGTCTACACCGATCTGCGGCGCCGCCAGCCCCACACCGCCCACGTGTTCCATGGTCTGGAACATATCGGCTATCAACTGTTCCAGCTCAGCGGTGCCGAACAATTCGGCCGGTACAGGCTGGGCGACGCGCAACAAGCGCTCATCACCCATTTTCAGAATGTCACGAATCATTGGGCACTTCCCCGATCAGGCCTGCTCGGGGTCCGGCTTGATCGAGTGATCGCGTCCCAGCCCCGAAACATGCTTTTTATCACCTTCGGGCTCGTCTTCGGGAAATTCCTTGTGGCCCGGTTCCTTGCCCTCTTCGGACATGTGCTCGATCACCGCATTCATTTCCGCCCCCAGCAGCAGCACCGCCGAGGAAATGTAGAAATACAGCAGCAGCACGATGATCGCGCCGATGCTGCCATACATGGCGTTGTAGTTGGCGAACCGCTGGACGTAGAACGCAAAACCCAGCGAGGCGATGATCCAGACGACCACGGCCAGCACGGAGCCTGGGGTGATGAAGCGGAACTTCTGCTTGACGTCGGGCATCACGTAATAGATCAACGCCACCGCCACCATCATCAGAATGACGATGACCGGCCAGCGCGCCACGGTCCACAGGGTCACGATGAAATCTTCCAGGCCAATCTGCCCGGCCAGCCAGCCCATCACCTGCGGACCCAGCACCATCAGCGCGGCCGCGGCCAGCAGCATGCCGGCGATGCCCACCGTGTAGAAAATGGACAGGGGAATGCGCTTCCACACCGGACGCTCTTCCACCACATCGTAGGCGGCATTCATGGCGCTCATCATCAACCGCACGCCGGCAGAGGCGGTCCACAGGGCAATGACGATACCGAACGACAGCAGCCCACCCTTGGATTGCTGCAACTGGTCGATCACCGGGTTGACCGAGTCCAGGGCCTGTGGGGGCAACACCAGGCCCGCTTGCAGGCGCAGCCAGGAGAAAAAGTCCGGCAGGTGCAGGAAACCGATCAGGGCGATCAGGAACAGGATGAAGGGAAACAGCGAGAACAGCATCTGGTAGGCCAGCGCCGAGGCGTAGGTGGACATCTCATCGTCGAGGAATTCCTTCACCGTACGAACCAGCACTTTCTTTAAAGACAGTTCACGCAATTCCGGGAAAATCATAGCGTCTCCTTTCGCCGCCATTGAGGGGGGGTAAAACAAGTGAAACGCCGGGACCTGGGGCGCGTGCACGGGCCGCAGGTTTTACCTCAAACAGCGTAGAACACGAAACTGGAACGGTTACCGGCGATGTCCAGACAGCACAGCGGCCATCCGAGGATGACCGCTGTACCGTTCAGACCGCAGGCAAGCCAGTTAGTGCTTGCTCAGCTTGTCCTTCGCTTCACCGACAGTTTGCTGGACTTTGCCCTTGGCCTTGTCGGCGGCGCCTTCGGCACGCAGCTTGTCGCTGCCCACCAGCTTGCCAGCGCCTTCTTTGACGCTACCCAGAGCTTCGTTAGCCTTGCCTTTCACTTTGTCTTTAGTGCCACTCATGGTATTTCTCCTTTCCGGAAAGTACGGGTGTCTAAAGTCGACATAAGGTTGACTGACCGCTTCGCGCCAGAGTTTCAATTTTTTATCGGCAAATACCTTTACCCGATGAACAGCACTGGGCGAATATCGACCGCAGCCACTCGCACCCTCCACCCACCGCGTTCTGCATCTACTAGAATCATGCCGCGCGTTCGCCACCGAGCCGGCGAACGCGAAAAAACAACAGCGTTTTTCCCGGAATCGATACCCATGCGTGTTTCCCCAGTACTGGCAGCCCTGCTGCTGGCCTTGCCCGCGTTGACTGCCCACGCGGACGAGCCCACCCCGACCCCGGATGCGCCGCAGACCCTGGTGGTCAACAGCTATGCCGACGACGGCAAGGATGGCACCCTGCGCTGGGCCATCGAGCAGAACAACCAGAACCCCGGCCACTACCGCATTGAAATACAGGCGGTGGGCAATGCCCCCTTCGTGATCAAGCCGGCCACCCCGCTCCCGGAAATCAAGGGCCCGGTGGCCATCCAGGGCACCGCGTGGAAACACACCGGCGACTTCATCGCCATCGATGGCTCGGCCTATGTGCAGGGCGACGCCGCCAAGGCGTGCCCGGGCGCGGTGGCCGGCCAGTACGGCGCCAATGTGCGCACCCTGAGCAACCCCGGCCTGGTACTGCGGGACACCCATGGTGTGGACATCAGCGGCCTGGAGGTGCGCAACTTCTGCATCGGCGTGTTGCTCAACCGTGCCGGCGGCAACAACCTGCATGACAACCGCATCGTCGCCAACAAGGGCGGCGCCGGTATCCTGCTGACCGGCGATGACGGCCAGGGCAATGCCACGGCGAACACCACGAACAACAACCGCATCGTGCGCAACCAACTCATCGACAACGGTGACGGCCTGGAACTGACCCGCGGCGCGGCGTTCAACCTGGTGGCCGACAACCTCGTGCGAGCCACCAAGGCCACCCCTGAGGCCTCTCAGGGCGTGGAGATCATGCAGGCCAGCGACAACACCCTGACCCACAACCGCTTCGAGAACTACTCGGACGGCGTGCAGATCAATGCCGGTGACCGCAACTACCTGGGCGGCAACGTGCTCAGCGGCAATTCCATCGGTATCAGCGTCACCGGCAGCGACAACCTGCTGGACGGCAACCTGATCCACGGCAACCGCATCGGTATCGCCCTGCGCCCAGAGGCCGTCAGCCACAACAACCGGCTGACCGCCAACCGCATCTGGGACAACAGCCAGGACATTCGCCGTTGCCAGAGCGGCGGCGCGTGCATCCCTGGCCAGCGCACCGGCGCCATCGTGTTCGGCGTACCCGGCCCGGACAACGTCACCTTCGTCGGTTCCCGCGGCGGCGGTGTCGAGCCCGGCAAGGCCACCGTGTGCGCGGCCAAGGGCGCGGCCACCGCCGACTGCCAGCAACAGCCCAACCACAACCAGCCGGCCCCGAAGTTGCGTGCCATCGCGGCCGGGCGCCTGCATGGCGAAGTCAGCGGCGAACCCAACAGCCGTTATCGCGTCGAAGTGTTCGGCAATGCCAAGCCCACTGAAACCGAGGCGGCCAACTTCCTGGGCGAGGTGTACGTGTCCACCAACGGCCGTGGCGTGGCCAACTTCAGCTTCCCGCTGGACGTGAAAGAGCCCAACCGTTCGTTCACCGTTACCGCCACCAGCCCGGACGGCGCCACGTCGGAACTGAGCAAGGCCCTGCCGCGCTGATGCCACCCACCACGGCCCTGTAGCAGCCGTCAGGCCGCGTCAGTTTCACCCAGCGCATGCGCCATCAGGCGGTGCCTTGGAGGCGGCCTTGCGGCCACTGCTACAGCCGTGTTGCGCGAGCTTGGTCAGGTTTGGCTTTATGTTTGCGCGTTTTACCCCGAGAATGCACCGCGTATTCGGCCACAGCGCCGACGCTTCATTTGCGTAGGACTTCTATGAAACTCGACAAACCCCAGGCCATCGCGCGCCGCAACAAAGAACTTGGCGGCGCGGTGCTCGGTGTCAACAACTGCCATTTCACCCTGCACGACGCTCGTCGAAATATCTTCTGGTTCGATATTCCAGTCGGCCGCCTGGCGATCGGGCAGTACGAATGGATTCACATGCTCATGCACACGCCCAGCACCGACCAACTGCTGCACCTGAAGGTGCCGACGGCGTTCCTGCGCGAAAAACTGGAAGGACTGGTAGTGCGCAACGAGGGCAAGCGCAAGTCTACTGTCAGCCTGGAACTGAGTGCTGACAAGGACTCGTTCCTCAAGGACGTGCGGCCTGCCGGCACCGGCGTCAGCTTCGCGCAGTTTCTGCAGAACTGAACACCGCCCGCGGTGCAGGAGCTGGTTTGCCAGCTCCTGCCTGCACTGGCATTCAGCGGTCAGCGGCCCACACGCCCACCGCTGCCGCCAGCGCCGTCAGCACCACACCCCAGAAAATATCGATGAACACCAGCAGCGGCGGCCAGCCAACCAGGGTTGCCCAGTTGCTCAGGTCATACGTGCCGTAGGCAATCAGCCCCAACATCGCGCCATAACCCAGGCCGCGCCACACGCTGCCTGCCGTCACGCCCGGCCACACGGCCAGTACCACCACGCCCAGGGCATACAGCAGGTAGAACCCTGCCGCAGGGCCGAGCAGTGGCTTGTCGCGCATCAGCGAGCCGAGCATCTGTTTGTAGGTAGGGCCCATGAGCACGCCCAGCCAGAGCGCGTCCAGGACAAGGACCACAAGAAGGGTGCTGACGTAGGCGATCAGGGCTTTTTTCATCGGTACACTGCCTCGAATGGGGTTCGTACAGTGTAGGCCCGACCCCGGCGCGAAAAGTTCACCGGGGTGTCTGGCTCAAGGCTTCAGGTCAATTCGATGCGGTCGGCATGAATGACCAGCTTGCCTTCCTTGTAGAGGGCGCCGATGGCCTTCTTGAAGTTGCCCTTGCTGACCCCGAACAGACCGCTGATGACGGCCGGGTCACTTTTGTCGCTGACCGCCAGCACGCCGTTGTTGTCGCGCAGCTTGGCGAGGATCTGGTTATGCAGGCTGCTGACCAGTTGCTCGCCCACTGGCTGAAGGCTGAGGGCGATCTTGCCGTCGCTGCGCAGCTCCTTGATGAAGCCCTTTTCCTGTTTGCCCGAGCGCAGGAACTTGAACACCTCGTTCTTGTGGATGAGGCCCCAGTGCTTGTTGTTGATGATGGCCTTGAAACCCATGTCGGTTTCCTCGGCCACCAGCAGGTCGACTTCCTGGCCCACGCTGTAGTTGGCGGGCAGCTTGTCCAGGTAGCGGTCCAGGCGTGCGGTGGCGGTGATGCGCTTGGTGCGCTTGTCCAGGTAGACATGCACCACGCAGTAGTCACCCTGCTTGAGCTCACGCTTCTCTTCCGAGTAAGGCAGCAACAGGTCCTTGGGCAGGCCCCAGTCGAGGAACACGCCAATGCTGTTGATTTCCACCACCTTGAGGCTGGCGAACTCGCCTACCTGCACTTTCGGTTTTTCCGTGGTGGCCAGCAATTTATCTTCACTGTCCAGGTAGACGAAGACATTCAGCCAATCTTCATCTTCGCTGGGAATATCCTTGGGAACATAGCGGTTGGGCAGCAGTATCTCGCCGTCGGCGCCGCCATCCAGATACAGACCGAAATCCGTATGTTTAACCACTTGCAAACTGTTGTAGCGCCCGACTAAAGCCATCTGAAAAAACCCTCGTTTCGTGCGCGCATTCTACCCGAGATCGCCGCCCGCCGCTGCTGTGGCAAGCATGGCCTTGATTTTCAAGGGCTTGGCGGCCGTTCGTCAGGCCATTGGTCGCCGGGCATCGCCCGATAGCGCACCATGAGCCGGTGTTTCATCAAACTTTTCCATTAAAACAGGAAGTTACAGGCCCACATGAAAATTGAAACAAGCGATTGACAAACAATTATTCGCCACGTTTTGCGTCAATATTAAGTCAGCAATTAAATGCCCTGTCCGGTATAATCACTGGCCGTATTGTAATTGCACAGGTGAATGGCAGCCATGCGTGTAAAAGCCTCCAACAGCAAAGCCAAGCCCGCTCCAGCAGTGGAAACCAGCGAATCGATCAACGACCAGATCGCTGCATTCCTCAAGGGCGGTGGTGAAATCCAGCAGATCGCCAAAGGCGTCAGCGGCCAGACCTTCACGCCATCGCGCCACATCAGCCTGGGCAAGAAATAACCCAAGCGACCTCCCCGGGCATGTGGGCCTCTCGGCCCACTGCCTGCGCAGTTCCCCCCTCGATGTCTTTCAGCCGATCGGCGCCATGAAAACCGACGAATGGCATGAACCTCCTTGTTTTCACCGGTATGCTTGGCCCCTCTAGATCAGGCCTTCCAGCCCGGGGGAGCATGATGCTCAAGCCCAGCCTATTCATGATTGCCACCTTGTTGGCCAGCCAGAACGTCAGCGCGCAGTTGTTGCAGCGGGACCTGGGCGACTACAACCTGCAGTTCGGCACCAGCCCCGCCCGCTCCATGGCGCAAGGCCTGGTGAAGCCGGCCAGCACCGAGAGCGTGCACGGCGGCGTGGACCTGAGCAGCGACAGCGGTTGGTATTTCGGCCAGTGGGCACCCAGCATGGGCCTGACCGCCTCCACCAACCTGGAAATCGATACCTACACCGGTTTCAAGCGCTCCCTCACCGGCAACCTGGGATACGAAGTTGGCGTGATCCATTACACCTTTCCCGACCTTGCCACCAATGACAGCCACGAGGTGTACGCCGGCCTGACGCTGTTGGGCAACCGCTTCGGCGCGGCCTTCAGCGATGACCCGGGCCGTCGCGACAGCACCCTGTTCGCCGACTTCGGCACCGTGCCGCTGCTGGACTTCGGCGTGCGGATGAAAGTGGGCAGCCATCAGCTGGACACCCCCTACACCATCGGCGACGACACCGAGGTGCGCGGTTTCAACGACTGGTCCGTGCAACTGTCGCGGGCATTCATGGGGGTGGACCTGAACTTCATCTACAGCGACTCGAGCCTGCGCGGGCCCGAATGCGTGGCCTATTCCGGGCAGAACAGCTGGTGCGACAGCACCGTGGTCATCCAGGCTCAACGCGCGCTGTTCTGACCGCTATTCGTTGTCGCGTTGCTGACGGCGGTACGGAAACACGTCGATCACCTTGCCATCCATGATCGCCCCCTGCAGGCCTTTCCAATAATCCGCGTCGTACAACTCGCCATGCAACTGGCTGAACAAACGCCGCTGGCCCGCATCGGCGAACAGGAAAGGCGGAAATTCCTCGGGAAACACGTCGTGGGGGCCGATGGAATACCAAGGTTCCGACGCCATCTCGTCTTCTGGAAAGCGCGGCGGCGGGATCTGGCGAAAATTCACCTCGGTCAGGTAGCTGATCTCGTCGTAATCGTAAAACACCACCCGGCCATGACGGGTGACGCCAAAGTTCTTCAACAGCATGTCACCGGGAAAGATATTGGCGGCCGCCAGTTGCTTGATCGCCAGGCCGTAGTCTTCCAGCGCCTCGCGCACCTGGGGTTCGTTGGCGCTTTCCAGGTACAGGTTCAGCGGGGTCATGCGCCGCTCGGTCCAGCAATGCCGAACCAGCACGGTTTCGCCTTCCACCTGCACGGTGGACGGCGCCACTTCCAGCAATTCGGCCAGGCACTCGGGCTCGAACTTGCTGCGCGGGAAACGGAAGTCGGCGAACTCCTGAGTGTCGGCCATGCGCCCAACGCGGTCGACGCTTTTCACCAGGCGGTATTTCTCGATCACCGTGTTGCGGTCGACATTCTTGGACGGTGAAAAGCGGTCCTTGATGATCTTGAACACCGTGTTGAAGCCTGGCAGGGTGAACACCGACATGACCATGCCGCGCACCCCGGGGGCCATGATGAAGCGGTCATCGGTGTCTGCCAGGTGGTGAATGAGCGCGCGGTAGAATTCGGACTTGCCGTGTTTGTAGAACCCGATGGAGGTGTAGAGCTCGGCAATGTGCTTGCCCGGCAGGATGCGTTTGAGAAAGCCGATGAATTCGGCGGGCACGGGCACATCCACCATGAAATACGAGCGGGTGAAGGAAAAGATGATCGACACCTCCGCCTCATCAGTGATCAGCGCATCAATGCGCACGCCCTGCCCTTCACGGTGCAGGAATGCGATTGCCACGGGCCACTGCTCGTCATGGGTGAACAGGCGTCCCACCAGGTAGGCGCCTTTATTGCGGTACAGCACCGAAGAAAACAGCTCCAGGCGCAGTTCACCGTCCTTGCACACCCAGTCGGGCAGGTGCTCACGCAGCTGGCCTTCCAGACGCTGCATATCGCCGCCCAGGTCTGCGTAGGCAACGTCGAAACGGTAATCGGCGAACACCTGGGCCAACATGCCCGCCAGCTGGCCATTGGGCGCATAGAGACGAGTCTGCGGCGCCCGCTCGCCGCGCAAGGAGGGTCGCGTGGTGTGGATGAACATGCAGCCGTCGCTGATCAGGTCATGGCTGAACAGGCCACAGAAGATGGAGTTGTACCAGGTTTCCGCCAGCTCATCGTCAAAGCGCAGATCGATCAGGCGAATGTAAGCGCTCTTGACCAGCGGCCACTGATCCACGTCGGTGAACACCTCAGTGGTAAAACCGTGGCGCAGGCGAGTCACGGTCTGGCCGACTTTCTCTTCGTACAGGCTGATGCGGGCTGCCGAGGCCTCCTGGATTTCCTGCCACTGGGCCTGCTCGAAGCGCCCGCGCGCGCCGTCGGTGATCAGGCGAAACTGTTCGCGGTAGTCATCGAAGCCATCGAGGATGGTACGGGCGATCTCGGCCGCCGGCCATTGTTGCGCCATGGGTCACGGGCCTCTGCAAAAGCGTACAGGAAACCCAAGCGTAGCAGCCAGTGGCGGCCGCGACCTGTGGGACCGGGCGAAGCTCGGGAAGGGCTCACCGCGTAGTACCTGAAGACCGCAGCGCCTGCTTCCCGAGCTGGCGCCCGGTCCCACCGCCTTGGCGGCGGGTTCCCTGTGGGACCGGGCGAAGCTCGGGAAGGGGCCACCGCGTACTACCTGAAGACCGCAGCGCCTGCTTCCCGAGCTGGCGCCCGGTCACACCGGGTTGGCGGCGGTGGTTAGAGGTTCCTTGTAGGACCGGGCGAAGCTCGGGAAGGGGCCATCGCGTAGTACCTGAAGACCGCAGCGCCTGCTTCCCGAGCTGGCGCCCGGTCCTACTGGGTTGGCGGCGGTGGTTAGAGGTTCCCCGTGGGACCGGGCGAAGCTCGGGAAGGGGCCACCGCGTAGTACCTGAAGACCGCAGCGCCTGCTTCCCGAGCTGGCGCCCGGTCCCACCGGCGTGGCGGCGGTGGTTAGAGGTTCCTTGTAGGACCGGGCGAAGCTCGGGAAAGAGCCACCGCGTAGTACCTGAAGACCGCAGCGCCTGCTTCCCGAGCTGGCGCCCGGTCCTACTGGGTTGGCGGCGGTGGTTAGAGGTTCCCTGTGGGACCGGGCGAAGCTCGGGAAGGGGCCACCGCGTAGTACCTGAAGACCGCAGCGCCTGTTTCCCGAGCTGGCGCCCGGTCCTACTGGGTTGGCGGCGGTGGTTAGGGGTTCCCTGTGGGACCGGGCGAAGCTCGGGAAGGGGCCACTGCGTACTACCTGAAGACTGCAGCGCCTGCTTCCCGAGCTGGCGCCCGGTCCCACAGGGTTGGCGGCGGTGGTTAGGGATTCCATGTGGGACCGGGCGAAGCTCGGGAAGGGGCCACTGCGTACTACCTGAAGACTGCAGCGCCTGCTTCCCGAGCTGGCGCCCGGTCCCACAGGGTTGGCTGCGGTGCAGCGCCAACCCTTGCGCAGGCCCAACCGCTCAAGGACACTTGCGCCCTGCCAATCGGATCAGGAGATCCCCGTGAAACCCGCCTCCCTCATGAACATGTTGCTGCTGGCCGCCGTCTGGGGTGCGAGCTTTCTGTTCATGCGTGTCATCGCCCCGGAACTGGGTGCACTCCCCACTGCTTTTTTCCGCGTGGCCATCGCGGCCACCGGGTTGCTGGTCATGCTGGCGCTGATGCGGGTGAAATGGGCCTTCAATGGCAAGCTCAAGACCTGCCTGCTGCTGGGCATGATCAACTCGGGCATGCCGGCCACCCTGTACGCCGTCGCCGCCCAGGTGCTGCCAGCGGGCTACTCGGCCATCTTCAACGCCACCACCCCGTTGATGGGCGTGCTGATCGGCGGGCTGTTCTTCCATGAACGCCTGACCCCTATCAAGCTGCTGGGCGTGTTTGTCGGCTTGTTCGGCGTGGGCATCCTCACCCGTGCCGGCCCGGTGGCCTTCGACGCACAATTGGCCATGGGCGCCGGAGCCTGCCTGCTGGCTACCACCTGTTACGGTTTCGCCGGTTTCCTCGCGCGGCGCTGGCTGGACCAGCAAGGCGGCCTCGACCCACGCCTGTCGGCGCTGGGTAGCATGCTGGGGGCAACGTTACTGCTACTGCCCTTGTTCGCCGCCAGCGTCACCATCGCGCCCCCGGCGAGCTGGGGTGGCTGGGAAGTGTGGGGCTCGTTGCTGGGCCTGGGCCTGGTGTGCACGGCGTTCGCCTACATCCTGTATTTCCGCTTGCTGAGCGACATCGGGCCGGTGAAATCCAGCACCGTGACCTTCATGATTCCGGCGTTCGGGGTGCTGTGGGGAGCGTTGCTGCTGGGTGAGCCGCTGTCGTGGGCGCACTTGTATGGCGGGGTATTGATCGGGGTGGCGTTGTACCTGGTCTTGAGACCTGCGAAATAAGTGCTGGTGCGAACGTGTCACGGACCTGACCGCATACCATCACCAGAGTATCAGGCAGATGGCGGCCCTGCTGCACCGGGCGACGCTCGGGAGGGAAGCGACGTGCAATGTCAAGACCATCGCAGTGCCTGTTCCCGAGCTGGCGTCCGGTCCTGCAGGTGTGGCATCAGCCCAGTATCTCCTTGAGCCGGTACCACGCCATGCCCAGCGCCAACAGCGGCGAGCGCAGGGCCTTGCCGCCCGGGAAGGTCATGTGCGGCACTTTGCTGAACACGTCGAAGCCGTGACTGTGGCCCGCGTGAATGACCTCGGCCAGCAGTTTCGCCGTCCAGTGGGTGACGTTGACGCCGTGGCCGCTGTAACCCTGTGCGTAATACACGTTGGGGTACTGGCTCAGGCGCCCTACCTGGGGGAAGCGGTTGGCGGTAATGCCGATCATACCGCCCCATTGGTAGTCCAGCCGCACGTTGGCCAGTTGCGGGAAAACCTTGAGCATCTTGGGCCGCATGTAGGCGCCGATGTCCGCCGGGTCTCGCCCTGAATAATGGCAGGCGCCACCGAACAACAGACGGTTGTCGGCTGTCAGACGGTAGTAGTCCAAACCCACCTTTTGATCGCACAGCGCCAGGTTCTGCGGAATCAGGCTGGCAGCCAGTTCGGCCCCCAGCGGCTCGGTGGTGACAATGTAACTGCCCGCGGGCAGTACCTTGCCGCTCAAGCGCGGTTCCAGGTCATCCAGGTGGGCGTTGCAGCCCAGGACCAGGTGGCCGGCACGCACGGTGCCACCGGCGCAGCGCACCTGCACGGTACTGCCATGGATGATCTCCAGCGCCGGGCTGTTTTCGAAGATGCGCACACCTTGGGCCTGGGCCAGGCGCGCTTCGCCCAGCACCAGGCGCAAGGGGTGCAGGTGCCCCGAGCCCATGTCCACCAAACCACCGGCGTACTGGTCGCTGTTCACCACCTGCCTGATGTGCGCGGGGCCGACAATACGGGTCTCGTGGGCGTAGCCCATTTCTCCCAGCCAGCGCTGCTCCTCGGCAAACGCCGCGAACTGGGCCGGGGTGTTGGCCAGTTCGCAGAAGCCCCAGCGCAGGTCGCAATCGATGCCGCTGGCCTCGATGCGTTCGCGCACCAGCGCCACCGACTCGATACCCGCCTGCTCCAGGTAGCGTACGCCGTCATTGCCCACGTAGCGGGCGAAACCGTCCACTGCGTGGCCAATGCCGCGGATCAACTGGCCGCCATTGCGGCCACTGGCGCCCCAGCCGATTCGCCGCCCTTCCAGGAGCACCACCGACAGGCCACGCGCGGCCAGTTCCAGGGCCGTGTTGACGCCAGTGAAGCCACCGCCGATCACGCACACATCCGCCACCAGGTCTTCCCCCAGGCAGGGGTACTCCAGCATCTGGCCTGCGGTTGCCGCGTAATACGACCGGGCATGTTCTGAATGCACCACCATCACATTTCTCACTTAGCGGTTCGACTTGATGTCCACCCAGTCACGCGTCATCAAACGCATGATGGCCGGTTTCGGGGCGGTGGAAATGTAGAGCTGTTTGAGTACTTCCTGGGACGGGTATACCTCAGGGTTGGTCAGCAGGTCCTTGTCCATGTACTGCTTGGCCTCGAGGTTCGGGTTGGCGTAGCCGACCGTCGCGCTGACCTTGGCGATGACCTGCGGGTCGAGCAGGTTGTTGATGAAGGCGTGGGCCTCTTTCACGTCACCAGCATCGGCGGGAATGGCCAGCAGGTCGAACCACAGGTTGGCGCCTTCCTTGGGAATGGCATAGGCGATATGGATGCCGTTCTTGGCTTCCTTGGCGCGGTTGGCGGCCTGGAACACGTCACCCGAATAGCCGAAGGCCACGCAGATATTGCCGTTCGCCAGGTCCGACACGTACTTGGACGAGTGAAAATAGGTCACGTAGGGGCGCACGGCCTTGAGCTTGGCCTTGGCTTTGGCGTAGTCATCGGCATTGGCGCTGTTAGGGTCCAGCCCCATGTATTTGAGGGTGGCTGGCAATACTTCGTCAGCCGAGTCCATGAAGGAGACGCCACACTTGGTGAGCTTCTTCATGTTCTCGGGCTCGAACAGCACCGCCCAGGAATCGATGTGGTCCACGCCCAGTACTTCCTTGACCTTGTCCACGTTGTAGCCAATGCCGTTGGTACCCCACAGGTAGGGCACCGAGTGGGCGTTGCCGGGGTCATTCTTTTCCAGCAGCGCCATGAGTGTGGGGTCCAGGTTTTTCCAGTTCGGCAGCTGGGAGCGGTCCAGTTTCAGGAACGCCCCCGCCTTCACCTGGCGGCCCAGGAAGTGGTTGGAAGGCACCACCACGTCATAGCCGGTGTGGCCAGCCAGCAGCTTGCCCTCCAGGGTTTCGTTGGAGTCGAATACGTCGTACACCACTTTGATGCCGGTCTTGGCGGTAAAATCCGCCAGGGTCGTTTCGCCGATGTAGTCGGTCCAGTTGTAGACACTGACCGAACCTTCGGCCTGGGCCCCAGTGGCCAGGGTCAGCGCAAGCGCTGCAGGTAACAGGGTTTTCAGAACATGCATTCGACTCACTCCTTTGGAAAGGTTGGAGCTGCAAACTTGAAGCTTGCAGCGTGAAGCTGCCTCAAACGCTCAACAGCAGGAACTCGCGTTCCCATGAACTGATGACCCGCTTGAAATTTTCATGCTCGGCGCGTTTCACCGCCACGTAGCCGCGCACGAACTTCTCGCCCAGGTACTGGATGACGGTGTCGCACTCTTCCATATGCGCCAAGGCGTCTTCGATGGTGATCGGCAGGCGCAGGTTGCGGCGCTCATAGGCGCGGCCTTCCACCGGCGCGCTGGGCTCGATACCCTCCACCATGCCGAGGTAGCCGCACAGCAGGCTCGCGGCGATGGCCAGGTAAGGGTTGGCGTCAGCGCCTGGCAGGCGGTTTTCCACGCGCATGGCTTCGGGGCTGGCATCTGGTACACGCAGGCCCACGGTGCGGTTCTCCTCACCCCACTCCACGTTCACCGGTGCCGATGTGTCCGGCAGGAAGCGGCGGAACGAGTTGACGTTGGGGGCGAACATGGGCAGCAGTTTGGGAATGTATTTCTGCAAGCCGCCAATGTGGTGCAGGAACAGCTGGCTTTTGGCGCCGGTGTCGTCGACGAAGATCGGCTTGCCGGTGGCGATGTCGATCACGCTCTGGTGCAGGTGCATGGCGCTGCCAGGCTCGTCGCCCACCGGTTTGGCCATGAACGTGGCCGTGACGTTGTGCTTGAGCGCGGCTTCACGCATGGTGCGCTTGAAGATGGTGATCTGGTCGGCCAGGTCCAGGGCATCGCCGTGGCGGAAGTTGATCTCCATCTGCGCCGGGCCGTCTTCGTGGATCAGCGTGTCCAGGTCCAGGCCCTGGGCTTCGCACCAGTCGTAGACGTCTTCGAACAGCGGGTCGAATTCGTTGGCCGCATCGATGGAGAACGACTGCCGGCCGCTTTCAGCGCGGCCCGAACGGCCCAGGGGCGCACGCAGAGGCAGGTCCGGGTCTTCGCAGCGCTGGGTGAGGTAGAACTCCATTTCCGGCGCAACGATGGGCTGCCAGCCTTTGTCGGCATACAGCTTGAGCACCTTCTTGAGCACGTTGCGCGGCGACAGCTCAACGGGGTTGCCCTGTTTGTCGAAGGTGTCGTGGATGACGATGGCCGTCGGCTCGATGGCCCAGGGGATCACGTAGATCGACGAAGGGTCCGGGCGGCATATCATGTCGATGTCGGCAGGGTCCAGCAGGTCGTAGTAGATGTCGTCGTCGACAAAATCCCCGGTTACCGTTTGCAACAGCACACTTTCCGGCAGGCGCATGCCTCGCTCATGCAGGAATTTGTTGGTGGGTGCTATCTTGCCGCGGGCAATGCCGGTCAGGTCGCTGACCACGCATTCAACCTCGGTAATCTTGTGATCTTTCAGCCAACTGGACAGTTGGTCGAAGGGGGCATTCATAAAGACCTCATCTCGATTTTTGTTGGCGCCGATAGTGCCTGGTTTTTGCTTCAAATGGACGAAGCGTGGGGCCGATCTTCCCCTCGGGCGCGTTCCCTTATATCTTGCGCAAGCAGCTTATAACCATCTATCCATTTTACGCACGCCTTAATGCACCATCGTGGTGCGATCAGGTCATCGTATGAAAGAGCCCTACCCGCTTACCGTCCACGCCTACCAGACCGGCAGTTTCACCGAGCAGATCCAGGCCACACCGGGCTGGGTGCAGGACTATCAGCAGATGTCACCGGGGCATTTCCGCGGGCAGATCCGTTACCTGGACCTGCACGGCGTGGAAATTTACGAAGAAGGCATGAACACCCGGGTAGAGCAGCACTTCAGCGCCCCCCAAGGTTCACTGGCGTTCTGTTTCGACCAGAGCGAGCAGTCGCTGTACCTGCTCAATGGTGAAAGCCGCAACATCTGGATCACCCCGGAGCACTACCGCGAGACCGCCGTGGTGTTCGGCCCGCAATTCGTGCGCGAGCATGGCCTGGACGTGGCGCGCCTGGAAGGGTTGTTCATGGCGCCGCTGCGCTGCGGGCAAAATCAACTGTTCACCCGATGGCTGGGCAGCACCCTCACCCGCCTGGCCCACAGCGCCGACGGCCCCGACCGTGACAGCCTGACCACGCAGCTGCTGGACGATTGCCTGTTCATCCTCGACAACGCCTCGGTGAGCCTGGACACCGGCGCCTTGCAGCGCCGGGCCGCGGAACGGCGGATCATGAAGCGGGTGTTCGAGTGGGCTGCCGACGTGCCCGATGAAACCCTCAACCTGGTGGCGCTGGCCCGCGTCGCGGGCGTTTCACTGCGCCAGTTGCAGCAAGCGTTCAAGGCTTACACCGGCATGGCGCCGGCCCAATGGCTGCGGCTCAAGCGCCTGAACAACGCGCACCGCGAACTGCTGCGCGCCCAAGGCAGTGCCACCACGGTGGCGGAGGTAGCGATGCATTGGTCGTTCTGGCACCTGGGGCGGTTTTCCAGCAGTTACCGGGCATTGTTCGATGAACTGCCCAGCGAGACGCTGAAGCGCAAGACCTGAAACCCGATACCTGCGCAACCGCAGCTAAACCTTGCGAAACACAAATATCAGCCCCAGCACGATCAGCCCCATCCCGGCCACGCTCAGCAGCGCCAGGCGGTTACCGAAAATCAGCCAGTCCATCACCGCCGTGACAGCCGGCACCAGGTAGAACAGGCTGGTAACGTTGACCAGGTTGCCACGGGCAATCAGTCGATAAAGCAGCAAGGTCGCCAGCACCGAGACCACCAGGCCCATGTACACCACCGGCACGTAAAACGACAGGCTGTGCTCGATATGGAACGCCTGGCTGGGCACGAACACCGCGCACAGCAGCATGCCGGCCGCGTATTGCACCGGCAGGGTGCCAAGCGGATCAGTGGTGATGCGCTTCTGCATGATGGAGCCCAGGGTCATGCTCAGCATCGCCAGCAACGCGAACGCCATGCCTGCCCATGACATGCCAGCGATGCCGATGCTCTGGAACACCACCAGCACCAGCCCGGCGAGCCCCAGGCACAAGCCGAACAGGCGGGTGAGCGAATGGCGCCGCTCCACCAGCACCGCCGTGAGGATGGGTTGCACGCCCATGACCGTGGCCATCACGCCGGGGGTGACTTTCAGGCTCAGGGCCAGGATGTAGAAGATCTGGTAGGCGCCCAGCAGCACCAGGCCAGTGGCGATGGCGTAGCCCAGGCCCTGACGGGTAGTGGGCAGGCGCAGCTTGAGCAACGGCACCAGCAACAACAGCGCCACCAGCGCGATGGCGAAACGGCACAGCAGGAAGGCGAAAGCCGAGGCATGCGCCAGGCCCCATTTGGAGAAGATCGCGCCACTGCTCCATAGCAGGACGAACAGCACGGTGGAGGCCACCGAGGCCACGGAGTCTTTCGAGAAGGCAAACATGTGAGGCACCTGTCATTCGGGCCAGATAAGGCCAGAGCGGCTAAACAGCCGGGTTCAGTGTGTTGGGGTGCGGTGCTTCAGACCGCAGCAACGACGCCGCAGGGCGGTGCAACAACTGCACACACGGGCGTCTGAACGACAGGAGGGGGATAGTGGCTGAGCTGGGCCGGCTGCTGGTCCGCGCACGGCACGCCGACAGCGAAAGCTGCGCGGGTGTGGCTGGCGTGAGGACGGATGGCGGGCATGGCGAGCTCGGATTCGGTTGAGGGCTGACTATAACCATCGCTCAGGGGTTTTGACAATGGTGCCTGGCGCGATTTTCGCGCTGTTGCGTTCCCGAGCTACGCCCATTCTCACAAGGGGCTGCGTGAACGCCTGTGGGACCGGGCGACGCTCGGGAAGGGGTCGCATGGCAGCCCCCGCCGTGTGAAGATAAGCCCCCTGCCCCACCCATCGAAAGGACTGAATGATGCGTACCAAAGCCGTACTGGGCCACACCGAAACCACCCGTATCCTGGCCGCCGCCCGCGCTGAAGCACAGCAGAACAATTGGGCGGTGACCATCGCCATCGTCGACGACGGCGGCCACCTGCTGGCGCTGGAACGCCTGGACGGCGCGGCCTCCAGCACCGCCTACCTGGCGCCGGAAAAGGCCCGCACTTCGGCCATCAGTGGCCGCGAGTCGAAATATTACGAAGACCTGGTCAACACCACGGGCCGCACCTCGTTCCTGTCGGTGGACATCATGACCTGCCTGGAAGGCGCGGTACCGATCATCCACGACGGCCAGGTGATTGGCGCCGTTGGCGTTTCGGGGGTCAAGTCGGAGTTCGATGCGCAGATCGCCCGGGCCGGCGTGGCCGTGCTGGGCTAGGGGAACAGCAAACGAGAAGCCCCAGCCGAAAGGCCGGGGCACGGGTTTCAGCCGAACAGCCAGTAACCCAGCGCAGTCAGCACCACCACCGCCAGCACCGGCCGCAGGATGCGGTAGGCCTTGGGGTTGGCCCGCTTGAATTTCTTCATCTTGCCGGAAATGCCGTCGCTGAAACGCTTGCTCCAGGCATAGGCCTGGTTGATACCGCCCACGCGCTCTTCATCGACGTTCTGCGGCGCCGTGGCACGGCCCAGGAAGGCGCTGACGCTACGGTTGATGCGGCCCATCAGGCGGTTGCTCAACGGGCGCTCGATGTCGCAGAACAGGATCACGCGGGTGAAGTCGGTCTCGTTCTTGACCCAGTGCACATAGGTCTCGTCGAACATCACGTCCTCACCGTCGCGCCAGGCGTATTCCTGGCCATCCACGAAGATGCGGCAGGCGTCGGAGTTGGGAGTCGACAGGCCCAGGTGGTAGCGCAGCGAACCGGCGAACGGGTCGCGGTGCGGGTTCAGGTGGCTGCCGCCCGGCAGCAGGGCAAACATCGCGCCCTTGACGTTGGGGATGCTGCTCACCAGCTCCACCGTCTTGGGGCACAGGGCCACGGCCGAGGGCAGCGGCTGGTCGTACCATTTGAGGTAGAAACGCTTCCAGCCTTTCTTGAAGAACGAACCGAAACCGGCGTCGTTGTTCTTCTCGGCGGCGCGGATGTAGCCCTCGTCGAACAGGTGCATGGCCTCTTCGCGGATGGTTTCCCAGTTGTTCTTCAACAGGTCCAGTTCGGGAAACTTGCTGCGGTCCAGGTAAGGCTTGGACGGCACGGCGGAAAACAGGTACATCAGCGCGTTGTACGGCGCGAAAAACGCGGAGTGGTTGACGAACTGGCGCAGCACCGGCAGGCGCGCCTTGCCGCGCAGATGCACGTAGAGGATGCTGCAGACGAACAGCATCAGCACAGCAACCTTGACGGCGAGTGAAAGGGTCATGCAACAACTCCTTGAATGGGCAGTCCGCCATGATAAACCCTGGAAGGCTGCCTGGGCAGCCATTCCGGACGACATTCATTATTGCGCGGGCGATAGAACCCTTTCTTGAGGCAGGTCAACACCCTGCAGCCCTGGCGGGAAGGCCGCGTCGGCGTTACACGTTTACTGCTGGGTTTCGGCCTCGGTAAACAGGTCGCTGAACAGCATGCTCGACAGGTAACGCTCACCCGAGTCCGGCAGGATGACGACAATGGTCTTGCCCTGCATCTCCGGCTTCTCGGCCAGGCGAACGGCTGCCGCCATGGCCGCGCCACAGGAAATACCGCACAGGATGCCTTCTTCCTGCATCAGGCGCAGGGCCATCGCCTTGGCTTCATCGTCGCTGACCAATTCCACCCGGTCCACGAGCGCCAGGTCCAGATTGCCAGGCACGAAGCCCGCGCCGATGCCCTGGATCTTGTGCGGGCTGGGCTTGATCTCTTCACCAGCCAGCGCCTGGGTGATCACTGGCGAAGTGATCGGTTCCACGGCCACCGACAGGATGGACTTGCCCTGGGTTTTCTTGATGTAGCGCGACACGCCAGTAATGGTGCCGCCCGTGCCCACGCCGGCCACCAGCACATCGACCGCGCCGTCAGTGTCGTTCCAGATCTCCGGCCCGGTGGTTTTCTCGTGGATGGCCGGGTTGGCGGGGTTGCTGAACTGCTGGGGCATGAAATAGGTGTCGGGGTTGGCGTTGGCCAGTTCTTCGGCCTTCTCGATGGCGCCTTTCATGCCCTTGGCAGGCTCGGTGAGTACCAGCTCGGCGCCCAGGGCTTTCAGCACCTTGCGGCGCTCGATGCTCATGGAGGCCGGCATGGTCAGCACCAGTTTGTAGCCACGGGCGGCGGCGACAAAGGCCAGGCCAATGCCGGTGTTACCAGAGGTAGGTTCGATGATGGTCATGCCCGGCTTGAGCTTGCCGCTGCTTTCGGCGTCCCAGATCATGTTGGCACCGATGCGGCACTTGACCGAATAACCGGGGTTGCGGCCTTCGATCTTGGCCAGCACGGTTACACCGCGCGGGGCGATGCGGTTGATCTGCACCAGCGGCGTGTTGCCGATGGAATGCGCGTTGTCAGCGAAAATGCGGCTCATGGCAGGAGGTCCTTATGCACCAGCGTAAAAATCCAAGGGTAAGCCTGGTGGCCGGGGGAGTCCAGTCATGGCGAACGGATGCCGCGCGCACCGGTCAATGTCTTATAACGTCCAGGACACCGGCATCATGAAACGTCGCTACAGTTGGCCCCTGTGGACCGTGGCAGTCATCGCACTGCTGCTGATCGTGCTGCACATCGCGTTGCCCTACGTGGTGCGCAACTATCTCAACGACAAACTCGCCGACATGGGCGCCTACCGCGGCCACGTGGCCGACGTGGACTTGGCGCTGTGGCGCGGCGCCTACAAGATCAACGGCCTGGAGATCGTCAAGGTCGACGGCAAGGTACCGGTGCCCCTGCTGACCGCACCGTTGATCGACCTGGCGGTGAGTTGGCATTCCCTGTGGTACGACCATGCGGTGGTGGCCAAGGTGGAGTTTGCCAACCCGGAACTGAACTTCGTCGACGGCGGTACCAACAAACAGGCCTCCCAGACCGGTGCCGGTACCGACTGGCGGGCACAGTTGAACAAGCTGGTGCCGTTCACCCTGGATGAAGTGCGGGTCAACGATGGCACCATCACCTTCCGCAACTTCAATTCCAAGCCGCCGGTGAACCTGTCGGCCAACCACGTCAACGCCAGCCTGTATAACCTCACCAACGTGGAAGACAAGCAAGGCAAGCGCGACGCCCGCTTCGAAGGCCATGCGCAGTTGTTCGGCCAGGCACCGCTGGAGGCGATCGCCACGTTCGACCCGTTCAGCAACTTCGAGGACTTCCAGTTCCGCCTGCGCACTACCGGTGTGCAACTGCGCAAGGTCAACGATTTCTCCAGCGCCTATGGCAAGTTCGACTTCAATGCCGGCACCGGTGACGTGGTGGTGGAGGCCCAGGCCACCAAGGGCCAGCTCACGGGCTACATCAAGCCGTTGCTGCACAACGTCGAGGTATTCAACTGGCAGCAGGACGTGGAGAACAAGGACAAAGGCTTCTTCCGCTCGGTGTGGGAAGCCATTGTCGGCGGTACCCAGGCAGTGCTGAAGAACCACAACAAGAACCAGTTCGCCACCCGCGTGGACCTCAGCGGCAGTGTGCACCGCCAGGACATCAGTGCCCTGGAGGCGTTCTGGGAGATCCTGCGCAACGGCTTCGTGCAGGCCTTCAACGCCAAGTACGAACAGTCGCCACCCAAGGAAGGTGATTGATTGCGCTGGCCCGTGTTCATTCAGCGACTGAATAGCGGCGCTGCGTTCACATTCGACCAGACCCCGCGTTATAGTCCCGCCATAACAAACTGTTCAGACTGAGGGCAAGCAGACATGAAGTTCGAAGGCACCGCGGCATACGTCGCCACAGACGACCTGAAACTGGCGGTGAACGCGGCCATCACCCTGCAACGCCCCCTGCTGGTCAAGGGCGAGCCTGGCACCGGCAAGACCATGCTGGCCGAGCAACTGGCCGAGTCCTTCGGCGCCCGCCTGATCACCTGGCACATCAAGTCCACCACCAAGGCCCACCAGGGCCTGTACGAGTACGACGCGGTCAGCCGCCTGCGTGACTCGCAACTGGGCGTGGACAAGGTCCACGATGTGCGCAACTACCTGAAGAAGGGCAAGTTGTGGGAGGCTTTCGAATCCGAGGAGCGGGTCATTCTGCTGATCGACGAAATCGACAAGGCCGACATCGAATTCCCCAACGACCTGTTGCAGGAACTCGACAAGATGGAGTTCTACGTCTACGAGATCGACGAGACCATCAAGGCCAAGCAGCGCCCGATCATCATCATCACCTCCAACAACGAGAAAGAGCTGCCAGACGCGTTCCTGCGCCGCTGCTTCTTCCACTACATCGCCTTCCCCGACCGCCCTACCCTGCAGAAGATCGTCGACGTGCATTACCCCGACATCAAGAAAGAGCTGGTGAGCGAAGCGCTGGACGTGTTCTTCGACGTGCGCAAGGTGCCCGGCCTGAAGAAAAAGCCCTCTACGTCCGAACTGGTGGACTGGCTGAAACTGCTGATGGCCGACAACATCGGCGAAGCCGTGCTGCGCGAACGCGACCCCACCAAGGCCATCCCGCCGCTGGCCGGTGCCCTGGTGAAAAACGAGCAGGACGTACAGTTGCTCGAGCGCCTGGCGTTCATGAGCCGTCGCGGTAACCGCTGAGGGGCCTGCCATGCTGCTCAACCTCTTCAACGAGATGCGCGCTGCCAAGGTGCCGGTCTCGGTGCGCGAACTGCTGGACCTGATCAACGCCCTGCAGGCGCGGGTCACCTTCGCCGACATGGACGAGTTCTACTACTTGTCCCGCGCCATCCTGGTAAAGGATGAACGGCACTTCGACAAGTTCGACCGTGCCTTCTCCGCCTACTTCAATGGCCTGGAAAAACTCGACGACCACTTGCAGGCGCTGATTCCCGAAGACTGGCTGCGCAAGGAGTTCGAGCGCTCGCTGACCGACGAGGAGCGCGCGCAGATCCAGTCCCTGGGGGGCCTGGACAAACTCATCGAAGCATTCAAGCAGCGCCTGGAAGAACAGAAGGAACGCCACGCCGGCGGCAACAAGTGGATCGGCACGGGCGGCACCAGCCCATTCGGCTCCGGTGGCTTCAACCCCGAAGGCATCCGCGTGGGCGACGCCGGCAAGCGCCAGGGCAAGGCCGTGAAGGTATGGGACCAGCGCGAGTACAAGAACCTCGACGATCAGGTGGAACTGGGCACCCGCAACATCAAGGTGGCTCTGCGCCGCCTGCGCAAGTTCGCCCGCCAGGGCGCCGCCGAGGAGCTGGACATCGACGGCACCATCGACCACACCGCCCGTGATGCCGGCCTGCTGAACATCCAGATGCGCCCCGAGCGGCGCAACACCGTCAAGTTGCTGCTGTTGTTCGACATCGGCGGTTCGATGGACGCCCACGTGAAGATCTGCGAGGAACTGTTCTCGGCCTGCAAGACCGAGTTCAAGCACCTGGAGTACTTCTACTTCCACAACTTCGTGTACGAGTCGGTGTGGAAGAACAACCTGCGCCGCACATCGGAGCGCACCGCCACCCAGGACCTGCTGCACAAGTACGGGCCAGACTGGAAGGTGATTTTCGTCGGTGACGCGGCCATGGCGCCCTACGAGATCACCCAGCCGGGGGGTAGCGTGGAGCACTGGAACGAAGAAGCCGGCTACGTGTGGATGCAGCGGTTCATGGAGAAGTACAAGAAGCTCATCTGGATCAACCCCTACCCCAAGGACACCTGGGGGTATACGGCGTCGACCAACATCGTACGCGAACTGATCGAAGACCAGATGTACCCGCTGACCTTGCGCGGGCTAGAGGAAGGGATGCGGTTTCTCTCCAAATGAGATCGGCGCGGGCCGCTTCCCTAGCTTCGCCCGGTCCTGGAGACGGGCGCGGCCAGGGAAGAGACCCTCGCGGCCTAGCGCCAGTGTTCCGGCACTTCACCCTTGTAGCGACGCACGCCATACAGGGTCCACGCCGGCAACATCACCAGGCACTCCAGCACCAGCGCCAGAATGAACGCCACCGCCACGCCCCAGCCAATTGCCTCGGGCACCAGTAACACCTGGTAGGTATACCCGTTCAGGGTCTCCTGGCTGATCTTCGGGTCGGCTGCCGTGATCACGTGCCAGTCGCGCCACCACCATGGCCCCTGCAACGCCAGCCACTCGGCGTCCAGCGCCTTGTGCCGCTCGATCAGGGTGCCCACGCTCTGGCCATCGCTCTGGAACACGGGGTCGCTGCTCTCGTGGTAATGAGCCACCAATGCCTGCAAGTCACCGTTGAAGAACTTGTCGGCAGTGTCCTGGAAGCCGCGCAGGCTTTGCTGCGCTTCCATCAGGTGTGCTTCCACCCGGTGCACGTAATCATTGATCAGACCGGGCACTTGAACGCCCAGCAACAACCCCACGGCAAACAGCACCAGTCGCAAGTAACTTCGCAGCATTGGGCTTTCCTAGTCAGTGGTGCCCTGCAGCACGCATTCGCCGCGGCGCCACAGCGCCCATTGGCCGGGCTCGTAGCGCTGCCAGGTTTCGTTTTCGGTCAGAGGTTCGGTGGCAATCACCGTGACCACGTCGTTGGGAGTGGTCTCGGCCTGGAAATCGACGATCACGTCAACGTCTTTGAGCCGCGCCGGGCCGAACGGCGCGCGACGGGTAATGTGGGCCAGTTTGGTCGAGCAGAAGCAGAACAGCCAGTCGCCGTCACTGAACAGGCAGTTGAAAACGCCCTTGGCCCGGTAGTGAGCGCACGCTTCGATTAGAACAGGCAGTACCTGCTCGATTTCCACTGGCTCGGGGAACGCCTCGCGTACCCGGTTGAGCAAGTCGCAGAACGCCGCTTCGCTGTCGGTATCCCCTACCGGCCGGTAGAACGTGGCAGACGGGTTGAAGTCGGCCAGTTGGCCGTTGTGGGCGAAACACCAGTTGCGCCCCCACAGTTCGCGCACGAACGGGTGGGTGTTGGACAGGCACACCTTGCCCACATTGGCCTGGCGAATGTGACCAATGACCACCTCGCTCTTGATCGGGTAACGCTGCACCAGTTCGGCCACCTGCGACTCGCTGCTCGCGGCCGGGTCCTGGAACAGGCGCAGGCCACGACCTTCGTAGAAAGCGATGCCCCAGCCGTCGCGGTGCGGGCCGGTGCGGCCGCCACGCTGCATCAGCCCGGTGAAGCTGAAAACGATGTCGGTCGGCACGTTGGCGCTCATGCCCAGCAGTTCACACATGGCAGCTCCCCGGCGGCGTTACAGGCGCGGCTCGACGCGCATGCGCCCGGCAGGGCTGGGCGGTGTCGGCTGGGGCGGCGTGCGGCCGAAACGGTCGGCGCTGCCAAAGGGCTCGTCGGGTTCGTCACGGCGCCGCTGGTCGGCCTCGGCCTTGGCCAGGGCTTCGTCACGGGCGGCCTGTTCTTCACGGCGGGCGCGGCTGCTACGTTCGATCGGCCAGCGAATCAGGGCGTAGATCACGTACAGCACCAGGGCAACCAGGCTGTACATGGCCAGGTCCGACATGGCGGGCAAGGCATGGCCTGCGTCCTTGAACAGGATGTCCAAAGCGGTCATGGCCACCGCAGGGGCAAACATGTCCTTGCCCGGGTCGACGATGGTGGGGGTGAACAGCACCACCGCCATCACCAGGCGCAGTGGCTGGCGCAGCCAGCGCCAGATCCAGGTAGTCAGGCGCAGCCATACCATCAGGCAACCAAAGGCGGCGAAGGCATAGATACCCCAGGCGAGGAAATAGTCGTTCTCGGTCATGGTGTCCGTGGCAAGGCAGGCGAATAGGCGCTTATGATAACGACTTTTCGCCGTGCAGGCGCCCCCTATGCCAAAAGGCCCGTCGGGCGCCGCCAAATCCCCCTTTGCGAGTGAACCGCCCATGCCCCCATCAGCCACTGCCCCACGTGCCCCCATCGCCCGCAAGGCCGACGGCACCGACCCGTACGCCTGGCTGCAGGAACGCGACAGCGCCGAGGTGCTTGATTACCTGAAGGCCGAGAATGCTTACCAGGAAGCGCAACTGGCCGACCAGGCCGAGCTGCGCGAACAACTGTTCGAAGAGATCAAGGGCCGCATCCGCGAGACCGACCTGTCCCTGGCCTCGCCCTGGGGCCCGTACCTGTACTACACCCGCACCACGGCCGGCGATGAGTACGCCCGCCACTACCGCTGCCCGCGCCCGGCCGATGACAGCCCGACCGTGGACGAAGCCCACGAAGAACTGTTGCTGGACCCCAACGCCCTGGCCGCGGGCGGTTTCCTGTCCCTGGGCGCCTTCAACATCAGCCCCGACCACCGCTTGCTGGCCTACAGCCTGGACACCAGCGGTGACGAAATCTACCGCCTGTACGTGAAGGACCTGGCCACCGGCACCGTCACCGAGCTGCCGTTCCAGGATTGCGACGGCAGCATGACCTGGGCCAACGACAGCCAGACCCTGTTCTTCGGCGAACTGGATGATACCCACCGCCCCCACAAGCTTTACCGTCACCACCTGGGCAGCAGCGACGCGGCCCTGGTGTTCGAGGAGACCGACGGCCGGTTCTTCCTGCATTGCTACCGTTCCAGTTCCGAACGCCAGTTGATCCTGCTGCTCAACAGCAAGACCACCAGCGAGGCATGGGTACTGGACGCCGCCCACCCGGAGCAGGCCTTCCAGTGCCTGGCGCCCAGGGTCGAAGACCACGAGTACTACCCCGACCACGGTCAGCTCGACGGCGCCTGGACCTGGTTCATCCGCAGCAATCAGGACGGCATCAACTTCGCCCTGTTCCAGGCCGCGGACAACGGCCAGGTGCCTACCCGCGACCGCTGGCAACCGCTGATCGGCCATCGCGACGACGTGATGCTCGAAGGCGTGACCCTCAACGCTCAGGCGTTCACCCTGAGCCTGCGCGAAGGCGGCCTGCCGATCATCGAAGTGCACCCACAGGGCCTGGCAAGCTATCGCGTGCAATTGCCGGACGCAGCCTACAGCCTGCATGTGTCCGACAGCCTGGAGTTCGTCAGCCCCCGTATTCGCCTGCGCTACGAGGCCCTGAACCGCCCGGCCCAGGTGCGCCAGCTGAGCCTCGCCGATGGCGAGCAGAAAGTGCTCAAGGAAACCCCCGTGCTGGGCGTGTTCAATGCCGATGACTACGTCAGCCAGCGCCTGTGGGCCACGGCAACCGACGGCACGCGCATTCCCATCAGCCTGGTGGCCAAGCGCAGCGCCATGGGCCAGCCGACACCCTTGTACCTGTACGGTTACGGCGCCTACGGCGAAAGCCTCGACCCGTGGTTCTCCCACGCGCGCCTGAGCCTGCTGGAACGCGGCGTGGCCTTCGCCATTGCCCACGTGCGCGGTGGCGGTGAGCTGGGAGAGGCCTGGTACCGGGCCGGCAAACAGGAACACAAGGCCAATACCTTCAGTGACTTCATCGCCTGCGCCGAACACCTGATCGCCCAGGGCCTGACGACCAGCGACCAGTTGGCCATCAGCGGCGGCAGCGCCGGTGGCCTGCTGATCGGCGCGGTGCTCAACCAGCGCCCCGATCTGTTCAAGGCGGCCATCGCCGAGGTGCCGTTCGTCGACGTGCTCAACACCATGCTCGACCCGGACCTGCCGCTGACCGTCACCGAGTACGACGAGTGGGGCAACCCCGAAGAGCCCGACGTGTACGAGCGCATCAAGGGTTACGCGCCCTACGAAAACGTCAGCGCCCAGGCCTACCCCGCCCTCCTGGTGGTGGCCGGTTACAACGACAGCCGCGTGCAGTACTGGGAAGCGGCCAAATGGGTGGCACGCCTGCGCGACACCAAAACCGACAGCAACCTGCTGCTGCTCAAGACCGAACTGGGCGCCGGCCATGGCGGCATGAGCGGCCGCTACCAGGGCCTGCGAGACGTCGCGCTGGAATACGGTTTCGTGTTCAAGGTACTGGGCCTGGCCTGAGGGAACTTCGCGACGACCTGATGTCTGATTGACACTGTTTTTCACACACCTGCCGGTGCCCGCCGCCTACACTTCGGGGCGGGAACCGTGCGTATAACAAGACCGTGATGCCATGCCAGATCCGACCTACCTGAATAACGAAATCCGCGACATGCTCATGGACTGCGGGCTGTTCAACCAACTGCTGCCGGCGGACTTCGCTGCCGCGTCAGGCTATTTCATCATCACCAGCATTGCCCAGGGCGAAGAAATTTTCCACGAGGGCGATGCCGGTACGTTCATGTGCATCATTCACCGCGGCACCGTGACCGTGCGCAAGACCGGCAACGACGAGCAGCCGGTGGACGTCGCCAGCCTGCGCAAGGGCCGGGCGTTCGGCGAGATGGCGGTGCTGGATGGCGAACGACGTTCGGCCACCTGCGTGGCGGCCAGTGACTGTCAGTTGCTCAACCTGGGCAAGGACTCACTGGACAAGATGCTCAACGACGCGCCGAAAATCGCCGCGAAGATCATCCGGGCGCTGGCGGTGTCCATGTCCAAGCGCTTGCGTATGGTGGATGGCCAACTGCTCTCCCAGCACCCCTGATAACACCGCCCCTGCTCCTGCACGTTATCCGCTCAGCCGGGTGGGGGTTTGTTCGGCGAGGCTTCCAGTTCCGGCAAGGCATCATCCTTGGGCGGCCCCGGCACCTTGATCGGTGGCAGCAACGGCGCACTGCCAGCCGGCCCGGCCTTGGGCAGAATGGGGGTGGAGACCTGCGGGTAGGGCGTGGGCGTGGGCGTGCCGGGTGCGCCGCTGCTGGGTGTCACCACATTTGCCTGCACTTCCACCGCCTGCGCCGCACCAATACCAAGCCCAAGGGCGACAATGCCCGATACAATAAGCAACTTCATCGACGGCTCCGCTGCCGGGTACTTGTTCTGCACCCAAGGCTACTCTTTGCCGCGTCCGCTGTCCCCTCCCCCTGCGAGATCCCCATGAAACGCTTTGTACTGCTGGACACCACGCCCATCCCCGACAACGGCGGTGCCCTGTGCCTGTTCGAATACGGCGAGGATTTCGTCATCAAGATCCAGGGCGGCGACGGCGGCCAACTGATGAACACGCGCATGCACGGCTCCGAGGACGCGCTGGCCGAAATCCCCTGCCGCAAAGTGGCTGGGCGGCCGAATTCGCGGGTACTGATCGGCGGCCTGGGCATGGGCTTTACCCTGGCCTCGGCGCTCAAACACCTGGGCAAGAGCGCCCAGGTAGTGGTCGCCGAGCTGGTGCCTGGCGTGGTGCAGTGGAACCACGGCCCGCTCGGAGAAAAGGCCGGCATGCCGGTGCTGGACCCACGCACCACCATCGTTCAGGACGACGTGGCCAACGTGCTCCAGGCCGAGCCCCTGGGCTTTGACGCGATCATGCTCGACGTCGACAACGGCCCCGAAGGCCTGACCCAGAAAGCCAACTCCTGGCTGTATTCCAGCGGCGGCCTGGCGGCATGCGGTCGTGCCTTGCGGCCCAAGGGCATACTGGCGGTGTGGTCGGCCAGCGCCGACCGCCAGTTCAACGACCGCCTGCGCAAGGCCGGCTTCAAGGCCGAAGAAGTGCAGGTATATGCCCATGGCAACAAGGGTACCCGGCACACCATCTGGATTTGTGAAAAGCTCAAGGGCTAACCCCTGAACGGCGCTCCTTCCTCTGTGGGACACAGGAGAAGAAGGGCCGCACGGCCTGGTTTCACGCTAGAATGCAGGCTGACCGTCATTATCCCTTGAGGTGAACCCATGAGTTCGTCCACCCCCCATACCGCCAAGCTCGACCGCATCCTGGCCGAGACCCAGCGCGAGCGCGAAAGCGGCTATCGCGACAAGGCACTGAAGATGTACCCGCACGTGTGCGGCCGCTGCGCCCGTGAGTTCTCCGGCAAGCGCCTGAGCGAACTGACCGTGCACCACCGCGACCATAACCACGACAACAACCCCCAGGACGGCTCCAACTGGGAGCTGCTGTGCCTGTACTGCCACGACAACGAGCACGCTCGTTACACCGACCAGCAGTACTTCGGCGAAGGCTCTCTGAGCAGCCCGACCATCGCCAAGGCCACCCACAACCCCTTCGCGGCCCTGGCCGGCCTGATGAAAAAGGACTGACCCGGCGTGGCCAACAAGCGTTACAGCTGCATCGGTCTGTTCAACCCCAAATCCCCTGAAAACGTCGGCTCGGTCATGCGAGCCGCCGGCTGCTATGGCGTGAATTCGGTGTTCTACACGGGCAAGCGCTACGAGCGGGCACGGGACTTCGTCACCGACACCAAGCGCATCCACTATGACATCCCTCTGATCGGCATCGACGACCTGCAGAAGATCATCCCCCTGGGCTGCACCCCGGTGGCCGTGGAGCTGGTGGAAGGTGCGCGCCCGTTGCCCGAGTACACCCACCCGGACCGGGCCATCTATATCTTCGGCCCCGAAGACGGCTCGCTGGACCAGAGCGTGCGCGACTGGTGCGAAGACACCATCTATATCCCCACCGAGGGCTGCATGAATTTGGCGGCGACGGTCAACGTGGTGCTGTATGACCGCATGGCCAAGGGCTTGAATACCCGCTCAGGGCCGAAATTCAAATAGGCCGATGGAACAGCTGCCGGGTTTGGCAGTCAGCTACTGATAGAACAATTCCCATCAGGAGTATGATCATGAGCGACAACCAACACCTGGAAGTCTTCGACACCATTGGCCGCGCGACCTCCCCTACCGAACACAATGTGCAGGGCTGGGAACGCGCAGGCTCGGTGGCCACCGGCATTGTCCTGGTGGGCAAGGGCCTGCGCCGGGGCGGCCTGTTCGGCCTGGTGCAGATCGCCATCGGCGGCGTGGCCTTGGCCCGCGGCCTGACCGGCCATAGCGCCACCAAGGCCCTGATCGAACAAAGCCGTCAGGAGTTCGATGGCGTACGTGCCAAGATCGAACGCGCGGGGGAAGAGTTGAGCAAGTTGCAGGAAAGCGCGGTGAAGGCCACCAAGACTGCTACCGTGACCGGCAACGACGAGCTGGCTTCGCCCAAGGCTTGATCCTGCTTGATACTCTGCGGCGCCTGGGACGCGGCCGGGTCCGCTGCGGGCAGCCGCTGATCAACCGGCGCGGAAGATCAGGTAGTCTTCCCAGTCGTCCTCGTCCACATCCTTCTCACTGAGCATGCGTCCCGACTGGGAAATGTGCTTCTTGTGCACCCGCTTGCGGTCCCCACACACCAGGTGGTGCCAGCTGGGCAGGTCCTTGCGCTCGCTGACCAGGCGATAGCCGCAGGTCGGCGGCAGCCATTTGAACTGGTCGGCTTGCCCTGGGGTGAGCTGGATGCAGTCAGGCACCTTGGCCTTGCGGTTGGGATAGTCGGTGCACTGGCAGGTCTTCAGGTCCAGCAACTGGCAGGCGATCCGGGTGTAGTAGACGCTATGGTCGTCTTCATCTTCCAGCTTCTGCAGGCAGCACAGCCCGCACCCGTCGCACAGCGACTCCCACTCCACCGGGGTGAGCTGGTCGAGGGTTTTGGTGCGCCAGAAGGGGTCGACGTGCGTGGCCATGTTGCTGGTGTCCTGTATCGAGATGCAGTTCGCCGGTAGCCGGCTGAAAAGGCCGCCAGTCTAGTGCCGCAAGGGCCTGGGGCCAAGCGCCGGCGACATCCGGTCAAACACTTCACTTGTCAGCGGTGGCCTTGGCGCAGTAATTTCGGTGTTTTCCCTCAACTTCGTAGGAAGCGTCCATGAGTGTCAACCCGCGTATCGCCGAGCTCGGTATTCACGAGCAGTTCATCAACCGCTGGTCGCCACGCGCCTTCAGTGACGAAAACATCTCGGAAGAAACCCTGCTGAGCTTCCTGGAAGCTGCCCGCTGGGCGCCTTCGGCCTACAACTCGCAGCCATGGCGTTTCCTCTACGCCCGCCGCGGCACCCCGAACTGGGAGCGTTACCTGGGCCTGCTCAACGAGTTCAACCGCAGCTGGGCGCAACACGCTTCGGCGCTGGTGATCATCCTCTCCAAGACCACCTTCACCGCACCGGGCGCCACGGAAGAAACCCCAGCCCTGTGGCACACGTTCGACACCGGTTCCGCCTGGGGCCACCTGGCACTGCAAGCGAGCCTGAGCGGCTGGCACACCCATGGCATGGCCGGTTTCGACAAGGAACTGACTCGCAAGGAGCTGAAGGTACCGGAGGGTTATGAGCTGCACGCGGCCATCGCCATCGGCAAACTGGGCGACAAGGCCAGCCTGGCCGAACACCTGCAAGCCCGCGAACTGCCTAGCCCACGCCGCCCGCTGAGCGAACTGGCTGCCGAAGGTGATTTCACCCTGTAGGTCATCCCAAAGGGATGGAGCTGCGAGCGGAGTGCAAGCTGCTTGCAGCTTGCAGCTCCCTGAAGGCGTTCAGTAGCCCCGGATGAAATCCACTTCGCCGCGCAATGGTTGACCCGCGCTGTAGTTGCGCAGGTTTTCCACGAACAGGCGCACCATCGCCTGCGGCGAGGTCGGCGCCGAACTGTGCCCGGTCAGCAGCAGCCCCCAGGCCGTCCAGAACGGATGACGCTGGGGCAGAGGCTCCTGCCGGCAGACATCGATCACCGCACCGGCCAGGTGACCCAGCTTCAACGCCTCCACCAGGTCCGCATCGACTACCGCCACCCCACGCCCGGCGTTGATGAACAACGCGTCCGGATTGAACCGGGCAAACAGCGCGGCGTTGTAAATGTCCTGGGTAGCCGGCGTGTCCGGCAGCAGGTTGATCACGTAGTCCACCTGCCCCACCTTGTCGCCCAGGGCGTCCAGGCCCAGCACCTCGACGAACGGCGCCTGCTCGCGCGGGCTGCTGGCGATGCCATACAGGGCCACGCCAAACGGCAGCAGGCATTCCGCCACCCGCTGGCCGATGTCGCCGGTACCCACGATCAGCACGCGGCGCCCTTCCAGGCTGCGGCCGGGGCGGTTGTCCCACTTGCGCTCGACCTGGGCCACCAGGCGGGCCAGCACCTCACGCTCATGGCCGAGCATATAGGTCAGCATGTACTCGGCCATCACCTGGCCGAAAATGCCCACCGCCCGGGTCAGCCGGTAGTGGCGTGGCAGGCCGGGCAGCAACAACGGCGTGATGCCCGCCCAGGTGGACTGCAGCCACTGGGGCTGGTGGCCCTGGCGCAGCAGTGTGCCCAGCAGATCTGGCTGGCCCAGCCACACAGGGCAGTCGGCAGCCAGCTTTGAGAGCTCGGCCGAATCCCCACTGGTGAGAACGTCAACGTCCGGCGCCGCTTCACGCAGCAACTGCGCGTAAAGGGCGTAATCCTGTTCTGCGATCAGAACCCGCATGCTTGAGAAACCCTTGAAAACCCTGCCCGCCTCACGGACGACTGCCGGGTGTGACGGTCAGACCGGATCGTTGCGACGCAACAGCTCTTCGGGCAGGTGCTCGATGTACTCTTCTTCGGGCGGCGGCATCTGCAGGTGGTAACCCTGGCCGTCCAGGTTGGCCAACACCTGGGTGATGTCCTCGCGGGCCAGCGTGCGTTCTGGGGTCAGCACCATGTCGAAGGCGTGCACCGGTTTGCCGAACACGGTCAGCAGGCCATCGGGTACGCGCGCCAGGGCATCGCTCTTGAGCACATACAGGTACATCTCGTTCTTGCGCGGGCTTTTGTAAATGGAGCAGATGCGTTTCATGGTGTCTCTCCTGCGCCCGCCAGGGCCTTGAGCAGGGCTTGGCCCATGAGCTCGCGGCGCCAGCCACGCAGTGTGTCAGGCAATTGATAGGGGCCGTCGGGGTAGCCGCTCTTGAGCAGGGCTTCGAGGGTCTTCTTGCGCAGCATCACTTCCGGGGCTATGCCCAGGCGCTCGCCTTCGGCCTGGCCGATGGCGCGCAGCTGCTTGAGCACGCCCGCCGCTTCGATCGGCAATGGCTCTGGCAAGGCTGGCGGCCACTGTTCGGGGGGCACGCTGCCGGCGTCCTTGATCAGCTTGAGCAGGAACTCGCCATCCTGGCGCACGGTACGCGGGTGCATGTCTTCGATCTTGGCCAGGGCGCCCAGGTTGTCCGGCTGGGTACGGGCCAGGGGCCACAGCGAATGCTCGCGCACGATGCGGTTACGCGGCAAGTCGCGGGCGCGTGCCTCGCGTTCGCGCCAGGCGCACAGCTCGCGCAGCACCGCCAGTTGCTGGCGTGACAGCTTCCAGGCCAGCTTGGCCTCGCGGTAGATTTCGTACGGGTCCACCTCGCGGCGCAGTTGCGCCACCAGCTCACTGCCGTCTTCCAGCACCCAGGCGTATTTGTCGTCGGACAACTGCGGGCGCAGCTTTTCATAGACTTCGGCCAGGTGCACCGCGTCTTCGGCGGCGTAGCTCACCTGGGTGTCCGACAGGGGGCGTTGCAGCCAGTCGGAACGGGTCTCGCCCTTGGGCAGCTCGATGTCGAGCACCGCCTGCACCAGGCGCGAATAGCCCATGGAGAAGCCCAGGTTCAGGTAGGCAGCGGCCAGCTGAGTGTCGAACAGCGGCGCCGGCAGGCTGCCGGTCAGGCGCAACAGCACTTCCAGGTCTTCGCTGCAGGCATGCACCACCTTGATGACGGCGGTGTTTTCCAGCAATTGTGCCAGTGGTTGCCACTGTTGGATGGTCAACGGGTCGATCAGCCAGGCGGCGGCGCCATCGCCGATCTGGATCAAGCCGGCTATGGGGTAAAAGGTGTCGACCCGCATGAACTCGGTGTCGAGTGCAACGTACGGCAGACGCTGCCATTCGGCACACTGCCGGGCCAGGCTTTCGTCGTCGCGAATCCAGTGAATATCGATGGCCACAAGGCTCTCCCTCGAACAATGGCGCGCAGTATATATCGACCCCGACGGTTACTGGGCATTCCATCGACAAAGGCGATGCGGATCAAGCCTTGCGCAGCACGTAGGTACGCCACATGGCGTACCCGGGAACAAGATCATGATGGTCGACGATCGCGAACCCCGCCTGACGGAATTCGCTTTCGATCTGCGCGCGGGGTACCACGAAGCGGTTGTGATGCCCAGCACCCTCGGCGCCGAGGCGCCGCTGCTCCAGGCGGCGACGGCGCCAGGCGCGGAAATTGCCGTCCACCCACAGGGAAATGATCACCGTGTCGCGGCTGACCCGGTGGAATTCGCGCAGCACGCTCAAGCGCTGCTCGCTGCTGGGGACATGGTGAAACCAGCGCATGCAGAAGATGCAATCGACCGCATTGTTGCCCAGGCTGATGGCCTCGGCGCTGGCCTTGAGCGGTGCTACGCGCGCCGACAGCGCGGCGGGTGAACCGCTCATGGCCAGGCTGAGCTGGTCGGGGTCAGGGTCGGCGGCCAGAATCACGCGGTTGGCGTGTTCTGCCAGCACCGGCCAGAAACGCCCACTGCCACAGGGCAAGTCCAGCACCAGACCGGGCTCGCCGGCAGCGCCCAGGCACTGGCGCGCCAGCTGTGCTTCACGCCACTGTTGCAGGCGCCCGCCCAGGCCCGAATGTGACGGCGCAGCAGCGTACAGTTGACCGGAACCGCGGTGGGAAGGTGGCAACGACATGAATGGCGAGCGCTCGCAGGGCCAGGGTGAAGGGTTACCTTAGCGGCACAGGAGTTAAATACGGGTCAATCCAATGTGAAAAAAACGTCAGCAAGCACCGGAATATTTTCATCCAGTGCCCCTTCATCGTGGCAGTCGGCAGGTTTCAACAGGCCTCTCAAGGGAATCAAGGCTATTCTCAATAGTCTCAACCTAGGCCCACAAACCCAGCAGAGGTGACGAGAATGCCGGTCAAACACAATCTGTACGAGGATTTGAAACTCACTCGCGAAGAGGTCGACACCCGCAGGAAAAGCGATGACAGGCTCAGCAAGCTGCTGAACGACTACGACGCCATTGACGCAGATGTGCTCAAGGCCGAATCCGCCGCCGCGCCGGACGACGAGGTGAAGAAGCTCAAGGAGAAACGTTTGCTGGCCAAGGACCGCATCGTGCAGCAATTGGAATACCCGGGCACCCGCGGGGCTGGGGCGGGGTTTGATCAGTAAGTGATGGGGTGGACAAGCCCGCCCCCGCTCCGACGAAAGGCCCGCGATGAATTCATTGCGGGCTTTTTCTTTCTGGGCCCCTACAACGCGGCGTTACATTGCGGTGTGGAAAATCTGCTCGATCTCGCCCTGTGTGGCGGTGCGCGGGTTGGTGAAGCCGCACGCATCCTTCATCGCATTCGCGGCCAAGGTAGGAATGTCATCAGCCTTGGCGCCCAACTCGGCCAACCCGCCGGGAATACCGATGTCGGCGGACAGCGCGCGAATGGCGGCGATCGCGGCGGCGGCGCCCTTTTCATCGTCCAGCCCCTGGGTGTCTACGCCCATTGCCGTGGCCACATCCTTCAGGCGCGCCGGGCAGACGCTGGCGTTGAAGCTTTCCACATGGGGCAGCAGCACCGCGTTGCACACGCCATGGGGCAGGTCATAGAAACCACCCAACTGGTGCGCCATGGCATGCACGTAGCCCAGGGATGCGTTGTTGAACGCCATGCCTGCCAGGAACTGCGCGTAGGCCATGTTTTCCCGTGCAGTCATGTCGTCGCCCTGGGCCACGGCCGAGCGCAGGTTGGCGGAAATCAGCTGTACCGCCTTGAGTGCACAGGCGTCGGTGATGGGCGTCGCGGCCGTGGATACATAGGCCTCAACGGCATGGGTCAGGGCGTCCATGCCGGTGGCGGCGGTGAGCCCCTTGGGCATCTTGGCCATCAGCGCCGGGTCGTTCACCGACAGCAGCGGCGTGACGTTGCGGTCGACGATGGCCATTTTCACGTGGCGGGTTTCATCGGTGATGATGCAGAACCGCGTCATCTCGCTGGCCGTGCCGGCCGTGGTATTGATGGCAATCAGCGGCAGTTGCGGCTTGGCCGACTGGTCGACACCTTCGTATTCGCTGATGTGGCCGCCGTTGGTGGCGCACAGGGCGATGCCCTTGGCGCAGTCGTGGGGCGAACCACCGCCCAGGGAAATGATGAAATCGCTGCCCGACTGCTTCAGCGCGGCCAGGCCGTTCTCGACATTGCTTACGGTAGGGTTGGGCTTGGCGCCGTCGAAGATGGTGGCATTGATGTCCTGCTCGGCCAGCAGGCCCGCCACCTTGTCGGCCACCCCGGCCTTGGCCAGGCCAGCATCGGTGACGATCAGTGCCTTGCGAAAACCATACTTGCGAATGGCTACCACCGCCTCATCGAGGCTGCCGATACCCATCATGTTCACGGAGGGAATGAAGAAAGTGCTGCTCATGATTGATCCTCTTTTATTGTGGTTGGCCCAAGGCCGGGCCGAGGTTGCGGTTCATCAGGCGAGCTCGTTGCTGGATCAATGCTAGGCGCGCGGGGGTGGGGGCAGAATGGTGCTTTGGGGGGGATCGAGGGGGTGCTTTGGTAGTAGACCCGGGGCCAGGCCAACAGGGGGCCTGCCCTGCCGTTCAGGAGCGGGAGGCATCCTTCTGAAGTACCTCACGGGTGAAACTCAGGAAATCGTCCATGTGCTTGGTGATGATCGATACAAGGATGGGCAACTGGAGGGTCTGGTACTCACGCACGGCGATGTTACGGAAACCAACCATGTTCTTGAGGTTGGAGGAAAGCGTTTCATCTACCCAACCGGCTTGTGCAATCAGCGCCAGTGCACTCCGAGCGTTTAGATAGCCTGCAACGCTGGCAAACGCTGTTGGAGCCTTTCAATAATCTTTTCCATGTTCATGAAGCGTATCCATGCACGTTTTGCCCGATAAGGCACGCCCCGCGCCGATGACTGCCCGCTCGGCCTCTTCCGGACACTTACACAACCCGCGCCGGCTGCTAGGATATCGACCATCAGAAGAACAAAGCCGGCGCTATCTTTGTAGTCTCCCGGACGGAGGAAAGATGAACGCCCAGAAAGAGCCGCCCCTGATCGAACTGCAGCGCCTGCCGCGCCAGGCCTGGCTGCGGCTGCTGGGCCAGGCACCGGCAGGCCTGTGGTTCTGGCCTATCATGCTGCTGGCCATCATGGCGCGCCTGTACCAACTGACGGCCTCCGCCATCTGGTGCGACGAAGGCTCCAGCCTGGTGATCAGCGCCTACTCCCCCGCACAGATCTGGGCCCACGCCGGCCATGATGTACACCCCCCGCTGTATTACCTGGTGCTGCACGGCTGGATGGCACTTTTCGGCAACGGGCTGTTTTCCATTCGGGTGATCAGCGCCCTGCCCGGCATCGTCAGTGTCGGCCTGGGCGTGTGGCTGGCGCAGCTGGCAGCCGGGCGGCGCGCAGCGGTGCTGGGCGGGCTGATGCTGGCACTGTTGCCCATCGCCGTGCACTACAGCCAGGAAATTCGCATGTACCCGCTGATGGGCATGTGGCTGATGGCCGCCACCCTGGCGCTGGTGTACTGGGTGAAATACCCGCGCCGCAACGGTTTTCTGGTGGCGTACGTGCTGCTGATGAGCGCCAGTTTCTACACCCATTACTTCACCAGCCTGTGCGTGCTGGCTCATTGGGCGTACCTGGCCCTATTGGGTGGTGGCGGTAACCGACTGGTGCAACGCCCTGCCTGGTGGCTGGCCAACGTCGCCATCGTGGCGCTGTACCTGCCGTGGGTGCCCAGCCTGGTGGACCTGGTGCAACACCTGCCGGAACTGGCTGCCGGTAATGACGTGGGCTGGATCAGTGACGTGACGGTCGGCTCGCTGCCGTCGATGGTCTGGCAGTACCTGATCCTCAGCGATGGCTTCGACCTGCCGGTGCTGCTGTTCGTCGGCCTGCCCCTGGTACTGGGGGCTATCGTGGGGTGGGTGCTTTACAGCGACCGGCATCCCCTGCGCCTGCCATCACTGCTCGTGATCTACAGCGTGCTGCCGCTGCTGGTGATCTTTCTGATTTCGTTCAAGACACCGTTGCTGGTAGACCGCTACATGATGTTCTCGGCCCTGGGGCTGCCGCTGGTACTGGGCATTGCCGCCGACCGCTTGGCCCGTCGCTCCCAACCACTGGCGGTGGCGGCGGTACTGGCGTTCGTCGCCGTGCAGGCGGTGGGCCTGCAGCGCAACTATGACGTGGACGATGACCAGTTCGACAAGATGGTGAACTTCGTCAACCAGCGCTACCAGCCGGGCGATCGCATCGTGGTCAGCGATCTGTTCTGGTATTTCGGCTATTTGTACTACAACACCACTGGCGCCGAACCGCTGCTGTACACCCCGCCCAAGCTGGACGGCAGCACCGGCCGACCGACCGACTACGGCTTTGGCAACCTGGTGGATGAGGACGCTGAGCGCATTTATGTGGATACCTTGAAGGATCTGCCCCAGGACCACCAGCGGGTGTGGTTGATCAGCGGCACAGGCGACACCGACGACTTCGCCTCGATCCCGGCCCAGTGGCGCAAGGTGGACCAGACCGTGGTCGGTGACACCGAAGCGCGGCTTTACGAGCGGCCCTGATCAGGGCAGGTAGAGCTTGAAATAACCGCCGCCCAGGCTGCCACCGTTGGCCAGTTCCACCCGGCCGACGACACCGTTGCGTTCATGGCGCTCGGCGATGCGCGCCGCGAAATACAGACCCAGGCCCGTGCTGCCGCTGACCGGGTTGATACCCTGCACATAAGCCGACTGCGACTCGATCAGCGCCGGCGGGTAGCCGGGGCCATCGTCATTGATGCCCAGCACCAGTTGCCCGTCTTCTTCCCACGCACTGATATGAATGGCCCCACGGGCAAAGCGGATGGCGTTGATGATCACGTTGGCCACCACCGAGCCCACCAGTTCGCGGTCGAAGAACCCCAGCGGGCACAACACGTCCACGTCATGGCTGGCGCTGATACCCCGGCTGTCCAGCACTTCCTGGTGCCAGGCCAACTGCGCCTCGATGAAATCGTCCATCTCATGGTATTCAGGCCGCAGGGGCAACTGGTTGACGCCCAGCTTATAGAGCCCCAGCAGTTGCACCATCATGCCGTTGAGGTTGGCGAATTCGTAGTCAATGACCCCGCGCTCCGCCGTATTGCGCTGCTCTTCGGGCAGGCCCTGTGACCACTTGCCGTGGGCGGTCATGACCGACGACAACGAGTTTTTCATGTCATGCACGATGGAGGCGATGACCATGGAAAAGTCCAGGCCGCTGTTGTTTTCACTCATGCCCCAAACGCCCTGTTCCGCAGTTTCTGGTAACGCTCGAAGCGAGCATCGCTTTCGGGCATGTGGCCCACGGTACGCAGGCACGCCCTGCACTCTTCCAGGCCCGCGCCGGTGATGGGCACGCCCTTGGCGTGCAGCAGGCCCTGGGCCAGATTGAGGGCGATACTGATGTTCTTCGGTTGCAGCGCCAGGGCTTGACGAAACAGCGCCTGAGCCTCGACGAAACGCCCTTCGCGATAGGCGCGCACGCCCTGCTGGTTGTAGTCGATGGCAATCTTGTTGGAACCGAGGATAGCCGGGTCGTCGGTCTGCTTGGCGATGTTCTGCATCACCTGCGGGTCGTCGCCATAGATTTCGGCACAGCTCTTGAGCACGCCGACGCCCGCTTCGTCCTGACCCAGGTTCTGCAACTGCGCGGCCACGGACAGGGCGGCCTCGGCGCTGAGGAACTGGTCCATGCTCTGCAGGCGGCTGACGGCCTCTTCAGCCAGCTTGGCGGCCTCTTCAGGATTGGATCGCTGCAGGCTGGTGGCCTTGATCAGCCGGGTGCGCACCTGGATGCCCTGGTCGTCATTGTTGTCCTTGGCGACGTCGGTGAGGGTCTGGTTCAGCTCCACGCGACTGCGCGCATCCAGGCCCGCGTCGCCCCCCTTGCTGATCAGCGCCTGGGCAAACCCCAGGTTGGTCTCGGGGTTCTTGAAACGGGAATACTGACCCTGGTTCACCGCTTGGCGGAACGCCCGGGACGCGCTATCGAAATCCTGGTTTTCCATGGCCAGCTTGCCCAGCAGGCTCTGCCGGCGCACGGCCAGGGGCGACAGCTTCACCGCATCTTCCAGCACCTGCTGGGCGCGCTTGCCATCGTTGCGGGCCACCAGCACGTCGGCCAGGCCGTCGTACAGTGCCGGCAACATCGGGAACGTCTTCAGCGCGCGCTCGTACACGTCCTGGGCTTCGGCCAGGTTCTTGCGCTTGAACAGCAGGTTGCCCAAGGCACCGAAGGCCCACGGCGTGGGGCGGTCGGCCAGAATGGTCTTGAGGAAGGCCTCCAGCGGCTCGTGCTGGTTGAGGTCACGCAACGCCTCTGCCTTGTAGCGATGGCACAGCGGCGCGTAACGGGCATCTTCCTGGGTCAGGCGCGTGCACGCGGCCAGCACTTCCATCGGCAGGCCCTTGTCCAGCGCCTGCAGAATCGGCTTGAGCAGGGTCTTGCGCTGCACCAGTTTTTCCAGGCGCTGCGCCAGGCCCGCGCGGTTGAACGGCTTGGTCAGATAGGCATCGGGCTCCCATTCCAGGGCGCTCATCACCATGGCCTGGCTGTTCTCGGCGGTGACCATGATGAACACGCTTTCGTGGCTGAGCAGCTTGTCCAGCATCAGGTCTTCGAGCACCTGCTGGCCATTCTTCTTGCCGTCGCCCAGGTTGAAGTCGTGCAGCACGAAATCGTAGCGCTTCTGCGCGCAAGCCTTCAGGGCCTGTTCACCGGTGTCGGCCGTGTCCACATCCTTCACGCCCAACTCGCGCAGCATGGAGCGCACCGAGCTGCGGAAATCGGAGAAGTCGTCGACGATGAGAAACGATTTTTGGTTGTACGCCAGCATGCGCGATCCCGTTGGGGGAATGAATATAAGCCTGTGGGGGCTTTCCAATACGTGGGCTATCGGCATGGGGCGGATTTTCTAGAGGCGTCGCCCCATGAATACCGCGCCTTTTCACCCGGGTGTGGGACCTACGGCAACCCGCACAGGTCACACTGCAAATGCCATTATTTTGCCACTAATCCGCAAACCCGTTCGATTACCGCCAAGGAGAAAAGGTAGGCGAAAAACAGGTGCCTGGCGGAAGACGAAGCACGACGCCGACTGCGCGTCGCTCTTTTCGCTGGCAAGCCATGCTCCCATGTTGGAGCAGAGCTTGCTCGCGAAGCAGGCGCCGCTGGGCCAGCTCAGAGACCAATACACAAGCCGAGGACCAAGTTCACCAAAACAGGAAATCGCACGGCTGGCAGATTCACCCCTGCAGGACAGAGCGAAACGCTGGAAAGCGTTCTTCACAAACCAACCCTTATAAATAAAATAACAACCGCACTTTTATAGCTCCCTGCATAACCGCAAGCGCGAAACAAGATAAAGTTTCCTGCAACTTCAACTAACATCATAGTTGATCCGCGAACATTTCACGACAGGAATTCCACAACAACGGATTCATGAAATTATCATTTCATCCATCTGCCCGGGGCCACTCGCATGACCGACAAACCCGCTGCGCCGCCGTCAATCGGCGAGCAAGAACTCAACAAGGTCTATCACCCCGATGATGTCGCCGCCTTGAAACGACTTCAATCATTTTGCCCTGACTATTTCGATATCATTCAGGAGTTCGGCCTGGGTAGCCTCTGGCAGCGCCCCTGCCTCAGCGCCCGGGAGAAGGAGTTGGTGGCAATCGCGGCGCTGGTAACCCAGGGTGACAGCGAGCGCGAAATACGCCAGCACTTGCATACCGCTCCCCTTCGCGGGCTGACTATTACCGACATTACCGAGTGTATCATCCTGCTCAGTATCTACATTGGCGTACCGCGAACTTACAACGCCATGGAAATCATCCGTAACCACGGGTAACCTCCCATGAATGTCGCCGACGCGCTATTCAACGTATTGAGCAAGGAGGCAGTAAGCCATCTATTCTGCGTACCGGGACAGCCCATCGATGCGCTGCTTGAAAGTGCAACTTCCGGGGGCAACGTTATTCCAATCGTCGCCGCCCACGAAGCGGGTGCCGTGTACATGGCTGATGGTTACAGCCGTGCGAGCGGTCGCTTTGGCGCCTGCCTTTGCATCGGTGGCCCCGGTATTACCAATACCATCACGGCGCTGGCCACGGCGCTTGCAGATCGCTCACCTCTACTGGTGGTGACCGGGGACACCCACCGCCAGAACAAGCACCTTGGGGCCTTGCAGGATTTAGCCTGTATCGACACTTGCGCCTCAACGGTGGTCGCGCCCGTCACTGCGGCACGCTTGACCCTGGAAGCCCCCGAACAAACACTACGCTACTTGCGCAGGTTGCTACAGCGAATGCTCGCCCCAGCCTCTCGAGGGCCGGTACAACTCACTATACCCATGGACCTGCAGAAGGCCTTGGTTCACGAGACCTGGACACCGCTCAATGCAAGCGACTTCCATCCCCGGCCATTGGACGAGACGGGATGCCAGCGCTTTTGGCGTACCGTAGGCCCCCGCCCCCGCATCGCCATCCTGGCAGGCTCCGGATGCGTCCAGTCCGGCGCCAGCGAAGAGCTGCTCCGGTTCGCCGAACGGTTCCACATTCCGGTGGCCACGACCTTGGGGGCCAAAGGCGTGTTTCCCGAAGACCACCCGTTAAGCCTCGGCGTGCTCGGCTGGTTCGGCAATGGCCCAGCCATCCAGGCACTCACGGGCAACGTGCTCGATACACTGGTGGTACTCGGCTCACGCCTCAACATGTTGAGCAGTCTGGGCTGGGCCCCAGGGTTGCAGCCGGCGCACGCCCTCATCGTAAACGATATCAATGCAGATACTTTATGCAGCGCTTACCGGGTCGACTTGAGCATCAACGGTGACACCGCTGCCTTCCTGACCACCCTCAACAAATGCAGCCAAGAGGATGGCAGGCCCTTGCTAGCTAGCCTGGCAGACCGTAAACGCTGGCTCGAAGCACTGACTCGTGGCCATCCACGCCATGAAGCCATGAGCAATACCGTCACGACCCTACAGCCAATTCATCCCGCACGCGTAGTGCACGACCTGCAGCAGGTAATAGGGGCCGACACCCTGCTGTTCTCCGACAGCGGTGCCCATGCATTTTTCGTCGGGCACTACTGGAAAAGCCTGCGGCCGCGGCGCTTTTTCACTTCCATCAAGTACATGGGGGCGATGGGCTGGGCGATCCCGGCGGCTATTGGTGCCGCGTTCGCGTGCCCAGGCGAACCCTGTGTGGTCGTGACTGGAGACGGCTGCATGCTGATGCATGGCATCGAGATCCAGACGGCGGCCCGTCATGGCCTGCCGCTGATGTGCGTGGTGATGAACAATGCCGCGCTGGGCAACCCGAAGCTGCGCGCTGATGCGGTCAACCCGGCGCTGGGCAAACTGCATGAACTACCCCTTCACGACTGGGCGGGCTTCGCAAAGGCGCTGGGGGCCACAGGCCTGACCGTTACGGATGCAGAGCAGTTGGTCCCGACGTTCAAATACGCGCTGGGGTGCGGCGGCACCGTGGTCATCGACGTACGCACAGGCAACTACCCAACCCCCACCACTGCCTTTGACCTGAGCATGAAACTCCGTGGAGTCGCCGCACGTGAGCCCCGATAAAAGCAAGGTCAGGAGCTGCCATCCTGCAAAGGAACTCGCTGGCAAGCCAGCTCCTGCACTCCGCACAAACAAAAAACCCCGCAGCTTCTCAGCTGCGGGGCTCTTCGATATATGGCGGAGAGATAGGGATTTGAACCCTAGGTACTGTCGCCAGTACAACGGATTTCGAATCCGTCCCGTTCGGCCACTCCGGCATCTCTCCAGTGGCGCGCATGATACCAGCACTTTTCGAAAAGGCGAAGCCTTTTGTGAAAAAAATTCGCGTGGTATCAGGCGCTTGCGTGCGCGGCCGCGGTTACAGCGGCACGCCCAGGCGCTTGGCGACTTCTTCGTAGGCTTCGATCACGTCGCCCAGACCCTGGCGGAAGCGGTCCTTGTCCATCTTTTTCTTGGTGTCCTTGTCCCACAGGCGGCAGCCGTCAGGGCTGAACTCGTCACCCAGGACGATCTGACCGTGGAACAGGCCGAATTCCAGTTTGAAGTCCACCAGCAGCAGGCCAGCGTCATCGAAGAGCTTGTTCAGCACGTCGTTGACCTTCAGCGACAGCTCTTTCATTTTCGCCAGTTGCTCGGCGGTGCCCCAGCCGAACGCCACCACGTGGGATTCGTTGATGAACGGGTCGCCCTTGGCATCGTCCTTCAGGAACAGCTCGAAGGTGTACGGGTTCAGCTTCAGGCCTTCTTCCACGCCCAGGCGCTTGACCAGGCTGCCAGCGGCGTAGTTGCGCACCACACACTCGACCGGGATCATGTCCAGCTTCTTGACCAGGCACTCGTTGTCGCCCAGCAGCTTGTCGAACTGGGTAGGAATACCCGCTTCTTCCAGCTTCTGCATGATGAAGGCGTTGAACTTGTTGTTCACCATGCCCTTGCGGTCCAGCTGTTCGATGCGCTTGCCGTCGAACGCCGAGGTGTCGTTGCGAAACAGCAGGATCAGGCGGTCGGCGTCGTCGGTCTTGTAAACCGACTTGGCTTTGCCACGGTAGAGTTCTTCACGTTTTTCCATGATGGGCTCCGCTTGCAGGTAGGTGGGCTAGGCGATTTCGCGCCAGTCGAGCCCTGAATCTTGATCGGCCAGTTGCAGCCAGTCCGGGTCGCACCCCAAGGTGTCGACGAAACATTGCCGGGCTAGCTGCGGCAGGTTGTTCTTGCTGCTGAGGTGGGCCAGCACCAGGTGTTGCAGGTTCTGCCAGCCCAGCTCCGACACCAGGTTTGCCGCCTGGTGGTTGTTCAAATGCCCAAAGGCGCCGCCCACCCGCAACTTGAGAAACTGGGGGTAATGCCCCCTGGCGAGCAGGTCGCGGCAATGGTTGGACTCGATCACCAAGGCGTCGAGGTCCTGATAACTGTCCATGACACGCCCGCAATACGACCCCAGGTCGGTCAGCACGCCCAGGCGCCGCTGGCCGTTGCTGAACACGTACTGGGTCGGTTCCAGCGCATCGTGCGCCACGCCCACCACGTTGATGGCCAGGGCGCCGATTTCCAGTACGTCACCGCAGGCCACGAAACCCGTGGGCTCCAACGGCTTGCGCAGCGCACGCAGGGTGCCGCGGCTGAGGTACACCGGGATATTGTAGCGCCGAGACAGCAAACCCACGCCATGCACGTGGTCGGCATGTTCGTGGGTCACCAGGATGGCGCTCAACTGTTCGGGGTTGACGCCCAGCCGCGCCAGCCGACGCTCGGTTTCCCGCAAGGAGAAACCGCAGTCGACCAGCACGTGGGTGCCTTGGTATTGGACCAGCGTGCCATTCCCTTGGCTACCGCTACCGAGAATGGCGAAGCGCACTTAACCCAGGTTGTCCTGGATCACGCTCAACACACGGCGGGCGACGTCAGCCGGTGCCACGGTGTTGATGTTCTTCTCGACGGTGACCTGGACGTTCTCGCCCACCTTGCTCAGGCGAACCTGATAGCGCTCGGCACGGGCTTCGATCTCTTCCTTGCTCGGCTCGCTGCCGAACAGGCGGCTGAAGAAGCCAGGCTGGTCATCCTTCTTGACGGGTTTCTCCGCCAGGTTGATGTAGTACAGGCCCAGGCTGCGGTTGATGTCTTCAACCTTCCACTGGCCGTGGTCCAGGGCGCGACCCACGCTGGACCAGGCGCGGTCCAGGTCGGAGCCGACGTTGAGCACCGGGTTGCCGCTGCCGTCTTCGCTCAGGGCGACGCGGCTAGGGGCATCGAAATCACGGGCCGCGAGCAGCGACACCGAACCACCCTTCTGGGCGCTGCGGGTCATGCTGGCGAGCACTTCGTCGACCAGGGCGAGGTCGGTGCCGCTGTTGCCCGGCATTTTCGGGAAGTCGACTTCGGTGCTGCTGCCGGCGGGGCGCGACACAGTGGTCACGTAGACTTCACTGGTGTTGCGCTGCACGCCTGGCTCGATGCGCACGCGCACACGGGCTTCGCCATCACCGTTGCTGGCCGCGCCTTGCAAGCGCTTGGCCATGGCGGCGGACAATTCGTCGAAACGCTGCCAGCTGGTGGTGAATTCACCGGTCTGCGGGCGCTCGTCGGCGATACGGAAGCCGTTGTCTTCAAAGAACTGGTGGGCCACCGGCCAGGTTTCGGCCGGCGGGTGCGCGGACAGAATCCAGCGCGACTCGCCGTTCTTCTGCAAGGTGTAGTCGGTGGCTTCCTGGCTGGCCTGCAACGGCAGCGGGCGCGGAACTTCGTACTCGCCGCTGCGCTGGGCTTCGTCGGCGACGTTGCGCGGGATCGGTAGCAGCGGATCAAGGCGCTTGGCTACCTGCACGTCGGGCGGGGTCTGCATGGGCGCCGTCTGACGGGCTTCCAGGTAATCACTGCCACGGTCACGGAAGTAACCATTTTCGCCCCACAGCCAACTGCAACCGCTGGTGCTCGAAATCACCACGGCAAGGGCGGAAAGACCGACCAATCGCTTCATGCGTTGTACTTCCTCAAATTAGACCAGGACGCCGGTCTGGCGCAGGGCCTGACGCAGCGTTTCGTGATAAGGGGCGCTCAACCAGGTGAGCGGCAGGCGAATGCCTTCAGGCATCAGGCCCATTTCGTGCAATGCCCATTTCACGGGAATCGGGTTGGCTTCCAGGAACAGGTTTTTGTGCAACGGCATGAGTTGTTCGTTGATGGCGCGGGCTTCGGCAGCTTCGCCACGCAGGGCAGCGGCGCACAGCTCGTGCATGGCGCGCGGCGCGACGTTGGCGGTGACCGAAATGTTGCCTTTGCCACCCAGCAGGATCAGTTCGACGGCAGTCGGGTCATCACCGGACAGCAGCAGGAAGTCGCTGGAGACGCCGGCCAGGATGTCCTTGGCGCGCTGCAGGTCGCCGGTGGCTTCCTTGATGCCGATGATGTTGCGCACGGTAGACAGGCGAATGACGGTCTCGGCCTTCATGTCGCAGGCGGTGCGGCCTGGCACGTTGTAGAGGATCTGCGGGATGTCCACGGCTTCGGCGACGTGCTTGAAGTGCTGGTACAGGCCTTCCTGGGTCGGCTTGTTGTAGTACGGGGTTACCAGCAGGCAGGCGTCGGCGCCGGCTTCCTTGGCGTTGCGGGTCAGTTCGACCGCCTCGCGGGTGGAGTTGGCACCGGTGCCGGCGATGACCGGAATGCGCCCCGCGACCTGCTCGACCACACGATGGATCACATCGATGTGTTCCTTGTAGTCCAGGGTCGCGGACTCGCCGGTGGTGCCCACGGCGACGATGGCGTCAGTGCCTTCCTTCAGGTGGAAGTCCACGAGTTTGCTGAGGCTGTCCCAGTCGAGACGACCTTCTGCGTCCATGGGTGTGACCAGTGCCACCATACTGCCCGCAATCATGCAACCGCTCCTGCCGGAAAAAGAGAGCGGTAATGGTACTGGGGCCATGTGCCTTGCACAAGCGAAGTACCACGATGCGAGCATTCCCCTTGGCGCTGCTTTTCGCTACCCTTCAGACTTTGATCGGTACCGGTGGGTGTGTTTGTCCGGTTTGCTACGTGCCAGAAGCGCCGCAAACCCTTGTTCCTGAGCCGCCGATCCCCTGCCAACGGGCGTTTTCGTACCGTTGCCGGCAAATCGCCCGGGCGCCACGGGGTCATCAGGCCCAGCCACCATGTCTGCTTTACGTACCGACCGCTCATCGCTTTAGGAATGCTGCATGTCCACCCCCACAGTTCGCGAACAATTCCTTGTCATCAGTGCCCTTGGCCCTAACCCCATGGAGCTGACCAACGTGCTGTGCCGTGCCAGCCACGACAGCCGTTGCTCCGTGGTGACCTCGCGCCTGACCCGCCACGGCGAGTACAGCGCCCTGGTGCTGCAGGTGTCGGGCAACTGGGACGCCCTGGCGCGCCTGGAAACCAGCCTCGGCTCGCTGGCCAAGAAGCACGGTTTCACCGTCAACCTGGTGCGCAGCGCTACGCTGGAAAGCCGCCCTATGTCGCTGCCTTACGTGGCGTATGTCAGCTCGGTGTACCGCTCGGACATCATCAACGAGCTGTGCCAGTTCTTCATCGACCACAACGTGGAACTGGAGAACCTGACCTGCGACACCTACCAGGCCCCGCAGACCGGCGGCACCATGCTCAACGCCACCTTCACCGTGACCTTGCCGGCCGGTGTGCAGATCAGTTGGCTGCGCGACCAGTTCCTGGACTTCGCCGACGCCCTGAACCTGGACGCGTTGATCGAGCCGTGGCGCCCACAGAACCCCATGTAAGAAAAGGACAACCCCCATGGCAGTTGAAATTGGCCAGCCGGTCGCGGACTTCGAAGCGCCGGCCACCGGCGAGCAGTCCATCCGCCTGAGCGCCCTGAAGGGCCGCCAGGTGGTGATCTACTTCTACCCCAAGGACAGCACCCCGGGCTGCACCACCCAGGGCCAGGGCTTCCGTGACCAGCACGACGCCTTCAAGGCCGCCAACACCGAGGTGTTCGGCGTGTCGCGTGACAGCCTCAAGTCCCATGAGAACTTCAAGGGCAAACAGGCCTTCACCTTCGACCTGATCAGCGACAAGGACGAGGCCCTGTGCCAACTGTTCGACGTGATCAAGCTCAAGAAGCTGTATGGCAAGGAATACCTGGGCGTGGACCGCAGCACGTTCCTGATCGACAAGGACGGTGTACTGCGCCAGGAATGGCGTGGCGTGAAGGTCCCGGGGCATGTGGATGCGGTGCTGGCGGCGGCACAGGCATTGGCCAGGAACTAGTTCTGCGGCGTTCGGGAGATCGAGCGCCGTGCGCACGGCGTTCGATCTTCGGGACGACCAAGGGCCCAGGCCATGCCCATGGCAACCCTCCCCTACAGAATCGGCGCCACCTGCGGTTCATTCCGCGGCCACGCATCCAGCACGGCCTTGAACAGCGTCGCCAACGGGATCGCGAAGAAGATCCCCCAGAAGCCCCACAACCCGCCGAACAGTAGCACCGCGCAGATGATCGCCACCGGGTGCAGGTTGACCGCGCCAGCGAACAGCAAGGGCACCAGCACGTTGCCGTCCAGAGTCTGGATGATGCCGTACACCACCATCAGGTAGATGAACTGGTCACCCCACCCCCACTGGAACAGGGCAATCAAGGTGACCGGCACCGTCACCACCACCGCGCCCACGTAGGGCACTACCACCGACAACCCCACCAGCAATGCCAGCAACGCCGCATAGTTGAGCCCCAGGGCCACGAAGGCGATGTAGGTGGCCACGCCGCAGATGATGATCTCGATCACCTTGCCGCGAATGTAGTTGGCGATCTGGCGGTTCATTTCCTGGCCCACCCGGGTGATCAACGCACGCTCGCGGGGCAGGTAGCCCTTGACCCATTGCGCGATCATGACCCGGTCCTTGAGGAAGAAGAACACCAGGATGGGCACCAGCACGAAATAGATCATGATGTTGACCAGCAACGGCAGGCTGGACAGCGAAAAGGTCAGGGCCCACTGGCCGAACTTGCCGATCTCGCCGCGCGCCGCCTCGATGGCTTGCAGTACCTGTTCATCGGACACCAGGTGCGGATAACGCTCGGGCAACAGCAACAGCAGCGACTGCCACTTGCCCAGCATGCCGGGCAGCTCGTTGAACAGGGTGATGAACTGGTGCCACAGCAACGGCACCAGCACCAGCATGAACACCGCCAGGGCGCTCATGAACAGCGCGAACACAAGGCCCACGGCCATGCCGGAGGGCACCCGCAGGCGCTCCAGCCCCGTGACCAGCCCTTGCATCAGAAACGCCAGGACCATGCCCGCCAGCACAGGTGCCAGCATGCCGCCCAGGGTCAGTACGGCGGTGAACGCCAGCACCAGCAGAACCGTGAGCACCACCGCCTGTTCATCCGAGAAGTAACGCTGTATCCAGTCGCGAAGCACTTTGAACATCGGTTTTCCTTGTTATGGCACGCAGCACGCAGGGCGCTCAGGCTTTCCTGAGCCAGTAGGTGTAGACCCCACCCTGCACAGTTTCCTGTAACAGCGCATGACCTGCCAACCGGGCGAAAGTCTGAAAATCGCGCTGGGAACCGGCATCGGTGGCAATCACTTTCAGCACCGCCCCGGCCTGGAGCCGGTTAAGCTCCATCTTGGCCTTGAGCAATGGCAATGGGCAATTGAGACCGCTGGCATCAAGCTCGGCGTCACACTGTACAGCGTCGGTCATGGGCTTTTTTCTCCAGGGCAAGGCAACGCGGGCAGGCGGGCCGCCTAGGATACCCCAAGCACGCGCACCTCTGGTCCTCGGCGGATGACACGGCTACAGTAAGGTCTTTCTCGACCAAGAGCCCCGTGCATGTCTCTATTGCGCCCTACCCTGCTGACGCTTGCCTGCCTGCTGGCCCTGCCGGGGCATGCCGACGACTTGCCGTCACTTGGCGACGCCAGTTCGGCCATTGTCTCCCCCCAGCAGGAACATGACCTGGGCCGCGCCTGGCTGGGCATGTTGCGCAGCCAGGTCGGCCAGCTGTCCGACCCGCAGCTCAAGGATTATGTCGAAACCACGGTGTACCGCCTGGCCGAGAGCAGCCAGCTGCAAGACCACCGCCTGGAATTCATCCTCATCGACAGCAAGGAACTCAATGCCTTCGCGGCGCCTGGCGGTATCGTCGGGGTCAACGGCGGGCTGTTCCTCAATGCCGACACCGAAGGCCAGTACGCCGGCGTGATGGCCCACGAACTGTCTCACTTGGCGCAACGCCACTTCGCCCGTGGCGTGGAAGAACAGCAGCGCATGCAGCTACCGGTGATGGCAGCGTTGCTGGCCGGTATCGTGCTGGCTGCAACGGGGGGCGGGGAAGCCGGCATGGCGACCATCATGGGCAGCCAGGCAGCCGCCATTCAGTCCCAACGGGCGTTTTCCCGGGAGAACGAGGCCGAGGCCGACCGCGTGGGCCTGGTCACCCTGCAAAGGGCCGGGTACGACCCACGCAACATGCCTGACATGTTCGAGAAGCTGGCGCGCCAATACCGCTTCGATGCCAAGCCACCGGAATTTCTGCTGACCCACCCGGTCACCGAGGCGCGGATCGCCGATACCCGCAACCGCGCCGAGCAATTTCCGCACGGGGGCGTCGAAGACAGCCTGCGCTACCAGTTGATCAAGAAACGCGTGGAGCTGTTCTACGAGGACACCCCTGGCATGGCCGCCAAACGCTTCCGCGCCCTGCTGGACGAAAACCCCAAGTCGGACCCGGCCCGCTACGGCCTGGCCATTGCCCAGATAAAAAGCAGCCAGTTCAACGATGCGCGGGAAAACCTCAAGCCGCTGCTGGCCAAGGCGCCCAACGAGATCGTCTACAACCTGGCCGCGGTAGACCTGGACATGGCCAGCAACCACCTGGCCGACGCGCAGTCGCGGGTGGACCGCCTGCTCGGCCTGTACCCCGGCAACTTTCCGCTCAACCAGGTGCGCGTCGACTTGCTGATCAAGCAGAGCCGCACCGCCGATGCGGAAAAGGCGCTGGAAGACCTGCTCAAGTCGCGGCCCAATGACCCGGACGTCTGGAACCAGGTGGCCGACACCCGTGGCGCCAATGGCAATATCATCGGCCTGCACCAGGCCCGCGCCGAATACTTCGCCCTGGAAGGCGACTTCCGCCAGGCCCAACAGCAACTGGACTTCGCCAAGCGCCGGGCGGCCAACAACTTCCAGCTGGCCTCGCGCATCGATGCGCGGCAGAAGGACCTGGCGGAGCAGGAGCGCATGGTCAAGGAGATGATGCGCGGCTAGGTAGAGCCCGGTCCCACCGTGATGGCGTGGGGTGTTGTGGCGAACAACGCGCGGCGTGGATTGGGCTATACTTTTTTCCCGCCCCGGAAGGAGTTAGCCGCGCCAACGGTTTTTTTCGTTGCACGTTCGACAATTTTTTCACCATTGGCGGCCAGCGTCTAAGCTTCAGGCAGGTACGATGAATTTACCTGACCGGGCTGACGACTATGGGCGCTTTGTGGCAGACAGAACCCACCAGGACTGCGGTCCCCACCGACAGCCCGGCTGACCCCCAACCACCGAAAAGCCCACGCCAGCGCCGCTTGTGGCGCCGCCTGTTCTGGCTGCTGGTCGTGGTCGCCCTGGTGGCGCTGGCCTTTGCCATGCGTGCCGAAATGCGCACCTCCAAGTTGCAGTCGCGCGAATTCAGCCGTTACGCCAAGGACCTGACCTACACCCTGGCCCCCGGCCCCAGCGACTCCATTGCCTACCCCGGCGAAGGCCCCTTCGACAAGCGCCTGGGCTATAGCGACCTGGGCCAGTTCCTGCCCCGCCTGATCAAGCGCGAATACGTGGTCAAGGAACAGACCCGCTTCTCGCCGTCGCTCATGGCCTACTACGACCGCGGCCTGTTCATTCCCTACGAGGAAAAGATCCAGGCCGGCCTGTCCATCACCGACTGCCGTGCCGACGTGCTCTACGAGTTTCACTACCCGCAGCAACTGTACGCCCAGTTCCAGGACATTCCGCCGGTGGTGGTCAACAGCCTGCTGTTCGTGGAAAACCGCAGCCTGCTGGACCCACGCGAACCGCTGCTCAACCCCGCGGTGGACTGGCCGCGGTTCGGCAAGGCCGCCTATACCCAGGTGGCCAAGGTGTTCTCCCTGCCAGGGCAATCGGCCGGCGGCAGCACCTTGGCCACGCAACTGGAAAAGTACCGGCACTCCCCCGACGGCCTGACCGTTTCAGGTGGCGAAAAGATTCGCCAGATGGTCTCCGCCAGCGTGCGCGCCTACCAGGACGGCCCGCAAACACTGGAAGCGCGCCAGCGTATCGTGCGCGACTACCTCAACAGCGTGCCGCTGTCGGCAGTGCCCGGCCACGGCGAAGTGCACGGCATGGCCGAGGGCCTGCGCGTATGGTACGGCTCGGATTTCCAACGGGTGAACCAGGTGCTGCGCTCGACCGACAGCAGCCCCAAGGCCCTGGCCGAACGTGGCCTGGCACTGCGTGAAGTGCTGTCGCTGATGATTGCCCAGCGCCGCCCTTCGCACTTCCTCAACAGGGGCCACGATGAGCTGGCGGAGCTGACCAACAGCCATATCCGCCTGCTGGCCGCCAACAATGTCATCGACCGCCCCCTGGCTGATGCCGCCCTGGCCAGCAAGGTCAGTTACCGCGACTGGGTGCAGCAACCGACGATCCAGCCAGTGGAGAGCAACAAGGGCATCAGCGTGGCCCGCAGCCGCCTGTCGATGCTGCTCAACCGGCCACTTTACGACCTTGACCGCCTTGACCTGTCAGCCACCACTACCTTGCAGAACGACCTGCAAACCCAGGTCACCGAGTACCTCAAGCACCTCGCCGACCCCGCCTTCGCCCAGCAGCTGGGGCTGATCGGCGAACACCTGCTGACACCCGTCAGTACCCCGGAAGTCAAATACAGTTTCACCCTGATGGAGCGCACCGCCGATGGCTCGCGGGTGCGGGTGCAGACCGACAACACCGACCAGCCCTTCGACATCAACGAAGGCAGCAAACTGGAACTGGGCTCCACCGCCAAGATGCGCGTGCTGACCAGCTACCTGGAGATCATCAGCGAACTGCACGACCGCTTCGCCGGCCAGTCGCCGGTGGCGCTGAAAAAAGTCGACGTCAACGAGCAGGACCGCCTCAGCCGCTGGGCCGTGGACTACCTGGCCCAGGCCAAGGACCCGAGCCTCAAGCCCATGCTCGACGCAGCCCTGGAGCGCAAGTACTCGGCCAGCCCCGGCGAAAGCTTTTTCACCGGCGGCGGCGCCCATACCTTCAAGAACTTCCGCAACGAAGACAACGGCCGCATTCCCACGCTCAAGGAAGCCCTGCGCGAGTCCATCAACCTGCCCTTCATTCGCCTGATGCGCGATATCGTGCGTTACACCACCTACAACGGCCCGAACAACAGCGCCGAACTGCTCAAGGACGACGGCGACCCGCGCCGTCAGGAATACCTGGCGCGCTTCGCCGACAAGGAAGGCAGCGACTTCCTGCTGCGCTTCTACAAGCGCTACCAGGGCAAGACCACGGCCGAGCGCCTGGACACCTTCCTCGACGGCCTGCACCCTACCGCCTCGCACCTGGCCGCCGTGCACCGCTACCTGTACCCCACCGCCAGCGAGGCAACCTTCGAGAGTTTCGTGCGCTCGCACCTGGGCAAGGGCGAAACCGTCACGCCCAAGCGCCTGGCCGAATACTACGACAGCTACGGCCCCGGCCACTGGGACTTGCCCGACCAGGGCTACATCGCCCGGGTGCACCCGCTGGACCTGTGGCTGGTGGGCTACCTGATGCAGCACCCGGACGCCAAGTTCAGCGAAGCGGTGACCGCCAGCCATTTCGAACGCCAGGAAGTCTATGGCTGGCTGTTCAAAAGCCGCCACAAGAGCGCCCGCGACAGCCGCATCCGTACCATGCTGGAGATCGAAGCCTTCCTCGACATCCACCGCCGCTGGGCGCGCCTGGGCTACCCTTTCGACCACCTGGTGCCGTCGCTGGCCACCGCCATCGGCAGCTCGGGTGACCGCCCGGCCGCCCTGGCCGAACTCATCGGCATCATCCAGAACGACGGCGTGCGCCTGCCGGTCCTGCGCATCGACAGCCTGCATTTTGCCGCAGGCACGCCGTACGAAACCGAAGTCATCGCGGCCCCCGACAAGGCTCGCCAGGTGCTCAAGCCGGAAATCGCCCAGGCCATGCGCGAAGCGTTGTCACAGGTGGTGGACGCCGGCACCGCACGGCGCGTATCCGGCAGTTTCAAGACCGCCGACGGCACCGCACTCGTGATGGGGGGCAAGACCGGTACCGGCGACAACCGCATCGAGAGTTTCGGCGCACGCGGGCGAATCCTGGGCTCCAAAGCCATCAACCGTACTGCCACGTTCGTGTTCTACATTGGCGAGAACCACTTCGGCACGCTTACCGCCTTTGTCCCTGGGCGCGCTGCCGAAGGCTTCCGTTTCACCTCGGCTTTGCCGGTGCAGGTGCTCAAGGGCATGGCGCCGATGCTGACGCCGTACCTGCAACCGGGCGGTCAAACTCAATGCAAGGCCCCCGCCCAGACGACCGCGGCCCGCTGATGCCCCCCTGTGGGACCGGCGAAGCTCGGTCCCACGAAAGACCCGGCGGCCCACAGACTGCCAGATGAGAACCATTCGTCTTTTCCACTTGCGCAAACACAAAGATATATCTTAAGGTATATCTTAAGAAACCAAGCGAAGAGAAAAAGACGATGAGAGACCACCATCACCCCCGCAGAGAATTGGGCGACGGCCACGACGGCCTGGAACGCCGCCCCGGGCGCGAACGCGGCGGCCGCGGCCCTCGTGTGTTCGCCCCCGGCGACCTGAAATTGCTGTTGCTGGCCCTGGTAGCCGAGCAACCCTGCCACGGCTACGACCTGATCCGCCAGATCGAAGGCATGTTCGACGGCGCCTACAGCCCCAGCCCCGGCGTCATCTACCCCACCCTGACGTTCCTGGAAGAAAGCGAACTGATCCAGGGCGATGCCCAGGGCGGCAAGAAACTCTACACCGTGACCGAAGCTGGCCGTGCCTCGCTGGCCGAACAGGCCATTGCCCTGGACGGCGTGCGCACGCGCATCGACGTCAGCAAGCGTTCATTGCGCGGCCATGACCGCCCGGCCGAGATCCACGAAGCCGTCCATAACCTGCGCCATGCTCTGCAACTGCACCATGGACGCTGGAGCCCTGATGAGATCGCGCGGGTCCGTGACCTGCTCAACAGTACCGCCAAGGCCATCGTCGATGGCCCCGCCACTACTCAACACCCTCAGGAGAAGTCCGTATGAAGCCAGAGAATACCCAGGGCGTGCACCGCGTCATGCATGAAATCAAGCGCCGCCGCCTGGACGTGCTGCGCGTTGCCGAGCTGACCCCGCGCATGCGCCGCATCACCGTGGGCGGCCCGGAGCTGGAGGGCTTCCTGAGCCTGGGGGCCGACGACCACATCAAATTGATGTTCGCCCGCAACGCCGAAGAGCAGGCCGCCCTGCAAACCCTGAAACTGGGCGGCCCCAGCGACGGCGGGCCGAAACCGGCCATGCGCGACTACACCCCGCGGCGCATCGACCTGGCCAAGGGCGAACTGGACATCGACTTCGTGATCCACGGCGACGGCCCCGCGTCTACCTGGGCTGAACAGGCCGCGCCCGGCCAGCACCTGTACATCGGCGGCCCACGCAGTTCCACCATCGTGCCGGATATCTTCGACAGCTACCTGCTGATTGGCGATGAAACCGCGATCCCCGCCATCGCCCGCCGCCTGGAAGAACTGCCGGCCAACCGCAAGGCGCTGGTAGTGATCGAGATCGAGGATGCCCGCGAGCAGCAAGTGCTGAACAGCGCCGCTCAGGTGGAGGTGATCTGGGTAGAGCGCCACAGCCGTGAGGATGCGCTCGTGGCCGCGGTTGCCGGTTTGACCATACCCCAAGGTCAGTTGTACGCCTGGGTGGCCACCGAAGCAGCACTCTCGCGCCGGGTGCGCAAGGTACTGCTGGATGACCACCACCTGGGCGACACCGCCGAGGTCAAGGCCGTGGGCTACTGGCGCCTGGACGAGAACGACGAGGGCTGACGGCCCTTATCCGGCGACCTGCCGCTGGCGCTTGCCACGCCAGCGGTCCAGGCCCACCAGCAGCAGGGAAATGATCACGAAGCCCAGCAGAATCGCCAGGGCATTCACCAGCACGCGGCCGTAGCCCAGCGTGCCCACATCAATGAACGGGTACGGGTACACCCCGATCGCGTTGCCACGCAGCAGGCAATAGCCGAAATAGGCAACCGGGTACACCGACCACGCCACCACGTGCCGCACCTGCAAGGTGCCCTTGGGCACGCACCACCACCAGAACACCACGAACACTGGCGGCATTATGTCGTGCAGCAGTTCGTTGACCACCCACTGCACCCCCTGGGGATTCCAGGTGTTGCGCAGCAGCAGACTGTACGCCAGGCCCACCAGAATGATGCTGGCCGCGACCCCTGAACTCACCCACGGCCGCAACCAGAACGATGGCGCGCCTTCACCTTCATGGCGGGCCGCGGCCGTGAGCACGGCGGCCACCAGGGTGTTGGTCAGAATGGTGAAATAGCCGAAGAAATGCAGCACCCCACCCACCAGGCTGGCCTGGTCGGCCAGCCGCGCCTGCAGGATAAGCAGCAATTGCACCGTCAGGGCCAGCCACGCCACCCACGCCGCGGTGGTGACAAACAGGTGCAAGGGGCGCGAAGGTAGCGATGGGGGCATATAAGGTCAGTCCTCGACAGGTCGTTTGGTGCGGGCCAGCTTCACGTACAGGCGCTCCACTTTCTCTCGCGCCCAGGGCGTCTTGCGCAGAAAGGTCAGGCTCGACTTGATGCTGGGGTCGCTCTTGAAGCAACGGATATCAATGCGCTCGGCCAGCCCTTCCCAGGTGTAATGGACAACCAGGGCATTGAGGATCTGCTCGAGCGTGACACCGTGCAGCGGGTTTTGAGTGGTCTGGGTCATGCCAGGCTCCAGGCGAGTGAGGGGGTGCGCACCATAGCCGAGCCTTGCGGCAGCGGGAAGAGCTTACCGCCCTGGGGTGATGTCGCTGATCGGCCTAATCGGCGCGCGTTGTAGGATTCTTCCTAAATCTACCACCCCACAGCTCCATCCCCGTTAAACATCAGGTCCGGCCACACGTTGGAACCCTGACGCTGAAGAAATCTTCACAGGCCGCAGAGGGCCATGTTCCGGGGACGCGGGTTGGGCTGGCCATTGTTACGCCACCCGTAACTATGCATGTTGTACTTGCATCTTTTAATAATAAAAAAACCTCTATATCCTCCGCCCCCCGCAAGTGAAACGATTTTTTTGCGTAATAAAACCTACATTTTGCAGTGACTTCTAAACAGCATTATAAAATGTACCGTTTGGTTAATAATTAAAGATCCTTATAAATGCCAAAATTCGAACTTCGCCGTGCTCGTGCCGCCGGCCGCTTCACCGTATCGCCAGCCCTGCGCCTGCTGGGCGGCCTGACTGCCATTGGTATTGCCTCCTGCGCCCAGGCCGCACCGGCCTTCGACGCTGATTCGCCGTACATGTCCGGCGACTGGGGCGGCAAGCGTACCGAGCTGCATGACCTGGGCTACGACTTCAAGCTGGAGTACGTCGGTGAAACAGGTTCGAACCTGCACGGTGGCTACAACCATGACCACGCTACCCGCTACAGCGACCAGTTCGCCCTGGGCATGCACATGGACCTGCAGAAGATCCTGGGCTGGCACGACGCCGAGTTCCAATTGACGCTGACCGACCGTAACGGTGACAACATCACCAACGACCGCGTGGCTGACCCGCGCACCGGCGGCATCAGTTCCTCCCAGGAAGTCTATGGCCGCGGCAGCATCGTGCGGATCACGCAGATGTACTATCAGCAGAAGTTCTTCGACCAGAAGCTGGACATCAAGGTGGGCCGCTTCGGCGAAGGCGAAGACTTCAACAGCTTCCAGTGCGACTTCCAGAACCTGGCGTTCTGCGGCTCGCAGGTGGGTAACTGGGCTACCGGTATCTGGTACAACTGGCCTGTCAGCCAGTGGGCAGCCCGGGTCAAGTACCACCTGAACGACGAAATCTACGCCCAGGTCGGCGCCTATGCGCTGAACCCGAGCAACCTGGAAAATGGTAACGGTTTCAAATTGAACAATGCCGGTAACGAAGGCGCCGTGCTGCCGGTCGAGCTGGTGTGGGCCCCACACGTCAATGGCCTGCCGGGCGAATACCGCGTGGGTTACTACTACAGCACCGCCAACGCCAAGGATGTCTACAAGGACAACCATGGCCAGCCGGCGGCCCTGAGCGGCGACGACTACCGCTCCAGCTCCAGCAAGCATGGCTACTGGCTGACGTTCAACCAGCAACTGACTTCCCAGGCCAGCGACAACGCCCGCGGCCTGAGCGTGTTCGGCAACGTCACCGTGCACGACAAGAAGACCAACATGGTCGACAACTATGTCCAGGCCGGCGTCGTCTACAAGGGCCTGTTCGATGCCCGTCCAAAGGATGACATCGGTATCGCCCTGGCGCGTATCCACGTCAACTCTGCGTACCGCAAGAACGAAGAAGCCACCAACGAAGCCAACGGTGTGACGGACTACAACGATCCGGCCTACATGCCGATCCAGCGCACCGAAAGCAGCGCCGAACTGAACTACGGCGTGCACGTCACCAACTGGCTGACCGTGCGCCCGAACCTGCAATACATCAAGCACCCGGGTGGTGTCGACGAAGTCGATAACGCACTGGTTGCCGGTATCAAGATCCAAAGCTCTTTCTAACAACAACTCAACTTTACGGAAGAAGTTAACCAGACTGCGAGCGTAGGACGTTTCTGAACTATGCTCGAATACTCAAACGTAACGGAGAAACCACACTATGAGCACTGACAGTGCTTTCGGTCGGTCTCGCCTGGCCCCGAGCTTGCTCGGCCTGGTGATGCTGCTAATGGGCCTCGCCCTGCTGGTCGGGGGTGTCAAGCTCGTCACCCTGGGCGGTTCGCTGTACTACGTGATTGCCGGACTTTTCCTTGTAGTCACAGGTGTGCTGGTGCTGAGGGGGCGTTCCATTGCCCTGGGCGTCTACGCCGTGTTCCTGCTGGGCAGCACCGTCTGGTCGCTGGCTGAAACAGGCCTTGACTGGTGGCAACTGGTGCCACGGCTGTCGCTGTGGTTCGTGCTGGGCCTGCTGCTGTGGCTGCCCTGGTTCCGCAAGCCGCTGGTACTGCGTGAAGCCGCTCCCAAGGGCACGTCTGTCCTGGGCGTTGCCGTTGTCCTGGCTGGCGCCTGCGCCGTGGCCGCCCAGTTCACCAGCTACGGTGACATCAGTGGTGACCTGGGCCGTGACGGCACCGACATGGCCAGCGCCGCCCCGGCCCAGCCTGACGGCGAGTGGCAGTCGTATGGCCGCACCGAGTTCGGCGAGCGTTACTCGCCGCTCAAGCAGATCACCCCGGACAACGTCGGCAAGCTGACTGAAGCCTGGCGCATCCGCACCGGTGACATGCCGACCGACAAAGACCCGGTCGAGCTGACCAACCAGAACACCCCGCTGAAGGTCAACGGCATGCTGTATGCCTGTACCGCCCACAGCAAGGTACTGGCCCTGGACCCGGACACCGGCAAGGAAATCTGGCGCTACGACCCACAGATCCAGGGTCCCAATGGCAACGATTTCCGTGGCTGGGCGCACATGACCTGCCGTGGTGTGTCGTACTACGACGAAGCTGCCTACAGCAAGTCTGACGTGCCAAGCGTTCCGGCCGCACTGTCGACCGCTGGCCAGGCCGTGGCCACCAGCTGCCCGCGCCGCCTGTTCCTGCCGACCGCGGACGCCCGCCTGATCGCCCTGAACGCCGACACCGGTAAAGTCTGTGAAGACTTCGGTGACAAAGGCGTGGTGAACCTGCGCGCCAACATCGGCAAGTTCACTCCTGGCGGCTACTACGCCACCTCCCCTGCCGCCATCACCCGTAACCTGGTGATCATCGGCGGCCACGTGACCGACAACGAATCCACCGACGAGCCTTCGGGCGTGATCCGTGCATTCGACGTGCACGACGGCCACCTGGTATGGAACTGGGACGCTGGCAACCCGGACGACACCGCGCCGATCGCCGAAGGCAAGTTCTACACCCGCAACTCGCCGAACATGTGGTCGCTGGCCAGCGTCGACGAGAAGCTGGGCATGGTCTACCTGCCACTGGGCAACCAGATGCCTGACCAGTGGGGCGGCAACCGTACCCCTGAGTCGGAGAAATTCAGCGCCGGCACCGTGGCCCTGGACATCGACACGGGCAAGCTGAAGTGGAACTACCAGTTCACTCACCACGACCTGTGGGACATGGACGTACCGAGCCAGCCTACCCTGGTTGACATCAAGACAGCCGAAGGCGTGAAACACGCCCTGGTGCAGCCGACCAAGCAAGGCAGCCTGTACGTGCTGGACCGTGCGACCGGCCAGCCGATCGTGCCGATCCAGGAAGTGGACGCACCGAAAGGCGCGGTCGAGGGCGACCATTCTTCGCCAACCCAGGCGCGTTCGGAGCTGAACCTGCTGCCACCTGAGCTGAATGAAAAGGCCATGTGGGGCGTCACCCCGTTCGACCAACTGCTGTGCCGCATCCAGTTCAAATCGCTGCGTTATGAAGGCCAGTACACCCCGCCGTCGGTCCAGGGCAGCATCATCTACCCAGGCAACGTCGGTGTGTTCAACTGGGGCGCGGTATCGGTGGACCCGGTTCGCCAGATGCTGTTCACCAGCCCGAACTACATGGCATTCGTCTCCCAGCTGGTGCCTCGCGCCAAAGTGGAAGCCGGCAGCAAGCGTGAAAGCGAAACCAGCGGCGTGCAGCCAAACACCGGCGCGCCTTACGCGGTGATCATGCACCCGTTGATGTCGCCGTTCGGCGTACCGTGCCAGGCGCCTTCGTGGGGCTACGTGGCCGGTGTCGACCTGACCACCGCCAAGGTGATCTGGAAGCACAAGAACGGCACCAGCCGCGACAGCTCGCCGATCCCACTGGGCCTGACCCTGGGCGTGCCTAGCATGGGTGGTTCGATGGTCACCGCAGGTGGCGTTGGCTTCCTGAGCGGCACCCTGGACCAGTACATCCGCGCTTATGACGTGAAAAACGGCAAGAAGCTGTGGGAAAGCCGCCTGCCGGCTGGCGGTCAGTCGACGCCAATGACCTACACCGGCAAGGACGGCGAGCAGTATGTGCTGTCGGTTGTCGGCGGCCACGGCTCGCTGGGCACCAAGATGGGCGATTACATCATTGCCTACAAGCTGTCCAAGTGATGGTGTGATGTGATGTGGTGAAAAACGGCTCCTTCGGGGGCCGTTTTTTTTGGTTCTTCACGTATTGCCGGGAAAGTTGGTGGCGCCTTCAAAGATCTGTAGTGAACGAACAAGGCGGACTAGGTGATCTCAAGGCATAACTGGCCCGAAACAGACGTTGGAGCAGAGCTTGCTCGCGAAGCGCCGTGCGGACGGCGCTCGTTCTTGAGAACGCCGGAGCATTCAAGCCTTGCACCCCCCGCTCTGCCCCCCTACTTCCCAATAACCTCCCCCCGCATCGGCGCCAACCTCGCCAACAACCGGTTCTGCGCCGGCACCGGCACATGCCTGTCCTCCATGGCCTTGATCAGGTCCTCCACCAGGGCATTGAAATCACTGCGCGTCAGGTTCTGCCCCTTGTGCGACTCAGCCATGGTATCGCCGGTGTAAGTGCAAGGCCCACCCGCCTCCACGCAGAACTGCTCGACCAATTTGTCCCGCAGGCGCGAGATGTTGACGTTGCGAAAATGCTCGACGATGCGGTCGTCGTGGGCGATGTGCAGCAGCATGCCTTCGACGATCGCGGTAATCCCGGGCTTGGCGCCCAGGTCGCGGTACAGGCTGTCATCCGTGGGCGGTTGGGTGTTGGCGGCGCAGGCGCCCAGCAGCAACACAGAGGCAAGCAACACGCGGCGGATCATCAGTAACTCCCCTGAATCGACAGGTACGTGCCATTCTGGTTGTCCAGCGTGGCGATTTCGCCCAAGCGGGCGTACGCCAGCACCACCGCGATGTGCTTGTTGGGGAACCAGCCCACGAATACGTCGGCCCAGTCGCTCTCACCGGAGAACGACAGGTTGTCGGGCTTCTCCTTGTACTCAACGCCCAGCGCCCAGCGTGGGTTGAACAGCACCGCCGCCGATGCTTCCTTCAGCACGCTGCGGGTATCGCGGCGGTCGCCACCAAAACCCAGCACGCCCAGTTCGTTGGCGCGGCTGTAGCGCAGGTTGCCGTTGAGCAGCACGTCGTAACCGAAGGCGCCCCCGAGGAACAGCCGGCTGGCGGCCAGGTAGCCCTCCACGTCGGAGTCGCGCTGGGCGCCCACCAACCGTGGAATCTCGAAGTTGTTGTCGTGCTTGTACTCCAGGCCCAGGGACACCTGGGGCAACTGGTCGTAGATCAGGTCGCCGAACAGCCGCACTTTCACGCCGAAAATGTCTTGCCCCAGGCTGTCCTGCGGCAAACCGAACTTGTGCACCAGGCTGCCCAGGTCAAACCGCTGGTGAGCGTAAGACACCTCCACGCGGTTGTCGTAACTGGCGGCCAGGCCCACCACGTCCAGGTTGTAGTCCGGCAGGTCTACGTGGGTGCCTAAAGCCGTCGCCCCCCACTCGCCCTGCTCGCCGTAGCCGGCCAGCACCGCCCAGGGGTTGATGCCACCGCCCGCGGGCCCGTCCAGGCTGGAGGCGCCGCCGGTGGCCAGCAGGCGGCCCTGGTCGGCCATCGCCACCGAGGACAGGCACAGGGAACACAGCAACAGGGACAATCGACGCGTCATCTTCAGTGCACCATCGCAGACAGGGTAGGCAGGGGTAGCTTCATCCAGGCCTCGAACGCCGACGCCGTGAGCGGCCGGCTGATCAGGTAACCCTGGGCGGTATCGCAGTGCCAGCGCTCCAGCAGGCGCAGGCTGTGTTCGTATTCGACGCCCTCGGCCACCACCTTGAGGCCCAGGTTGTGGCTCATTTCGATGGTGGAGCGCACGATCACCGCGTCTTCGCTGGTTTCGTCCAGGTTGCGCACGAAGGACTGATCAATCTTCAGTTCCTGTACCGGCAGGCGTTTGAGGTGCGCCAACGATGAATACCCGGTGCCGAAATCGTCTACCGACAGGCTGATGCCGCATTCGCGCAAGCGGTTGAGCACTTTGAGGGCCGACTCCGGCTCGCGCATGATCGCGCTTTCGGTGATCTCGAAGATCAATTGGCTGGCCGGCACGCTGTACAGCGCCAACAGGGTGTTGACGCGATCGGCCAGGTCCTGGCCCAGCAGGTCATCGGCCGAAATGTTCAACGACAACTGCACCCGCAAGCCGCGAAGGTTCCACTCACCCACCTGCCGAATCCCCTCCTCGATCACCCAACGGGTCAGCAATTGAATGCTGCCGGTGCGTTCGGCGAGCTCGATGAATTCCCCCGGCGAAACAATGCCCAGTTGCGGGTGGTGCCAGCGCAGCAGGGCCTCCGCCTGGCGTACCTTGCCGTCGCGGATGTCCAGTTTGGGCTGGTAATTGAGCAGCAGCTCGCCATTGTCGGCGGCGCGGCGCAGGTCGCGGATCAGGCGGATCTGGCGCTGGTGGGCCAGGTCGCGGCCCTGTTCGTAGACCTGCAGGCGCCCAGGCATCATCGCGGCGTCCTTGAGGGCCACCGCGGCGCGGCTGATCAGTGCTTCGGCGTGGTCGCCATCGGCCGGGTAGGCCGCGATGCCGATACGGCAATCGATGGCCACGTCATGCCCCTTGAAACGGTGCGGCTTGAGCAGCAGTTGCTGAATCTTGTCCGCACGAGCCACCGCGCTGTCACTGTCGGTATGTTCGAGCAGCAGCAGGAATTCGTCGGCGATCAGGTGGGCCAGGGTGTCGCCCGGCGTCAGGGTGGCCTGCAGGCGCTGCCCCACCTGGTGCAGCAGACCGTCGATGAACACCGAGCCGGCGCCGTCGCTGAGGGCCCGCAGGTTATCGATACCCAGGTACACCAGGGCAACCGGCCGCTGGGCGGCGATGGCGCTGCTCAAGCGCTCCATGGCCAGGGTACGGTTGGGTAACCCGGTGAGGCTATCATGCAGGGCATTGTGGGCCAATTGCTGCTCGCGTTCGGCGATGCCCACGCGCATGTGGTTGAAGGCGTTGGCCAGCACGCCCAATTCGTCTCGGCGCTCCAGGTCCACGGGGGTCTGGTAGTCACCGGTACCAATGCGCTGCGCGGCCTGCGCCAGCATCTGCACGGGTTGCGAGACACTGCGCGCCAGCAGCAGGGCACCGATCAGCGATGCCGCCAGGGCGGCGATGGCAATGAACAGGATGGTGTTGTCGAGCGCCGAAAATGCCTGCAACGCTTCGTCCAGCGGGCTCTGCAACAGGGCAATGACCTGGCCGCCATCGTTGTTGTCGAGCATCAACGGCTGGCTGAGGTACGTGCGGTCATCATGGGTGGCCTGGGACACATGGTTGCTGTTGGCGTGCTCCAGCATCCAGTTGGTGATGGCCGGCTGCAAGCCGGCGGGCTGGGTACTGACCAATTTGCCCAACTGACCATCGTCGCGCGACAGGAACGACACCTCCAGGTTGGTGAGGTTGTGCAGTTCCTGGGCCAGGGCATCGTCCATGACGAAGCCGATCACCACGCGACCAATCGGCAACGGCGCCATCACCGGTGCTTCCACCAGCAAGTGTGGCTCACCGCGCAGCGGCACGATGAGCATGGCCTGGTTCTGCCGCCGTGCGTCACGCAGAGCCTGGTCATAGCGAAAACGGCTGCCGTCCTCGAGCTCGGCAACGGTGCTGGCCATGACCTTGCCGTCCATGCTCAGCAGAATCATGTCACTGGCGCCGATGCGCGCGCCATGGTTGGCAAGGGCCGAGCGGATGGTGGCCGAATCGCCGCTGGCCACGGCGTCGCGGAAACCGAAGTCGGCGGCCAGCAGTTGCGCGGCATCTTTCAGGCGCTTGCCGCGCACGTCCAGCAGGCGCTCGAACACCCGCGAGCCCACCTGCAACTGCTCGCTGGCCTGAACCCGTACCGCATCGGTGGTGGCCAGCTTGACCGACAGGGTCAAGGCCGCGATCACCACCAGCAGCAAAAGCGTCAGGACGCAGGCAATGCGTGCCTGGAAACTACTTCTCAGTTTCACGGACAGCTTTATTGAACGCATCGCCGAAGCCACTCGTTTCAGGAGCATGAGGGGTATCAGCCGTCAGCGGCTCTACCGTGAGGGTCCAGGAGCGCTGCAGGCCACTGGCGGCAACGTCGATGGTGCCTCCAGGGCTCACGCGCTGGTCGGGCAACTGCGGGTGCCACAGGGTGGCCTGATAGCGGCCGGGGGGCACATCGAGGCTCAGTGTGCCGTCGGCCCCGCTGACCGCGAACCAGGGGTCATCGGTCACGTAGATGTAACCCAGCATCCAGTCATGGATGTTGCAACCCAACACCACCACGCCGGGTTTGTCGAACAGCAGCGGGTCGGTCGGGGTGCCTTCGTACAAGCGCAGTTCAAAGCGCTTGGCCGGCGAGAACGAGTACACCTGGTGGCGAATGTTGTCGCTGTTGGGGAAGCGGATCCGGGTGCCGGTGTGCACGGCCAGCACGTGGGGCACGAACTCCTGCTTGACCTGGTCCATGCTGGCGGTGGGCACGGCATTGCCTGCGGTGTTGTCACCGGACAGGCTCAGCACTGCCCCGGCCAGCGGCTTGCCCTGGGCGTCGAGCACCTGTGCCTTGAGCGGGGCGGCGGCGCAGAACGCCGATGCTCCCAGGGCCAGTATCAATACAGCAAGTTGCACACGGATTCTTGCCATGTTGGCACCCAAGGTCGGAAAACAGATATCGCCAGCCCTGGCAGTTGCAGCCGAGCCAGAATAAACACCCTGGCTCCAGAGATCACGCCATGATTATGGCTTATTGCTATCATCCCTGAATTCCCGACGAAAGGAGGCGAACCCAGTCAGGAGCGTAGCACTTTATGCCAGTGACGCAGTCGCGCGACCCCGGGGCCGTTCTATGTGAAGGTTATCGTCAGGTTTTGGTAAAGCTGGAGTGCCGCCATTGAAACCACTGCCCGGCCGCCCCATCTAAACGGGCATAGCCATTTGCGCAGGTGCCCCATGAGCGACCAGCAGGATTTCCCCGAACACCCGAACGCCCCCCTGGACCACGAACACATCGAGCATTCCACCCATTCCAGCACCGAGCTGGCTTTGCCCGGTCAGAACCTGCCGGACAAGGTCTACATCATCCCGATCCACAACCGCCCGTTCTTCCCCGCGCAAGTGCTGCCGGTGATCGTTAACGAAGAGCCGTGGGCCGAGACCCTGGACCTGGTGGCCAAGGAGCCACATCACTCCCTGGCACTGTTCTTCATGGAAACGCCCCAGGACACCCGCCACCTGGACACTTCCAACCTGCCGCTGTACGGCACCCTGGTGAAGATCCACCACGCCAGCCGCGAAAACGGCAAGCTGCAGTTCGTGGCCCAGGGCCTGTCACGTGTTCGCATCCGCAACTGGCTCAAGCACCACCGCCCGCCCTACCTGGTGGAAGTGGAATACCCGCACCAACCCGCCGAGCCCACCGACGAGGTGAAGGCCTACGGCATGGCGCTGATCAACGCCATCAAGGAGTTGCTGCCGCTCAACCCGCTGTACAGCGAAGAGCTGAAGAACTACCTCAACCGCTTCAGCCCCAACGACCCCTCGCCGCTCACCGATTTCGCCGCCGCCCTGACTTCCGCCACCGGCGCCGAACTGCAGCAGGTGCTGGACTGCGTGCCCATGCTCAAGCGCATGGAAAAAGTACTGCCCATGCTGCGCAAAGAGGTTGAAGTAGCGCGCTTGCAGAAAGAGATTTCCGCCGAGGTGAACCGCCAGATCGGCGAGCACCAGCGTGAGTTCTTCCTCAAGGAACAGCTCAAGGTCATCCAGCAGGAGCTGGGGCTGACCAAGGACGACCGCAGCGCCGACCTCGAGCAGTTCCAGCAGCGCCTGGAAGGCAAGACCCTGCCACCCCAGGCGCAAAAGCGCGTGGACGAGGAAATGGGCAAACTGGCGATCCTGGAAACCGGCTCGCCGGAATACGCGGTGACCCGCAACTACCTGGAATGGGCCACCGCCCTGCCCTGGGGCGTGTACGGCAAAGACAAGCTGGACCTCAAGTTTGCCCGCAAGGTCATGGACCAGCACCACGCCGGCCTTGATGACATCAAGAGCCGCATCCTGGAATTCCTCGCCGTGGGCGCCTACAAAGGCGAGATCAGTGGTTCCATCGTACTGCTGGTGGGCCCGCCTGGCGTGGGCAAGACCAGTGTTGGCAAATCCATCGCCGAGTCCCTGGGCCGGCCTTTCTACCGTTTCAGCGTGGGCGGCATGCGTGACGAGGCCGAAATCAAGGGCCACCGCCGCACCTACATCGGCGCCCAGCCGGGCAAGCTGGTGCAGGCGCTCAAAGACGTCGAAGTGATGAACCCGGTGATCATGCTCGACGAGATCGACAAGATGGGCCAGAGCTACCAGGGCGATCCGGCTTCGGCGCTGCTGGAGACCCTGGACCCGGAACAGAACGTCGACTTCCTCGACCACTACCTGGACCTGCGCCTGGACCTGTCCAAGGTGTTGTTCGTGTGCACCGCCAACACCCTGGACTCGATCCCCGGGCCACTGCTTGACCGCATGGAAGTGATTCGCCTGTCCGGCTACATCACCGAAGAGAAGCTGGCCATCGCCAAGCGCCACTTGTGGCCCAAGCAACTGGAGAAGGCCGGCGTCGACAAGAGCAAGCTGAGCATCAGCGACACCGCACTGCGCGCGGTGATCGAAGGCTATGCCCGCGAAGCCGGCGTGCGGCAGCTGGAAAAACAGCTGGGCAAACTGGTGCGCAAGGCCGTGGTGCGCCTGCTGGATGCGCCGGACAGCGTCATCAAGATCGGCCCCAAGGACCTCGAAGCTTCGCTGGGCATGCCGGTGTTCCGCAGCGAACAGGTGCTGTCGGGCAAGGGCGTGATCACGGGCCTGGCCTGGACCAGCATGGGCGGCGCTACCCTGCCCATCGAAGCCACGCGCATTCACACCCACAACCGCGGCTTCAAGCTGACCGGGCAACTGGGTGAGGTGATGAAGGAGTCGGCGGAAATCGCCCACAGCTACATCAGCTCCAACCTGCAGCAGTACGGCGCCGACCCGAGCTTCTTCGACGAGGCGTTCGTGCACCTGCACGTACCCGAGGGCGCCACGCCCAAGGACGGCCCGAGCGCCGGCGTGACCATGGCCAGCGCCTTGCTGTCCCTGGCCCGTGACCAGGCACCGAAGAAAGGCGTGGCCATGACCGGTGAGTTGACGCTGACCGGGCACGTGCTGCCGATTGGCGGTGTGCGCGAGAAGGTGATCGCGGCGCGGCGGCAGAAGATCAATGAACTGATCTTGCCGGAAGCCAACCGCGGGCATTTCGAAGAGCTGCCGGACTACCTCAAGCAAGGCCTGACGGTGCACTTTGCCAAGCGTTTTGCCGATGTGGCGAAAGTGTTGTTCTGACTAGTTGCGGGACCGGGCGAAGCTCGGGAAGCAGGCAACGCGAAATACCTGAAGGTTCGCGGCGCCTGCTTCCCGAGCTTCGCCCGGTCCCACAGGGTCGGAGCCCCATTTTTTCGGTTATGCTGGCGGCCATCCTTGCCACCCATGGAGCCGCCCATGACCGCCGCCCGCCTTCTCCTGCCCGCCAGCATTGCCCTGCTGGCCGCCTGCGCCCAGCAACCGGCGCACAACGTCGAGCTGGCCAGACAGAGCGAATGCCCGCTGAAACTGGTCAATGGCCAAACACTCACCCTCACCCTGCCCAGCAACCCCACCACCGGCTATCGCTGGCTGGTGCAGAACCCCGCGCCCGCCGTGCTGCGGGTACTGAGCCCGGAGGTGTACAGCAACCCAGAGGACGCCGGGCTGGTAGGCGCGGCCGGGCAATCGACATGGCGCTTCCAGGCCAAGGCCGCCGGGCAGGGGCAGTTGCTGCTGGTGCTGCAGCAGCCGTGGGCGCCTGAGGTGAAGCCGGTGCAGGTGTTCGACTGCGCCATCACCGTCAAGTGAGATCAGCGTCGCCTGCTTCCCGAGCCGCGCCCGGCCCCACATGAGAACGCCTGCCAATGGGGGGCCAGGCGTAGCTCGGGAAACAGACGACGCGATTCATCAGGCATACCTGCAATAAACCGCCATTCCCGGTAAAATGCCGCCCCTCGATTTTACCGACCCGCCGGAACCGCCGTGAGCAAAGAACCCGACCGCATTTTCGCCCAGCCCCTGGCCCAGGTGCCCGACTTCGTTTTCAACGAAGACGTGGTGCGGGTATTCCCGGACATGATCAAGCGTTCGGTGCCCGGCTACCCGACCATCGTCGAGAACCTCGGCGTGCTCGCCGCCCAGTTCGCCCAGCCGCACACCGCGCTGTACGACCTGGGCAGCTCACTGGGCGCCGTTACCCAGTCGCTGCGCCGGCACGTGCGCACCGACGACTGCCGGGTGATCGCGGTGGACAACTCCAGCGCCATGGTCGAGCGCTGCCGTGAATACCTCAATGCCCAGGACTCGATGTTCCAGGAATTGCTGCCGGTGCAGGTCATCGACGGCGACATTCTTAGCCTGGACTTCCAGCCGGCGTCGGTCATCGCCCTGAACTTCACCCTGCAGTTCATCACCCGCGACCAGCGCCTGGGCCTGCTGCAACGCATCCGCCAGGCCCTGGTGCCGGGTGGCGCGCTGATTCTCTCGGAAAAGCTGCGCTTTGCCGACAGCCAGGAACACGACCTGCTCACCGACCTGCACATCGCCTTCAAGCGCGCCAATGGCTACAGCGAACTGGAAATTGCCCAGAAGCGCAGCGCCATCGAAAACGTGATGAAGCCCGACAGCCTGGAAGAACACCGCGAGCGCCTGCTGGCGGCCGGTTTCTCCAAGGTGGTGCCATGGTTCCAATGTCTTAACTTTGCCTCGTTGATTGCCCTGCCATGATTGATCTAGCCCCCCTGGTCCGCCGCATGGCGGGCACGCCCCTGGCCACGTGGAGCGAGGGCCTGCAGGCCCAGCTCGACGCCAAGATGGAGAAAGGCCACGGTGACCTGGAGCGCTGGCAGGCGGCACTCGATGCCCTGCCGGCGCTGCAACCCAGTGACATCGAGCTGGCCCAGAGCCTGACGCTGGACTGCCCCTGCGACGACGCCACCCGCCAGCAGCTGCACGACGCCCTGATGGGGCTGTCGCCTTGGCGCAAAGGCCCGTTCAACCTGTTCGGCGTGCACGTGGACACCGAGTGGCGGTCGGACTGGAAATGGACCCGGGTAGCCCCGCACCTGGACCTCAAGGGCAAGCGCGTGCTCGACGTGGGCTGCGGCAACGGCTACTACCAGTGGCGCATGCTCGGCGCCGGTGCCGACAGCGTCATCGGCGTGGACCCCAACTGGCTGTTCTTCTGCCAGTTCCAGGCCGTGCAGCGCTACCTGCCCGAGCTGCCTGCCTGGCACCTGCCCTTCGCCCTGGAAGACCTGCCGCCGAACCTGGAAGGCTTTGACACGGTATTTTCCATGGGCGTGTTCTACCATCGCCGTTCGCCCATCGAACACCTGCTGGCGCTGAAGGACTGCCTGGTCAAAGGCGGCGAACTGGTGCTGGAAACCCTGGTCGTGCCCGGCGACAAGCACCAGGTGCTGGTACCGGAAGACCGCTACGCGCAGATGCGCAACGTGTGGTTCCTGCCCTCGGTGGCAGCCCTGGAACTGTGGCTGCGCCGCGCCGGGTTCCGCGACATCGAGTGCGTGGACGTGAGCATCACCACGGTGCAGGAACAGCGCAGCACCGAATGGATGAAGTACCAGTCACTGGGCGACTTCCTCGACCCCAATGACCACAGCCGCACCATCGAAGGCCTGCCAGCGCCGATGCGCGCCGTGATCAAGGCTCGCAAGTAGCCTGCAGCCTGGCGGCAGCGGCTGCGGGGTTTACACCAGGCCGTCGATCATCACCTGGGCGCTGCCTTGCGAGCAGCGCTCCACGCGGCCGCGCACACCGTAGACCCGGGCCAGGCTGGCCGGGTCGATCACCTGGTCCGGCGCGCCATGGGCAATCAGTTGGCCGCCCTTGAGCATCAGCACCCGGTCGGTCTGGCGGAGGCTGATGTTGATGTCGTGCAACACGATCAACGTCACCATGTTGCGTTCGCGGGTTTCCTGGCCGATCACGTCCATCACGTGGTACTGGTAATTCAGGTCCAGCGCACTCAGCGGTTCATCGAGCAACAGCAGCACCGGCTTGCGGATCAACGCCTGGGCCAGCCCCACCAGTTGCTTCTGGCCGCCGGACAGCTGGTCCAGGAAACTCATGGCCAGATGTGCGATACCCAGGCGCTCCAGTAACGCCCGCGCCTCATCGATGTCTTGCTGGCGCGAGGTATTGCCACTGGCACGGCGGGCCACCAACAGCGACTCGAACACGCGCAGGTGCACGCTGGCTGGCAGGCTTTGCGGCAGGTACACCACCCGCTCGGCCCGGCTGGCGTAGCTGGCGGTGAGCAGGTCGGCGCCGTCCAGCAGCACCTGGCCACGGGCCGGGGTGAGGCCGGCGATGGCCTTGAGCAAGGTCGACTTGCCGCTGCCATTGGGCCCCAGCAACGCCGTCACTTCACCGTGGCACACGCCCGTCAGCGATAGCTGTCCAATGATGCGTCGCTTGCCATAGCTGACATCCAGTTGCTCGATACGCAGTTGATGGGCGCTCATCAGTGGCCTCCGTTGCGACGCAGCACGATGGACAGGAAAAACGGAATGCCCACCAGCGAGGTGACGATGCCCACCGGAATCAGCACCCCGGGAATGATGTTCTTGGACGCCACCGACGCCAGCGACAGAATCAGCGCCCCGGCCAGGGCACTGCCCGGCAGATAGAAACGGTGGTCTTCGCCAAACAGCAGGCGGGCGATATGCGGGCCCACCAGGCCAATGAAACCGATAGTGCCGACGAAGGCCACCGCCAGTGCCGAGAGCACACTGACCCGCAACAACGTCCCCAGGCGCAGGCGTTTCACATCGATACCGAAGCTGGCGGCCCGGTCCTCGCCCAGACGCAAGGCCGTCAGTTGCCAGGCACGGCGCAGGGCCATGGGCAAGGCACAGGCCACGGCCAGCGCCAGCAGCCCCACTTTCAGCCAACTGGCCCGGGCCAGGCTGCCCAAGGTCCAGAACACCAGGGCTTGCAACGAGTCTTCCGTGGCCACGAACTGGATCAGCGAGACCAGCGCGCCGAACGTAAACCCCAGCGCAATACCGAACAGCACCACCACGCTGGTATCGGCCTTGCGCCAGCGTGCGAGCAGGTCCAGCAGCAACGTGGCGATCAGGGCAAAGATGAAGGCATTGATCGCCACCAGCCATTCATCCGGCACCCCGGGTATGCCCAGGTTCAGCACAATGGCCAGCGCCGCGCCAAACGCCGCCGCATGGGATACCCCCAGGGTGAAGGGGCTGGCCAGCGGGTTGTTGAGGATGGTCTGCATCTCCGCGCCGGCCAGGCCCAGGGCGGCGCCCACCAGCACCGCCATCAGCGCCTGGGGCAGGCGAATACTCCAGACGATCACCTGCTGGCCGGGGTTGACCGAGGCCTTGTGCAGCAGCGTCTGCCACAGGTCGGGCAGGGTCAGGCCGGAGGGCCCCAGGGTAAAGTCCAGCACCAGGGAAGCAATGATGGCTGCCAGGAACAGCCCCAGCAGCAGTACACGGCGACGCAGCACGCGCTGGTAGTCATCCATGATGAGCGTCGCCTCGCTCGGCGCATTCATGGGGTGGCCTTGAGATCAGCCCAGTAGGCGCCGCTGATGTCCTCGGGCAGCAACTTCTGCAGTTCGGCCTTGCTCTGCTGCGGGTCCAGGTCGGCGAACTGCTGCGGGTAGAACCACTTCGCCATGGCTTCCACCGCCAGAATGTTCAACGGCGAGTTGTAGAAGTTGTGCCACAGGCCATGCACCCGGCCTTCACGTACGGCGGTCAGGCTGTTGATGCCCTCGCGAGCCACCAGCGTCTGCAGGCTGGCCCGGGCGTTGGCGACGGTTACGCCACCGCCGGCCTTGTAGCCGGCATCGGTGGCGGTGTTGTCGCGGGTACCGCTGACCAGGTAGAAACGAGGGTCAGCGGCGATGAGTTTCTCCAGGTTGATGTCGCCGATCACGCCTGGCAGCAGGCCAGCAGCGATGTTATTGCCGCCGGCTGCCTCGATGAAGTCGCCCATGTTGCCATTGCCGGCGGTGTGGCAGCAGGGCACCCCGCCCTTGCCGACACCGGCCAGCATCTCGATGAACACGCTGGGGCGCTGGTCGCGCGGTACGGCGTTGACCACGTCCTGTACGCGCTTGAGGTGGCGCTGGTAGAAATCAATGTAGGCCTGGGCCTGGGGCTCGCGGTGCAGCACCTTGCCCAGCAGGCGCATGCTGGGCACGGTGTTCTGCAGAGGGTGCTGGCGGAAGTCGATGAACACCACCGGCACACCGGCGTCCTGCAATTGCTTGACGATGGGGTTGTCCAGGCCCGGGCCGTGGCCGGCGACGCCGAAGATGGCCACATCGGGGTTCAGGGCCAGTACTTTCTCGGGGCTGACGCTGGCTTCGGAGGTGGTGCCGATGGTCGGCACCTTGCCGATCGCCGGGTAAATAGCCTTGAAGGCGTCATAACCGGGCTTGTCCACCGAACTCAGCTCGCCCTGCCAACCGACCACGCGCTTGAAGGGCTGCTGGCCTTCCAGCAGAGCCAAGGCATAGATCATCCGCCCTTCGCCCAGCAACACATGTTGAGGGTTGTCGGGCACCTGCACCGTGCGCCCGGCGATATCCGTCACCGTCTGGGCCAGCAGCAACGGGCTGAACAGGCTGAATGCCACGGCGGCGAACCAGCCTGTGGCGCGGGGGAAGCGGGTTGCACGGCGACGCATCGGAAACCTCGGCGGGTAAAAAAACGCGCCGATTTTAACGGGCAATGATTCCCACTAACGTGAAACTTGCCTCAGGCACGCCCGTCACACCAACACGCTGCGGTCGAACACGAACACCCGGCCCGGCTCCGGCCGGTGCTCCAGGAGGGTTTGCGGGCGGCCCATGGGTGGCCGGTTCTTGTCCCCGGTGTCGGCGATCCAGCCCTTGTCCTTCATGCGCTCCAGACGCCCGCGCAAAGTAGTGTGCTGCACTGCCTGGCCCAGGCAGGCTTCGAATGCCGCCAAGGCTTCGGTGACCGTGAACCGCGGCTGCAACAGGTGCAGCGGCAGCGCCGTGTACACCGCCTTGGCGGCGAGCCGCGCGTGGGCCTGGGCCACCAGCTCGGTGTGGTCGAACGGCAACGCCTGGCGGCCTTGCAGAACATCATCCAGGGCGAAGAAGCGCAGGTCTTCGCCTTCCAGCCGGGTGGTGGGGCACAGCAACGCCAGGTAAATGGTGCTCAGGGACCAGCCACGCGGGTCACGGCTGGCGCTGCCTACCGTGGCGACCTGCTCCAGGTACCGGGGGGCCACCCGCGCCTTTTCCTCCAGCGCGCGGCTGGCGGCGGCGTCCAGGCTGGGGTCGGCGCAGCGGCCATTGACCAGCACACCTGGCAACGCCCACTGGTCGCTGAAGGGCTCGCGAGCACGGCGAATCAGCAGCAGTTCCAGGCGCTGTTGCTCGTTGAGGCGCAGCGCGACGATGTCGACACTGGCCAGGATCTGGGCGTTGCTCATGGTGCCTCCCTCTTGCACAGCATAATTTTGCTTGACCACATATTACATCAGGTGGAATATGTAGTCACGCACAGCGAAGCAAGGAGTTGCCGCCATGAAGATCGCCAGTTTCGACATCGACGCCCAAAAGGGCTTCACCCCCCTCTGCCCGGCCGAGCTGCCGGTGCCCGAAGGCCACCTGATCGGCGCGGCGCTCAACCACCTGGCCCGCTACGCCGACCTGCGCCTGGGCAGCAAGGATGCCCACACGCCACATGCCGCGTGGGTGGTGCCCAGCCACGCAGAGATGCTGCAACCCCTGAGCCTGCCCAACGCCGACATCACCTGGGTCAGCCACTGCGTGCCCGGCACGCCTGGTTTCGAGCTGCTGGATGAGCTGCCCACGCCGCTGGAGTATGACTTCTTCGTGTGGAAAGGCATCGAGCCGGACCTGCACCCCTACGGGGCTTGCTACCACGACCTGGCCGACACCCGCAGCACCGGCGCCATCGAGTTTCTGCGCCAGCAGGGCGTGGGCTGCGTGCTGGTGGGCGGCCTGGCGCTGGACTACTGCGTCAAGACCACCGCCCTGCAACTGCGCCGCGCCGGCTTTCGGGTAGGTGTTTATTTACCCGCCTGCCGTGCCATCGCCCAGGCCACCGCCCAGGCTGCCTGCGAACAGATGCAGGCCGAAGGCATCGAACTGTACGCCAGCGCCGCCGAACTGGCCGCCGCCCTGAACAAGGAAGCCTGACCATGGCCGAGAGTATTTTCGCCGACCGTATCGTGCAGAACCTGCTGGACACCGACTTCTACAAGTTGACCATGATGCAGGCGGTGCTGCACAACTACCCCAATGCCGAGGTGGAATGGGAGTTCCGCTGCCGCAACGCCGAAGACCTGACGCCTTACCTCGCGGAGATCCGCTACCAGATCGAGCGCCTGGCCGAGATTTCCATCACCCACGACCAGCTGGCGTTCCTGGAACGCATCCCGTTCATGAAAGCGGATTTCATCCGGTTCCTGAGCCTGTTCCGCTTCAACCTGCGGTACGTGCACACCAGCGTCGAAGACGGCCAACTGTGCATCCGCCTGCGCGGCCCGTGGCTGCACGTGATCCTCTACGAGATCCCGTTGCTGGCGATCATCAGCGAAGTGCGCAACCGCTACCGCTACCGCGATGTGGTGCTGGAGCAGGCCACCGAGCAGTTGTACAAGAAGCTGGACTGGCTCAAGGCCGAGGCCAGCCCCAGCGAACTGAGCGGTTTCCAGTTGGCCGACTTCGGCACCCGCCGGCGCTTTTCCTACCGGGTGCAGGAAGAAGTGGTGCACATCCTCAAGCGCGACTTCCCCGGCCGGTTCGTTGGCACCAGCAACGTGCACCTGGCCCGCGAGCTGGAGGTGAAACCCATCGGCACCATGGCCCACGAGTGGTTCATGGCCCACCAGCAACTGGGCCCGCGGCTGATCGACAGCCAGATCGCCGCCCTGGACTGCTGGGTGCGCGAATACCGCGGCCTGCTGGGTATAGCGCTGACCGACTGCATCACCATGGACGCGTTCCTCAACGACTTCGACCTGTACTTCGCCAAGCTCTTCGACGGCCTGCGCCATGACTCCGGTGACCCGCTGGCCTGGGCGCAAAAGGCCATACGCCACTATGAAAGCCTGGGCATCGACCCGTTGAGCAAGACCCTGATCTTCTCCGACGGCCTGACCCTGCCCAAGGCGCTGGAACTGTATAGAGCGCTGCACGGCCGGATCAATGTAAGCTTTGGCATCGGCACTAACCTGACCTGCGACATACCCGGGGTCGAGCCCATGAACATCGTGATCAAGATGACCGCCTGCAACGGCCATCCGGTGGCGAAAATCTCCGATACGCCCGGCAAGACCCAATGCCTGGACGAGAACTTCGTCACCTACCTCAAACATGTATTTCGCGTCTGAATCGCACCCTCAGGAGTTCGACATGAGCAACCGTCAAATCGAAATCGCCGCGGCCCTCAACGTGGTACCGCGCTTCGCCGACACTGCCGCCCTGGTGGCCGAAGTGGAGCGGCGCAAGGCATTCATCAAGCAGTGCCTGCGCAACGCCCACGTGAAAGTGCTGGTGCTGGGCATCAGCGGCGGTGTCGACTCGCTCACCGCAGGCCGCCTGGCGCAGTTGTCGGTAGAAGAACTGCGCGCCGAAACCGGCGACGACGGCTATAAATTCATCGCCGTGCGCTTGCCCTACAACATTCAGCACGACGAACACGACGCCGCCGCCTCGATGCAGTTCATCCGCGCGGACGTGGAAGACACCGTCAATATCGCCGGCGCCGTGCTGGGGCTGTCCGAGCAGGTCGCGCATTTGCACGGCCTCACCGACGCCCGCCGCGACTTCGTCATCGGCAACGCCAAGGCGCGTATCCGCATGGTGGCCCAGTACACCATCGCGAACGCCAACAACGGCCTGGTGATCGGTACTGACCACGCCGCCGAGGCCGTGATGGGCTTCTTCACCAAGTTCGGCGACGGCGCCTGCGACCTGGCCCCGCTCAGCGGTCTGGTCAAGAACCAGGTACGGGCCATTGCCCGCCACTTGGGTGCCCCGGAAAACCTGGTGGAAAAAGTGCCCACCGCCGACCTGGAAGAATTGCGCCCAGGCAAGCCTGACGAGGAAGCCCACGGCGTGAGCTACGCCCAGATCGACGCCTTCCTGCATGGCGAAAAAGTCAGCGATGAGGCCTACGCCATCATCGTGCGCACCTACGACAACAGCCAGCACAAGCGCGAGCTGCCGTTCGCACCGTGAAGCCCGCAGGTTGATGGGACCGGATGCAGGAACTGCCTTGGCAGCTCCTGCACGCCATGTATCGATATCATTCCATCGTAACGAAACCACTACAACCTTGACCATCCATCCTTGAATGCTGGTAATTTCCCATCCATGCGCGAGCCAACCGGAATGAAATCATTGCAGAGCTTCAACCAACTATTCTGCAACCTATTGATTTTCATAGAATAAAAGAATTGGCATCGGCCTTGCTCTGTCCACTCCATCTCAATACCGGACACAAGGACCCGCCCCATGTTCTCCAAAAGCCTCACCCTCGCCGATTTCGACCCCGCCCTGAACGATGCCATTGCCCTGGAAGCCCGCCGCCAGGAGCAACACATCGAACTGATCGCCTCCGAGAATTACACCAGCCCGGCCGTGATGCAGGCCCAAGGCAGCGTGCTGACCAATAAATATGCAGAAGGCTACCCGGGCAAACGCTACTACGGCGGCTGTGAACACGTGGACGTGGTCGAGCAACTGGCCATCGACCGGGCCAAGCAATTGTTCGGCGCCGACTACGCCAACGTCCAACCCCACTCGGGCAGCCAGGCCAACGCTGCGGTGTTCCTGGCGCTGCTGCAACCGGGCGACACCGTGCTGGGCATGAGCCTGGCCCACGGCGGGCATCTGACCCATGGCGCCAAGGTCAGTTTTTCCGGCCGGCTGTACAACGCGGTGCAGTATGGCATCGACGACCAGGGGCTGATCGACTATGACGAGGTGGAACGCCTGGCCGTGCAGCATCAACCCAAAATGCTGATCGCCGGCTTCTCGGCCTATTCGCGCACCCTGGATTTCGCGCGTTTCCGCGCCATCGCCGACAAGGTGGGGGCCTGGTTGTTCGTGGACATGGCCCACGTCGCGGGGCTGGTGGCCGCCGGGCTCTACCCCAACCCTCTGCCCTACGCAGACGTGGTCACCACCACGACCCACAAGACCCTGCGCGGCCCGCGCGGTGGCCTGATCCTGGCGCGCAGCAACCCGGCCGTGGAGAAGAAGCTGGACTCGGCGGTATTCCCCGGCGGCCAGGGTGGCCCTCTGATGCACGTGATCGCCGCCAAGGCTGTGTGCTTCAAAGAGGCGCTGGCCCCGGCGTTCAAGGTGTACCAGCGGCAAGTCATCGATAACGCCCGTGCCATGGCCGGGGTGTTCGTGGAGCGCGGCTACGATGTGGTCTCCGCAGGGACCGACAATCACCTGTTCCTGGTGAGCCTGATCCGCCGCGGCATCACCGGCAAGGACGCCGACGCCGCGCTGGGCCGCGTGCACATCACCGTCAACAAGAACGCCGTGCCCAACGACCCGCAGTCGCCCTTCGTGACTTCGGGCCTGCGCATCGGCACGCCCGCCGTCACCACCCGTGGCTTTGGCGAAGCCGAGTGCGCGCGCCTGGCGGGCTGGATTTGTGATGTGCTCGACCACCTGGGCGACGCCGACGTGGAAGCCGAAGTGGCCGCCCAGGTGGCGGCGCTGAGCCAGGCTTTCCCGGTTTACGGGCGCTGATACACGCCAGGGACTGCCCTGCACCCGCGACCTTCTGGCACACTTCACCCAGACGCCCGTGCAGGGCAACCTTACAGGCCTGTGGCCGTTGTCAGGAATAACAATGAAACTGCATCAACTCCGTGCGCTCGTCTCCATCCATGAAACCGGTAGCCTGCAAGACGCCTCCCAGGTGCTGCACCTCACCCAGTCGGCCTTGAGCCGGGCCATCAAGGAACTTGAAAACGAACTGGGCATCACCCTGCTGGTACGCTCCAACAAGGGCATGACCCTCACCGAATATGGCCAGCGCATGCTCGGCCACGCCCGCCAGGCGCTGGAAAGCGTGCGCCGGGCGCGCCAGGAAATCGAAGACATGAAGGGGTTGGTGGTCAGCGAGATCACCATTGGCGTCACCCCGGTCACCGCCCTGCTGCAATCGCTCAAACAAACCCTGCTGAGCTTTCAGCAAAGCTACCCCAATGCCACCCTGAAAGTCCTGGAGATGCGCCCTGCGCAGCTGTTGCAGCACCTGCGCGACGGCCTGCTGGATTTCGCCCTCACCTCCCAGGTGCCCGTCAACGCCGTGGGCCTGGACTGGCAACCGCTGTGCCGTATCCCCGGCGTGGTGGTCGTGCGCAAGGACCACCCCATGCGCAACGTGCGCTCCCTGCGCCTGCTGCAGCAAGCCAACTGGATCAGCGTCGACCCCCTCACCGACAACCAGTCACAGTTCAACCAGCTGTTCGAAGGCAGTGCCCTTGGCCGCCCGCGCAAGGTATTCGAATGCACGGCCATGAACCTCGCGATCAAGATGCTGATCGACAGTGACGCGGTGATGATCATGAGCCAGCCGGCCCTGGGCCATGACCTGGTAGGGTTGAGCGACATGTCCAAGCACCTGCAGAAAATCGACATCCAGGAGCCGGTGCCCGAGTATTCGGTGAACCTGGTGTGCGTGAACCGCAGCTACCTGACCAAGACCGCGGGGCAGTTGTTCGCCCATCTGCACGAGCAATTGGCAGGCAAACCCCTGCCCATCTAGCGCGCCCCTACCCATGGGACCGGGCTAAGCTCGGGAAGGGAGCGCCGCGTGATCACTGTTTCAGCGCGTCGATATCTTCCTGAGTTTCGCCCGGCCCCACGCCGGATTGCTGGAGCATTGCGCAAGGGGTTTACCGCCAGGCTGGATGCCCCCGCACCACCGCCGTCACAGGCGCTTTCGCCACCCCGCGCGCCAGGCTGACCTTCCGCCAGCCCCCACCGTTACCCATCTCCCCAGCTCATCAGCACCACTTTCGCGCACCGCGAGTCGAAAATGCCCACAACCATCGCCAGCCCTTTCCCTGGCCAATGCTCATCCGCACCAACGGTTGGGGCCTTGCATAAAAGGGATGTGCAGTTTGCGCGGCACTGTTCAACACTCCCGCTCACCACGACCCCGGGTACAGGAACAGCGCCATGAAGAGCACCCCCGCCAGTGATTTGCCCCTCCATCCCAGCCCGGCCACGGCCTCGCTGCACGCACGCAAGATGCGCCGCGTGGTCATCGCCTCGTCCTTGGGCAATGGCTTGGAAATTTACGATTTCACGGTGTACAGCTTCTTCGCCGTGATCATCGGCAAACTGTTTTTTCCTGGCGAATCGGCCCTGGCATCGTTGCTGATGTCGCTGGCCACCTTTGCCGTGGGCTTTTTGATGCGCCCCCTGGGCGCGGTGCTGATCGGTCGGGTGGCCGACCGTCGCGGGCGCAAGGCGGCGTTGTCACTGACCATCGCCCTGATGACCGTAGGCACCGGCATCATCGCCTTTACCCCGACCTATGCCAGCATCGGCATCACCGCCACCCTGCTGCTGGTGTTCGGCCGACTGCTGCAAGGCCTGTCGGCAGGCGGCGAAGTGGGCAGTGCCTCGGCGTTCCTGATGGAATCGGGCAGCACCGCCAACCGCTGTTTCATGGTCAGCTGGCAGGGCGCCAGCCAAGGGGCGGCGGCACTGCTGGGCGCCCTCACCGGCCTGCTGCTGAGCAGTAACCTGAGCCCCGAAGCGCTGCAGAGCTGGGGCTGGCGGGTACCCTTCATCATCGGCCTGATGATCGGCCCGGTAGGCTGGTTCATTCGCCAGCACCTGGATGAAACCCATACTGAAACCGCCGACACCCCCTCGCTGGCGCAATTGCTGCGCGAGCACAAAGGTACCCTGCTGCTGGGCATCATGTGGATGGCGGCCTCTACCGTGAGCATGTACATGGTGGTGTTCTACATGCCCACCTACCTGGTGCAGACCCTGCACTACCCGGGCAGCTTTTCCTTCGCCCTGGTGGGCCTGGCCAGTGCCCTGCTGGCGGTGATCCCGCCGATCGCCGCGCGTTATGCCGACCGGTTTACCCGGCGCAAGCCACTGCTTTACTGGGTGGCCGGGCTGGCGCTGGTGTTCGCCTACCCGTCGTTTCTGCTCTTGGGCCTGCAAAGCACCTGGCTGTGCATGCTGGCCATTGCCTTGCTGATCATGCCCATGGCCGTCGGCGTCGGTGCCAGCTTTGCCATGTTGATGGAGGCCTTCCCCCGCGAGCAGCGCGTCACCGGGCTGTCGGTGATCTACAGCTTCGGCGTGACCTTGTTCGGTGGTTTTTCGCCGCTGCTGGTGACCTGGCTGATCGGCCTGACCGGCAACCCCTTGACCCCTGCCCTGTACCTGATCGCCACCCTGGTGCTGAGCCTGATCGCCCTGCGCCTGTTCCCGGAACACCCGGGGCGTGCCTGAGTCTCCCCTTTACTGCCAGAAAAGGAAGTAACCATGAGCAACCTGATCATCAACCAGAAACTGCAAGCCAGCGCCGAGCATTTCGCGGTCATTCGCCGGGACATCCACAGCTACCCGGAGCTGGGCGGCGAAGTACCACGCACCGCTAGCCTGGTCGCGGAAATGCTTGGCGCCTGGGGCTACGAGGTGCACACCGGCGTAGGCGGCTGCGGGGTGGTCGGCGTGCTCAAGCGCGGCACCGGTACGCGCACCCTGGGCATCCGTGCCGACATGGACGCCCTGCCGATTCTGGAAAAGAACGGACTGCCCTGGGCCAGCCAGTACCAGGGGCGCATGCACGCCTGCGGCCACGACGGGCACACCGCCACCCTGCTGGCCGCCGCCGAGCAACTGGCGTTGCATGCCGAGTTCGACGGCACCTTGAACCTGATCTTCCAGCCGGATGAAGAAGGCCTGGCCGGCGCCAAGCAGATGATCGATGACGGCTTGTTCACCCGCTTCCCCTGCGATGCGGTGTACGCCTACCACAACATGCCCGGCCTGCCGGTCGGCCAGGCGGTGGTGCAGCCCGGTGGGTTCATGGCCTCGTCGGAGCGCGTTACCATCACCCTGACCGGCCGCGGTGGCCACGGCGCCATGCCCGAACGTGCCATCGACCCGGTGCCGGCCCTGGCCGGGATCATCACTGCCCTGCAGACCGTGATCTCGCGCAACCTGTCCACCGATGACGCCGCGGTACTGAGCGTGGGCATGGTGCAGGCGGGCACGGCGTACAACATCATTCCCGAGACGGCCAAGGTGATGCTCAGCGTGCGCACGGCGGACCCGGCCGTGCGTGCACGGGTGGAAAAGCGCATCCGCGAGATCGTCGAAGGCCAGGCGGCGAGTTTTGGGGTGAAGGCCGAGATCGACTACCAGTTGCTGGCCCCGGTGCTGGTCAACAGCCCGGCGGAAACCGAGCGCATGCTGGCGGTGGCGCGCGATGTGCTGGGCACCGACAACGTGTTGCAGAAAATGCCAGTGCGAATCATGGGCAGCGAGGACTTCGCCTGGATGCTGGACGAGAAGCCTGGGTGCTACTTCATTCTGGGCAATGGCACCGGTGAGTTCACCGGATGCTCGGTGCACAACGACCACTATGACTTCGACGACGCGGTGATCCCGCTGGGCGCGGCGTGCTGGGTAGGGTTGGTGGAGGGTTACCTCAAGGGGTGAGATTGGCGCCGCCTGGTTCCCGAGCTTCGCCCGGTCCTACAGATGGGCATTGCTGCTCTGCAGGACCGGATGAAGCGTGGGAAGCAGCAAGACGATCAGCGAGCGGCAGCCACAATCAGTTGCTTCATTTCCGCCACAGCCGCCTTGAAGCCGACGAACAGGGCATGGGCCACCAGCGCGTGACCTATGTTCAGCTCGTTGATGCCCTTGATGGCCGCCACGGCCTCGACGTTGTGATAATGCAAGCCATGCCCGGCATTGACGATCAGGCCCTGGGCGACGCCAAAGGCCACGCCGTCGGCGATGCGTTTGAGCTCTTCGGCCACTTCAGCCGGCGTCTGGGCATCGGCATAACGGCCGGTGTGCAATTCGATCGCGGGCGCACCCACGCGCTTGGAAGCGGCGATCTGGCCCTCGTCGGCGTCAATGAACAACGACACTTCACAACCGATTTTGGCCAGGCGCTCCACCGCTGCCTGGATGCGCGCTTCCTGGCCGGCCACGTCGAGGCCACCCTCGGTGGTCAGTTCCTGGCGGGTTTCCGGTACCAGGCATACGTGGGCCGGGCGGATGCGTTCAGCGAAGGCGAGCATTTCCTCGGTAACGCCCATCTCGAAGTTCATGCGCGTCTGCAGCACGTCCTTGAGCAGCAGCACGTCGCGTTCCTGAATATGCCGGCGGTCTTCGCGCAGGTGCACGGTGATGCCGTCGGCACCCGCCTCTTCGGCGTCCAGCGCAGCCTTGACCGGGTCAGGGTAGCGCGTGCCGCGAGCCTGACGCAGGGTTGCCACGTGGTCGATGTTGACGCCGAGAAGAATGCGATTGCTGGTGGTCACGGGAGCGCTCCTTGGAATTGAACGCCTAGGATACGTCTTGCTTACGGCTTGCGAAACAGTTCCCGGCTTACCAGCGGACGACCGCCCAGGTGCACGGCCAGCGCCTGGCGCATCAGGCGCTTGGCCGCGTTCAATGCCCCGGGGGTGGTCCAGTCGGCTTCGGCCATGGCCAGTAGCGCGCTACCGCTGAACAAGCCGGGCTGTACCAGCCACACCCGCTCAAGCCCGGCGTCTACCTGCAAGCGGTACATACCGTCTGCCTCCACCGCATCGCCGTTGATGTCGGTGTCCAGGGCGAAGCTGTAACCCAGTTCGTCCAGCAGCCGCCACTCGAAGGCCCGCAGCAGCGGCTCCAGCGGGCGCCCGGCGGCAAGGGCCTGGAGGGTGGCCGCGTAAGCGTCGTAGATGACCTGATTCGGGTCCTCGGCGGGCAACAGGCGGATCAGCAGCTCATTGAGGTACAAGCCACTGAACAGCGCATCTCCCACCATCCAGGCGGCTACGCCCACGGTTTCCATGCGGCCGACGTTCTTCAGCTCGCCCTTGCCACGGAATTCGGCTTCCAACGGCACGAACGGGCGCGCCTGGGTGCCAGCCTTGCTGCGCGCACTGCGCAGCACCGCGCGCAGGCGACCGCCTGGGGTCAGGAAATCGACCAGGGCGCTGTTCTCGCGGTAAGGGCGCGAGTGCAGTACATAAGCGGGTTGCAGGATGGGCGGGTTGGACATGGCTCGAATGCCTTCAGGCTTGCTGCGACGCGAATGGCCTCATCGCCACCACGCTTTGCTACACAGCGGTACAGCTCGGATGGGCCGTGCACACTGTGGGAGCAAAGCTTGCTCGCGAGAGGCCCTGAAGAACCCCTTGCAAGCAAGCCTTGCCACAGGGGTCAGACGTCGCCGTAACCCAGCGAGCGCAAGGCGCGTTCGTCGTCGGACCAGCCGCCCTTGACCTTCACCCACAGGTTGAGCATGACCTTGGAGTCGAACAGCAGCTCCATGTCCTTGCGCGCTTCCATGCCGATGCGCTTGATGCGCTCGCCCTTGTCGCCAATGATGATCTTCTTCTGACCATCACGCTCCACCAGGATCAGGGCATGGATGTGCAGGGTCTTGCCCTGCTGCTTGAATTCTTCGATCTCGACGGTGATCTGGTACGGCAGCTCGGCACCCAGCTGGCGCATGATCTTCTCGCGTACCAGCTCGGCAGCCAGGAACCGGCTGCTGCGGTCGGTGATCTGGTCTTCAGGGAAGAAGTGATCGTTTTCCGGCAGGTGCTTGGCGATCAGGCCTTCCAGGGCGTCGAGGTTGTGGCCGTGCTGGGCCGACACCGGGACGATCTCGGCGTTGGGCAGCTGTTCCTGCAACCAGGCCAGGTGCGGCATCAGCTCGGCCTTGTCCTCGATGCGGTCGGTCTTGTTGATGGCCAGGATCACCGGGCCCTGCACGTACTGCACGCGCTCGAGCACCAGCTGGTCTTCATCGGTCCACTTGGTGCGGTCGACCACGAAGATCACCACGTCCACGTCTATCAAGGCCGCCGAAGCGGTCTTGTTCATGTAGCGGTTGAGCGCCTTTTCGTTGCTCTTGTGCATGCCGGGGGTGTCGACGTAGATGGCCTGCACGTCACCCTCGGTCTTGATGCCGAGCATATTGTGGCGGGTGGTCTGCGGCTTGCGCGAGGTGATCGCCAGCTTCTGGCCCAGGATGTGGTTGAGCAGCGTGGACTTGCCCACGTTCGGGCGGCCGACGATTGCGACATAGCCACAGCGGGTTTGGGTTGTATCAGTCATTGCCATTCTCCACGCCCAGGGCTATCAGTGCTGATGCGGCCGCTACCTGTTCGGCAATGCGACGGCTCACGCCCTGACCCCGGCTTTTTTCGTTCAAAAGGACCACTTCACATTCGACGAAAAACGTCCGGCAATGCGGTTCGCCCTGGATATCCACCACTTCATAACGCGGCAGGTCGCAGCCCCGCGACTGCAGGTGTTCCTGCAGGCGGGTCTTGGGGTCCTTGTTGGTGTCTACGAGCGTCAGGCTGTCGAACTCGCTGGTCAGCCAGGACAACACGCGCTCGCGGGCCACTTCCATGCCCGAATCCAGGTAGATGGCACCAATCAGTGCTTCCAGGGCATCGGCCAGGATCGACTCGCGGCGGAAACCGCCGCTCTTCAATTCACCGCTGCCCAGGCGCAGGTATTCGCCCAGGTCGAAACCACGGGCCAGCACGGCCAGGGTCTCGCCTTTCACCAGCCGGGCGCGCAGGCGCGACAGCTGGCCTTCGCGGGCCTGGGGGAACCGTTCGAACAACGATTCGCCCGCCACGAAATTGAGGATGGCATCACCGAGGAACTCGAGGCGCTCGTTGTTGCGCCCCGCGAAGCTGCGGTGTGTCAAGGCCAGCACCATCAGGTCCTGGTTTTTAAAGGTATAGCCGAGCTGACGCTCGAGACGGCTCAAGGAAACACTCACGGTTTACGCACGCTGAATTCGTGGTCAAATTTCACCACCAGGTCGAGGTTGCCGACCAGTGGCTCACGCTGTTCGTATTGCAAATGGGCGGCGAACACGTCGTCGTCCAGTGTCACGGTCAAAGCCTTTTCCAGGTTCAGGTCATTGATGTTGTTGACCTGCATCCCGTTGCGCACATGGGTATAGAACGCCTGCACGCTGTCGATCTGCTGCGCCTTGTCGGTCGACACCGACTCGATGATCTTCTTCATCGACCAGTAGTCGAAGTAGTGTGGCAGCACTTTGAAGGCCGTGCTGGCCACAAACCCGAGCACTGCCAGAATCACCAACCCGCCCAGTAGCGAAACGCCTTTCTGCGAAGCGGCCTTGTTCATCTCAAGCTCCCTTCCTTGCTGACGCCTGAAAAGCATTCGGCGCTGCCCAATGGACAGCGCCGCCTGGTGTTACTTGATCAGCCCGACCCGCGAGAAATTCGGCAGGTGGCTCATCTTCGGCTCCGGCCAGCTCATCCAGACCGCGAAGGCCTTGCCGACGATATTGCGGTCCGGGACCATGCCCAGCAGCTCCTTGGGAATGCGCGGGTCATCCCAGTAACGGCTGTCGTTGGAGTTGTCGCGGTTGTCGCCCATCATGAAGTAGTGCCCGGCGGGCACCGTCCACTGGTTGTCCGGCGGCATGTGGTAACGGCCCATTTCCTTGCGGATCAGGTGCTCCACGTCACCGAGTTTTTCCTGGTACAGCTCGGCGGTACCCAGTGTTCCAGGCTCGGTGCCCAGCAGGGTCTCGGCCACCAGTTGGTCGTTCACGTACAGGCGCTTGTCGTTGGTGTACCGGATCTTGTCACCCGGCAAGCCGATCACGCGCTTGATGTAGTTGACGTTCGGGTCGCTGGGGTAGCGGAACACCATGACATCGCCGCGCTGCGGGTCACCGATCTCGATGACCTTCTTGTCGATCACCGGCAGGCGGATGCCATAGGAGAACTTGTTCACCAGGATGAAATCGCCCACTTCCAGCGTCGGCTTCATGGACCCCGACGGGATCTGGAAGGGCTCGACCAGGAATGAGCGCAACACCAGCACGATGAACAGCACCGGAAAGAACGACTTGCCGTATTCGACCAGCGTCGGTTCCTTGTTCAACTGCTCGAGCACCACCGGGTCCGGCTCGCTGACACTGCCCTGGTAGGTAGCGACCGCGGTCTTGCGGCGCGAAGCCAGGAAGACCAGGTCGAACAGGGCCAGCAAACCGCAGACGGCGACAGCGATGACCAACAACAGCGGGAAATTTAGCGACATAGGACCTAACTATCCAACCTGAGCACGGCGAGGAAGGCTTCTTGTGGAATTTCCACGTTGCCGACCTGTTTCATGCGTTTCTTACCGGCCTTCTGCTTCTCCAGCAGCTTGCGCTTACGGCTCACGTCGCCACCGTAGCATTTGGCCAGTACGTTCTTTCTGAGCGCCTTGACAGTGGTCCGCGCCACGATCTGCCCGCCGATGGCGGCCTGGATCGCAACGTCGAACATCTGACGAGGAATCAGTTCTTTCATCTTCTCGGTCAACGCGCGCCCCTTGTAGTGGGCGTTGTCGCGGTGAACGATCAGGGCCAGGGCATCAACCTTGTCTCCGTTGATCAGCACATCCAGCTTGACCAGGTTGGCCGACTGGTAGCGATCGAAATGGTAGTCCAGGGAAGCATAGCCGCGGCTGGTGGATTTCAGGCGATCGAAGAAGTCCAGCACCACTTCGTTCATCGGCAGGTCGTAACGCACCTGCACCTGGCTGCCGAGGAACTGCATGTCGCGCTGAACGCCACGCTTCTCGATGCACAGGGTAATGACGTTGCCCAGGTGCTCCTGAGGCACAAGGATGGTGGCCGACACGATCGGCTCACGGAAATCCTCGACCGACGAGACATCCGGCAGTTTCGACGGGTTGTCGACGTAAATGGTTTCACCGGTCTTGAGCACGACCTCGAAGATCACGCTCGGGGCGGTGGTGATCAGGTCCAGGTCGTACTCGCGCTCCAGGCGCTCCTGGATGATCTCCATGTGCAGCATGCCCAGGAAACCGCAGCGGAAGCCGAAGCCCAGCGCGTCGGAGCTTTCCGGCAGGTACTGCAACGACGAGTCGTTGAGGGTCAGCTTGGACAGGGCGTCGCGGAAGTCTTCGAAGTCATCGGAGCTGACCGGGAACAGGCCGGCGTACACCTGTGGCTGAATGCGCTTGAAGCCTGGCAGCACCGGCACATCGGGGGTGCTGTTCAGGGTCAGGGTGTCACCGACCGGCGCACCGTGAATGTCCTTGATGCTGGCGATGATGAAACCTACTTCGCCGGCCTTCAGGTCCGCGGTGGCGGTGTGCTTGGGGGTGAATACGCCGACGCTGTCGACCAGGTGCACCTTGCCGGTGGACTTGACCAGGATCTTGTCGCCCTTCTTCACCCGGCCATGGCGCACGCGTACCAGGGACACGACGCCCAGGTAGTTGTCGAACCAGGAGTCGATGATCAACGCTTGCAGCGGATCTTCGATGTTGCCGGTAGGGGCTGGAATGGTGTGCACCAGGCGCTCGAGCACGTCGATCACGCCCATGCCGCTCTTGGCGCTGCACGCCACGGCGTCGGTGGCGTCGATGCCGATGACCTTCTCGATCTCGTCCTTGACGCGGTCGGGGTCGGCCTGGGGCAGGTCCATCTTGTTCAGCACCGGCATGACTTCCAGGCCCTGCTCGATGGCGGTGTAGCAGTTTGCGACCGACTGCGCTTCCACGCCCTGGCCGGCATCGACCACCAGCAGTGCGCCTTCGCAGGCGGCCAGCGAGCGGCTGACTTCATAGGTGAAGTCGACGTGGCCGGGGGTGTCGATGAAGTTCAGCTGGTAGGTTTTACCGTCCTGAGCCTTGTAGTGCAGCGTGACGCTGTGGGCCTTGATGGTGATCCCACGCTCGCGCTCCAGGTCCATGGAGTCCAGTACCTGCGCTTCCATCTCGCGATCGGCAAGGCCGCCGCACATCTGGATGAACCGATCGGCCAGCGTCGACTTGCCATGGTCAATGTGGGCGATGATGGAGAAATTGCGGATATGACTCAAATCACTCACGGATCAACACTCGAAAAGGCTGCGGGCTGGACGCCCAACGAAAAATAGCCGGGAATTGTACCTGAATAACGGGGTTGTGTGGGAGCGGGTTGATCATGAAGATCCTGCAGACGCTGGCTTGCCAGCACGCTTTGGCCCTGAAAGGATCCTGAAAGCTCGCTGGCAAGCCAGCGCCTGCAGCAATTCACGACACTGCCAGACACAAAAAAGGGCAGCGCGATGGCTGCCCTTCCCTGTTCAGGCCTGCGACTTTACTCGCTCAGCTTGAAGGTGATGAAGCTCGCGCGGCCCTGGCGCAGTACACGCATGGACACCGAACGGTTCTTCGGCAGGCCCTTGGCGATGTCGGTGAATTCCTTCGCCGAACCGATGGCCTGGTTGTTCAGGTGGGTGATGACGTCACCCGGCTGCAGCCCGATCATGGCCGCGGGGCCGTCCTGGACGTCCTTGATGACCACGCCACTCTTGAGGTCCAGGGTCTTTTTCTGATCGGCGGTCAGGTCGGCAACGGACACGCCCAGGCGGTTGCTGTTGCTTTCGCCCTGGGGCTTGGCAGCGTCGCCGGCCATGATGTCGTCGTCATTGGCTGGCATGGCGCCAACGGTGACGTCGATAGTCTTGCGCTTGCCTTCGCGGATCACTTCCAGGCTGGCCTTGGCGCCCGCCTTCAGGCCCCCGACCAGGTGCGGCAGGTCGGCCGACATGACGATCGGCTGGCCGTTCATGCTCAGGATCACGTCACCTACCTGCAGGCCGGACTTGGCCGCAGGGCCGTCTTCCACCAACTGGGCCACCAGGGCGCCGGCCGGTTTGTCCAGGCCGAACGACTCAGCCAGGTCCTTGTTCACTTCCTGAATGACCACGCCCAGCCAGCCGCGGCTGACCTTGCCGTCCTTCTTCAACTGGTTGGCCACGTCCATGGCCACGTCGATCGGAATGGCGAACGACAGGCCCATGAAGCCGCCGGAGCGGGTGAAGATCTGCGAGTTGATGCCCACGACCTCACCGTTCATGTTGAACAGCGGGCCGCCGGAGTTGCCCGGGTTGATGGCCACGTCGGTCTGGATGAACGGCACATAGGCGTCGTTCGGCAGGGTGCGACCCTTGGCGCTGACGATACCCTTGGTCACCGAATGGTCGAAACCGAACGGCGAGCCGATGGCCAGCACCCACTCGCCCACCTTGAGCTTGTCGGAGTCACCCAGTTTCACGGTTGGCAGGTTCTTGCCTTCGATTTTCAGCAGCGCCACGTCGGTACGGGCGTCGGTGCCCACCAGCTTGGCTTTCAGCTCGCTGCGGTCGGACAGGCGCACGATGATTTCATCGGCGTCGGCCACCACGTGGTTGTTGGTCAGCACATAGCCGTCATCGGAAATGATGAAGCCCGAGCCCAGCGACTGGGCTTCACGCTGGCGGTCGCCCTTGGGGCTGCGCGGCGAGCGCGGCATGTTGCGAAAGAAGTCGCGGAACGCTGGCGGCAGGTCGTCCAGGTCGGGCATGTCCCCGCTGGCGGCGCTGCGGTCAGGCAGCTTCTGGGTGGTACTGATGTTGACCACGGCAGGCGAAGCCTGCTCTACCAGGCCGGTGAAGTCAGGCAGCGCCTCGGCCTGGGCGGTAACGGCCTGGCCGAGCATCAGCACGGCCGCGCACACGGTCAGGTAGGATTTCAAGCGTAGTATCGACATACGGCTCCCGTCAGTAACGAGCAAGGTTTAGCAATGGGGAACGCCAGACGCACGAAACCCGGACGCTGCCCAAGGCAAGGTCCGGGTCCGGGTTGTCGGCAGTGGCGATCCTTTGAAAAGCACACAAGGCCAGACCCTTGAGGGTCTGACCTATAGAAAAATTCAGGGGATTTTGCAACCTGACTGACAGAAGTTTCATTTCGTCATCCTTTGTAACGGATGCCGTGACGCGCTCCCTGCGCGCCTGATTCTGCTCAGCACTGGCGCTTCAATTCTTCGCCTGGGTGTCTTGGGCGCGCATCGACAAGGCAATTCGCTCGGCGGTGCCGATAGGGATCTCTCCCACCACCGTGACCATGACATCGCCCTTGGGCGTCGTCAGGCGCCGGGAGACCGCCGAGGTCGGCCCCAACTGCGTGCGAGTGTCCATGCCCGAGGTGCCGTTGAGCGGCTCCAGGAACACCGAGAAACGGGCCAGCCCATCGTCGTACATCAGGCTGGTGACAGTGGTCTTGCTGTCCGGATCCTTGCGCACGGAACTGTTGGCCAGCTCGAAGCCGGGTGGCAGCCAATCCGAACGCCAATGGCCAGGACCCGATACCGACGGCTGGGCAGCGACGGCAGGCCCCAGGGGCTTGCAATTGTCACTGGCGGCCAGGTCGGCGTCGGTGGGCGCATTGGGGGCAAGGCGGGTGAACTGAAAGCGTTCGAGCAGGCGACCCTTGTCGTCAAGCAACAACGATTTGAGCGGCAGGCCAGTCTGGGTGTCCAGATGCAATTCGAAACCGTAGCGATGCTGGTCCTTGGGAGTCAGGGTGACGATGGTAGCGTCACGCCCTGCCACCCGGGATTGCCCCGCTACCGCCAGGTCATACCAGGACATCAACTTCAGCGGGTCCAGCTCCCGTGCCGACGCACTGGGGGCCTGGCTCACGCCAGACACCAGCGTACCGCTCACGCACTGGGTGCGGCCATCCACGCGCACGACTTCCTGGGCCGAGCCATCGAGCTGCAGAAGCCGCTCGGTGACCTTGCCATTCTGGGCGCGATGCCAGATATCGTGGGTGGAGAAGCTGCCGTTGCGTTCGTAGACGAAAGTGCCCTGGAAACTCTGCTGCTGCTCGGCCTGGGCCAGGCGGTTAAGCCATTGTGAAGCGTCGTTGGCCGCGAAGGCCGGAACGCTCAGGCAAGAACCGAGCAATAGCGGTAGTAGCGGTATGGCGCGCATGAAGCTCCCTAGCGGTTTTCAAGGCTCGCAGCACGTGCATACGGCAACGCGCTTTCGGTGCCTTTCAGCGCAGCTTCCTGAGCATGCTGACGCAGGTAACCTGGCAGACGCTGGTCATGTGCACCCGGCTGGCCTTGCAGCACACCATTGGCCATCGGGCCGGTGCTCTGGTCGGCGCTTTCGGTGTAACCGGCCAGCACGGCAGGACCTTGAACCTGCGGCACAGACGGCGCCTGCTGGGTAGCGGGCTGCTGTTGGGCCAACTGATTGCCGGTGATTTCGTCCTGGTTGTACAGGCGAACACCAGCCAGCACGGCCACGGTAACCGAGGCAGCCACAGCCAGGCGACCGATGCTGCGCCAAGGGCCACGGGTGGCTTTGACGGGCGCGACTTCGTCGGCAATGGCCACGGACACGGCAGTAGCCAGGTCCAGGCGCGGGTCAAGCAAGTCCTTGTGCATTACAGCACGAGCAATCTGGTAACGATTCCAGGTAGCTCGTGTTTCCGGGTCTTCAAGCGCGTTGATGACCCGGCGCAATTCCAGTTCGTCCGCTTCGTTATCCATCACCGCGGACAGCGATTCCTGCAAAGCTTCACGACTCATGGCGGTTCCTCTCTTGGCTGTCGCCGCTGTCTCAGGTTTCCTGCAACAAAGGCTGCAGGGCTTTATCTATGGCCTCCCGAGCGCGGAAAATCCGAGATCGCACGGTACCCACCGGGCATTGCATGACGCTGGCAATGTCCTCGTAACTCAGACCGTCGAATTCACGTAAAGTTAACGCCGTACGCAAATCTTCTGGCAGTTGCTGGATGGTCCGGTGGACGGTGCCCTCGATCTCATCGCGTAACAGGGAGCGCTCCGGAGACTCCAGATCCTTGAGGCCATGATCGCCGTCGTAGAACTCGGCATCCTCGGAACTCACATCGCTATCTGGCGGCCTGCGACCGCGGGAAACCAGATAGTTTTTCGCCGTGTTGATGGCGATACGGTACAGCCACGTATAAAACGCACTGTCACCGCGAAAATTTCCAAGCGCTCGATACGCCTTGATGAAGGCCTCTTGCGCCACGTCCTGGGCTTCATGGGTGTCGTGCACGAAACGCACGATCAACCCGAGAATCTTGTGCTGATATTTCAGCACCAACAGATCGAAAGCTCGCCGGTCGCCGCGTTGAACACGCTCGACCAGTTGCTGATCCTCTTCCTGGGTTAGCATGAACACTCCTCGTTGAGCCGGGAGGAGCATTGCTTAAGCCAACGTTCAGGCTTGCAAACATAGACTCGGGCTTTTCGCAAAAGTTCTCCCCTCCAAGCAAGTTTCCTGCGAACCATAATTTGGCCTGCACGAAAACCGCAGCGCGGTCATGGCCGGCTGCGTCAATAATCTTGTCGTCGAATCCGCTTGCAGTGGCCAGCGACTTCAGCCCCACATAAAGCCGACGCCCCTTCCCTTCTCATGGGCGACCGTCTATGGATACCGGCATGTTGCATAAAGTTCCCGGTATTTGCAGGGATCGCCCACGGACGTTGCTTGATCAAGCACTGACCGTCGGTGTTTCAGCCGTGTAACAGCGCTCAAGACCGGTGGTCGGGCGTAATCCTCGCTTGCGCAGGTCCATACATCTGATGACCCGACCAACGGTATAGTTCCACAACGCCATGAAGGTTTGGCTATTGTGCCGCTCGCCCCATTTATATACTAGTGGTGCGTGAAGCGGCGCGCCCAGCGACTTGCCACCACACCGTGCCCGCATGAAGAGCAAGCCCGCAGTGCGATCGCCGCAGCCCCTACCATCAGAGCATTGCACTTCCCACCCCGCATGAACGAGACTGCGCGCAAAACAATAGTCGCCTTTGCAGCGGAACCCCAGACATGAGCCAGCAGTATCAACACGACGTTCTAGTGATTGGCAGCGGTGCAGCCGGCCTGAGCCTGGCGCTGACCTTGCCGGGCCATCTGCGTATCGCAGTCTTGAGCAAGGGCGACCTGGCCAACGGCTCCACATTCTGGGCCCAGGGCGGTGTGGCCGCGGTGCTGGACGACACCGATACGGTGCAGTCCCATGTCGAGGACACCCTCAATGCCGGCGGCGGCCTGTGCCATGAGGACGCGGTGCGCTTCACCGTGGAGCACAGCCGCGAAGCCATCCAGTGGCTGATCGACCAGGGTGTGCCTTTTACCCGTGACGACGACCCCGACCACGAAGAAGGCAGTTTCGAGTTCCACCTGACCCGCGAGGGCGGCCACAGTCACCGGCGCATCATTCACGCGGCCGATGCCACGGGCGCGGCTATTTTCAAGACATTGCTGGCCCAGACCCGCCTGCGCCCCAATATCGAGCTGCTGGAACAGCGAGTGGCCGTGGACCTGATCACCGAGCGCCGCCTGGGGCTGACCGGTGACCGCTGCCTGGGCGCCTATGTGCTGGACCGCAATACGGGTGAAGTCGACACGTTCGGCGCCCGCTTCACGGTCCTGGCCACGGGCGGTGCGGCCAAGGTCTACCTCTATACCAGCAACCCCGACGGCGCCTGCGGTGACGGCATCGCCATGGCCTGGCGAGCCGGCTGCCGGGTCGCGAACCTGGAATTCAACCAGTTCCACCCCACCTGCCTGTACCACCCCCAGGCCAAGAGTTTCCTGGTGACCGAAGCCCTGCGCGGCGAAGGCGCGGTGCTCAAGCTGCCCAACGGCGAGCGCTTCATGCCACGCTTCGACCCGCGCGCCGAGCTGGCGCCACGGGACATCGTGGCCCGGGCCATCGACCATGAAATGAAACGCCTGGGCATTGACTGCGTGTATCTGGACATCAGCCACAAGCCTGCCGAATTCATCACCACGCACTTCCCCACTGTGTATGAGCGTTGCCTGGCCTTCGGCATCGACATCACCCGCCAGCCCATACCGGTGGTACCGGCGGCGCACTACACCTGCGGCGGGGTAATGGTGGACGAACAGGGCCGTACCGACGTGCCGGGCCTGTACGCCATTGGCGAAACCACCTTCACCGGGCTTCACGGCGCCAACCGCATGGCCAGCAACTCGCTGCTGGAATGTTTCGTGTATGGCCGTTCGGCCGCCGCGCACATCGTCGGGCTGCTGCCGCACATCGCCATGCCCGAGGCGTTGCCCCACTGGGATGCCAGCCAGGTGACCGATTCGGACGAAGACGTGATCATCGCCCACAACTGGGATGAACTGCGCCGCTTCATGTGGGACTACGTGGGCATCGTGCGCACCACCAAGCGTCTGCAGCGGGCAGAGCACCGGGTACGGCTGCTGCTGGACGAGATCGACGAGTTCTACAGCAACTACAAGGTCAGCCGCGACCTGATCGAGCTGCGCAACCTGGCGCAGGTCGCCGAACTGATGATCCGTTCGGCCATGCAGCGCAAGGAAAGCCGCGGCTTGCACTACACGCTGGACTACCCCGAGATGTTGCCCGAGGCGCGGGACACTATCCTGGTGCCGCCCACCTTCGACGACTGAACTTGAGCCGCACCCGCAAGCGCCGGTGTTCATCGGCGCTCAGCGTGTCGGCCGGCAGGCACAGGCTGCGCGGCCACCACTGGCCCTTGGCGCGAAAGCGCAGCACCACCAACCCCGGCAGCGCCATGCTGTCGGGCAGCAGTTGCACCACCTGCCAGCCATCGGCACGGCGCCACAGCGACCAGCCACCCGTGTCCCGGCGCAAACCGCGCCAGGCAAGGGGGTGGTCGAGCAGAATGACGCGCGGCAGGTGCCAGACGCCGTGGGCGATGCACGTCAGCACACCCAGCGCACGCAATGCAAAAGGCACGTCGAGCAACAGCAGGCTGACCAGGGCCAGCCCCTGCGCGGTGAGGTAGGCCGCCAACAACCGTCGGGACGGCTGCCAGCGGCACTGAAAGACCTTACTTGGGCTGGACACGGTCCAGGATCATGCGAACCATGCGCTGCAGCTCCGGATCCTGGGACTCGGTGCGCTCCATGAACCAGCCAAACATGTCCTGGTCTTCGCATTCCAGCAGGCGGCGGTAGCATTCGCGGTCCGTGTCATCGAGGCTTGGGTACACCTCCTTGACGAAAGGCACCAGCAAGACGTCCAGCTCCAGCATGCCGCGGCGGCTATGCCAGTAGAGCCGGTTGAGTTCAATATCTTCGACCATGGAGCGCTCCTCAAATAGGCGGGCAGTATACAGGGGCAGGCGCCGTCGGGCACTTGGACCTATGTAGCTTTAAGCTGCAAGCTATCGATGTAGCTTGTAGCTTGTACCTTGCTCTATCATGTGTTTCAGTCTTTTTGCCCTTGCGATGTCCCATGGCCGATTCTGCTTTTTTCTGCGTGCTGTCCCACGAAGGCGTTCTCGCCGTCCGCGGCTCCGATGCCGGCAAGTTCTTGCAGGGTCAATTGACCTGCAACATCAATTACCTCAACGAGCATTACGCCAGCCTCGGGGCCCGCTGCACCCAGAAGGGCCGCATGCAGTCGAGCTTCCGCATCGTCCTGCAAGGTGATGGCGTGCTGCTGGCCATGGCGCGCGAGCTGGTCGAGCCCCAACTGGCAGACCTGAAGAAATACGCAGTGTTCTCCAAATCCAAGCTCACCGATGAAAGCGATGCGTGGGTACGCTTCGGCCTCGTCGGCGGCCAGGCGGCCTTGCAGGCCCTGGGCCTGGAACTGGGCGAAGAGAACAACGTGGCAGCTCGCCACGAGGCCCTTATCGCCGTGCGCGTGTCCCCCGATCGCGCCGAATTGTGGGTGCGGGCCGAGCAGGCCGACAGCGTCAAGCAGCAATTGGCCGCGCTGCTGGCGCCGGGCGAGCTCGATGCCTGGCTGCTGGGCCAGGTTCGCGCAGGCATTGCACAGGTGATGCCCGAAACCCGTGAAGCCTTCATTCCGCAGATGCTCAACCTGCAAGCCGTGGGCGGTGTCAGCTTCAAGAAAGGCTGCTACACCGGCCAGGAAATCGTGGCGCGCATGCAGTACCTGGGCAAACTGAAACGTCGCCTGTACCGCCTGTCGCTGGGCGGCACGGACCTTCCAGCGCCTGGCACCCTCCTGTTCGCGCCCACCCACGGCAGTTCCATCGGTGAGGTGGCGCTGGCCGCTCACGCCGAACAGGGCAGCGAGCTGCTCGCGGTGCTGCAGGCCGAGGCCGTGGAGGATGGCAACATCCACCTGGGTAGCCTGGAAGGCCCGCGCCTGCAGTTGCTCGACCTGCCGTATGAACTGGACCGCGACCGCGAGATCCAACGCTAGGCATATACTGCCCGCCCGTCGATGGCTTGACGGGCGCCCACCGCGTTAGCGCCTCAGGAAGTCGAGATGAGCGAATTGGCCGAACAGGTTCAAGAGCATTTGCTGGCGGCCATCGAAAATGATGACCTGGTATTGCCTACCTTGCCGGAAGTCGCTTTGCGCATCCGCGAGGCAGCCGAAGACCAGGACATCAGCATCGCAGCCCTGGGCAAGGTCATCAGCCGTGACCCGGCGTTGGCGGCGCGCCTGATCAAGGTCGTCAACAGCCCCATGTTGCGCGCCAGCCAGGAAGTCACCGACCTGAACGCGGCCATCAGCCGGCTGGGCATCAACTACGGCAGCAACCTGGCCATCGGCCTGGTGATCGAGCAGATTTTTCACGCCCGCTCCCCCGTGGTACAAGCCAAAATGCATGAAGTCTGGAGCCAGAGCCTGGAAGTGGCGGGTATCAGCTACGAGCTCTGCCGCCGCTACACCCCGTTGAAGTCCGACCAGGCGGCCCTCGCCGGCCTGGTGCACCAGATCGGCATCCTGCCGATCCTGACCTATGCCCAGGACCACAACGAGTTGCTCTCGGACCCGGTGTGCCTGAACCACGTGATCGAACGCATTCACCCGCTGCTGGGCGACAAGATCCTGCGTGCCTGGGAATTCCCCCAGCAACTGGCCCTGGTACCTGGCCAGTACCTGGACCTGAACCGCCAGACCGCGCACATCGACTACGCCGATGTGGTGCAGATCGCTCGCCTGGTGCGCCAGAACGATTGCCATCGGCTGCCCGACCTGCCGGCCTGCCAGCACCTGAAGCTGGGCGACGAGATGCCGCTGTCGGGCCCGGACCTGGCCAACGCGTTAGCGATGTTCCGCTAATCGGCGATGAAGCTGACCTGCACTTTCAGCCCCCTGGGGGCACCGTCGTGCAAGCTGATCTGCGCCAGGTGTGCCTTGCAGATCTCGCCGACGATCGCCAGCCCTAGCCCGGCGCCCTCGGCGCGGCGGCGGTAGAAGCGCTCGAACACCCGCTCGCGTTCGGCCAGGGGAATGCCTGGGCCGTCGTCCTCGACTTCCAGCACGGCCGGGGGGCGTACCCGCAGAACCACGTTGCCGCCCGCTGGCGTATGCGCCAAGGCATTGTCCACCAGGTTGCTGAGCAACTCGTTGAGCAGGGTCGGCTCGCCACGCAGCCATACTGGCCCATCGGCCTCCAACGCCAGGGCCACGCCACGGGCGTGGGCCAACGGCGCAAGCGCCATGCCCAATTCTCGCGCCAGCTGGGTAAGGTCCACACGTTGCGCCCCGCCCTCGGCGACGGCACGGGCGCCGTTCTCCACCCGCGCAAGGGAGAGCAACTGGTTGGCCAGGTGAGTCAGGCGGTCCGTATCCTGGGCCGCCGCGTCCAGGGTATGCCGCCACACCTCGCCCTGCCCGGCGCGCTGGCCCAAGGTGATGCGCGCCTTGAGCGCGGCCAGGGGCGTGCGCAATTCGTGGGCGGCATCGGCGATGAACTGCGCCTGGCGTTCGAACTGGCCACGCAAGCGCTCGGTGAAATGGTTGAGCGACGATACCAGCGGTACCAGTTCGCGCTGCACACTGACCACGGGCAGAGGCCGCAAGTCATCCGGCTGGCGCGCTTCCACCTCGCCGCGCAAGCGCTCCAGCGGGCGCAAGGCGGCGCTGACGGCAAACCACACCAGTAACAGTGCGCCAAGGCCGAGCATGCCGACCCGCACCAGGGTGTCGGCCATCAGGCTGCGGGCCATGCGCTCGCGCGCCTCTTCAGTCTCGGCCACGCGGATCTCGGCCATGCCATTCATGTTCGGCTCGCTGACCGCCTTGAGCAGGCTGACCACCCGCACCTCCTGGCCGAGATAGCGGGCATTGTAGAACCGCGCGAGGGCGGGGTAATCATCGGTGCGCGGGGTGCCGTCAGGCGGCGCGGGCAAATTGTCGTAGCCGGAAATCAACTGCTGATGAATGTCGTTGACCTGGTAGTAGATTCGCCCGGCACTGTCATAGGCAAAGGTGTCCAGCGCCACATAGGGCACGTCCGCGCTCAGGCTGCCGTCGCGCTGGGAGAGCCCCGCCGCGATGGTGCGCGCCGAGGCCAGCAAGGTACGATCGTAGGCGGTGTCGGCCGCCTCGCGACCATTCCAGTAAGCGCTCAGGCCACTGGCCACCAAGAGCACCACCAGCAACAGCGCCAGGTTCCACAGCAGCCGCCCGCGCAGGCTGCCCACGCTACGCATCACGGGCCTCGAGCAGGTAGCCCAGGCCACGGAAAGTGACGATGGCCACGGCCTGCCCGTCGAGCTTCTTGCGCAGGCGGTGCACGTAGATTTCGATGGCATCGGCGCTGGCCTCTTCGTCCAGGCCAAACACCTGGGCAGCCAATTGTTCCTTGCTCATGACCCGCCCTGGCCGGGCGATCAGGGCTTGCAGCACGGCTTGCTCACGGGAGGTCAGGGTCAGGCAGCCATCGCCCAGGGTAAAGCGCCGGGTTTCCAGGTCGTACACCAGTGGACCGCAGCGCTGCTGACGCTCGCCACCCAGCACACTGCGGCGCAGCAGAGCCTTGACCCGGGCCTCCAGTTCGCTGAGTTCGAAGGGCTTGGCCAGGTAGTCGTCGGCGCCCAGGTTCAGGCCATGAACCCGGTCCTTCACGTCGCTGCGTGCAGTCAGCATCAGCACCGGCAGGTGTTTGCCACGGGCGCGCAGACGGGCCAGCAGGTCAAAACCATCCAGGCGCGGCAGCCCCACGTCCAGTACGGCCAGCGCATAGTCTTCGCTGTTCAGGGCAAGGTCGGCGGCGATGCCGTCGTGCAGCACGTCGACGGTCAGGTCGAGATGCCTGAGGGCCTGGGCGACGCTTTCGGCCAGCGACACATGGTCTTCGGCGAGCAGGATGCGCATGGAAATCTCTTCTTATTGGACGTGGCATGAAACGGCACCGAGGCTAACAGATGCTTCCCACGCGCGCCGCACCTGAAAGGTTAGTGAAAGCTTCGCCCCCTACCATCACCGAAAACGCCCTGACGCGTTTTCGCTACAACAAAAACAATAACGGAGACATCCCATGAGCCCTACCCTGCGCCGCATGGCTCTGGCCGCCAGTTGCCTGCTGCTTGGCAGCACCGCCCTGGCCGCCGAACCCAAACGCCCCGAATGCATTGCCCCGGCCTCCCCCGGCGGCGGTTTCGACCTGACCTGCAAGCTGGTGCAAAGCGCACTGGTGAACGAGAAGATCCTCAGTAAACCCATGCGCGTCACCTACATGCCCGGTGGCGTGGGTGCGGTGGCCTACAACGCCGTGGTTGCCCAGCGCCCCGCCGATGCCGGCACGCTGGTGGCATGGTCCAGCGGTTCGCTGCTCAACCTGGCCCAGGGCAAGTTCGGCCGCTTCGACGAAGGCGCGGTGCGCTGGCTGGCCGCGGTCGGCACCAGCTACGGCGCCATCGCGGTGAAGAAGGATTCGCCCTACAAAAACCTGGACGATCTGGTGCAGGCCCTGAAGAAAGACCCCAGCAAGGTGGTCATCGGCTCGGGGGGCACCGTGGGCAGCCAGGACTGGATGCAGACCGCGCTGATCGCCAAGGCCGCTGGCATCAACCCACGCGAGTTGCGCTACGTGGCGCTCGAAGGTGGCGGCGAGATCGCCACCGCACTGCTGGGCGGGCATATTCAGGTGGGCAGCACCGATATCTCCGACTCCATGCCGCACATTCTCAGCGGTGACATGCGCCTGCTGGCGGTGTTCGCCGAACAGCGCATCGATGAGCCGGAAATGAAGGGCATCCCCACCGCGCGCGAGCAGGGCTACGACATCGTCTGGCCGGTAGTGCGCGGCTTCTACCTGGGGCCGAAGGTCAGTGACGAGGACTACGCCTGGTGGAAAGCGGCCTTCGACAAACTGCTGGTGTCCCAGGACTTCGACACGCTGCGCGACCAGCGGGAGCTCTTTCCCTTCGCCATGACCGGCCCGGAACTGGACACCTACGTGAAACAGCAGGTCGCCCAATACAAGACCCTGGCCCAGGAATTCGGCCTGATCCAATAGCCCCTTATTCCTCGCCCGGGAGTCGTGACCATGGCCCTTCAACGTCTTTTCGCCGTCGCCCTGCTGCTGGCCTGTGCCGCGCTGGCAGTGATGGCCTGGCCTTACCAGGCCGCCTTTTCCTACGAACCGGTAGGCCCGCGGGCCTACCCCTTGCTGATGCTTGGCCTCATGGGCGCGGGCTTGTCGTACCTGGCCGTACGCCCCGCCGCCATTGTCCACAGCGACGAAGAACCACCAATGGACCGCGCCACGCTGCTCAAGATTGGTGCCTGCGTGGTGTTGCTGCTGGTGTTCGCCGGCACCTTCGAACCCCTCGGTTTCATCCCGGCCAGCATGCTGGCGGGCATTCCCATGGCACGCCTGTACGGCGGCCGCTGGCTGCCCAGCGCAGTGGTGGTGAGCCTGATGAGCGTGGGCCTGTACCTGCTGTTCGACAAGGCCATGGACGTGCCACTGCCCCTGGGCCTGCTCGACGTATTGGAGAACTGACATGGATACTTTCAGCTACCTGGGGCAAGGCTTTGGCGTGGCCCTGAGCCCTTACAACCTGGTGACGGCATTGTGCGGCACGCTGATTGGCACCGTGGTGGGCCTGTTGCCCGGGCTGGGCCCGATCAATGGCGTGGCGCTGCTGATACCCATCGCCTTTGCCCTGGGCTTGCCTCCCGAATCGGCGCTGATCCTGCTGGCGGCGGTGTACCTGGGGTGCGAATACGGTGGGCGCATCAGCTCCATCCTGCTCAATATTCCCGGTGAAGCCTCTACCGTGATGACCACCCTGGACGGCTACCCCATGGCCCGCCAGGGGCTGGCCGGTGTGGCGCTGTCGTTGTCGGCGTGGAGTTCGTTCATCGGCGCGCTGATTGCCACCTGCGGCATGGTGCTGTTCGCCCCGCTGCTGGCGAAATGGGCTATCGCGTTTGGCCCCGCCGAATACTTCGTGCTGATGGTGTTCGCCATCGTCTGCCTGGGCGGCATGGCCGGCGACCGGCCGCTGAAGACTTTCATCGCCGCGCTGATCGGCCTGTTCCTGTCCAGCGTCGGTATCGACGCCAACAGCGGCGTCTACCGTTTCACCGGCGACAACGTGCACCTGGCTGACGGTATTCAGTTCGTGGTGCTGGTGCTGGGGCTGTTCTCCATCAGCGAGATTCTGCTGTTGCTGGAGAAAACCCACCGGGGCCAGGAAGCCGTGAAGGCCACCGGGCGCATGATGTTCAACGTCAAGGAAGCCGCCTCGGTGTTCGCGGTGAATATCCGCTGCGGGCTGCTGGGCTTCATCATGGGCGTATTGCCGGGTGCCGGCGCGACCTTGGCAAGCGCCGTGGCCTACATGACCGAGAAGCGCCTGGCCGGTGCCACAGGCACCTTCGGCCAGGGTGACAAGCGCGGCCTTGCCGCCCCGGAAACCGCCATTGGTGCATCGGCCTGCGGCGCCCTGGTGCCGATGCTGACCCTGGGCGTGCCAGGCTCGGGCACCACGGCGGTGATGATCGGCGCGCTGTCGTTGTACAACATCACCCCAGGGCCGCTGCTGTTCCAGCAGCAACCCGACATCGTCTGGGGGTTGATCGCCTCGCTGTTCATCGCCAACGTGATGCTGGTGATCCTCAACATCCCGATGATCCGCGTGTTCACCCGCATCCTGGCGGTGCCGAACTGGGCGCTGGTACCGGTGATCGCGATCATTACCGGCATTGGCGTATACGCCGTGCACGCCACCACCTTCGACCTGTTCCTGATGGTCGGCATCGGCATCTTCGGCTACATCCTGCGCAAGCTGGACTTCCCGCTGTCGCCGGTACTGCTGGGGTTCATCCTGGGTGGGCTGATGGAGCAGAACCTGCGCCGGGCGCTATCGATTTCCAATGGTGCGCTGGACATACTCTGGTCCAGTCCGATCACCTTCGGGGTCTGGGTACTGACCGCGGTCATGCTGACCGTGCCGCTGCTGCGCCTGTGGCGCAAACGCACCAAGGCCCGCCGGGCACTGGCAGCAGCCTGAGCCTGTATCAGGCCTGGTTCAGAGCGGCGGCAACTGCCAGTCGATCGGTGCCAGGCCGCGTTGCTCGAGGAATTTGTTGGCACGGCTGAAATGCCCGTTGCCGATGAACCCCCGGTAGGCCGACAGCGGCGAAGGATGCACCGACGTCAGCACCAGGTGCCTGGTGCTGTCGATCAACTTCTGTTTGCTCTGGGCGTGCGCCCCCCACAGCAGAAACACCACGCTGGGCTGCAGTTCGCTGACCGTCTGGATAATCCGGTCAGTGAACGACTCCCAGCCCTTTTTGGCATGGGACCCGGCATTGGCCCGCTCCACGGTCATGGTGGTGTTGAGCAACAGCACGCCCTGCTCGGCCCAATGCTGCAGGCAGCCATGGGGCGCGATGTCGATGTTCAGGTCGCGCTTGAGCTCTTTGTAGATATTGACCAGCGACGGCGGCGCCGGGATGCCCGGCTGCACCGAAAAGCACAGGCCATGGGCCTGGCCGGGGCCGTGATACGGGTCCTGGCCGAGGATCACCACCTTCACCTGCTCCAGCGGCGTCAGGTTCAAGGCATTGAAGATCAGCGGGCCGGGCGGGTAAATCTCCTTGCCGGCTGCGTGTTCCTGGCGCAGAAACTCGCGCAGTCGGGTCATGTAGGGCTGGTCGAACTCGGCGCGCAGGGCCTGCTTCCAGCTGGGTTCGAGCTTGATACGGTCGTCGGTGGTCATGGGCGTTGCCTGGAAAACAATGGGGCGGACACTAGGAAAGCCGGCCCGGATTGTCAATCGATGTAACCGAAGACTGACGTGATGCCGACAGCGGGCCATACTGCTTGATCACCTACTGCCCAATTCGTTTCACCCAAGAGGTCAGGATGAATCTGCAATTCGAAGAGCTGGTCGGCGTCGATGGCGCCCGCATCGGGGTGGCCACGCTGGACGCCGAAAAATCCCTCAACGCGTTGTCGCTGCCCATGGTCGAGGCCCTCAACGACCAACTGGAGCGCTGGGCCCAGGACGCTCAGGTAGTGTGCGTGCTGCTGCGCGGCACAGGCGAGAAGGCCTTCTGCGCCGGCGGCGACGTGCGCAGCCTGGTGCAGGCCTGCCGCGCTCACCCTGGCGAGGTGCCACCGTTGGCGGCGCACTTCTTCGCTGGCGAATACCGTCTCGACTACCGCCTGCACACCTTCCCCAAACCGTTGCTGTGCTGGGGCCACGGCTATGTACTGGGCGGCGGCCTGGGATTGCTGCAGGGGGCCAATATTCGCATCGTCACGCCCAGCAGCCGCCTGGCCATGCCGGAAATCAGCATTGGCCTGTACCCCGATGTCGGCGCCAGCTGGTTTCTGGCACGGCTACCGGGCAAGTTGGGGTTGTTCCTGGGCCTGACCGGCTCGCACATCAACGGTCGCGACGCACTGGACCTGGGCCTGGCCGACCGTTTCCTGCGCGACGATCAGCAGGAGGCGCTGCTCGAAGGCCTGCTGCAACTCAATTGGCAGGAACAGACGGCGGTGCAGCTCAACAGCCTGCTCAAGGCGCTGGAACACGAAGCCTGCAGCCAGCTGCCGGAACCCCAATGGCTGCCGCGTCGGCGCCAGGTCGATGCTTTGCTGGACGTCAGCGACGTCGCTGCCGCCTGGCGCGCCCTGGCTCACCTGCGCCACGGCGACGACGTGCTGCTCGCAAAGGCCGCACACACCCTGACCGAAGGCTGCCCGTTGACAGCGCACCTGGTCTGGGAGCAGATCTCCCGCGCGCGGCACTTGTCATTGGCGCAGGTGTTCCAGATGGAATACACCCTGAGCCTGAACTGCTGCCGCCACCCGGAATTCAGCGAAGGGGTACGCGCCCGGCTGATCGACAAGGATCAGAAACCACGCTGGCACTGGCCCGACATCGCCAGCGTGCCCCCCGCCGTAGTGGAGGCACATTTCAGCAAGGCCTGGGAAGGGCGGCACCCGCTGGCGGATTTGTCGGACTATTGAAGCTTTCGCCCATTCCCACAAGGAACCCTTACCCTCCACTGTGGGACCGGGCGAATGTCGGGAAGCAGTCGACAGGGTTCAGCGCACAGCCAGGTCAGCGGCGCCCACCGCCGAACCCGTGCCCACCCGGACCACCGGGACCACCTGGACCATGCCCCCCTGGCCCATGGTTATCGCCATGCCCCTGCCAGCCACGGCCCGGCCCTGGCCCGCGGCCTGGAGGGGGCGGCGGACGATGACCACCCCAGCCGCCGCCCCAGCCACCCGGCCCGGGCGGCGGACGATAGTAATGAGGCGGCGGGGCGTAATAGCGCGGCGACCGAATGTAGTACCCGGAATTGTAGTAACCCGAACCATACGGGTAGTAACCTGGCCCATAGCCGTAAGGGTAACGGTCAACGGTATACACATCGGATCGGTAGTAAGTGCCGCCCTCGTAAGGTGCGCAAGCAGTAGTCAACAGACCCAGCAACACTATCAGCAAAAGTCGTCGTTTCATGGCGGCCTCCCGGACCGCTGGACAGCTCGAACCAGCGACGCTGGTCGGCGCCGAGCAAAATATAGCGATCGGCATAGATTGAGACCACGATAACCCGACTCAGTGCCACCACCGAAATAAATTGCTACAACTTAGAAACATTTCCATTCATCAACGACTTTATTTATTTGCAGGCCACCCACGCCATGGCACCTGCGCTCCCCTAGAATGGTCCACCGGTCAACAGCCAATGGACTTGCTATGCCGCCCCGCTTCACGTCGCTGTCACAGCGCTCACTGCTTCTGACCCTGGTGGTATTGCTGGCCAGCGGATTCGTGCTGACTTCGCTTCTGAGTTACTACGCGTCACGCAGCTCCATCCGCGACAACATCGTCAATACCGAGCTACCGCTGACCAGCGACACGGTGTACTCGGAAATCCAGAAAGACCTGGTGCGGCCAGTGCTCATCTCCTCGATGATGTCCCGCGACACCTTCATGCGCGACTGGGTGATGGCGGGCGAGCGCGACCCGCAGCAGATGACCCGCTACCTGCAGGAGGTCATGAGCCACTACGGTGCCTACACCGCCTTCTTTGTTTCCGACAAGACGCTGACCTACTACCAGGCCAAGGGCGTGCTCAAGCGCGTGAACGCAGGTGAACCGCGCGATGCCTGGTACTTTCGCGTACGGGACATGAAAGCCCCCTACGAGATCAACGTCGACGTGGACATGGCCAACCGCGACGCCCTGACCATCTTCATCAACTACAAGGTGTTCGATTACCAGGACCGCTTCATCGGCGCCGCCGGTGTCGGCCTGACGGTAAATGCCGTGGTCAAGCTCATCGAGGACTACGAGCAGCGCTATCAGCGCCGGGTATATTTCGTCGACCACCGGGGCCGGGTAGTGCTCACCGGTTCCCAGGGCGGCCCACTGGGCGCCCGCAGCGGCCAGGACCTCAAGAGCCTTTCCGGGTTGCAAGCACTGCTGGCGAAGATGCCGGTGCCCGCCACGGGCAGCTACGAGTACACAGCCCAGGGCGCCCAGCATTTTCTCAATGTGCGTTTCATCCCTGAACTGGATTGGTACCTGTTCGTGGACAAGCGTGCAGACAGCGCCATGGGCGACCTGCGCCAGTCGCTTTACCTGAACCTGATGATCTGCCTGCTGGTGACCGCGCTGGTCATGTCACTGCTCAAGCGCGTGATCAACCACTATCAGCAACGCCTGGAACGCCTGGCCACCCGCGACTCGCTCACCGACCTGCCCAACCGCCGCGGCTTCGACCTGCTGGCCAGCCAGGCCATCAGCGAAGCCGAGCGTGACACCCAGCCCCTGGCGGCCCTGTTGCTGGACCTGGACCACTTCAAGCAGCTCAACGACACCCACGGCCACCTGGCCGGAGACGAGGTGCTCAAGGGCTTTGCCCAGGTACTGCGGGACAGCCTGCGCCAGTCCGATATTCTCTGCCGCTGGGGCGGCGAAGAGTTCATAGTTCTGCTGCGCGCTACCAACGGAGAGGATGCCCTGCACATTGCCGAGAAGATTCGTCGGCGCGCGGAAGAAATGGCCTTCCCCTACAACGGCAAATCGCTGAAAATCACCACCAGCGTCGGCATGACGGGCCTGCAGGTGGACGACACCCTGCACAGCCTGCTCAACCGCGCCGACCATGCGCTGTATCGCGCCAAACAGAGCGGACGCAATTGCGTGCGCAGCGAGTTGCCCCAATCCCGCCATGAATGATGTCAGCCTGTGCCCGGCCTGCGGCGCCGCCAATACCTGCAGCCTGGCAGACCCGCGCACCGCCACCCAGCCCTGCTGGTGCTACGGCGTGAGCATCGAGCCCAGTGTGCTGGCCGCCCTGCCCGCGCACCTGCGTGACAAGGCGTGCCTGTGTCCGCGCTGCGCCCAGGTGCTGGACCAACTGCCGCCTGCCGAACCCGCATGCGCCTCGACCGATTCCTGAGCAACCTGCCCCAGCTCAACCGCAAGCAGGTACGCCTGTTGCTGGTGGAACGGCGTGTGCGCGTAGACGGCCAGTTGGTCAGCGACCCGCATCATGAAGTGCGTGAGTTCAGCCAGGTGCAGCTCGATGACCAGGTGTTGCAAGCAGGGCGGCCAGCGCGCTATTTCATGCTGCACAAGCCCATGGGCTGCGTCAGCGCTACCGTCGACCCGCAGCACCCCACCGTCCTGGACCTGCTGCACGAACCGGACAAGGACGACCTGCACCTGGCCGGCCGCCTGGACTACAACACCTCCGGGCTGATGCTCATCACCAACGACGGCCAGTGGTCACGGCGCCTCACACAGCCACAGACCAAGCTGGGAAAGGTCTACTATGTGGAAACCGAGCAAGTCATCGACCAGCGCTACGTCGAGACCTTCGCCCGCGGCATTTATTTTTCTTTCGAAGACCTGACCACCCAGCCTGCCGAATTGATCATATTGGGCCATCGCAGCGCACGGTTGACGATCGTCGAAGGCCGCTACCACCAGGTCAAGCGAATGTTCGGTCACTTCCAAAACAAGGTGTTACGGCTGCATCGTGAGCAAATGGGTCCACTGACCCTTGATCCAGAGCTGTCGCCGGGCCAGTACCGAGCGCTGACCGCTGAAGAGATTCAGCAGATCTAGTCTCGCAACCGCTGGGCAGAACCTGTCTGACAATCTCCCGACGGTACTTGCGCAGCCCTCACATGCCTGCTTGAATCCAATCGTCGGTCCACATGTGACTCGACAGTCACCACCATATTCTAAGAAACCTTTTTGCCTGCCACTGGCGCCTCAACACGGGCCAGGACCGACAAATCGCCCCCCAGAACAACAATACCCGTCGGCCAGATTGCAAGGACCGACACGGGCAAAAAATTCCCAGGCGTTTGCCTACCTGTCACAAACAACGTGCAGAGTTGATTGCGCGAGTACCCGTTTTTTTTGCCAGGAGTCTTACGACATGAGGCCAGAAATCGCTGTGCTGGATATACAGGGTCAGTATCGGGTTTACACGGAGTTCTATCGCGCAGACGGCGCCGAAAAAACCATCATTCTGGTTAACGGGTCGTTGGCTACCACTGCGTCTTTCGCCCAGACAGTGCGCAATCTGCATCCTCAATTCAACGTAGTGCTGTACGACCAGCCCTACGCCGGCAAGTCCAAACCCCACAACCTGCACCAGCGCTCGCTGACCAAGGAAGAGGAAGGCCTGATCCTGGTGGAGTTGATCGACCACTTCAATGCCGAACACGTCATGTCGTTCTCATGGGGCGGCGCCTGCGCCCTGCTGGCGCTGGCCCACCAGCCCAAACGTATCGAGAGGGCTGTGATCAGCTCGTTCTCGCCGGTGCTCAACGACCCCATGCGCGACTACCTGGAACGCGGTGCCCACTACCTGGGCCGCTGTGACCGCCACAAGGTCGGGCACCTGGTCAACGACACCATCGGCAAGCACCTGCCGTCCCTGTTCAAACGTTTCAACTACCGCCACGTCAGCAGCCTGGACGACCACGAATACGCGCAGATGCACTTCCACATCAGCGAAGTGCTCCAGCATGACCTGGGCAACGCACTGCACGCTGCCTCGCGGATCAACGTACCCGTACTGTTCATGAACGGCGAATGGGACGAATACACCACTGCCCACGAAGCGCGGCATTTTGCCAACCACGTGGCACACACCGAGTTCTCCACCATCAAGAGCACCGGGCACTTTCTGGACATGGAGCACAAGGCCGCCTGCCGCGATACCCGTCTTGCCCTGATGGATTTTCTCAAGCCCAACGTGCAGGCCAGCCGCAGCCGCTATCGCCCCTACGACGGCCACCATGCGCTGGCCATCTGACCATCCGCCAGCCGACCGCTGTGCTTGCGCATCCACCCCAGACAAAGGGCAGACAAGGTGCACAACCGCAGCGGCCGGCCGGCAAAACCGGCCGGGCTGCAATTAAGGCTTCAATTGGGCGCCGACTTCTGGTAAAAAGTGAACCGCGTTCAGCGGGTGTCGTATAATGGCATTACTCCAGCTTCCCAAGCTGATAACGAGGGTTCGATTCCCTTCACCCGCTCCACTCCGCTTCCCTGGCAGTCAATCGACTTCCATGCGCCACTGAAAACAAATATTTCCTCCTCTTTTTCAGCTCGGCCACCCCCAAGCCTTTCAACGCAGATGGCCTGTAGCGTTCAGGCATACCATGTGTGGCGCCGACCCGGCCAGGCCCGCTTGCTACACGTCATCGCCAGGCCTTGCCCAGCACAACGCCGTTGAACCCGCACATCCCGGTGCCAGGCCCTCAGCCCTCGGCAAGCACGCGCTGCGACTCCCGCTCCACCACCCATGCCAACGGCAATGTCACCAGCAACACCGCCGCCAGCCCCCCCATCGCCGCGGCGATACCGGTGGCATCTCCCAGGCGTCCGAACACCACCGGCGCCAATGCTCCAGAGCCAATGGTGGCGGTGTAGAACAGCGCGAATGCGTGTTCGCGCTTCTCGGGCCCCGCCAGTTCCGGCACGGCACCGTACAGCACCGAAGAGGTGCCGTTGAGCGCGAGCCCCAGCAGCGGCAGCATGGCCATCAACCCGGCTTGAGGCAGGAAGATCGCCAGCACGATCAATATCGATGTGGTGGACTCGGTCAGCCACACGGTCTTCATCATGCCGATGCGCGCCCCCAGGTACCCGCACAACAGCTTGCCGAAGGCGCCGCCGATGAACAGCAGCATCAGGGCCAGGCCGATGCCGGCGGTGCCGGCGCCTTTGCTCTGCAGTATGAACGGCAGGAAGGTCAGAAAGCCCATGCGCGCGGCACTGTCCAGCGTGCCGGTGCACAGCAGCGCACGCAGGCCCCGTACCGAACCGGGGCCGCGGGCCGCGCCCTTGGTAGGGCGCACCTGGGCGCTGGCTCGGGCAGGTACCAGCCACCACAGCAGCGCGGCGCAGCCCAGCGCCAGCAGACCGATGAGGGTAGCGCTGGCGCGCCAGCTGACCACGGTCAGCAACAGCCCCACCAGCCCGGGAATGAGGGTCTTGCCGATGTCACCGGAGAAGTTGTAGTGCGACAAGGCTTGCTTGACGCCGCCACCGGCCTCATGGGTGTCAGTCACCAGCGAGGACGCCAGCGGATGCTGGGTGCTGGCACCAAGGCCGCCAAGCATCAGCGCCAGCAGCAACATGACCAAGCCATCGGCCTGGCCTGCCAGCAGGTAGGCGAAGCCTGCCAGCACGGTGCCGCCAATCAGCAGGCGTTCACGGCCCCACCGGCGCGCTGCACGGCTGGCAAGCAGCTGGATGGCGGCCATGGTGCCGGAATAGGCACCGCGCAACAGCCCCACCTGGGCCAGGCTCAATGCAAACTGGGCCTGCCATAGCGGCAACAACACGTAGATCAGGTCGGTGAGGCCATCATGAACGGCGTGGGCGGTGCAGGCGGCGACCAAGGCGCGACGCCGGATGGGATCGGCGGTGGGCGGCTGCTCGGAGGGCAAAGGCTGGCTGATCGAGTTCATCTGGGCTCCGGGTGCTCATGGGCTTCAAACACACAGCCCGATAGCCGTTATAGGCGACACCGGCACGGATGAAAAGGTTGCACGCCCCCATGGCATTGTTTTTTTCGCAGCAACGGAAATATCGTCGAACGATCTGGCAGGGCCACGGGTCATTAGCAACAATGACCCAATTGCCATCATGACAGGAGTCGCGCGATGAAGGAGTTGCCTGTGCAACCGGTGCTTCTGGAAAAACTGTACGAGAATCAATTGGCAATCGCCGCCGCCGTCGAAGAGCTGGCCTTGTGGGTGGAGGTTCGCTGGGACGCCGAGGACATTGCTGAAAATGTTCGGAGCGCCTTGGAGACGCTCGATCGCAATGCCGACTTCATCAACCGCGGTATCAACGAACTGCGCAAGGACAGGTCTGACCTGTAACGCAGCGGCTTTAGGTCAAAAGCCGTTGGCCTTAAGGATCTGGTCAACGGTGCGGCTGGCCGGGCGCTGGTAGAACTTCAGCAGTTCGCTGCTACGGTTGGTGAAGATACCGTCGACGCCGGCGCTCATCACCGTGCGGAAATCCTCCGGATCGTCCACGGTGTACACATGCACCAGAAGGCCCTTGGCATGGGCCATCTGGTTCATCCAGGGCTGCACCAGGTCCATGTAGCTTTGATCGCCGCCCTGGGTGAGCGCCGCCGAGGGGCCGGTGCCCACTGCACCGTTGGCCTTGGCGAAATCCAGCCAGCGCTCGAACTCGGCACGGTCACGGGGTTGCTGACGGGCGTAGTAAGCCGCCTTGGTCTCACCGCTGGCGGGGTCGTAGGCGCCCTTGACCTTCGGCACGATGCTGCCCTCCCCCACCCAGAGCAGCAAGACCTTCGGCACCTTGGGCATGAACTGGTTGAGCAGCGTCAGGCTGCCCTTCTCGAAGGTCTGCAATACCACGCGGTGACCCGGTGCCACTTGGCCGTCCGCCTTCAGCCAGCCGCGCTGCACCAGCTTGGCCTTGAGGTCCTGCTCGATGCCGGGAAACAGCAGCGGCGCCTTTGTCTCGATGTACAACCCCGGGCGATAAGCCGGGTCCTGGTCGGCGATGTCGATGATGTCGTCCAGGGTCAGAATCTTCAGGCCTGCGTAGCTGGCCCGGGCCCGCCCAGGGTTGGCCTGGTTGTACCAACTGCCTGCGTCGAGGGTTTTCAGTTGCGCCAAGGTGAACTGGCTGACTGGCTGGTCCTTCTGCTGCGGGAACTGGCTGGCAATGTTGGTGGTACGCCCCAGGTTGGTGTCGTGCAGGGCGATCAGTTGCCCGTCACGGGTGCGCTGCAGGTCCATTTCCAGATAGTCAGCGCCCAGGTCCCTGGCCAGCAGGTAGGAAGCCCGAGTCGATTCTGGTGCATCGAACGAAGCGCCGCGGTGGGCGATAACCGCGGGCCAGGGGATATCGGCGGCCTTGGCCAAGGCCTGGCCCTCGGCACCCTTGGCGTGGGCCAGGCCGATGCAGCTGCACAGCAGCGCAGCGATGAGGGAACGTGCCAGCATGGTTGCTCCTTGCAGCCCCCGGGGGGCATTCGAACGAAAGACCAGCATAGTCGGTCATGAAGATGACAAGACGGTTTCCCGTGGTACAGTCGCGCCCTGTAACCAACCCCGAGCAAGACACCTTTCATGGAACTCGACGCATTCGACGCCAGCCTGGGCCAGTGGCCACAGCTGCCCTTTCACTGCACCGGCCTGCTGCTGGGCAACGGCGCCAGCCGGGCCGTGTGGCGCAACTTCGCCTATGACTCGCTGTTCGAGCGAGCGCAGAAAGTGCGCAACAAACCCTTGGGCCAGACCGACCTGGCGTTGTTCAAGTCCATGGCCACCGAGAACTTCGAGCAGGTGCTCAGTGCCCTCAACACCACCACGCGGGTCAACGCCGCGCTGGCCATCAGCGCTTCGGCGCCGCTGAACCGCTACTACGCGATAAAGGAAGCGCTGATTCACGCCATGCGCAGTGCGCATATACCGTTTCGCCTGTTACCGGCCGCCACTTCCCAGAGCATCGCCGACCACCTGCGCCAGTACGCCACGGTGTATTCGAGCAATTACGACCTGTTGCTCAGTTGGGCCATGGAGCAGTCGCCCGACGGCTTCGATGACCTGTTCGACGTGGACCAAGGCTTCGATGTGCGCCGCACTCGCAGCACCGCCACCCGGGTACTGCACCTGCACGGCGGCCTGCACCTGATTCGCCAGGCCGATGGCACGACGCGCAAGCGCAATGCCGTGGGCAGCGCCCTGCTCGATGGCTTCGCCATCAACCAGCCGGGCGAAGTACCACTGTTCGTCAACGAGGGCCGCCGCGAGGACAAGTTGCGCGCCATTCGCCAGTCCGATTACCTCAGCTGGTGCCACGGCCAACTGGCCAGCCACCAGGGCCCGCTCTGCCTGTTCGGCCACAGCCTGGGCGAACAGGACCGCTACCTGCTGGAGGCCATCGCGCAGGCCGGGGTCACGCAACTGGCCGTGTCGGTCTTCCCGCTCAGCGACGCCTGGGTGGCCAGCCAGAAGCACTACTTCACCCGCCTGTTCCCCGGGCTTGAGCTGCATTTCTTCGACGCCACCAGCCATCCGCTGGGCGCGCCGAACTTCAACGTGCCCGTGCCCAAGCCGTTGGTAAAGCGCAAGCGCTAGACCCCTGGCCGACCGGCACGCCTGGACGAGGACGGCAAAATAGACCCGTCCTACCAGGCTGTCGGAATCGTCTGATTCAGATCAGCCCGTCGGCCTTCAGCAGGGTTTCCAGGCAGTGTTCCTGGATGGCATAGAACGCCTTGAGCGCCTCGATCTTTTCCAGCAGCGCTCGCGGGTCCTGAGGCTCGGCGCGCTTGACCGCCAGAATCATCTTGTTCTTGTTCGTGTGCTCCAGGGAAATGAACTCGAACACCTTGGTGTCGTAGCCACAGGCTTCCAGGTACAGCGCGCGCAAGCTGTCGGTCACCATCTCGGCCTGCTGGCCCAGGTGCAGCCCATACTGCAGCATCGGCTTGAGCAGCCCCGGGCTCTGGATTTGCAAACGGATCTGCTTATGGCAGCACGGCGAGCACATGATGATCGCCGCGCCCGTGCGAATACCGGTATGAATGGCGTAATCGGTGGCGATATCGCAGGCGTGCAGGGCAATCATCACGTCAATGGCGCTGGGCACCACGGTGCGCACATCGCCATGTTGGAACACCAGCCCCGGGTGCTCCAGGCGCGCGGCCGCGGTGTTGCACAAGGTGACCATGTCCTCGCGCAACTCCACGCCGGTGACCTGCGCCTCACGGGCCAGGGTGTTGCGCAGGTAATCGTGGATGGCGAAGGTCAGGTAGCCCTTGCCCGAACCGAAGTCGGCCACGCGCACAGCCTGGCCAGCGGCAATGGGGGCACCACTGAAAGCGTGGGAAAACACCTCGATGAATTTGTTGATCTGCTTCCACTTGCGCGACATGGCCGGGATCAGCTCGTGCTGCTTGTTGGTCACGCCCAGGTCCACCAGGAACGGCCGGGTCAACTCCAGGTAGCGCTTCTTCTCGCGGTCATGTTCAGCCGAGGCGGCCTGGCGCGGCTGCTGTGCGGCGTTGCGGTGCAGCATGGCCTTGTTCTTCTTGCTGAACTCCAGCTGCACCTCGTCGGTGAGGGTCAGCAGGTGCGCGTTCTTGAAGCTTTCGGGCAGCAGGTCGGCGATGGCAGCCAGGGCTTCGGCCAGCGCCAGGTTCTTGGTGATGTCACGGGTCTGGTAGCGGTACACGAAGCTCAGGCATGGCTGTTCCTTGACCACCACCGGCTTGATGATCACCCGCTGCAGTTGCGGTTCTTCACCGACGTGGCGGGCCAGCACCAGTTTGACCAGGGCGTTCTGCGCCAGGCTGGTACCCAGCAGTTCAAGGAAGGTGGCGCGTGGGTCGGACCCACGGGTGGCGGCAGTGGCAGACATGGAACAAAAGCCTCGGGCATGCACGCGCACGCCAGGAAAAAAGGAAGTGCGCGCATTTTACGGGGCTTGGGCCGCCAGGGCACAGGGTTATTTCAGGTTATCGAGCTGGCCACGCGTCACAGCGAGGCGACGCCATCGCGTCTTCCATCAGGGTCATGTCCACCCAGGCGGGCAACAGGCGTGAAGAGGACAACTCCATCCGGTTCCGGGCGCGGCCCTTGCGCAATAAAGTCGATACATGGTCACGTACGGTGAAAGTACTGATACACATCAACTCGGCAATCTCCTTATTGGTGCGGCCAGACAGCAAGAGGTCCAGTACCTCCTTCTCTCGGGGGGTCAAATGCATGGTCTCGTACCTGCGCAACAGTGCGTGTGCGCCGGGGTGCAGGCACCACGACGAGCCCACACGGTAAATAAGCACACTGCGAAAAACAACCATTGGAAACAATTGAAGACTGGCCGAGGAGAAAACGGCTATTGACTACCAAAAATACAGGAACACACTTACAACAACGTAAGAAAACACCCACCACTTCCTACTCCTTCAACTGTAGGACGGTAAGTTAATTCGCACTTTAATAAGCAGTAACATCAAACTTCTCCTACGATGATTCTGCCGTTGCACAGGACTGGCAGCACCGCCCCAAAGCCCTCGCCAGCAAAACAATGGTGGATTGCCGCTGCCCGATGGGCTAAAAGAGGCGCGCACATTACAAAAATAGTCGTTCCACCTTACTTAGGCTGGCCTGTTCCCCCGCGAACCGTTGCACGCCATACGAGAGCAATTCATGAAGAAGCTGTGTTTGCTGGGCCTGTTTGCAAGCCTGGCCTTTCAACCGGTGATGGCTGCTACTGCGCCCTCCCCGCTCAAGACCAAGGAAGCCTTCATCGACCACCTGATGAAGCAGATGACGCTGGACGAGAAGATCGGCCAACTGCGGCTGATCTCCATCGGCCCGGAAATGACCCACGAGCAGATCCGCGACGAGATCGCCGCCGGGCACATCGGCGGCACCTTCAACTCGGTGACGCGTGCCGAGAACCGGCCCATGCAGGACGCCGCCATGCAGCGCAGCCGGCTGAAGATCCCCATGTTCTTCGCCTATGACGTGATCCATGGTCACCGCACCATATTCCCCATCAGCCTGGCCCTGGCCTCCAGCTGGGACATGAACGCCATTGCCCTGTCGGCGCGTACCGCGGCAGCCGAGGCCGCGGCCGACGGCATCGACATGACCTATGGCCCGATGGTGGACATCGCCCGCGACCCACGCTGGGGCCGCACCAGCGAAGGCTTCGGTGAAGATACCTACCTGGTGTCGCGCATCGCCAAGGTAATGGTCAAGGGCTACCAGGGTGCCAATGTCGCCGCCCCGGACAGCCTGATGGCCGCGGTCAAGCATTTCGCCCTGTACGGCGGTGTGGAGGGCGGCCGGGACTACAACACCGTGGACATGAGCCCCACGCGCATGTACCAGGATTACCTGCCGCCCTACCGCGCCGCGATCGATGCCGGTGCCGGGGGCGTGATGGTTGCGCTGAACTCCATCAATGGCGTGCCCGCCACCTCCAACACCTGGCTGATGCAGGACCTGCTGCGCAAGGACTGGGGCTTCAAGGGCGTGACCATCAGCGACCACGGCGCCATCCATGAATTGATCAAGCACGGCGTGGCCCGCGATGACCGCGACGCCGCACGCCTGGCGATCAAGGCCGGCATCGACATGAGCATGAACGACCAGGTGTATGGCAAGGAACTGCCGGGGCTGCTCAAGTCCGGGGAAGTCTCCCAGGCCGACATCGACAACGCCGTGCGCGAGGTGCTGGGCACCAAGTACGACCTGGGCCTGTTCCAGGACCCCTACCGCAGGATTGGCAAAGCCGTCGATGACCCGGCCGACACTTATGCCGACAGCCGCCTGCACCGCCAGGCCGCCCGCGAGGTGGCCCGCACCAGCATGGTCCTGCTGGAAAACCGCAACCAGACCTTGCCACTGAAAAAGCAGGGCACCATCGCCCTGGTCGGCCCCCTGGCCGACGCACCCATCGACATGATGGGCAGTTGGTCGGCGGCCGGCCGCCCCGAGCAATCCATCACCCTGCTGCAAGGGCTGAAGAATGCCGTGGGCGACCAGGCCAAGGTGCTCTATGCCAAGGGCGCCAACGTCACCAACAACAAGGACGCCATCGAGTTCCTCAACCGCATTATCTTCGACCGCGAGGAAGTGCACATCGATCAGCGGCCACCCGAGCAGATGATCGCCGAGGCGGTGAAGGCCGCCGAGCAGGCCGACGTGGTGATTGCCGCGGTGGGCGAGGCACGGGGCATGTCCCATGAGTCCGCCAGCCGTACCACATTGGCGCTGCCGGAAACCCAGAAGGCGCTGATCAAGGCCCTCAAGGCCACCGGCAAGCCCCTGGTGCTGGTATTGATGAACGGGCGGCCATTGTCGCTGGTGCAGGAACAGCAACAGGCCGATGCCATGCTGGAAACCTGGTTCGCCGGCACCGAGGGCGGCAACGCCATCGCCGACGTGCTGTTTGGCGACTACAACCCATCGGGCAAATTGCCGGTGAGCTTCCCGCGCTCGGTGGGGCAGATCCCGGTGTACTACAACCACCTGACCATTGGCCGGCCGTTCACCCCCGGGCAGCCAGGCAACTACACCTCGCAGTATTTCGATGAGGAGACCGGCCCGCTGTACAACTTCGGTTACGGCTTGAGCTATACCGATTTCAGCCTGTCGGACGTCAGCCTTTCCAGCGCCACCCTTAAACGGGGCGGTACCGTGGAAGCCAGCGTGACCGTGAAGAACACCGGCAAGGTCGCCGGGGCCACCGTAGTGCAGTTGTACGTGCACGATGTAGTGGCGTCGATGGCGCGGCCGGTCAAGGAGTTGAAAAACTTCGAGAAGGTCACGCTGCAGCCGGGTGAAGCGAAAGTCGTGAAGTTCAGCCTCAGCGAAGATGGCCTCAAGTTCTACAACCCGCAGCTCAAGTATGCCGCCGAGCCGGGTGAGTTTCAGGTACAGATCGGCCTGGATTCGCAGAACGTCAAACAGCAGAGTTTTACCCTGCTCTAGGCTGCATGAACCCATGAGGCCGCTGCAACCGATATGGGAGCTGGCTTGCCAGCTCCCACAACAAGGCGGTCGCTACGGCGCAGTTCCGGCAGGCGAGCTTCTGCCCTTGGAAGGAAGTGCGGGCACCTTCGAAAAACGTTATTACCAAAGATGTGCAAGCCGGCCTGCCAAGCATCCGCCATGCTATGGTTCTGCCCCCCCGCAGCCAACCGCCGATGCCCATGCGCCTTTCAGTCCGCGCCCTGCGCCTGCCCTTGATTACCCTGCTGATCACCGCTGGCACCCTGGCCTCGGCCGCGTGGGCAGTGCGCCATGCGCAACGCGTGGCCCTGCTCGATGAGGCCGCACGCGCCCATCAGCAACTGGGCCTGTACGCCAACTCGTTGCACACCCTGATCGAACGCTACCGCAGCCTGCCCGTGGTGCTGGCCCTGGACCCGCAACTGATCGATGCCCTCAAGGGTCCCGTCAATGCGACCACCCGCGACACCCTCAACCGAAAGCTGCAACAGATCAACACCGTCGCCCAGTCCTCCACCCTCGAACTGCTGGACCGCGACGGTCTGGCCGTCGCCGCCAGCAACTGGCAACTGCCCACCAGTTACGTGGGCCAGAATTACGGTTTCCGCCCCTATTTTCTGCAAACCCGGCGCCAAGGCAGCGGGCGCTTCTACGCCGTGGGCGTGACCAGTGGCGTGCCTGGCTACTTCCTGTCCAGCGCAGTCAGGGACGAGACGGGTAACTTTCTCGGCGCCATGGTAGTGAAACTGGAATTCCCCGAACTGGAGCGCGAATGGCGCCAGGGCGATGACACCCTGCTGGTCAGCGATGCCCGCGGTATCGTGTTCATCGCCAACCAGCCCGGGTGGCGCTACCGTCAGCTCAGGGCCTTGAGCGACGCGGACCGCAGTGAACTGGGCAGCACCCGCCAGTATGACCGCCAGCCCCTGACACCCCTGGCGGCGCAGGCCCTGGAACAGTTCGATGACAACAGCCAGTTGGCCCTGGTGGACGGCCCTGGCGGTTCCGCCGAGTACCTGTGGCAGTCGCTGCCACTGGCCAGCGAAGGCTGGACCCTGCACCTGCTGCGCCGCCCGCTGCTGGCCAGCGAAGACGCCCGCAACGCCGCCCTGGCCGCCGCGGGCGCTTGGCTGAGCCTGGTGTTCCTGAGCCTGTTTCTGTACCAGCGCTGGCGCCTGGGGCGCATGCGCCAGCGCAGCCGCGAAGAACTCGAAGCCCTGGTGCACGTGCGCACCCGCGACCTGCGCACCGCCCAGGATGGCCTGGTACAGGCAGCCAAACTGGCAGCGCTGGGGCAGATGTCGGCGGCCATGGCCCATGAAATCAACCAACCGCTGACCGCCCAGCGCATGCAATTGGCCACCCTGCGCCTGCTGCTGGACCACGGCCGCGTCGACGACGCTTACCAGGCCTTGGCGCCGCTGGAACAGATGCTCACGCGAATGGCAGCGCTCACCGGGCACCTGAAGACGTTCGCGCGCAAGAGCCCGGCAGGCCTGCGCGAACCGCTGGACCTGGCCGACGTGGTCGACCAGGCGCTGCAGTTGCTTGAGCCGCGCATACGCCAGGAGCGGGTCTGCACCACCCTGCACCTGACCCGGCCGGCCTGCGTGCGCGGCGACGCGATCCGCCTTGAACAGGTCTTGATCAACTTGCTGGGCAATGCCCTGGATGCCATGCGCAACACACCCTTGCGCGAGCTGAACGTATGCCTGGACCGCGACCCTGGCGGTTGGCGCCTGTCAGTGGCAGACACCGGCGGCGGCATTGCCCCGGAACACTTGAACACCGTGTTCGACCCGTTCTTCACCACCAAACCCGTGGGTGAAGGCCTGGGGCTGGGGCTGGCGGTGTCCTGTGCGATCATTCACGAAAGCGGTGGCCAACTGACTGCCGCGAACCAGGGCAACGGCGCGATCCTGACCGTGGTACTGCCCGCCGAGGCGCCACTGCCATGCTGAACCCAGCCGTGGAGCAGGTGATCATCATCGATGATGAAGCCAGCATCCGTGACGCCATGTGCCAATGGCTGAGCCTGTCGGGGTTTCAGGTGACGGCCTTTGGCCGGGCCGAAGATTGCCTTGCGAACCTGGCCGCGGATTTTCCGGGTGTGCTGCTGAGCGACGTGCGCATGCCGGGCATCGATGGCCTGCAATTGCTGGCGCAGATACAGGCCCGCGACCACCAGCTGCCGCTGATCCTGCTGACCGGCCACGGTGACGTGCCCATGGCCGTGCAGGCCATGCAAGGCGGCGCTTATGACTTTCTGGAGAAGCCCTTCAGCCCTGAAGCGCTGCTGAGCAGCCTGCGCCGCGCCCTGGACAAACGCGCCCTGGTCCTGGAAAACCGCCGGTTGCAGGCCCGCGCCAGCCACCAGGACCGCTTGCAGGCTGACCTTCTGGGCACCTCCCCCGGAATGCGGCAACTGCGCCGGCAAATCCTCGACCTGGCCGGGCTACCGGTGAACGTACTGGTACGCGGTGACACCGGCAGCGGCAAAGAGCGTGTAGCGCGCTGCCTGCACGACTGCGGGCCGCGGGCCGACAAGCCGTTCGTCGCCCTCAACTGCGCCGCCATACCCGAGGCTTTGTTCGAGGCAGAATTGTTCGGCCACGAAAGCGGGGCCTTCACCGGCGCACAGGGCCGGCGCGTCGGCAAGCTGGAATATGCCAACGGCGGCACGCTGTTTCTCGACGAGGTGGAAAGCCTGCCCCTGGCCCAGCAGGCCAAGCTGTTACGGGTCATCCAGGAGCAGACGCTGGAGCGCCTGGGTTCCAACCAGAGCATTGCCATTGATGTGCGCATCATCGCGGCCACCAAGCCGGACCTGCTGGAAGAGGCGCGCGCCGGGCGATTTCGGGAAGACCTGGCGTACCGCCTCAATGTCGCCGAGTTGAAACTGGCGCCCCTGCGCGAGCGTCGCGAAGACATTCCCCAGCTGTTCGAGCATTTCGCCCAGCACAGCGCCCGGCGCGTGGGCCGTGAACCCCTACCGCTCAGCGCCGCCCGCCTGGGCCAGCTATTGAGCCACGACTGGCCGGGTAACGTGCGCGAACTGGCCAACGCCGCCGAGCGCCATGCCCTGGGCCTGGAAGCGCCGGCCCTTGAACCCGCCGATAGCCTGAGCGGCTCCCTGGCGGCCCAGCAGGAAGCATTCGAAGCCCAGTGCCTGCGGGCGGCCCTGCGCCGGCACAAGGGCGATATCAAGGCAGTCATGGCCGACCTGCAACTGCCGCGCCGCACGCTCAACGAAAAAATGCAGCGCCACGGCCTGCTGCGTGACGCCTTCCTCCCCGACCTGTAGCGGCAAAATTCCGCTTACGGCCGACAGCCCAATAGGCGGAAACCCGCTCACCATAAACGCGCAACCCTTCTGTTTCGGGCTCAGCTGCCTTGGCACGCCCCCTGCAATACCCCTTCCCAAGGCACGCTGTTCGCTGCCGCACAACAAGAACCAGAAGGACTCACTATGCAAGCCTCCCCAACCCTCCCGGGGGCCGAAACCACGGCCGCCCCGAAAACCACCGCCAACCGCCTCAAGTCGATCTTCAGTGGCTCGGTAGGCAACATGGTGGAATGGTACGACTGGTACGTGTACGCCGCGTTCTCCCTGTACTTCGCCCAGGTGTTCTTTCCCAAGGACGACCTCACTGCGCAATTGCTCAACACCGCGGCCATCTTTGCCGTGGGCTTTCTGATGCGCCCCATCGGCGGCTGGCTGATGGGCCTGTACGCCGACCGCAAGGGCCGCAAGGCGGCGCTGATGGCCTCGGTGCTGCTGATGTGCTTCGGCTCGCTGGTCATTGCCCTTACCCCCAGCTATGAAACCATTGGCGTCGGCGCGCCCATTCTGCTGGTGATCGCACGGCTGATGCAGGGCCTGTCGGTAGGCGGCGAATATGGCACCTCGGCCACCTATCTGAGCGAGATGGCCACCAAGGAACGCCGCGGTTTCTTTTCCAGTTTTCAGTACGTGACGCTGATCTCCGGGCAACTCATCGCCCTGGCCGTGCTGATCGTGCTGCAGCAGACCCTCACCGAGGAACAACTGCTGGCCTGGGGCTGGCGCGTGCCGTTCGTGATCGGTGCCCTGTGCGCGGTAGTGGCCCTGTGGCTGCGCCGGGGCATGGAGGAAACCGCCTCGTTCACCCAGAAGAAGGACAAGCCCCAGGAAAGCCTGATGCGCACCCTGATGCGCCACCCCAAGGAACTGCTGACCGTGGTTGGCCTGACGATGGGCGGTACGCTGGCGTTCTACACCTACACCACCTACATGCAGAAATACCTGGTCAATACCGTAGGCATGAGCAAGGCCGACTCGACCATGATCTCGGCAGCCACGCTGTTCCTGTTCATGTGCTTGCAACCGGTGATCGGCGCCTTGTCGGACAAGATCGGCCGGCGGCCCATCCTGATCGCCTTCGGCGTTCTGGGGACGCTGTTCACGGTACCGATCCTGACGACCCTGCACACCATTGAAACCTGGTGGGGCGCGTTCTTCCTGATCATGGCGGCGCTGATCATCGTCAGTGGCTACACCTCGATCAACGCGGTAGTGAAGGCCGAACTGTTTCCCACCGAGATCCGCGCCCTGGGCGTCGGCCTGCCCTATGCGCTGACCGTATCGATCTTCGGTGGCACCGCCGAGTTCATCGCGCTGTGGTTCAAGAGCATTGGCATGGAGAGCGGCTACTACTGGTACGTGACGGCCTGTATCGCCTGCTCGCTGCTGGTGTACGTGTTCATGAAGGACACCCGCAAGCACTCGCGCATCGAGACTGACTGAGCCGTCCGGGCGGTGCATCAGGCAGGACGCGGCCTTGCCAGCAGGGTTTTCAGCGCTGCACACTGAGGACTCTGCTTTCCACCGCCAGGATCGTGCAATGCCCGATGACATTCATTTCTACGAACCGTCCCAGGGCCATGGCCTGCCCCATGACCCTTTCAACGCCATCGTCGGCCCCCGCCCTATTGGCTGGATCTCCTCCCACGATGAACAAGGCCGCCTGAACCTCGCGCCCTACAGCTTCTTCAACGCCTTCAACTACGTCCCGCCGATCATCGGGTTCTCCAGTGTGGGCCGCAAGGACAGCCTCAACAACATCGAGAAGACCGGGGAGTTCGCCTGGAACCTGGCCACCCGCCCGCTGGCCGAGCAAATGAACCAGAGCTGCGCCGCCGTAGCGCCCGAAGTCGATGAGTTCGTCCTCAGCGGCCTGACCCCCGTGGCTTCGCGGGTGATCGCCGTGCCACGGGTACAGGAAAGCCCGGTGTCCTTCGAATGCAAGGTCACACAGATCATCCAGCTGCAAAGGGCTGATAAGCAAGTGGTGCCCAGCTGGCTGATACTGGGCGAGGTGGTGGCCGTGCACATCGCCAAGGGCCTACTCAAGGACGGCATATACGATACCGCTGCCGCCCAGCCGATCCTGCGCGGCGGCGGCCCGGCCGACTATTTCGAAATCGGCCCCGAGGCCCTGTTCAAGATATTCCGCCCCCGATAGCGGCTCACCAGACCAGCTCACCGTCGCCGTCTACCGCTACCAGCCGGGCAAGCTCGTGGCAGGCGGCTTGGTCGGCGCTGAGCGCGGTCTTGAACGTGGTGTCAGGCAACACCTTGTGAAAACGCGGCGCGCCCGCGGCGCCCAGTGCCTTGACGGCAATGGCCGCACGGTAGCTGCCTTCACCCGGTACCGCGGCCGAAACGGCCTCGAAATGTTCGAATTCCCTGCGTGCCATCGTCACTTGCCCCAGCGGTTGATCAAAGCCGAGCATTCTAGCCTTTCAACTGGCCAGCTTGTGCAAAGAACAGCGGCGCGGTTGCACGTCGCTGAACGTGTGGAACTCCAGGCTGGTGACGAGCAGGTCGTTGACCAGGGCATCGAACACCTGCATCACCGGTGAATTGAACCAGGCGGCCATGGCCTGCTGGCTGGCCCAGAAGCCGCTGACCAGCCACAGGTCTTCGTCACACTGGGAATGCTGCAAGGCAAAATGCAGGCAACCCGGCGTGTGCCGGGAAGGCTCCAGCAAGCGCTCGAGGCGCTGGCCCAGTTGCGCGGAATGCCCGGCCCGGGCGCGAATGAAAGCACTGTGGCTGACCGTGGTGGATAAAGACATGGATGCTTCTCCGTAGTCGACTGAAACGGGTGGTACGGCAACAGAGAGTAAGGGGTGGTAACAACCGGGAGGTAGTCGATTCCTGCGCCCGGCTTGCCCGATCCTGCAGCGGCGTCTGTCCGTGGGCGCCACGCTGGCAACTTCCTGTAGAAACAAGCAGCAACATGAATCCCCGGCAAGCAAGGGACCGTCCGGACAACCATGCAGGATCAGGCAAGCATTCGACAGGATTGGACTGGCCCATTCCCTTGCACAAAACTATTCTCAGCGCACTTGCCCCCCGAGGCCTTCCCATGACCGATTTCGAGCGTCTTCACGCCCAGCTGGACCCTTTCATGGAAAGCCAGCGGGCAACCCTGGCCGAACTGATCAGCCGCCATACCGGTGGTAATGGCACGTTCGAATCCAAGGTGCCCGCGCTGTTTCTCAGCAACCATGACCAGTGCAGCCAGTCGCTCCCCACCATGGTGCGCCCGGCCCTGTGCATCCTGGCCAACGGCAGCAAGCGTATCCGCCTGGGCGACGAGGACTACCTCTACGATCCACTGAACTACATGGTGGTGTCGGTGGCCATGCCGCTGAGCGGCGCCATCCTCGAAGCCAGCCCCGCCAGCCCGTGCCTGTCGCTGCGGCTGGACATCGACCCCGCGGAGATCAACGCCCTGATCGCCGCCGCCGGGCCTCTGGGTGTGCCGGCGCGTCCCACCGAGCGCGGCGTGTACGTGGAGCAACTGGACCCGTCGCTGCTGGACGCCGTGGTGCGCCTGGTGCGTTTGCTGGACACGCCCAAGGACATTGCCATGCTGGCGCCCCTGGTACGCCGGGAAATTCTCTACCGCCTGCTGCGCAGCCCCCAGGGCCATCGGCTGTACGAGATCGCCGTGGGCAACAGCCAGATGCACCGGGTCAGCCAGGCCATCGAATGGCTCAATGGCCATTTCGACCACCCCCTGCGCATGGAAGACCTGGCGCGCGAGGTCAACCTCAGCGTGTCGACCCTGCACCACCGCTTCAAGGCCATGACGTCCATGAGCCCCTTGCAGTACCAGAAGCAGTTGCGCCTGCAGGAGGCCCGACGGCTGATGCTCAGCGATGGCCTGGACGCTTGCGCCGCTGGGTACCGGGTGGGGTATGAAAGCGCTTCGCAGTTCAGCCGCGAGTACAGCCGGCTGTTCGGCGAGCCGCCCGGGCGAGACCTGCAGCGCTTGCGCCTGAGTGTGTGACGCCCTGAGGGGCCGTGGGGGCCAGGCTCTCTACGAAATGCATCCCAACTCGGCCATGCTGCGTTGAAAACAGGCTCGGAATGCTCATTTACAATACGTAAACTCCGCTTCCTCGCGTGTTTTCGCCTTGCCTGGCCTTCGCTGGAATACATTTCATACAGACCCTAGGCGCCCCTCACCACATGCTTGATCTCCTGGAACGCCTGCAAGCCCCACGGCCCCAGTTCACGCCCCAGGCTGCTCTGTTTGTAACCGCCCCACGCGGCCTGCGGGAAAATCACTTGCGGCGCGTTGATCCAGACCAGCCCGGCCTGCAAGGCGTTGGCCACCTGCTCGGCACGCGCCACGTCGGCACTGACCACACTGGCCACCAGGCCGAAATCACTGTCGTTGGCCCGCTCGATGGCCTCGGCCTCATCATGGAAGCGGCGCACACAGAGCACTGGCCCGAAAATTTCTTCGTTCCACAGGGCACTCTCCAGAGGCACATCGGTGAACACCGTGGGCGCCACGAAAAAGCCGACCGGCAGTGCCGCCGGCCGGCCGCCACCGGTCACTAGTGTCGCACCCGCCTGGATGCCAGCCTGAATATGCCCCAGCACCCGCTGGTACTGCGTGCGGTTGACCAGCGCGCCCATTTCGGTACCCGGTTCGAACGGGTCACCCTGAACGATGGCTTCGGCACGCGCCTTCAGGCGTTGCAGGAACGGTGCGTACAGCGCATCGGCTACCAATACCCTGCTGGTGGCCGAGCACATCTGGCCGGCATTGAAATACCCACCGCCGCTGGCCAGTTCCACCGCCAGGTCGAGATCGGCGTCTTCCAGCACCAGCAGCGCCGACTTGCCGCCCAGTTCCAGGCTCACGCCCTTGACGGTTTCGGCGGCGCGCTGCATCACCTGAACGCCCACGGCATTGCTGCCGGTGAAGGAAAGCTTGGCGATGGCGCGGTGAGCGGCCATGGGCGCGCCCACTGCCAGGCCGGTGCCACATACCAGGTTGAACACCCCGGCTGGCAGGCCGCTTTCGGCGACGATAGCGGCCAGCTCAAGCTCGGCCAGCGGCGTCACTTCCGAGGGTTTGAGCACTACGCAGCAACCGGCTGCCAACGCCGGGGCCAGCTTCCAGGCGGTGGTCACCATGGGGAAATTCCACGGCACGATCAGCCCTACCACGCCACAGGGTTCGCGGCGTACGCGAGCGGTGAATTCATCCGTGGGCAGCGGCACATCAAGGTCGCGGTTGGCGTCCAGCTCATCTGCCAGGCTGGCGTAATAGTTGAACGTGGCAATCACGTCATCGACATCAATGCCCGCTTCGAACAGCGGCTTGCCATTGTTGCTCGCCTGCAACTGCATCAGGCGCTCGCGCCGGGCCTCGACGCCGTCCGCGATGGCACGCAGGCAGGCCGCGCGTGCGCGGGAGGGTGTCCGCGACCAGCCGGCGAAGGCGCGCTGGGCAGCGGCCACCGCCAAGTCAACGGCACCACCGTCGGCGCCGTCCACGTGCGCCAGCACCTGCTCGTTCGCCGGGTTGATCACTGTCAGCGTGTCAGGACCGTGGTGCCATTGGCCATCGATGTAGAGCCCGGGCAGGGTGTGGGGAAACTTCAGCATGGGTGGCACTCGCTCATCCAGGTGGCTTGGTCGATTTCGATCAGGGTGGGCAGCGCCCGCAGCGCCGCAGCCTGCGCGGCCTCGCGCAGGCGCCCGACGGTGTTGGCGGCTTCGGCGTGGCAGCCCATGGCCCGGGCAATGGCGATGAAGTCCGGGGTGTGGATATCGACCCCCACGGGGGTAATGGCACGGTTGACCATGTACTTCTTGATCTCCTCGTAGCCCTGGTTATTCCACAGCAGCACGATCACCGGAATGCCTGCCTCCACTGCGCTGGCCAGTTCCGGCAGGGTGAATTGCAGGCCACCATCGCCAATCAGGCACACCACCGGTGGCCGTTCGCTGGCGGCCGCGCCACCGCCCAGCCAGGCGCCCATGGCCGCGGGCAACGCATAACCCAGGGTGCCGTAGCCAGTGCTGGCGTTGAACCAGCGGCGCGGTTGGTCCATGTCCAGGGTCAGGTTGCCGGTGTACACCGGCTGGGTCGAATCGCCCACCAGCACGACGCCGGGCAGCGCCTGGCGCAACGTATCCAGCATCAGCGTCTGGGCGCGGGTGGGGGCGTCCCATTCGGCCTCGAGCTGGCGGCGCAACAAGCTGACCCGCACGGCGCCCCACTGCACATCGCGCGCCGGGGCCGTTTGCTGCTCAAGCGCGGCCAGCAATGCCTGCGCGGCGCTATCAGCGTCGGCCACCAGGGCGACGGTGGGGAGGAAATTGCGCACGGTCTGGTCGGGGTCGATGTCGACCCGCAGCAGGCTGCCGGGAATGCGCAAAAGGCCCTTGAAGGTGATGTCGTAGTCGGTTTCCGCCAACTCGGTGCCGATCGCCAGCACCACGTCCGCGGCCTCGATAAGCGCACGGGTGGCGTCCAGGGCCTGGGTGGAACCGATCAAAAGCGGGTGCGCCGCCGGCAACAGCCCTTTGGCATTGATGGTCAAGGCCACGGGGGCCTGCAAATGCTCGGCCAGGCGGGCCAAGGCCGCGGCAGCGCCGATGGCACCGCCACCCGCAAGGATCAATGGCCGGCGCGCGGCCCGCAACTGTTCGGCCATCTGCGCCACCGCCGCCGGCGCGGCACCGGCGCGCTGGACACGCACCGGCGCGCTGCCCAGCAAGGCATCGGCGTCTTCTACCAGCACGTCCAGGGGAATTTCGATGTGTACCGGCCGTGGCCGGGCACCATCGAACACGGCGAAGGCGCGCGCCAGCACGGCCGGCAGGTCGGCGGCGCTCATCAAGGTATGGGAAAACGCACACACACCCGCTACCAGGGCACTCTGGTTCGGCAGCTCGTGCAGCTTGCCGCGCCCGCCCCCCAATTGGTTGCGCGATTGCACGCTGGAAATCACCAGCATGGGAATAGAGTCGGCGTAGGCCTGCCCCATGGCGGTGGTGATGTTGGTCATGCCCGGCCCGGTGATGATGAAACACACCCCAGGCTTGCCGCGGGTACGCGCATAGCCGTCGGCCATGAACCCCGCCCCCTGCTCATGCCGCGGGGTCACGTGGCGCAAGGGGGAATCGGCCAGGCCGCGATACAGCTCCACGGTATGAACACCGGGAATGCCAAATACCTGTTCCACCCCATAACCTTCAAGGAGTTTGACCAACACTTCGCCACACGTCGCCATTGCCCTACCGCCTGCTGAATATTCTGTAAACAGGGGCCATTTCACCGGTTCGGCGCTGGTCGGCACAAGGCAAATAAAGTCATACTAGCCATGTCTTCAGCTCATGGCTTAATACCGATGAAACGCCTCCCCCCGCTGCCGGCCCTGCACACCTTCCTGGTGGTCGCCCAATGCTGCAACTTCACCCGTGCCGCCGAGCAATTGCACGTTACCCAAGGGGCCGTGAGCCGGCAGATCGCCGGGCTGGAAAGCCACCTCGGGTTTGCCCTGTTCATGCGCCAGGCTCGTGGCCTGAGCCTGACCCAGCAAGGCCGCGAGCTGTTTCCGCGGATCCAGCAGGTGTTCGGCCTGATCGAGGAAGCGGTGCAGGTGGCGGGCGGCCAGCGCCAGGCACTGCAACTCAAGGCGCCGACCTGCGTGATGCGCTGGCTGTGGCCGCGGCTGATGCGCTGGCAGGCAGAACGGCCGGACATTCCCGTGGAACTGACCACGACCGTGCAGCACGGCGTGGACTTCCGCCACGAAGCCTTCGACGCGGCCATCGTCTACGGCCCCGAGCCTGCCGCCGGCCAACGGCCGCGCCACCTGTTCGACGAGCAGCTGACCCCGGTGTGCGCACCCGCCCTGATCCAGGGGCCACAGCCCCTGCAGACCGCCGACGACCTGCGCCAGCACATGCTGCTGCACCCCACGCGCGACGAACAGGACTGGGAAACCTGGCTGGCAGCCGCGGGTGCAAGCCTGCCGAACCTGGGCCAGGGTCAGCATTTTGAAACCCTGGACCTGGCCATGTCCGTGGCCACCCAGGGCACGGGGGTTGCGATTGGTGACTGGGCGCTGATTGCCGATGACCTGGCGCAGCACAGGCTGGCGATGCCGTTTGAGCTCAAGGTGCGCACGGGGCTGGCGTATTACCTGGTGCAACCGCCACGCACCACCGCCAGCGAAGGCACGGCGGCGTTCATCGACTGGATGGCGCATGAGGCAAGGCAGCGGTAAAAAATCCTTGCCGGCAAGTTGTTCCTGGCCTCAAAAGCTCGCTGGCAAGCCAGCGCCTGCACCCGCCACGAAGCAAAAAAAAGGCGAACCCACTGGGTTCGCCTTATTCACTTCACCGTATGACTGCCTTGCCCCACGCCGGGTCTGGCAGTTCCTGCGGCCACCCGTGGGTCATGCCCACCTCCATGTGCACGATGGCCGGCCGTGGGCTGGCCAGGTCGGCCAGACGCTGCAGCACCGCATCGATCACCACCCGACTGGCGTCGTGGTGGAACTGCCACACCCCGTAGATGCGCCCGCTGAACGATGGCTCGCTACCCAGCAATGGGTCCACGCCCAGCCCAGACCCCAGCCCGAACAGATGCAGGCCATGCAAGCGCCGGCCCTGTTCGTCACAAGGGCAGCCACTGGCGTCCGAGTCCAGGCCACCGGTCACCTGCTTCAAGGTAATCATGGTGCCATCGCCACGGCGCAGTACCGGCAGCAACGGTTGATAGCCCGTGCACTGCATCACCACCGCAGCCGTGCTCAACACCTCGCTCGCGGCGCGCGTTTGCACCGGGTCGCTGCCATCGGTCAGCAGCAGCCGCGCCCGTACCGACGTAGCGCCTACATGGCCCCGCTCCAGCACCTGACGCCCGACCTCTAGCGCTCGGTAACGCAAGCCGCCAGAGCGGTTGACCCGACCTGAGATCGGGCAGACATCGGCCACAGGGTCAAATGCATAACCGTTGGCATGGGCCTGCTCGACGCTTTCATAGAACAGGCGAATGGGCGACCGGTGAACCAGGCTGATGGATTGCAGCCCCACTGGTGCCAACGCCACGCAGATGTTTTCCAGCATCGAGAAGGCACTGTGCGAGCCGCCCACCACAACGAACTGGCCGCCCCGTGCCACCACCGGGGCGAAGCACTCGCGCAATGCCGCCGCGGGCATGCGCAACAGGCTGTCGGCACTGCGCACGGCCGCCAACGCCGGGGCTTGCAGCCCTTGTGCCCTGAGGCCGTCGATCAGGCAGCGGGGGTCTTGCCGCCCCCCCATGTTGAGCACCAGGGAACCGGTGCGAATACGCTGCACCTGGCCACGATGCTCCACCCACACATGGTATTCGTCGTTGTCGCGAATCACCTCGGTGATCAGCGTTTCGCTCCATAACTGCACGTTGTAACGGGCGACGATGTGGTCCAGCACCAACTGCGAGGCCAGCAGCAACAGCTCGCCGACCTCAGACAGCAAAGGCGCCTGTTGGGCCTGATGGGCAATGCGCCAATAGGCCGGCGCTTGCTGTAACGGCGCGAAGACGTCGGCCATGGCCGGGTCTCGCAGGCAATCAAGGAACACATCACCGACCGAGTTGGCGGTGATCTGGTATTCACCCAGCCGCCCCACCCCGGGCGAAACACTGGCATCCACGATGATCAGCCCATACTGCGCCATCTCCGCGATGGCACCGGTGCGCAAGGCATTGAAGAGCAGCCCCATGCCGGCGGGCCCGGCGCCACCAATCACGCAACCCGTGGAGGTCTCGAGAAATTTTCCGTACATAAATCACTCCCTGCATGGGGCGGCGCATGGCGCGCACATGCATCTGTCCGAGCTTGAACGCTCTTCTTGGAAAAGGAACGAACGCCGCTGAGCCGGCAGCGAGGCCGGAGCAAACGTAGTGTTTGAAAGGGGTGGGTCGGTTACAACGACAGACGCCTGGGACGCTGGGGGCCTGAAGCCAAAGCTACCGCACGTAAGCGCTCTGGAATCGAGGTTTGACGCAGGCAAGCAAGATCAAGGGGACACGAATGGCCAGTGGAGAAGGCCCATAGCCATGAGTGGATAGTTCCAGAGAAAGGCCATCGGCGTCAAATTAAAGTAACCTGCCGGAGCGCTATCAACCTATCCATTCAACTGGCTGATTTTTAAAGCATTTATAAATCTAAATTCCATTTCGAAGTATAAACGTAGCGATTGAGCATGAAACATTTCGTATCAAATGAGAAATACGCCCACTACATCCCGCTACGTGACGCCGCCTTGCCAGGCCTGATCTAGACTTGTCAGAGAAACTTCTGCCTGGCTCAAGGTGAGCATCATGATCATCACAACAAGAAAATACCTGATGACCTTCCTGATCATTAGCGTAGCAGCCCTCTACGCTACCGCCGCCTGGCGCGTTGAACAGGCGCGCAACCAGCCGCGCACGGACATCAGTTGCAGCACCACCCTGTGCATTCCCCACTCGGGTACGTTCAACGCCCTTCGTTGAGTGCAGGGTGCAGGCTGCCAGCCTGGCGGAATGCCCGGGGCGAACCGCCGGTCATGCGCCGAAAGAAACGCGAGAAATAGGCAGGGTCGGTAAAGCCGAGGCTGTCCGACACCTGGCTGACCGTCATGCTGGTGTAAATGAGGGCTCGCTTGGCCTCCAGCAACAACCGCTGGTGGAGGATCTGCAGCGCCGTCTGCCCGGCCAGGTCACGACAGACGTTGTTCAGGTGCGCCACCGAAATGCCTGTGGCATGGGCCAGCACCTCGACACTGGGCTGTTGGCGGAACCGTGCCTCGACCAGGCGCGTGAAGTCGTTGAGGTATTCGCGCCCACGCTCCTGGCTTTGGCCAGCGCTGTGGCGCTGGATCATCTGGCGGCTGACCCACACCACCAGCAGGTTGATCAACGAATGCAGGGCCAGGTCGCGCGCGGGTTGGTCGGCGTTGTACTCGCGCTGCAACGCCGACACCAGGCTATTCAGATACGCGCGGTCGGCGCCGGCGAGAAAATTGGCAGGTAACGCCAACACCTCCCCCGCGGGGCCCAATAGTGCCTTCAACTCACTGACCAGGGGGGCCGCGAGGGTGATCACATACCCCTCGATATCTTCCGAAAAGCGGAAACCGTGCACATATAAAGGCGGCACCACTTGCACCATCGCCTCGCTGAACAACCGCCGTTGGCCTTCCACCTCGATCTCGGCCTGGCCGGCATGCACGTACAACAACTGGGAAAGATCTGCATGGCGGTGCGGCTGGATTTCCCAGTGGTACACGCGGCTGCGCTTGGGGATGGTTTCGCAGTGCAGCAGGTCGGGGGTCAGCCATTCCTGACCTTCGCCATACAGCTTGAACACCGGAACAGGGCTGGAAACAGGGCGTGACATCATGACGCACTCGGCAAGCACAATATCGCTCGATAATCGCACCAATTGGCGAAAAGTACAAAAAAAGCGCTGTTTTTCACCTTCCGACACCCTCTCTTCAAGCGAAAAATGCAGGCACTCCAATCATAAAAATTATCCGCCGTGTGCCCACAGCCCCTGCGGAACTTGCCTGGGATAACAACCATGAAGACTCAAGTCGCCATCATCGGTGCCGGTCCGTCCGGCCTCCTGCTCGGCCAACTGCTGCAAAAGGCCGGTATCGATAACGTCATCCTCGAACGCCAAACCCCCGACTATGTGCTCAGCCGCATCCGTGCTGGCGTGCTGGAGCAAGGCATGGTCGACCTGTTGCGCAAAGCCGGCGTCAGTGCCCGCATGGACGCCGAAGGCCTGGTGCACACCGGCTTCGAACTGGCCTTCAATGGCCGCCGCGCGCACATCGATCTCAAGACCCTGACCGGCGGCAAGACGGTGATGATCTACGGCCAGACCGAAGTGACCCGGGACCTGATGGCCGCCCGTGACGCCTGTGGCGCTCAGACGATCTATGAAGCCGCCAACGTGCGCCCCCACGACATGAAAGGCGAACAACCTTACCTGACCTTCGAAAAAGACGGCCAGACCCACCGCCTGGACTGCGACTACATCGCCGGTTGCGATGGCTTCCACGGGGTGGCGCGCCAGTCGATCCCGGCCGACTCGATCAAAGCTTTCGAGCGTGTGTACCCCTTCGGCTGGCTGGGCATTCTCGCCGACACCCCACCGGTCAACGAAGAGCTGGTGTACGCCAACCATGAACGCGGCTTTGCCCTGTGCAGCATGCGCTCGGAAACCCGCACCCGCTATTACGTGCAGGTCAGCGCCGAGGAAAAGGTCGAGGACTGGTCCGATGAACGCTTCTGGAATGAGCTCAAGGCCCGCCTGCCCGAAGACCTTGCGCAGCGCCTGGTGACCGGCCCTTCCATCGAGAAAAGCATCGCGCCGTTGCGCAGCTTCGTGGTCGAGCCGATGCAGTACGGCCGGCTGTTCCTGGTGGGCGATGCCGCGCATATCGTGCCCCCCACCGGTGCCAAAGGCCTGAACCTGGCGGCCAGCGATGTCAGCACGTTGTTCGATATTCTCTGCAAGGTCTACGGGGAAGGCCGCACCGACCTGCTCGCCCGCTATTCGGAAGTGTGCCTGCGGCGGGTGTGGAAAGCCGAGCGATTCTCGTGGTGGATGACGTCGGTGCTGCACAAATTCCCCGACACCGATGACTTCAGCCAGCGCATCCAGCAAACCGAACTGGACTATTACGTGGGCTCCGAAGCCGGGCGCAAGACCATCGCCGAGAATTACGTCGGTTTGCCCTATGAAACAATCGAATAGAACACATAGCTAGCTATCTAGTAGACTGGGGGGACTTTCCCCTCGGTATCGCCGGGGGTTTCTCTGCCTTGCAGGCCTGCCCCCGTGACCAACCTCAACCACCCGCAACCGGCCTTGCGCAGCGTACTGACTGCGCTGATGCTGTCGATCTTCCTTGGCGCCCTGGACCAGACCATCGTCGCCGTCTCGATGCCGGCGATTTCCGCGCAGTTCAACGACGTCAATCTGCTGGCCTGGGTGATCTCCGGCTATATGGTAGCCATGACCGTGGCCGTGCCTATCTATGGCAAGTTCGGTGACCTGTATGGCCGCCGGTTGATGATCCTCACCGGCCTGGCGCTTTTCACCCTGGCCTCGCTGTTCTGCGCCATGGCCCAGAGCATGGAGCAACTGGTGCTGGCGCGCATTGTCCAGGGCATCGGTGCCGGGGGCATGGTCTCGGTCAGCCAGGCAATCATCGGCGACTTCGTGCCGCCCCGTGAACGCGGGCGCTACCAGGGCTATTTCAGCAGCATGTATGCCGCGGCAAGCGTCGCCGGCCCAGTACTGGGCGGCTACATGACCGAATACCTGTCATGGCGCTGGATCTTCCTGCTCAACCTGCCGCTGGGCCTGGGCGCATGGCTGTATGCACGGCACACCCTGGTGGGCCTGGCGGTGAAGCGCCGCCAGCCGATCATCGATTACCTGGGCACCGCGCTGATGATCATCGGCCTGACGGCCTTGCTGCTGGGCATCACCGAACTTGGCCAAGGGCGCACCTTCAGTGCTTCGCCGGTGTGGGGGCCACTGCTGGTGGCACTGGCGGCCTTGAGCCTGTTCGTGGTCCATGAACGCCGCGCCCCGGAGCCGTTGCTGCCGATGCACCTGTTCAGCATCCGCCCGGCCGTGTTGTGCTGGTGCACGGTTTTTTTCACCGCCTTCCAGGCCATCTCCCTGTCGGTGCTGATTCCCCTGCGCTTTCAGACCGTGACCGGCGCGGGCGCCGACAGCGCCGCCCTGGACGTGTTGCCGCTGGCCATCGGCCTGCCCATCGGTGCCTTCCTGGGCGGGCGCAGGACGGCGAGTACCGGGCATTACAAACCGGTGATCCTGACCGGTGCCGTGCTGATGCCCCTGGGCATCCTCGGCCTGGCCTTCACCCCGCCCCAGTGGCTGTGGCTGAGTGGGGCGTTCATGCTGCTGACCGGCTTCGCCGCGGGCTTGCAATTCCCCACCTCACTGGTAGGCGCGCAGAACGCGGTGCAACAGCAGGACATCGGCGTGGGCACCAGCACTACCAACCTGTTCCGCTCGCTAGGTGGGGCCGTGGGTGTGGCCTGCATGTCGGCGTTGCTGCTGGGGCTGTTGCATGGCCTGGAACTGGGACCGGAAGGGGCTACGGGCAATGCTTTGCTGTCCAGCCTCAATGCGGCCAGCGGTGCGGCGCAGGGCGCACTGCGCGGGGAGCTGCTGGCCACCTTCCGGCACCTGTTGCTGGCCAGCGCGGCGGTGTCGCTGCTAGGGTTGGCGGCGGCGGTGGCGATGCCGAACCGGGTGTTGCGGGGGCGTTGAGCGCTTCTCCTGCAGGCGCGCGGGGCAGCGAGGCCTGCGGCATCACCGTCGCCGTTGGCCCCACGCCACGGCCAACCCACTCAGGCAAATCACCCCGATCCCGCTCAGCGCCCAGGCATCCGGGGTGTGGTCGAAGATCAGGTACCCGTACATCCCGGCAAACAGGATCTGCCCATAACTGAACGGCGCCAGCATGGCGGGCGCGGCATGCAGGAAGGCCTTGGTCAGCAAGAGGTGGCCCAGCATGCCGCAGGTGCCGAGGCCGATCATGAACAAGGCATGCAACCAATCCGGGGTCACCCAGAAAAACGGTAACAACGCCGTCATGATCAGGCTGTTGAATATGCCAGCAAGGAAGTTGCTGGTGGTGGGGCTGTCGATGTCGCTGAGCTTGCGGGTGATCAGCTGGTAAATGCCGAAGCACAACGCCGACCCCAGGGGAAACAGAATCGCCGGGGTAAACAGGTCACCACCAGGGCGCACCACGATCAACACCCCGACAAACCCACCCAGTACCGCCAGCCACTGGCTGCGGGTGACCTTTTCGCCCAGTACCACCACGGATAACGCCGTTACCAGCAAGGGCGCCAGGAAGTTGACCGAAGTCGCCTCGGCGAGCGGGATATAGCGCAGGCCGGTAGTAAACAGCAGGCTGGTGCCGATCAGGCAGACCGCCCGCAACAGTTGAAGGCCCGGGCGCCGGGTACGCACAATGCTGGAAAACCCGCTGCGGGGCACGAACACCACCAGCATCAACAGGGTATGAACCACATAGCGCGCCCATACCACCAGGACAATGGGGTAAATGCCGGACAGGAACTTGGACAAGGCATCATGGCTGGCGAACAACAGCACCGCCAGGCAGATCAAGCCGATGCCTTTGAGGGGCTGGTCGTTTCCAGTGAGCAGGCTGTTCTGCGACGTCATTCACACGCTCGGCGGCAACGGCGGGAAAATACATAGCCCGCTAACTATTCAAATGGCGTCGGCCCGTGGATAATGGCACACAGCCCATATACAGCAATTCTGCTATCAGCTTATACGTTGATACAACTCGAATCACACTTTCATTTGCGCAGCGCTGGGCTCAAGCGCAGCATGTCGAAACATGCGTCAACCCACTTTTCGGCCTGCTGGTGCAGCTCGAAACTCTCGGGCACCAGCAACCACTGCCCCAGCATGCCATCAATATACGCATGCAAGACCACCGCGCCGCGGGCGGTATCCAGGTTTTCGGGCAACTGGCCACGGTTGACGGCATTGCGCAGGGACAGCTCGATGCGAACGTTGCAGTCCAGGCTGGCGGCTTGCCGCTGGCGCCGAATGTCACACATTTCGTCGGTGAACTCGCACTTATGAAACATGATTTCGTTGATGCGCCGAGTCGTCGGGTCCAGCGCCACCTGCTGGAACAAATGCACCAGCAACGTGCGAAGGCAGCCCAATGGATCAACCTCCTGCTCGCTTTCGCTGGCCCGCGCCAACTCGTCCAACGGCTCGTGAAGCGAATCGAGCATCGCCTGCACCAGGTCAGCCTTGTTGCTGAAGTGCCAATAGATCGCCCCGCGGGTCACGCCCGCCAACGCGGCGATGTCCGCCAGGGTGGTGCGCGAAACGCCACGCTCGTAAAACGCCTTCTGGGCAGCTTCGAGAATCTGGTTCCGGGTCTCCTGGGCTTCCTCTTTGGTACGACGGACCATGGCAGTAAAAACCTCTTTCTGGGGCCGCGCTGCGGGTAGGCAGACGGGGTCGAGTCGGGGCGGCGCTTGTAATGCCTGCTCCCGCGCTAGCTAATCGTGGCCCGGCGATCCGTTTGCGGATGTTTCGGGTGTTTACAAACAACCATGAATGTAAGTATATTCGTTAGTAAGCTACTTATCTAGTCGCAACGATTTTTTGTCTTTTCCACTATGCTTGAGCGCTCCCTGCGCTCCTGACCCGAGGATCTTCATGCAATTCAAGCCAGCTGTTACCGCTCTGGTTTCCGCCGTCGCCCTGGCCTCCTTGCTCAGCGGCTGTAAAAAGGAAGAAGCGGCCCCTGCCCCGCAGACTCCCCAGGTCGGCGTCGTGACCCTGCAACCACAAGCCTACACACTGACCAACGAACTGCCGGGCCGCACCACCGCATTCCGTGTGGCTGAAGTCCGTCCTCAGGTCAATGGCATCATCCTCAAGCGCATGTTCACTGAAGGTACGGACGTCAAGGCCGGCCAGCAGCTGTACCAGATCGACCCGTCGGTGTACGAGGCCACCCTGGCCAGCGCCCAGGCCAGTGTGCAGTCTTCCAAGGCCCTGGCAGACCGCTACAAGCAGTTGATCAATGAACAGGCCGTCAGCCGTCAGGAATACGACAACGCCCGTTCCACCCAGCTGCAGAACGAAGCTACGCTGATGACTGCGCAGATCAACATGCGCTACACCAAGGTGCTGGCGCCGATCACCGGCCGCATCGGCCGTTCCGGCGTGACCGAAGGCGCCCTGGTGACCAGCGGCCAGACCGACGCCATGGCAACCATCCAGCAACTGGACCCGATCTACGTCGACGTGACCCAGTCCTCGGCGGAAATCCTCAAGCTGCGTCGTGAACTGGCCAGCGGTGCCCTGAAGAAAGCCGGCGACAATGCCGCCAAGGTGCAGCTCAAGCTTGAGGACGGCAGCAATTACGGCGTCGAAGGCAAGCTGGAGTTTTCGGAAGTGTCGGTTGATGAGACGACCGGTTCCGTGACCTTGCGCGCTGTGTTCCCGAACCCGGACCACACCCTGCTGCCTGGCATGTTCGTACATGCGAAGCTGGAAGCCGGCGTCGCCGCCCAGGCTATCCTGGCCCCGCAACAGGGCGTGACACGTGACCTCAAGGGCGTCCCGACCGCGCTGGTTGTCAATGCTCAGAACAAAGTGGAACTGCGCGAGCTCAAGGCCAGCCACACCGTCGGTACTCAGTGGCTTGTGGAAGATGGCCTGAAGGCCGGCGACCGCCTGATCACCGAAGGCCTGCAGTACGTCAAGCCTGGCGATGAGGTCAAGGCAACCGAAGCGACCAACGTCAAACCTGCTGACCCTGCCGCCGCCAACCAAGCGTCCACCGGCGGCAAAGGGGAGTAAACCATGTCGAAATTCTTTATCGACCGTCCGATTTTCGCCTGGGTGATTGCCCTGGTGATCATGCTGGTCGGTGCCTTGTCGGTTCTCAAACTGCCGATCAACCAGTATCCGGCGATCGCGCCACCTGCCATCGCCATCCAGGTGACCTACCCGGGCGCGTCCGCACAGACCGTGCAGGACACCGTGGTCCAGGTGATCGAGCAACAGCTCAACGGTATCGACAACCTGCGCTATGTGGCCTCGGAAAGTAACTCCGACGGCAGCATGACCATTACCGCCACCTTCAACCAGGGCACCAACCCTGACATCGCCCAGGTACAGGTGCAGAACAAGCTGAACCTGGCGACCCCGCTGCTGCCCCAAGAAGTGCAGCAACAGGGTATCCGTGTGACCAAGGCGGTGAAGAACTTCCTGATGGTGGTGGGCCTGGTGTCCACCGATGGCAGCATGGGCAAGGACGACCTGAGCAACTACATCGTGTCCAACATGCAGGACCCGATCTCCCGCACCTCCGGTGTGGGTGACTTCCAGGTGTTCGGTGCCCAGTACGCCATGCGTATCTGGCTGGATCCGGCCAAGCTCAACAAGTACCAGCTGACGCCGGGTGACGTTTCCACCGCCATTTCGGCGCAGAACGTCCAGGTGTCGTCCGGTCAGCTCGGCGGTTTGCCAGCCGTTGCGGGCCAGGAACTGAACGCCACGATCATTGGCAAGACGCGTCTGCAGACCGCCGAGCAGTTCCGCAACATCTTCCTCAAGGTCAACACCGATGGCTCCCAGGTGCGCGTGGGCGACGTCGCCGAGGTCGGTCTGGGCGGCGAAAACTACAGTATCGACGCACAGTTCAACGGTGCGCCGGCATCGGGCCTGGCGATCAAACTGGCCACCGGCGCCAACGCGCTGGACACCGCCAAGGCGATCCGCCAGACCATCGCCGACCTGGAACCGTTCTTCCCGCCTGGCGTGAAGGCCGTGTTCCCGTATGACACCACGCCAGTGGTCACCACCTCGATCCATAACGTGGTGGAAACCCTGGTCGAGGCGATCATCCTTGTGTTCCTGGTGATGTACCTGTTCCTGCAGAACTTCCGCGCCACCATCATCACCACCATGACCGTACCGGTGGTGTTGCTGGGTACCTTCGGTATCCTGGCGGCCGCAGGCTTCACCATCAACACCCTGACCATGTTCGGCATGGTGCTGGCCATCGGTCTATTGGTGGACGACGCCATCGTCGTGGTGGAGAACGTCGAACGGGTAATGGCCGAAGAGGGCCTGTCACCCAAGGAAGCCACCAAGAAGTCCATGGGTCAGATCCAGGGCGCGCTGGTAGGTATCGCCATGGTGCTGTCGGCCGTGCTGTTGCCGATGGCGTTTTTCGGTGGTTCCACCGGTGTGATCTACCGCCAGTTCTCGATCACGATCGTCTCGGCCATGGCCTTGTCGGTACTGGTCGCCCTGATCTTCACCCCAGCGTTGTGTTCCACCATGCTGGCGCCGATCAAGAAAGGCGAAGACCACCACAAACACGGCCGTTTCTTCAACTGGTTCAACCGCACCTTCGACAGCGGCGTGCGGAAATATGAAGCGGGCGTGGGCCACGTGCTGCGTCGCAAGATTCCCTACCTGCTGGCCTATGTGCTGATCGTGGTGGGCATGGCGTGGCTGTTCACACGCATCCCTACCTCGTTCCTGCCCGAGGAAGACCAAGGGGTTATTTTCGCCCAGGTACAAACTCCGCCAGGCTCTACCGCCCAACGTACGCAGACCGTTATCGATGACATGCGCAAGTACCTGCTCGATGACGAGAAAGGTGCGGTCAACTCGGTGTTCACCGTGAACGGCTTCAACTTCGCCGGGCGCGGCCAGAGCTCCGGCATGGCCTTCATCATGCTCAAACCCTGGGATGAGCGTAACGCCGACAATACCGCCGCTGCCCTGGCCGCGCGTGCGCAACAGCACTTCTTCAGCCTGCGCGACGCCATGGTGTTCGCCTTCGTGCCACCTGCGGTACTGGAACTGGGTAACGCCACCGGTTTCGACATCTACCTGCAGGACCGCGCCGGTATCGGCCACGACAAGCTGATGGAAGCCCGCAACCAGTTCCTGGGCATGGCCGCGCAAAGCAAGATCCTCACCCAGACCCGTCCGAACGGCCTGAACGACGAACCGCAGTTCCAGCTGGAAATCGACGACGAGCGTGCCAGCGCCCAGGGCGTGACCATCGCTGACATCAACACCACCCTGTCGGTGGCGTTGGGCGGCAGCTACGTCAACGACTTCATCGACCGCGGTCGGGTGAAGAAGGTGTATGTGCAGGGCCAGGCCAATTCGCGCATGACCCCTGAAGACCTGAACAAGTGGTATGTGCGCAACAGCGCCGGCACCATGGTTCCGTTCTCGGCCTTCGCCAGCGGCAAGTGGATCTACGGCTCGCCCAAACTGGCCCGCTACAACGGTGTGGAAGGTGTCGAGATTCTCGGCGCCCCTGCCCCAGGCTACAGCTCCGGTGAAGCCATGGCTGAAGTGGAGCGTATTGCCGCCAAACTGCCCAAGGGCGTTGGCCTGGCCTGGACGGGCCTGAGCTATGAAGAACGCCTGTCTGGCTCCCAGGCGCCCGCGCTGTACGCCATTTCGATGTTGATGGTGTTCCTCTGCCTGGCTGCCCTGTATGAAAGCTGGTCGATCCCGATCGCGGTCATCCTGGTGGTACCGCTGGGTATCATTGGTGCGCTGCTGGCCACCAGCCTGCGTGGGCTGTCCAACGACGTGTACTTCCAGGTGGGTCTGTTGACGACGGTGGGCCTGGCGGCGAAGAACGCCATTCTGATCGTCGAGTTCGCCAAGGAGTTGCACGAGCAGGGCCGCAGCTACACCGAGGCGGCTATCGAGGCTTGCCGGATGCGTCTGCGTCCGATCATCATGACCTCCCTGGCGTTCATTCTGGGCGTAGTGCCACTGGCCATCTCCCATGGCGCCGGCTCTGGTAGCCAACATGCCATCGGTACCGGTGTGATCGGCGGTATGCTGACAGCCACGTCCCTGGCACTGTTCTGGGTACCGCTGTTCTTCGTCTCGGTCTCGACGCTGTTCGGTGACAAGCGCAAGAAGGACGAGCACGCATCGCATGAAGCGATCGGGTCGACTGAAACTCCACGTAACGAGGCTGGGCAATGAGCAAGTCCCTAGTGTCTATCGCGGTCGCCGCGGCCATCCTCAGTGGCTGCTCGCTGATCCCGGATTACAAGCAGCCCGCCGCCCCGGTGGCGGCGCAGTACCCGCAGGGCCCGGCGTATTCGCCGGCCCAGGCGGCGAGCATGGCCGCCGCCGAACAAGGCTGGCAGCAGTTCTTCCATGACCAGGCGTTGCAGCAACTGATCCAGGCGTCGCTGGTGAACAACCGCGACCTGAAAGTGGCGATCCTCAACGTGCAGGCCTACCAGGCGCAGTACCGCATCCAGCGTGCGGACCTGTTCCCGGCGGTCAGCGCCAACGTCACCGGCACCCGTGCCCGCACACCGGCCGACCTGAGCTCCACCGGCCAGGTCGCGGTGGGTGGCGAGTACACCGCCAACCTGGGTATCAGCTCCTACGAGCTGGACCTTTGGGGCCGTGTGCGCAGCCTCAGCCAGCAAGCCCTGGAAACCTACCTGTCGAGCGAGGAAGCCCGGCGCTCCACGCAGATCAGCCTGGTGGCCAGCGTTGCCAACGCCTATTACACCTGGCAGGCCGACCAGAGCCTGCTGAAGCTGACCGAAGACACCCTCAAGGCGTTCGAAGAAAGCTACCGTCTGACAGCGCGCAGCAGCGAAGTCGGCGTGTCCTCGGCGCTGGACCTGGCCCAGGCTCGCACGTCGGTGGAAACCGCGCGCGTCAGCCTGTCCAAATACCAGCGCCAGGTAGCCCAGGACGAAAACGCCCTGGTGCTGTTGCTCGGCGGCCCGCTGCCGGCCAACCTGGCCAAGCCGCAGCCGCTCGATGGCAACCTGCTGACCGAAGTACCGGCCGGCCTGCCGTCGGACCTGCTGCAGCGTCGTCCGGATATCCTTGAAGCCGAACACGCCCTCAAGGCAGCCAACGCCAACATCGGCGCGGCGCGGGCAGCGTTCTTCCCGAGCATCACCCTGACCGCTTCGGCGGGCAGCGCCAGTTCCGACCTGGGCAACCTGTTCAAGGGTGGCCAGGGCGCGTGGACCTTCGCACCGGCCATCAACCTGCCGATCTTCAACGCCGGCAGCCTGCGAGCCAGCCTGGACTACGCGAAGATCCAGAAGGACATCAACGTCGCCAACTACGAGAAAGCCATCCAGACGGCTTTCCAGGAAGTCTCCGACGGCCTGGCGGCACGCAAGACCTACAAAGAGCAGTTGCAGGCGCAGAAAGACCTGGTGCAAGCCAACCAGGACTACTACCGCCTGGCCGAGCGTCGCTACCGCATCGGTGTCGACAGCAACCTGACCTTCCTGGACGCCCAGCGCTCGCTGTTCAGCGCCCAGCAGTCGGCCATCAGCGACCGCCTTTCGCAGTTGACCAGCGAGGTCAACCTGTACAAGGCGCTGGGCGGTGGCTGGTACCAGCAGACCGGGCAGGCGCAAGCTCAGCAAGAGCAGGCGCAAGCGCAGACGCCGAAGGGCTGATTCAGCTGTGTGAAGAAAAGCCCGCCTTTGTTGGCGGGTTTTTTTTGGTTCGCTTTCTGGGTGGGGCTGCAAGGTGCATGGCTTGATGGAAACTCAAACCAAGGCCCAAAAAAGAGGTACGACAACTGATGAATTTATGACATTTCTGTCAGAAACGATGCTATAAACACACCTGTTAACATATTGAAACGTCTTGATTGAAACTAACGAGTTAGTTAGTGTTCGTTTATCGCCCTGTTTGCGGTGCGACAGATTGATTCACCCCCGGCGAGCAAGCACCATCCGCTCAACAGGACAGTGAAGGATTCACCCGATCCCGTACACACAAAGACAATAACAACAGGAAACGCCACCATGCTTATTCAAGCCCCGCTGCGCCTCTGATTTACCCCGCATTCGCGAACGCTGCATGAATCACGACGAACTGAACAATCGTCGCGACGGCATCCTGTTGCCAATAATTAGAGAGACCACAACAATAATGAAAGCCATCACTCGCTCGTCCTACACCCGCAGTCTCATCGCCCTGGCCATCGCTGGCTCTTCCCTGCCCGTGCTGGCAGACGACGCCCATGGCTTCCTGGAAGACGCCAAGGTCAACCTGACCCTGCGCAACTTCTACTTCGGCCGCAACTTCACCGACAGCCAGGCGCCACAAGGCACCCAGGCCGAATGGACGCAGAACTTCATCCTCGATGCCAAGTCGGGCTTCACCCAGGGCGTGGTGGGCTTCGGTGTCGACGTGCTGGGCCTGTACTCGCAGAAACTCGACGGTGGTGGCGGCACCGGCGGTACCCAACTGCTGCCCCTGGACAGCGATGGCAACCCGGCTGACAACTTCGGCCGCCTTGGCGTGGCCCTGAAAGCCAAGGTGTCCAACACTGAACTGAAAATCGGCGAGTGGATGCCGGTGCTGCCTATCCTGCGTTCGGACGACGGCCGTTCGCTGCCGCAGACCTTCCGCGGCGCGCAGCTTACCTCCAAGGAAATCACTAACCTGACCCTGTACGGCGGCCAGTTCCGCGACAACAGCCCGCGCAACGACGGCAGCATGAACCCCATGCAGTTGACCGGCAACACCAGCCACGAGTCGGACCGCTTCAACTTCGCCGGCGCCGAGTACACCTTCAACGACAAGCGCACCCTGGTCGGCGTGTGGTACGCGCAACTCGAAGACATCTACCACCAGCAATATGTGCAACTGGTGCATTCGCAACCGGTCGGCGCCTGGGTACTGGGGGCCAACCTGGGTTACTTCCACGGCAGCGACGACGGCAGCGCGCTGGACGGCAAGCTGGACAACAACACCTACTCGGCCCTGCTCTCGGCCAAGTATGGCGGCAGCACGTTCTACGTGGGCTTGCAGAAGCTGACCGGAGACAGCAACTGGATGCGCGTCAACGGCACCAGCGGCGGCACCCTGGCCAACGACAGCTACAACTCCAGCTACGACAACGCCCAGGAGCGCTCCTGGCAGCTGCGTCATGACTACAACTTCGCCGCCGTGGGCATTCCCGGCCTGACCCTGATGAACCGCTACATCCACGGTGACAACATCCACACCGCGACCATCGACGGTGGCAGTGAGTGGGGTCGCGAATCGGAAATTGCCTACACCTTCCAGGACGGCACCCTCAAGGACCTGAACCTGCGGTGGCGCAACTCGAGCATGCGCCGTGACTACGGCACCAGCCAGTTCAACGAGAACCGCGTGATCGTTTCGTACCCGATCAGCATTCTCTGATACCGGCAGGGAACGGGCGAAGCTCGGAAACGGCTCGCACAAAACGCAAAAAGGGCGATGATTCCTCATCGCCCTTTTTGCGTTTCAGCCTTTTGCGATTACTCGCGGGACTCGACGCCCAACTCGTCCCACACCGACTCGGCCAGGTGGAAGGTGGCGTTGGCGGCCGGAATGCCGCAATAGATGGCGCTCTGCATCAGCACCTCCTTGATCTCGGCACGGGTGACGCCATTGTTGGCGGCGGCGCGCAGGTGCAACTTGAGCTCGTCGTTGCGGTTCATGCCGATCAGCATGGCAATGGTGATCAGGCTGCGGGTGTGGCGCGGCAGGCCCGGGCGGGTCCAGATGTCACCCCAGGCGTGACGGGTGATCATTTCCTGGAACTCACCGTTGAACTCGGTGATGTTGGTCAGGCTGCGATCCACGTGGGCATCGCCCAGCACGGCGCGGCGAACTTTCATGCCTTCGTTGTAGCGTTCTTTCTCGTCCACGGACGGCTCCTCGAAATCAGTGTTTGGCCAGCAGGAAATCCAGCACGCGCTGGGTGAAGGCTTCGCCTACCTGCACGTTGGACAGGTGCGCCGCGTAGAACTCGGCGTACTCGGCACCTTTGATATGTTCTTGCAGGAAGCGCCCGTCCGCCGGCGTGGTGACCGCATCACCGGTACCGGCGATGACCAGGGTCGGCACCTTGATGCTGCCCAGTTGCTCGCGGTAATCGGCGTCGCGCACGGCGGCGCAGTTGGCGGCATAACCCTGGGGCGACGTAGCGGCCAGCATGTCGGTGATGCGCTTGGCTTCAGCCGGGTTCGCCTCGGCGTAGTCGGGGGTGAACCAGCGGGCGATGGAGGCATCGCGCAGGGCCACCATGGCAGCCTGGCCGTCGCGCAGCACGGTCTCGATGCGTGGGTTCCACACATCAGGATTGCCGATTTTCGCCGCGGTGTTGCAGACGATCAACCGGTTCAGGCGCTCGCCCGCGTTGATGCCCAGCCATTGGCCGATCAGGCCACCCATGGACAGGCCGCAGAAGTGCGCGCGGTCAATGTGCAAGGCGTCCAGCAGGGCGATCACGTCACCGCCCAGTTGCTCGATGCTGTACGGGCCTTCGGTGACCAGCGATTGGCCATGGCCACGGGTGTCGTAACGCAGCACGCGAAAGTGCTGGGTCAGGCCGGCGATCTGCGTGTCCCACATGCCCAGGGAGGTGCCCAGGGAGTTGGACATCACCAGCACCGGCGCGTCAGCCGGGCCATCAAGTTGGTAATTCAGTTCACCATCAGCGAGTTGGATCTTGCCCACAACAGGTTCTCCTCAGGCACTAAAACGGGAATGTTCTGCCACGGCACGCTCGACCCAGACAGTCGCCTGGCCCAGGTAGTGCGCGGGGTCGAGCAGACGATCAAGCTCATCCGCGGAAAGTTCGGCGGTCACCTTCGGCTCATCACCGAGCACCGCCCGCAGGTGGCGCTTTTCGGCCACGGCGCGCTTGCAGCACTGTTCCAGCAAATGGTGGGCAGTGTCGCGGCCCAGGCGCTGGGCCAGAACAATGCTGACCGCTTCGGCCAGCACCAGGCCTTGGGTCAGGTCCAGGTTCTTGAGCATGCGCGCGGCGTCCACCTCCAGGCCGTCGGCGAACAACTGCGCCTGCTCCAGGGCACCGGCCACCAGGCAGCATATCTCCGGCAGGGTGTCCCATTCGGCATGCCACAGGCCCAGGCTGCGCTCGTGCTCCTGAGGCATGGCGGCGAACAGGGTCGACACCAGGCCCGGCACACGGGTAGCGGCGCCGATCAGTACGGCCGCGCCTACCGGGTTGCGCTTGTGCGGCATGGTCGAAGAGCCGCCCTTGCCCGGAGCCGACGGCTCGAACACCTCGGCGGCTTCGGTCTGCATCAGCAGGCTGACATCGCGGCCCAGCTTGCCCAGGCTGCCGGCGATCAGGCCCAGCACCGAACCGAACTCCACCAGGCGGTCGCGCTGGGTGTGCCAGGGTTGTTCAGGCAGGGTCAGTCGCAGCTCTTGCGCAAGCGCTTCGGCCACCGGCATGGCGTGGTCGCCCAGGGCGGCCAGGGAGCCAGACGCGCCACCGAACTGCAGCACCAGCAAGCGCGGCTTGAGTTCCTGCAGACGCTGGCGGCTGCGGGTGACGGCCCCCAGCCAACCGGCGATCTTCATGCCCAGGGTCACGGGCGTGGCGTGTTGCAACCACGTACGGCCGGCCAGGGGCGTGGCCTTGTAGCGCTCGGCCTGGCGGGCCAGCGAATCGCCCAGGTTCGCCAGGCGCTCCTCCAGCAGGTGCACGGCATCGCGCAGCTGCAGCACCAGGCCAGTGTCCATCACGTCTTGGCTGGTGGCGCCCAGGTGCACGTAGCGCTCGGCTTCCGGCGCCTGGCTGGCGATCTGTTTGCCCAGCATTTTCACCAGCGGGATCGCCGAGTTGCCGGCGCTGCAGATAGCATCGCCCAGCGCCTGATAATCGTAGCGAGAGGCCTGGCAGGCCGCTTCGATCGGGGCCACCGCTTCGGCGGGGATCACCCCTGCCCTGGCTTCGGCACGGGCCAGGCCCGCCTCGAAGTCGAGCATGCCCTGTACCCGTCCGCGGTCGCAGAAGATGTCGCGCATGGCATCGGCGCTGAAGTAGGCATCGAACAATTGGTTGCTCGGTCTCTCGCTCATAAACCTTCCTTAAGGGCGCGCCCCCAAGCAGGGGCGCGCTATCTGGATCAGTGATCGTGATGCAGGTAAGACGGCTGCTTGGGCAGGCGCAGGCTGAACAGGAACGCGATGGCCATCATGATGGTCACGTACCAGTAGAACGCATTCTCGTTACCCCCGCTCTTGAAGCTCAGGGCCACGAACTCCGCCGAGCCACCGAAAATGGCGTTGGCCACGGCATAGGCCAGGCCCACACCCAGGGCGCGCACCTGCGGCGGGAACATCTCGGCTTTCACCAGGCCGCTGATCGAGGTGTAGAAGCTGACGATGGCCAGGGCCAGGGTAATCAGCACAAACGCCAGGAACGGACTGGTCACGGTTTTCAGTACCAGCAGGATCGGCAGGGTAAACAGCGTGCCCAGGGCGCCAAACCACAGCATCGAGGCGCGACGGCCGATCTTGTCCGCCAGCATGCCGAACAGCGGCTGCATGCACATATACAGGAACAGTGCGCCGGTCATGACGAAACTGGAGGTCTTGGCGGTCATGCCCGCGGTGTTCACCAGGTACTTCTGCATGTAGGTGGTGAAGGTGTAGAAAATCAGCGAGCCGCCGGCGGTGTACCCCAGCACGGTAATAAACGCCGGGGTATGGTTTCTGAACAACCCGACGATGCTGCCGGCGTCCTTGTCCTGGCGAGTCTCGGCGCTGGTGGTTTCCTTCAGCGAGCGACGCAGCAGCAGGGAGATCACCGCGGCGATGGCGCCCACCACGAACGGGATGCGCCAGCCCCAGGCGCGCAGTTCGTCTTCACTGAGCAGCTGTTGCAAAATCACCACTACCAGCACGGCCAGCAACTGGCCGCCGATCAGGGTCACGTACTGGAAGGAAGCAAAGAAACCGCGCTGGCCGCGCAGGGCCACTTCACTCATGTAGGTGGCGGTGGTGCCGTACTCGCCGCCCACCGACAGGCCCTGGAACAGCCGGGCCAGCAACAGCAGGGCCGGTGCCCACAGGCCAATGCTTTCATAGCCCGGCAGGCAGGCGATCACCAGCGAGCCGGCACACATCATCAGCACCGAGATCATCATGGAGTTCTTGCGGCCGTGGCGGTCGGCCACGCGGCCGAAGATCCAGCCGCCGATGGGGCGCATCAGAAAACCGGCCGCGAACACACCAGCCGTGTTGAGCAACTGCACGGTGGCATCGGCGGACGGGAAGAAATGCGGCGCGAAGTAGATCGCGCAGAAGGCATACACATAGAAGTCGAACCATTCGACCAGGTTGCCCGAGGAAGCGCCGACGATTGCAAAGATGCGTTTGCTCCGCTCTTCGCCGGTGTAGTGAGTTGTTGTCATCTTCTTATCACTCGTTAAGGTTGGTACAGCCTAGACATATACCGTAACAACCCCCTGCAACAAAACAATTACCCGAAAGCCCAAGGGCCTTGCGTGGAGGCTCCTGGGCATTTCGGGTAACCGGACTGCTCTGTATCAGACGCGTTCGATGGCCAGTGCCAGGCCTTGGCCGACACCCACGCACATGGTTGCCAGGCCTTTCTTGCCGCCGGTTTTTTCCAGCTGGTGCAGGGCGGTCAACACGATACGCGCGCCACTCATACCCAGCGGGTGGCCCAGGGCAATGGCGCCGCCGTTGGGGTTGACCTGCGGGGCGTCGTCGGCGATGCCCAGTTCGCGCAGCACGGCAAGACCCTGGCTGGCGAAGGCTTCGTTGAGTTCAATAACGTCGAAATCGCTGACGGCAACGCCCAGGCGCTCGGTCAGCTTGCGCACCGCCGGCACCGGGCCAATACCCATGACGCGCGGGGCGACGCCGGCGCTGGCCATGCCCAGTACCCGGGCACGTGGCTTGAGGCCGTGTTTTTTCACGGCCTCGGCCGACGCCAGGATCAGCGCTGCCGCGCCGTCGTTGACGCCCGAAGCATTGCCGGCGGTGACGGTCTTGTCAGGGCCATTGACCGGCTTGAGCTTGGCCAGGGTTTCGATAGTGGTATCGGCGCGGGGGTGCTCGTCGGTATCGACGATGGTTTCACCCTTTTTGTGGGCGACGCGCACCGGCACGATCTCTTCGGCAAAGTAACCGGCGGCCTGGGCGGCAGCGGTGCGCTGCTGGCTGCGCACGGCGAAGGCGTCCTGGTCGGCGCGGGAGACCTTGTAGTCGTCGGCGACGTTATCGGCGGTCTGTGGCATGGCGTCGACGCCATACTGGGCCTTCATCAGCGGGTTGATGAAGCGCCAGCCGATGGTGGTGTCTTCCAGCTTCATGTTACGAGAGAACGCAGCGTCGGCCTTGCCCATCACGAACGGGGCGCGGGACATGGACTCCACGCCACCGGCGATGGCCAGCTCCATTTCGCCACTGGCGATGGCGCGGAACGCAGTCCCGATGGCATCCATGCCCGAGGCGCACAGGCGGTTGAGGGTCACGCCGGGGATAGTCTCCGGCAGGCCGGCCAGCAGCAGGGCCATGCGGGCAACGTTACGGTTGTCTTCACCGGCCTGGTTGGCGCAGCCCAGGAATACTTCGTCCACGGCGCTCCAGTCGACTTGCGGGTTGCGTTCGATCAGCGCCTTGATGGGCGCTGCCGCCAGGTCGTCCGCACGGACAGTGGACAAGCCACCACCAAAACGGCCAATGGGGGTGCGAATCGCGTCGCAGATGAATACTTCACGCATCAAGCTTCTCCTGGTATCTGGCCGTGAGCGGTGACAGCTCAAAAATAAAAAAGGCGCGAGGGGCACGCCAGAATGGGTAGCAGATTAAGCTCCCGAATTTCGCTAAACAATCCGATAATCGACCTTTTGTGCGATCAGCGAACCAATCCTTACCCTGCTATGCATCTCTTTTTCGCTGTGGGACCGAGCGCAGCTCCGGAAGCGAACGCCGCGCCCCAGCGACCCTGGCGCGGCGCCCTTTTCCCGGGCGCCCCCGGTCTCACAGGCAGTCCTTACGTAGCGTCAGCGTGGCTGACCATGCCTTTGATGATGACCGCCGCGGTAGCCAGCGCCGCCGGAATCACCAACGCCGTCAGCACCTGCTCGAAGTTCCAGCCCAGGCCCAGCAGGGTCGCGCCCATCCAGGCACCCAGAATAGCCCCGAAGCGACCGATGCCCAGCATCCACGATACGCCGGTGGCGCGGCCCTGGGTGGGGTAGAAACGCGCGGCCAGGGACGGCATCGCCGATTGCGCGCCGTTCACGCACATGCCGGCCACCAGTACCAGGGTCGCCAGCACCGTGATATGGCCCAGGCTCTGGCCCACGGCGTAGGCGAACACACCCGCCAGCAGGTAGAAGGTGCCAATGACCTTGTGCGGGTTGAACCGGTCCATGGCCCAGCCCACGCCCACCGCGCTCAATACACCGCCGAACTGGAACAGCGCGCCGATGAAGGCGGCCTGTTCCATGCTCGCGCCGCTGTCACGCATCAGCGTAGGCAACCAGCTGGTCAGCAGGTAGACGATCACCAGGCCCATGAAATAGGTCAGCCACAGCAACAGGGTGCCAACGCTGTAGGTACCCGAGAAAATCACCGCCAGCACGTTGCGGCCCTTGACGGTCTTCTGTTCCGGCACGCTGAAACTGCCCGCTTCGGCCACCACCGCCGGGGCAATGGGCGCCAGGGTCCGGCGAATACGGTCAGTGCCCCGGTTGCGCACCACCAGGAAGCGCGCCGATTCCGGCAGCCACACCAGCAGCACCACGCCCAGCACGATCGGCAGCAGGCCGCCCACCAGCAGCAGGCTATGCCAGCCATAAGCCGGGATCAGCTTGGCGGAAATGAAACCACCACCGGCCATGCCCAGGTTGAAACCGCAGAACATGCTGGTGACCAACAGCGAACGGAAACGCTCCGGGGTGTACTCGGACAACAGCGTGGTGGCATTGGGCATGCCCGCACCCAGGCCCAGCCCGGTCAGGAACCGCAGTACCAGCAGTTGGTCGACGTTGCCGCTGTAGGCCGAGGCCAGGCTGAAGGCACCGAACAACAGCACCGCGCCCACCAGCACTACTTTGCGGCCAAACCGGTCGGCCAGCGGCCCGGAACCCAGGGCACCGAACACCATGCCTATCAGCGCGGCGCTCATCACGGGGCCGAGGCTGGCGCGGTCGATGCCCCAATCCTGGGACAGTGCCGGGGCAATGAAGCCCATGGCGGCCGTGTCCAGGCCGTCCAGGAAGACAATCAGGAAACACAGGATCACCACCCGCCACTGGTAACGGGACAGGGGTTGGGCGTTGATGAAGGACTGCACATCGAGGCAGTTCCCTACAGCAGCTTGTGGACGATTCATTATTCTTATTCCGCAAAAGACGCGCAGGAGCACGTATGCCGGCTCTGGACCTGCATACTCAACAAGATAGCGGTGGAACGGGGGTCAGGCTCCGCGGTTTCGCTGCGGGCAGACGTGCGGGCAGCACGCGGGACGGTAGGGGGTCATGAGGTTAACCTCTCGCACTTTATTATTGGAAAAGGCCGAACGGGGTTCGGCCTGTGCGGGCGACATTAATCAGCGCCGCGAACCGGCGCAATTCGACAAACGCATATCTGTGCGTTTATCGAACAGCAACGGCTGGTTGGTCAGGAGAACAATTGCGCACTGAGGTCGCGGCTGGCGTTGAGCATGATCGGCAGGATGCGCTGTTCAAGCTCGGTGCGGCTGGCGCGCCCCGCATGGGTGCTGACGTTCAAGGCGGCAAGTACCTGGCCCGAGGCGTCGTAGACCGGCACCGCGATGGACCGCAGCCCCTGCTCCAGCTCCTGGTCGACAATGCACCAGCCCTGCTGGCGAACCAGTTGCAGGCACTCGAGCAGCGCTTCGGTAGTGGTCAACGTACGGCTGGTCTTGGGCTGCAGTTCGACATGCTCCAGGTAATCCTTGAGCGACACATCGTCCAGCGCCGCCAGCAGGATACGGCCCATGGACGTGCAATAGGCCGGCAACCGCCCGCCCACGGCCAGGTCCACGGAGATCAGGCGCTGGGTGGTGGCCGAACGCGCGATGTAGAGAATGTCGTCGCCTTCCAGGGTGGCCATGTTGCAGGCCTCGTGCAGTTGCTCGCTCATGCGGTCCAGGTACGGCTGGGCCGTCACGGCCAGCGGCGTGGACGACAAGTAGGCGTGCCCCAGGGTCAGCACCTTGGGCAACAGCGAGTAGGTACGGCCATCGGTGGTGGCATAACCCAGCTTGATCAGGGTGTGCAGGCAGCGGCGCACGGCAGCGCGGGGGATTTCGGTACGGTGGCTGATCTGGGCGATGGTCAGGTGGCGCTTGCGCTCCTGAAACGCCTGCACCACGGCAAGCCCGCGGGCCAGCGAGGTCATGAAATCGGGATCGCCGGCGAACGCCTGGATTCGCTTGGCCGGTGACGCCACGATCGGCGGGGCCAACGAGGTGAATGAATTGCGCAGTTGATCGTTCATTCCGGGTCCTTTGCATGGTCAATCTGTACGACGAGGCTTTCCTCAGGGGCGATTATCGAACCATCGACCGATAATCGCAATTGACCATTTGGCAGGTTGCTTATACCTTTCCACTGCCACCAATGTGGCTTCTTGGAGAGACTGGTCAGGTACCCACCAAAGAAGTCTCAGGCACGGCCTTGCCCCGGGGTGAGGCCGTTTTGATTTTCCGCCGGCGGGCAACGGCTCGCGGCCAGTAACAAAATGCACACTTAAAGTTGCCCGGACAGCCCCGCGCATCAATAGTGTTATGCGCACGGGTTGCTATAATAAAAGCCGTGACGCTTGTGACAGTTTAGTTCACTGGCGAGCATGACTCCGTCACGGCCAACCTGTTTTGCGCCGCACGGCCCGCCGGGCGTCCGAGCCCCGGCCCCTGCTGAACAATAACCAGACTGTTGCTACGACAGCCCCTGTTCCGGTGACGTGGCCGCCTGCCAGCCTGGCAGTGCGCAACACCGGACTGATCAAGAACCATTAGGTAACAATGTGACGAAAGATGAACTGCGCGTGGAACTTGAGCGCCAGGAACAACGTTACAAGGAAGTTTACGGCGGAGAAGTCACCACTTACGCCGCCCAACCGGAACCTGAACGCAAACCTTGGCGCAAACGCGCCAGCCTCCTTGACCAGGCATTTGCCCAGGAACTGCAGAAAATCGAAAAGGATCTCCACAGCGAGGAACCTTAGGGGCTGAAGGCACTCTGATGGCGTGGCCGAGGGTCAAACCGATCATTGCCGACTGATGACAGCGGTGTGACGGAAAATTTCATACGCCCGTTTGAGGGGGTGAAAACCGGCTACCGGACCTTCGTTTTTGCTGCCAAAGCCCGATATTCTGCGGCTTTCACCCGCCTGAACCACCAGGCGGACAGTACCTGACCGACCTGACCAAATAGTTGAAAATTGTTACCGATCGGCTGCCGGGGCATCGATTTCCGGGGTTTTCTGGCATAATCGCGCCCCCTTATGACCGGGTCAGAAAACCTTCATGATTGATTTATTCCACGGAGTCGACGCCTGGGTACTGGTGAGCCTTTTCCTGGCGCTCGCTTTTGTCCTGGCTTTCGAGTTCATCAATGGCTTTCATGACACCGCCAACGCGGTCGCCACAGTCATTTATACCAAAGCCATGCCGCCTCACCTGGCCGTGTTCTTCTCCGGTGCCTTCAACTTCCTGGGCGTGCTGTTTGGCGGTGTGGGCGTCGCTTATGCCATCGTTCACCTGCTGCCGGTCGAGCTGCTGATCAACGTCAACACAGGCAAGGGCCTGGCCATGGTGTTCTCGCTGCTGGCCGCGGCCATTGCGTGGAACCTGGGCACCTGGTACTTCGGCATTCCGTCGTCCAGCTCGCACACCCTGATCGGTTCGATCCTGGGCGTGGGCCTGGCCAATGCCCTGCTCAACCACATTCCCCTGGCCAACGGCATCAACTGGCAGAAAGCGATCGATATCGGCGCGTCGCTGGTGGTCTCCCCCATCGTCGGTTTCGTGTTGGCGGGCCTCATCCTCGTGGGCCTGAAGTGGTGGCGGCCGCTGTCCAACATGCACAAGACCCCTGAACAGCGCAAAAAGACCGACTCCAAGAAGCACCCGCCGTTCTGGAACCGCCTGGTACTGGTGGTCTCGGCCATGGCCGTGAGCTTCGTGCACGGCTCCAACGACGGTCAGAAGGGTATCGGCCTGATCATGCTGGTGTTGATCGGCATCGTCCCGGCGCAGTTCGTACTGGACCTGAGCAGCACCACCTACCAGATCGAGCGTACCCGTGACGCCACCTTGCACCTGAGCCAGTTCTACCAGCGCAACGAAGCCAGCCTGGGCGAATACCTGGCCCTGGGCAAAGCCCGCAGCGGCGACCTGCCCGACCAGTTCCGCTGTGAACCACAGCAGACCGAACCGACCATCGCCGCCTTGCAGGGCACCTTGCAAGGCGTATCGGATTACCACTCGCTGGCACCGGAAAAGCGCATTGAAGTGCGCCGCTACCTGCTGTGCCTGGACGACACCGCGCGTCAGGTAGGCAAGTTGCCAGCGCTGGACTCGCGTGAAAAGTCGGACCTGGAGAAACTGCGCAAGGACCTGACCGTTACCACCGAGTACGCGCCTTTCTGGGTCGTGGTGGCAGTGGCGCTGGCGTTGGGCCTGGGCACCATGATCGGCTGGAAGCGTGTGGTACTGACCATCGGCGAGAAGATCGGCAAGCAGGGCATGACCTATGCCCAGGGCATGTCGGCGCAGATCACCGCGGCCCTGTCCATCGGCCTGGCCAACGTCTTCAGCCTGCCGGTTTCGACCACGCACGTGCTGTCGTCGGGCGTGGCCGGCACCATGGTCGCGAACAAGAGCGGCCTGCAGGGCGGCACCATCAAGACCATCATGCTGGCCTGGGTACTGACCCTGCCTGCATCGATGGCGCTGGCGGCCGGGCTGTTCTGGTTGTCCTCGAAAGTGGTGGGTTAATACCCGCCGCAACGGAAAAGGCGCCTGCGGGCGCCTTTTTCATGCCTGTCCCTACCTCCAGCCAAAAAGCGCCCCGCAAGCTGTCCAGGCCTAACGCCGCTTCTTGCCCCCCAGCAACGACCCCATCAAGCCGCGCACCAACTCGCGCCCCAACTGGTTCGCCGCCTGGCGCATGGCCGATTTGATGGCCTGCCCCGCTACCCCACCCAGCAGTTCGCCGGCCCTGTCGGCCAGGCTGGTGCCGGCCGGCGCGGGCTCGGTGCTTTCCTCGGCGGGCGGTGCTTTGCGGGCCAGCAGTATTTCGTAGGCCGACTCCCGGTCGATGGGCTGGTCATAGCGCCCGGCCAGCGGCGAGACGGCGATGATGGCCTGGCGCTCGGCCTCGCTCAGCGGGCCGATCCGCGATTGCGGTGGCGCCACCAATACCCGCTGGACCATGGCCGGGGTACCCTTGTCCTGCAAGGTCCCCACCAACGCTTCGCCAATACCCAGCTCGGTCAATACCGCCAGGGTGTCGAAAGCCGGGTTGGCCCGGAAACCCTCGGCCACCGCCTTCAAGGCTTTCTGCTCTTTGGCGGTGAACGCCCGCAGGCCGTGCTGCACCCGCAACCCCAGTTGCGCCAGCACGTTGTCCGGCAGGTCCGTGGGCGACTGCGTGACGAAATACACCCCGACGCCCTTGGATCGAATCAGCCGCACCACCTGTTCAAGGCGCTCTTGCAGGGCTTTGGGTGTACCGGCGAACAACAGGTGCGCTTCGTCGAAGAACAATGCCAGCAACGGCTTGTCGGCATCGCCACGCTCGGGCAACTGCTCGAACAATTCGGCCAGCAACCACAACAGAAAGGTGGCATAGACCTTGGGTGCCTCATGCACCAGGCGGCTGGCGTCGAGCAAGTGGATGCGGCCGCGCCCATCCGCGGCCGGCGCCAGCAGGTCAGCCAACTGCAACGCGGGCTCCCCGAACAAGGCATCGGCGCCCTGTTGCTCCAGGGTTGCCAGGCGCCGCAGGAGCGCCTGGGTGGAACCGGTGGTCATCAGCGCGCTGTCGTCACCCAGCACGGCGGGGTTGTCACGCAAGTAGCCCAGCAACGCCTTGAGGTCTTTGAGGTCAAGCAGCAGCAACCCTTCGCGGTCAGCCACCTTGAACGCGGCGTAAAGGGCCGCTTGCTGGCTATCGGTCAACTCAAGCAGGCTGCCAAGCAACAGCGGGCCCATTTCGCTGAGCGTGGTGCGCAACGGGTGGCCACTGTGCCCCTGCACATCCCACAACGTCACCGGGAAGGCCTGTGGGCGGTGGCCCAGCCAGGGCATGCCGGCGATACGCTCGGCCACCTTGCCACTGGGGGCACCCGCAGCGCCCAGGCCACACAGGTCACCCTTGATATCAGCGGCAAACACTGCCACGCCAGCATCGCTGAACGCCTCGGCCAGGCGCTGCAAAGTGACCGTCTTGCCGGTACCGGTGGCGCCGGCGATCAGCCCGTGACGGTTGGCCAGGCGCAGTTGCTGGCCCACGGGCAGCCCCGCCAGGTCAGCCCCAACAAGCAATTGCGCGATGTCCGCCATTTCATCACCCCGCTCAAGTTTTACCCAGCCCCGGTCGATAGCGTGTAGGCAAGTCCCAACAAATCGAAAAACAGCTCGCCCCCGCCTTTAAAGGATGAAGGCTTTGCTCAACTCTCCCTGCCCTGATTTAGACCTTAGCGGATCGTATGCCTCATGACTAAAAACCTGAGATTCAGCCACAAGATTCTCATCGCGGCCTCCCTGATCGTGGTGGCCGCTTTTGCGCTGTTCACCCTGTACAACGATTACCTTCAGCGCAATGCCATTCGCCAGAACCTGGAGAGTTACCTCCACGAAATGGGCGACGTGACGTCGACCAACATCAGTACGTGGCTGGGCGGGCGTATCCTGCTGGTGCAGAACGTCGTCGAAAACATCCAGCTCAACCCGGACCCCGCCAATGTCTACCATGTGCTGGAACAGCCGACGCTGCTCAACAACTTCCTGAATATCTACCTGGGCGACCCCGAAGGGCACTTCTACAACAAGCCGGTGACCACCATGCCGGCAGGTTATGACCCACGCGTGCGCCCTTGGTACAAAAGTGGCCTGGCGACCAACGGTGCCTTCCTGACCGAGCCCTACATCGACATGAGCACCGGCAAGCTGGTGATTTCCATCGTGCAGGCGGCCAATAAAGGCAACACCAACCTGGGCGTGGTGGGGGGCGACCTGAGCCTGGACACCATGGACAAGATCATCCGTTCGCTGGACTTCGGCGGCATGGGACACGCCTTCCTGGTCAGCGCCGACGGCAAGATCCTGGTCCATCCTGACCGCGACCTGGTCATGAAAACCCTCAAGGACATGGCACCCGACGCCAACCTGGTGATCGATGACAAGCTGCATGAAGTGCAGATCGGCGGCAAGACCCGCATTGTCACGTTCGCCCAGGTCAAAGGCCTGCCTTCGGTGAACTGGTACATCGGGCTCTCCGTGGACCGGGAAAAAGCCTACGCTGCCCTCAGCCAATTCCGCGCCTCGGCCTTCATCGCCACTGTCGTTGCCGTGGTCATCATCATCGCCTTGCTGGGCATGCTGATGCGCGTGCTGATGGGCCCGCTGAACACCATGATCCGGGCCATGGAAAATATCGCCGAAGGTGAAGGCGACCTGACCCGCCGCCTGCAGATCCACAGCCACGACGAGTTCGGCCTGCTGGGCCGAGCCTTCAACCGCTTCGTGGAGCGTGTCCACGGTTCGATCCGCGAAGTGTCTTCGGCCACCGAACAGGTCAACGAAGTGGCCCTGCGCGTGGTGGCAGCCTCCAATTCATCGATGCTCAACTCCGACGAACAGGCCAACCGCACCAACAGCGTGGCCGCGGCCATCAACCAGCTGGGCGCCGCCGCCCAGGAAATCGCCCACAACGCGGCGCAGGCTTCGCAACAGGCCACCAGCGCCCGGCGCCTGGCCGAGGAAGGCCAGCAAGTGGTGGATAACAGCATTCAGGCCATGAACCGCCTGTCGGACCTGATCAGCACCTCCAGCGGCCATATCGAGACCCTCAACAACAAGACGGTGAACATCGGTCAAATTCTCGAGGTGATCACCAGCATTTCCCAGCAGACCAACCTGCTGGCGCTGAACGCGGCCATTGAAGCAGCCCGCGCCGGCGAAGCCGGCCGCGGCTTTGCGGTGGTGGCTGACGAAGTGCGCAACCTGGCCCACCGGACCCAGGAGTCGGCACAGCAAGTGCAGAACATGATCGAGGAACTGCAGGTAGGCGCCCGTGCGTCGGTCAGTACCATGGGTGAAAGCCAGCGCCACAGCCAGGACAGCGTTTCGATCGCCAACCAGGCCGGCGAGCGCCTTGGCAGCGTCACCGTGCGCATTGGCGAAATCGACGGCATGAACCAGTCGGTGGCCACCGCCACCGAGGAGCAGACTGCCGTGGTCGAATCGATCAACATGGACATCAACGAGATCAACACCCTGAACCAGGAAGGTATCGAGAACCTGCAGTCCACCCTGCGGGCCTGCTCCGACCTGGAACAGCAGGCCGCGCGCCTCAAGCAACTGGTAGGCAGCTTCCGCATCTGACCCCCGCCAACCGCGCCCTTGCCCACCGGGCGCGATTGGATCGAACAACTGTCCCTGGCAGCGGTCAACCTTAGGGAATGACACTGCGCAGGGATACCGATCGTGCATATCGCTGACATCACCATGTTCTACGCCCCCGCCAGCGGTGGCGTGAGAACCTATCTTGATGCCAAACACCGGCGCCTGAAGCTGACGCCCGGTGTACGCCACAGCCTCTTGATTCCCGGGCCGGCGTTGAACGAAGACAACGGCGTCTACCAGGTTCCAGCCCCGGCCCTGCCCTTTGGCAACGGTTACCGCTTCCCGCTGCGCCTGGCTCCCTGGCGCAATGTGCTCAAGGACCTGCAGCCCGACCTGATCGAAGTCGGCGACCCCTACCTCACCGCCTGGGCCGCACTGGATGCACGCCGGCAGCTGGATGTACCGGTGATTGGTTTTTACCACTCCGACCTGCCGCTGCTGGTCAGCAACCGCATGGGCAACTGGTTTACCCCCAATGTCGAAGCCTATGTGAGCAAGCTCTATGGCAATTTCGACCGGGTGTTGGCCCCCAGTCAGGTCATGGCCGACAAACTGTGCAGCCTAGGCGTGGGTAATGTGCACGTCCAGCGGCTGGGCGTGGACCTGGCGACTTTCAACCCCAGCCTGCGGGACGCCAGGCTCAAGGCGGAGCTGGGCATCCCCGAGGAAACCCGGCTACTGATCTTCGCTGGCCGCGGCTCCAAGGAAAAAAACCTACCGGTGCTGTTGCAATGCATGAAGCGCCTGGGGCCCAAATACCATTTGCTGCTGGTGGGTTCGCACATGCCGGCCAATGTGCCGCGCAACGTCAGCGTATACGAGCAGTTCCGCCCAGCTCACGAGCTGGCAAGGCTGCTGGCCAGCGCCGATGCCCTGGTGCATGCCGGCGACCAGGAAACCTTCGGCCTGGTGATTCTGGAAGCCATGGCCAGCGGTATCCCGGTAGTGGCCGTCAACGCCGGGGCTTTCAGCGAAATCGTGCACCCGGACTGCGGCCTGCTGTGCCGCCCCAACGACCCCGTGGCCATGGCCGATGCGGTGCGCGAACTGTTCACCCAGGCCCCCGCCGACCTTGGCGCCCGCGCCCGCTTGCACGCTGAGCAGCATTACGCCTGGGACACCGTGGTCACCGGTTTGCTGGAACACTACCGCGCGGTGCTTGGCACCAGCGCCCACAAGGTGGCCCGCCATGGCTGAAGTGATGCTGGTACTGCATGACGTGTCCCCACAGAGCTGGGAAGACTACAAACCCTTCGTCGATGCCGTGGACGCACTGGGTGATGTGCCCATGACGTTATTGGTGGTACCGGACTTCCACCACCACAACCATGTGCACAACTTCCCGGCCTTCCGGCGCATGATGGACCTGCGCCTGGCGCGCGGCGACGAACTGGCCCTGCATGGTTTTTACCACGCCGATGACGGCCCGATGCCCCACACCCCGCGGGACTACTTCATGCGCCGGGTGTACACCTGGGAAGGCGAATTCTACGGTTTGTCGGAAGCTGACGCGCAGACCCGCCTGGAAGCGGGCCTTGATGTGTTCGCCCGCAACGACTGGCCGGTGCACGGGTTCGTAGCCCCTGCCTGGCTGATGAGCGAAGGCACTCGCCAGGCTTTGAAACGCTTGCCCCTGGCCTACACCAGCGACCCTCAGCACCTGTACCGGCTACCGGACTTTGCCCAGGTATCGGCCCCGGGCCTGGTCTGGAGCGCCCGCAGCGCGTGGCGCCGAGGCCTGTCCAAAGTCATCAGCGACTGGCGCCAGCAACAATGGCAGCAGGCCCCGTGCATTCGCCTGGGGTTGCACCCGGTGGACATGCGCCATGGCTACTCCCGCGATTACTGGTTGCAGACCCTCGTCAGCCTGTTGGAACAAGGGCGCGTGCCCATGACCAAGTTCGCCTGGCTGCAGCATCAGGCTCAACAGCGCCGGGCTGCATGAAGCGCTGGCTGTGGCTGGCGGCAGCGCTGCTGTTGGCGGTGCTGATCCCGCTGTGGCTGGGGGGCCCCGAGATGCTGGCTCGCCTGCAACGCTTCCCCGCTCCCTTGTGGCCAGTGATGCTGGCCATGATTGGCCTGTGCTGGTGCATCAACGCCTTGCGCCTGCGCCTGTTGCTGGGCGTCCTGGCCGGCCGGCTGACAGGCCGACGCTGCCTGGGTACCGTGATGGCCACCGAGTTCGCTATCTGCGCCACGCCGGGCGGCAGCGGTGGGCCACTGACGCTACTGGCATTGCTGGGCCGCCATGGGCTCAGGCCGGCACAGGCCAGCGCGGTGTTTGCCATGGACCAGTTGAGCGACCTGGCGTTTTTTCTCTGTGCCTTGGGCGCGATATTCTTCTACGCACTCTTTCACCACCTCAACCACAGCCTGCAATGGCTGCTGACCCTCAGCGCCCTGCTGATGTTCGGGGGCCTCGCCCTGGGGGTGGCAGTGGTGCGTTGGCACCGGCAGGTGTTGCGCTTCAATGGCCGGTTACTGCGGCTTGTGGGGGTGAATGCGGGCAAGCGGCGACGCTGGGCGCGCAAGCTGCTGCATTTTCTCGAAGCCTTCAGCGACACATTCAAGCTGCCCCGGCCGACGCTGGTCAAGGTATTCGCTCTCACGTGCCTGCACTGGGCCGTGCGTTACAGCGTGCTGTACCTGGCGTTGCTCGGGCTGGGCGCGCAAGTGGACTGGGCATGGACGTTTCTGATCCAGATGCTGTCGCTCAGTGCAGGGCAGTTCAGCCTGTTGCCTGGCGGCGCGGGCGCGGCGGAATTGACTTCTGCGGCGCTGCTGGCGCCCATGGTGGGCAAATCGACGGCGGCCGCGGCGATTCTGATCTGGCGGGCAGTGACGTACTACTTCTACCTGGTAGCGGGGGGGCCGGTATTCGTGCTGATGCTGGGCCGGCCTCTGTTGCACAAGCTCAAGGGTGCGCTGTAGGACGCCGTTCCCGAGCTTCGCCCGGTCCTGCGATGGCCTTCGTCGACGCGAGGGGCCGGGCGAAGCTCGGGAAGGACGCTGCGTGGATCAAGCCTGCGGATCCTGCGGGTGGGTTTCTTCCCACAACTGCTCAGCCCCGGGAAAATCCGTCCCATCCTCGTCGCTGAGCGCATCCGGGTCATACCGACTCAGGCAGCCCTCGCCCACCGTGGGCGGCGGGGTGGCGGCGGCTTTGTCGCGTGGATCGCTCATCACCCGCCGCTCCATGGGTCAGTTGAACACGACAGTCTTGTTGCCGTGCACCAGCACGCGGTCTTCCAGGTGGTAGCGCAACCCGCGGGCCAGCACCATTTTTTCCACGTCGCGGCCGAAGCGCACCATGTCTTCGATGCTGTCGCTGTGGCTCACGCGCACCACGTCCTGTTCGATGATAGGCCCGGCATCGAGTTCTTCGGTCACGTAGTGACACGTGGCGCCGATGAGCTTCACGCCGCGCATGGACGCCTGGTGGTACGGCTTGGCCCCCACGAACGAAGGCAGGAAGCTGTGGTGAATGTTGATGACCTTGCCCGCGTAAGCCTGGCAGATCTGCGGCGGCAGGATCTGCATGTAGCGCGCCAGCACCACCACGTCAGCCTGATGCTGGTCGACCAGGCGCGACACTTCGGCGAACGCCGGCTGCTTGTCCTTCGGGTCAACGGGCACATGGAAATAGGGAATGCCATGCCACTCGACCATGCTGCGCAGGTCATCATGGTTGGAGATCACGCAGGCGATCTCGCAGTCCAGCTCGTCGCTGTGCCAGCGGTGCAACAGGTCAGCCAGGCAATGAGACTCGCGGCTGGCCATCAGCACCACGCGTTTCTTCTGTTCCGTGTCGGTAATGCGCCACACCATGGAAAACTCTTCGGCGATGGGCGCGAAGGCCTCGCGAAATGCTTCGATACCAAATGGCAGGGTGTCGGCGCGGATTTCATGGCGCATGAAGAACCAGCCACTCTGGTCATCGGAGTGGTGACTGGCCTCATTGATCCAGCCGTTATGGGAAGCCAGGAAATTACTGACTTTGGCGACAATGCCAACGCGGTCCGGGCAAGCGATAACCAGCCGAAAAGTGCGCATGTGGGGAAACTCCAAGACTTCGCAAAGGCGGCTATTCTAGCGTTTGTTCAGCAAAACTGCAGTATTCCTTGCGCGCTGCGCGGGCCCCACGTTTCAATCCCCTACCACGATCAGGGGTAATGGCTCATGGCTACTCTGTGCAGCGGTGCCATTATCCCCGACCGGGCAACTGCGCCGCCGTTCAAACTTAACTGCACGGCCGGCCCTCGTGATTAAATTAACGTCATTTACACAGTGTGCGGCGGTTTAATGTTTACTTGAACAAGCGCTATGACTATTATTGAGCCAACTGTATCCCTGACACACCGCATTCATAAGGTCCTGCACATGTCCCTGATCAACGAATACCGCGCTACAGAAGAAGCCATCAAAGAACTGCAAGCCCGTTTGAAGAACCTGTCGCAAGACGACAAACTGCAAACCGAGCTGGAATTCGAAGGCAAACTGCGCGCCCTGATGGGTGAATACCAGAAATCCCTGCGCGACATCATCGCCCTGCTGGATCCTGAAGCCAAGCTGAACAAAGCCCCACGCGGTGGCGCTGTAAAAACCACCGGCACCAAGCGTGCTCGTAAAGTTAAGCAGTACAAAAACCCGCACAACGGTGAAGTCATCGAAACCAAAGGCGGCAACCACAAGACCCTGAAAGAGTGGAAAGCCAAGTGGGGCGGCGATGTGGTTGAAGGTTGGGCAACTCTGCTGGGCTGATTGATTCGGCCCCGGCCCTGTCGACCCATCAAGAAAAACGCCGGCGTGATGCCGGCGTTTTTTTATACGCGCGGGAAACGTTATATAGCCAACCGCTGGCGCAGTTGCTCCACATGGGCCTGCCACTGTGCCAATACTTGCAGCTGCGCAGGCGTCGCGTTGGCCTGCCAGGGCAACAATGCCTCGGCGAAACCGGCCAGCGTATTCGGCGCACCCCACGCCTCGTCCGTCAGGCGTTGCTGGCAGAAGTGCAGCCAGGCTGCGCGCTCCTCAGCGTTCAACGTATCCGGAAAGTTACGTGCGCGATAGCGAAACAATAACTCAGGCAAACGCTCGTCATCGAACATCCACGTCTGCGTGGCCAACTGTTGTGGGTCCAGAGTGCGAACCTGCTCACACAACCGACGATCACGGTCGCCGATAAAGCCGCCGTATAACTGTTGTTCAGGGTCACTCACCTCGGCAAAGGCCTCCTCAGCGTAGAGCAAAGGCAATTTATCCTGCCATACATGCTGCGCCTGGCTCAGCTGCTCCGCCCGCTGCCGATAAAGATTCATGTCCAACTGTAAACGTTCGCGATCCTCATCACGGACTACGCCAAGCGGTGCGAGCACCGGACAGCGGTTGACGTGAATCAGCTTCAATGGCACCGGTAATTGCCCATCGGGCAACTCATCACGACGGCAATACAAACGCTGACGCAACACTTCTGCATTTTCGTCCAGCAGGGACTGAGGGTCGCCATGCAGGTCGCACACAATCAGTGCGTTTCGATTACGCGGGTGCCAGGCCAATGGCAATACCACACCCAGGTAATTGCGTTCGGCAGAAAAGCGCCCGGAGATATGCACCAGCGGCTGCAATAAGCGGATCTGATCCATTACTTTCTGCTTGCTGCGTGCCTGGTATAACCAGTTATACAGTTTGGGCTGGCGTTCACGAATCAGCCGTGCAAGGGCAATGGTGGCACGCACATCAGACAGTGCATCGTGGGCCTGGCCGTGATCAATGCCGTTGGCCGCCGTCAACAATTCAAGCTTCATGCTGACCCGGCCATCCACTTGCGGCCAGACAATGCCATCAGGGCGCAGGGCATAGGCAGCACGGACCACGTCGATCAAGTCCCAGCGGCTGTTGCCACCCTGCCATTCCCGGGCATAGGGGTCGAAAAAGTTGCGATACAGGCTGTAGCGCGTGACTTCGTCGTCAAAGCGCAGGGTGTTATACCCGGCACTGCATGTTTCGGGACGCGCCATCTGGGCGTTTACCCGCGTCATGAATTCGGCCTCGCACAGGCCACGTTCGGCCAGGCGCTGGGGGGTTATACCAGTGATCACGCACGCTGCCGGGTGCGGCAGGATATCGTCGCTGGGCTGGCAATACAGGTTGATGGGCTCTTCGATTTCATTGAGGTTGGCATCGGTGCGAATACCGGCGACCTGCAAGGCCCGGTCATTGCGCGGGTTGATGCCGGTGGTTTCGTAGTCGTACCAGAAGATGCTGGAAGTCACGGGGTGGTCCTGTGTACAAAGTCGGCAAAGTCTAGGCGTTGTATGCTTCCACGACCAGCCATGAGCGCCGTTGCGGAACAGCAGATTAATGTCAGGTTGCTTCAAGCCCCTGGGGTGGCTAGGATCGCCAGACAGCTTTTATCTTTCAGCCCCCACCAAGGCATCCATGCCCCAGACCTCAGCGACGCGACGGAATGCAGTGCTGGTCCCGCCAGTGGACACCCGCTACCAGATCGAAACCCCCGAAGGCATCGACCTGAACCTGCGCCCCGCAGGCCTGGTGGTGCGCAGCCTGGCCTTCGCTATCGACCTTGGCCTGCGCGGGCTGCTGCTGGGCGGCCTGTTCATGCTGCTGGTGTGGCTGGGCCGCCTGGGCATGGGCCTGGCGGCGATCCTGCTGTTCCTGGTGAACTGGTGGTACATGGTGCTGTTCGAGGTACTCAACCAGGGGCGCTCGCCGGGTAAACAGGCCATGGGCCTGCGCGTGGTGGCCGACGACGGCACACCGGTAGGCTGGTCGTCCTCCCTGCTGCGCAACCTGCTGCGGTTCGCCGACATGCTGCCCTTCGGCTACTGCCTGGGCGCCATCAGTTGCCTGCAACACCCGGCGTTCAAGCGTCTGGGTGACCTGGCGGCCGGTACCCTGGTGGTCTACCGAGACTTGCCGCATCAACGCCCACGGCTGCCAGCGGCCGAGCCCATCGACCCGCCCTTTGCCCTGACCCTGGTGGAACAGCGCGCCCTGCTGAGCCTGGCCGAACGCCAGGACGAACTGTCCGCCGAACGCCTGGCGGAGCTGGCCGGCATCGCCGCCCCGGCACTGGGGGTAACCCGGGGCATGGCCATGGCGCGCATCAATGGTATAGCCCGCGGGCTGCTGGGGCCTGCATGAAACAGAGTCAGTTCGAGCGCCTGCATCAACCCCAATGGCTGTCGTTCGAGCACCTGGTGGTGCTTCTGGAGAACGGCAAGTCGCGCCCCGAGGCCAGTGAAACCTTCGCCCATGACTACCGTCGGCTCTGCCAGCACCTGGCCCTGGCCCAGGCGCGCGGCTACAGCAGCCACCTGGTGGACAGCCTCCAGCAGCTGGCTCTGCGCGGCCACCAGCAACTGTACCGGCGCCGCCAGCCGGTGGGCGCCAGTATCCTGGTGTTCGTGCTCGCCGGTTTTCCCCGGCTGGTACGCCAGCAGTGGCAGTTCGTAGCCCTGGCCGGTCTGCTGCTGTTTGGCAGCCTGCTGCTGACCGGCTTGCTGGTATACGGCTTTCCGGACCTTGTCTACAGCATCATGGACCCCCACCAGGTCGCGCAGGCAGAGGCCATGTACGACCCCGACCAGAGCCGCCTGGGGCCCGGCGGCGAACGCCTGGCAAGCCAGGACTGGATGATGTTCGGCTACTACATCATGAACAATATCGGTATTGCCTTCCAGACCTTCGCCAGTGGCTTGCTGCTGGGCGTGGGCAGCCTGTTCTTCCTGCTGTTCAACGGCCTCATGATCGGTGCCGTGGCCGGCCATCTGACCCAGATCGGCTATGTGCAGACCTTCTGGCCCTTCGTCATCGGCCACGGGGCGTTCGAGTTGACGGCCATTGCCTTGTCTGGCGCCGCCGGGTTGAAGCTTGGCTGGGCCTTGGTCGCACCCGGCAGGCAAAGCCGTGGCCAGGCGCTGCGCGAAGCGGCGAATATTGCCATCCAACTGGTCTACGGGGTCATCGCCATGCTGTTGATCGCCGCCTTCATCGAAGCCTACTGGTCGTCCAAGACAGCATTCAGCCCCCAGGCCAAGTACCTGGTGGGCGGCGCACTGTGGGCATTGGTGGCGGCCTACCTGATTCTTGCCGGACGCCAGCATGCGCCTGACTGATGCCAGTATTGCCATCCGCCCACGTTCGCCCTGGGAGGCCCTGGACCTGGGCGTCTTGCTGGCACGCCGACACCAGCGCCTGTTGATGCTCAGTTGGGCAGCGCTGACCCTGCCGGTGTTCGCCCTGCTGACCTGGCTGTGCTGGCACTCGCCGTCCCTCGCGATGTTCCTGTTCTGGTGGCTGAAGCCGGCGTTCGAGCGGCTACCCCTGTACATTCTTTCCCAGGCCGTGTTCGACGAGCCACCCAGCCTTGGCCAGGCCCTGCGCCAATGGCCCCGGCTGCTGCGGGTGCAACTGCTGCCCAGCCTGCTGTGGCGACGGTTGAGCCTGAGCCGCAGCTTCAACCTGCCCGTGCAACAGTTGGAAGGCCTGGCCGGCCCCGACCGCCAGCGCCGCCTGGCCATGCTGCGCCAGGGCAGCGGCACCACGGCGCGCTGGCTGACCCTGGCGGGCGTGCACCTGGAGGGCGCGCTGTGGATAGGTGCCACGACCCTGTTCTACCTGATGGTGCCGCACCAACTGGAAGTGGACTGGAGCTGGCGTCGCCTGATTGAGGCGGCCAACGGCCAGTGGCTATGGGTTGAGCACCTGACCAACGCCTTCTACGCCCTGGTGCTGGTGTTCTGGGAACCCCTCTATGTGGCCTGCGGCTTCACCCTGTACCTGAACCGCCGTACCGAGCTGGAAGCCTGGGACCTGGAACTGGTGCTGCGCAGCCTGCGCCAGCGCCTGAGCGGCGCCGCACCGCTGGTACTGGTCGTGGCGATCGGGCTGGCAGGCCTGGCGCCGGACAGCAAGGCTGCCGAGACCGCCGCGCCATTCGACGGCGCGCGGCTGGTCCACCAGCCGCTGACCAGCCAGGCATCACGCCAGGACATCAAGGCCATCCTCGAACAGCCGCCCTTCAGCAACAAGGAAACCCTGCACCGCTGGCGCCTGGACCAGCCCGAGGACAAACCCGCCAAGCCCGCCAACCTCACCGCTCTTCTGGAACAACCCTGGCTCAAGGCCCTGGCCCGTGGCATGGAGGCGCTGCTGTGGGGCGCGGTACTGGCGTTGGTCGCCCTGGTCATCTGGCGCTACCGCAGTTGGCTGCGCACCTTCGTCAACCGCCGCGCCCGGCCCCCCGCTTACCGCCCCGAGGCGCCGGAGCAGCTCTGGGGCCTGGCGGTCAGCGCCCACAGCCTGCCCGATGATATCGCCAGCCACGCCCAGCAGCTCTGGGCCGACAACCCGCGCGAGGCGTTGGGCCTGCTCTACCGTGGCCTGCTCAGCCGCTTGCTGAACGACTACCGCCTGCCCCTTCAGGAATCGGACACCGAAGGCCAGGTACTGGCCAAGGTCGCGGCGCTGCACGACCCGGCACTGGAAGCCTTCAGCCAGGTGTTGACCCGCCACTGGCAGGCCCTTGCCTACGGCCACCAACTACCGGCTCAGGCGCTGGCCATGCAATTGTGCAATGACTGGCGCACGTTGTTCGGCGCACCGGGGAGCCGGCCATGAACCGTAGCGGTTACTGGCTGATCGGCATCGTGCTGGTGCTCCTGTTGGGTACCGGTGGCTTTTATGTTGCGCGCCATCTGCACCCCTATGACGAAGTGATCGAGCATGGCCCGTCGCCCGAAGCCCGCGGCAACCCATGGCTGGCGGCCGAGATCTTCCTGCGCCACCGCGGCCTGAAGGTCAGCACCCTCAGCAGCCTGGACAGCCTCGCGCAGCTACCGCCGCAGGGGCACAGTCTTTTGCTGCTGGGCGACCGTCAGACAATGGGGGCGCGCCAGACCGAAGAGTTGCTGGCATGGGTACGCGCCGGCGGGCGCCTGTTGTTCGTGGCCCAGGCCTTGTGGAACGAGGACAAGGCCATGAGCGGCGACCTCTTGCTCGACCGCCTGCAACTGCACCAGTTTCTGGCCAAGGACCTGCCACCGCTTCCCGAGAACCAGCCTGACAAGTACCCGCAATTGACCAAGCTCTACCTGGAAAACGAGACGGCGCCGGCCTATTTCAGCTTTGCCCCGGACTTCCACCTCGAAGACCCGGCCAACAAGGCCCAGTCCTGGGCCAACAGCAGCAATGCCACGCACCTGATGCAGCTCAAGTACGGCGCCGGCCTGATCACCGTGGTCACCGATGCCGACCTGTGGACCAACGCTGCCATCCGCCGCTACGACAATGCCTGGCTGCTGTGGTACCTGAACCAGGGCACCGACGTCAGCCTGGTGTTCCGCCAAGACCGCGACAGCCTGGCCACTTTGCTGTGGCGCCATTATCCGCAAGCCCTGGTCTGCCTGGCCCTGCTGTTGGCACTTGGTGTGTGGCACCTGGCAGTCCGCCAGGGGCCGCTGCAAGCGCCGCCTTCGCTGGCCCGCCGGCAGTTGCGCGAGCACCTGCGCGCCACCGCCGCCTTCCTGCTGCGCAACGCTGGCCAGGCTACCCTGCTGCGCGGCCTGCAACAGGACATCCTGCGCCGCGCCCGCCGGCGCCATCCCGGTTTCGAACGCCTGGCCGTGGCTGAACAGTGGCAGGTGCTGTCGCGCCTGACTCGCCAGCCCACCGCCGCCATCGGCCAGGCCTTGCGCCCGCCGCTGAAACAACGCCTCGGCGCGGCCGAATTCAGCCGCCAGGTGGCCCACCTGCAAACTCTCAGGAATGCCCTATGAGCGACCCGACCCACGAAGTGCCCGACGAATCCGGTGCCGCTGCCGCGCCAGCGGCCAGCCCGAGCCCGGCACACCTGGCGCAGCAGCGACACCGCGCCAGCCTCCTGGCCCAGGCCCTGCGCAACGAACTGGGCAAGGCTGTGATCGGCCAGGCGGCGGTGATCGAGGACGTGCTCACCGCGCTCATCGCCGGTGGCCATGTGCTGCTCGAGGGCGTGCCCGGGCTGGGCAAGACCCTGTTGGTGCGCGCCCTGGCGCGCTGCTTCGGGGGCGACTTCACACGCATCCAGTTTACCCCTGACCTGATGCCCAGCGACGTCACCGGCCATGCCGTGTATGACATGCAGACCGAGCAGTTCAAGCTGCGCAAGGGCCCGCTGTTCACCCACCTGCTGCTGGCCGACGAGATCAACCGCGCCCCGGCCAAGACCCAGGCCGCACTGCTGGAAGCCATGCAGGAGCGCCAGGTCACCCTGGAGGGCCGTGCCCTGCCCATCGGACAACCGTTCATGGTACTGGCCACCCAGAACCCGCTGGAACAGGAAGGTACCTACCCGCTGCCCGAGGCCGAGCTGGACCGCTTCATGCTCAAGCTGCGCCTGGACTACCCCGAAGCCGAACAGGAACTGGAGATGGTGCGCCAGGTGAGCCGCTCGGTGCGCGCCGACATGCTCGACGTGCAACCGCTTCGCACCCTCTTGCAGGCCAAGGACGTGGTCGCCCTGCAGCGCATTGCCGGTGAGCTGCCCGCTGACGACCAGGTGCTGGACTATGCCGTGCGCCTGGCCCGCGCGACCCGCACCTGGCCGGGCCTGTCGGTGGGCGCCGGGCCACGGGCATCCATTGCCCTGGTACGCGGTGGCCGGGCCCGGGCATTGCTGCGGGGCGGCGAGTTCGTGGTTCCCGATGACATCAAGGGCTGCGCGCTGGCCGTGCTGCGCCACCGCGTGCGCCTGGCGCCGGAGCTGGATATCGAAGGGCTGTCCGTGGACCAGGTGTTGCGCCAGGTACTCGACCAGGTCCCGGCGCCGCGCCTGTGATCAAACCGTCGCGGTTGATGCTGGGCTGGCTTGGCGCGCTGTTGGCCAGCAACCTGCTGCTGGGCAGCGCCGATGCCTTGGGCATCGCCCTGCCGCCGGCTCTGCATGCCATCGCCTGGGGCATGCTGCTGGCATTGGTACTGCTGGGCATGCTCGACGCCTGGCGCGTCTATCGCCTGCCGTCCCCGCACGTGCGCCGCCACGTGCCCGGGAGCCTGCCGCTGGGGCGCTGGAGTGAGGTCCGGCTGGACATCAGCCACCGCTACCCTCGCCCCCTCAACCTGCAACTGTTCGACCATGTGCCAGACGGCCTGGGGTTTGACGACCTGCCGCAAAGCATCGAGCTGCAACCGGGCCAGGACAGCCAACTGGGGTACCGCCTGCGCCCGCTGCGCCGGGGCCTCTTCCAATGGCAGCGGTTGGAATGGCTGGTGCCCAGCCCCATGGGGTTATGGCGCCAGCGCCGCTTCAGTGAACTGGAGGACAGCGCCCGGGTATACCCGGACTTCGCCCGGCTATATGGCGCGCGCCTGCTGGCGGTGGATAGCTGGCTGAGCCAGATGGGTGTGCGCCAGCGCCCCCGCCGGGGCCAGGGGCTGGAATTCAACCAGTTGCGCGAGTTTCGCGAGGGCGACAGCCTGCGCCAGATCGACTGGAAAGCCACGGCCCGCCAGCGCATGCCCATTACCCGGGAATACCAGGAAGAACGCGACCAGCAGATCATCTTTCTGCTCGACTGTGGCCGCAGCATGCGCAGCCAGGATGGCGACCTGGCGCACCTGGACCATGCGCTCAACGCCTGCCTGCTGCTGAGCTACGTAGCGTTGCGCCAGGGTGACGCGGTGGGGCTGGCCACCTTCGCCAGCAACCAGGCGCGCTACCTGCCCCCAGTGAAAGGCCCGGCCCAACTGAACGTTCTGCTCAATGCGGTCTACGACCTGGAAAGCAGCCAACGCCCGGCCGACTACGCGGCGGCGGCCGAGCACCTGTTGGCACGCCAGAACCGCCGTGCCCTGGTGGTGCTGGTCACCAACCTGCGGGATGAGGATGACGACCAACTGCTGGGGGCGATCAAGCGCATCAGCCGTCGCCACCGGGTGCTGATCGCCAGCCTGCGCGAAGAAGTGCTGGATGAACTGCGCCAAAGCCCGGTGCAAACCTGGCAGCAGGCCCTGAGCTACTGCGGCACCATCGACTACCTCAACGCCCGCGCGCAACTGCACGAACGCTTGAGCGCCCATGGCGTACCCGTGCTCGACGCACGGCCGGGGGAGTTGGGCGCGCAACTGGTGACCCGCTACCTGAGCTGGAAAAAAGCGGGAACACTTTGAAAGCGAACCTTGTAGCAGTGGCCGCAAGGCCGCGCCCGCTCTGGTGCACCGCACCAGGCAGGGATCGGGTCAGGCAGATTCGTTCATCGGGAAGCTGAAGTAGTCCCGCAGCGCGACCACCAACTGCTCGTATTCGGCATTGGCATGCAGCAGCTGAAAACCGGAATCGTAGTGGCCCGGCGTCACGTCTTCGTGGCACCACAGGCACGCGGCGCTCAGGTTGATGACCTGGTCGGGCAGTTTGATCTGCAGCTCGAAATCCGGGCCGACCAGCAATGGCAGGTTGCTGATCAGCATCATTCCTTCTTCGTCGACATTACCCAGGAATCCGATGGGCTGACCCGTATAACGGTTGAAGACTTTCAGATAGCACGGCAGTTGGTGACGCTCGATGCGGCGTTCGGTAAACATGTTCCCTTCGCGATTGATAGACCATCGCCCATGGTCGCACCCACGCGGCGCAGCTCAAAGTGAAGAACGACCAACCGTGAGGGCAGCCGACGAATAGCGGCCCAGCCCCACCAGGGCGTCCACACCCTACCGGGAGGCAGGGATTGGCTGGGCAGCGGCGCTGCTGCGGTAATGGCCCAGTTGCTGCAAGGTGTCCAGCCGCGCGCGGGCGCGGTAGGCGTATTCGCTGTAGGGGTACTGGGTGATGATGAATTCGTAGGTCTGGCCGGCATCCAGGAACAGGTTCTGGCGCTCCAGGCACTGGGCACGCAACATCGACACCTCAGGCTGCACATACTGGCGCGTGCGGCTGGTGCGATCGACCTGGGACAACTCCAGCATCACCTTGTCACAGTTGCCGTAGTTATATTGGCGGTACGCTTCGTTCAAATGGTGGTCCATGGACCAGCGGGTACAACCGACGACACTGGCCGCCAAGGCTAAAACGATGAGGATTCGCATGGGTATCTCCTGTCCTGAGCGGGTTATCGACCAGGCGTCAGAATTCTTCAGTGGCAACCGACGCACGTCCACACTTGAGTATCGCCCAGCGCCAACCCCTCAAGGTAGTGCAGAGGAACAATGACTACAGCCCGTTAGAGGAGTAGCCTTTCGCTGCGCTTCAATAAAGGAGTCAATGCATGACCGTTCGCCGTACCAAAATCGTTGCTACCCTGGGCCCTGCCAGCAACTCGCCGGAAGTGATCGAACAATTGATCAAGGCCGGCCTGGATGTTGCCCGCCTGAACTTCTCCCACGGCACACCGGACGAGCACAAGGCTCGCGCCCGCCTGATTCGCGAGATCGCTGCCAAGCTAGGCCGCCATGTCGCGCTGTTGGGCGACCTGCAAGGTCCCAAGATCCGTATCGCCAAATTCGCCAACAAGCGAATCGAACTGAAAGTCGGTGATGCCTTCACCTTCTCCACCAGCCACCCGCTGACCGAAGGCAACCAGGAAATCGTCGGCATCGACTACCCCGACCTGGTCAAGGACTGTGGCGTCGGCGACGAGCTGCTGCTCGACGACGGCCGCGTGGTCATGCGCGTGGAAACCGCCACGGCGGACTCGCTGCACTGCTCGGTGCTGATCGGTGGCCCGCTGTCGGACCACAAGGGTATCAACCGTCGCGGTGGCGGCCTGACCGCCCCGGCCCTGACCGAGAAAGACAAGGCCGACATCAAGCTGGCCGCGGAAATGGACCTGGACTACCTGGCCGTCTCCTTCCCTCGCGATGCGTCGGACATGGAATACGCCCGTCGCCTGCGTGACGAGTCGGGCGGCACTGCCTGGCTGGTGGCCAAGATCGAACGCGCCGAAGCGGTAGCCGACGACGAGACCCTGGACGGTCTGATCCGCGCCAGCGACGCCGTCATGGTCGCCCGTGGTGACCTGGGCGTGGAAATCGGCGACGCCGAGCTGATCGCCATCCAGAAGAAGATCATCCAGCACGCCCGCCGCAACAACAAGGCGGTGATCGTGGCGACCCAGATGATGGAGTCGATGATCCAGAACCCGATGCCTACCCGTGCCGAAGTATCCGACGTGGCGAACGCCGTGCTGGACTACACCGACGCGGTGATGCTGTCGGCCGAGAGCGCCGCCGGCGCCTACCCGATCGAGGCCGTGCAGGCCATGGACCGCATCTGCAAGGGCGCCGAAAAGCACCCGATGAGCATGAAGTCCAGCCACCGCCTGCACACCCAGTTCGAGCGTTGCGACGAAAGCATCGCGTTGGCAGCGATGTACACCGCCAACCACTTCCCAGGTGTGAAGGCGATCATCGCCCTGACTGAAAGCGGCTACACCCCGCTGATCATGTCGCGCCTGCGTTCCTCGGTGCCGATCTTCGCGTTCTCCCCGCACCGCGAAACCCAGGCCCGCGCCGCGATGTTCCGTGGCGTGGTACCGGTTGCCTTCGACCCGGCTTCGCTGCCGGCCGACAAGGTCAGCCAGGCTGCGGTGGACGAGCTGCTGAAACTGGGCGTGGTCGAGCAGGGCGACTGGGTCATTCTGACCAAAGGCGACAGCTACCACACCATCGGTGGTACCAACGGCATGAAGATCCTGCATGTCGGTGATCCGCTGGTCTGATTCAGGCGAGCGTTTCAACAAGAGCCCCGGCGTGAAAGCGCCGGGGCTTTTTTGTGCCTGCGAAGCGGTTCCCTGCCTGTGGAAACCCGCAGGTTCGCCCGTGCCCGGTCTGGGTTGAAATGGTCCGCTCGACTCTATTCAGCCTGACAGGGAGATGCCCATGCACTCACGCCCCATGCCCCACCGTGAATCGCCGCTAACCATTTCCCCCGTCCTCGCCCAGGCCCTGGAAGACCAGGTGCTGGATATCGACGGTGACATCAAGGCCATCGCCCAGGTGCCCGGATCCAGCCAGTGGATGGTGGCCATCGACTCCGGCTACGGCTTTTGCCTGACGCGCCTGAACGCCGACCTCAGCGTGGATGAGACCTTCGGGGCTCGCCAGGACGGGCTGGTATACGACTACTTCGACACTGCCGGTTTCCACCTCACCGCCGTGCACCAGGTTGCCTGGGTAGACGGCAAGGTGTTGGTGATTGGCGCCACCTGCGACCTGGACGTGGACCGTATCGCCCTGGCGCGCTACCACGCCGATGGCCGCCCGGACCGCTCGTTCAATGGCACTGGAAAACAGATCGTCGAGCTGCCCCACTCCCAGCGCTTGCCGCGCCAGCAGCGTCGTGGGGCGCTGAACTCGACGATCTTCACCCCTCAAGTTCCCATGGTGATGGCCGACGGGGGCATCGTAGTGTTTTTCCAGGAAACCGATACCCGCCACCCAGGCAGCCGCGCCTTCCTGGTATGCCTGGACGCCCATGGCCAGCTGCAGCCGGACTTCAACCAGCAGGGCTTTGCCCAGGTGCAGTTCGAAGGGCGGGATATAGTGCCGCACGGGGTGGCCCGCCAAGGCAGCGACCTGCTGGTGTTCGGCGCCACCTGCGCCGACGAAGACGGCACCCGCCTGGGTCTTGTCGCCCGCTTCAGCGCCCAGGGGCATCGTGACACGGCCTTCAACGGCAGTGGTTTCGTGGTCATCGGCGACCCCGGTACGGCAGCGGTTATCAGCCAGGTGCAGGTGCTTGAGGGCGGCGAGTTCCTTGCCGTGGGTACCTTCGGCAGCAACGTGTTGATGACCCGCCGTCAACGAGACGGCAGCCCTGCCCCGCACTTCAATGAAGGCATGCCGCTGCTGGCGGCGCTGCCGTTCGAGGTCAGTGCGGTCAAGGCGCTGGTGGCCTGGGGCGAGTGCGTGTTGCTGGCGGCCAGCAGCGCACTCCAGAGCAGCCGGGGCACGCTGATCTGCTTGCGCAGCGACGGTACCCCAGACACGGGGTTTGCCGCCGGCGCGGGATACCTCATGGCGGAGCATGAATCCGAATACCTGGCGCTGGCGATTGAAAGCGACGGCGCCATCGTCGTGGCAGGTTACCTCTACCAACAAGGTTACTACGCCTGGTTCAGGCGGTTCGACCACCCTGGCGTGCATCGGGACGACCACTGCGGTGCGTGCCCACCTGTCAATTCTGACAGTATCGGCGACTGTCACGCCGGTATGTAATCAAGCCACTTACCAACCAGAGGTGATGCGGCATGAACATTCTGAAGAAAAACGAAACCATCGCAAACGCACCGTTCGACCTAATCCTCCCGTTGGGCGGCCATATCAAGTCGGTCATTCCCGGCCCTGGCCACGACCACTGGTTTTTTGGCCTGGACGCCTGGACAACCATCGGCCTGGGCCGCGTAAATCCCGACCTCACGCTGGCCCCGCAATTTGGCCCCATACCCGGTGAAGCCCACTTCCGGGACTCATTCAACCCAGGGGCCATCGGCTTCGAGGCCATTCATCACATGATGATGGCCGACAATAAACTGTGGGTTTTCGGCTTGTACTTCGACTTCGGGGATTTCTCCGACCATATCGCCATTGCGCGATACCACCTGAACGGCCTGATTGATGACACCTTCGCCCACCACGGTCGGCTGATCGTCGACCTGCCCAATCAGCGAAAAGCACCGGTTTCGCGTAGTGGTGTGATTCATACGGCAACGCATCTGCCGGCTGCGCCGCCCTCATTGTTGCCGGACGGCAGCATGGTATTTTTCTTTCTGCAGATTACCGCCGATGACCTGGACGGCCGCGCCATACTGGTCAGGCTTACCCCCCAAGGGGACCTGGACCCAAGTTTCAACGGCACGGGCATTGCGCCGGTGCACTACTATGGCCGTGATCTCACCCCCAAAGGGCTGTTGGCGCAAGGGGATAAAACCCTGGCCTTTGGTACCACCCAGTCCAGGGGTAATGAAACGTCGCTGGCGGTCATTGCCCGGTACAACCGCAATGGGACGGTGGACCAAAGCTTCAATGGCACTGGCTTTATCGCGATAGGCGACGACGACCGCTATATCACGACCATTGGCAGCTTTGCCTACGACGACCAAGATCGAATTATCGTATCGGGCACCTTCGAGGAACCTGGCGAGCCAACCGCGTCACCACGCCTGTTCGTCGCCCGCCTGCTGGCGGATGGCTATGCCGACCCAACCTTCAACGAGGGCGCGGCGCTATCCGTGGAGTTGCCGTTCCCGGTTTGCACCGTCAACGCTACCGTTCTTCAGCCGCAGGGCCAGGGACACACGATTCTGGTGGCGGCCACCGCCGACATCGATGACCAACCCCGGGGCGCACTGATCCGCCTGACTCACGAGGGTGAGCTTGATGGTGGTTTCGGTGATGGCTCGGGATATCACATTGCCGATCGACGCTCCGAGTACCTGGCGATCGACCTTACTTCCTACCCCGGCATTGTGGTGGGCGGATACGTCAACGACGAATTCGATGGTTTCCCGGATGAATACCCCTGGCTGCGGCATTTTTCAGTAGATGGCCTGCCTGCGCGCGCCGCTCAGTCCCACCAGCGGGTCATTGACATAAAGTGACGCCGCTCAGGAGTGAAACAGACCGGCCTCACGGCCGGTGAACACATCGGCCAATACCTGATTACGCGGTACCCCGGCCAGGAACAGGCGCTTGCTGTACGCCTCGACGCTGGCTGGGCTGCCGCACACCAGCGCATGCACCTGCCGGGAACTGGGGCGCAATGCCGCCAGCGCCTGCGAAAATGCCTCAGGCAATACCAGCTCAATCCGCACTGACGGATGATGGACCGCCAGCGCTTTCAGTTCACTCGCCAGATAGTGCTGCGCTTGCTCGCGCGCCAAGTGCACGAGGCGAATCTCGCCGCTGTGCCCCTGCCGCAATGCCTCGCGCAAAATGCCGTAAAGCGGTGCCAACCCGGTTCCCGCCGCCAGTAGCCAAAGGGCCGAGTCCTGCCAGCCGGGGTCATAGCGCAACGCACCGCCTCGCAGCTCACCAAGGCGCAAAACAGCCCCTGCCTTCAAGCCCGTGGCGATATCGACGAAGGCACCGGGTTGACGGCAATCAATATGAAACTCCAGAAACCGATCTTCCTGGGGCAGGCTAGCCAGCGAATAGGGGCGCGCCACGCCTGATTCGGTCCACAGCACCATGTGTTGGCCAGCGTGATAGCGCAGGGGGCGGCTGGGTTGCAAGCGCAGCCTGAGGACATCGGGGCTGAGCCAATCGCAGGCCTCGACGTGCGCGGGCAAGCCGTCGGTGGCGGGGTCGAACACCGCCACGCAAAGGTCATCGACCACCTGGCACTGGCACGCCAGCCGCCAGCCTTCGGCGCGCTTGCCGGCCTCCAGTGCCTCCGGCTGGTTGTCACGGGGTTCACCGCGCAGGCAATGCACCAGGCAGGCATGGCAGCTGCCCGCCCGGCAACTGTAAGGCACGTTCAAGCCCTGGGCGTTGAGGGCGTCCAGCAGGTTGGTGCCCATGGCCACCGGCCAACGCCGCTGGCCCACGGTAATATCAGGCATCGGCCATTTCCCACGCCGCGGCGCATTGGTTGCGGCCATTGCGCTTGGCCCGGTACAGCGCCTGGTCGGCACGATGCAGGGCATCATCCAGGTCATCGCCTTCCAGCAGCAGGGTCATGCCCACCGACAGGCTCAGCTCGTGCAACGCCAGGCCCTGCGGCTCGGCGGCAGCAAACGCCAGGCGCAGGCGTTCACAGCACACCTGCAGGCGTTCGGTATTGGAGTCGGGCAACAGCAACACGAATTCCTCGCCGCCGTAGCGGGCCAGCACGTCACCGTCGCGCAGGCACGCCGCCGCCACCTGGGCGAACACCTGCAGCACCTGGTCACCCGCGGCATGGCCATGCATGTCGTTGATGCGCTTGAAATGGTCGAGGTCGATCAGCGCCAGGCCATGCACACTGCCTTCGGTCATGGCCAGCAGCTCGCGGCCCGCCAGGCTGAGAAAGTGCCGGCGGTTATACAGCCCGGTGAGTTCGTCGGTGGCGACCAGGTCTTCGAGCTGGCGCATCATGCCGCGCAAGGTGTCCTGGTGCGCCTGCAGGGCGTAACGGCGCTGGCGCATGCGTTGGCGCGAGGCCTGCACGTAACTGGCGTACAGGCACAGCCACACCAGCACCACGAACAGCACACACACCTGCACGGCCGCCAGGCCTGGCTCGGCCAACGTCATCTGGTAGCCTTCGTACAGGTTCAGCCCGGCGAAGCTGAAGAACACCAGCACCGCACAGCGCACGAACACCCGACGGCTGAGGTGGAACAGGCCAAACAGCAGCAATAACGGGTACACCACCAGAAACGTGCCACGGGCACCGTCCAGGTTGGCCATCAGCCAGGTTTGCCAGACCAGCGCCAGCAGTATCTGCAACTCGGTGAGGCTGGGGTCGCGCAACCGCTGGTTCCAGCCCTTGAAAAACACCAGTGCCAGCACCGCCTGGCTGGCGACGACCAGCAAGGTAGTGGCCACCACGGTAGCAATCGGCGCGCGAAAGTAGTCGCTGAGTGTTACCACCCAGGTCAGGAGCAGCACCAGCACGTAGGTGCTGGCCGCCAGAAGAAAGCGCTTGATCAGCAGTTTCTGTAAGAGTTTGTCGGTCACTCGTTGACTCACCGTGCTCAATGGGATTCCTTCCCGTCCTGGCACCGAAAGGCGCTATGGCCAGATGCCACTTTAGTGCTACGCGTCAAAAATAACTAATCAATTTTGCTACAGCTGTACAACACTTCTGTACAGCTTTTGAGCACATGGCCATGTCGATTACCGCCCCACCTTTGACTATCGGCGTGTATCGGCGGCCTGCAGGTGCGGTATACTGCCGCGCCTTTTTTGCGTCGGCAGCAGCTCGCCGGCGCGCCTTGAAAGGTCGTTTCGATGGTCGCCCGACGCGTCGAAATACCTTAACGAATGTTCCCGTCTTTAAGAGGAGCGCGCCGCATGACCGTGATCAAGCAAGACGACCTGATTCAGAGCGTCGCTGACGCCCTACAGTTCATTTCCTACTACCACCCGGTAGATTTCATTCAGGCCATGCACGAAGCCTACCTGCGCGAAGAGTCGCCGGCGGCCCGTGACTCCATCGCCCAGATCCTGATCAACTCGCGCATGTGCGCCACCGGCCACCGCCCGATCTGCCAGGATACCGGCATCGTCACCGTGTTCGTGCGCGTCGGCATGGACGTGCGCTGGGATGGCGCCACCCTGAGCCTGGACGACATGATCAACGAGGGCGTGCGCCGCGCCTACAACCTGCCCGAGAACGTGCTGCGCGCCTCGATCCTGGCCGACCCGGCAGGTGCACGCAAGAACACCAAGGACAACACTCCGGCGGTCATCCACTACTCCATTGTCCCGGGCAATACCGTGGAAGTGGACGTGGCGGCCAAGGGCGGCGGCTCCGAGAACAAGTCGAAGATGGCCATGCTCAACCCGTCCGACTCGATCGTCGACTGGGTACTGAAAACCGTGCCGACCATGGGCGCCGGCTGGTGCCCACCGGGCATGCTGGGCATCGGCATCGGCGGTACCGCCGAGAAAGCCGCAGTGATGGCCAAGGAAGTGTTGATGGAGTCCATCGACATCCACGAGCTCAAGGCCCGTGGCCCGCAGAACCGCCTGGAAGAGATTCGCCTGGAGCTGTTCGAGAAGGTCAACCAACTGGGCATCGGCGCCCAGGGCCTGGGTGGCCTGACCACCGTGCTCGACGTGAAGATCATGGACTACCCGACCCACGCCGCCTCGCTGCCGGTGTGCATGATCCCCAACTGCGCCGCCACCCGTCACGCCCACTTCGTGCTGGACGGCTCTGGCCCGGCCGAGCTGGAAGCGCCGGACCTGGACGCCTACCCGGAAATCGTCTGGGAAGCCGGGCCATCGGCGCGCCGCGTGAACCTCGACACCCTGACGCCGGAAGAAGTGCAGAGCTGGCAGCCGGGCGAGACTATCCTGCTCAACGGCAAGATGCTCACTGGCCGCGACGCCGCGCACAAGCGCATGGTGGAAATGCTCAACCGTGGCGAAACCCTGCCGGTTGATCTGAAAGGCCGCTTCATCTACTACGTGGGCCCGGTAGACCCGGTGCGTGAAGAAGTGGTAGGCCCAGCCGGCCCGACCACCGCCACCCGCATGGACAAGTTCACCCGCCAGATCCTCGACCAGACCGGCCTGCTGGGCATGATCGGCAAGTCCGAACGTGGCCCGGTGGCCATCGAGGCTATCAAGGACTACAAGGCGGTGTACCTGATGGCCGTCGGCGGCGCTGCCTACCTGGTGGCGCAAGCCATCAAGAAGTCGCGCGTGGTGGCCTTCGAAGAGCTGGGCATGGAAGCGATCTACGAGTTCGACGTCAAGGACATGCCGGTCACCGTCGCGGTAGATAGCAAAGGTGAGTCGGTACACATCACCGGGCCTGCGATCTGGCAGAAGAAGATCAGCGAGAGCCTGGCGGTGGAAGTGAAGTAAGGTCGGTGACCTTGCGATGAGAAAGCCCGGCCTGTGTGCCGGGCTTTTTTGTGGGGGAACAACGAACTTGAGCGAAAAACCAGCGCGTACCACTTGGCGGCACAGTCATGACCGGCAGAAACAGATGTGGGATTCGCTGTAGTTCGGAAAGCTCCGTGCGAGCGGTGCCTGGATGCGGCCCGATACTCGCAGGCCTTGCCGCACAGCGGTCAAGCATGGTTGCCCAAGTACTCACTCAGGGCCTGACGGGTCAGGTCGTTCAAGGAGATGCTCTGCTTGAGCGCCGCTACAGTAGCCGCCAAGTGAAGATCGTGGCCCACCCGGACATTGAAGGATCCCTTGCAGGGAATTTCAGGGTTTTGATTCAGGGAGTCACAGGTCGCAAGATAATCATCGACAGCGTCACGGAAAGCCTGGCTGAGCTCTGCAACTGTCTCCCCTTCATAACTGACCAGCGCCCGAATGAACTGGAGCTTGCCGAATAGACAATTGTCTTCAGGACTTGCCTCGATGGAACCGAAGTAACCACGATGTTGAAGCAGTTTGCTCATCAAATGACCCCTCCTGCCTTCAGATGCTCGATAACCTGCCGCTTGAGGTAAGCCTTCAACTCATTGCCAGGGTGCGGCTTATGCAGGTTGATCATGGCCATGGGATTGCCGTTATCAAACTTCACGCGACTGCCCACCCCCTCCACCTGATCGTACCCTAGCCCTCGCAGGAGCGTGACAAGCTCCTGCCAGGTAAAACTACCCTGCTTATTGAGCAGTTTGGCCAGAAGCTGCTCTTGTTTAGACATCGAGCCCCCACTGTTTCTGCAACTGATTTTAGTTGCAGATCCAGGAAGAGGGCAATGTCTGGAAGGCCAGGGGGAATGCCCCGACGCAGCCCCACCGTCAGAGCGAAGCGGAATGCCGAGCCGCCAACGCCACCACGCCGCCCCGCCCAGCCTCCCGCGCCACCGCGGCCGGGCGCCCCAGGCTCAGGTAGCGCATGCAGCTGACCCGCAAGAACGAGGCGAAATTGACCACCTCCCCCCGGTAATCCATCACCTCTTCATACAGCTTGGTGATCAGCTGGTTGGTGCTCATGCCATCTGCCTCGGCGATTTCGCTGAGTACGTCCCAGAACTGGTTCTCCAGGCGCAGGGTAGTGACCACCCCGCGGATGCGCAGCGAGCGCGAGCGGGACTCGTAGAGAATGGGATCAGCCTTGACGTAGAGCTCGCACATGTTCAATTCCTCACAGAATGATCTGGGTGCCCAGCAACCCCAGAAAGCCCGCCAGCCAGGCCGGGTGCGCTGGCCAGGCCGGGGCGCTGGCAAGGTTGCCCTGCACGTGGGCCTGGTTGACTTCAATGTCTATGTAGCGGCCACCGGCCAGTTTCACCTCCGGGGCACAGGCGGGGTAGGCGCTGCACTCGCGGCCTTCCAGCACGCCAGCGGCAGCCAGCAGTTGCGCACCGTGGCACACTGCCGCGATAGGTTTGCCGCTCTGGTCGAAGGCCTGCACCAGTTCCAGCACTTTCGCATTCAGGCGCAGGTATTCTGGCGCCCGCCCACCTGGAATCACCAAGGCATCGTAGTCAGCGGCCTGCACCTGGGCAAAGTCGAAGTTCAAGGCAAAGTTGTGGCCTGGCTTTTCACTGTAGGTCTGGTCGCCCTCGAAATCGTGAATGGCGGTGCGCACGCTCTGCCCGGCTTGCTTGTCCGGGCACACGGCATGCACCACATGGCCGACCATCTGCAAGGCCTGAAACGGCACCATCACTTCGTAGTCTTCGACGTAGTCGCCCACCAGCATCAGAATCTTTTTCGCGGCCATGCTGCAGTACTCCTCTGAACAAGGTGAATTACCTTTCTCCTACCAAGGTAGTCCTCTGGGCACTGCCGCGGGTAATACGCGGTTACTACTCATCGGATAGCTTATTGCCGGCGCCCGAACACGGCGATGGTCAGCCGGTCCAGCCAGCCAAACAGGCGCTGCTGTACCCGCCCCCACAATGGCCTGCGGCGCCAGCGGGCAATGTCGATCTCCAGGCTGGCGGCGAAATCACGCTCGAAGCTGCGTTCCACGGCCAGGGTCATCGAAGGGTCCAGCACTTCGACATTGGCTTCCAGGTTGAAGCGCAGGTTCCAGTGGTCGAAGTTGCATGAACCGATGCTGACCCAGTCGTCCACCAGCACCATTTTCAGGTGCGAGAAACATGGCTGGTACTCGAAGATCGTCACGCCGGCCTTGAGCAGCCGCGGGTAATAATTGTGCCCGGCATAACGCACCGAGGGGTGGTCGGTACGCGGCCCGGTCAACAGCAGGCGCACATCGACCCCACGCTGAGCCGCGCGCCGCAACGAGCGGCGCACTTTCCACGTCGGCAGGAAATAGGGTGTGGCCAACCAGATGCGCCGCTGGCCACTGTTGATGGCCCGCACCAGGGCCCGCAGGATGTCGCGGTGCTGGCGGGCATCGGCATAGGCCACCCGGCCCAGGCCGTCCCCGGTGGCCGGCACCCTGGGCAGGCGCGGCAAACCGAAGTGCATGGCTGGCCGCCACGCCGTGCGGCGCAGGTTGGCGCGCCATTGGCGGTCAAACAGCATCTGCCAGTCGGCCACCAGTGGCCCTTCCATCTGTACCATCACCTCGTGCCATTCACTGCTGTCCTGGTCGGGGTGCCAGAACTGGTCAGTAAGGCCCGTGCCGCCCACGGCGGCCCACTGCTGGTCGACGATCAACAGTTTGCGATGGTCGCGAAACAGGTTGCGAGTCCCCCGGCGCAGGCTCATGGGGTTGTACCAGCGCAACACCACCCCGGCATTGATCAGGCGCTGCCTATGCTCGGCGCCCAGGGCCAGGGAGCCGTAATGGTCGAACAGGCAGCGCACCATCACCCCGCGCTGTGCGGCCTCGGCCAGCGCCTGGATGACCACCTCGGCGCAGCGCCCGGACTCCACTAGGTAGAGTTCGAGGTCGATATGCTCCTGCGCGCCGGCGATGGCGGCGAGCATGCGCGGAAAGAATACCGGGCCGTCGACCAGCAACTCGAAGTGGTTGTCGGGGCGCCAAGGGAAAATCGGGCCGGCCACTTCAACGCACCGGCAGGGCGGAAAGGGTTCGCGTAGAGCGCGCCATGAGGTACATGAAAACTCCCGTTACATTACCTCGCAACCTTAGCTGGGGAATGGGCGGCGTGGCAAATGGAGCACCTCTGCGAACCTGGCGTCGAGCGCGGAAAGCGGGGAGATCGGCGTTGGCAGCCTTGCTGCCCCATCACCGCACCAACCGGCACCCCTGCCGCGCGCCGGTCCATTGGGCCGTGGCGCCCTGCCCCAGCCCCCGCGCCGAAACCCGGGCATGCACGGGGTCATCCTCCAGCCCACTCAAGGGCAGGTACTGTTTCACATAGCCTTGACAGTACGACGCCGTCAGCCCCATCACGTAGCGGCACGAACAGTATTCCTTGGCGCTGTACGCGCTGAGAATGCCGGGAAACGCCGCGAGCGAAACACGCTCATGCCATACCGCAAGGCCCAGCGCCAGCACGATGATCACCGCAATGCCACGCTTCATGGTGCGCTCCCCGGAGCAAAGGCCGCCAAGGCGCGTTTGAGGAGTTCGTTGTGCTGGTAGCTGGCATCACGGTCGTCACCGTAGCGCACGATCACCAGTTTCTGCTCGGGCAGCACATACAGGGCCTGCCCCCAGTGCCCGAGGGCCGCGAAGGTCTGGGCCGGGGCGTCAGGCCATGGCCGCGGGCCACCGCCCACCGCCTGGTTGAGCCACCACTGGCCGCCACCAGTGGCTTCGCCAGGTTCGGCCACGGCGTGTTCGAAAGGCCGGCGGTTAAAGGCTACCCACGCAGCGGGCAGCAATTGGCGATCTCGCCAGCGACCGTCGCGCAGCATCAACAGGCCGACGCGCGCCAGGTCGCGGGCGCGCAGGTAAGCGTAGGAAGAGGCCACGAACGTACCGTGGACGTCGGTCTCCCATACTGCCTGCTCAATGCCCAGAGGCTGAAACAGAGCGCGCCAGGGGTAGTCCTGATAGTCGTGGGCACCGACCATCTGTTCCAGTGCCGCCGACAGCAGGTTGCTGTCGCCACTGGAGTAGCGAAACACCTGCCCGGGCGCGGCGAAGCTGCCCAGGCTGGCGGTAAAGGCGGCCATGTCATCGCGCCCGCGGGTATAGAGCATGGCGACCACGGAGGAGTTGAGCGGCGCGTATTCGTAGTCCTCCTGCCAGGCCAGCCCGGAAGCCCAATGCAGCAGGTCCACCAGGCGAATATCGGGATGGCGGGCCAAGGGCGAGTAGTACTGCGCCGCCGAATCTTCCAGGCGAAAACGGCCCTCGCCGAATGCAACACCCAGCACACACGCCATCAGGCTTTTGCTGACCGACCAGGTGGTGTGCAGTGAGTCGGCGGTGAAGGGCGGGGCGTAGTGTTCGTACACCAGGCGGCCGTCGCGGATCACCACCAGGGCATCAGTACGGATGCCTTGGCGTGTGGCATCGTTTCTGGGTGCAAAAGCGTAGTCGGTCAGGGCTTGCACCGCAGGGCCTGGCGGCTGCAGGTCTTCAAGCCATTGCCGGGTGGGCCAGTCTTCGGCCAGGGCGGTGGTGGTCCAGCAAAGCAGCAGCAGGAGGCAGCGTTTGATCATGGCCAGGCCTTGGGGTGGGCAGCCGTGAGGGTAATCAAGGTTCATGACAGTTGATCGGCGCTGGCTGCTTCCCGAGCTTCGCCCGGCCCCGAAGCGCAATCCAGCGTCCTCTGTGATGCTGGCTTACAACCCCAACGTCTCGATGGCCTTTTCCAACCGTTTCTGCCGCGCCCCACTTGCCAGGGTCAGCAGCCCCCGATCACGCATCCACACCTCGGCCAGCGCCGCGGGGCTGCCGGCGAAGGCTTCGTCCAACTGCGGCGTCAACGCCGCGAACTGCTCGAACACCCCCGCCAGCAACACATGGCTGGTGGCCGCCACCGGGCTCTGACGCGTGGCTTCGGCGCAACTGCCCAACAGCCCAGTCAGCCGCAACTGCAATGCTTGCGGCCAGTCGTGGTCTTGCCCGCAGCCATACAACCACCCCAGCATGGCGCTGAGCACATACAGGTCTTCCAGGCTGCGGAATGGCTTGACGTAGGCATCCCAGCCGTCCCCGGCCAGGCGCTCGCACAGGGCGTTGTCCAGGTGCAGGCGGCTGTGGCTGATCTCCGGCATGAACGGCAAGGCCGGCAGCGCTTCAAGGCGAACCCCCGGCTCACCCGGGTAGACCACCACCAGGCTCAGACGTGGTGCCTGCCCGTGCGGCTCGTTGCGCGCGGCTACCAGCAGCCAGTCAGCGGCGTCGCCGGCGGTAACGAAGTCTTTGCGGCCATTGAGGCGCAAGTCGGTCAGGCGGGTCTGCAGGTCAGCCGGGCGCAGGCTGTGCTGTTCGGTGGCGCAGATGGCGCCCAGGCTGGGCGGCGCACTGGGCCACAGCACCCGAAGCGCCGCCTGGTAGCCCACCAGGAAGGCCAGGCCGGGACTGGGCAGCGCCTGGCCCCCCAGCACCGCCAGATCGAACGGCGACACCGGGCCCAGGCGCTCCAGCAGCGCTGCATAGGTATCAGTCAGGGTGGCCAGCGAAGGCAACCGTTCACGCGCTGTAAGCAACTTGAGCCAGGACATGGGCGCTCCTTGGGGCTGTCATACAAGCATCACCAAAGCTTAACGGTGATGACACTGGGCCTACCTAGGCTGAGCTTGCACAACAAAGTCGACCGGCCGCAACCCCATGGCTGGCTTTTGGAGACTCGCAATGACTCAGATCGCTCTATCTGGCGTTACACGCACCGAACGTCGCCTGCAAGCCGAACGCCTGACGGGTGCAGACGCCCTGCGCGAAGCCCAGAGCCTGCGCTTCAATGTCTTCAGTGGCGAGTTCAATGCCAAGCTCAAAGGCGCCGAGCTGGGGTTGGACATGGACGACTATGACGCCCACTGCCGCCACATCGGTGTGCGCGACCTGAGCACCGGGGCGCTGGTGGCCACCACCCGCCTGCTCGACCACAAGGCCGCCCATGGCCTGGGGCGCTTTTACAGCGAGGAAGAATTCAGTCTGCACGGGCTGGGCGGCCTGCAAGGCCCCATCCTGGAGATAGGCCGTACCTGCGTGGCACCCGATTACCGCAATGGCGGTACCATCGCCGTGCTCTGGGGCGAGCTGGCCGAAGTGCTCAACGAAGGTGGCTACAGCTACCTGATGGGCTGCGCCAGCATCCCCATGCTGGACGGCGGCGTGCAGGCGCGGGCGATCATGCAGCGCCTGCGCGAACGCTACCTGTGCACTGAACACCTGCGCGCCGAGCCGAAAAAACCATTGCCGGAGCTGGACGTGCCGGCCAACGTGATCGCCGAGATGCCGCCGCTGCTCAAGGCGTATATGCGCCTGGGCGCCAAGGTGTGCGGCGAACCGTGCTGGGACGAAGAATTCCAGGTGGCCGATGTGTTCATCCTGCTCAAGCGCGAGAACCTCTGCCCACGCTACGCCCGCCACTTCAAGGCGGCCGTGTGATGGCGCGCGGGCGCGTCTACGCGCGCGTCGCCCGGGTGCTGCTGGTGGTGGCTTTGGGCCTTAGCATGGCGGCGATCTTCACCTTGTACGAGCGCCTGCGCATTTGCCACTCGATGGTCAGGCGCCAGCGCTGGTCGCGTTTTTTCATGCAACGCCTGAGCAATGCCCTGCCCTTTCGAGTCACGGTGCACGGCACCCTGCCTACCCAACCGACGCTGTGGGTCAGCAACCATGTGTCCTGGACCGACATCGCCCTGCTGGGCCAATTGGCGCCGTTGTCGTTCCTGTCCAAGGCCGAGGTGCGCACCTGGCCCATCGCCGGCTGGCTGGCGCTGAAGGCCGGCACCCTGTTCATCCGCCGGGGCTCGGGCGACAGCCAGTTGATTCGCCGGCAAATGACCCAGCACCTGCGTGGCAACAGCTCCCTGATGATCTTCCCCGAAGGCACCACCACGGATGGCCGTGGCCTGCGCACTTTCCACGGCCGCTTGCTGGCCAGTGCCGTGGAGACCGAAATACCCCTGCAGCCGGTGGCCATCCGTTACCTGCGTAACGGCGAGCTCGATCCGCTGGCGCCGTTCATTGGCGAGGACGACCTGCTGTCGCACCTGATGCGGCTGTTCAGTCATGACGTGGGGGAAGTGGAGATTCACTTGCTCACGCCTATCCCGAGTGCCGGGATGGAGCGGGCAGCCTTGGCGTTCCAGGCACAGGAAGCGGTGCGCAGGGCGTTGTTCGGCGTGGCGGAGCCGGTACCTGAGTCGGCGGCGGCCTGAGGGTTGGACGTGTCTGGTTCCCGAGCCTCGCCAGGTATCACAGAGACAGATGCGATTTAAGTGCAGGACGGGGCGAAGCTCGGGAACCGCACACCGCGATCATCGCGCTGCGAACGCTTGAAGAATGGGGTAGAAATCCTTGAAGTCCTGAGTCAGCGGCTCGTACAACTCCCGAACCTCCTCCATCGCCCCCAACAACCCCTCCGGCTTCGACAAGCGCCGCGAAATCCCTTGCAGCACCTGCCCCACCACCGCGAACTCCCGGTAGGAACCCAGCCAGTCATCCGCGATCATGAAGGGCGCCATCCGCGCCAGCCGCCCCGGCAACTCGGGCTCAGCCGCCAATACCCGATAGACGCTCCGGGTGTAGTCCTTGAGCGGCACATCGCTATAGTCGTGCCAATGCAACGCGAGGCAATGGTCGAAAAACACGTCGACGATGATGCCCGCGTACCGCCGCCGCTGCGCCGGGAACCGCGCCAGTGCGCCGAGCACGATGGGGTGGCTGTCGGTGAAGGCGTCAATGCGGCGGTGCAACTGGATGGCCTGCACCAGCGCAGGCGCATAGCGCCCTTGCAGGCTGCCCTTGACGAAATCGCCGTACAGGCTGCCCAGCAGTTGTTCAGGTTCCTGGCCGCCCAGGTGCAGGTGTGCGAGATAGTTCATGGTTGGAGCGTACCACCTCCACGGCCGTATCGTTATAACCCGATATAGCGGAAGATCATTTGCTTAGCACGCGATCATATTTGTATATCGCGATTTACAGATATATATTTCGATTTATCGCGATATAGCACTGCACCTGACGAGCCCTGCCGCCATGCCACTCGACCTCGACGAAATCATCAAAGCCCTGGCCCACCCGGTTCGACGAGAGATCCTCAACTGGCTGAAAAACCCCGAAACCGAGTTTCCCGACCAGGTGCACCACAGCACCGACCTGGGCGTGTGCGCCGGGCAGATCGACCAGCGTTGCGGCCTGTCGCAGTCCACGGTTTCGGCGCACCTGGCGACCCTGCAACGCGCCGGGCTGGTGAGCAGCCGCAAGGTCGGCCAATGGCACTTTTTCCAACGCAACGAGGAAACCATTCAGGCCTTCCTCAAGCAGATGAGCCACGAGCTCTGAGCCCTTTTCAACCCCCTGTGAGGCATGTTCCATGACCACTATTTTCGACCCGATCAAGCTGGGTGACCTCGAGCTGCCGAACCGCATCATCATGGCACCGCTGACCCGCTGCCGCGCCGACGAAGGCCGCGTGCCGAACGCGATGATGTCCGAGTACTACGTGCAGCGCGCCAGCGCCGGCCTGATCCTCACCGAGGCCACCTCAGTAACGCCAATGGGCGTGGGCTACCCGGACACCCCCGGCATCTGGTCCAACGACCAGGTGCGTGGCTGGACCAACATCACCAAAGCCGTGCATGGCGCCGGTGGGCGCATCTTCCTGCAACTGTGGCACGTGGGCCGCATCTCCCATGAAAGCTACCTGAACGGCGAAACACCGGTGGCCCCTAGCGCCATCAAACCGGCCGGGCACGTCAGCCTGGTACGGCCGATCACCGAATTCTCCACCCCGCGCGCGCTGGAAACCGCAGAAATCGCCGACGTTGTCGAGGCCTACCGCCAAGGCGCGGAAAACGCCAAGGCCGCCGGTTTCGACGGCGTGGAAGTGCACGGTGCCAACGGCTACCTGCTCGATCAGTTCCTGCAGAGCAGCACCAACCAGCGCACCGACCAGTACGGCGGCTCGCTGGAGAACCGTGCCCGCCTGCTGTTGGAAGTCACCGATGCCTGCATCGAGATCTGGGGCGCAGGCCGGGTGGGCGTGCACCTGGCACCGCGTGCCGACTCCCACGACATGGGCGACGCCAACCGCCTGGAAACCTTCAGCTACGTGGCCCGTGAACTGGGCAAGCGCGGTGTGGCGTTCATCTGCGCCCGCGAGAAGGAGGCCGACGACAGCATCGGTGCTGCCCTGAAAGACGCGTTCGGTGGCCCGTACATTGCCAACGAGCGCTTCACCAAGGCCACCGCCAATGCCGCACTGGCGGCCGGTACCGCCGATGCCGTGGCCTTTGGCGTGCCGTTCATCGCCAACCCCGACCTGGTGGCGCGCCTGGCGGCGGATGCACCGTTGAACGAGGCCCGGCCGGAACTGTTCTACGCCAAAGGGGCCGAGGGTTACCTGGACTACCCGACGCTGTAAACCGACTGTCTGCCTCCTGCAGGACCGGGCGAAGCCCGGGAAGGCCTCTGCGCCGTCACACCGACACTGCGCGGTGTGCCATTGCCGAGCTTTGCCCGGTCCTGCAGCGGTAAGACAATTGGTTGGTGCGCGTCACTGCCGGGTATTGATCTGCTGCTGCAGGTTCTGAATCTGGCTCTGCAACGTGGTGATGTTGCGCGTGGTCTGGCCACGGAACGAGTCGAATTCGGCAGTGTTGGTTGCGGCCGCCGGGGCCGGGCGGTTCTCCACTTCGCTTTTGAGCACCACCAGGTCCTGCTCGACGCTGTCCAGCCGGCCGGTCACATTGCCTTGCTTCTTCAGCGCGGCCACATCGGCCGCCACAGCCTTGATCTGCGTATCCAGCTTGCCCGCATCAGCCTGGCCGCCCTTGAGGGTCGCCACGTCTGCGCTCAGGCTCTTGAGCTGGGCTTGCACCTGATCATTGGCAGCCTGCTGTGCGGTGGCCACCGCCAGCGCCTGATCGATACGCTTGCCCAGGTCGCCCTGCTGGCCAGCCACGCCCTGCTGCGCACGGCCCTGGTCCAGCAACTGCGCCTGCAGCTGCTTGATTTCCAGTTTCAATTGCTCGCTGCCACTGGTGGCGCTGGACTCGGTAGCCACGACCTTGCCGCTGATATCCCGCAGCCGGCCCGCCGCTTCTTCACTGATGCGCGCGAAGCTTTCCTGGGTGGCGACCAGTTGCTGCTCCATCAGCGAAATCTGCTGAAAGCTCCACCAGCCCAGCCCCACCAGGGCAATGCCCAGGGCACCGACCAGCGCCCATAGCGGGCCGGTACTGGCACCCTTCACCTTGACCACCGGCGTGGTGCGCGAATACACCGTGGTGCGCCCGCGCTCGGCCGGGGTAGCCGGGGCAAAATCGTCGTCATCCCCCTCCTTGGCGCTCAGGCGAGGGACATTGTCGAAATCGTCGTCACGGGCGTCGTTACGCATGGAAAAACCTTCTGCAAAAGCACAGTGATGGCCTGAAATGGCTGCGAGTATACCGGTTCAGCGGCTGCCGGTTCGGTCCTGGGCTCTCCACCAGCCGCAGAACTCGTCCAGCGCTGCCCACAGGCTGACCTGGGGCTCGTACTTCAGATAATGCCTGGCGCGGCTGATATCCAGGGTGAAATCCTTGTGCATGACCTGCATGCCCAGGCGCGACAGCGTCGGTTGTGGCCGCCCGGGCCACAGCAGGCACGCGCCCTCGTTGAGCGCGGCGGCCGTGTAGGCCAGGCCGTAGGAGCGGTAACGAGTGGCCTGGGGCAGGTTCATCTGGCGCATCACGTAATTGACCACGTCCCAGATCGGCACCGGCGCGCCGTTGCTGATGTTATAGGCCTTGCCCAGCGCCGAATCGTCGGCCAGCAGCGCGCTCATCAGCGCCTCGTTGAGGTTCTGCACGCTGGTGAAGTCGACCTTGTTCAAGCCGTTGCCAATGATCTTCAGGCGGTTTTTCTTCTGCATCTGCAGCAACCGCGGGAAAATACTGACATCACCGGCGCCGGTAACGAAGCGCGGGCGCAGGGCCAGCACTTCGAGGCCGAACTCCGCCGCGCCGAAGACTTTCTGCTCCGCCAGGTATTTGGTCTTGCCATAGTGGTCATGGAACCGCCGGGGCACCTGTTCTTCACGCAGGGCCAGGTGCGAGCGGCCATCGAAATAGATGGACGGCGACGAGAGGTGCACCAGGCGGCGTACCTGCTCCTTGAGGCATGACTCGACGACGTTCTCGGTGACCTCGACGTTGCCACGGTGAAAGTCCTGGTAGCGCCCCCAATTGCCCACCGCGCCCGCACAGTGCACCACGGCCTCGACACCGATGCACAGGCGGCGTACCAGGTCCGGGTCGGTCAGGTCGCCCTGCACGAACTGCGCACCGCGGCGCACCAGGTGCTCCACCCCTTCGGCCCGGCGGCCGCTGACGCGCACCTCCAGGCCCTGTTCCAGCGCGTGGCGGGCAAAACGGCCGCCAATGAAACCGCTTGCGCCGGTCACCAGAATTTTCATGAAACGCTCCGCATCGGGTTCAGCTTGAATAAGGGCTCGGACAGGCTCATGCCACCAACCAGCGGGCTGCCTGACGTGCCAGGTGGTCCGTAAGGTCGCTGAGCAATTGCCCGCCATGACGCCAGTGGTGCCAATACAGCGGTACATCGATCCAGCGCTCGGGCAACAACTGCACCAGCGCCCCGCTGGCCAGCTGTCCCCGCGCCTGCAACTCAGGCACCAGCCCCCAGCCCAGGCCGAATTCGGCCATGCGCAGGAAGCCTTCGGAAGAAGGGCACAGGTGGTGGAGAAAACCACCGTCGATGCCCAGTTCGGCCAGGTAGCGGTGCTGCAGCAAGTCATCCGGGCCGTAGACCAGCGCCGGGGTGTGGGCCAATTGTCCCGCAACGAAGCCGTCGGGGAAATGCCTGGCGACAAACCCGGGGCTGGCCAACGCCAGGTAGCGCATCGCACCCAGGGGCAAACTGCGCGCGCCTGCCACCGGCCGCTCGCTTGCACAGACACAGGCCGCGACTTCACCGGCGCGCATGCGCTTGAGGCCCACGTCCTGATCTTCGACTACCAAATCCAGCAGCACGCCACGTGCGGTACAGAAATCGCCAACCGCCGCGGCCCACCAGGTCGCCAGGCTGTCGGCGTTGAGGGCAATGCGCAAGCGTTGCGGCATACCCTCCTCGTCCAGCGCTGGCACCTGCCCTTGCAGGTCACGTTCAAGCAAGCGCACTTGCTGAACATGGTTCAGCAGGCGCCGCCCGATCTCCGTGGGCACTGGGGGGGTAGCCCGCACCAGCACCGGTTGGCCCACCCGCGCCTCCAGCAACTTGATGCGCTGGGACACCGCTGACTGGGACAGCCCCAGCACCTGCGCGGCGCGCTCGAAGCCGGCCTGCTCGGTAACGGCGGCCAGCGCGGAAAGCAACTTGTAATCAAACATCACTTTTCCTAATGAGCGATGAGCGTTATTTGTTTTTCTTATACACCAAAGCCCCCCACACTCCCACCACTTGAACAGGAGAATGGCAGGCATGTGGCACAGTTACGTAAACGGTCTGATGGTGGCGGCAGCCCTGATCATGGCAATCGGCACTCAGAATGCCTTTGTTCTGGCCCAGAGCCTGCGCCGGGAGCATCACCTGCCGGTCGCCGCCCTGTGCGTGCTCTGCGACGCGGTACTGGTGACACTGGGGGTGTTCGGCCTGGCCAATGTGCTGGTCCACAGCCCCTTGCTGCTGAACGTCGCGCGCTGGGGCGGCGCGTTGTTCCTGCTCTGGTACGGCGCCCAGGCATTGCGCCGCGCCTGCTCCCGGCAGAGCCTGCAACAAGGTCGGCACAGCGGCCAGCGCTCGCGCCGGGCCGTATTGCTCAGCGCCCTGGCGGTGACCTTGCTCAACCCCCACGTTTACCTGGACACCGTGCTGCTGATTGGCTCCCTGGGCGCCCAGCAGGCCGAGCCCGGCGCCTACGTAGCCGGCGCCGCCAGTGCCTCGTTGCTGTGGTTCTTCACCCTGGCGCTGGGCGCGGCCTGGCTGGCACCCTGGCTCGCGCGCCCCGCCACCTGGCGGGTGCTGGACCTGATGGTGGCGGTGATGATGTTCGCCGTGGCGGCTCAGCTGATTTTTGCCTGAGCCACTGGTCCGCGGGCCGCAGCCGCTCTGGAACCTCTATCCCACACAGTTGTTGCGTGGTTATGCCGCAGTCCCGGTGCTATGATCCCAAGCTTGCGCCGCAAAGAGTAAAAACTCGCCGGCGTATCTCTGGCCGCCCGTGATCGGCCTTGCGCTCACCGCAACAGACCTGATTAGGAGAATCACCATGGCTTTCGAATTGCCGCCGCTGCCCTACGCTCACGATGCGCTGCAGCCGCACATCTCCAAAGAGACTCTGGAATACCACCACGACAAGCACCACAACACCTACGTCGTGAACCTGAACAACCTGGTGCCAGGCACCGAGTTCGAAGGCAAGACCCTGGAAGAAATCGTCAAGTCTTCCTCCGGTGGCATCTTCAACAACGCCGCCCAGGTCTGGAACCACACCTTCTACTGGAACTGCCTGGCGCCAAACGCCGGCGGCCAGCCTACTGGCGCCCTGGCTGACGCCATCAACGCTGCATTCGGCTCCTTCGACAAGTTCAAGGAAGAGTTCAGCAAGACCTCCATCGGCACCTTCGGCTCCGGCTGGGGCTGGCTGGTGAAAAAAGCTGACGGTTCCCTGGCCCTGGCCAGCACCATCGGCGCCGGCAACCCGCTGACCAGCGGCGACACCCCGCTGCTGACCTGCGACGTCTGGGAACACGCTTACTACATCGACTACCGTAACGTACGCCCGAAATACGTAGAGGCGTTCTGGAACCTGGTCAACTGGAAGTTCGTGGCCGAGCAGTTCGAAGGTAAAGCCTTCACTGCCTAAGCTGCCAGCTTGCTGAAAAACCCGGCCTCGGCCGGGTTTTTTTATGGTTCTTCACGGATTGACGGGAAAGTCGTGGCACTGCCATGGATCTGCAGTGAACCTGCAAAGCGGACCAGGTGATGCCACAGGCATAACTGGCCCGAAACAGATGTGGGACCGGGCTTGCCCGGGAAGCGCCGCGCGGGCGGCGCTCGGTCTCAAGGGCGCCACAAAACCCAAGCCATGCGCCTTTCAGCCCCAACCCGGTTGCTAGACGGGCCAATGAGGGGCTCTTCAATATTCCTCGCGAGCGATTGCATCAAGGCCTCCAGGTGCCAGGCGATGGTGTTGGGCCGTTCTCAAGATCGAGCGCCGCCCGCGCGGCGCTTCCCGGGTAAACCCGGTCCCACATCTGTTTCGGGCCAATTTCGTCTGTGAGATCACCTTGGCTGCCTTGCTGGCACCCACACAGATCTGCAGTGAACCAACAAGGCGAATCAGGTGCTGCCCCAAGCATTGTGGGTGCCCCACTACAGCGCGTTTCCTCACGCCTCGCAGCGTGCAACGCAAACCCCTTGCCTCGATCTGCGATACAGCTAAGATCTACAAAGGCTCACCCCCTTGACTGCCCACCGGGATTGCCACTGATAATGGCATATTGATGCCACCTGCATGCAACAAGGAATGGCCCTTTGAAGCTGGAACTCAAGAACAGCTTGTCGGTGAAGTTGCTACGCGTTGTGCTGCTCTCTGCGCTGATCGTAGGGGTAGTGCTCAGTTGCGCCCAAATCGTGTTCGATGCCTACAAGACCCGTCAGGCCGTGGCAAACGACGCCGCGCGTATCCTCGATATGTTCCGCGACCCTTCCACGCAGGCGGTCTACAGCCTCGACCGGGAAATGGGCATGCAGGTCATCGAAGGCCTGTTCCAGGACACCGCCGTGCGCATCGCCTCCATCGGCCACCCCAACGAACCCATGCTGGCCGACAAGACCCGCCCGCCGCTGCAGACCGCCACCCGCTGGCTCACCGACCCTATCCTGGGCCAGGAACGCACCTTCACCACGCAACTGGTCGGCCGCGGTCCCTACAGTGAATACTACGGCGACTTGAGCATCACCCTGGACACCGCGCCCTACGGCCAGGGCTTCATCATGAGCTCGGTGATCATCTTCATTTCCGGCGTGCTGCGGGCCATGGCCATGGGCTTGGCCCTGTACCTGGTCTACCACTGGCTGCTGACACGGCCACTGAAACAGATCATCGAACACCTGACCCAGATCAACCCCGACCGCCCCAGCGAACACAAGCTGCCTGCCCTCAAGGGCCATGAGAAGAACGAACTGGGCCTGTGGATCAACACGGCCAACCAGTTGCTCGAATCCATAGAACGCAACACCCACCTGCGCCATGAAGCCGAAAACAGCCTGCTGCGCATGGCTCAGTACGACTTTCTCACCGGGCTGCCAAACCGCCAGCAACTGCAATCGCAGCTGGACAAGATCCTGATCGACGCTGGCCGGCTTCAACGCCGGGTTGCCGTGCTGTGCGTGGGCCTGGACGATTTCAAGAGCATCAACGAACAGTTCACCTACCAGACCGGCGACCAACTGCTGCTGGCCCTGGCCGACCGCCTGCGCGCCCACAGTGGGCGCCTTGGCGCGCTGGCGCGCCTGGGGGGCGACCAGTTCGCCCTGGTACAGGCCGACATCGACCAGCCCTACCAGGCCGCGGAACTGGCGCAGAGCATCCTCGATGACCTGGAGGCGCCATTCGGCCCCGACCTGCAGGAGATTCGCCTGCGCGCCACCATCGGTATCACCCTGTTCCCGGAAGACGGCGACAGCACTGAAAAGCTGCTGCAGAAAGCGGAGCAAACCATGACCCTTGCCAAGTCGCGCTCACGCAACCGCTACCAGTTCTACATCGCCAGCGTGGACAGCGAAATGCGCCGGCGCCGCGAGCTGGAGAAGGACCTGCGCGAAGCCATCGCACGGGGCCAGCTGTTTCTCGCCTATCAGCCCCAGATCAGCTACCGCGACCACCGCGTGGTCGGGGTCGAGGCCTTGCTGCGCTGGCAGCACCCCGAGCACGGCCTGGTGCCGCCCGACCAGTTCATCCCGTTGGCCGAGCAGAACGGCAGCATCATCGCCATCGGCGAATGGGTCATGGACCAGGCCTGCCGGCAACTGCGCGAGTGGCTGGACCAGGGTTTCAACGACCTGCGCATGGCGGTCAACCTCTCTACCGTGCAGTTGCACCACGCCGAACTGCCCCGGGTGGTCAGCAATTTCCTGCAGATCTACCGCCTGCCGCCGCGCAGCCTGGAACTGGAAGTCACCGAAACCGGCCTGATGGAAGATATCAGCACCGCCGCGCAGCACTTGTTGAGCCTGCGCCGCTCGGGCGCGCTGATTGCCATCGATGACTTCGGCACCGGGTATTCCTCGCTCAGTTACCTGAAATCGCTGCCGCTGGACAAGATCAAGATCGACAAAAGCTTCGTCCAGGACCTACTGGAGGACGACGATGACGCCACCATCGTGCGCGCCATCATCCAATTGGGTAAAAGCCTGGGCATGCAAGTGATCGCCGAGGGCGTCGAGACTTTGGAGCAGGAGCGTTACATCATTTCCGAAGGCTGCCACGAGGGGCAGGGCTACCTGTACAGCAAGCCGCTGCCGGCCCGCGAACTCACGGCCTTTCTCAAACAGGCTCAGCGTAGCCAGGCGGTCAGCCTCTGAAGGCCACCCACGGGCCTGATGAATTTGCTTACATCTTCATTGTTTACAGAGAATGCATATCCTTCGCATGATTGCGCCGATTTTGCGTGGCCGTCGGCCCGCCTCCTCTCTCGACGCAGGATATCGCCATGACTCACATGCCCCTGGCCACCGCCGGTCTGCTGGCCATCGCCGTCTCGCTCGCCGGTTGCGGCGAGAGCAAGCCAGACCAGGCTCCCGCCGCCCAGGCAGCCGCCAGCAGTGGCGCCGCCACGGGCAAGGGCGAGGTTGACGAAGCCGCGGCACAGGCGGTGGTGAAGCATTACACCGACATGGCCTGGTTCATCTACACGGACGCCCACCGCTGCGCCCTTGACCTGCAGGACAAGGTCGACGCCTTCCTCGCCAAGCCTGATGACAGTACGCTCAAGGCCGCCCGCCACGCCTGGGTAGCCGCGCGCGTGCCCTACCTGCAAAGTGAAGTGTTCCGCTTTGGCAACCCCATCGTCGACGACTGGGAAGGGCAGGTTAATGCCTGGCCGCTGGACGAAGGGCTGATCGACTATGTCGACGCCAACTATGAGTCGGCCCTGGGCAACCCGGCGGCCAAGGCCAACATCATTGCCAATGAACATATCCAGATCGGCGAAGACAAGGTCGACATCACCGAAATCACCCCCGAAGCGCTGGCCAGTCTCAACGAGCTGGGCGGCTCGGAGGCCAACGTGGCCACCGGTTACCACGCCATCGAGTTTCTGCTGTGGGGCCAGGACCTGAACGGCACCGGCCCTGGTGCCGGCGACCGCCCCGCTTCCGATTACCTGCAGGGGCCGGATGCCACCGGCGGCCACAACGACCGCCGTCGCGCCTACCTGAGCGCCGTGACGCGCCTGCTGGTTTCCGACCTGGAGGAAATGGCCGGCCAGTGGAAAGCCGGGGTCGCCGACAATTACCGCGCCAGCCTGGAAGCCGAGCCTGCCCGCAACGGCCTGCGCAAGATGCTGTTCGGCATGGGCAGCCTGTCCCTGGGCGAGCTGGCCGGTGAGCGCATGAAGGTGTCGCTGGAGGCCAACTCGCCGGAAGACGAGCACGACTGCTTCAGCGACAACACCCACTACTCCCACTATTACGACGCGCTGGGCATCCGCAACGTGTACCTGGGCGAATACACCCGTCTGGATGGCACCGGCGTGAGCGGCCCGAGCCTGTCCGCACTGGTAGCCAAGGTCGACCCGGCCCACGACGCAGTGCTTCGCACCGACCTCGACGCTACCCAGGCGCGACTGCAGGCCATCGTCGACCGGGCCAGGCAGGGCGAGCATTACGATCAGTTGATCGCTGCGGGCAATGAGGCGGGCCAGCAACGGGTGCGCGATGCCATCAGCGCGCTGGTCAAGCAGACCGGTTCCATTGAAAAGGCAGCGGGCACGCTGGGCATCAATGACCTGAACCCGGAAACAGCTGACCATACCTTTTAGCCCTTGGGCGGCACGTGCAGGGCCTGGCGATGCTCGGCCCTGCATGACCATCGCAACACGCCAGCCAGTATTTTGTTTCAAAGGTTGACCCTGCCATTTTGCCCACCGCCCCCCTGCTAAGCTTGCCCGCCCCAGCCCTTCTGCCACGGATTGCCGATGCCATCACCTGCCCCTCGCCTCAGTACCGCGCTACTGACCCTGTGCCTGAGCGGCTGCGGGGATGCCGTGCGCCTGGGTGAAACGGAACGCGGCGAAGCGCTGTCAGGCGGGGCAGCCACCGTGTGGCGCAGTGACTTGAACGCCTTCGCCCAGCCGTCGGCGAACCTGTCGCCTGAAGGCCGGGTGGACTTCAGCGCCGGCAACAGCTTCTTCCGCAGCCCGTGGGTCATCGCGCCAGCCACCACCACCGCCCGCGACGGCCTGGGGCCGCTGTTCAACACCAACGCCTGCCAGAACTGCCACATCAAGGACGGCCGCGGCCACCCCCCCGAAACCGACGCCAGTAGCGCGGTGTCGATGCTGGTGCGCGTCTCCATTCCAGACACCGCGGCCCAGGCACAAATCATCCAGCGCCTGGGCGTCAACCCCGAACCGGTATACGGCACACAATTGCAGGACATGGCGATTCCCGGGGTAGCGCCAGAGGCCAAGGTGCGGGTCGAGTACGACCTGGTGACCATGGCCTTCGACGACGGCACCCGCACCGAACTGCGCAAGCCACGCCTGGTGCTCGGCCAGCTTGGCTACGGGCCGCTGCACCCCCAGACCCGCCTTTCCGCACGGGTCGCGCCGCCCATGGTCGGCCTGGGGTTGCTGGAGGCCATCCCCGAGGAAGCGATACTGGCCAACGCCCAAGCGCAAGCGGCCAAACCCGATGGCGTCGAGGGCCGGCCAAACCGGGTCTGGGATGACGCCCAGGGCAAAGTCGTGATCGGCCGCTTCGGCTGGAAAGCCGGCCAGCCGTCGCTGGCTCAGCAGAATGCCCATGCCTTCGCCAATGACTTGGGTCTGACGTCCCGCCAACTGCCCAACGCCACGTGCACAGCCGCGCAGCTCGATTGCCTGGCGGCCGCCAACGGTGGTGAACCGGAGGTCAGTGAGAACATCGAGCGCCTGGTGCTGTTCTATACCCGCCACCTGGCAGTTCCCGCCCGGCGCGACGTCAGTACACCCCAGGTACTGGCCGGCAAGTTGCTGTTTCACCAGGCGGGTTGCCAGACCTGCCATGTTCCGAACTACACGACGGCGGCGGACGCTGCGGAGCCGGAACTGGCCAACCAGCACATCCGCCCCTACACGGACCTGCTGCTGCACGACATGGGCCCGGGCCTGGCCGACCAGCGCAGCGAGTTCGCTGCCAGCGGCCAGCACTGGCGCACGCCGGCCTTGTGGGGCATGGGCCTGAGCGAGACGGTCAGCGGCCACACCCAATACCTGCATGACGGGCGCGCCCGCGATGCCATGGAAGCCATTCTCTGGCATGACGGCGAGGCCGCGGCCTCACGCCGCCATGTGCTGTCGTTCAATGCCGGGCAGCGCGCGGCGTTGCTGGCGTTTCTGAATTCACTGTAAGCCTGCCGGGAGCCCCGCATGTTTCGTCCCACGCTGTTGTTCACCAGCCTCGCCGCTCTGGTGCTGGGGGCCTGTAGCCCCCAGGACCAACAGGCCGTCACCAGCGCCGCCATTGCCCGGCAGGTAATACTGCCCACCTACAACCGCTGGGCCGATGCAGACCGGCAACTGGCGGTCAGCGCCCTGGCCTACTGCCAGGGCACCGCCAGCCTGGGTACCGCCCGCGCGGACTTCCTCCATGCACAACGAGCCTGGGCGCAATTGCAGCCGCTGCTGATCGGCCCGCTGGCCGAAGGCAACCGGGCATGGCAGGTGCAGTTCTGGCCCGACAAGAAAAACCTCGTGGGGCGCCAGGTGGACCAGCTGGTCAACGCCCCCACGCCCGTGGATGCCAGCCACCTGGCGAATGCCAGTGTGGTGGTACAGGGCCTGTCGGCGTACGAATACATCCTGTTCGATGCTCGCCTGGACCTCGCCGATGCCAATCAGAAAGCCCGCTACTGCCCATTGCTGGTCGCCATCGGCGAGCATCAGAAAACCCTTGCCGAAACCATCCTGGCGCAGTGGAACACCCCTGAGGGCATGCTCTGGGAGCTGAGCCACTTCCCCAACCCGCGCTACGCCGACGCCCACGAAGCCATCGCCGACCTGCTGCGCGCCCAGGTCAACGCCCTGGATACCCTGAAGAAAAAACTCGGTACCCCCATGGGCAGGCAGAGCAAGGGCATTGCCCAACCGCTGCAGGCCGAAGCGTGGCGCAGCCAGGCTTCGCTGGCGAGCCTGGCGGCCAGCCTGGATGCGGCCCAGGCAGTATGGGAAGGCGTGGACGGCAAAGGCCTGCGCGGCCTGCTGGGCAAGGACCAGAAAAACCTGGCCGGGCGCCTGGATGCCGCGTACGCCGCCGCGCAGGCGCTGCTCGCCGACAACCAGAGGCCCTTGGCCGAACTGCTGGGCGACCCGCAGGGCCGTCAGCAATTGGACATCCTTTACGACGGCCTCAACACCCTGCACCGGCTGCACGAGGGTGAACTGGCCAAGGCGCTGGGCATCGCCCTGGGCTTCAACGCCAACGACGGGGACTGACCATGGGCCTGGCGCACTGGTTCAAGACACTGCTCGCCCCCCAGGGCAGCAACCTGTTGCTGTCGGCGCGCGACGATGGCGAAGGCCGTCACCATGCAGTGGGCTACCGCCTGGACGGGCGCCAGGTGTTCGCCACCCGCGTCAGCCAGCGCTGCCACGCCATCGTCCAGCACCCGACGCGCCCCCTGGTATTGTTCGTGGCCCGACGGCCCGGTACCGAATGCTACCTCCTGGACCTGCGCGACGGCCGCCTGCTGCAGACGCTGACCGCCCCGCCGAACCGGCACTTTCAAGGGCATGCCGTGGTCCACGCTGCTGGCGAATGGTTGTACACCACGGAAAACGACACCCGCGAACCTGGCCGAGGTGTCATCGGCGTATACCGTTTCGACGGCCAGCAACTGGCCCGTCACAGCGAACTGTCCAGCCACGGCATCGGCCCCCACGAACTGGCCTGGCTGCCCGACGGCGAAACCCTGGTGGTGGCCAACGGCGGCATTCGCACCGAAGCCGAGAGCCGGGTAGAGATGAACCTCGATGCCATGGCGCCCAGCCTGGTACTGATGCGCCGCGACGGCACCCGGCTGAGTCAGGAAACCCTGGCACAGCCGATGAACAGCGTGCGCCACCTGGCTGTGGCCGGCGACGGCACCGTGCTGGCCTGCCAGCAATACATGGGCGAGGCCGAACACTGCGCGCCGCTGCTGGCGATCAAACGTCCGGGGCAGCCATTGCAACCGTTCCCGGTCAGCGAGCGGCAACTGCGGCAGATGGCCCATTACACCGCCAGCGTCGCCGTGCATGACGGCTTGCGCCTGGTGGCGCTGACCGCACCGCGCGCCAACCGGTTCTTCGTCTGGGACCTGGACACCGGTGCCGAGCGCCTGGAAGTCTCGATGCCCGACTGCGCGGGCGTCGCGATGGTAGCGGATGGCTTCGTGGTCACCTCCGGCCAGGGCCGCGCCCGCCTGTTCGATTGCCGCGGCCCTGCGCCCGTGGTCCGCGTGCTGAACCTGCCCGCCGGCTATTGGGACAACCACCTGCACCGAGCATTGTAAAACCTTCCCTGTGCACGAGAGCCAGCCCGAGAAGCTCGCTGGCAAGCCCGTTCCCACAAGTGCGATGAGCAGGAAAAAAAGGGGGTAATATCCAGCAACACAGCGCGTTGGCATAAAGCGCTGTGCAGGAATAATGTGCTGCACTCTTCGTCTCGTCTCCAAGGAACAGGAATATGCTGCGTCGCCGCATGCTGATCATGTTGGGCGTCGTGCTGCTCGTGGTGCTGGTGCTGGGTGGCTACAAGGCCTTTTCCGTGTACCGGCAGATCCAGCAGTTCACCGCGCCCAAACCGCCCGTGGCCGTTGCCGTGGCCACCGCCAGCCAGCGCGCCTGGCAATCGCGGTTGCCGGCCGTGGGCAGCCTGAAGGCGCTGCAGGGCGTCAACCTCAGCCTGGAAGTGGCTGGCACGGTGCGCAGCATCCAGTTCGATTCCGGCCAGCAGGTGAAGGCCGGCCAACCATTGCTGCAACTGGACAGCGACGTGGAAGCAGCCCTGCTGGGCACCGCCCAGGCAGACCTTGGCCTGGCCCAGGTGGACTATGGCCGCGGCGCGCAACTGGTGGACAGCCACGCTATCTCCCGAGGCGAGTTCGACCGCCTCAACGCCGTGCTGCTCAAGAACAAGGCCACCGTGGCGCAGCTCAAGGCCAGCCTGGCGAAGAAGAACATCGTCGCGCCCTTCACGGGGACCATCGGCATTCGCCGGGTAGACGTGGGCGACTACCTGGCCAGCGGTACGGTAATCGCGACCCTGCAGGACCTGAGCAGTTTGTACGTGGACTTCTACGTGGCCGAGCAGGTCATTCCCCAGGTGCATCTGGACCAGGCGGTTCTGGTAACGGTCGCCGCCTGGCCCGGGCAAACGTTCGAGGGCCGGATCAGCGCCTTGAACCCCAAGGTCGAGGACAGCACGCGCAACATTCTCATCCGCGCCACCCTCGCCAACCCCCAGGGAAAACTGTTGCCAGGTATGTTCGCCAATCTGCAGATCGTGCTGCCACAACCCAGAAACGAAGTCGTGGTGCCCGAAAGCGCCGTGGCCTACACCCTGTACGGCAACTCGTTGTATGTGGTCGCTGAGAAACATGAAGCCGATGGCAAGCCGAGCATGGATGCCCAGGGCAAACCGGTGCTGATCGCTGAACGCCGTTTCGTCGATACCGGCGAACGTCGCGACGGGGTGGTCATCATCAGCAAGGGGCTCAAGGCCGGCGAGCAAGTGGTCACCGGGGGCCAACTGAAACTCACCAGCGGCGCGGCCGTCAGCATCAGCCCCGACCAGACCCAGCCCAACCACTGACCCAGGAGAACGGCCATGGCCTTTACCGACCCGTTCATCCGCCGGCCAGTGCTGGCCAGCGTCATCAGCCTGCTGATCGTTTTGCTCGGCTTCCAGGCATGGAGCAAGCTACCCATTCGCCAGTACCCGCAGATGGAAAACGCGCTGATTACCGTGACCACTGCGTACCCCGGCGCCAATGCCGAGACCATTCAGGGCTATATCACCCAGCCATTGCAGCAGAGCCTGGCGAGCGCCGAGGGCATCGACTACATGACCTCGGTGAGCCGGCAGAATTTCTCGGTGATCTCCATCTACGCCCGCATTGGCGCCGACAGCGACCGCCTGTTCACCGAACTGCTGGCCAAGGCCAACGAGGTCAAGAACAAGCTGCCCCAGGACGCCGAGGACCCGGTGCTGAGCAAGGAAGCCGCCGACGCGTCGGCGCTGATGTACATCAGCTTTTTCAGCGACCAACTGAACAACCCGCAAATCACCGATTACCTGTCACGGGTGATCCAGCCCAAACTGGCGACGCTGCCGGGCATGGCCCAGGCCGAAATCCTCGGCAACCAGGTGTTCGCCATGCGGCTGTGGCTGGACCCGGTGAAACTGGCCGGCTACGGACTGAGCGCCAACGATGTCACTGATGCGGTGCGCCGTTACAATTTCCTGTCGGCAGCCGGTGAAGTGAAAGGCGAATACATCGTCACCAGCATCAACGCGGCCACCGACCTCAAATCCACCGAAGGCTTCGCCGCCATTCCGCTCAAGACCGACGGCGACAGCCGGGTGCTGCTGGGCGATGTGGCGCGGGTGCAAATGGGCGCTGAGAACTACGATACCGTCAGTTCGTTCAACGGCACCCCCTCGGTGTACATCGGTATCAAGGCCACCCCGGGCGCCAACCCGCTGGATGTGATCCGCGAGGTGCGCAAGCTGATGCCTGACCTCGAGGCGCAGCTGCCGCCCAACCTCAAGGCCTCCATCGCCTACGACGCCACGCTGTTCATCCAGGCGTCCATTGACGAGGTCGTGAAGACCCTGTTCGAGGCGGTGCTGATCGTGGTTGTCGTGGTGTTCCTGTTTCTTGGTGCTCTGCGCTCGGTGATTATCCCGGTGGTAACCATTCCGCTATCGATGATCGGCGTGCTCTTCTTCATGCAACTGATGGGCTACTCCATCAACTTGCTTACCTTGCTGGCCATGGTATTGGCCATCGGCCTGGTGGTGGACGATGCGATCGTGGTGGTGGAGAACATCCACCGCCATATCGAGGAAGGCCGCTCGCCCTTCGACGCGGCACTGCAAGGTGCCCGGGAAATCGCCATGCCGGTGGTGTCCATGACCATCACCCTGGCCGCCGTGTACGCCCCCATCGGGTTCCTGGAGGGGCTCACGGGTGCATTGTTCAAGGAGTTCGCCCTGACCCTGGCAGGCGCGGTGGTGATTTCCGGTGTGGTCGCGCTCACGCTGTCGCCCATGATGTGCGCCCTGCTCCTGCGTGCCAATACCAACCCCAGGGGCCTGGCACACCGCCTGGACCATCTGTTCGAACGGCTCAAGCAACGTTACCAGCGCATGCTTCACGCCACCCTGCAGACCCGCCCGGTGGTGGTGGTGTTCGCCTTCATCGTGCTGGGCCTGATTCCCGTGTTCCTCAAGTTCACCCAGTCGGAACTGGCGCCCAACGAGGACCAGGGCATCATTTTCATGATGGCCACGGCGCCGCAGCCTACCAACCTGGATTACCTGAACACCTACACCGACCAGTTCCTGACCATCTTCAAGGACTTTCCAGAGTACTACTCCTCGTTCCAGATCAACGGTTTCAACGGCGTGCAGTCGGGCATCGGCGGCTTCCTGCTCAAACCCTGGAATGAACGCAGCCGTACCCAGATGGAGCTGCTGCCCGAGGTGCAAGCGCGCCTGGCACAAATTCCGGGGCTGCAGATATTCGGCTTCAACCTGCCCGCCCTGCCGGGCACCGGTGAGGGCCTGCCCTTTGAGTTCGTGATCAACACCGCCAACGACTACGAGTCGCTGCTGGACGTGGCCCAGCGGGTCAAGGATCGCGCCGAGGCCAGCGGCAAGTTCGCCTTCCTGGACATTGACCTGGCCTTCGACAAGCCCGAGGTGGTGGTGGATATCGACCGGGCCAAGGCCGCGCAGATGGGTGTGTCCATGCAAGAGCTGGGGGGCACCCTGGCCACCCTGCTGGGCGAGTCGGAGATAAACCGCTTCACCCTCGACGGGCGCAGCTACAAGGTCATTGCACAGGTGGAGCGCGCCTACCGCGACAACCCTGGCTGGCTCAACCAGTACTACGTGCGCAACAACAAGAACGAGTTGCTGCCCCTGTCGACGCTGATCACCGTCAGCGACCGTGCCCGGCCGCGCCAGCTCAACCAGTTCCAGCAACTGAACTCGGCGATCATCCAGGGCTACCCCATTGTCAGCATGGGCGACGCAGTGCAGACCGTGCGCGATATCGCCAGCCAGGAAGCACCCGCCGGCTTCGCCTTCGACTACGGCAGCAGCGCCCGCCAGTATGTGCAGGAAGGTAATGCACTATGGGTAACCTTCGGCCTGGCGCTGGCGATCATCTTCCTGGTGCTGGCCGCGCAGTTCGAAAGTTTCCGCGACCCGCTGGTGATTCTGGTCACGGTGCCCCTGTCGATCTGCGGTGCGCTAATCCCGCTGTTTCTGGGCTGGTCGAGTTTGAACATCTACACCCAGGTAGGGTTGGTGACCTTGATCGGGCTGATCAGCAAGCACGGTATCCTGATCGTCGAATTCGCTAATCAGTTGCGGCGCGCCAAAGGCCTTGGCGTACGGGAGGCGGTGGAAGAAGCCGCGGCCATTCGTTTGCGGCCAGTGCTGATGACCACCGCGGCGATGGTCTTTGGCATGGTGCCACTGATTCTGGCGACGGGGGCGGGGGCAGTGAGCCGCTTCGACATTGGCATGGTGATCGCGACGGGGATGTCGGTGGGGACGCTGTTCACCCTGTTTGTACTGCCTTGCGTGTACACGCTGGTGGCCAGACCTGACCGAGCCGCGTAGCAGCGGACCTGGCCGCGTCACAAACGCCGCGCAGTACCAGGCAAACCGCATTTACCGCGACGCGCAACGCCTGCCCCCCGAAAAGCAGGCGCCTTGGTCAACCGCGGGAGCGAACACCCTGGGTCAGGCCGAACATGAACAGCAACAGGTCGTGATCAGGCTTGGCGTCAGCCTGCACCTTGGGCGTACGGGGCAGTGGGCACTGCTGCGCAGCGCTGAGAACGCCAGGCCGAGGCTGATCCCACGCGGCCATGGCAGCCGTAGTGACAGCTAGCGCGCCCACCAGAAAAAAACCTCGAGCAATTCCTCGTTTCATCACTCTAAACCTTTGATTACGCTGCCAAACGCCGTCTCATAAAAATAGAGCAGTTTCTTCCAGTCTGCGTCGCTGAACGACGAATGGCGACGCAACTGTTTCAGGTCATGCTGGGCTGCCCCGTAAGCGGTCCAGCGACGCCTGCATTTTTCCAGGTCCAGCAACGCAACCTCAGGTCTGGCCGCCGCGCCCTCGCCGACTACTCGCACAAACACATGCTTGATGTACAGGCAACTGTGCTGCCAACGACCCCGGTGCATGCGCGCCAGGCTTTGGGCCAACACTTGCAGCATTTCATCATGGACAGCCTCCCCGTGACGCTCGCGACCACCGGCGGCATACCAGTTTTCGATCTCGTCATAACCGTCCAGGGCCTCGGTCACCAACAACGCGCGCCACTGATGCTGTGGGTCACGCTGAGCGCCGCAGAACACCAATTTCGGCACGTTGACGTTCAGGGCATGCAAGCCTTGCAGGGCATCGCGCTCACGCAGCACCGTCGGCCGGCCGAATGGGTGCAACACGCTTCGGTAAATGTGCCCTGTCTGACGTTTGACGTACAGCAGCTGGCCGTTATCGGCGTACACCCGCTGAACCCCACTTTCACCGCCGCGCCGTACGTTCGGCTCCTCAACCCACTCACCCCGTTGACGCCAGAAATAATCGAAGCGCGTTTCAGACGCCGCCGTGTTTTCAGTAGCGTAGTCGATGGCCATTCGTTACTCCTTGCGAAAACTGACTACACGCTGGCGGTGGTCAAGGGCCACGGCGACGGCAAAAATAGCCAGTCATACGTCATGTGCGTGTAATACCAATGTGAAAAAAATGTAAGACTACTGCGAAACAGGAGCAAGGTTTTACAGAAGCTTAATGATAGCCAAGGGCCACAACTGCTGAATGACCCAATGGTCAGTCAACCGTCTGTCGCCAACGTGACCTGAAAGCAGCAGCCATTAGGCTCACGCGCCGTCAATTCGACCTGCCAGCCCTGGTCATCGCAAATGCGTTGCACCAGCGACAAGCCCAACCCCAGGCCTTCCCCGCGGCGCTCGGTGGCACGCACGAAGGGCTGGAACACGGCCAGGCGCTTTTCTTCGGGAATGCCGATACCCGTGTCTTCCACTTTGAAGCCCGATGGCTCCAGGGTCAGGCGAATGAAACCAGTGTCGGTGTAGTGCAATGCGTTGCGCAGCAAGTTGCCCATCACCGCCAACAGGAACGTGGCGTTGTACCGGGTGGGCGGCAACTCACCGCGCACCACCGTCAACGCCAGGCCCTTGTGTTCGATAGGTCCGCGCCACAGGTTGATCAGGTTATCGGCCACCTGGTCCAGGCTCAGCTGGGCACTCATCTCGCTTTCGTTGCGCTGGGCTCGCGCCAGCATCAGGAAGGTCTGCACCAGCTCACGCATTTCCACGCAGGCGCGGGCAATACGCTCCACCTGGGCGCGGGCGCGGGCATCCAGGGCCGGGTTCTCCAGCAATAGCTCACAGGAGGTGGCCAGTACCATCAAGGGGGTACGCAGCTCATGGCTGACGTCACTGGTAAACAACCGCTCCCGGCTCAATGCATCGCGCAGGCGCCCCAGGGTGGCATCGAACGCCACCGCCAACTCGCCCACTTCATCAGCGGCGTAGTCCGGCGCCAGTGGCGGCGCCAGGCCCAGCAACTGGTCGCGGTGACGTACCTGGCGCGCCAGGCGCACCACCGGTGCCATCACCCGGCGGGCCAGCACCCAGCCAAGGAACACCGCCAGCGCCAGGCTGAGGACGAACCCAACCAGCACCACGGCGAACAATACGCGCTCGCGCTCTTCGAAATCGCTTTGGTCCTGCAGTAGCACGTAGCGGCGGTCGTCGACGATCTCTACCATGGCGTGGTAAGACAGGTCGCCGCGGAACACTTCGTGAAAGCCCGGTGCCAGGTGCCGCAAGTCTTTGGGCAGGGCGTAATCGCCGCGCCCGCCGCTGTAGTAGAACAGCTGGTCCGGCTCAGGGCGATGGTTCCAGTCGCTGACATTGTCCATCAGCAGCAAGCGCTGCAGGTCGCCCCCCAACCCCGCCGAGATCAGTTTTTCTTCAACCAGGTGCACCGTGGCGACAATACCCACGGCAAACGCGCCAGCCACCAAGGCACTCATCAAGGCAAAGGCAATGATGATGCGTTGTGCCAGGCTTTGCTTAAACTCCATCTTTGCCCTCGGCCAGGCGATACCCCACGCCATGCACCGTTTGCAGCAATGGTTTGTCGAACGGCTTGTCGATGACCTGGCGCAGCTGGTGAACGTGGCTGCGCAGGCTGTCGCTGTCAGGGCAATCATCGCCCCACAGGGCTTCTTCCAGTACCTCGCGCCGCAATACGTGCGGGCTCTTCTGCATCAGCACGGCGAGCAGTTTCAGGCCCACCGGGTTGAGCTTGAGGGCACGCCCCTGGCGGCTCACCTCCAGGGTGTCGAGGTCGTAGCTCAGGTCACCGACCTGCAGGCTGCGGCGCCCGCCACCCTGTGCGCGGCGCAGTACGGCTTCGATGCGCGCGGCCAGCTCCGAGAGAGCGAAAGGTTTGATCAGGTAATCGTCGGCACCCGAGCGGAAACCCTGCAGGCGGTCGTCCAACTGGTCGCGGGCGGTCAGCATGATCACCGGAGTCTCGCGCCGGGCGTCTTCGCGCAGCCGCTTGCACAGGGTATAGCCGTCGATGCCAGGCAGCATGATGTCCAGCACGATCAGGTCATAGTGCTCGGTGGCCGCCAGGTGCAGACCGGACAGGCCGTCCTGGGCGCAGTCGACCGTATAGCCCTTCAAGCCCAGGTAGTCGGCCAGGTTGGCGAGGATATCGCGGTTGTCTTCAACCAATAGAATTCGCATGGGCAGGTTCTCCGTCCAGTGTGTTTGCCCTTGGGCGCAGGCAGCTTACGGCGTTCGGGCCCCAAGGGCCAGTGACGGCTGACGCTTGTCACTGCGGGAGCTGGCGTGCCATCGCGACGTGGAGACCAGGAAGCGCACTGGCGAGCCAGTTCCCACGCTGCATGAAAAAACCCCGCACGAGGCGGGGTTTCTTGTGAAGCGATGGGTAAGGCTGGCTTACATCATGCCGCCCATGCCACCCATGCCGCCCATGTCTGGCATGCCGCCAGCCGCAGGAGCATCATCCTTGATCTCGGCGATCATGGCTTCGGTGGTGATCATCAGGCTGGCGATCGAGGAAGCAGCCTGCAGTGCCGAACGGGTCACTTTGGCTGGGTCCAGGATACCCATTTCGATCATGTCGCCGTATTCGCCGCTAGCAGCGTTGTAGCCGTAGTTGCCACGGCCTTGCTTGACCTTGTCGACAACCACGCTTGGCTCGTCACCGGAGTTGGCGACGATCTGGCGCAGTGGCGCTTCAACAGCGCGACGCAGCAGAGCGATACCTACGTTCTGGTCGGCGTTGTCGCCTTCCAGCGCGGAGATGGCCAGCAGTGCACGAACCAGGGCCACGCCACCGCCAGGTACCACGCCTTCTTCGACCGCAGCACGGGTAGCGTGCAGGGCGTCTTCAACGCGGGCTTTCTTCTCTTTCATTTCAACTTCGGAACCAGCGCCAACCTTGATCACTGCAACGCCGCCGGACAGCTTGGCCAGGCGCTCTTGCAGTTTTTCACGGTCGTAGTCGGACGAAGTGTCGGCCACTTGCTGACGGATCTGGGTAACGCGAGCCTGGATGTCAGCCTCGACGCCAGCACCGTCGATGATGGTGGTGTTTTCTTTCGACAGGACGACGCGCTTGGCGTTACCCAGGTGCTCCAGGGTAGTGCTTTCCAGGCTCAGGCCGATCTCTTCGGAGATAACGGTACCGCCGGTCAGAACAGCGATGTCCTGCAGCATGGCCTTGCGACGGTCGCCGAAGCCTGGCGCCTTGACGGCAGCAACCTTGACGATGCCACGCATGTTGTTCACGACCAGGGTCGCCAGCGCTTCGCCTTCAACGTCTTCAGCCACGATCAGCAGTGGGCGGCCGGCTTTGGCAACGGCTTCCAGCACTGGCAGCATTTCGCGGATGTTGGAGATCTTCTTGTCAACCAGCAGGATCAGCGGGCCGTCGAGCTCGGCGACCATGGTGTCTGGCTTGTTGACGAAGTAAGGGGACAGGTAGCCGCGGTCGAACTGCATGCCTTCAACAACCGACAGTTCGTTTTCCAGGCCCGAGCCTTCTTCAACGGTGATGACGCCTTCTTTACCGACTTTTTCCATGGCTTCGGCAATGATGTCGCCGATCGAGGAGTCGGAGTTGGCCGAAATGGTACCGACCTGAGCGATGGCTTTGGAATCAGCGCATGGCTTGGACATGGCTTTCAGCTCTTTGACAATGGCGATGGTCGCCTTGTCGATGCCGCGCTTCAGGTCCATCGGGTTCATGCCGGCAGCGACGGCTTTCAGGCCTTCGTTGACGATCGACTGAGCCAGAACGGTGGCGGTGGTGGTGCCGTCGCCAGCGTCATCGTTGGCACGGGACGCAACGTCCTTGACCAGCTGCGCGCCCATGTTTTCGAAGCGGTCCTTGAGCTCGATTTCCTTGGCGACGGAAACGCCGTCCTTGGTGATGGTCGGAGCGCCGAAGCTCTTCTCGATGATCACGTTACGGCCTTTCGGGCCCAGGGTCGCTTTTACCGCGTCAGCCAGAACGTTAACGCCAGTCAGCATTTTCTTGCGGGCGGAGTCGCCGAATTTAACTTCTTTAGCAGCCATGATCGTTTTCCTTGAATACTGGGTAGTAACGGGAGAGCAGCGGTTTTATCAGCCTTCGATGACGGCGAGAATTTCGTTCTCGCTCATCACCAGCAGGTCTTCGCCGTCAACCTTCACGGTATTGCTGCCGGAGTAAGGGCCGAACACGACCTTGTCGCCCACTTTCACGGCCAGAGCACGTACTTCACCGTTGTCCAGCACTCGGCCGGTACCGACCGCGATGACTTCACCATTGTTGGCTTTCTCGGCAGCCGAACCTGGCAGAACGATACCGCCAGCGGTTTTCTTTTCTTCTTCGCTGCGACGGATAACGACGCGGTCATGCAGAGGACGAAGCTTCATTGTCGATCTCTCCTAATTATGGTTTTCAGCGGCCGGTGTCTGTACCGGCGTTGTGGTTCATCCGGCGGGGCCGGTCGCGGCTCGCTGCGCGAGACGCGGAATATTGTCTGGCAAAGCCAGAAACCTTGCGGTGACCCATACATGAGGTCGCGTTGAACGATTACAAGTGCTGGCCAAAAAAATTTTCACTTTCGCCCGGGCAAAAAAAGTGGGAGCTGCCTTGCCAGCGAGCTTTTGGAGGGCCCAAAAAACTCGCTGGCAAGCCAGCTCCCACAGCGACCCGCTCAGGAGTCGCGCTTTTCGAATTCGCCTTCGATCACCGTTGGCTCACGGCCCACCGCATGGTTGGCCGCCGGGCGAGCATGACCTTCATAGGTCTGGCCACGCTGCAGGTCTTCGGCGAAAGAACGCTGGCGCGACGCTTGCTCACGGGCTTTGGCGCTGAGCTTGTTGCCAATCAGCTTGCGGGTGAACGGCAGCAGGCACAGCAGGCCCAGCACGTCACTGATGAACCCGGGCAACAGCAACAGGCCACCGCCAATGGCCAGCATCAGGCCTTGAAAGACTGTATCGGCCGGCAACTCACCGCGTTGCAGGCTCTGCCGGGCACTGAGTGCCGTGGCCAGACCCGCCACGCGCACCACCAGCACGCCGATGGCGGAGCCGGCGATGATCAGCGCCAGCGCGGGGAAGAACCCGATCGCCACGCTGACCTGGAAAAAGACAAACAGCTCGAGCACCGGGAAGAGCAGGAGCAGAAATAGAAAAGCACGCATCAAGGGTTTCCTCTGCGGAAGAACGACTTCCAGTAAACCCTAGATGACGTCGACATTTCGTGAATTCAAGCCTCGACCTGTCCAACGGTCGGCCAGGCTTGGGCGTGGGCCAGTGAAACCAGTGCCTGGCGGACTTCCACAGGAGTGTTGCAAGGTTTTTCAAAGGGCAGCCAGTAGATCGCCTGGCCAATGCGCAGGTGCATGCCTTCGCCGTCGATACCCACCAATTGCGCGGGTACCTGAGCAGGCAGGCCTGCCAATGCCACGTAGTGGGCGATGGCCTTGGCGTGGTCGGCATTCATGTGCTCGACCATGCCGGTCTCTGCGGTGCCGGCAAACGGGTTGGCCAGGGTTACGTGATCCAGCCAGTGGATGGCGCCGAACCCCCCGATATAACGGTGGCGCACTGGCTCCAGTACCCAGAAGTCGAAATCGTGAGCGCTGTGGTAGTTGGCCGAATCCGGGAAGTAACGGTAATAGCGCAGGGCCGCCGCTTCGATCTGCGCCTCGTCGTCCAGCCTGCGGGCCTCGGCCAGCACGGTCAGACGCCCCACGGCTTGCACGTCCTGGGCTTCACGCTCACCCACCAGCAAGGAACACTTGGGGTCTTTCTGCAGGTTGTGGGTGTGCTGCGCAATGCGGCTGATGAGGATCAGCGGGTTGCCCTGGGCATCGAGGCAGTAGGGCACTACCGAGCCGAAAGGGAAACCGGGCATGGACCTGGAATGGGTGGACAGAACGCCGCGGTATTCCTTGAGCAGCAGTTCACGGGCCTGACGCAGGGTTTGGGCGCTCACCTGAGGCTCCTTCTATTTAAAGGAGCTTCAAGTTACAAGCTTTGAACGGCAAGCCGCAAGCTGCAAGCCGGGCGCGACCACTTGCAGCCTGTGGCCATGCTTTTTACCAGGCCACGCCGAAACCGGCGGTGTAGCGGCTGGTGTTGAGGTCGGCGTTGCTGGAGCCGGTGACCATGTCTTTCTCGTACTTGAGGTTCAGCGAAGCCCACTGGGTGACCTTGTAGCGCAGGCCCACTTCGGAGTCCAGGCTGTAGTCCGCCACGCCACTGAGCGGCTTGCCCACTTCGCCGTTGGTGAAGAACTCGACGGTCTTGCCGATCAGGAAGCGGTTGTACGCCCACTTCACGCCCACCGAGTAGAAATCGGATTTATCGCCATCGGCGTATTCGTAGGTGCTGTGGTTGAGCAGCGAGCCCAGGGAGAACGCCCCCAGTTCGTCATCCCAGAACTGGTAACCCGGGCCGGTACCGACGGTGCGCTGCTTGGACAGGTCTTCGACGAAGTCACGCTTGACGTTGACCCGGCCTTGCCAATACCACTTGTCCGTGATGAAACGGTCCAGTGCGTATTCGGCATTCCAATTGTTGGTGCCGACCACCTCGTCAGTGGTTTCGCGGTTGTATTCGGCATCGGCCGTGTGCCGCCAGCGGCCGCTGCGCGCCGAGGTCTTGAAGGCCAGGTTGTAATCGTCGGTGTCGCTGTCCGCGCGCTGGAAGTCCACGGCTGCATCGATGTTGCCCTTCCACACCAGATCACCCACCACGGGCTTGGGCTTGATGATCTGCTGGATGCTGGCCAGCTCCACGGTCTTGGGCGCCTCGCCGTTCTGCATGATCACCTTGCCGTCGTCAGACGCCTTCAGCGATTTGGCTTTCTGGCCGGTGTAGGCGTCCTGCTTGACCAGCAGTTCCTGGTCACTCTCCAGGGTCTTGACCTGTTTCCAGTCAAGGGCCACGGAGCCGCCGTAAGGCGTGTCGAGCATGAGCTTGCCGCCATCGAACACCGTGATCTTGCCGGTGAGACGGTCGCCGTTCTTCATCCAGACGGTGTCGGCAAGGGCGGTGGTTGAGGCACTGGCGATGGCGAGGCACATCAGGGTTCTGGACAGCATAAGCAGATTCGGGCTCAGGTTTCGGAAGAAATCGGGCATCATCCGGATGGAGAGCCCTCGCGCAAGGACTGACCGACAAATGACCGATGAGTTCAGTAATCAATTGCAACAATTTGGTGACATTTCCCCCGCCGATCCGGCCGCCGAGCGCCGCATGGCCCTGTATGTCGTGCTGGCGCAAATACCCCAGGGCAAGGTCGTCACGTACGGTCAACTCGCCGACATGGCAGGGTTGGGCAGGGCCGCACGGTGGGTGGGGCGCACCTTGAGTCAACTGCCCGAGGGCAGCCAGTTGCCATGGCACCGGGTGATAGGTGCCGGTGGTCGGATAAGCCTGGCCTCTGGAACACCTGGCGGAGAGGAGCAACGCGCGCGCTTGAGAGCCGAAGGGATTATTTTCATGAATAATCGCGTGGATATACGTCGCCATGGCTGGCGCCCCATGGACCCTAGCGGTTAGAGTGCGCGCTTTGTTTTCGTAAACTGAGGCAGATTCCAGCCCATGCCCCGTAAAACCTGGCGCGCCGCGCTCGCCGCTTATGCCAGCCCTTCGACCCTTGTGCTGTTGTTGCTCGGTTTCGCCGCCGGCCTGCCGTACATGCTGGTGTTCTCCACCCTTTCCGTCTGGCTGCGTGAAGCCGGCGTGGCCCGGGAAACCATTGGCTACGCCAGCCTGATCGGCCTGGCCTATGCGTTCAAGTGGGTATGGTCGCCGCTGCTGGACCAATGGCGCCTGCCTGTGCTCGCCCGCATGGGGCGTCGTCGCTCCTGGCTGGTGCTGGCACAGTCGCTGGTGATCATCGGTCTGATCGGCATGAGTTTCTGCGACCCGCAAAAACACCTGTCATGGCTGATCGCGATCGCGGTGATGGTCGCCTTTGCTTCGGCCACCCAGGACATCGCGGTGGACGCCTACCGCCTGGAAATCGCCGAAGACAACACCCAGGCCGCCCTGGCCGCCAGCTACATGGCCGGTTACCGCATTGCCGCGCTGCTGGCCACGGCGGGCGCGTTGTTCTTCGCCGAGGCATTCGGTTCCACGGGCTACGCCTACATGCACAAGGCCTGGGCCGGCACCTACATGCTCTTCGGCGTGCTGATGGTACCGGCGCTGATCACCACCCTGGTGATGCGCGAGCCCGACGTGCCACTGCGCACCCAGTTGTCTGCCGGGCGCTACAAATTCGGCCACCAGCTGATGTCGGTGTTCGTGCTGATCATCTTGCTGATCTCCGTGCCAGCCATGTTCACTCAGCTCTACAACACCGATTTCGCCAGCGTGCTGTTCCACGGCGAAAGCCTGCTGGACCTGCTGCTGACTGACCGCGCCTTCCTGCGTGCCATTCTCTACATCACCCTGACCGCCCTTTGCTTGTCGTCCATGGGCCGTCGTGGCCTGGCACCGGTGCTGACCCCGGTCAGCGACTTCGTGGTGCGCTACCGCTGGCAGGCGCTGCTGCTGCTGGGGCTGATCGCCACCTACCGCATGTCGGACACGGTGATGGGCGTGATGGCCAACGTGTTCTACATCGACCAGGGCTTCACCAAGGACCAGATCGCCAGCGTCAGCAAGATCTTCGGCCTGGTCATGACCCTGCTGGGCGCCGGTGTCGGTGGCCTGCTGATCGTGCGCTTCGGCATCCTGCCGATTCTGTTCGTCGGCGGCGTTGCCTCGGCGGCCACCAACCTGCTGTTCCTGATGCTGGCCGACATGGGCCCGAACCTGAACATGCTGATCGTTACCATCTCGCTGGACAACTTCAGTTCGGGCATGGCCACATCGGCCTTCGTGGCGTACCTGTCGAGCCTGACCAACCTGAAGTTCTCGGCCACCCAGTACGCGCTGCTCAGCTCGATCATGCTGTTGCTGCCGCGCCTGATCGGCGGGTATTCGGGGGTAATGGTGGAGAAGTTCGGTTACCACAACTTCTTCCTGATCACCGCGGTGCTGGGCGTACCGACGCTGTTCCTGATTGCCTTGCACTGGCATCAGGAAGGGCGAGGCAAGCGCATGGAGCCTTCAGACGAACAGCCTGTGAGCGAAACTCCCTGATATAGCAGGGATTACCCAACGTGTGAGGCGAACAGGGAGCCGTCTACTGTCAAACTTGACAGTAGACGCTTCTGAGCGCACGGGGAACGATGGCGATGTCATTCCCACGGGCAGAGGCACTACCATGACCACGTCAACTGACTCACGCTCCTCGCAACTGGATACAAACTTCGGCAATCTCGGCATAGTAAATCTTCCTCCAGACCTCTCCGGGACGCTGGTGGGGCAACGCATCGATGCAGGGGGGACCATCGTTGTCTGCTACAGCATTGACCAGACCAAGGTTCGCCTTGCTCTGTTCAACAGCAAGGGCGAACCCATCGACTTCGCCAATGGGCAATCCAAGGTCGACGTCGATCTGCAGCCCACTGATGAGAACAACGCTTCGGTATTCACACCCACGCAGATCATCACTGGCGATAGCCAGAAAATTTACGTGGTCGGCACGATGTACATCGCTTCCTTTTTGAAAGACACCGTCAACCCGGTGGTCTTCTGCCTGAAAGAGAATGGAGACCTGGATACGGAGTTCGGCCCGAGCCGAAATGGTATCGTGCACTTCGAGGTTGCCGATACCGAACCCCCGGCTGAAAAAAACAAAACCTGGATTGACTCAAGTGGTGCCCACGCACTTGTTAAGAACCCCCATGCACCCAGCAATCCAGCCCCGCGCGCACCCTCGTTGAGGCACCTGCAAAAGCTGCTGGGTTCCAGCCGCTCGCTCCGATTGCCCCCGGCCTTTCAGGCCGTCACCCGCGAAACCGACCTGCTTCTGACCTTCAGCACCCTGTACGTCTCCAATGCCTTCCATGCAGGCCTGGTTATTTGCCTCGATGAGTTTGGTCGCTTGAAAACCGATTTCGACGCCAAGGGATATACCTTCCTGGCTCATAACGGCAGACCCACCTACTTCTCTGCGATCACCTACAACCCCAGCACTTCACAGATCATCGTCGGTGGCGGCGACCTGGACCCGGGCAACATCAAGGGCGATGCGATCGTCTGTGGGCTCGACCCACAGGGCGTTCCCTCCCCCAGCTATGGAATCAACGGTTGGACCGTGGTGGACGAGGCGCTTTACGGGGCCCAGATCGACTGGCTGACCAATGACAATATCAACCGAACCTTTGGGGTTGGCGCGTCGTGGGACCGCTCCCCTGGTTTTCAGCAAGCCCTGCTGGTGGGGTTGGAGAGCAATGGCACTCCGCTTTCAGAGTTTGCGGGAGGAAAGATCAGGTTCAGCGTGAAGAACGCGGATGGATATGCCACTTGCGTCGTCAGCACTACCGAGGAGACGACGGTGTTATTCAAGCCGTCCTTCTTTGGACAGTTCGGCCTGGCAAGATACACCCGAAAAGGTGCGCCGGCGCAATTTTACGGTGAGAACGGCCAGCTGATTTTCCCCGAAGGCGCTTACATCACCAATATACGGTTGCAGTCCGATAACAAGTTGCTTTTGATCCGGGAGGAAGATGACCGACAAGGTCACTACTTCGTCGATCTTTACCGATACCGTCCATGAAGGTGCTGGCGGGATTCCCCCGCCTCCCTGGCGTTGGCTTGGGATACTGCTGTGGCCGTCGCGTTTGATCGTGCTGTTGCGCCGATCACAGAGCTCGGCCAATAGTCAGAAAAAAGCCCCTGAACGGGGCTTTTTGTTGGCTAGGCGTTTTCCGCCACGACCCGCACCACACGCTGCGGAAACGGAATATCGATCCCCGCCGCACGCAGCCGGTCGCGAATCTCGGCATTGATCAGGTTGGTCACACCCCCCAGGTCCGACGTATTCACCCACAAGCGCAGCGAAACCGTGATCGCGCTGTCACCCAGGTTGGACACGACCGCTTCTGGCGCCGGCGACTCCAGCACCCGCGGGTCCTTGGCCAGGTCCAGGAGAATTTCCCGAGCCTTCTGCAGGTCGGCCTCGTAGTCCACACCGATGTCGTAGGTGAGCTTGCGGGTGGGCTGGCGGTTGGTGTTGGTGATGATGCCGTTGGACAGCGGACCATTGGGCATGATCACGGTCTTGTTGTCACCGGTACGCAGCACGGTGTGGAAGATCATGATGTTGTCCACGGTACCCTGCACGCCCTGGGCTTCGATCCAGTCGCCAATGCGGAAAGGGCGGAACAGGAGGATCAGGACCCCGCCGGCGAAGTTCGCCAGGCTGCCTTGCAACGCCAGGCCCACGGCCAGGCCAGCGGCACCGATGGCGGCGACGAATGAGGTGGTCTCGATGCCGATCATCGACGCCACGCTGACAATCAGCATCACCTTCAGGGCAATGTTGGCCAGGCTGCTGATGAAGCCTTGCAGCGCCAGGTCGGCGTGGCGCAAGGCCAGCAATTTGCCCACGCGCAGGGTCAGTTGGTTGATCAACCACCAGCCGATGGCCAGGGTAACCACCGCCAGCAGCACGCGGCTGCTGTACTGCATGATCATGGGAATCCAGGTCTGGGATTTCTGGACGAGTTGGTCCACTTCAGCGTTCACATCCATAAGGCTCTCCTAATGCCGGTCGGCGCAACCGTTTCACCCGCGCCACGGGTGTGGGACGCCGCAAGCCCCTTCAGGTTCCCCTCGACGTCCCCGGGCGCATCAGTCGCGGAAGTTGTTGAACTGCAACGGCATGTCGAATTCCTTGGCACGCAGGGCGGCGATGGCTTCCTGCAGATCATCGCGTTTCTTGCCGGTGACACGGACCTGCTCGCCCTGGATGGCGGCCTGGACCTTGAGCTTGGCGTCCTTGATGTGGGCGACGATTTTTTTCGCCAGTTCCTTGTCGATCCCTTCGCGCAGGGTGGCTTCCTGCTTCATCACCTTGCCCGAGGCATAGGCGTCCTTGACTTCCAGGCACTTGACGTCGAGCTTGCGCTTGACCAGGGCCAGCTTCAGGATCTCGACCATCGCTTCCAGCTGGAACTCGGCCTCGGCGGTCAGGGTAACCGTCAGTTCCTTGAACTCGATGGTGCCTTTGCCTTTGAGGTCGTAACGGCGGTCCAGCTCCTTGACCGCGTTCTCAACGGCGTTGGTGACTTCGTGTTTGTCCAGCTCGGACACTACGTCGAACGAGGGCATGTAAATTCTCCAAAAAAAAACGGCGCAGCTCGATACAGATGGAGCACGCCTGGCTTGACGGTTAAAATGCCGGATCATTATAACGGTTGCCAGCATTGCACAGCGCCCCTTCGTGCCCCAACTTTGCCGCACGAGCGGGCAACTCGTCGCCCTCCCCCAGTGAGCCGCACATGCCGAACCCGAATCTGAGCGTTGCAGTGGTGCAGGATGATCCCGCCAGGGCCGAACAACGGGTGGCCCTGCTGCGGCAGGCCGGTTGCCAACAGGTGGCCCACTGCAGCCACGCCGATGCCCTGGCGCACCAGGAAAAGCAGCCTGCGGCCCTGTTGCTGCTCGAAGGCCCTGAGGGGCTGGCCCTGGCGTCGCGGGTGCGGCAGTTCGACGAAATGGGCGAGCATTACACCTGGATCCTGCTGATCAGCGACCAGCCCGCAGCTGCGTTGCTGGACGAAAACGCCGACCTGGGCATCGATGACGTGCTGGCGCCCCACGCCCTGGCGGATCAGTTGCCGGCCCGGCTGCTGGCCGCCGAACGCCTGTACAACACCGTGCAGCGCCTGCGCCAGGAAAACAGCCTGCTGCGCCAGAACATCGCCAGCCTGGAACAGCGCAACCTGGTGGACTCGCTGACCGGCCTTGGCAACGCCCGCTACCTGCGCCAGAAACTCACCGACAGCTTGCGCCAGGTGCAAGCCCGCGGCGGCGCCTTGTGCTACCTGTTGATCGGCCTGCAAAACGCTGACAGCCTGCAGCGCGAACTCGGCAGCGATTTCTACGACGAACTGTTGCAGGGCGTGGCCCGCCGCCTGCAACAAATGGTGCGGCCACTGGATATCCTGGGTCGCCTGGACGACCAGCACTTCGTGCTGCTGACCCTGCCGCCAGACCTGCAGGAGTGCGCGCCCAGCAGCTTCAAGCGCCTGCACGATGGCCTGAACCTGAAGGCCTTCATCACCGCCAGTGGCTCGGTGGAGGTCGTGGCTGGCATCAGCCTGATCGGCGCCGACAGTCACAGCCTGCCAGGCTCCCCCCAGGCGTTGTTCGAAGAGGCTCGAGCGCTGCTGGCCGAGTCCTATGACAGCGGCCTGGTCAGCGCCAAGCGTCTGCCGGTGCGCGGCTGATGAGCCCGATAGCCTGGCATGTACTGGGCGCCGGTAGCCTGGGCACCCTGTGGGCTTGCCGCCTGGCCCGCGCCGGGCTGCCCGTGACGCTGCTGCTTCGCGACGCCGAGCGGCTTCGCCAGTACCGGGCCGTCGGGGGCCTGACGCTGGTGGAACAGCAGCACAGTCATCTTTACCCACTGGCAGCCGAAACCGTCGATGGCACCGCGCCCATCCAGCGCCTGCTGGTGGCTTGCAAGGCCTACGATGCTGAACAGGTGGTGAGCCGCCTCGCACCCCGCCTGGGGCCGGACGCCGAGGTGATCCTGCTGCAGAACGGCCTGGGCAGCCAGGACGCCGTCGCCGCGCAAATACCCCATGCCCGCTGCATCTTCGCCTCCAGCACCGAAGGGGCCTTTCGCTCTGCCGACTGGCAGGTAACCTTCGCCGGCCACGGTTTCACCTGGCTGGGCGACCCCGCGAGGCCCACCGAGCCCGATTGGCTGGGCGACTTGAGCGCCAGCGGCATTCCCCACCAGTGGAGCGTGGATATCCTCACCCGGTTGTGGCGCAAACTGGCGCTCAACTGCGCCATCAATCCCCTGACCGTGCTGCATGATTGCCGCAACGGCGACCTTCAGCAGCACCCGGCCCAAGTGGCAACCTTGTGCGCCGAGCTGGGCGAATTGCTGGAACATTGCGGCCAGCCCGAAGCCGCCGTCGACCTGCACGATGAAGTGCAGCGTGTCATCCACGCCACCGCCGCCAACTATTCTTCCATGCACCAGGACGTGAGGCAGGGCCGACGAACCGAGATAAGTTACCTGCTGGGCTACGCCTGCGCTGCGGCTCAGCGCCACCAGCGCAGCCTGCCGCACCTGCAACAACTGCACACCCAACTGGTCCAACACCTGCAGGCCCTCGGCCTGCCCAGTACCTGAGGCCGCCGCGCGCTTTGATACACTCAAGGCTCAGAGCCCTCTCCAGGAAAACGGAACCGTCGATGCCTTTGCGCCAGCGCCTCGAAAACCTGCCGGTGGGGCAGAAACTGCTCGCCGCCCTGCTGGTCTTGCTGACCACTGTACTGCTGGTGGCCAACCTGACCTTTATCAGTGCTGCCTACTGGATCTCCCAGGAAAGCATGGCGCCTCAAGCCCTGCAGACCATCGGCAAACTGGTGACCAACCCGGCCCTGGCCATCGAAGCCCTGGACTCCCCGGAAAGCGCCAAGGCACTGCTGGACGAACTCAACAGCTACTCGCCCCTGCGCGCGGCCGCCGTCTATGACACCGACGGCAAGTTGCTGGCCGAACTGCAGCATGGCCAGCAACTGAAACTGCCCGAGCGCTACCGCAACCTGGAGAAATGGCGCCAGACCGAGTTTCGCAGTACCCAGCTGGTCAACCTGCCTCGCAGCGGCAAGCCGCCCGGCCACCTGCTGCTGGTAGCCACCAGCGAACTGCCCATGGCGTTCTATACCGGCACACTGACTGCCAGCCTGGGGATCCTGGTGTTCAGCGTGCTGTTGTGGCTGGTCATCGCCCGGCAGATCAAACGGTTGATCACCCAGCCCATCTATCAGTTGGAAGAACTGTCACGACAAGTGACCCGCGAGGAGAACTACGCGCTGCGTGCCGGGCCCGGCAACCACGACGAAATCGGCAGCCTGGCCGAAGCGTTCAACACCATGCTGTCGCGCATCGAGGCACGTGAGCAACAGCTCAAACGTGCCCGCGACGATTCCCAGGCCGCTTACGACCAGGCCCAGGGCCTGGCTGAAGAAACCCGCCATACCAACCGCAAGCTTGAGCTGGAAGTGCAGGTACGCAGCAAGATCGAGAAAAAACTCACGGGTTTCCAGAATTACCTCAACAGCATCATCGACTCCATGCCCTCGGCACTGATCGCCCTGGACGAGCAGCTGTATGTGACCCAGTGGAACCAGGAGGCCAGTGCCCTTTCCGGCACGCCCTTGGATGAAGCCCTCAACCAGCCTATTTTCCTGGCCTTCGAGCCTCTCAAACCCTTCCTCCCGGAACTGAAGAACACCGTGGAGCGGCACACCGTGGCGAAGATCGAGCGCGTCACCTGGGTCAAGGACGAGGTGGCCCACCACTACGCCCTGACCTTCTACCCCTTGATGGGCGGTGCTGGCCGAGGGGTGGTGATCCGTATCGATGACATCAGCCAGCGCCTGTCCCTGGAAGAGATGATGGTGCAGTCCGAGAAAATGCTGTCGGTAGGCGGCCTGGCTGCCGGCATGGCCCACGAGATCAACAACCCGCTGGGGGCCATCCTGCACAACGTGCAGAATGTGCGCCGGCGCCTGTCGCCCGACCTGCCGCGCAACCTGGAGGCGGCCAGCGAGGCCGGTATCGACCTGGCCACGGTGAACCGCTACCTGCACACCCGCGAGATCCCGCAACTGCTCGATGGCATCCAGCAGGCCGGTGCCCGCGCCGCCAAGATCGTCACCCATATGCTCAGTTTCAGCCGCCGCAGCAACCGCCAACTGGCGCCGTGCGACCTGCCGGCACTGATCGACCAAGCGGTGGACATCGCCGGCAACGATTTCGACCTGGCCATCGGCTTCGACTTCAAGGGCCAGAACATCATCCGCCAGTTCGACCCTCACCTGGGCCCGGTACCCGGTACCGCCAACGAACTGGAACAGGTGCTGCTCAACCTGCTCAAGAACGCCGCCCAGGCCATTCACCAGCGCCCCGAAGGGGGCGAGCCCGGGCGTATCACCCTGCGCACGCGCCTGAACCCACCATGGGCCGAGATCCAGGTGGAAGACAACGGCATCGGCATGCCTGAACAGGTGCGCAAGCGCACCTTCGAGCCTTTTTTCACCACCAAGGAAATCGGCCAGGGCACAGGCCTGGGGCTCTCGGTTTCCTACTTCATCATCACCAACAACCACAAAGGGCAGATGGAGGTGCAGTCCACGCCTGGCCTGGGCACCTGCTTCACCTTGCGCCTGCCGCTGGTGACCAGCCCCTTGCCCGCCATCAGCGCAACCTCGGAGACTTGAACCATGGGCTTTCGCCTGTCGAAAATTTACACCCGCACTGGCGACAAAGGCGAAACCGGCCTGGGCGACGGCCGCCGCGTGGGCAAGGACCACCCGCGGGTAGAGGCCATTGGCGAAGTTGACACCCTCAACAGTCAGTTGGGCCTGTTGCTGGCCGGTTGCGCAGAGGATGGGCGCCTGAGTGAAGTGGTGGAAGCCCTGGCCCCCTGCCAGCACCGCTTGTTCGACCTGGGAGGCGAACTGGCGATGCCGGCCTACCAGGCGTTGAACGCTGCAGAAGTGCAGCGGTTGGAGCAGGTGATCGATGAATGGAACGAGGAGCTGGGGCCGCTGGAAAATTTCATTCTTCCGGGCGGTTCGACACTCATTGCCCAGGCCCATGTGTGCCGTAGCCTGGCGCGCAGCGCCGAGCGCCGCTGCCAGCACCTGAACGCGGTGGAACCCCTGGAAGGCGTGGGGCTGGCCTATATCAACCGCTTGTCGGACCTGCTGTTCGTGGCGGCACGCATCATCGCCCGTCGCCAGGGCATCGCCGAGATCCTCTGGCAGGCAGCGCCGCGCCCCTGAACGCGGCCGCTACAGGTCAGGCACCTGGCCAGAAGGCGCGGATACCGGCCACCCCCTGGGCGCCAATGTCCCAGGCGCGCTGCTTGTTTTCAGGCCCCACACCGCCCAGCAGGAACACCGGGTAGTTGAACCCGGCGATCAATTGCGCGGCCTGGTCCCAGCCCAACGGCTGAGCGTCGGGGTGGGTCTGGGTCGGCTGTACCGGCGACAGGGTGACGAAGTCAGCGCCCATCTGCTGGGCCAGCCCCAGCTCCTCAGCGTTGTGGCAAGAGGCGGCCAGCAACCGCTCACGCGGAAACGGTCGCCCCTTGCTGGCGTATTTGCGCAGTTGCGCCGCTGTCAGGTGCCAGCCCGCCGAAGGAAAGTCCCCCAGCCACTCCAGCGGCCCCTTGAGCATCAGTTGGGCCTTGCCGGCACACAGCCCCACGGCATCCACCGCCAGGTCGCGGTATTTGGGGTCATAGCCATTGGGCGCGCGCAATTGCACCAGACGCGTGCCGTTGGCGATGGCCTTCTGAATGCCACGCAGCAGTTGCGGGGTTTCCAGGCCGTCCGGGGTAATCAGGTACTCGCTGGCCAGCCCCGCTGCCTTCACGATCGGCCGGTTGGCCTCAGGGAATTCGTAGTTGGGCAGGTCCCGGGCAGTCACCCAGGCCAGTGGCTGACCCTCGGCGCCGTGAGGCTCACCGGTGAAACCAGTGACCTCCCAGACGTCCAGCAGCACCTGCTTGTCGGGGTAGTCGTGCTGCACCTTGATCAACGGCCGGGCGGCCGTGACCTGGATCCCCAGCTCTTCAGCCAGCTCCCGGGCCAGCGCCGCGCGCACGCCCTCGCCCTCTTCCACCTTGCCCCCGGGAAACTCCCAGAGGCCGCCCTGGTGCTGGGTATCGGCGCGGCGGGCGATGAGAATACGGTTGTCAGCACCACGGATGACCGCGGCGGCTACATGAATGCGTTTCACGATTCCCTCCAATATCGCAGTGCGGCCTTCCCGAGCTTCGCCCGGTCCCACAGGGGGTATGGGCTGCCCGTGTGGGACCGGGCGAAGCTCGGGAAGGCCGCGCTGCGGATCTCAAGCCTTACGTACGGTATTCGGCGTTGATCTTCACATACTCGTGGGACAAGTCAGTGGTCCAGATGGTCTCGCTGCAGTCCCCACGTCCCAGTTCGATACGGATGGTGATTTCCTCGCGCGCCATCACCGCCGAGCCCTGCTCTTCGGTGTAGGTGGCCGAGCGGCCGCCACGGCTGGCGATGCATACTTCGCCCAGGTACACGTCGATCTTGCTGACATCCAGGTTCGGTACGCCCGCCCGGCCCACGGCCGCCAGGATACGGCCCCAGTTGGGGTCGGAAGCGAACAGCGCGGTCTTGATCAGCGGCGAGTGCGCCACGGCATAACCGACGTCCAGGCATTCCTGGTGGTTACCGCCACCGTTGACCTGCACGGTGACGAACTTGGTGGCGCCTTCGCCATCACGGACGATGGCCTGGGCCACTTCCATGCACACTTCGAACACCGCCTTCTTCAGCGCGTCGAACAGTGGGCCGCTGGCTTCGGTCACTTGCGGCAGGTTGGCCTGGCCGGTGGCGATCAGCATGCAGCAGTCGTTGGTGGAGGTGTCACCGTCGATGGTGATGCGGTTGAACGACTTGTTGGCGCCGTCCAGGATCAGGTCCTTGAGCACCGCCGGGGCGACCTTGGCGTCGGTGGCGATGTAGCCGAGCATGGTGGCCATGTTCGGGCGGATCATGCCGGCGCCTTTGCTGATGCCGGTGACCGTGACGGTCACGCCATCGATCACGAACTGACGGCTGGCGCCCTTGGGCAGGGTGTCAGTGGTCATGATGCCGGTGGCGGCAGCGGCCCAGTTGTCCACCGACAGATCGTCCAGGGCAGCCTGCAAGGCGCCTTCGATCTTCTCGACCGGCAGCGGCTCGCCGATCACACCGGTGGAAAACGGCAGCACGGCGCTGGCGTCCACGCCGGCCAGCTTGGCCAGGCTGGCGCATGTGCGCTCGGCGGCGGCCAGGCCGGGTTCACCGGTACCGGCGTTGGCGTTGCCCGTGTTGGTCAGCAGGTAACGCACGGTGCCCTGCACGCGCTGCTTGGCAATGATCACCGGGGCGGCGCAGAACGCGTTGAGGGTGAACACGCCAGCCACGCTGGAGCCTTCGGCGCAGCGCATGACAACGACATCCTTGCGCCCGGGGCGCTTGATGCCCGCCGAAGCGATGCCAAGTTCGAAACCTGCAACCGGGTGCAGCGTCGGCAAAGGGCCCAGACCAACAGCCATGAGAACACTCCTGGAAAGACAGACGCCGTATTCCAACACACGGCGTTAACGATGGAAAAACGCCGCGACGGCTGGAAGCCGGTCGCGGCGCGGATGTTTCAGGTCAACGCCCGATCGTCAGTTGATCTGGCCGTGACAGTGCTTGAACTTCTTGCCCGAACCACACCAGCACAGTTCGTTGCGGCCCAGCTTCTGGTCATTGCGCACAGGGGCTGCGGCGACGGCGACATCCTCGCCCTCCTCCAGCAGCACTTGCGGTGCGTCCAGGCCAGGGGCTTCAGCGTGTTCGAACTGCATGCGCGCGGCCAGGTCTTCGGCTTCCTGACGCAGGCGTGCCTCTTCCTCGGCCGGGTCTTCGCGGCGTACCTGAACGTGCGACAGCACGCGGATGGTATCGCGCTTGATCGAGTCCAGCAGTTCCTGGAACAGGGTGAACGACTCGCGCTTGTATTCCTGCTTCGGGTTCTTCTGGGCGTAGCCACGCAGGTGGATACCGTGACGCAGGTGGTCCATGGTCTGCAGGTGATCTTTCCACAGGTCGTCGAGCACGCGCAGCAGAATCTGCTTCTCGAAAGTACGCAGGGCATCCGCGCTGGCCTGTTCTTCCTTGTCGTTGTAGGCAGCCAGCAACTCGGCCAGCAGCTTCTCACGCAGGGTTTCTTCGTACAGGTGATCGTCTTCGTCCAACCATGCCTGAATCGGCAGCTTCACGCCGAAGTCGTTCAGCAGCGCAGCTTCCAGGCCGGCCACGTCCCACTGCTCAGGCAGCGACTGTGGCGGGATGTGGGCGCTGACGGTGCTGTCCAGCACTTCCTGGCGGAATTCGGCGATGGTGTCGCCAATGTTCTGCGCGGCCAGCAGGCTGTTACGCATGTGGTAGATGACTTTACGCTGTTCGTTGGCAACGTCGTCGAACTCCAGCAATTGCTTGCGGATATCGAAGTTGCGGCCTTCGACCTTGCGCTGGGCCTTCTCGATGGCATTGGTGACCATGCGGTGCTCGATGGCCTCGCCGGCCTGCATGCCCAGGGCCTTCATGAAGTTTTTCACCCGGTCAGAGGCGAAAATACGCATCAGGCTGTCTTCCAGCGACAGGTAGAAACGGCTGGAACCGTTGTCACCCTGGCGGCCGGCACGGCCACGCAGCTGGTTGTCGATACGACGCGACTCGTGACGCTCGGAAGCGATCACGTGCAGGCCACCGGACTCCAGCACTTGCTGGTGGCGCTTCTGCCAGTCGGCCTTGATCTGGGCGATCTGCTCGGGGGTCGGGTTTTCCAGGGAAGCGACCTCCACTTCCCAGTTGCCGCCCAGCAGGATGTCGGTACCACGGCCCGCCATGTTGGTGGCGATGGTCAGCGCACCCGGGCGACCGGCCTGGGCGATGATTTCCGCTTCCTTCTCGTGGAATTTGGCGTTCAGCACCTTGTGCTCGATACCTTCCTGGCGCAGCAGGTTGGACATGTGCTCGGAGGTCTCGATGGTGGCGGTACCCACCAGCACCGGACGGCCCTGGGCCATGCTTTCCTTGATGTCGGCGACGATGGCGGCGTACTTCTCGTCCGCGGTCAGGTAGACCAGGTCGTTGAAGTCCTTGCGCGCCAGCGGCTTGTTCGGCGGAATCACCATGACCTGCAGGTTGTAGATCTGGTGGAACTCGAACGCCTCGGTGTCCGCGGTACCGGTCATGCCGGACAGCTTGTTGTACAGGCGGAAGTAGTTCTGGAACGTGGTCGAGGCCAGGGTCTGGCTTTCGGCCTGGATGTTCAGGTTTTCCTTGGCCTCGATGGCCTGGTGCAGGCCTTCGGACAGGCGGCGGCCCGGCATGGTGCGGCCGGTGTGCTCGTCGACCAGCAGGATCTGGCCGTCCTGGACGATGTATTCCACGTTGCGGTGGAACAGCTTGTGGGCACGCAGGGCAGCGTACACGTGAGTCAGCAGGCCCAGGTTGTGGGCCGAGTACAGGCTTTCGCCTTCGGCCAGCAGGCCTACCTGTGCCAGCACTTCTTCGACGAACTGGTGACCGGCTTCGTTCATCTCCACCTGGCGAGTCTTCTCGTCGATGGTGAAGTGACCGGCCTTGGTGACCTGGCCTTCCACTTCTTCGATGTGCTGCTCCAGGCGCGGGATCAGGCGGTTGATCTCGGTGTACAGCTTGGAGCTGTCTTCGGCCTGGCCGGAGATGATCAGCGGGGTACGGGCTTCGTCGATGAGGATGGAGTCGACTTCGTCGATCACGGCGAAATTCAGCTCGCGCTGGAATTTCTCATCCAGGCTGAACGCCATGTTGTCGCGCAAATAGTCGAAACCGAACTCGTTGTTGGTACCGTAGGTGATATCGGCGGCGTAGGCGGCGCGTTTTTCCTCTGGCGGCGCGAAAGGCGTGACGACGCCCACGGTCAGGCCGAGGAATTCGTACAGCGGACGCATCCAGTTGGCATCTCGACGGGCCAGGTAGTCGTTGACCGTGACCACGTGCACGCCCTTGCCGGACAACGCGTTGAGGTACACGGCCAGGGTGGCCACCAGGGTCTTGCCTTCACCGGTGCGCATTTCGGCGATCATGCCTTCATGCAGGGTCATGCCACCAATGAGCTGGACGTCGAAGTGGCGCATGCCCATGACACGCTTGCCCGCTTCACGGCATACCGCGAAGGCCTCAGGCAGAAGCTTGTCGAGGGTCTCGCCTTTTGCCAGGCGGGCCTTGAACTCTTCGGTCTTGGCGCGCAGCTGCTCGTCCGAGAGGGCCACCATTTGCTCTTCGAAGGCATTGACGATCTGTACCGTCTTGAGCATGCGTTTGACTTCACGCTCGTTCTTGCTTCCAAAAAGTTTCTTTAACAAAGGCGCAAACATATCGGCAGGTTCTTCCACACATAGGGATGGAGGGCGGCCCCGTGAGTCGCCCGTGCAGCCCTCATGGCCGCATGCGAACGAGCATTCTACCCGGAAACGATGAGGAGGAAAGTGGCGTTGTATCCACGATGCTGGCACGGCGCTTTGACGGGGCCTTTTCACAATAAGGGCTTTTTTCGCAACTTCAACCCATCAGGTGAAGAAGTTATGTAACCAAACGGGTGGGCCCGGCTGGAAATCAGGCGTTTCTGCTACCATGGGCGCCCTGTAACTTCAGGTTTCCCACTATGGCCTACCGCCCCCTCCCGGCCCGGGCGCCCGCCGTCCTGCTGCGCGAGGCCCGCCCCCTCAAGGCCCTGTTCAGCCACGCCCAGCGGCTTTCGCACCTGCAACGCCTGCTGGAAAGCCAGTTGCAGCCGGCTGCCCGGGAACATTGCTACGTGGCGTCATGGCGCGAGGGCTGCTTGCTGCTGATTGTCACTGATGGCCATTGGGCTACACGTTTGCGCTATCAGCAGAAGCGCCTGCAGCGTGACCTGCAGGCCTTGCCGGAATTCGACAACCTGACCCGGATCCTGTTCAAGGTGCAGCCCCCCACCGTGCAGAACCGCACGGCGGAGCGCAACGTCGATCTGCCCAGCAGCGCGGCGGAGACCTTGCAGTCCACGGCCGAAGGCATCACCGACCCGAACCTGCGCGCGGCGCTGGAGCGCCTGGCGGCGCACGCAGGCAGATCCAAAACCTGAGTTCAGTGGCGAAGCTCGGAAAAGGCCGCCACCCATGAACATAAAAAAGGCCACCCGAAGGTGGCCTCAATGACATCTAGAGAAGAGAGTGTTCGATCTTACACTGCCGCCACGGGACGCATGTAAGAGATCGGTGCCGTACTGGCATCTTCGAAGGTCACCACTTCCCAGGCATCCTTCTGCTCGATGAGCTTGCGAAGGAGCTGGTTGTTCAGCGCGTGGCCGGACTTGAAACCACGGAACTCACCAATCAGGCTGTTGCCCAGCAGGTAGAGGTCACCGATGGCGTCGAGGATCTTGTGCTTGACGAATTCGTCTTCGTAGCGAAGGCCGTCTTCGTTCAACACGCCATCCTTGTCCACCACGATAGCGTTTTCAACGCTACCGCCGAGCGCGAGGTTGTGCTTGCGCAGGTACTCGATATCGCTCATGAACCCGAAAGTGCGGGCGCGGCTGACTTCCTTCACGAAGGACGTGCTGGAAAAGTCGACGCTGGCGCTCTGGGTGCGGTTGCGGAACACCGGGTGATCGAAATCGATCTCGAAGCTCACCTTGAACCCGTCGAATGGCACGAAAGTGGCGCGCTTGTCGCCGTCTTCCACTGTCACTTCGCGCAGGATGCGGATGAATTTCTTGGCTGCGTCCTGTTCTTCCAGGCCGGCAGATTGAATCAGGAATACGAAGGGTCCTGCACTACCATCCATGATCGGGACTTCGGACGCGGAGAGCTCGACGTAGGCGTTATCGATGCCCAGGCCAGCCATGGCCGAGAGCAAGTGCTCAACCGTGTCTACCTTGGTATCGCCGTTGACCAGAGTGGTCGACATCGTGGTCTCGCCGACATTTTCCGCTCGCGCAGGAATCTGCACCATTGGATCCAGGTCGGCACGACAGAAAACGATGCCTGTATCCACAGGTGCCGGCTTGAGGGTCAGGTATACCTTCTCCCCAGAGTGCAGGCCGACGCCGGTGGCACGGATAATATTCTTCAGGGTGCGTTGTTTAATCATGGCATTGGCCGCTTCAGCGCAAATTGCGAACTGGTATCAACAAAGGCTGGCGATAATAGCAGACCCGGCCTTTGCTGAACACCAATCACCTTCATAGCCCTGATAAATTCCATCAATCAGCCTGACGACGCAGGAAAGCTGGAATGTCCAGGTAGTCCAGATCGTCTTGCGGGTTGAGCTTGGCCGCCTGTGCAGCGCCGGCGTGAGCCTGGTTGCGCATGACGGTCGGACGGTCCAGGTCGCGGTAGTTCACCGACGGCTGTTCCTGACGGGCGGGGGCCTGGGCCGGCGCCTGCTGGGCAGCTGTCTGCAGGGTGTTGTCGATGATCTTCACGGGTTTCTCGATCTTCGCACCCAGGCCAGTGGCGACCACGGTCACGTGCAGCTCGTCGCGCATGTCCGGGTCGATGACGGTACCGACCTTGACCATGGCGTGGTCCGACGCGAACGCCTCGATGATGCTACCCACGTCGGAGTACTCACCCAGGGACAGGTCAGGGCCGGCGGTGATGTTCACCAGGATGCCACGGGCGCCCTGCAGGTTGACGTCTTCGAGCAGCGGGTTGCGGATGGCCGCCTCGGTCGCTTCACGCGCACGGTTCGGACCACTGGCGCAGCCGGTGCCCATCATCGCCATGCCCATCTCGCTCATGACAGTGCGAACGTCGGCGAAGTCGACGTTGATCATGCCCGGGCGCTTGATGATGTCGGAGATACCGCGAACGGCACCTGCCAGTACATCGTCTGCCTTGGCGAACGCCGACAGCAGGCTGGCGTCCTTGCCCAGGATGGTCAGCAGCTTCTCGTTGGGAATGGTGATCAACGAGTCGACGCTTTCCGACAGCGCGCGGATGCCTTCATCGGCGATCTGCATGCGCTTGCGACCTTCGAACGGGAACGGACGGGTCACGACCGCGACGGTCAGGATGCCCATCTCCTTGGCCACTTCGGCAATGATCGGCGCCGCACCGGTACCGGTACCGCCACCCATGCCGGTGGTGATGAAGACCATGTTGGTACCGACCAGTACTTCGGCGATACGCTCGCGGTCTTCCAGGGCTGCCTGGCGGCCCACTTCAGGGTTGGCGCCAGCGCCCAGGCCCTTGGTCACGCCGGTGCCCAATTGCAGAATGGTGCGCGCACCAATGTTCTTCAGGGCTTGAGCATCGGTGTTGGCGCAGATGAACTCGACGCCTTCGATGTTGCTCTTGACCATGTGATTGACAGCGTTGCCGCCGCCGCCACCGACACCGATAACTTTGATTACCGGGCTTTGCGGGATGTTGTCTACAAGTTCGAACATGTGCCCTCTCCTTTCATTTCTCTAGTTTTAGCGCCTACTACTGCCTTTGAAACCTGAAACCTAGAAGTTGCCTTGAACCCAACGTTTGAAGCGTTCCAGCACAGGTGCCTTGGGTTCATCGCCATAGCTGCTGCTGTTGTTTCCGAGGCCGGTCAGGGTGGTGCCATCGTTCTGCTTTTGCAGCCCGTACATCAGCAAGCCCACGCCGGTGGAATAAATAGGGTTGCGAACCACGTCGGCCAGCCCGCGTACCGAATGCGGCACGCCCAGGCGTACCGGCATGTGGAAAATCTCTTCGGCCAGTTCCACCGCGCCTTCCATCTTCGAGGTACCGCCGGTCAGCACGATGCCACCGGGGATCAGGTCCTCGTAGCCGCTGCGGCGCAGTTCGGCCTGGATCAGGGTGAACAGCTCGTCGTAGCGCGGTTCGACCACTTCGGCCAGGGCCTGGCGCGACAGCTCGCGCGGTGGGCGATCACCCACGCTCGGCACCTTGATGGTCTCGCCGGCACCGGCCAGCTTGGCCAGGGCGCAGGCGTAGCGGATCTTGATCTCTTCGGCGTACTGGGTCGGGGTACGCAGCGCCATGGCGATGTCGTTGGTGACCTGGTCGCCAGCGATCGGGATCACCGCAGTGTGGCGGATGGCGCCTTCGGTGAAGATGGCGATGTCGGTGGTACCGCCACCGATGTCCACCAGGCACACGCCCAGCTCTTTCTCGTCGTCAGTCAGCACCGAGTAGGCCGAGGCCAGTTGCTCGAGGATGATGTCGTCGATCTCCAGGCCGCAGCGGCGCACGCATTTTTCGATGTTCTGCGCAGCATTGACCGCACAGGTGACCACATGGACCTTGGCTTCCAGGCGCACGCCCGACATGCCCAGCGGCTCGCGCACGCCCTCCTGGTTGTCGATGGAGTAGTCCTGCGGCAGGGTGTGCAAGACCCGCTGGTCAGCCGGAATGGCCACGGCCTGCGCGGCGTCCAGCACGCGCTCCAGGTCAGCGCTGCTGACCTCGCGGTCGCGGATGGCGACGATGCCATGGGAGTTGAGGCTGCGGATGTGGTTGCCGGCAATGCCGACGAACGCCGAGTGGATACGGCACCCAGCCATCAGCTGCGCCTCTTCCACCGCGCGCTGGATCGACTGCACGGTCGACTCGATGTTCACCACCACGCCCTTCTTCAGGCCACGCGAGGGGTGGGTACCGATCCCGACGATATCCAGCGAACCGTCATCCGCGACTTCGCACACCAGCGCCACCACCTTGGAGGTACCGATGTCCAGACCGACGATCATTTTCCCGCTTTGCACGTTTGCCATGGTCCTGCCTCTTCTTAATTCTTCGCGACAGCCGCTTGGGCCGCCGGCTGCGCATTCGGTTCCCGCCAGCCCACGGCAAGGCCGTTGGCATAGCGCAGGTCGATGCGCGCAATATTCGTGATCTGGTCTTTCAGTGTTTTGTCGTAAATGGCAATGAAGCGGCGCATTTTCTCGACGAGGTGGTCACGCCCCAGCAACAGCTCGATACCGGGGCCTGCGCTTCCTGCGCCGGTGGTGAGGAACCAGCTGCCACGTTCGCGCAATTCCAGCCGGGCAATGGAGAAGCCCAGCGGACGCAGCATCTGGCTCAGCACCTGGTATTGCTGCATGACCTGCTGCTGCGCACGCTGCGGCCCGAACAACTGCGGCAGGTGCTCATAGTTGGCCAGCTCGCGGGGCGCGAACGCCTCGCCCTGGTTGTTGAGCAACGCCGAGTCCCCCCAACGGGCCACGGGCAGTTGCTCTTCCAGCCGGATCACCACCTGGTCGGGCCATACGCGGCGAACTTCAGCGTGGGCGATCCACGGCATCTGCTCAAGCTCGGTGCGCATGCTCGTCAGGTCAATGGTGAAGAAAGTCGACGCCACGTACGGGGCGATACGCTGCTGCACCGCCTGCTGGCTGATGTAGCTCAGGTCGCCCTGCACGTTGATCTTGGTGATCGGCCGATCGGCATAGGGCATCAGGTAGATGGAGCCCTCGTAAGTGCCGACGCCCAGTACCACCAGCAGCACGGGCCAGAACAGCTTCTTGAGAAAGCTGAAATTGGCCTTGCGCACCCGCGCGCCCATGGGCTCCTGCGCCACCATGCGACTGGCGCCACGGGGCACCGGCTTGTTGCGGCCGGGTACGGGTTGCTGATGACGAAGCGTCGCGCCGTTCATGGGTTTACCCTCGAGCCTCTACGCTGTCGGCCAGGATCGCCAGCACCAGTTGCTGGAAATCGATGCCGGCGGCGCGTGCCGCCATGGGGACCAGGCTGTGGTCGGTCATGCCTGGGGCCGTGTTGACTTCAAGCAGCCAGAAACGCCCCTGCTCGTCCTGCATGACATCGGCGCGGGCCCAGCCTTCGATGCCGATGGCGTCACAGGCACGGGCCGTGAGGTCGATCAGCTCTTGTTCGCGGGTAGCGTCGAGGCCGCACGGGATTCGATACTGGGTATCGTTGGCCACGTATTTGGCGTCGTAGTCGTAGAACGAATGGGTGGTGCCCAGGGCAATCGGTGGCAGGACCTGACCGCGCAGGGTCGCGATGGTGAATTCAGGACCCTGAATCCATTGCTCCACCAGAACTTGCGAATCGTAGGTGCTGGCCGCTTTCCATGCGCCGATCAATTCCTCGACGCTGGTCACTTTGGCCATACCGATACTTGAACCTTCATGGGCCGGTTTGACGATCAAAGGGAAGCCCAGTTCCGCGCCCGCGGAAATACAATCGGTTTCGCTCGCCAATACCGCGTGCGACGGCGTCGGCAGGCCCAGACTCTGCCACACCTGCTTGGTGCGCAACTTGTCCATGGCCAGGGCCGACGCCAGGATGCCACTGCCGGTGTACGGGATGTCCAGGCATTCCAGCAGGCCTTGCATGCTGCCGTCCTCTCCGCCACGGCCGTGGAGGATGATGAAGGCGCGGTCGATCTTCTCGCTTTGCAGGCGCGCCAGCAGGTCATCGCCCACGTCCAGGCCGAACGCGTCCACGCCCGCGCCTTGCAGGGCTTCCAACACGGCGGCGCCGGACTTCAGCGAAACCTCCCGCTCGGCGCTCTTGCCGCCGTAAAGCACGGCCACGCGCCCGAAGTCCTTCGGGGCAATGGTCGATAGCAGGGAGGATGAGGTGCAGACTGTCATTTCGATTTCCCCTCGCCGGCTTGGTCAGCGGCGAACAACGGACTTTTCAGTAATTGCGGGGCGAGCCCGCCGATATCGCCGGCGCCCTGGCACAGCAGGATGTCGCCGGCACGCAGCAACGGTTTGACCAGCGGAGCCAATTCGACACCGCGCTCGATGTAGATCGGGTCCAGCTGGCCGCGCTGGCGGATGCTGTGGCACAACTGGCGGCTGTCGGCGCCCGGAATCGGCTCTTCGCCGGCCGGGTACACTTCCATCAGCAGCAGCACGTTGGCGTCGGCCAGTACCTGGACGAAGTCGTCGTACAGGTCGCGGGTACGGCTGTAGCGGTGCGGCTGGTAGACCATCACCAGGCGGCGCTCCGGCCAGCCACCGCGCACGGCGCTGATGACCGCCGCCACTTCGCGGGGGTGGTGGCCGTAGTCGTCGACCAGCATCACGCTGCCGCCGTCCACCGGCAGTTCGCCGTACACCTGGAAGCGCCGGCCAACACCCTGGAAGCCCGACAGGCCCTGGACGATGGCTTCGTCACTGACGCCTTCATCCGTGGCGATGGCGATGGTGGCCAGCGCGTTGAGCACGTTGTGGTTGCCAGGCATGTTCACCGACACGTTCAGCGGCTCGCGGTCGCGGCGCAGCACGGTGAAGTAGGTCAGCATGCCGTCCTGGCGGATGTTGATGGCGCGCACATCGGCTTCTTCGCTGACACCGTAGGTGAGGGTCGGGCGGGCGATCTGCGGCAGAATCTCACGCACCACCGGGTCGTCCAGGCACACCACGGCCAGACCGTAGAACGGCAGGTTGTGGAGGAAATCGACGAAGGTTTTCTTCAGCTTGTTGAAGTCGCCACCGTAGGTAGCCATGTGGTCGGCGTCGATGTTGGTGACCACGGCCACCAGCGGCTGCAGGTGCAGGAAGCTGGCATCGCTTTCGTCGGCTTCGGCGATCAGGTAGCGGCTGGTGCCCAACTGCGCGTTGGTACCGGCGGCGTTCAGGCGGCCACCGATGACGAAGGTCGGGTCCAGGCCACCGGCGGCGAACACCGAGGCGATCAGGCTGGTGGTGGTGGTCTTGCCATGGGTGCCGGCCACGGCGATGCCATGGCGGTAGCGCATCAGCTCGGCGAGCATCTCGGCGCGGGGCACCACGGGAATACGGCGCTCAAGGGCAGTGGCCACTTCCGGGTTGGACGGGTTCACGGCGCTCGACACCACCAGCACGTCAGCGTTGGCGGCGTTCTCGGCGCGGTGGCCGATGAAGATGTGCGCACCGAAAGACTCCAGGCGCTCGGTGACCGGCGACGCTTTCAGGTCGGAGCCCGACACCTGGTAACCCAGGTTCAGCAGCACTTCAGCGATGCCGCACATGCCCACGCCGCCGATACCGACGAAGTGGATGCGACGGATGCGGCGCATTTCCGGCTGCGGCATGGCTTTCTGGTTCTCAACCATGGGCCACCTCCAGGCAGACATCGACAACGGTACGGGTTGCATCGGGCTTGGCCAGGCGGCGTGCGGTACTCGCCATGGTGTTGAGTTTTTCCGGTTGCATCAAAACCTCGTTCAGGCGCTCAGCCAGCTCGGCTGCGCCGGTTGTCGCTTGTGGCATCAGGAAGGCAGCGCCTTCGCGGGCCAGATATTCGGCATTGCGGGTCTGGTGGTCGTCGATGGCATGGGGCAAGGGCACCAGCACCGACGCCAGGCCGGCGGCGGCCAGCTCGCTGACGGTCAGTGCGCCAGCGCGGCAGACCACCATGTCGGCCCAGCCATAGGCCTGGGCCATGTCCTTGATGAAGGGCGCCACCTGCGCCTCGATGCCGGCCTCGCGATAACGCTGGGCGGTCACTTCATCGTGCTGCTTGCCGGACTGGTGGAACACTTCGGGGCGAATGGCCTCGGGCACCAGTGCCAGGGCGGCAGGGATCAACTTGTTCAGGGGTTCCGAACCCAGGCTGCCACCGGTGATCAACAGCCGCGGCTTGCGCCCGGCCAGGGCCTGGCGCGGGGTTTCCAGGAACAGTTCGGTGCGCACCGGGTTACCGGTGGTGCGGCGCTTGGCGGACGCTGCGAAGGTGTTGGGAAAAGCCTCGCAGATACGGGCCGCCAGGGGGGCCAGCAGGCGATTGGCGGTACCGGCCACGGCGTTCTGTTCGTGGACGATCACCGGCACGCCGCTCAGGCGCGCGGCCAGGCCACCAGGGCCTGTCACGTAGCCGCCGAAGCCGACCACGCATACCGGCTTGAGCTGGCGCATCACCTTGCGCGCCTGCAGCAGCGCGCGCACCAGCACGAACGGGGCCTTGAGCAGCGACAGCTTGCTCTTGCCACGCAGGCCCGCGACATTGATCAGGTGCAGCGGCAAGCCCGCCTGCGGTACCAGTTCGTTTTCGATGCCGCGCGGGGTGCCCAGCCAATGCACGGTATAGCCGCGGGCCTGGAATTCCCGGGCGCACGACAGCGCGGGAAACACGTGCCCGCCAGTGCCGCCGGCCATGATCAATACGTTACCGGCCACGGGCAGGCTCCTCGGCGAAGTCGCTCTCGTTGAACTCGGTTTCTTCACTGCCCAGGTGCGTGCGGCTCTCCCATTCGATACGCAACAACAGCCCCAGGCAGGCACAGCAGATCACCAACGAGCTGCCCCCGTAGCTGAGGAACGGCAGCGTCAGGCCCTTGGTCGGCAGCAGACCGACGTTCACGCCGATGTTGATCAGGAACTGGCCGATCCACAGGAACGACAGGCCATAGGCCATGTAGGCGGCGAAATACTGCTTGGAACGCTCGGCCCAGACGCCGATGTACATGCCACGGATACACACGAACACGAACAGCGCCACGGTGCACAGCGAGCCGACCACCCCCAGTTCTTCGGCCAGTACCGAGAACACGAAGTCGGTGTGTGCTTCGGGCAGGTAGAACTGCTTCTGCACGCTGTTGCCCAGGCCGGCGCCCAGCCAGCCGCCACGCCCGAAGGCAATCAGTGCCTGGGTCAGCTGGTAGCCGGAACCGAACTGGTCGGCCCACGGGTCGGTGAAGGTGGTCAGACGCGCCATCCGGTACGGCTGCGCCTGCACCAGGATGAATACCGCGGCCACGGCCAGCACCACCATCAGGGCGAAACGGAACAGCCCGACCCCACCGAGGAACAGCATGGCCGCCGCAGCGCCCATCATCACCACGGTGGCACCGAAGTCAGGTTCCATCAGCAACAGCACGGCCATGGGCAACAGCACGATGAACGGCTTGAAGAAGCCCATCCAGGTTTCGCGCACTTCCTTCTGTTGCCGGATCAGGTACCCCGACAGGAAGATCACCACGAACACCTTGGCCACTTCAGAAGGCTGCACGTTGAACGCGCTGAAGCCGATCCAGCGCATGGAGCCGTTCACCTCGCGGCCGATGCCAGGCACCAGCACCAGCACCAGCAGGCCGAAGGCGCCCAACAGCATCAACCAGCCCAGGCGCTGCCAGGTGGCGATGGGAATCATCATGGTCACGCCGCAGGCCCCCAGGCCAAGCACCAGGTACACCAGGTGACGGATCATCATGTACAGCGGGTTGCCCGATTGCACCGCGGCCACTTCAGAGGAGGCCGAGGTGATCATCACCAGGCCCAGGCCCAGCAGCGCCAGGCAGCCGGCCAGCATCGGGAAGTCGACATCGATGCCACGGCCGGTAATCAGCGGCGACGGGTATGGCTTGATCACGCCAAAAATCATGACAAGCCCTCCACGGCCTGGGCGAACAGGCGCCCACGCTCTTCATAGTTCTTGAACATGTCCAGGCTCGCGCAGGCTGGCGACAGCAGCACGGCATCGCCGGGCTGGGCCAGGGCAGCGCATTGTTCGACGGCTTCGTCGAGGGTCTTGACCCGCACCAGCGGCACACGGTCGCCCAGGGCGGCGGCGATCAGTTCAGCGTCGCGGCCCAGCAGCACCACGGCGCGGCAATGGGCAGCCACCGGTGCCTGGAGGCCGGAGAAATCGGCACCCTTGCCATCACCACCGGCCACCAGCACCAGCTTGCCATCGATGTCGGCACCCAGGCCTTCGATGGCCGCCACGGCAGCACCGACGTTGGTGGCCTTGGAGTCGTCGTAGTAGCTGACGCCGTCACGCTCGCGCAGCCATTGGCAACGATGGGCCAGCCCGGCGAAGGTATGCAGGGTAGCCAGCATCGGCTCGAACGGCAGGCCTACGGCGTGGCCCAGGGCCAGGGCAGCCAGGGCGTTGGCCTGGTTGTGCGAACCGCGGATCTTCAGCTCGCTGACCGGCATCAGGTTCTGGAATTCGAACGCCAGGTACGTCTGGCCGTTCTCTTCGCGCAGGCCAAAGGCCTTGAAGTCGGGTTTGTTCAGGCCGAAGGTCCAGCACGGCAGCCCCTCGCCCATCAGGGGGCGGGTCAGGGCGTCCTGGCGGTTGTAGACCACCTGGCGCGCACCACGGAAGATCCGGTGCTTGGCCAGGTGGTACGCCGGCAGGCCGCTGTAGCGGTCCATGTGGTCTTCGCTGATGTTCAGCACGGTGGCAACTTCGGCATTGAGCTGGTCGGTGGTTTCCAGCTGGAAGCTCGACAGTTCCAGCACGTACAGTTCGACGTCGTCGGCCAGCAGGTCCAGGGCCGGAGTGCCGAGGTTGCCGCCCACGGCCACGCGCTTGCCGGCGGCAGCGGCCATGTCACCCACCAGGGTAGTCACGGTGCTCTTGGCATTGGAGCCGCTGATGGCGACGATAGGCGCTTGCGCGTTACGCGCGAACAGCTCGATGTCACCCGACAGCTTCACGCCACGGGCGGCCGCCTGCTGCAGCGCCGGCGTGGCCAGCGCCAGGCCGGGGCTGACCAGCAGCTCGCTGGCGCGGCACAGGAACTCCACGTCCAGCTCGCCGCAACGTACTTCCACCTGCGGGTAGTCACGGCGCAGCGTCGCCAGCTCCGGCGGATTCGCGCGCGTGTCGGCCACGGCAAAGGCAACGCCCCGGCGCGCCAGGAAGCGCACCAGGGACATGCCGCTCTTGCCGAGGCCGACAACGATGCGGAATTGGTCAGAAGCGATCAGAGACACTCGTTTCTACCTCAGTTTCAGGGTGGCAAGGCCGAACAGCACCAGGATCACGGTGATGATCCAGAAACGGACGATCACGCGCGGCTCGGGCCAGCCCTTGAGTTCAAAGTGGTGGTGGATGGGCGCCATGCGGAACACGCGGCGACCGGTCAGTTTGAAAGAAGCCACCTGAATGACCACTGAAAGGGTTTCCATCACGAACACGCCACCCATGATGAACAACACGATTTCCTGGCGCACGATGACCGCGATGGTGCCCAGGGCCGCGCCCAGCGCCAGTGCGCCGACGTCACCCATGAACACTTGCGCCGGATAGGTGTTGAACCACAGAAAGCCCAGGCCGGCGCCGATCAGCGCGCCACAGAACACGATCAGCTCGCCAGCGCCTGGCACGTACGGGATCAGCAGGTAGTCGGCGAACTTCACGTTACCCGACAGGTAGCAGAAGATGCCCAGGGCGCCGCCCACCATCACGGTCGGCATGATGGCCAGGCCGTCCAGGCCGTCGGTCAGGTTGACCGCGTTGCTGGAGCCGACGATGACGAAATAGGTCAGCACCACGAAGCCCACGCCCAGATAGATGCTGGCGTCCTTGAACATCGGGATGATCAGGGTGGTTTCCACGGCGCTTGGCGCGGTGGCGTACAGGAAGATCGCAGCGCCCAGGCCGAACACCGACTGCCAGAAATACTTCCAGCGGCTTGGCAGCCCACGCGAGTTCTTCTCGATCACCTTGCGGTAGTCGTCCACCCAGCCGATGCCGCCGAACAGCAGGGTCACCAGCAGTACGGTCCACACGTAGCGGTTGGTCAGGTCGGCCCACAGCAGGGTGCTGACGCCGATGGCCGACAGGATCAAGGCGCCGCCCATGGTTGGGGTGCCGGATTTTTTCAGGTGCGATTCAGGGCCGTCATTGCGCACAGCCTGGCCAATCTGGCGAATCTGCAAGGTACGGATCATCCAGGGGCCCAGCCACAGGGCCAGCGACAGCGCGGTCAGCACACCCAGGATCCCGCGCAGGGTCAGGTACTGGAAGACCGCGAAGCCTTTGTAGAACTGTTGCAGATACTCCGCCAGCAGCAGCAGCATTAATGTTTCTCCCCGCTGGAACCGCACAAGGCCGCCACGACGTTTTCCATCGCAGCGCTGCGCGAACCCTTGATCAAAATAGTGATGTTTTTGCCCTGTTCGGCGCCAAGCGCTGCGATCAGGTCAGACTGAGTGGCGAAATGCCGAGCGTTGGCGCCGAACGCGTTTACCGCGTGCAGCATGTTCGGGCCCACGGCATACAGGGCGTCGACCTTTCCCCGGGCGTACTCGCCCACCTGCCGGTGCCCTTCTTCTGCCCACTGCCCCAATTCGCCGATGTCTCCGAGCACCAGGACGGTGCGGCCGGAAAAGCCGGCGAGTATATCAACGGCAGCGCACATTGAGGTGGGGTTTGCGTTGTATGTATCGTCAATTACGCGCAAGCCGGCGGCAGTGACCTGGGCCACGGTACGGCCCTTGACCGGTTGCACGCTTTCCAGGCCGTTGACGATGTCGCCGATGGCCAGGCCGAACACGTGGGCCGCGGCGGCGGCGGCCAGAGCATTCTGCACGTTGTGGGTGCCCAGCAGGTTGAGCTGGACCCGCGCGGTACCTTGCAGGCCATGCAGGTTGAAGGCCGGGCAACCGCGCTCGTCGGCGCTGATGTCGCTGGCGTGGAAGTCGGCCGCGGTGTTGGTCAGGGCAAAACTGAGCACCCGACGCTGGCCGGCGCGGGCGTGCCAGATACCAAACGCCTTGTCATCCAGGTTCAGGACAGCGGTGCCATCGGCGGCCAGGCCGTCGATGATCTCGCCCTTGGCCTGGACGATCTTGTCCGGGCCACCGAATTCGCCCACGTGAGCAGTGCCCGCGTTGTTGAGAATGGCCACGTGCGGCCGGGTCAGCCCCACGGTGTAGGCAATTTCGCCCAGGCGCGAGGCGCCCAGCTCGATGACCGCCGCGGTGTGCTGCGGTGCCAGTTCAAGCAGGGTCAGCGGCGCGCCCAGGTCGTTGTTGAGGTTGCCACGGGTGGCCAGCACTTCACCTTGGGTGCGCAGGATTCCGGCCAGCAGTTCCTTGACCGTGGTCTTGCCGCTGGAGCCAGTCACCGCAGCCACCGGGCGGCTGAACCGCGAGCGGTTCAGCGCAGCCAGTTGGCCAAGGGCAACGCGGCAATCGGCGACCACCAGTTGCGGCAGGTCGGTGCCCGCCACTTCACGTTCCACCAGGGCCGCGACGGCGCCCTTGGCGGCCACGTCAGCCAGGTAGTCGTGGCCGTCGAAACGCGGGCCGGTGAGCGCCACGAACAACTGGCCGGGCACAATGGCACGGCTGTCGATGCCGACACCGGTGAATGCCACATCCTGGCCATGCAAACGCGCAGCCAATGGCTTGAGCAGGTCCGCCAGGGACATGGGCTTAAGCATGGTCCACCTCCCAGGTGGCCAGGGCACGGGTAGCCTCTTCCAGGTCGGAGAATGCCAGGCGCTGGCCGTTGATTTCCTGATAGTCCTCATGGCCCTTGCCCGCTAGCAGCACCACGTCGTCGGCCTTGGCCTGGGCGATGAGCTGAGCGATGGCGGGGCCACGGCCGGACACGAATTCGACCCGGGCAGCAGCACTGAAACCGGGGCGGATCTCACTGAATATCTGCAACGGATCTTCGCTGCGCGGGTTGTCGTCGGTGACCAGCACACGGTCAGCCAGGCGCTCGGCCACTTCGGCCATCAGGGGGCGCTTGCCGCGGTCGCGGTCACCGCCACAGCCGAACAGGCACAGCAACTCGCCCTTGGCGTGCGGGCGCAGGGCTTGCAATACCTTGTCCAGGGCATCCGGGGTGTGGGCGTAATCGACCACTACCAGCGGCTGCTTGCCGCCACCCAGGCGCTGCATGCGGCCCAGCGGGCCTTCCAGCTGCGGCATGGCCTTGAGAATGTCGTCCAGCGGGTAGTCCAGCGCCAGCAAGGTACCCACCGCCGCCAGCACGTTGCTGAGGTTGAAACGCCCCAACAGGCGGCTGCGCAACAGATGCTCGCCCTGGGCGGTGACCAGGGTGGCGCGCACGCCGTGGTCGTCGAACTCGGCTTCACGGCAATACAGGGTCGCGGACGGGTCCAGCAGGCTGTAAGTGATCAGCCGGGATTCATGTTCTTCTTCAGCCAGGGTGCTGCCGAAAGCATCGTCCAGGTTCAGCACCCGGCAACGCAGGCCGGCCCAGCCGAACAGCTTGGCCTTGGCCGCGGCATAGGCCTGCATGCTGCCGTGGTAGTCCAGGTGGTCACGGCTGAGGTTGGTCAGCACTGCCACGTCGAAGGCCAGTGCGGTGACGCGCCCCTGGTCCAGGGCGTGGGAAGACACTTCCATGGCCACGGCCTTGGCGCCGGCCTTTTTCAGGTCGAGCAGGGTCGATTGCAGCGCGATCGGGTCCGGCGTGGTCAGGCGCCCGCTTTGCAGCGCTTCGTGGAAGCCGGTGCCCAGGGTACCGATCAGGCCGCAACGCTGGCCCAGCAGGTCAAGCGCCTGGGCCACCAGCTGGGTAACGCTGGTCTTGCCATTGGTACCGGTGACGCCGACCAGGTTCAGCAGGCGGCTTGGGTCACCATAAAAGCGCCCGGCGATGTCGGACAGCTGGCGCACCAGGCCCTTGACCGGAATCAGCGGTACGTCGGTGATGGGCAGCACGGTAGCGCCCTCCACTTCGTAGGCGACCGCCGCGGCGCCGCGCCCCAAGGCGTCGGCGATGTGCGCACGGCCATCGACCTTGGCCCCTGGCACGGCCAGGAACAGGTCGCCGGGGCGCACGTTGCGGCTGTCCAGGGCCAGTTCGCGGATCAACGGATCGCGGCCGGCCTGGGCGAAGATCTTGCTCAGTGGCATGCTCATCAGCCACGCCCTCCCTTGCTGGCCGCAGGCTGGGCCTGGGCTTGCTGCTGAGGCGTACTCGGCAGGTTGTCAGGGGTCACGTTCATCAGGCGCAGGGTGCCGGACATCACCTTGCTGAACACCGGCGCCGATACCAGGCCACCGAAGTAACCGGCCTTGCTCGGCTCGTCGATGACCACGACGATGGCGTAGCGCGGGTCGCTCAGCGGGCCGAACCCGGCGAACAGCGACCGGTAGGCGTTCTCGGTATAGCCACGCGAACCGATGGTGGCCTTGCGGGCGGTACCCGACTTGCCGGCCACGTGGTAACCCGGTACACGCGCACGGTATACGCCGCGGCTATCCTCGATCACCTGCTGGAGCATGCCTTGCAGGGTCTTGGCGATCTGCTCGGGCATGACCCGTGTTGCCGGCGGCTTCTGGTCGGTCTTGAGAATGGTCAGCGGCACGATCTCGCCATTGTTGGCGATGGCCGAATAGGCGTGCACCAGCTGCAATGCCGTCACAGACAGGCCGTACCCGTAGGACAGGGTCGCGGTCTCGGCTTTTTTCCAGTCGCGGTGGTTGGGCAGGTTGCCCACGCGCTCGCCCGGGAAGCCCAGACCGGTGTACTGCCCAAGGCCCACGGCCGACATGGCGCGGAAGATGTTCTCGCCACCCACGTCGAAGGCCACCTTGCTCATGCCCACGTTACTGGAGTTGATCAGGATGCCGGTCAGGTCGAGGATCGGGCCCTCGGTCTTGGTCACGTCCTTGATGGTGTAGCGGCCGATCTGCAAGGTACCCGGGTACACCTCGACCTTGTCGGTGGGCTTCCAGCGCCCGGTTTCCAGGGCCGCGCTCATGGAGATCGGCTTCATGGTCGAGCCGGGCTCGAACACGTCGGTGATCGCCCGGTTGCGCATGGAAGCGGGGAACATGGTCTTGCGGTTGTTGGGGTTGTAGGTCGGCTGGTTGACCATGGCCAGAACTTCGCCGGTTTTCACGTCCATGATCACCAGGCTGCCGGCCTTGGCTTCGTTCTCGACGATGGCGTTGCGCAGTTCTCGCGAGGCCAGGTACTGCAGGCGCAGGTCGATGGAAAGCGTCAGGGTCTTGCCCGCCTTCGCGTTCTTGGTGACCTGCACGTCCTTGATCAGACGGCCACGGCGGTCCTTGATGACCTGCCGCTTGCCGGGCACGCCCGCCAGCCAGTCTTCATAGGCCAGCTCCACACCTTCGCGGCCATGGTCATCCAGGTCGGTGAAGCCGACCATGTGCGCGGTGACATCACCGGCCGGGTAGAAACGACGAAATTCCTCGATGCCGTAGACACCAGGAACCTTGAGGTCGAGCACGGTCTGCCCCTGCTCTGGGGTCAGGCCCCGCACCAGGTAGATGAACTCCTTGGTGGCCTGGGCTTCCAGGCGCGCCGCAAGCTCGCGCGGGTCCTGGCCGAGGGCGGCGGCCAGCGCGGGCCACTTGCTCTTGTCCAGTTGCATTTCCTTGGGGTTGGCCCACAAGGTAGTGACCGGGGTGCTCACGGCCAGGGGTTCGCCGTTGCGGTCGGTGACCAGGCCACGGTGTGCAGGAATAGGAATATGGCGCACGCTGCGGGCGTCGCCCTGCCCTTTGAGGAAGTCATGGTCGATGACCTGCAGGTCGACGATACGCCAGACGATCGCGCCCACCATGATACCCAGCAACGACACGAGTACCCGGAACCGCCACGGGTACAGGGCACCATCAAGCTTCATCATGGCGCCACCATCTTGATTTCAGCGGCATCGGGAATGCGCATTTTCAATTGGCCGCTGGCCAGCGCCTCGATCCGGCTGTGGGCCGTCCAGGTGCTCTGTTCCAGAATCAGGCGCCCCCACTCGGCCTGAGCCTTGTCGCGCTCACTCAGTTCGTTGTACAGGCTGTTGAGCAACTGACGGTTCAGGTGCGCGCTGTAAGACACGGCGATGGCCGACACCAGCACGCCGATGAACAGCAGAAGCATCAGGAAGCTTCCGCCTGGCAAAGGCTTTGCAAAGAGCTTGCTCACCGCAGCTTCTCCGCCACGCGCATGACCGCGCTGCGCGAGCGCGGGTTGGCCTTCAATTCAGCCTCGGAGGCGAACTGGGCCTTGCCGTGAACCTTGATCTTCGGCTCGAAAGCCTGGAAGCGTACCGGCAGGTTGCGCGGCAGGTTGTCAGCCTCGCCCTTGGCCAGTTTGCGCATGAACAGTTTGACGATACGGTCTTCCAGCGAGTGGAAGCTGATCACCACCAGGCGCCCACCGACTTCCAGCGACTCCAGCGCCGCTTCGAGGCCCGCCTCAAGGTCGGCCAGTTCGTTGTTGACGTGAATGCGCAGGCCCTGGAACGCGCGAGTAGCAGGGTTCTTGCCCTTTTCCCAGGCCGGGTTGGCGACCTTGAGCACTTCGGCCAGGTCGGCGGTGCGCTCGAACGGCTTGACCTCCCGGCGCGCTACCACGGCGTTGGCCATGCGCTTGGCGAACCGCTCTTCACCGTATTCCTTGAACACCCGGGCGATTTCCTCGGCGGGGGCATTGGCGATGAACTCGGCGGCACTGACACCACGGGTGGGGTCCATGCGCATGTCCAGCGGGCCGTCATTCATGAAGCTGAAGCCGCGCTCGGGGTCATCCAGCTGGGGCGACGAGACGCCCAGGTCCAGCAGCACGCCGTTGACCTTGCCCGCCAGGCCTTGGCTAGCAATTTCGCTACCCATTTCCGCAAAGCTGCGCTGCACAATGACAAAGCGGCCGTCTTCGGCCGCCAGCGCTTGCCCTGTGGCAATCGCTTGTGGGTCTTTGTCGAACCCCAGCAATCGGCCCTGCGGCCCCAGGTGCTGGAGGATCAGCCGGCTGTGACCACCCCGCCCGAAGGTACCGTCCACATAGCAGCCATCGCCCTGTATGGCGAGAGCCTCGACGGCTTCGTCAAGCAATACGGTGATGTGGTTAAAGCCGCTATCTATAGTCACAGAATCAAATCACGCAGTTCATCAGGCATGGCGCCCGGTTGTTGAATAGCTGCCAGGTCCGCTTCAGCAACAGCGTTCCAGGCATCCTCGTCCCACAATTGAAACTTGTTCAGCTGGCCGACCAGCATGGCTTTCTTGTCCAGCTTCGCGTACTCGCGCAAACGTGGCGGAACCAGAAAACGCCCACTGCCGTCGAGCTCCAGGTCAACCGCGTTACCAATCAGCAACCTTTGCAGACGGCGGTTTTCTTCCCGGAGCGACGGCAGTGCGCGCAGCTTTGTTTCAATTAATTCCCATTCGTCCAGCGGGTACACACAAAGGCAGGGGTCAACGGCATCGATGGTCACGATCAGTTGGCCATTGGAGCGCGAAACCAGCTCGTCACGGTACCGGCTGGGCATGGCTAGCCGGCCTTTGGCATCGAGACTGATGGCATTTGCTCCGCGAAACACAGAGGCGCTTCCCCATTTTTTAGTTTTTTGTGCCTGAAAAACCCACTTTGTGCCACTTTCCGCCACTTGCGCACACTATAGGAATGCGCCCGTACCACCGTCAAGGCACGCTCGTAAGGAAAACCCTTACAGATCGGAGATTTAGGAGATAAAAGGAAGGCGAAAGGCTAATTCGAGGGAAGCGAAGGGGCATAAAGCCAAGTTAACTCAATGAGCTACGGGCCAAAGTTAAAGTGAATTATCAAGAGTAAGATTTTTTCGGTATTAGGAATCGGCTTCTGCTGTTGATTGAAGCCCAAGGGAGAAGGAGGTGGAGAGTCGATCTGTAAGCCGGGTTCTGTCGAGGACAGTCATTCCTCTACGATGGCCATCACTGGACACCTTTAGCAACCTACCCGGTTCCAACGCGGGCCGCGCCATATGGAACCCTATTTGGTCTTGCTCCGAGTGGGGTTTGCCTAGCCACGCACTGTTACCAGACGTGCGGTGCGCTCTTACCGCACCTTTTCACCCTTACCGGCACCGAAGTGCTTAGGCGGTTATTTTCTGTGGCACTTTCCGTAGGCTCGCGCCTCCCAGGTATTACCTGGCACTCCGCCCTATGGAGCCCGGACTTTCCTCCCCCCGCTTTTGCGGAACAAAAGCAGGCAGCGACTGTCCAATCGACTCTCCGCCGACAAGGTTACGGAATAGCGGGGGAAGCTGCAAGCATTAAGCGTGCGGCTCGCAGCGTGCTTCCTGGCTATCAGCTGCCTTTCTGCCGCTCCAACGCCACCTGATACAACACGTTCTTGCGCGCCCCGGTGATCTCCGCCGCCAGCGCCGCCGCTCGTTTGAGTGGCATCTCCTTGAGCAGCAGATCCAGCACGCGCATCACCTCGGCGCTGACCGCCTCATCACTGTCGGGCGCAGTCCAGCCCGCCACCAGCACCACGCACTCACCCCGCTGCTGGTTGCTGTCCGCCTCCACGAACGCACGTAATTCGGACAGTGGCAGGCCTTTCAATGTTTCAAAAGTTTTCGTCAGTTCACGCGCCAGCAATGCGGGGCGATCAGGCCCGAATACCGACTCCATGTCCTGCAGGCACTCCAGGATCCGGTGCGGCGCCTCATAGAAAATCAGCGTGCGCGGCTCTTCACGCACCTGTTCCAGGCGCGAACGGCGACCCACGGTCTTGGCTGGCAGGAAACCTTCGAAAATGAACCGGTCCGACGGCAGACCGGCCGCCGACAGCGCCGCGATCAACGCGCAAGGGCCAGGGACCGGCACCACCTGGATACCCGCGGCACGCACCTGACGAACCAGATGGTAACCGGGGTCGGAGATCAACGGCGTGCCGGCGTCGGAGATCAGCGCAACGCTCTCGCCCGCGCGCAGCTTGTCGAGAAACCGACCGCCCTCATCCCGCTCGTTGTGCTCATGGCACGCGGCAAGCGGCGTGTTGATGCCGAAATGCTGCAGCAGGCGGATGGAGTGACGAGTGTCTTCCGCGGCGATCAGCGCCACATCGCCTAGAATCTTCAAGGCGCGCGCGCTCATGTCATCCAGGTTACCAATGGGCGTGGCCACGACATAAAGCGTTCCCGTGGCGGAATTCGAAGCACCTGCAGCAGTCACAGCACACACCTGTCGTTGGCAAAAGCGGCATTGTAGCCTGCCATGCCAGCCGCCGGCCAAAAAAGCCACCCGGCAAAACCCTGAATGACCTTTGGTGCGGCTTTCCTGCCTGCGACATCGCACCGGGCGCCATGCTTGGGTACAATTGCCGGCCTAACCGATCGAGTATCAGGAAGATATACATGACAGCTTGCCTGCGGCTGCTTTCAGCCCTTTGCCTTGCCGTGTTGCTGGCGGCCTGCGCCAGCTCGCCCTCCAGCAACCTGGGCGAACTGCCACGCACCCCCGATGCCACCATCGAGCAACTGCTAGGCCAGGCCGCGTCGGCGAAGACACCTGCCGAGGCATCGCTGCTGCGCCTGAGCGCCGCCGACCTTGCATACCGCCAGCATGCCAATGACCGCGCAGCGCAGATCCTGGCCCAGGTGCAGGTCGAGCAGCTCAACGTCGGCCAGCAGATCATCGCCAGCACCCTGGCGGCCGAACTGGCCCTGGCCCGCAACCAGCCCAAGCAAGCGTTGAACGCACTCAACCACCCGAGCCTGCAACGCCTGGGTGAAGCGTCGGTGGAGCAGCAGGTACGCACCCACACCGTTCGCGCCCGCGCCCTGGAGGCCGATGGCCAGACCTTGCCCGCCGCCCAGGAGCGGGTGTTCATCGCCCCCCTGCTCAGCGGTGACGCGGCAGCGGCCAACAGCGACGCTATCTGGGCACTGGTCAGCAGCCTGCCCGCCGACCAACTGCAAACCACCGGCACCGACGACCTGGCTGGCTGGCAGAGCCTGGCCCTGGCCGTGAAAAGCGCCGGCACCCTGGACCAGCAGAAAGCCGCCATCAACGACTGGCGCAACACCCACGCCGGCCACCCAGCAGCCAAGCAACTGCCCGCGGCCCTGACCAAGCTGATGGAGCTGACCAGCCAGCCGCTGACCAAGATTGCCCTGCTGTTGCCGCAACAAGGGCAACTGGCGTCAGTGGGCAAAGCCCTGCGTGACGGCTTCATGGCCGCCTACTACCAGGCCCAGCAGGCAGGCCAGAAGCCACCCGTGGTCGAGGTGTTCGACAGCTCGCGCGTGACCTCCATGGACGACTTCTACCGCCAGGCCCAGGCCGCTGGCGCACAAATGGTGGTGGGCCCGCTGGAGAAGCCGCTGGTCAAGCAACTGGCCGGCCGCCCGCAACTGCCGCTTACGACCCTGGCCCTGAACTACAGCGACACCGCCGCCGCCAACCCGCCGCAATTGTTCCAGTTCGGCCTGGCCGCCGAAGACGAAGCCCGCGAAGTGTCGCGCCGCGCCCGTGCCGATGGCCTGCACCGCGCCGTGGCCCTGGTGCCGCGCGGCGAGTGGGGCGACCGCGTGCTGGCAGCGTTCCGCCAGGACTTCGAGGCAAACGGCGGCAGCCTGCTGGGCTCCCAGCGGGTCGACCAGCCAGTCGCGCTGGCCCAGCAGATCGGCGACCTGATGCAGGCCCACCAGGGCGCCAACGGCTCCAACGGTTCGCGCCGCCAGGATGTGGACTTCATTTTCCTGGCTTCCACTCCCCAACTGGCCCAGCAGATCAAGCCGACGCTGAATTTCCAATACGCCGGTGACGTGCCGGTGTATGCGACGTCCAACGTGTACAGCGCCAGCGGCGACACCTCGCAATACAATGATATGAACGGCGTGCGCTTCTGTGAAACCCCATGGCTGCTGGACAACGCCAACCCGCTGCGCCAGCAGGTCGTGCGCCAGTGGCCCCAGGCCGGTGGCAGCCTGGGCCGGTTGTACGCCATGGGCGCCGACGCCTTCGGCCTGGCCCCACGCCTGGAACAACTCAAGGCGCTGCCAGACAACCGCATGCAGGGCCTGTCGGGCAACCTGAGCGTGAATGCCGGGCAACGCATCGAGCGCCAGCTGCCGTGGGCACAGTTCAACGGCGGCCAGGTTCAGCGCCTGCCGGACACCGCCCAGTAATGCCTGCCGCCTCACCGCGCCAGGCAGGCCTGGAGGCCGAAGCGCAAGCACTTGCCCACCTGCAGCAGCAGGGCCTGCAACTGCTTGCGCGCAACTGGCTGTGTAAAGGCGGCGAGCTTGATCTGGTCATGCTCGATGGCGATACAGTAGTATTCGTCGAAGTTCGTTACCGCCTGCACGCACAATGGGGCGGCGCGCTCGAAAGTATCGATGCGCGCAAGGTGGCCCGGGTAGTCAACGCTGCCCATCTGTATCTGCACAAGGAGGCGCGCTGGGCGAACCACCCCTGCCGCTTCGACGTGATCGCCCTGGAAGGCACTGCCAGCAAGGACATGCGCCTGAATTGGCTACGCAATGCGTTCGAGAGTTGAACAATACGGCTCGAACGCGACTGAACCACCCCTTTACTTACGTTTTTGCTCTTTGCTTTGCGGGCTGCACATTCATGTGCCGGGACGCTGAACCGCGCCCGACCAGCCGCCCTAATTAAGGTCACACTGATGGACATGCAATCCCGAATTCGCCGGCTTTTCCAGGCCAGTATCGATACCAAGCAACAGGCGATGGAAGTCCTTGCACCGCACATCGAGCAAGCCAGCCAGGTGATGGTCAATGCCTTGCTCAACGAAGGCAAGATGCTGTCATGCGGCAACGGCGGCTCTGCGGGCGATGCCCAGCATTTTTCTTCCGAACTGCTCAACCGTTTCGAGCGCGAGCGCCCGAGCCTGCCGGCCATCGCGCTGACTACCGACAGTTCGACCATCACCTCGATCGCCAACGACTACAGCTACAACGAAGTCTTCTCCAAGCAGATTCGCGCCCTGGGGCAGCCCGGTGACGTGCTGCTGGCGATTTCCACCAGCGGCAACTCGGCCAACATCATCCAGGCGATCCAGGCCGCACATGACCGCGAAATGGTTGTCGTAGCCCTGACGGGCCGCGACGGTGGCGGCATGGCTTCACTGCTGCTGCCTGAAGACGTCGAGATCCGCGTACCGGCCAACGTCACCGCACGTATCCAGGAAGTCCACCTGCTGGCGATCCACTGCCTCTGCGATCTGATCGACAGCCAATTGTTCGGGAGTGAAGAATGACCCCTAACCGCCTGGGCCTGATGGCCCTGACCCTGTGCCTGAGCCTGACCGGCTGCAGCTCGTTCCTGACCGCTACCCGCGACAAGCCGATCGAGGACGACCGCGGCACCCGTACCTTTGGCAGCAAGATCGACGACTCACTGATCGAAACAAAGGTCTCGGTCAACGTGGCCAAGGCCAGCCCCGACCTGGACCAGAACTCTCACATCGTCGTCAGCAGCTTCAACGGCATCGTGCTGCTCGCCGGCCAGACCCCGCGCGCCGATCTCAAGGCCATGGCGGAGCAGGCCGCCAGCGGTGTGCAACGCGTCAAGCGCGTGCACAACGAACTGCAGGTGATGGCCCCCTCCTCGATCCTGGCGCGCAACAACGACGCCTGGCTGACCACGAAAATCAAGACCCAGATGCTGGCCGACGCCAGTATTCCGGGCTCGCGCATCAAGATCATCACCGAGAACGGCATCGTCTACATGCTGGGCCTGGTGACCCAGAAGGAAGCAGCCCAGGCCGCGGCGCTGGTGCAGGGCGTGGGTGGCGTGCAGAAGATCGTCAAGCTGTTCGAATACATCGACTAGAGGCAGCTTCGCGCTGCAAGGCAAAAGCTTCATGTCTGAAAAAAGGCGATCCACACGGATCGCCTTTTTTGTTACTTGACCACCTTCAAGCTCGGGCGCCCGGCAGGGCGCTGTGGGCGGCCTCCGTCGGGTGGCAGGTCGTCATCGGAGACGGCATGCACTTCGAACCCGCTGTCTTCTTCCTCTTCCATCATCGAGGGCTCGAGGTCGAAGACCATGCCTTGACCATTCTCGCGCGCATAGACGCCGAGAATCGCGCCAATGGGCACGTACAGGGTATGGGCAACGCCACCGAAGCGGCCCTCGAAGCTGACCGCTTCGTTGTCCATGTGCAAGTGGCGAACCGCCTTGGGCGATACGTTCAGCACGATCTGGCCGTCACTGGCGAAGCCCTTGGGGACCTGCACGGAACGGAATTCGGAGTTGACCAGCATGTGAGGCGTGCAATCGTTGTCCACGATCCACTCGTAGAGTGCACGCACAAGATACGGACGACTGGAGTTCATCAACGGCTCCTTCAAACCTAGCGCATTTCACGTTCAGCGGCCGAGAGGCTAACCTGGAAGGCCTCACGGGCAAACTGACGCTCCATATAGTCCAGCAGCGGCTTTGCAGGCCGCGGCAATTCGATACCCAACATCGGCAATCGCCAGAGTATGGGCAGTAGACAGCAATCAACCAGACTTTGCTCCTCACTGAGGAAGAAAGGCTTGTCGGCAAACAGTGGCGATACGCCAGTCAGGCTCTCGCGCAGTTCCTTGCGGGCCTGGACGCGGGCCGGCTCCTTGGCGCGTGAATCAAGGATCAGATCCACCAGCCCACACCAGTCGCGCTGGATACGGTGGATCAGCAGGCGGCTATTGGCCCGCGCGACCGGGTACACCGGCATCAGCGGCGGATGCGGGTAGCGCTCATCCAGATACTCCATCACAACGGTGGATTCGTACAGCGCCAAATCACGGTCTACCAGCGTCGGCAGACTGCCGTAGGGATTCACTTCAATCAATTTCGCCGGTTGCGAACCCGCGGGCACACTGATGATTTCGGCGCTGACACCCTTCTCGGCCAGCACGATGCGCACCCGGTGAGAATAGTGGTCAGCGGGGTCGGAGTAACAGGCCAACCGATTGGTCACGCCCATGGCGGTCCTCCTCGCGTGGAAAAAAACATGAATATCACAAAAACGCGCGCGCCCCTGAAACACTCCTTTGGCGAATGTGAGGGGCGCGCGCATTTAACTGCAAATCTTACCGCATATTCAATGAACGTCCTTCCAATATTCACGTTTGAGCAGGTAAGCAAAAATGAACAGGATCGCCAGATACAGCAACACGTAAGCGCCGATGCGCTCGCTGGCGAGCTTGTTGGGGTTGGCCGAGTAGGCCAGGAAGGTCACCAGGTTGTGGATCTTGTCATCGAACTGCTCGGGCGTGAGGCTGCCGGTCTTGGGCAGCAACGTCAGCTGATCACAGGCTTCGTGGGTCAAGGGTGCACCGGTGAGCGGGTCGTACTGTTTCTTGCCGTCGGTCTCCACCTGTACCTGCTTGCACCCCATTACCTGGCGTCCCTGGAGGCCTGCCAGCACGTTGGGCATACCCACATTGGGGAAGACCAGGTTATTCACGCCCCAGGGCCGTGAAGGGTCTTCGTAGAAGGCACGCAGGTACCCGTACAGCCAGTCAGTGCCGCGCACCCGCGCCACCAGGGTGAGGTCCGGCGGCGCCGCGCCAAACCACGCCTTGGCGTCTGCCGGCTGCATGCCGATGGTCATGTGGTCACCAATCTTGGCGCCGGTGAACACCAGCTTTTCCAGCATCATGTCATGGGGAATGCCCAGGTCATCCGCCACACGCTCATAGCGCTGGAACTTGGCACTGTGGCACCCCATGCAGTAGTTGACGAAGGTGCGCGCGCCGTCCTGCAGCGCGGCCTTGTCAGTGAGGTCGATGTCGACCTTTTCCAGCGCCGGCCCCCCTTCGGCAGCCAGTACCACGGCAGGCAAGAAGACCAGCACGAGCAACGCTATTATTTTTTTCATCAGCCAGTCACCCTTTCCGGTACCGGTTTGGTTCGCTCGAAACGGGTGTAGAACGGCATCAGAATGAAATAGGCGAAATACAGCACCGTGCACACCTGGGACACCAGCGTTCGCTCGGGTGTCGGCGGTTGCACACCCAGGTACCCCAGCGTCATGAACGACACGCAGAACAGCGTCAGCGCTACGCGGCTGACCCAGCCCTTGTACCGCATGGACTTGACCGGGCTGCGGTCCAGCCACGGCAGCACGAACAGCACGGCGATAGCCGCGCCCATGGACATGACCCCCAGCAGCTTGTCCGGCACTGCCCGCAAGATCGCGTAGAACGGCGTGAAGTACCACACCGGGGCGATGTGCTCCGGTGTCTTGAAGGCGTTGGCCTGTTCGAAGTTGGGCTTCTCCAGGAAATAGCCGCCCATCTCCGGGAAGAAGAACACGATGGAGCAGAACACGAACAGGAACACCACTACCCCGACGATATCCTTGACCGTGTAGTACGGGTGGAAGGCGATGCCGTCCAGCGGCACGCCGTTTTCATCCTTGAGCTTCTTGATTTCGATGCCATCAGGGTTATTGGAGCCCACCTCGTGCAGCGCCAGGATGTGCAGCACGACCAACCCGAGGATGACGATGGGCAAGGCAATCACGTGCAGGGCAAAGAAACGGTTCAAGGTGATGCCGGAAATCAGGTAGTCGCCGCGTATCCATTGGGTCAGGTCGTTACCGATGACCGGAATGGCGCCGAACAGGGAAATGATCACCTGCGCGCCCCAATACGACATCTGCCCCCAAGGCAACAGATAGCCCATGAAGGCCTCGGCCATCAACGCCAGGTAGATCAGCATGCCGAAGATCCACACCAGCTCCCTGGGCTTCTTGTAGGAGCCATACAGCAGGCCACGGAACATGTGCAGGTAAACGACGATGAAGAACGCCGACGCGCCCGTGGAGTGCAGGTAACGCAGGATCCAGCCGTAGGACACGTCGCGCATGATGTACTCGACCGACGCGAACGCTTCTTCGGCAGAGGGGGTAAAGCTCATGGTCAGCCACACACCGGTGACGATCTGATTGACCAGCACCAGCAGCGCCAGGGACCCGAAGAAGTAGAAGAAATTGAAGTTTTTCGGCGCGTAGTACTTGGTGAGGTGCTCTTCCCACATTTTGGTGGCAGGGAAACGGGCATCCACCCAGGCCATGAATTTGCTCATCACGCTTTCTCCTGGTCAACGCCGATGACAATCACATCGTCCGACTCGTACGAGTGCGGCGGCACCGCCAGGTTGAGCGGTGCGGGCTGGGACTTGTAAACGCGCCCGGCAAGGTCGTAGTGGGAACCGTGACAAGGGCAGAAATAGCCCCCCACCCAGTCCTTGCCCAGGTCGGCCGGGGCCACTTCAGGCCTGAACGTTGGCGAGCAACCCAGGTGCGTGCAGATACCGATCACAATCAGTACCTGCGGCTTGATGGAGCGCAGCTTGGGGTCGACGTAGGCAGGCTGGGTAGAATTCTTGGACTCAGGGTCGGAAAGGCGATCTTCTATCTTGGCCAGGTTGGCCAGAATCTCGTCGGTGCGGCGCACCACGAACACCGGCTGGCCGCGCCATTCGGCGATGACCTGCTGGCCTCGCTCGATCTTGCTGATGTTGAACTTGACTGGCGCCCCGGCCGCCTTCGCCTTGGCGCTGGGGAACCAAGACCCGACGAACGGGACCGCAGCCCCTACCGCTCCTGCTGCGCCAACCACGGATGTGGCCGCTACGAGGAAGCGACGCCGGCCTGCATTCACGCCGTCATTGCTCATTCAGTGCTCTCCCATCAGCTTTTCGTGGCCTGTTGCAACAGGCATTCACATTGTTGGTTCCATCCGGCCGGCGAGGTCAGCACCTGAAAATCTGCCGAATGGTAGTTACAAGCCCAAACGCAGACAAGGAGAAAACCCGTGGCAAACGGCAGCACCCCTGTCCAGGCAACCTGTGCAGGCGTGGCAAGCCGCCACGCGAAGACTTCACAAGCCGCCATTAAGCAATAGCACTTGGTAGTCTAGTCGACATAAAAAAAGCCCGATTCCAATGGAACCGGGCTTTTTCTTGAACGGAGTCGCGAGGCGTAAAATTAACGCTTCGAGTACTGCGGACGCTTACGCGCTTTACGCAGGCCGACTTTCTTACGTTCAACTTCACGAGCGTCACGAGTGACGTAGCCAGCTTTACGCAGGGCGCCACGCAGGGTCTCGTCGTACTGCATCAGGGCACGGGTGATACCGTGACGGATCGCACCGGCCTGACCGCTGACACCACCACCGATAACGGTGACGTAGATGTCGAACTTCTCGGTGGTCTCGGTCAGTTCCAGCGGCTGACGAACTACCATGCGGGCAGTTTCACGGCCGAAGAACGTGTCCAGGGAACGGTTGTTGATGGAGATGTTGCCAGTGCCCGGACGCAGGAAAACGCGTGCGGTTGCAGTCTTGCGACGGCCAGTGCCGTAATTTTGAGTCGCCGACATAATGAACTATTCCGTTAAATCTTCAGTTCTTGGGGCTGCTGAGCAGTATGAGGGTGTGCAGCGCCCGCATAGACTTTCAGCTTACGGTACATGTCGCGACCCAGCGGGTTCTTAGGCAGCATGCCTTTTACCGCGGTCTCGATCACGCGCTCAGGGGCCTTGGCGATCAGCTTCTCGAAGTTGATCGACTTGATGCCGCCCGGGAAACCGGAGTGGGAGTAGTACATTTTGTCAGTGGTTTTAGCGCCAGTGACACGAACCTGCTCAGCGTTGATGACGACGATGTAGTCACCGGTGTCAACGTGAGGGGTGTATTCTGGTTTGTGCTTGCCACGCAGACGGCTCGCGATTTCAGTAGCCAGACGACCCAGGGTCTGACCAGCAGCATCAACGACGAACCAGTCGCGTTTTACTGTTTCCGGTTTAGCAGTAAAAGTTTTCATTCTTTATAGCCTCGAAGGCCGTCCAGCAAAAATAGACGGCAGATCTTACTGAATAGTGCGTACTTTGACAAGTCAAAGGCAGCCGGATACAGACGCTATCGGGGGCTCGGGTCAGCGCGTCCAATACACGGCAAGATTCTTCGGCGAGCGGCGCATCACTTCCACTGCAGAGAGAGGGGGCGAATTATCCAGATTGCGAAAAAAATATCAACCTGCTTTTATGATTCCTTTTGCCTTGAGGAGAAGCAGATGGATTACCGCCGACTGGGACGCACCGACATCAACGTCAGCGCCCTGTGCCTGGGCACCATGACCTGGGGCGAGCAGAACACCGAGGCAGAGGGCTTCGCGCAGATCGAGCGCGCCAAGCAGGCCGGAATCAACTTCATCGACACGGCTGAAATGTACCCCGTGCCCCCTCGTCCGGAAACCTACGCCAGCACCGAACGCATCATCGGCAACTACTTCAAGCGCACCGGCGACCGCGCCGACTGGGTACTGGCCAGCAAGATCGCCGGCCCCGGCAACGGCATCGCCCACATTCGCGACGGCGAACTGCGCCACAACCGCGCGCACATCGTCCAGGCCCTGGACGCCAGCCTCAAGCGCCTGCAGACCGACTGGATCGACGTGTACCAGCTGCACTGGCCCGAGCGCAGCACCAACTTCTTCGGCAAGCTGGGCTACCAGCACACCCAGGACGACCTGATCACCCCGCTGGAAGAAACCCTGGAAGCCCTGGACGAGCAGGTCAAGGCCGGCAAGATTCGCCACATCGGCCTGTCGAACGAAACGCCGTGGGGCACCATGAAGTTCCTGCAACTGGCCGAAAGCCGTGGCTGGCCGCGGGCGGTGTCGATCCAGAACCCCTACAACCTGCTCAACCGCAGCTTCGAAGTGGGCCTGGCGGAAATCGCCATTCGCGAACAGTGCGGCCTGCTGGCCTACTCGCCCATGGCGTTCGGCATGCTCTCGGGCAAGTTCGAGAATGGCGCCAAGCCTGCCGGCGCGCGCCTGACCCTGTTCAGCCGCTTCAGCCGCTATTCCAACCCACAGAGCGTGGCTGCCTGCAGCCGTTACGTGGCCCTGGCCCGCGAGCACGGCCTGGACCCGGCGCAAATGGCCCTGGCGTTCGTGACACAGCAGCCGTTCGTGACCAGCAACATCATCGGTGCCACCTCGCTGGAGCAACTGGACAGCAACATTGCCAGCTTTGGCCTGAAACTCACCGATGAAGTGCTGGAAGGCATCGAAGCCATCCATAAGGATCAACCAAACCCTGCCCCCTGATGGGAAAGGGCTGCAAGCTGCCCTAAATGATCGAGCGGGCGATGATTTCCTTCATGATTTCATTGGTGCCTGCATAGATGCGCTGCACCCGTGCGTCCGCCCAGGCGCGGGCCACGGGGTATTCCCACATGAAACCGTACCCACCGTGCAGCTGCACGCACTCGTCCAGCACCTTGCACTGCAGGTCCGAGCCCCAGTATTTGGTCATCGCCGCCGTGGGCACGTCCAGTTCACCCTTGAGGTGAAGTTCCAGGCAGCGGTCAATGAATACTCGGCCGATCTGCACCTCGGTGGCCATCTCCGCCAGCTTGAAACGGGTGTTCTGGAAGTCGCTGATGGCCTTGCCGAAGGCTTTGCGGTCGCGGGTGTAGTCCAGCGTCCACTGCACGGCCGCTTCGGCCGAGGCTAGCGCGCCGATGGCCACGGTCAGGCGTTCCTGGGGGAGTTCCTGCATCAGGTAACTGAAGCCCTGCCCGGCCTGACCCAGCAGGTTGTCCTTGGGAATGCGCACGTTCTGGAAGAACAGCTCGGCGGTGTCCTGAGCCTTCATGCCAACCTTTTCCAGACGCTTGCCCTTGTCGAACCCAGGCGTACCCGCCTCCACCAGAAACAGGCTGGTGCCCTTGGCCCCGGCCTTGGGGTCGGTCTTGGCCACCACGATCACCAGGTCTGCCAGCAGGCCGTTGGTGATGAAGGTCTTGGAGCCGTTGAGCACGTACTCGTCGCCGTCCAGCACGGCATTGGTCTTGACCCCCTGCAGGTCCGAACCGGCGCCCGGCTCGGTCATGGCGATGGCGCCGACCAGCTCGCCACTGACCAGGCGAGGCAGGTACTTGTGCTTCAGGCTTTCGCTGCCGTAATGCAGGATATAAGGGGCGACGATGTCCGAATGCAGTGAAAAACCGACGCCACTCAGGCCCTGGCGGCTGATCTCCTCGATGACAACCGCGCTGTAGAGAAAATCAGCGCCCATGCCACCGTACTCCTCGGGAATGTGCGAGCAGAGCAACCCGGCCTCCCCCGCCTTGTTCCAGAGGGTGCGGTCCACGTGGCCGCGCTTTTCCCATTGGGCATGAAACGGCGCAGCTTCCTTTTCGAAGAACTTGCGCACACTGTCACGAAACAGTTCATGGTCTGAGCTGAACACTGTCCTGGGAATCATCTGACACCTCTGGCTGAGCAATCCGTGGTAGATAGCAGAGCCTAGGCGCAGCGGCAGGGATCTACACTGGACACAACCGCCAAAAAATAAGACGATCCAGCCGCTGATTGACCACTATCTCTTATAAGAATAATCAACATGATGTTTACCCCGAATACCCCGTCCTTACGGCGCGTGAGCATTCTGGCCATCGACAAGGTCTTTGCCTCGACGCTGATGCACGCCAAGGATTTCTTCCACCTGGCCAGCCTGCGTTACGGCAAGCAACTGGGCCAGGGCCTGACTTCACTGTTCGAAACCCGCCTGATCAGCCCCGACGGCCAACCCGTGGTGACCTTCAGCGGCGTGCAAGTGCCGGTGGACGGCACGCTGGAAGATGCCGACGTGATCGTGCTGCCCGCCTTCTGGGATGATTTCGACGCCCTGTGCCTGCGCTACCCGCAAGTGCTGCCGTGGCTACGCGAACAACATGCCCGCGGCGCAGTATTGTGCGGCGAGGCCAGCGGCGTGTTCTGGCTGGCGGAAGCCGGCCTGCTGGACGGCAAGGAGGCAACCACCTACTGGCGCTTCTTCGGCCAGTTCGCCGAACGCTTTCCCAAGGTGATCCTCAACCAGGATAAACACCTGACCGACGCCGATAACCTGTACTGCGCGGCCGGCACCACCTCGGCCTGCGACCTGTACATTTATCTGATCGAGCGTTTCTGCGGCGCCAGCGTGGCGCAGGCGGTATCGCGCGACATTCTCTACGAGGTGCAGCGCAACTACACCCCCGGGCGCATGGGCTTCGGGGGGCAGAAACTGCACCAGGACCTGCTTATCCTGCAGATCCAGCAATGGCTGGAAGAACACTTCGCCGACAAGTTTCGCTTCGAGGACGTGGCGCGCGAACATGGCATGAGCATCCGCAACTTTATGCGCCGGTTCCAGAACGCAACCGGCGACAAGCCGCTGCATTACCTGCAACGGCTGCGCATTGAAACGGCAAAGGGCTTGCTGTCAGGGTCGCGCAAAAGCATCAAGACCATCAGCTATGAGGTGGGCTACGACGACGCGAGTTTCTTCGCCCGGCTGTTCCGCCAGCACACGGCGCTGTCGCCGAACCAGTACCGCCAGCAGTTCCTGCAAGAGGCCTGATACAGCGCCGCGCCCGTCCCCGCAGGTTACCCCCTATCCGGGAGGTGTCTGTGGGACCGGGCGAAGCTCGGGAAAAGCGCGCCGTCGATGTTATGGCTTGTGCGCGCGCGACAGGAATTCGTGCGACTGCATTTCCAGCAACCGGCTCAGGGTCCGCTGGAATTCGAACGTCAGGCGACCACCGGTGTACAGGTCTTTCAACTCCACCTCGGCCGAGATGATCAGCTTCACGTTGCGGTCGTAGAACTCGTCCACCATGTTGATGAAGCGCCGGGCGATGTCGTCGGTGGCCACGCCCATTTGCTCCACGCCACTGAGCAGCACGGCGTGGAAGATCTTGCCCAGTTCGATGTAGTCGTTCTGGCTGCGCGGGCCGTCGCACAGTTCACGAAAGTCGAACCAGGCCACGTCGTCACAGGTCTTCAGCGCGATGATTTCGCGGTTCTCGATGATCAGCTTGTCGTTTTCAACCGCCTGGGTGCATTCGGGGGTGAGCGCCTTGAAGCTCTTGCGCAGGCTGTCGGCAGCCGCTTCGTTGAGCGGGTAGTGGAACAGTTCGGCCTGCTCCAGGTGGCGCAGGCGATAGTCCACGCCGCTGTCGACGTTGACGATCTCGGTGTTCTGCTTGATCAGGGCAATGGCCGGCAGGAAACGGGCGCGCTGCAGCCCATCCTTGTACAAGCCGTCCGGAACGATGTTGGAGGTGGCGACCAGCGTCACGCCGTTCTTGAACAGCTCTTCCATCAACGTGCCCAGGATCATGGCGTCGGTGATGTCGGAGACGAAGAATTCATCGAAGCAAATCACCCGTGCCTCATCCGAAAAACGCTTGGCGATAACGGTCAGCGGGTTTTTCTCGCCCTTGAGGGTGCGCATTTCCTCGTGCACGCGCTTCATGAAGCGGTGAAAGTGGGTGCGCACTTTTTCCTTGAACGGCAGCGCCTCGAAGAAGGTGTCCACCAGGTAGGTCTTGCCCCGCCCCACGCCGCCCCAGAAGTACAGGCCCTTGACCGGCGCCTGTTCCTTCTTGCCGAACAGCTTGCCGAACAGGCCCGGCTTGCTGTCGTGCGCCGCGATCAGGTCGTCGTACAGACGCTGAAGGTGACGCACTGCCGTTTCCTGCGCAGCATCATGGAAGAACTCGGGGCGTTTGAGGTCAGCTTGATATCGTTCTAGAGGCGTCATATTCGTTAGCAGGGCAACAAAAACGGGCCGTCACTGTAACGACGGCCCTGGCTTATGGCAATTAGACTTGCGACAGTTGGTCGCATTAATCCTGTTGGGGCTGCAAGGCAAGGCGCAGAGCCTCTACCGCGGCATCGCGGGTGGCGGCGTCGGCGAACGCGGGGCTTTCCCCCACGCAGGCGTCGTCCAGCCATACGGTGAAGGCATTGCCTTGGCTACGCACGTCCAGCGCGGCACCACTTTGCAGTTGCTTGCTGGCCTGGCCCGCCGCCTTGCCATCGGCAAAGTTGCGCGACAGCAGCAGTTGCTCACCATCGGCACCCAGCAAGCGGAAGCGGAAGCTGCCGTCTTCGTCACGGAAGCTCACGAAACGGGCGGTCTTGGCGGCCTTTTTCTTCGTCGCCGTGGCGGCTTGGGCCTGCTCACGGAACGAACGCAGGCCCACGGCTTCGCGCAGCTCGCCGAGGAACGGCGTGGCCACTTTGCGGGCCTTGGCGGCACCAGCCAGCAGGATGTCCTCCAGGTCTGCCGGGCGAGCGATGAACTGGTGATACTTCTCGCGGGCTTCGCCCAGTTCGGTATCGAGCAAGGTGAACAGGCGGCTCTTGGCCTCGCCCCAACCCAGGCCCTGCAGCAACTCTTCGCGGAACTCGGCTTCCTGGGCCGGGGTGGCGAAGGCCTGGAACAGGGTGAACAGGTGCGAGTTGTCCGGATCTTTCGCCTCGCCCGGCGCGCGCGAGTCGGTGACGATGCGCGAGATGGCGTCCTTCATGTCCTTGGCGCTGGTGAACAACGGGATGGTGTTGTCGTAGCTCTTGGACATCTTGCGCCCGTCCAGCCCAGGCAAGGTCGCCACGCCCTCTTCGATCAGGGCCTCGGGCATCACGAAGAACTCGCGGCCGTTGCCGAACAGGTGGTTGAAGCGCTGGCCGATGTCTCGGGCCATTTCCACGTGCTGGATCTGGTCACGGCCGACGGGCACCTGGTGGGCGTTGAACATCAGGATGTCGGCGGCCATCAGCACAGGGTAGCTGAACAACCCCATGGTGACGCCCGCGTCCGGGTCTTCACCGGCCTCGACGTTCTTGTCCACCGACGCCTTGTAGGCATGGGCACGGTTGAGCAGGCCCTTGCCGGCCACGCAGGTCAGCAGCCAGGTCAGCTCGGTGATCTCGGGAATATCGGACTGGCGGTAGAACGTCACACGGTCGGTATCCAGGCCGGCGGCCAGCCAGGTCGCGGCGATTTCCAGGCGCGAGCGCTGAATGCGCAGCGGGTCGTCGCACTTGATCAGCGCGTGGTAGTCGGCCAGGAAATAGAACGAGTCGGCGTCGCTCTTGCGGCTGGCGACGATGGCCGGGCGAATGGCACCGGCGTAGTTGCCCAGGTGTGGCGTGCCAGTGGTGGTGATGCCGGTCAGGATACGAGTGGTCATGGTCTGATTCTTGTCGGTCTGCATTCAGTTCGAAAGGCGTGGCAGGACCAGATCTTTCAGGTCGGTCAGCTTGCCATGAAAAAAGTGTCCGCATTCTGCCACTTTCAGCAGCTCATGGGGGCGTTGCAGCTGCTCGGACCAGGCATACACCAGGGAGGGGTCCACCACTTCGTCGGTTTCCGGTTGCACCACGGTCAGCGTCCCGCCCACCGGCAGGCTATGCTCAGGGCCCAGGCGCATCACGGCCGGGGCGATCATGAACAGGCGCTGCACGCTTTGGCCTGCCGCTTCCAGGCGGCCGCCCAGGCTGGCGGCAACGAAGCCGCCGAACGAGAAACCCAGCAGGGTCAGTGGCAGGTCCGGGTGCTGGCGGCACAGCCAGGCGGCGGCCGCCTGGGCATCGTCGATCTCGCCATTGCCCATGTCGTGACTGCCGGCACTCTGGCCGACGCCGCGGTAATTGAAACGCAAGGTTACAAAACCGGCATCACGGGCGGTGCGCTGCAAGGTCGAGATGACCTTGTTGAGCATCGTGCCCCCCTGTACCGGGTTCGGATGGCAGATCAGGGCAATGCCCCGCGCATCGGCGGTATCCAGGTAGAGCGCTTCGAGCGGGCCTTGGGGGCCATCGATGAAAACGGGGGTTTCGCGGATCAGCAAGGGGGTACTCCGTGACCTCGATAGGGGTCGACTCGTCTAGTCGAAGGATTCTGTCTGGCATATTTGCGATTGCTCGCGGTATACAGCGCAGGTTAGAGCCGTTAACGTAAAGCAAAGCCGTTTATAGAGGAAGGACTCGTGGAACACTCGCTCTTAGTTTGGTTGTTGCCGACTATCGCCCTCGTCGTGGGTGTCGTGATTGGCCTGGTCGTCGCCCGCCTCGTGCCCAATGCCGCCCCCAGCAGCACTCAGCGCCAGCTGGACGAGATTCAGGAACGCTTCGACAGCTATCAGAATGACGTGGTCACCCACTTCAACACAACGGCTTCGCTGGTCAAGAAGATGACCCAGAGCTACCAGGAAGTGCAGGAACACCTGGCCGAGGGTGCCAACCAGCTGGCCCTCGACGAGCTCACCCGCCAGCGCCTGCTGGCGGCCCTGCACGCCGAACCGGCCGGCCCGCGCGAACGCCTCACGCCGCCACGCGACGCCGAGCCGCCACGCGACTACGCGCCCAAGGCGCCGAACTCGCCCGGCATGCTGGACGAGCAGTACGGGCTCAAGCGCAAGTAAGCGCCGCCTGTTGAACAAGGAGCCTTCGGGCTCCTTTTTTGTGCAATTGAGCCTACGGCCATCCCCTGTGGGAATGGGCGCAGCCCGGTCCCACGCGGCACGGCCGGTGCACGACTGAAAAGGATTTTGCGACATGACAACTCATGGCAACTGGCTGCGCCCCGCCCTGCTGGCCGCGCTGGTGCTGGTATGGCTATGGACTGCGTTCGTCTGCCTGGGCCCTGGGTTTGACTGGGGCGTGCAGATCATGGGCGAGGCCGGGGTCAGCGGCTGGCTCGCCACTGCCAGCGTGGTGGGCGGTGCCCTGTGCGATGCGCTGCTGGGGCTGGGGTTGCTGGTGCGCCGCTGGCGGCGCCAGGCACTGCTGGCGCAACTGCTGTTGATGCTGGGCTATACGCTGTTCATCAGCGTCGTGCTGCCCCGCTATTGGCTTGACCCTTACGGCGGCGTGTCGAAGAACCTGATACTGCTGGTGGTCACACTGTGGCTGTATCAGCAGGAGCCACGCCCGTGAGCCTGTACATCATCCTCAAGACCTTGCACATCCTCTGCTCGACCGTGCTGTTTGGCACCGGCCTCGGTTCAGCGTACTACGCCCTGCGCGCATGGCGCAGCGCCAACGTGGCGGTCATCGCCAGCACTTTTCGCCACCTGGTGTTCGCCGACTGGGCGTTCACCGCCACGGCAGCCGTGTTCCAGCCCCTCAGCGGCCTGGGGCTGGCGCACCTGGCCGGCTGGCCGCTGCAGAGCCCCTGGCTGGTGTGGAGCCTGGGCCTGTACGTGTTCGCCGGGCTATGCTGGCTGCCCGTGGTGTGGCTGCAGATTCGCGTGCATCGCCTGGCAGAAACGGCGCTGGCACAGGGTACCGCCATGCCCCTGCAAGCACGGCGGTACATGGCCTGGTGGTTTGGCCTGGGCTGGCCGGCGTTCCTGGCCTTTATCGCGATTTTCTACCTGATGGTCGGCAAGACCCTCTGACCACCCGCTTCAACCCTCGGGTTCCAGGTCCAGGAACAGATGGTCCAACGGCGCCTCGATGCGGCTACGCAGAATGGCGATGACTTCTTCGCCCGCCGCGTCCTGGGCCATCTGCCTGCTCAACCCATCCAGGCGCTGCGAAGCGGTTTTCAAATGCGCCCGCTCATAGGCCGAGGCCAGGCCACGGGCCTGGGCGTAGTGGAAATGGGCGTACCACAGCGGCGCGCCCTCCAGATCGGCGACCTCATATTCCTGCATGAAATCACGCCCTTTCTTCAGCGCCTTGCGCTCGCCAATTCGGCGTATCCGGATGGCCTTCTGACGCAGCAGGTAATCGACGCGGGCCACGGTCGGCGGCTGGCGCTTGCTCATGTCGATGCGAATCAAGCGGCCCTCCTCCGTCAATTGCGCCGCCTTGTCACGCAGCTCCTTGGCCCTTGTCTCGGCGGACTGATGGGCAGGCAGGGCCAGGTCTGTCTCGTTGCGCAACGTCAGTTGCCGGTCGATAGCGTCGGCGTGGTCATTGAGCTGGCGCGCGTAGGACAATAGCTGGTCTTCCACTTCCGACGGGATATAAGGCTTGGCGGCCTGGCGCCACGCCGACAGCACCTCCTTGTCTGCGGCCTTGAGCAAGCCCTGGCTTTTGTTGACCACGCTGTTCAAGGATTTCAGCGGGGCCGCAGCGGACTTGTCCGGCTGCACTTCGGTCCAGGTACCGGCCACGGGGTCTTTCTCGAAAGCCGCCAGTACCTTGGATTCGATGGGGTCTACCATCTCGAATGTTTCCGCCGTGGCGCCCGCGCTTGTCGTGCGGCGCTTGCCAACCACCACGCCACGGCGCGCCGTGACGAAGAGGTTGACGTTGCGCTCGGAGCGACGCTGCTTGCGCGTCATTTTCTCCTGCTCTTTGACCAACGGCACCAATTCCTCCTTGGCACTCGCACGCAATTCGGCGATGAAGCCCTCCAGGCGGCCCATGGCCGTAAGATCCAGCTGCGCCCCCAACTGCGTGCGGTAGTCGGCCAACGCGTCCAGTGCCGCGGCATACTGTTGCTCGACACTATCGAGTACCTCCACCCGGTCGTTGAGGGTGAAATGCGCGCTCTGCTGTAGCTCGGCGTGGCTCAGTGCCGCCAGACGCGCCGAACTGACCACGCTGTCGACCAGCCGGCTGGCCACCGGCAGTTCCGGAATGTGACGAACACACAACAGGCCAAGACCATCGATCAGCAAGCCAATCCAGTACTCGACGGGCAGGTCGATTTCATAGGACGTGGTCAGGGTTTTAAGCACCCGGTCGCCCTCAAGCGGCAAGCGTTCGAGCTGCTTTTTCCAGCCCCTGACTTCCTTGGTCAACCGCACCTGTTTCTCGGTGAGGTCGCTGCTGCGTTGAACGAAGTCGAAGAACAGCCGCGACTGTGCCGGGTCCACGTGCTGCGCTTGCAGCTCCATGCCCAGTGGCTCGGCCTCGTTGTTGATGATTCTGCTGCGCATGCGCAGGTTGATCAGTTCCTCGGTGCCCACCAGGTGCAGGAACCCCAGCAACTCGGCCTGGTCGCGGCTCCGGTCGAAACCGGGGTCCAGCGCCTTGAGTTCGATGCACACGGCGAGCACCCTGCGCAGCGATGCCAGATAAGGTTCCGTTTCGGCCGACAGGCGCTCGCGCAAGCGCTGGACCAACGCCAGATCGTTGGCCGCGGCAGCCACCCCGACCTTGCGGATCAACACATTGACCTTGACGTTCATCTCGGTACGCGTGGCGTTGAACTCGCTGACGATGCGCCCGCATTCGAGCTTGCGTGCCAGGTTCTGCGCACGCTGTTGCTCGATGTTTCGCTTCGGGCTACCACCGCGCAGGCGCAAGCTCAGGTCAAGGCGCCAGCGGTGCACCTCATCGCGCTCCAGCCAAGGGCCGGGAAGTTCGGGGCGCGCGGTGTCGACGATGCGCGCCTGGCCCTCATCAAGGCTGACCTGAAAGAAATGCCCGTCCAGGCTCACCAGCCAACGCTGGCCGTCCTGGTAAAGCCCTTGCAACGCGCCGTGGGGCACTGGTTCGCCCAACGTAGCGGGCTTGGCCACTTCAAACCCCATCAGCCGCTCAAGGTCCTCGCGGGTCAAGCGGTGGTTGGCCCGCGACCAGCTGAAACTCAATTCACTGGTAACCTGGCTGGCCTGCACGGGGCGCACATCGAACCGGGAGGCCGCCAACGGTTCCATCGTGACAGGCAGCGGTTCGGGATAAGCCTTGATCCAGGGACCCCGGCTGATGCCGCGGGTCAACAGCACCAGTGCGACATTGAAAAACAGATCGGCAAGGGTGTCAGTGACGGCCTCATCCTTGCCCTGTACACGGGCGTCCAGGGCGATACCCAGGCTGGTGATGGCCTGAATCATCCAGCCGGCCGTGGCCAAAGGTCCGGAAAATACGGGCAACAAGGCATTGAAGAGCGTCCACGCCAGTGCCTGATAGTTGATCCAGCGGCTCTGCTCACTGGACAGGGACTGCCGCCTGGCCACCGTGATCAAGGCTTCCACACTCTGCTCATAGAGGCCAGCGAGCAACGGCCCCGCCATCGGCGCCAGGCTCAAGCGAACGGGCGCCGGCGGCTCCAGCACGGCGGCGTCTGAACCGAGGCCAAAGCGCGCCACGTGCGGTTCCTTGAAACCACCCTGGGCATACACTTTGCGCGTGGCGGGCTCCAGCCAATCCACCACACTGTCCTGCAGCGCACCGGGCTCGGCAATGGCGTCCAGCAACGCCTCGCCACTGTCGAACTCCATCAGTGCCGGCGTGAACAATGGCCGGTAAAGAACCTGCGTGCCGGTACCGTCCACGGCCCCCATCACAAACATGTTCTGCACCCGGTCAGGAGAACGGTTCGCCGCAGCCTTGAAGCCAAGGGTTTTCATCGATACGGCATGGCCATCCACGCTCGCCGCCTGTGGATGCGCCAGCACCTGGGCGACCAGGCGCTGGCCGCGCTCGGTGAAGCCCTGCTGCTGGCGGATCTTGTTCTCCAGGGCAAGCATCGGCAGTTGAATGGCCAATTGTGCCGTGAAGTTGCTTTTGCGCCCCGCTGCTTCGACCTCATTATCGCGCAGCCTGGCCCGCAGCATGCTGATGTAGGCCCCGCCGACATCCACCCGGGTCACCAGCGCCTCGATGGCCGCCGTATCGACCCAGGCCGGCAAGGTTGCCCCTTGCCTGGGCTCGACGATCAAATGGCCCCTGGGGCGGCCTGCCAGGTTCATCACCGCCAGTTGCACCAGGCTGATGGTCTGGTCGACCATCGTCCTGTGCCCGCCGTCGACGATACTCATCGGCGCATCGGGCAGGGTGAGGATATGCACCTGCACATCATCGAGCAGTGTAGCGGGCGCCTGTGGATGGGCCTTGGCGACTGCTTCGCTCAACGCTTGACGGGCGAACGTCATGATCGACGCAATACCATCGGTAAACACACGCCCACCCTGCTGCTGGCGCAGCACGGCCAGGTCCGCCAGATGCAGGGAGTACGCGCGCCGATCAGCGCCGCTCGCCGCCAGCAACCACTGGGGCACAGCACCCTCCACGGACTTGAGTTCGGCCACCTCCTCGGCAGTATCCACCTCGAACAGGCAGGTCACGCGCTCCACTTGCCGCTCCAGTTCGCTGACGGTGCTGGCTTCGGCCCGGCAGCGCGCGCCCACTGCCTGCACGGCTGCCAGTTGCTGGGCGAGGATGGCCTTGGCCTGCACCTCGAACACGCTTTCATCGGGCTCAAAGAGTGCCAGGCGGATGGCCGAAGGCGAGAACTGAGGCGGCAACAGCTTGGCCACACTGACGGCCAGGGCGTCCAGGCTGGCGAAGGCCTCGATACCCTTGAGGGGCGTATACAGCAGGACCACGTCTCGATCATCAAGGCTGACGTGCCGCTGAATCACCAGCGCATGGGTGACCTGCGCCACGCTGGCCGCATCGTCACCGGCAGGTCTTAGGCCGATCAGCGAGGCCCGCAGGGCATCGCCACTGTATTGCCTGCGGTGCAGGGCATCGGGCAGTGTGACCAACGCCATGGCGGTGGCAGCCTGGTCCTGGTCCAGCGCCCCCGCCTTGTGGTCGCGCTCAACGCACCGCTTCAACCGGGTCTGCAGCCACACAGCCAGCCACTTCCAGCGGTTGCCGCCGCCAAGCTGGACTACGTTCCAGTAATCACACAGGGCCTGCCCGTGTACATTCAACAGTTGCGGGCCCCATTCGTTGACAATGCGCTGCACCTGCTTGATATCCACGGCCAGTGCGCCGGGCTGTTCAGCCCCGCCTTCATGGGTCAGCAAGTGATAGTCCGGTATCAGCAGGATGTTTTCATCAACCAGGTAGCGGCGCATCAATGCGTCGATCATCAGGGTGCGGTGGTAACCGCCGAACCGGCCAGTGCCAGGGTCCTTTATGGGCGCCAGCAGTTCCAGGCGCGCGGGGTCGATGGCCAAGTCGGGGTACAGCAGCGCCAACTGCATGGTCAGTACCTGCCGGGCGGCATCCTGCAAGGTCGGGCGCCCGGCGAAGTGCTTGCTGACACTGCTGGCCAGCGGCGCCAACCGTGCGACCTGGGCACTGAGGGAGTAGAGATCGTTCATGAGCGGGTCCTGTCTGGATGAGGTCCGCGCATCACACCGCGAACAACGCCCCGCCAGGTGGTAACGATCTACCGCTGGGTTTGCTTCCCCCGGAAACGACCAACCCCGCCGAAGCGGGGTTGGGTGAGCATGCCAGTGCTTAGATAGCGCCGCGCTTGCGCAACAGGTCCAGTACCTGCTTGACGCCTTCTTCCAGCGACACGCTCTGGGTGTCGACCACCAGGTCGGCATTGAGCGGCACGTCGTAGGGGAAGGACTCGCCGGGGATGTTGTCCCCGCCGGCCGCGTACAGCCCTTGCGGGTCACGCTCGGCGCACACCTGCGGTGAAGCCTGTACGTACACGGTCAACAAGCGGTCAGCACCGATCAGGGCCCTGGCCTGTTCACGGCCTTCGGCGTCCGGCGCCACGAAGGCAGCCAGGGTCAGCAGGCCGGCTTCGTTGAACTGACGCGCCACGTGAGCGGCACGGCGCCAGTTCTCGGTACGGCCGGCGCGGTCCTGCGGCAGGCCCTTGTTCAGGTCGTGGCGCAGGTTCTGGCCGTCCAGCACGAACACCGCGCGGCCCATGTCGAACAGCTTGCGCTCCACGGCATAGGCCAGGGTGCTCTTGCCAGCGCCCGACAGGCCGCTGAACAGCACGGTGGCGGGCTGCTGGCCAAAGCGCAGGGCACGTTCCTCGGTGGCCACATGGGCCAGTTTGCCGTGGTGGCTGGCCGAACCATGCGGCACCACTGGCGGTGCGATGATCATGCCGGCGCCGACGGTGCCGTTGGTCAGGCGGTCGATGACGATGAACGCACCAGTGGTGCGGTTGCTGTCGTAGCCGTCCAGGGCGATGGAGGCGTCCAGCGCGACCTTCACACGACCGATCTCGTTCAGCGCCAGCGCGCTGCCCGGGCCTTCGGCCAAGGTGTTGACGTCGACCTTGTGGACGATGCTGGCGATGGAGCCCGGCACGTAGCTGGTGGCGCGCTTGATGTCGTATTTCTTGCCCGGCAGCATCGGCTCTTCCGCCATCCACACCAGCATGGCATCGAAGCTGTCGGTCACGGCTGGCACGTTATCGGCGTGCACCAGCAGGTCGCCACGGGAGATATCGATCTCGTCTTCCATGGTCAAAGTCACGGCCTGGCCAGGACCGGCCTGCTCCAGTTCGCCTTCGAAGGTGACGATGGATTTGACGCGGCTGCTCTTGCCCGATGGCAACACCACCACTTCGTCGCCCTTGTGCACGATGCCGCTGGCCAGGGTGCCGGCAAAGCCACGGAAGTTCAGGTTCGGACGGTTGACGTACTGGACCGGGAAACGCAGGTCGGTGAGGTTGCGGTCGGCAGCCACTTCCACCGTTTCGAGGATTTCCATCAGCGTCTGGCCGGTGTACCACGGCGACCGTTCGCTGTGATTCACCACGTTGTCGCCCTTGAGGGCCGACATCGGCACGAAGTGCAGGCTGGTCGGCTTCAAGGCGATACCTTCGGCGAACTTCAGGTAATCGGCCTTGATTTCCTCGAACACGCCTTCGTCGAAACCCTTGAGGTCCATCTTGTTGATGGCCACGACGATATGCTTGATGCCCAGCAACGACGCAATGTAGCTGTGGCGGCGAGTCTGGGTCTGAACGCCATAGCGGGCGTCGACCAGGATGATCGCCAGGTCACAGGTGGAGGCACCCGTGGCCATGTTACGGGTGTACTGCTCGTGGCCGGGGGTGTCGGCGATGATGAACTTGCGCTTGGCGGTCGAGAAGTAGCGGTAGGCCACATCGATGGTGATGCCTTGCTCGCGCTCGGCCTGCAGGCCGTCCACCAGCAGTGCCAGGTCGATGTCCTCACCGGTGGTGCCGACTTTCTTGGAATCACGGGTAATGGCTTCCAGGTGATCTTCGTAGATCATCTTGGAGTCGTGCAGCAGGCGCCCGATCAGGGTGCTCTTGCCGTCATCGACGTTGCCACAGGTCAGGAAGCGCAGCAGTTCCTTGCGCTCGTGCTGGCCCAGGTAGGCGAGGATGTCCTCGCTGATCAAATCGGATTGGTGCGACATGGTCTGACCCTAACTTAGAAATAGCCTTGACGTTTCTTGTCTTCCATCGAACCGGCGCCATCGTGGTCGATGACCCGGCCCTGGCGCTCGGAAGTTCGCGTCAGGAGCATTTCCTGAATGATGTCGGTCAGGCTCTCGGCCTCCGACTCCACCGCGCCCGTCAACGGGTAGCAGCCAAGGGTACGGAAACGCACTTTCTTCTTGACGATCCGGGCCTTCTCTTCCTCGCTGAGGTGCTCGAGGATGCGATCGTCGTCGATCATGATCAGCGTGCCGTTTTTCTCGATCACGTCACGCTCGGCAGCGAAGTACAGCGGCACGATCGGGATGCCTTCCAGGTAGATGTACTGCCAGATGTCCAGCTCGGTCCAGTTCGACAGGGGGAACACGCGAATGGACTCGCCCTTGTTGACCTTGCCGTTGTAGACGTTCCACAGCTCGGGGCGCTGGTTCTTCGGGTCCCAGCGGTGCTTGCTGTCACGGAACGAGTAGACACGTTCCTTGGCACGCGACTTCTCTTCGTCGCGGCGCGCGCCACCGAAGGCGGCGTCGAAGCCGTACTTGTCCAGCGCCTGTTTCAGGCCCTGGGTTTTCATGATGTCGGTGTGCTTGGAGCTGCCGTGGGTGAACGGGTTGATGCCCTGGGCCACGCCTTCGGGGTTGACGTGCACCAGCAGGTCCAGGCCCAGTTCTTCGACCATGCGGTCACGGAACTTGTACATCTCCTGAAACTTCCACTGGGTGTCCACGTGCATGACCGGGAACGGCAGCTTGCCTGGGAAAAACGCCTTGCGTGCCAGGTGCAGCATCACGGCAGAGTCTTTACCGATGGAGTAGAGCATCACCGGGTTATCGAACTCGGCAGCCACCTCACGGATGATGTGGATGCTCTCTGCCTCCAACTGTTTCAAATGCGTCAGTTTGTCGACCATGGCTACTCACGGAATTACATTCGTTATGGACGGCCTGCGGGCCGTGTTCGAGCCGCCCACTCTAGCACAGCGGCCTCTTCTATCTAATTGGGTGGTTAGAACGAAGCAGTATAAGAATATGCCCGCAGGTTTGGCGGCGCCTGGCATCTCAGCCGGGCGTTGCCCCGTGTGGGGCCGGCGACTTCAGATCGGGTTGGGGCAATCGATGAAGATGTGCTCCACGGCGAAGCGCCGTGCCAGGTAGTCGCCCAGGGCCTGGACGCCATAGCGCTCGGTGGCATGGTGGCCGGCGGCGATGAAGCTGACGCCGTTTTCCCGGGCGCTGTGGAAGGTCTGCTCCGAGGCCTCGCCGCTGATGTACAGGTCGACACCCGCGGCGATCGCCTGGTCGATGTAACCCTGACCCCCACCCGTGCACCAGCCCACCCGTCGGATCATCTCCTGGCCTTCGATCAACAGGGGTTCACGGCCCAGGGCTTCCTGCACCCGGCGGGCAAAGTCGCGGGCGGTCACGGGCTCGACCAACGAACCCACCAGGCCCACCACGCGCGGGTTGTCCGGGTCCAGCGGCCCTTCCACGGTGATGTCCAGCTGGCGCGCCAACTGCACGTTGTTGCCCACTTCCGGGTGCAGGTCCAGGGGCAGGTGGTAGGCCAACAGGCTGATGTCGTGCTTGAGCAGGGTTTTCAGGCGCCGCTGCTTCATGCCGACCACGCAGGGGTTTTCGCCCTTCCAGAAATAGCCATGGTGCACCAGCACCAGGTCCGCCCCGGCTTCCACCGCCGCGTCCAGCAGCGCCTGGCTGGCGGTCACGCCACTGACGATGCGCATCACCTGCGGACGGCCTTCCACCTGCAGGCCATTGGGGCAATAATCCTGGATTTTTCCGCTGCTGAGGTAGCGATCGGCTTCCTCCACCAGTGTGCTCAGTGCAACAGCCATAAAAGACTCCTAAATAGGCAGTTCAGAGCGGCGCAAGCCCTCGTATAATGGCGCCCATTATGAGCCTCCCCCACGCCCTGGGGAATGGCTCGCGCTCCTTAGCAAATTCCCAGGATCCGTTAAATGTTCAAGGCACTGCGTTATTTTGGCTGGCCGCTGCTGACTGGTTTACTCATCGCCTTGCTGATCATTCAGCGTTTCCCGCAACTGGTGGGCTTGCCCAGCCAGGACGTCAACCTGCAACAAGTGGCCCAGAGTTCCTCCAGCGTGGTCCAGGGCCCCGTCACCTATGCCGACGCCGTGGTGCTGGCGGCCCCCGCCGTGGTCAACCTGTACACCACCAAGGTCGCGAACAAGACCAGCCACCCCTTGTTCGAAGACCCGCAATTTCGCCGCTTCTTCGGCGACAACCTGCCCAAGCAGCGGCGCATGGAGTCAAGCCTCGGTTCGGGCGTGATCATGAGCCCCGAAGGCTACCTGCTGACCAACAACCACGTGGTGGCCAACGCCGACCAGATCGTGGTGGCCCTCAAGGACGGCCGTGAAACCCTGGCCCGGGTGATCGGCAGCGACCCGGAGACGGACCTGGCGGTGCTCAAGATCGACCTGCAGAACCTGCCCTCTATCACCATCGGCCGCTCCGACACCATCCGCATCGGGGACGTGGCGCTGGCCATCGGCAACCCGTTCGGCGTCGGCCAGACCGTGACCATGGGCATCATCAGCGCCACGGGCCGCAACCAATTGGGCCTGAACACCTATGAAGACTTCATCCAGACTGACGCCGCCATCAACCCGGGCAACTCTGGTGGCGCGCTGGTGGACGCCAACGGCAACCTGACCGGTATCAACACGGCCATCTTCTCCAAGTCCGGTGGTTCCCAGGGCATCGGCTTCGCCATCCCGATCAAGCTGGCGCTGGAGGTGATGAAATCGATCATCGAGCACGGCCAGGTGATCCGCGGCTGGCTGGGCATCGAAGTACAGCCCTTGACCCAGGAGCTGGCCGATTCCTTCGGCCTGAAAGACCGGCCCGGCATCGTCGTCGCTGGCATCTTCCGCGACGGCCCGGCGCAGAAAGCCGGTCTGCAACTGGGCGACGTCATCCTGAGCATCGACGGCCAGCCAGCCGGTGACGGGCGCAAGTCCATGAACCAGGTGGCGCGCACCAAGCCGAACGACCGCATCGAGATCCAGATCATGCGCAATGGCAAGGAGAAGAAACTCACCGCCGAAGTGGGCCTGCGGCCGCCACCGGCGCCGAGTGCCACGGAAGAAGTGCAGTAACGATAAAGCCCGCGAACGCGGGCTTTTTCATGGACTGAGCGGGACGGAGATTGCCGCCGACAAACTGTGTGCGATTGAACATGGCGCGCCCAAGAGCATGCCGCCATTAGGCCATCTGTAAGATATGACAGTTGTCGCCATATTGTTCTGACTCGAAGATCACCTGGCAGTCGTTCCTAAAACCACTATGGCCAGGAAAATGAAATGACAAATTCATCATCGCAAAAAAAATCGCACAATGCTCACTCAGCCGAACACTCGGACGCTTCGCTCCGCATCGACAACCTGATTAAAAATAATAATTTTGATGACGGTTTTGATCACTGGGAAGTTGATGACAAGGGCGACCCCGACAATTGCAAAACCGTAAACGGCAGCGCCGAGCTGAAAAACCAGGGCACCATTGCCCAGCAGGTTGAGGTCGCGTCAGCAGCACCCTATACCCTGCGCTTCAAATCCGCGGGCATTGGGGCGAACCTCGCCGAAATAGTGGAAAATGGAGTCGTTACCCAAACCGCTAATCCCCAGGGGGGGGATTTCAAGCTTAGTTTCGTGACCCGTGAAAGTACTGCATCGTTGCAGGCCCGCTTCACTGGCCTAAATGCGACACCCTTTTATCTTAACGAAATTCTACTGTTCAGGGACGTGCCTGACCTGGAAGAACGAGTTCGCAATGGTGAATTTGATTTCGGTGGTGAAGGCTGGACGACTCAAGGCACAGTACGCTTCTACGACGGGCTGTGCGTGGCACAGAACAATGCTCATGTGACCCAGATTATTCGCGATTTAGTGCCTGGAGCAACTTACAAATTCCATTGCACCACCCAGGCTTTCTCACCGTTTTATTTCGGTAGAGTCTATATCAGCATTGATAGGCCTGAGGGACCATCGGAACAACCGATTTTTGAGCTCAAGGAACATGAGCGTGAGTACTCCCTTGACCTACAGGTCACCAGTGAAACGTTGACCTTGGTGCTTGTGGGTTTCGACGTTGCTTTCGATAGCATTTCGATCAAACGCGTCAGCGTTGGCTAACGCCCATCATCCCGGCGAGCGGGCCATAGCCGCTTTCTAAAGCGGCTACGGCCCAGCGATTACAGCGCGTCGAGTAGCGCCTGGTTCTGTTCGGGCGTACCGATGCTGATGCGCAGGAACTGGGCAATGCGCGGCTGTTTGAAGTGGCGCACGATCACGCCCTTTTCCCGCACTTTCGCCGCGATCGCAGCGGCATCCTGTTGCGGATGGCGGGCGAAGATGAAGTTCGCGGCAGACGGTAGCACCTCGAAACCACGCTGGGTCAGTTCGGCCACCAGCTTCTCGCGGCTGTCGATCACCAGCTGGCAGGTGCGCTCGAAGTATTCGCGGTCCTTGAACGAAGCCGCACCGCCGACAATCGCCAGGCGGTCCAGCGGGTAGGAGTTGAAGCTGTTCTTGACCCGCTCCAGCGCCTCGATCAGGTCCGGGTGGCCAACGGCCAGGCCAACCCGCAGGCCGGCCAGGGACCGCGACTTGGACAGGGTCTGGGTCACGAGGAGGTTGGGGTAGCGGTTGACCAGGGCGATCGCGGTCTCGCCGCCGAAGTCGATGTAGGCCTCGTCGACCACCACTACCGAATCCGGGCTGTTCTTCACCAGTTGCTCCACAGCGTCCAGTGCCAGCACGCAACCAGTAGGCGCGTTCGGGTTGGGGAAGATGATGCCGCCATTGGGGCGGGCATAGTCTTCGACGCGGATCTGGAACTGCTCATCCAGCGCCACCGGCGCCGAGGCAATGCCGTAGAGGCCGCAATACACCGGGTAGAAGCTGTAGCTGATGTCCGGGAACAGCAGCGGCAGGTCGTGCTGGAACAGGCCGTGGAAGATGTGCGCCAGCACTTCGTCCGAGCCGTTGCCCAGGAACACCTGGTTGGGCTGAACGCCGTAGAACTCGCATACCGTCTGCTTGAGCAGATCGCTATTGGGGTCCGGGTACAGGCGCAGGTTGTCACCCAACTCGGCACGCATCGCTTCGATGGCCTTGGGCGACGGGCCATAAGGGTTTTCGTTGGTGTTCAGCTTCACCAGGTTGGCGACCTTGGGCTGTTCACCCGGCACGTAGGGCACCAGTTCCTTGACGAAGGGGCTCCAGAATTTGCTCATGTCTCAGTTCCCTTGCTGGTCGTCGGCGAGAATGCGGTATTCGGCACTGCGGGCGTGGGCACTCAGCGACTCACCGCGGGCCAGGATCGAAGCGGTCTTGCCCAACTCGGATGCACCCTGCTGCGAGCAGAAGATGATCGACGAACGCTTCTGGAAGTCATACACGCCCAGCGGCGAGGAGAAACGCGCGGTACCGGACGTCGGCAGCACGTGGTTGGGGCCCGCGCAATAGTCGCCCAAGGCCTCGCTGGTGTGGCGGCCCATGAAAATGGCGCCGGCGTGGCGGATCTTCGGCAACCAGGCTTGCGGGTCAGCCACCGACAGTTCCAGGTGCTCGGGGGCGATACGGTTGGCCACTTCGATGGCCTGTTCCATGTCCGCCACCTTGATCAGGGCACCGCGGCCATTGATCGACGTATTGATGATCTCGGCACGGTCCATGGTGGGCAGCAGCTTGTCGATGCTGGCGGCCACCTTGTCGAGAAACTCTGCGTCAGGGCTGACCAGGATGGCCTGGGCGTCTTCGTCGTGCTCTGCCTGGGAGAACAGGTCCATGGCGATCCAGTCCGGGTCGGTCTGGCCGTCGCATACCACGAGGATCTCGGACGGGCCGGCGATCATGTCGATGCCCACCTGGCCAAACACGTGGCGCTTGGCGGTGGCCACGTAGATGTTGCCGGGGCCCACCACCTTGTCGACCTGCGGCACGCTCTCGGTACCGTAGGCCAGCGCGGCCACGGCCTGGGCGCCACCGATGGTGAACACCCGGTCGACACCGGCGATGCACGCGGCGGCCAGTACCAGTTCGTTGACCTCACCACGCGGCGTAGGCACCACCATGACCACTTCGGTCACGCCAGCGACCTTGGCCGGAATGGCGTTCATCAGCACCGAGGACGGGTACGACGCCTTGCCGCCCGGCACATACAGGCCAGCGCGGTCCAGCGGGGTGACCTTCTGGCCCAGCACGGTGCCGTCGGCCTCGGTGTAGCTCCACGAGTCCTGCTTCTGCTTCTCGTGGTAGCTGCGCACGCGGTCGGCGGCTTTTTCCAGGGCCTGGCGCTGCTCGGGGGTGATGCGGGTCAGGGCCAGCTCCAGGCGCTCACGGCCCAGGATCAGGTCAGCCATGGAGGCCACCTGCAAGCCATCGAAACGCTGGGTGAACTCCACCAGCGCCGCATCGCCGCGCTCGCGCACCGCCTTGATGATGTCGAGCACGCGCTGGTTGACCGAGTCGTCGGACACGCTTTCCCAGCTCAGCAGATGATCCAGATGGCGCGCGAAGTCCGGATCAGTGGCGTTGAGTCGACGGATTGCTGTGGACGTGGTCATAGCGGGCCTCAATAGTTGGCGAATGCTGAAAATAGCAAATCTCAGGCGCCGCTAGACTACCAAGCCATCCGCGTGGGCACCTGAGAATTCTGGCTATGACACGGATAGATGGGCGCGGCTCAAGGCCGCGCATGTGGGTCAGCCGCGGTGTCGCGACTCCACCGCCTTGCGCAGGGTATCGATCAGTGACTGGATGCGGGCGTGCTGCATCTTCATCGACGCCTTGTTCACCACCAGGCGCGAGCTGATGGTGGCGATCAGCTCCTGGGGCTCCAGGCCGTTGGCACGCAGGGTGTTGCCGGTGTCGACCACATCGATGATCTTGTCGGCCAGGCCCACCAGCGGGGCCAGCTCCATGGAGCCGTACAGCTTGATGATGTCGACCTGGCGGCCCTGTTCGGCGTAGTAGCGCTTGGCGACGTTGACGAACTTGGTGGCCACGCGCAGGCGGCCCTTGGGCTCTGGGGCACCAATGGCACCGGCGGTCATCAGTTTGCACTGGGCAATCTGCAGGTCCAGTGGCTCGTACAGCCCCTGGCCGGTGTATTCCATGAGCACGTCCTTGCCGGCGACACCGAGGTCGGCGGCGCCATGCTCGACGTAGGTCGGCACGTCGGTGGCACGCACGATCAGCAGGCGCACATCGTCCTGGGTCGTGGGGATGATCAGCTTGCGGCTCTTATCCGGATTCTCGGTCGGAACAATGCCCGCCTCTGCCAGCAGTGGCAGGGTGTCATCGAGAATGCGGCCCTTGGACAGCGCGATGGTCAACATGGAAAACGTCTTTCCTTAATCAGGATTGTGCCCGGTCGCAACCGGCGCCGGGCCACTGCCGGCCCCCTGGGGGCCCGGCTGGACAGATTCATGGGGCGCGTCCCTGCGCCCGAAAACAGCTTAGCCCGGTACGCGACGGATCTTGGCGCCCAGCATCTGCAGTTTTTCCTCGATGCACTCGTAACCACGGTCGATGTGGTAGATGCGGTCGATCAGGGTGTCACCGTCGGCCACGAGGGCCGAGATCACCAGGCTGGCCGAGGCACGCAGGTCGGTAGCCATCACTGGCGCGCCCTTGAGCTTCTCGGTACCGGTGACGATGGCGGTGTTGCCTTCCACCTGGATGTGCGCGCCCATGCGGTGCATTTCATACACGTGCATGAAGCGGTTCTCGAAGATGGTCTCGATGACCGCGCCAGTGCCTTCGGCAATGGCGTTCAGGGAGATGAACTGCGCCTGCATGTCGGTCGGGAAGGCCGGGTACGGCGCGGTGCGCACATTGACGGCCTTCGGACGCTTGCCATGCATGTTCAGCTCGATCCAGTCTTCACCGGTGGTGATCTGGGCGCCGGCTTCCTTGAGTTTTTCCAGCACGGCTTCAAGGATGGTCGGATCGGTGTCCTTGACCTTCACGCGGCCACCGGTGGCGGCGGCAGCCACCAGGTAGGTGCCGGTCTCGATACGGTCGGGCATCACCTTGTAGGTGGCCGAGTCCAGGCGCTTGACGCCATCGATGGTGATGGTGTCGGTGCCGGCACCGTGGATCTTGGCGCCCATGGCGATCAGGAAGTTGGCCAGGTCGACCACTTCCGGCTCACGCGCGGCGTTCTGCAGCACGCTGCGGCCATTGGCCAGGGCCGCGGCCATCATGATGTTCTCGGTACCGGTCACGCTGACGGTGTCGAAGAAGAAGTTCGCGCCGCGCAGGCCGCCTTCCGGCGCCTTGGCCTTGATGTAGCCGCCTTCCACGTCGATGACCGCGCCCATGGCTTCAAGGCCACGGATGTGCAGGTCTACCGGGCGCGAACCAATGGCGCAACCGCCAGGCAGGGCCACTTCGGCCTCGCCGAAACGGGCGACCATGGGGCCCAGCACCAGGATCGAGGCACGCATGGTTTTCACCAGCTCGTACGGTGCGACCAGGGTCTTGATGGTGCGCGGGTCGATCTCGACCGACAGTTTCTCGTCGATCACAGGCTCGATGCCCATGCGGCCGAACAGCTCGATCATCGTGGTGATGTCGTGCAGGTGCGGCAGGTTCGCCACGGTCACCGGGCCATCGGCCAGCAGCGTGGCCGCCAGAATCGGCAGGGCAGAGTTCTTCGCCCCGGAAATACGGATTTCGCCATCAAGACGAACGCCGCCAGTAATAATCAGTTTGTCCATAAGAATCTCGACGCCCTCAGGCTCAGGTGCGCTCAGCCCAGGCTGCGCTGCTGAAAAATTTCATTGTGACCGCATGAATGCTGCCATCGACGATCCAGGGATTGAGATGAGCATAGATCTGCTGCTGACGCTTGACCGGGCTCAGTGCGGCCAGCTCGTCGCTGATCACGTTCAATTGGAAGTTGCAGCCTTCGCCTTCAACTTCGACCTGGACATTTGCCAGTTTTTCTTCAAGAAAACGCTTAACTTCTACGGCCTGCATGCTCAACCTCGATCGGCGCCCTGTGCGCGCGGGTCGGCCATCATACAAAAAAAGCCCCTCGCCTGCGAACCCTGGTTAACAGGACTCTGACGGAGGGGCTTGTTCATTGTGCCTGATTGCTCACGCCGCGGATAAAATTCCGCTCAGTTGGCACACCTCGGCGATCTGCTGCATGTCCTGCGGCAGGGCCCTGAAAGTCAGGGTCTTGCCACAGGCGATGGCCTCACGCCGCAGGCACAGCAGCAGGGACAGGCCCACGCTGCTGGACTTGACCACGCCGGCGCAGTCCAGCACCAGGGCAGTGCCGGGGCTGGCCTTGACCAGGGCCTGGCCCTGCTTGCGCAAGGCGGTGCCCGTGCTGTAGTCCAGCACGCCGGTCAGCAGCAGCTCGCCGCCGGCGCCCTGGCTGATGGCGGCGTCGGTCATTGGGCAGCACCAGTGCCCTTCTCGGCCTTGGCCTTGGCCACTTCGCCGGCCCAGCCGTCGATGGTCTTGTCCAGGTTGTTGCCGTTGCGCTGCATGGCATCGGCGAACTGGTCACGGAACAGCTTGCCCAGGTTGATGCCGTTGACGATGACGTTACGCACTTTCCATTCGCCGTTCAGCTTCACCAGGGTGTACTGCACGGGGTAGACGGCGCCATTGGTGCCCTTGACGGTCATGTCGACGCTGGTGCGGTCACCCTCGTCGCCCTTGGCCGGGCCCACGGTGATGCCCTGGTTGTTGTATTCCAGCAGCGCGTTGCCATAGAACTGCATCAGGCCTTTCTTGAAGTTCTCCTCGAAGCGCTTGACCTGGTCAGGGGTGGCGTTGTGCGAGTACTTGACGGTCATGATGCTCTTGGAAATACCGTCGGCATCGACCACAGGGCCAATGATGGTGTTCAGCGCGTCATAGAACTTGCTTGGATCGGTCTTGTACTGCTCTTTGTTCGCGGCCAGGTCGGCCAGCAGTTCCTTGGTGGTGCGATCCACAAGGTCATGGGCCGACTGGTCGGCAGCAGTGGCCAGCAGCGGCATGCAGGCCAGCAGTACGAGCAGGCCACGTCGCAGGATGGACATCATGGAGTAACTCCTCATTTGGCGTCTTTGTTAACGGTATTGAGCAGGAATTTGCCGATCAGATCTTCCAGTACAAGGGACGACTGGGTGTCATGAATGGTTCCGCCGTCGGTGAGCAGCTTGTCATCGCCCCCCACGCTCAGGCCGATGTATTTCTCGCCCAGCAGGCCAGCCGTCAGGATGGAAGCGGTGGAGTCGACCGGCAGGTTGTTGACCTTCTTGTCGACCTGCATGGTGACGCGGCCAGTGAAGTTGTCGCGGTCCAGGTCAATGGCCGTGACCTTGCCGACGGTGACGCCAGCCATGGTGACCTTGGCGCGCACGGTCAGGCCGGCGATGTTGTCGAAGTACGCATACAGCTTGTAGGTGTCGTTGGCAGCGCTGGTGGACAGGCCGCTGACACGCAGGGCCAGCAGAATCAACGCCAGTATCCCGGCCAGCAAAAACATGCCGACACCGATTTCCAGGGTGCGGTTTTGCATCAGAAATCTCCAAACATCAAAGCGGTCAGAATAAAGTCCAGGCCCAGGATGGCCAGCGAGGCGTACACCACGGTCTTGGTGGTGGCACGGCTGATCCCCTCTGAAGTGGGCTCGCAGTCGTACCCCTGAAACACGGCGATCCACGTCACCACGAAGGCGAACACGACACTCTTGATCACGCCGTTGACGACATCGTCGGTAAAGCTGACGCTGTTCTGCATGTTGGCCCAGAACGAACCGTCATACACGCCCAGCCAGTCGATGGCGACCCACGAACCACCCCAGATACCGACCACGCTGAAAATGATGGCCAGGATCGGCAGGGAAATGAAACCGGCCCACAAGCGCGGCGCGGCGATGTATTTGAGCGGGTCCACGCCGATCATTTCCAGGCTCGACAACTGCTCGGTGGACTTCATGTTGCCTATTTCGGCGGTCAGCGCCGAACCGGCGCGCCCTGCGAACAGCAACGCGGTGACCACCGGCCCCAGTTCACGCAGCAGGGTAAGCGCAACCATCTGCCCCACGGCCTGCTCGGAACCGTACTTGGTGAGGATGCTGAACCCCTGCAGGGCCAGCACCATGCCGATGAACATGCCGGACACGACGATGATCAGCAGCGACATCACGCCCACCGAGTACAACTGCTTGACCAGCAGTTGAAAGCCACCGCCGATACCCCGGCGGCCGACCAGCGCATGCAGCAAAAACAGCCCGGAGCGCCCCAGCACCGCCACCATGTCGATGGCCGCGCGGCCGAACAGGCGAATGCGTTCCAGCAGTGATTTCTTGCGCATCAGCGCGTCCCCAGAAGATCGGCGCGGTAGTCCGGCGCCGGGAAATGGAAAGGAACCGGCCCATCGGGGTCGCCTTTCATGAATTGACGGATGCGCGGGTTGTCGGCGGCCATCAGCTCCTGCGGCGTGCCCTGGCCCAGCACCTGGCCATCGCCGACCACATAGATGTAGTCGGCGATGCTGGCGGTTTCGGCCAGGTCATGGGACACCACGATGCTGGTAATGCCCAGCGCGTCGTTGAGCAGACGAATCAGGCGCACCAGTACCCCCATCGCGATGGGGTCCTGGCCCACGAACGGCTCGTCGTACATGAGGATCTGCGGGTCCATGGCGATGGCCCGGGCCAGTGCCACGCGGCGCTTCATGCCGCCGGACAGCTCGTCGGGCATCAGTTCCACCGCGCCGCGCAGGCCCACGGCCTGCAACTTCATCAGCACGATGTCGCGGATCATGTCGTCGGGCAGGTCGGTGTGCACCCGCAGCGGGAACGCCACGTTCTCGAACACGTCGAGGTCGGTGAACAGCGCGCCGCTCTGGAACAGCACGCCCATGTGCTTGCGCGCATCGAACAACGCGCTGCGCGACAGGGTCGGCAGGTCTTGGCCGTTGACCAGTACCTGGCCGGCGCTGGGGCGCAGCTGCGCGCCCATCAGGCGCAGCAGCGTGGTCTTGCCGCAGCCGGAAGGTCCCATGATACCGGTGACCTTGCCGCGTGGAATGCGGATATCGACATTATTGAAGATACTCCGCGAGCCGCGCTTGAAGGAAACACCCTTCAGCTCGACCGCGTAGTCATTATCGGCACTCATCTAAACTCCTTGCGATGCAGCCTGTCCTCGGACGCTTCCCCCTGTCACGAAGACACGCGCGCTTCTGGCGGGCCAACTGGCGGCGAACTATATCACCCCTGACACACCCGCCCCAAGGCCGTCGAACCAGTGGTTGAGCAACAAGACATTTAAAGGTTGACGATCGAACGTGAGGGTTTCGCTCAATACCGCTATAATCGCCGCCTTTTCATCGGGCAATACGTTTTCGACATGAGCCAATCCAGCGACCTGATCCAATCGGCACAACGCACTATCCGCCTTGAACTCGAGGCGGTAGAAGGCCTGCTGGCCAATATCAATGCCGATTTCGTCCGTGCCTGCGAGCTGATTCTGGCCAGCAAGGGCCGCGTGGTGGTGGTCGGCATGGGCAAGTCCGGGCATATCGGCAACAAGATCGCCGCCACCCTGGCAAGCACCGGCACCACGGCGTTTTTCGTGCACCCGGCCGAAGCGAGCCATGGCGACATGGGCATGATCACCGGCGACGACATCATTCTGGCCCTGTCCAATTCGGGCTCCACGGCCGAGATCGTCACCCTGCTGCCGCTGATCAAGCGCCTGGGTATTCAACTGATCAGCCTCACCGGCAACCCCGATTCGCCGCTGGCCAAGGCTGCCGAAGTCAACCTGGACGCTCGCGTTGCTCACGAAGCCTGCCCGCTGAACCTGGCGCCCACCTCGTCCACCACCGCGGCCCTGGTGCTGGGCGACGCCCTGGCCATTGCCCTGCTGGAAGCCCGCGGCTTCACCGCCGAGGACTTCGCCTTCTCGCACCCCGGTGGTGCCCTGGGGCGCCGCCTGCTGCTCAAGGTGGAGAACGTGATGCATGCCGGCGACGAACTGCCGCAGGTGCAACGCGGCACCCTGCTCAAGGACGCGCTCATGGAAATGACCCGCAAGGGCCTGGGCATGACCGTGGTACTGGAGGCCGATGGCCGCCTGGCCGGGATCTTCACCGACGGTGACCTGCGCCGCACCCTGGACAAGGCCATCGACGTGCACAGCGCGCGCATCGAGCAGGTCATGACACCGCATGGCAAGACCGCCCGCGCCGAGATGCTGGCCGCCGAAGCCCTGAAGATCATGGAAGACCACAAGATCAGCGCGCTGGTGGTGGTCGACAAGGAAGACCGCCCCGTGGGCGCCCTGAACATGCACGACCTGTTGCGTGCGGGAGTGATGTAAATGACCCAGAACCTGCTGCAACGCGGCCAGGCCGTGAAGCTGGCCGTTTTCGACGTCGACGGCGTACTGACCGACGGTCGTTTGTACTTCCTGGAAGACGGCAGCGAACTCAAGACCTTCAATACCCTGGATGGCCAGGGTATCAAGATGCTGATCAACTCGGGGGTGGCCACGGCCATCATCACCGGGCGCAAGAACCCCATCGTCGAGCGCCGGGCCAAGAGCCTGGGCATCGCCCACCTGTTCCAGGGCCGCGAAGACAAATTGGTTGTATTGGACGAGCTTCTGGCGCAACTGGGCCTAAGCTATGAACAGGTAGCCTACCTGGGCGATGACCTGCCCGACCTGGCGCCTATTCGCCGCGTCGGCCTGGGCATGGCGGTGGCCAACGCCACGCCATTCGTGCGCGAACATGCCGACGGCGTCACCCAGGCCCGTGGCGGCGAAGGCGCCGCCCGCGAGTTCTGCGAGCTGATCCTGCGCGCCCAAGGCAACCTCGAAGCGGCCTTGGCCGCCTATTTATAGAGTTTCCCATGCCGAGCAAAAAACTGCGCAACCTACTGCTGTTCTGCGTCATCGTGGCGATCTTCGTCTCGGTCGGCTATTGGAACATCAACCCGGACACTTTCCTCGAAAAGCCCGCAGCGGCCATCGACGACAGTGCCATCGACTATTACGCCATCAACGCCCACAGCGTGCAGTACCTGCCGGATGGGGGCGTGCAATACCGCATGACCGCCGACAAGGTCGAGCACATGCAGGCCAGCCAGATCACCAAGGTGACGAACCCGGACATGAACCTGTACCGTGGCACCGTATTCCCATGGCATGTGACCAGCGACAAGGGCGAAGTGAACCCGGACGGCACCCAGGTCGAGCTTATCGACAACGTGCGCATCGCCCGTACCGACCAGAAAGACCGCCCTACCCTGATTACCAGCACACGCATGACGGTATTCCCACAACAGCAATATGCGCAGACAGACCGAGACGTTAGAATCGACGGCGCCGGTGGCGTCTCTACGGGCAAGGGCATGAAGGCATATTTGAAAGACAGCAAGATCAACTTGCTGTCCAACGTAAGAGGATTGTATGAGGCTCGTTAAAACCCTCCCTTTATTGCTCTCCCTGGGCTCTGCACTGGGGAGCGTTAGCGCCTGGGCACTGCCAACGGACCGCGACCAGCCGATCCACATCCAGTCCGACGATGCGCAACTGGATGACAAGCAGGGCGTGGCTGTCTACAAGGGCAACGTGATCATTACCCAAGGCACCATGAAGATCACCGGCAACACCGTGACCATCACCCGCAACGCGCAGGGCGACGTGGACACCTTCACCTCCGTGGGCAACCTGGCCTACTACGAGCAGAAGCCGGCCATCGACAAGCCGATCGTGCAGGGTTGGGGCAAGACCATCCAGTACCAGTCGGCGCTGAACCACATCACCCTGATCGACCAGGCCAAGGTGGTGAACGACGGCAATACCTCCGAAGGTGAGAAGATCATCTACGACACCGTCAAGCAGGTGGTCAACGCTGGCCGTGCCAATGGCACCAAGATCACGGCGCCGCGTCCACGGATCGACATGGTCATCCAGCCGAAAAGCAAAACCGACCAGCAGCAGGGCAAGTAATGGCGACTCTCAAAGCCCAGCACCTGGCCAAGGCCTACAAGGGCCGGCAAGTGGTGCGTGACGTCAGCATGTCCATCGAAAGCGGGCAGATCGTCGGCCTGCTGGGGCCCAACGGCGCCGGCAAGACCACCTGCTTCTACATGATCGTCGGCCTGGTGCAGGCGGACCAGGGTCGCGTGCTCATCGACGACCTGGACGTCAGCCACCAGCCGATGCACGGCCGCGCACGCTCCGGTATCGGCTACCTGCCACAGGAAGCCTCGATATTCCGCAAGCTGTCGGTGTCGGACAACATCATGGCGATCCTGGAGACGCGCAAGGAGCTGGACAAGCCCGGGCGCCTCAAGGAGCTGGAAAGCCTGCTGCAGGAGTTCCACATCACCCATATTCGCGACAACCTGGGCATGAGCCTGTCCGGTGGTGAGCGGCGCCGAGTGGAAATCGCCCGCGCCCTGGCCACCGCGCCCAAGTTCATCCTGCTGGACGAACCGTTCGCCGGTGTCGACCCGATTTCGGTCGGCGACATCAAGCAGATCATCCACCACCTCAAGAACAAGGGTATCGGGGTGTTGATCACCGACCACAACGTTCGCGAGACACTGGACATCTGCGAAACCGCTTACATCGTCAACGATGGCCAGTTGATCGCCGAGGGCGATGCCGAAACCATCCTGGCAAACCAACTGGTGAAAGAGGTTTACCTCGGTCACGAGTTCCGCCTGTAAAGGCGAGGTGTTTGGCTTGATGCCTGGGCGTGTCGCATTTTTTTAGCCCCACGGGGCTTTTATTGCGGCATCGCTCTAGGCAAACACTTCGGTTTCAGGCATATAATTTGCTTACGACAAAAGCCGAGAGCCTCGGCGCCCTGTAGTGGATGGCGCTTTGCGCCGGCGAATAAGGTGTTAAGCCCCTGCCATGAAACCATCGCTCGTCCTAAGAATGGGCCAGCAACTGACGATGACACCGCAGTTGCAACAGGCCATCCGCCTCCTCCAGCTCTCCACCCTGGACCTCCAGCAGGAAATCCAGGAGGCCCTGGAATCCAACCCCATGCTCGAGCGCCAGGAAGAAGGCGACGATTTCGACAACAGCGACCCGATGGCCGACAAGGCCGAGCAGCAGGTCACGCCGGAAATCCAGGAGCCCAGCTACCAGGAAACCACCGCACCCACCGTCGACAACCTCGAAGACGGCGAGTGGAGCGAACGCATTCCCAATGAGCTTCCCGTCGACACCGCCTGGGAAGACATCTATCAGACCAGCGCCAGCAGCCTGCCCAGCAATGATGACGACGAATGGGACTTCACCACCCGCACGTCGGCCGGCGAGAGCCTGCAGAGCCATCTGCTGTGGCAACTGAACCTGGCGCCCATGTCCGACACCGACCGGCTGATCGCCGTCACCCTGATCGACTGCATCAACAACCAGGGCTACCTGGACGAGACCTTGCAGGAAATCTGCGACTCCTTCGACCCGGAGCTCGACATCGAGCTGGACGAAGTCGAGGCCGTGCTGCACCGCATCCAGCAGTTCGAGCCCGCCGGCATTGGTGCCCGCGACCTCAGCGAGTGCCTGCTGCTGCAATTGCGCCAGATGCCCGCCAAGACCCTGTGGCTGAGTGAAGCCCAGCGCCTGGTGGCCGAGTACATCGACCTGCTGGGCAGCCGCGACTACAGCCAGCTGATGCGGCGCATGAAGCTCAAGGAAGACGAACTGCGCCAGGTGATCGAACTGGTGCAGAGCCTCAACCCGCGCCCTGGCTCGCAGATCGAGTCCACCGAAGCCGAATACGTGGTGCCGGACGTGATCGTGCGCAAGGACAACGAGCGCTGGCTGGTGGAACTGAACCAGGAAGCGGTGCCGCGCCTGCGGGTCAACCCTCAGTACGCCGGCTTCGTGCGCCGCGCCGATACCAGCGCCGACAACACCTTCATGCGCAACCAGTTGCAGGAAGCGCGCTGGTTCATCAAGAGCCTGCAAAGCCGCAACGAAACCCTGATGAAGGTGGCCAGCCAGATCGTCGAGCACCAGCGTGGTTTCCTCGACTACGGCGACGAGGCCATGAAGCCACTGGTACTGCACGATATCGCTGAAGCGGTGGGCATGCACGAGTCGACCATTTCGCGGGTGACCACGCAGAAATACATGCACACGCCGCGTGGCATATACGAGCTGAAATACTTTTTCTCCAGCCACGTCAGCACCTCCGAAGGCGGTGAATGCTCGTCCACGGCAATTCGCGCGATCATCAAGAAACTGGTTGCCGCCGAAAATCAGAAAAAGCCATTGAGTGACAGCAAGATCGCTGGTTTACTGGAGGCACAAGGCATCCAGGTAGCCCGCCGCACTGTCGCCAAGTACCGTGAATCCCTTGGGATCGCGCCGTCCAGCGAACGCAAGCGGTTGATGTGATCCTGGCGGCGCGCAAGCGCCGCCGGTGGGCGCGCCAGATGAGCCACAGCGTTCCAGTGGCAGGTTATCCGACCTGTCTCTTTATGCACTGGCAATAAGGAGAAAGCGGTATGCAAGTCAACATCAGTGGACATCAACTGGTTGTGACCGACGCCATGCGCACTTACATCGGTGAGAAACTGGACCGATTGGAGCGCCATTTCGACAAGATCACCAACGTGCAGGTCATCATGGAGGTCGAGAAGCTGAAACAGAAAATCGAGGCCACCCTGCGCGTACCCGGTGGCGAAGTAGTGGCCAACGCGGAGCATGACGACATGTACGCGGCCATCGACCTGCTCACCGACAAGCTCGACCGCCAACTCAAAAAGCATAAGGAAAAACAGCAGAGTCTGCTGCAAGGCGCGACTGCCCGCTGACCCTCCCCACTCATGACTCAACTTCAACATATCCTGACCCCCGGCCGTTCCCTCGTGAACGTGCCGGGCGGCAGTAAAAAGAAAGCCATCGAAACCATCGCCACCTTCTTTGCTCGCGAAGTGCCGGGGCTGGAGATGCAGGTGGTGTTCGACAGCCTGATCGCCCGTGAAAAACTCGGTTCCACCGGTTTTGGCAACGGCATCGCCATCCCCCATTGTCGCCTGCCCGGCCTGACATCGCCGGTCAGCGCCCTGCTGCACCTGGAACACAAGATCGACTACGACGCCATCGACGGCGCCCCCGTGGACCTGATCTTCGTGCTGCTGGTGCCCCAGGAAGCCACCAACGAACACCTGGCGCTGCTCAGCCAGATCGCCAGTATGCTCGACCGCGCCGACGTGCGTGAGCGCCTGCGTTCGGCCAAGAGCAGCGAAGCACTCTATCAAGTGGTTCTGGACGAACAGAAAGGTCATTGACCATGCGCCTGATCATCGTCAGCGGTCGCTCCGGCTCGGGCAAGAGCACGGCCCTGGATGTACTGGAAGACAACGGCTTCTACTGCATCGACAACCTGCCGGCCGGGCTGCTGCCGGAACTGGCCGAGCGCGCATTGATACGCACCGAGCTGGCCCAGCCACTGGTCGCCGTGTCCATCGACGCCCGCAACCTGCCTAGCGACCTGTCACGCTTCCCGCAGTTGCTGCAGGAAGCGCGGGACAAGCACATCCAATGTGATGTGTTGTACCTCGACGCCGACGAGGAAACCCTGCTCAAGCGTTTCTCCGAAACACGGCGGCGCCACCCGCTCAGCAACACTTCGCGCTCGCTGGCCGAGGCGATTCGGGTGGAAACCGACTTGCTCAGCCCGATCGCCGACCTGGCCGACCTCAAGATCAACACCACCCATCTGAATCTCTACCAGTTGCGTGACTCCCTCAAGCTGCGACTGCTGAACAAGCCCGAGCCGGGCACCGCGTTCCTGATAGAGTCGTTCGGGTTCAAGCGGGGCATGCCGGTGGACGCCGACCTGGTGTTCGACGTGCGCTGCTTGCCCAACCCCTACTGGAAGCCCGAACTTCGCGACCATTCGGGGCTGGAACAACCGGTCATCGACTACCTGGCGGCCCAGCCGGATGTGGAAGAGATGTACCAGGACATCGCCAGTTACCTGCAAAAGTGGTTGCCGCGCTTCGCCGCCAGCAACCGCGCCTATGTCACCATTGCCATCGGTTGCACCGGCGGGCACCATCGTTCGGTCTACATTACCGAACGCCTGGGCCAGGCTTTGCAGCAGACGCTCAAGAACGTTCAGGTTCGCCACCGCGACCTCAGTTGAAAGGACCCCCACCGCGATGCCCGCTCGTGAAATTGAAATCATCAACAAGCTTGGCCTGCATGCTCGCGCAGCGGCCAAGTTCGTCGGCGTGGCCGGTAAGTTTCCTGATTGTCAGGTACGCATTGGCCGCAACCCCGATAGCCTGATCGACGGCAAGAGCATCATGGCCGTGATGATGCTGGCGGCCGGCAAGGGCACGCAGGTGTACTTGAAGACCGAAGGCGAGCAGCAGGAAGAAGCCATGGCGGCGATTGTCGAACTGATCAACAACAAGTTCGACGAAGGCGAGTGAGCGCCCTGCCCCGCTCAGCAAAAAGCCCGGCCTAGTGCCGGGCTTCTTCGTACAGCGCTGACCCGTGAAGGCGTTCAACCCCGACTCTACAACGGCGCAAACCGTGCCAGCGCTTCGGTGACGATGATCGCCGCGCCTGCCAGCAACAGCGCACTGCCCAACAGCAAACGCAAGCGCGTGAACACCAGGCGCCGGTTCATCAGGCAATGGCAGCCCGGTAGCGACGCTCCACTTCGGCCCAGTTGACCACGTTGTAGAAGGCGTTGATGTATTCAGGGCGACGGTTCTGGTACTTCAGGTAGTAGGCGTGTTCCCACACATCCAGGCCCAGGACAGGCGTGTTGCCGTTCATCAACGGGCTGTCCTGGTTACCGCTGCTTTCAACCACCAGCGTCTTCTGCGGGGTGACGCTCAGCCAGGCCCAGCCACTGCCGAAGCGGGTCAGCGCAGCCTTGGTGAAGGCCTCCTTGAAGGCGTCGAAGCCACCCAGATCCTTGTCGATGGCCTGGGCCACGGAGCCCTGGGGCTGCCCGCCGCCCTGAGGCGCCATGACCTCCCAGAACAGGGAATGGTTGGCGTGCCCGCCGCCCTGGTTGATCACCGCACCCTGAAGCTTCTCGGGTAGCTGCTTCACCGCGGCGACCAGCTTTTCAACCGGCCATTCGGCGTATTCGGTGCCGTCCACGGCCGCGTTGAGGTTGTTGATGTAGGTCTGGTGGTGCTTGGTGTAGTGGATTTCCATGGTCGCCGCATCGATGTGCGGTTCCAGGGCGTCATAGGCGTAAGGCAGCGCAGGCAAGGTATAAGGCATTTCAGTGAACTCCATAGTGAGGGGCCGTCTGGCCCCGTTGCTCCTGGCCAAACAGCAGCCGGCTGGTGCGCGGGTACTCGCCATGCTCGCTGATGAAAGCCAGCAACTCGGCGTAAGTCTTGCTGCTGTGGCGCAAGGCGGCTTCACGTAGCGCAGGCGTCAGCCGTGGGTCCTGGGAGGCCTGCAGCAGGCGCTGATGGATGGCGCACAGGTATTCGGCACTCTCTTCCGGCTGCATCAGTCGCAGGTGCAGGTCTGCCAGGTTGTGATGGGAAATCACGCAGGCTGCCACCGCCTCGTCGACATCCGCCCAGCGTTCGAACAACACCTGGGCCAGCGCGAGAGCTTGCAGGTACAACTCCCGCGCATCGACCAGTTCGCCTCGGGCAAAGCAGGCGTTGGCCATTTCGATGGTGCGTTTCCAGTGCTGCATGGTGTGCCTCCGAAGCGGTGAACGGCGATCAGATACCGCCGGCGGTGAGCTTTTCCGGGTCAAGCAGGGTTTCCAGCTGGCTGCGCGACAGATCCGTGTGCTCCAGGGCCACGTCGATGATCGGGCGGCCTTCCTTGTAGGCAGTCTTGGCGATTTCGGCCGCCTTGAGGTAGCCGATGATGGGGTTCAGGGCCGTGACCAGGATCGGGTTGCGCGACAGCGCCTCCTTGAGCTTGGCCTCGTTGACCTTGAAGCTGGCGATGGCCTTGTCGGCCAGCAGGCGGCTGGCGTTGGCCATCAGCTCGATGCTCGACAGCAGGTTCTGGGCAATGATGGGCAGCATCACGTTGAGTTCGAAATTGCCCGACTGCCCCGCCACGGCGATGGTGGTGTCATTGCCGATGACCTGAGCGGCGACCATGGCGGTGGCTTCCGGGATCACCGGGTTGACCTTGCCCGGCATGATCGAGGAGCCAGGCTGCAAGCCTTCCAGCTCGATCTCGCCCAGGCCCGCCAGGGGGCCGGAGTTCATCCAGCGCAGGTCGTTGGCGATCTTCATCAGCGACACGGCGGTGCCCTTGAGCTGGCCAGAGACCGCCACGGCGGTGTCCTGGGAGCCGATCAGGGCGAAGAGGTTCTCGCCCTGGGTGAATTCGACGCCCGTCAGCAGGCTCAGCTGATGGCTGAAACGCCCGGCGAACTGCGGGTGGGCATTGATGCCGGTCCCCACGGCGGTGCCGCCCTGGGCCAACGCCTGCAGGCTGGGCAGCAGGCCACGCAGGTGGCTGATGTTGGCGCGGATCTGGGCCGACCAGCCATTGAGCACCTGGCTCAGGCGCACCGGCATGGCGTCCATCAAGTGGGTACGGCCGGTCTTGACGTAGGCATGCACCTGCTCGGCCTTGCGGTCCAGCACCTGCACCAGGTGCTCAAGGGCCGGCAGCAATTGCTCATGCAGGGCCAGGGCCGCGCTAACGTGAATGGTGGTGGGGATGATGTCGTTGCTGCTCTGGCCACAGTTGACGTGGTCGTTGGCGTTGACGGTCTCACCCAGGCGACGAGTGGCCAGGGTGGCGATCACTTCGTTGGCGTTCATGTTCGAGCTGGTGCCGGAACCCGTCTGGAAGATGTCCACCGGGAAGTGCTGCATGAAGTCCTCGCGCAGCAACTGCTGGCAGGCCTGGACGATGGCGTCGCCCTGGGCAGCGCTGATCTGTTCCAGTTCGACGTTGGCCTTGGCCGCGGCGGCTTTGGCCAGTACCAGGGCGCGAATGAACTGGGTGGGCATGCGTTGCTGGCTGATCGGGAAGTTATCCACCGCGCGCTGAGTCTGGGCACCGTACAGGGCCGCCTCCGGCACCTGAAGTTCGCCCATGCTGTCACGCTCGATTCGGGTATTACTCATCGGGATGTCCTTGCAGCAGATCGGAAAAGGAAATCGATGGCTCCAGCGTGCACACGGCCAGTTGCCGTCCGTGCTGGTGCCACAGTTGCAGATGCTCGGCGTTGCGCGCGGCCAGGCGCATGTCGCGCAAAGGGCGGTACGCCTGGTCCAGGCAAAGGCAGCGCCAGTGCCAGGGCAGCGCCGGGTCGGTGGCAGTGTCCAGCAGCAGGCGGAAAGCGGTGCGGGCCACGGTCCAGGCGCTGGCGGCGCCGCAGCTGATGAGGAAACGCCCTTCGGCCATGTAGTCTTCGATGATGCGCGGATCGTTCGGGATCAGTGCGCAGCGGATCTGCCGGCTCAACCAGCGCCAGTTTTCCAGGTAGGACTGTTCTTGAACGGCGGACTTCATCGACGCGGCCTCATGGCGATAATGATATTTATTATTAAGTGATAATGGGAATCATGACAAGCACAAACAAAAAAGGCGTGTCGCTGGGGAAGCGACACGCCTTCAGGTGTGGAGTGGAGTCTTCGCCCGGCTCCACGGAATTCCCCCTGTGGGACCGGGCGAAGCTCGGGAAAAGAACGACGCGGTGTCAGCTACCCGCCACGGTCATCCTTTCGATCAGCACCGAGCCGGTGCGCACGTTGCTGCGCAGCTCCAGGTCGCTGCCAATGGCGACGATCTGGCGGAACATATCCTTCATGTTGCCGGCAATGGTCACTTCCTGCACCGGGAACTGGATTTCGCCGTTCTCTACCCAGAAGCCTGCCGCGCCACGGGAATAATCACCCGTGACCATGTTCAGGCCATGCCCCATCAGCTCGGTGACCAGCAGGCCACGGCCCATCTGTTTGATCAGTGCCGCCTGGTCCTGGTCGCCGTGGGTGACAAACAGGTTGTGTACACCGCCGGCGTTGGCGGTGCTCGGCAGGCCCAGTTTGCGGCCCGAGTAGGTGCTGAGCACGTAGGACACCAACCGGCCATTTTCGACGAACGGCTTGGCACAGGTAGCCAGCCCGTCACCGTCAAAGGCGGCGCTGCCCATGGCGCGCTGCAGGTGGGGGCGCTCGTCCAGGGTCAGCCATTCAGGGAACAGTACCTGGCCCATGGCACCTTCCAGGAACGACGACTTGCGGTAAAGGTTGCCGCCGGAGATGGCGCCGAGGAAGCTTCCGAAGAGGCCACCAGCCAGCTCGGCACTGAACAGCACCGGCACTTCGCAGGTAGGCACCGGGCGGGCGCCCAGGCGGCTGGCAGCCCGTTGCGCGGCCCGCAGGCCGATGCTGCCGGCGTCAGCCAGCAATTCACCCTGGCGGTTGACGTCATACCAGTAATCACGCTGCATCTGGCCGTCAGCTTCGGCGATCATCACGCAGCTGAGGCTATGACGGGTGGAAGCGTAACCGCCGATGAAGCCATGGCTGTTGCCATACACGCGGCAGCCCTGATGGCTGCTCAACGTAGTGCCATCGGCGTTCTTGATGCGTGGATCGGCGTCGAACGCGGCTGCCTCGCAGGCCAGGGCTCGTTCGATGGCCTGTTCGGGGCTGATGTCCCAGGCGTGGTACAGGTCGAAGTCCGGCAGGTCACGGGCCATCAGGCTGGCGTCGGCCAGGCCGGAAGCCTCGTCTTCGGAGGTATGCTTGGCGATGGCCAGGGCGGCCGCCACGGTTTCGCGAATAGCGTCCGGGCCGCTGGCCGAGGTGCTGGCCGAGCCTTTGCGCTGGCCTACGTAAAGGGTAATGCCAAAACCCTGGTCACGATTGAACTCCACGGTTTCCACTTCACGCTGGCGCACCGAGGTCGACAACCCCTGTTCCAGCGACACCGCCACTTCACAGGCACTGGCACCCTGGCGCTTGGCTTCTGCGACGATCTGCTCGACCTGTTCCTGCAGGGCCGGCAGCGCCGCGGGACCGACGCTTTGAATTGCGTTCATGGTGTTCTCCACTCAAATTCTGCATTCGTCAGGGGGTCAAGCTACGACCGGGCCGGACAAGCGGCCCCTGACTGGTTATCATGGCGGCGTTTATTAGCGGACTGCCCCCATGGTTGATTCTTACGACGACTCCCTCGACGAGGGAAAAAGCAAAACTCAGGTCAAACGCGAGCTGCACGCGCTGGTTGATCTCGGTGAGCGCCTGACCACACTCAAGGCCGATGTACTGGCCAAGCTGCCCTTGACCGACGGTTTGCGCCGTGCCCTGGCCGAAGCGCCAAAGCACACGGCCAACATCGCGCGCAAGCGGCATATCCTGTTCATTGGCCGGCTGATGCGCGACCAGGACACTGATGCGATCCTGCAACTGCTCGATCAACTCGATGCCTCCACTCGCCAGTACAACGAACGCTTCCACAACCTGGAACGTTGGCGCGACCGTCTGGTGACCGGCAATGACGAAGTACTGGACAAGTTCGTCAACGAGTACCCCGACGCCGACCGCCAGCACCTGCGCCAGCTGATCCGCCAGGCCCAGCACGAGACCGCGCAGAACAAGCCGCCAGCGTCCACGCGCAAGATCTTCAAATACATCCGCGAGCTGGACGAGACTCAGCGCGGACTGCGCTGAGCAGCTGCAAGCCTCAAGCGGGAAGCCGTACTGCTCAAGCCTTCAACTTGCCGCTTCCCACTTGCAGCTCACAGGCGCCGCTAGGCGCCTGTGCCCCCCACGGTGATCGCATCAATTTTCAGCGTCGGCTGGCCCACGCCCACCGGCACTGACTGCCCGTCCTTCCCGCAGGTACCCACGCCGCTGTCCAACGACAGGTCGTTACCCACCATCGACACCTTGCTCATGGCCTCCGGCCCATTGCCGATCAGCGTCGCGCCCTTGACCGGGGCGGTGATCTTGCCGTCCTCGATCAAATAGGCCTCGCTGGTGGAGAACACGAACTTGCCGCTGGTGATGTCCACCTGCCCGCCCCCCAGGTTGGCGCAGTAGATGCCGCGCTTCACGGACGCGATGATCTCCGCCGGGTCGCTTTCGCCACCCAGCATGTAGGTATTGGTCATGCGCGGCATCGGCAGGTGCGCGTAGGACTCGCGGCGGCCGTTGCCGGTCGCGGCCATGCCCATCAGTCGGGCGTTGAGCTTGTCCTGCATGTAACCCTTGAGCACGCCGTTCTCGATCAGCGTGGTGCATTGGGTCTGGGTGCCTTCGTCGTCCACGCTCAGCGAGCCGCGGCGGCCGGCCAAGGTGCCGTCATCGACGATGGTGCACAGCTTGGAGGCAACCATCTCGCCCATGCGGCCGCTGTAGTTGGAGCTGCCCTTGCGGTTGAAGTCGCCTTCCAGGCCGTGGCCCACGGCTTCGTGCAGCAGCACACCGGACCAGCCCGACCCCAGCACCACTGGCAAGGTGCCCGCTGGCGCCGGAATGGCCTCCAGGTTCACCAGCGCCTGGCGCAGCGCCTCACGGGCGTAGCCCATGGCGCGGTCCTCCTGCAGGAAATAACGGTAATCGGTACGCCCGCCACCGCCGTGGCCGCCGCGCTCACGACGGCCATTGTGCTCGACGATCACACTGACATTGAAACGCACCAGCGGGCGCACGTCGGCGGCCAGGCTGCCGTCGGCGGCCGCCACCAGAATGCGCTCCCAGACGCCAGCCATGCTCACGCTGACCTGCTGGATACGCGAGTCCAGGGCACGGGTGGCGATGTCGACGCGCTTGAGCAACTCGACCTTCTCGGCGCGGGTCAGCACGTCCAGGGGGTTGTCCGGGGCATAGAGCTGCGCCACGTCCTGGCTGCTGAACGCTTGCACCCGGCCATTCTGGCCAGCGCGGGAAATCGAACGGGCGGCTCGTGCCGCTTGCACCAGTGCGTCCTGGTTGATGGTGTTGCTGTAGGCGAAACCGGTTTTCTCGCCGGACTGGGCACGCACGCCCACGCCCTGGTCGAGGTTGAAACTGCCTTCCTTGACGATGCCGTCTTCCAGCGACCAGGATTCGGAAATCTGCCCCTGGAAATACAGGTCGGCAGCGTCGATACCCGGCCCGGCGAGTTCGCCCAGCACCGACTGCAGGCTGTCCAGCGTCAAGCCGCCGGGTGCCAGCAGGTGTTCACTGACGGTGGATAACATCTCGCTCATAATTACTCCGCGATAGACGCAGGCCGCGTGGCGCCCTGCGAGAAAAAGCGCCGGTGACTGGCCACCGGCATCCGCGCCCGTATGGACGCTTGTTCGCTGCTGTCACGTTCGGCCAGCAGCACGGCTTCGCCCTGATCCTGTTCGGCGACGATTCGCCCCCACGGATCGACGATGGCCGCGTGCCCGTAGGTCTCGCGCGGCCCTGGGTGGGTTCCGCCCTGGGCCGCCGCCAGGACGTAGCATTGGGTTTCGATGGCCCGGGCGCGAATCAGCACTTCCCAGTGCGCCGCACCGGTCACCGCCGTGAACGCCGAGGGCGCGGTGATCAGCTCCGCCCCCGCTTTGCGCAACTCGCTGTACAGCTCCGGAAAGCGCAGGTCATAGCACACCGTCAGCCCCACGCGCCCTACTGGCGTATCGGCTACCACCACATTCTGACCATGAGCATAGTAGTCCGACTCGCGGTAGCGGCCACGGCTGTCGGCCACGTCCACATCGAACAGGTGCAGTTTGTCGTAACGCGCCACTTCGTGCCCCTGGTCGTCCAGCAGCAGCGAGCAGGCGTGCACCTTGGCGTCAGGCTGGCCCTGCGGCGGCAACGGCAGCGTTCCGCCCACGATCCATAAGTTGAGGTCGCGGGCCGCCTGTTTCAACCATGGCAGTATCGGGCCCTGACCAAGGGCTTCCTGACGCCCGATATCGGCGCTGTCGCTACGGCCCAGGCCCCAGAAGTTTTCGGGCAGCACCGCGAGTTTCGCGCCGCCGGCGGCGGCCTGTTCCAACAGGCGACGGGCGCTGGCCAAATTCACCAGAATATCGCTCTGGCTGACCATTTGAATCACTGCCAAGGACATGACGGGCTCCTGCTTCTGTCAGTTTGCTTTCTGGAAAGGCTTGTCGAAAGTAATCTTAGGCTCTTTCCACGGCCCTTCGACCTTGTATTGCACGCTGGCGAAGCGCGCCACGCGGTCGCCCAGCAGCTTGTCCACCAGGAACAGCGCGCCGCCCACGGCCGGAGCGCCCACCAGCAAGGCGGCGATCGGCAGGTTGGTGGTCACCGGCAGGGTCACCAGCAGCTTGGCATCGACGCGGTCCTGGTTCATGTCCAGGGTGCCGTTGAGCTCAAGGTTGGTCGACGGCCCGGTCATGGTGATCGGTTCGCGGGTGACGAACACGCCGTTGCTGGCCACCAGCAGGCCCTTGACCCGGTCGTAGCCCAGCCCTTTGCCCACCAGGTCGGAAAAGTCCAGGCGCAGGCGCCGGCCAATGGAGTTGAAGTTGAGCAACCCGAACACCCGTAGCGCCTGGGCACCGCCCTCCACTTCGACGAACTGGCCACGGTTGAGGGTAGCATCCAGGCTGCCCGAGAAACGTTTGAGCGCCGCCCATGCAGGCGAGCCCGGCCAGCTGCCGTCGACATTCAATTCGAAGTTCTGGCTGGTGGTGCTGGGCGCGTAGCCCCAGGCCTTGAGCACGTCGGCCAGGTTCTTGCCCTTGAGGTTGCCTTTCAGCCAACTGGCCGATGCCCCCGGTGCGCCTTCCCAACTGCCCTGCCCTACCAGGCTGATGCCCTTGAGGCCCAGGTCCAGGTCCTTCAGCGCAATGCCCTTGCCGTTGGGGCGAATCTTCAGTGCCCAGGCGCCCATCAGGTCATTGCCCTGGTACAACTTGAGGATCTTCACGTCCACGGCCGGAATCTTGCGCGGGTCCACGGAAGCCAGTGGGTCAGGGGCGTTTTCGTCAGTCACGGCTTTCGGGTCCGGGGCGGGCAGGCGCACGGTCTGCATGTCCACCAGAATCGGTACGCCCTTGGCGTCGGGCAGGCTGGCGGTGCCGTTGAGCTGCTGGCTGTCCACCGACAGGTTCCAGGCGCTGGCGCTGCGGTTGAGCAACACGCGGGCCTGATCCAGGTCGAAACCGAAGCCGGTGACCTTGCCGATTTTCAGGTCAACGCTATTGAGTGTCTGCCGCGCGCTGCCGCCGGGGTCGTCACCGGCGTAGCGGTCCACCTGGGCCTTCCACGGCGTGACATCCAGTGTGTCCAGGCTGCCGCGCACGCGCAGGCCCTTGTCGGCCGGCAGTTGCGGGGTGCCCTTGCCCAACAGCAATTCACCACGGCCATCGGCCAGTTTGCCACCGGGGGCCAGGTAGCCCAGGGTGGCGAGGTCGGCATAACTGACGTCGATACGCCGGTCTGCGCCCTGCAGGTTCATCTGGAATTGGGTATCGCGGCTGTCCGTGGCCGCCTTCCCGAAGGGCGCCGGCAGGTCGATGGCCAGGCCCTTCAGATCACTCTTGATGCTCAACTGGCTGTTGTTGCCGCCCAGGCTGACCTGCAACTGGTAGGGCAAATCGCCCGACGCCGGCAGTTTGGACGAGACTTGCAGCCAATCGGTCAGGCGCTGCAGGGCAATACTGCCCTTGGCAGTGATTCGGGTCAGCGGGCTGCCCGGCTTGCCTTCGGCGAAGATCTGCGCGCTCACTGGCCTGTCGAAGGCCTGGGCTGTGATGCCCTGGCCACTGAGACCCTTGGCGAAGTCGAAGCGGAAATCACCTTTGAGCTGGCTCAGGTCCAGGGCCGGGTCCTTGATCTTGAGGTCGGCACCCTCGGTCTTGAAGTCGACCACCACCTTCGGCTCGTCGCCCTTGACCAGGGGAATATCGAGGTTGAGGTTGCCAGCAAGCGGGCCTGTGCCCTGCCAGCCAGCGAAGATCGGCCCGGTACCGATGGGCGCGTCCTGGAGAATCTTGATGCCGTCGCCCAGGGTGCCGTCGAAATCACCTTTCACATACAGGTGCGAATGCTGATCGGCCGGCACGTGGGGCACGGTCACCTGCACATCGCTGACCTGGGTGCCCAGCAATTGGCCTTTGCTGGCCTCGATGCGCACGTCACCGTCCTGAATGAACACATCACCGGCTACCTTGGACACTTCCGGCCAGCCGGGCTGGAACGCCAGGCGCGCGTCATGCACCTTGAAGTAAAGGGTGATGCTGCGAGCGTGGTCCGGTGCCGCATGGCTGAGCGAGCCCTGATACTGGAAGTAGCCCTGGTCCACGGCGCCTTCCAGAACCGCGGTGCGCAGCCAGTGGTCCACCGCCGGGCTCAGCACCTGCGGCAGGTACTTGGCGGTGTAGCGGCCGTCACCGTGGGTGAGGCCCACGCGCAGGTCCATGTAGGGTTCCACGTCAGGGGAGAACGGCAGGCGTATCAGGAAGTCGCCAGCGATGTCACCCTCGTCGCCCTTGACCTTCAGGTACGGCGCCACCAGGGTGAAACCGTCATGGTTGAGGGTCCAGGTCAGGCGGGCATTGGCCTGGTGGTAGTACCAGGGGTTGGCGAAAATGGGGTACAGGTGCAGCATGAATTTATCGGTGGCCAGACGCAGTTCCCCGTGGCCCAGGTCGCCACTGATGGCGCCACTGACGCTACCGGCCGCTGGCGCGCCGTGGGTGGCCTGGAAACCGACATTGTCCAGGTTGGCGGCAAAACTCAGGCGATCGTCCCCGGTGGCCTGCGGGCGATAGTCGAGCAATACGTTGCGCAGCCCGCCCGTGACCTTCAGCGCATCGATGACCGCGGCGACCTTGTCGGGGACCGGCACCAGGCTGTCGAGTACCGGCGTGATCGGGGTCAGGTCCAGGCGGTCGGCCTGCAGATGGTAGGTCTGTTGAGTGCTGTCGGTGGCATCGGCCTCACGCAGTTGCAAGCGTGATTCCCAGCGGGTCTTGCCCAGGTTCAGCGCCAGTGAGTCGACCGTCAGGTCGTACCCGCCGCCGCTGCGCTGGAACCAGGCGTTGAGCGCCAGGTTGTCGATACGGGTAGCCTTGCGGTCGGCGTAGGCGCCCTGCAGGGTGGGGGCGTTCAGGCGCACGGCGGCGCTTTGCAGCGCGCCCTTGTCCCAGTCGAGCCAGAACTCACCACCGGCCTTGAGCTGGTCGGCCTTCCATTTTTGCAGCAGTCGGGGCGGCAGCCAGCGCGACCAGTCACTCTGGGGCAGGCTCAAGTAGGCTTGTACCCCGGCATCCTGCCAGTGCGCGGCGTCGATGCGGGTGCGCAGGTTCAAGGCCACCGGCTGGCCATCGGGCAGGGTCAGCCGCAGGTCGAGGCGTTGGCGACTATACCCGGTGGTCAGGGTGGCGCCCACGTAGGTGAGGGTCAGGGGGGCGCGGTCGTAGGGCTCCAGGGTCAACTGGCTGTCGAGCAATGACACCTTGCCCACTTGCTGCAAGCGCTCGAGGATCTGCCCAGGGTCCATCGGCCCGTTGTTCTGGGCCGGCACACCCTTTAGGGCCCACTTGCCGTCCTGATCTTCTTCGGCCGTCAATTGCAGCCCGCTGACCTGCAGGTGGGCAAGGCGCACCTGGCGGCTGCGCAGGCTGGCCAACAGGGCCGGCACCACGCGCACCTGGTCCAGGCGCAGGGCGCTGTCGCCCTCGCCCACCATCACGTCATGGGCCAGCAGCACTGGCGCCATGCCGCTCCAGCGCCCCTCCAGGCTACCGATGCTCACGGGCAGGCCCAGGGCCTGGCTGGCCTTGTCCTGCACCTCATCACGGTATTGGTCAACCAGCGGCACCAACTGGCGCCCCAGGCTCACGTACAGCGCCACCAGCACCGCCAACAGCGCGCACAGCCCCAGGCCCCAGCGCGTCAGCGCGCCGAGCCAGCGTGTCACGAACGCCATGGGCAACGGTTCCCGGCACAGGCAGCGAGGTCAGTGGCCACTAGGCACAGGGGGGTGAACGAAATCAGAGCAGCACCACGTCGTATTGTTCCTGGGAGTACATGGACTCTACCTGAAAGCGAATGGTTCGCCCGATAAAAGCCTCCAGTTCGGCCACATTGCCCGATTCTTCGTCCAGAAGGCGGTCGACCACCCGCTGGTTGGCCAACACTCTATAGCCTTCGGCCTGGTAAGCACGGGCTTCGCGAAGAATTTCACGGAAAATCTCGTAACAGATAGTCTCCGGCGTCTTCAGCTTGCCCCGCCCCTGGCAACTCACGCAGGGCTCGCAAAGCACCTGTTCCAGGCTCTCGCGGGTGCGCTTGCGGGTCATCTGCACCAGCCCCAGCTCGGTGATGCCGATGATGTTGGTCTTGGCGTGGTCGCGCTCCAGCTGTTTTTCCAGGGTGCGCAGCACCTGGCGCTGGTGCTCTTCGTCTTCCATATCGATGAAGTCGATGATGATGATGCCGCCGATGTTGCGCAGGCGCAGTTGCCGGGCAATGGCGGTGGCCGCTTCCAGGTTGGTCTTGAAGATGGTCTCTTCCAGGTTGCGGTGGCCGACGAAAGCGCCGGTGTTGACGTCGATGGTGGTCATGGCCTCGGCCGGGTCCACCACCAGGTAACCGCCGGACTTGAGCGGCACCTTGCGGTCCAGGGCACGCTGGATCTCGTCTTCCACGCCATACAGGTCGAAGATCGGCCGTTCCCCTGGGTAATGCTCCAGGCGGTCGGCGATCTCGGGCATCAGCTCGGCAACGAACTGGGTGGTTTTCTGGAAGGTTTCCCGCGAGTCGATGCGGATCTTCTCGATCTTGGGGCTGACCAGATCGCGCAGAGTACGCAGGGCCAGGCCCAGGTCTTCGTAGATCTCGGTGGGCGCGCCGACAGTCTTGATCTGCAGGCCGATCTGGTCCCACAACCGGCGCAGGTAACGGATGTCCATCATGATTTCGTCAGCGCCCGCGCCCTCGGCGGCGGTGCGCAGGATGAAACCACCTGCCTCCTTGATGCCTTCCTGGGCCACGCAGTCGCTGACCACTTTCTTCAAGCGCTCGCGCTCGGCCTCGTCTTCGATCTTCAGGGAGATGCCGACGTGGCTGGTGCGCGGCATGTACACAAGGTACCGCGAAGGGATCGACAACTGCGTGGTCAGGCGCGCGCCCTTGGAGCCGATGGGGTCCTTGGTGACCTGCACCACCAGGCTCTGGCCTTCGTGCACCAGGGCACTGATGGTCTCCACCGCCGAGCCTTCGCGCAGGGAAATTTCCGAGGCGTGGATGAACGCCGCCCGCTCAAGGCCGATGTCGACGAACGCCGCCTGCATGCCGGGCAGCACGCGAACCACCTTGCCCTTGTAGATATTGCCGACGATGCCGCGGCGCTGGGTGCGCTCTACGTGCACTTCCTGCAACACACCGTTTTCCACCACTGCCACGCGTGATTCCATCGGGGTGATGTTGATCAGGATCTCTTCACTCATGGCAGGGTCTCGTCAAGGATAGTCAGCGAAAATGATGGATTTCGTCGTGAATGTCGACGTTTCCATTCTTGCTTCGAGCAGCGCGGCTCAGCGCGCCGGCAGGTTCTGCCAACAGGGTATGCCGAAATGCCCCAGCAGGTCTGCGGTTTCGCACAAGGGCAGCCCTACTACCGCAGAATAACTGCCCGCCAGGCTTTCGACGAATATCGCCGCCAGGCCCTGGATGGCGTAGGCGCCAGCCTTGTCCCGGGGTTCGCCACTGGCCCAGTAGGTGTGTGCCTGTTCGAGGCTGATGGGACGAAAACGCACGCGACTGGCGACACTGCGCACTTCGCAGCGCTGCTCGTCGACCACGGCGATGGCCGTCAGCACCTCGTGCTCGCGACCCGACAGCGCCGCCAGCATGGCCAGGGCGTCGCTTTCGTCCACGGGTTTGCCAAGGATGCGACCGTCGAGCACCACGGCGGTGTCGGCCCCCAGCACCACGCCATTTGGGTGCGCGGTGCTGGCACGCAGCAACGCGAGCCCGGCCAGGGCCTTGTCGCGCGCCAGGCGCTCGACATAGGCTGGCGCCGGCTCACCGGGCAACGGGGTTTCATCGATGGAGGCGCTGAGGGGCGTGAACGCGACACCGATCTGGGTGAGCAGTTCGCGCCGTCGGGGAGAGCCGGAGGCCAGGTAAAGCGGATTCATCAAGACGTCTCCCTGTCGGTTGTCGGGTACCGGGCGCCCGCCCGGGCCCCACTCAGTTGATGCCCAGGCGGCGGCGCAGGCCTCGCAGGGCAAAGCTGACCCACGGCCACAGCAAGGCGCTCATCAAGGCTGGCAGCAGCAGCGCCAGGGTTGGCTGGCGGTTGCCGGTCAGGGCGCTGAGCCACAGCTGGGCCAACTGGCCCAGGCCGAACACCACCAGGATGACCAGGCTCTGCTGCCACACGTGGAAGGTGCGCATGCGCTGCAGGAGAGACAGGATCAGGAAACTGATCAAGGTCAGGATCATCGCGTTCTGGCCCAGGTAGGTGCCGTATAGCACATCCTCGGCCAGGCCAAGCACGAACGCCGTGGTCATGCCGATCCTGTGTGGCAGCGCCATGGTCCAGAAGGTCACCAGCAAGGCCAGCCACAGGGGGCGCAGGATTTCCATGAACTGCGGCAGCGGCGAAACGCTCAGCAGCAGGCCAAGGACAAAGGTGAACCAGACGAACCAGCCGTTGCGCGGCCGCGTGCTGTTGACCATCAGTGTCTCTCCCGCGAGGTGCCGTGGGCAGGCTTGGCCGGCGCGGTGGCAGGCGCCGCCGCAGCCGGCGTGGCGGGCGTGTGGCTATTGGCGGCGGGGGCCGAATGGCCGTTGACCGGGGCGGCCGGGGTGGCCGACGCGCCAGCCGGCGTGGCGGCCGCAGCGGGTACGGCCGGGGCCGGCGTGCCAGGGGCAACCTGGCCCTGATGATCGGCGGCTTCCTGGGCTTGCGCGGCTTCGGTGGCACGCTGCTCGGGCGAGCGGCTGTCGGAGAACACCAGCAGCAGGTACCGGCTGCGGTTCAGGGCGGCGGTAGGCACGGCACGGACGATGGCGAACGGTTGGCCGGAGTCGTGGATGACCTCTTTCACCGTGGCCACCGGGTAACCCGCGGGGAAGCGCTGCCCCAGGCCGGAGCTGACCAGCAGGTCGCCTTCCTTGATGTCGGCGGTATCCGCCACATGGCGCAGTTCCAGGCGTTCCGGGTTGCCGGTGCCGCTGGCGATGGCACGCAGGCCGTTGCGGTTCACCTGCACCGGAATGCTGTGGGTGGAGTCGGTCAGCAGCAACACCCGCGAAGTGTACGGCATCAACTCCACCACCTGGCCCATCAGGCCGCGGGCATCGAGGACGGGCTGGCCCAGGAATACCCCATCGCGCTCACCCTTGTTGATCAGGATGCGCTGGGTGAAGGGGTTGGGGTCCATGCCGATCAGTTCGGCCACCTCCACCTTCTCGTTCACCAGCGCCGAGGAGTTGAGCAACTCGCGCAGGCGCACGTTCTGCTCGGTCAGGGCCGCCAGCTTCTGCAGGCGCCCTTGCAGCAGCAAGGCTTCGGTCTTGAGTTTTTCGTTCTCGGCCACAAGCTCGGTGCGGCTGCCGAACTGGCTGGCCACGCCCTGATACAGGCGTTGAGGCAGGTCGGTGATCCAGTACGACTGCATGAGTACCAGCGACATCTGGCTGCGCACTGGCTGCAGCAACGTGAACCGCGCATCGACCACCATCAGGGAGATCGACAGCACGACCAGTACCAGCAGGCGCACGCCCAGCGAGGGACCCTTGGAGAAAAGCGGTTTAATAAGCCGCTCCTCCCAGGCTGATGTTCATTGGCTCATTCATACGGCTTCAAACCGGCCCGGATGCAGATTGACAGAAAATGCGCCAACGACAGGCGCAGGCCCGAGGTCGACAGCGCAAACTGTAGACCGGGCCCCGTGGTTGCCGCCAGCGAAGTTTATTCGCTGGAGAGCAGGTCCATGGTGTGCTTGTCCATCATTTCCAGGGCACGGCCGCCACCGCGAGCCACGCAGGTCAGCGGGTCTTCGGCGACGATCACCGGCAGGCCGGTTTCCTGGGCCAGCAGCTTGTCCAGGTCACGCAGCAGGGCGCCACCACCGGTCAGCACCAGGCCACGCTCGGCGATGTCGGAAGCCAGTTCCGGCGGCGACTGCTCCAGGGCGCTTTTGACGGCCTGGACGATGGTCGCCAGCGACTCCTGCAGAGCCTCCAGCACTTCGTTGGAGTTCAGGGTAAAGGCACGTGGCACGCCTTCGGCCAGGTTGCGGCCGCGCACGTCGACTTCACGTACTTCGCCGCCCGGGTAGGCGGTGCCGATTTCCTGCTTGATGCGCTCGGCGGTGGACTCGCCGATCAGGCTGCCATAGTTGCGGCGCACGTAGGTCACGATGGCTTCGTCGAAGCGGTCGCCGCCCACACGCACGGACTCGGCGTACACCACGCCGTTCAGGGAGATCAGGGCGATCTCGGTGGTACCACCACCGATGTCGACCACCATCGAACCGCGAGCTTCCTCGACCGGCAGGCCGGCACCGATGGCAGCGGCCATTGGCTCTTCGATCAGGAACACTTCACGGGCACCGGCGCCCAGGGCCGATTCACGGATGGCGCGACGTTCCACCTGGGTGGACTTGCAAGGCACACAGATCAGCACGCGCGGGCTTGGCTGCAGGAAGCTGTTTTCGTGAACCTTGTTGATGAAGTACTGGAGCATCTTTTCGCAGACGCTGAAGTCGGCGATCACGCCGTCCTTCATCGGACGAATGGCTGCAATGTTGCCCGGTGTACGGCCCAGCATGCGCTTTGCCTCGGTACCGACGGCAACGACACTTTTCTGATTTCCGTGGGTCCGAATGGCCACTACCGAAGGCTCATTCAGGACGATACCGCGCTCACGCACGTAAATAAGGGTGTTGGCAGTGCCCAGGTCGATGGAAAGATCGCTGGAAAACATGCCACGCAGTTTCTTGAACATGGGAAAGTGACCCTAGGCAACGCGTGGGTAAAAAAGTGCGGCAAACTCTAACAACGGCGGGGATTTTGGGCAAGGCGCCAATATGTTAAATTGGCTGTTTTTCCGAGCAGGCCCTCACTCAATCGCGGCCATATGACCGTAGAATTGGCGTTCTGTTCCGACAATCTAACACACGGGCCGGCAGTTGATCCGTTTCCGTGCTGTTTTCCACTGGAGATACCCATGGCGCTTGATCGCTCCGACGTGGAAAAAATCGCTCATCTGGCCCGCCTGGGCCTGACTGAAGCCGATCTGCCACGCACCACCGATGCACTCAACAGTATCCTGGGTCTGGTCGACCAGATGCAGGCGGTCGACACCAGCGGCATCGAGCCCCTGGCCCACCCGCTGGAAGCCAGTCAGCGCCTGCGCGCCGACCAGGTCACCGAAAGCAACCATCGCGAGGCCTACCAGGCCATCGCGCCCGCGGTCGAGAACGGCCTGTACCTGGTTCCGAAAGTCATCGACTAAAAGGGAAAAGAGCCTGCCATGCATCAAATGACTCTGGCCGAGATCGCCCGCGGACTCGCCGACAAGAAGTTTTCTTCCGAAGAGCTGACCCGCTCCCTGCTGGCGCGCATCGCCCAGCTGGACCCGCAGCTCAACAGCTTCATCACCGTCACCCCGGAGCTGGCCATCGCCCAGGCCCAGGCCGCCGACGCTCGTCGCGCCGCCGGTGAAACCGGTGCTCTGCTGGGCGCGCCGCTGGCCCACAAGGACCTGTTCTGCACCCAGGGCGTGCGCACCAGCTGCGCCTCCAGGATGCTCGACAACTTCACCGCCCCCTACGACGCCACCGTGGTATCGCGCCTGGCCCAAGCCGGCGCGGTCAGCCTGGGCAAGACCAACATGGACGAGTTCGCCATGGGCTCGGGTAACGAAAGCAGTTTCTACGGCGCGGTGAAGAACCCGTGGAACCTGGACCATGTACCGGGCGGTTCGTCGGGCGGTTCGGCGGCCGCAGTGGCAGCTCGCCTGCTGCCAGTTGCGACAGGTACCGACACCGGTGGTTCTATCCGACAACCGGCAGCTTTTACCAACCTGACCGGCCTGAAACCGACGTACGGTCGCGTTTCTCGCTGGGGCATGATCGCTTACGCCTCCAGCCTCGACCAGGCCGGTACCTTCGCCCGCACCGCTGAAGACTGCGCCCTGCTGCTGCAAGGCATGGCCGGTTTCGACCCGCAGGATTCCACCAGCATCGACGAGCCCGTGCCGGACTACAGCGCCAGCCTCAATGGATCGCTGCAAGGCCTGCGTATCGGCCTGCCGAAGGAATACTTCGGCGCGGGCCTGGACCCGCGCATTGGTGACCTGATCCAGCAAGCGGTCAAGGAACTGGAAAAACTGGGCGCCACGGTCAAGGAAATCAGCCTGCCGAACATGCAGCACGCCATCCCGGCGTACTACGTGATCGCCCCGGCCGAAGCGTCCTCCAACCTGTCGCGTTTCGATGGCGTGCGCTTCGGCTACCGCTGCGAGAACCCGCACGACCTTACCGACCTGTACAAGCGCTCTCGCGGCGAAGGCTTCGGCATTGAAGTGCAGCGCCGGATCATGGTCGGCGCCTACGCCCTGTCGGCCGGTTACTACGACGCCTACTACCTGCAGGCGCAGAAGATCCGCCGCCTGATCAAGAACGACTTCATGGCCGCATTCCACGACGTCGACGTCATCCTGGGCCCGACCACGCCGAACCCGGCCTGGAAGATCGGCGCCAAGAACGCCGATCCGGTCGCCGAGTACCTGGAAGACGTTTACACCATCACCGCCAACCTGGCCGGGCTGCCAGGGCTGTCCATGCCCGCGGGCTTCGTCGACGGCTTGCCGGTGGGCGTGCAACTGCTGGCGCCGTATTTCCAGGAAGGCCGCCTGCTCAACGTCGCGCACCAGTACCAGCAGGCGACTGACTGGCACACACGTTCGCCCGAAGGCTTCTAAGGAGAAAACCGTATGCAATGGGAAGTCGTCATCGGGCTGGAGATTCACACCCAGCTCACCACCCAGTCGAAGATTTTCTCCGGCAGTTCCACCACGTTCGGCTCCGAGCCCAACACCCAGGCCAGCCTGGTAGACCTGGGCATGCCCGGCGTGCTGCCGGTGCTGAACCAGGAAGCGGTGCACATGGCGGTCAAGTTCGGCCTGGCCATCGACGCCGAGATCGGCCAGCACAACGTGTTCGCCCGCAAGAACTACTTCTACCCCGACCTGCCCAAGGGTTACCAGATCAGCCAGATGGAACTGCCGATCGTCGGCAAGGGCCACCTGGACATCACTCTGGAAGACGGCACCGTCAAGCGCATCGGCGTGACCCGCGCGCACCTGGAAGAGGACGCCGGCAAGAGCCTGCACGAAGACTTCAACGGCCTGACCGGCGTTGACCTGAACCGTGCCGGCACGCCGTTGCTGGAAATCGTCTCCGAGCCGGACATGCGCAGCGCCAAGGAAGCCGTGGCCTACGTCAAGGCCATGCACGCCCTGGTGCGCTACCTGGGCATCTGTGACGGCAACATGGCCGAAGGCAGCCTGCGTTGCGACTGCAACGTGTCGATCCGCCCCAAGGGCCAGGTCGAGTTCGGCACCCGCTGCGAGATCAAGAACGTCAACTCGTTCCGGTTCATCGAGAAGGCCATCAACAGCGAAGTCGCGCGCCAGATCGAACTGATCGAGGACGGTGGCAAGGTCATCCAGCAGACCCGCCTGTATGACCCGAACACCAACGAAACCCGCGCCATGCGCAGCAAGGAGGAAGCCAACGACTACCGTTACTTCCCCGACCCGGACCTGCTGCCCGTTGTGATCGAGGATGCGTTCCTGGACACCGTGCGCGCTACCCTCCCCGAGCTGCCACCGGCCAAGCGCGAGCGCTTCCAGAGCCAGTTCGGCCTGTCGGCCTACGACGCCAGCGTATTGGCTTCCAGCCGCGAACAGGCGGACTATTTCGAGAAAGTGGTGGGCATCAGCGGCGACGCCAAACTCGCCGCCAACTGGACCATGGTGGAACTGGGCAGCCTGCTGAACAAACTGGGCGTGGAAATCGAGCAATCGCCGGTCAGCGCCGAGCAACTGGGCGGCATGCTGCTGCGCATCAAGGACAACACCATCAGCGGCAAGATCGCCAAGATGGTCTTTGAAGCCATGGCCAATGGCGAAGGCAACGCTGACGAAATCATCGAAGCCCGCGGCTTGAAGCAGGTGACCGACAGCGGTGCCATCGAGAAGGTACTGGACGAAGTGCTGGCGGCCAACGCCGAGCAGGTCGAACAATACCGCGCCGCCGACGAAGCCAAGCGCGGCAAGATGTTCGGCTTCTTCGTGGGCCAGGCCATGAAAGCCTCCAGGGGCAAGGCCAACCCGCAACAGGTGAACGAACTGCTCAAGAGCAAGCTCGAAGGCTGACCTGCCCCAAGGCTCCGCGCTTCACCCATCCCCTGCGGGACCGAGCTTCGCCCGGTTCCACAGGGCGATGGCAAGGCTGGAGCAGCGTTGGACGACATGGAGACCGCTGCATGCTGCGCCTGGCCTTCCCCCTGCTGTTGCTCACCCTCCTCGCCGGCTGCGCCAACCACATCATCGACCCCCGCGGTTACGATGAAACCGGGATGGCCACCTACTACGGCGCCCAGCATCAAGGCAAGCGCACCGCCAGCGGCGAGCGTTTCGACCAACATGCCCTGACCGCCGCCCACCGCCAGCTCCCCTTCGGCACTCGCGTACTGGTGACCAACCTCGGCAATGGCCGCAAGGTAGCGGTGCGCATCAATGACCGCGGGCCTCATACCCGTGGGCGTTTGATCGACGTGTCACATGAAGCGGCAGAGCAGTTGGGCATGATCGGTAGCGGAAGCGCTCGAGTGCGGGTACAAAGTCTGAGCGACTGATTCCTTATCTGCGGAGCCTTCCCCATTTTCGACCTGGATTCCCTTACCACCTTCAGCCTGCTGCAACTGGGCGCAGGCCTGGTACTGCTTCTGCTGGGCGCCGAACTGATGGTGCGCGCCGCCGTGCGCCTGGCCGCCAGCTTCCATGTGCGGCCGTTGATCATCGGCCTGAGCGTGGTCGCCCTGGGCAGCAGTGCGCCGCAGATGGCGGTCAGCCTGCAAGCGGCCTTCAACGCTGCGCCCGACATTGCCGTGGGCAGCGTGTTCGGCAGCAACATCTTCAATGTGCTGGTGACTCTGGGCCTGTGCGCGCTGATCATCCCGCTGCGCGTATCGCGGCAGCTGGTACGCCTGGACATCCCCCTGATGATCGCCGCCAGCGCCCTGGTCTACGCCCTGGCCCTGAACCAGACCATCGGCCGGCTCGAAGGCGCGGTTCTGCTGGCCGGCCTGGTCGGTTACTGCTACCTGCTGGTGCGCCAGTCGCGGCACCACGGCCGCCCCCATGGGCGTGCGCACGCCGCGCCGCGGTCCGGCCACGCCCCCTGGTTGAGTACCGTGCTGCTGGCCGCCGCCGGGCTGGGGCTGCTCATCTGGGCGGGCCACCTGATTCTCGACGCGGCGGTGGAACTGGCCACCGACTACGGGTTCTCCGACCGCATCATCGGCCTGACCATCGTCGCGGTATGCACCTCCCTGCCTGAACTGGCGACTTCACTGATCGCGGCCATCCGTGGCGAACGGGAAATCGCCGTCGGCAACGTGGTGGGCAGCAACCTGTTCAACCTGCTGGGCGTGCTGGGCCTGACCGCCGTCGTCGCCCCTGCCCCCTTGTCGGTATCGCCCAATGCCCTGGCCTTTGACCTGCCGGTGATGCTTGGCGTCGCCGTGCTTTGCCTGCCGCTGTTCTACTCCGGCTACCGCATCACCCGCGCCGAAGGCCTGGTGCTGCTGGGGCTGTTTACCGCCTATGGCCTGCACGTCATCACCTTCACCACCGGAATGGCCCTGGCCGGGCGGCTGGAACACCTGATGCTGTTTTACGTCCTGCCGGTGCTGGCGCTGTTCGTGCTGCTCAGCACGCTGCACGCCTGGCGCCGGCAACATTGAGAGAGGAGAAGCCGATGTCCGACAACAACAAATCAGGCGTCCATATGCGCCGCCAGGTCATGGGCGACGCCTTCGTCGACCGCGCCCTGGGCAATGCCACCGAGTTCACCCAGCCACTGCAGGACTTCGTCAACGAACACGCCTGGGGTGGCGTATGGAACCGTGGCGGCCTGGAACTGAAAACCCGCAGCCTGATCACCCTGGCCGCGCTGACCGCGCTCAAGTGCCCGCAAGAGCTCAAGGGCCACGTGCGTGGCGCCTTGAACAATGGCTGCACGGTAGAAGAGATTCGCGAGGCGTTGCTGCACTGCGCGGTGTACGCCGGCGTACCGGCGGCTATCGATGCCTTCCGGGCGGCCCAGGAAGTCATCGACAGCTACCAGCACCCTTAGCCGCGCGCGCGCCGCTTGAGCGCGTACGCCAGCGCCAGCGCGACCAGCCAGATCGGCATCAGGATCACCGAGATACGGATGCCCGGGGTGAGGTACATCACCAGAATGATGCCAGCCACGAACAGCAGGCACAGGTAATTGGTGAACGGGTAACCCCAGCTCTTGAAGAAGGTGTCCTCGCCGGCCTGGCGCTTGGCGTTGCGGAACTTCAGGTGGGTGATGCTGATGATCACCCAGTTGATCACCAGAGCCGCTACGGCCAGGGCCATCAACAACGGGAACGCCTGGCCCGGCATCAGGTAATTGATCAGCACGCACACCCCGGTGGCAACCGCCGACACCGCCAGGGCGGTCAGCGGCACCCCGCGTTTGTTGACCTTGAGCAGTGCCCTGGGCGCATCGCCCTGCACCGCCAGGCCGAACAGCATGCGGCTGTTGCTGTACACGCAACTGTTGTACACCGACAGCGCAGCCGTCAGCACCACGGCGTTGAGCAGCGTGGCCACCAGGTTGCTGTCCAGGGCATGGAAGATCAGCACGAACGGGCTGCCGCCGGTCACCACCTTCTGCCACGGGTACAGCGACAGCAGCACCGCCAGGGCGCCCACGTAGAACAGCAGGATGCGGTAGATCACCTGGTTGGTGGCACGCGGAATACTGTGCCTGGGGTCGGCTGCTTCGGCCGCAGTGATGCCCACCAGCTCCAGGCCGCCGAACGAGAACATGATCACCGCCATGGCCATGGCCAGGCCGGCGATGCCATTGGGGAAGAAGCCGCCGTGTTGCCACAGGTTGGCCACCGACGCCTCGGGCCCGCCGTTACCGCTGGCCAGCAGCCAGGCACCGAAGCCGATCATGCAGACAATGGCCGCGACCTTGACCAGCGAGAACCAGAACTCCATCTCGCCGAACACCTTCACCTGGGTGAGGTTGATCAGGTTGATGAGCACGAAGAACACCAGGGCCGACACCCAGGTCGGCACGCCTGGCCACCAGTACTGCACGTAGATGCCCACGGCGGTCAGTTCGGCCATGCCCACCAGCACGTACACCACCCAGTAGTTCCAGCCCGAGGTAAACCCCGCCAGCCCACCCCAGTAACGGCTTGCAAAATGGCTGAAGGAACCGGCGACCGGCTCGTCCACCACCATTTCGCCCAGTTGGCGCATGATGAAGAAGGCCATGAGGCCTGCGATGGCGTAACCGAGGATCACCGATGGCCCCGCCATGTTGATGGTCTGGGCAATACCCAGGAACAGCCCGGTGCCGATCGCACCGCCCAGCGCGATCAGCTGGATGTGACGGTTCTTCAGGCCCCGATGCAAACCCTCGGGGGATGATTGTTGGTCCATTGAAGCTTCCTTGAGCTCGGATGACTGCTGGCTGGCAGGTGAAGGCGCACAGGATCTAGATCCAGCCGCCCCACTGCAATAGGAAAATGCCGATATTCGTCGTAATAGCGGCGGCAACGGTGGTAATCACGATGATCGCCGCCGCCAACTGGTGGTTGCCATTGGCCGCGCGGGCCATGACATAGCTGGCCGCCGCGGTCGGGCTGCCGATGTACAGGAACAGGATGCCCAGCTCGGCACCGCGGAAACCCAGCAGCCATGCCACCAGGGTGCCCAGCAGCGGCAGCCAGACCATCTTCACCAGGCTGGCGCTGATGGCCAGGTCGCCACTTTCACGCAGGGCGGCCAGCGACAGGGTGCCGCCGATGCAGATCAGCGCCAAGGGCAGGCTCATCTGCGCCAGGTAGTCGCCGCTGGTCAGAATCCAGTTGGGCAGGCCAACCTGGAAGTAGGCCATGGGGGCGGCCGCCAGCACGCTGATGATCAGCGGGTTGCACACCACGCTTTTGAAGATGCTCCATGGGTCGGACTTGATATTGGGGCTATAGATGGCCAGCACCACGGTGGACAGGCTGTTGTAGAGCACAATCACCAGCCCGGCGAGAACCGCCCCCAGGGAAATGCCCTGGTCGCCGTACATGCTGCCGGCCAACGCCAGGCCGACCACGCCGTTATTGCCGCGAAACGCGCCCTGGGTATAGATGCCACGGTCCTGGGGCGGGCTGCGCCACAGGGCCATGCCCCAGGCGAGGGCGAAACTGGCGAAGGTCACCACGACGAAGTAGATCAGCAGGCCGGGCTTCATGGCCGCGTGCAGGTCGGCGTGGTAAATGCCCAGGAACAGCAGCGCCGGCATGCAGACGTTGAAGACCAGGGCCGAGGCTGTGTAGATGAAGGTGTCGTTGATAGCGCCGATGCGCTTGAGGAAAACGCCCAGGAACAGCATGGCGAACACCGGTGCGGTGATGTTCAGCGTCTGTATGAAAATGGCCAGCATGCCAAGGGAACCTGATTGCCCGAATTTAGGGGGCCAATGATAAGCCCTCCGGGGGGTGGGACGCTGATAGATTTTTGCTGGAGCTACCGGCCTCATCGCGAGCGGGCTTTGCTCCCACAGGGGTCTGCGTGGGAGCAAAGCTTGCTCGCGATGACGCCAGTGACATCACCCCATCACTCAGGTCACCGGCGCCGGGTTGAACAGCACGATGTCGTTATGCAGCTTGTGCTTTTCGGCCCAGGTCTGTTGCTTGCCGCTGGCGACATCCAGATAGTAATGGAACAACTCCCAGCCCAGTTCTTCGATGGTCGCGCGGCCGGTAGCGATACGCCCCGCGTCGATGTCGATCAGATCCGGCCAGCGCCGCGCCAGCTCGGTGCGGGTAGAGACCTTGACCACCGGGGCCATCGCCAGGCCATACGGCGTGCCGCGCCCGGTGGTGAACACATGCAGGTTCATGCCCGCCGCCAGTTGCAGTGTGCCGCAGACAAAGTCGCTGGCCGGGGTGGCGCAGAAGATCAGGCCTTTGCGCTGAACCCGCTCGCCAGGCCCCACCACCGCGTTGATAGCGCTGTTGCCAGACTTGACGATGGAGCCCAGCGACTTCTCGACGATGTTCGACAGCCCGCCCTTCTTGTTGCCAGGCGTGGTGTTGGCGCTGCGGTCGGCCTCGCCCTTGGCCAGATAGCGGTCGTACCAGTCCATCTCGCGCACCAGGGCCTCGGCCACGGCCGGGGTTTCGGCCCGGGAGGTCAGCAGGTAGATGGCGTCGCGCACTTCGGTCACTTCAGAGAACATCACCGTGGCGCCAGCACGCAGCAGCAGGTCGCTGGCATACCCCAGCGCCGGGTTGGCGGTGATGCCGGAGAAGGCATCACTGCCACCGCATTGCATGCCCAGGATCAGTTCGCTGGCCGGGACCGTCTCACGGCGCCGGGCATCGAGTTTTTTCAGGCGCACCTCGGCCAGCTCCATGATCTGCTCGATCATTTCGGTGAAGCCGTGGCTGGAGTCCTGCAAGCGGTACAGCCACGGTTCGCTGAGGTCCACCGACAGGTCGTCCTCGTGCATCACCTGCCCAGCCTGCAGTTTTTCGCAACCCAGGCTGATCACCAGCGCTTCACCGCCCAGGTTGGGGTTGCGCGCCAGGTTGCGCACAGTCCGGATCGGAATATAGGCATCGGTGGCGGTGATGGCCACGCCGCAGCCGTAGCTGTGGGTCAGCGCTACCACGTCATCCACATGGGGGTATTTGGGCAACAGTTCATCACGGATACGCTTGACCGCATGGTCCAGCACCCCGGTCACGCACTGCACCGTGGTGGTGATGCCGAGGATGTTGCGCGTACCTACCGTGCCGTCAGCATTGCGGTAGCCCTCGAAGGTAAAACCTTCCAGGGCCGGCAATGCCTCGGGCACTGCGTCCGACATCGGCAGGCTGTCCAGCGCCGGGGCGGTGGGCATGCGCAGCAAGTCCTCGCGCACCCAGGTGCCGCGCGGGATAGGCTGGAGGGCATAGCCGATGACCTGGCCGTAGCGAATCACTTCGCCGCCCTGTGGAATGTCCACCAGGTTGACCTTGTGGCTCTGCGGCACATGTTCCAGGGTAACCAGCGCGCCGGGCAGCTCGGTGCCGGCAGGCACGCCCTGGTCGTTGACGATTACCACGACGTTGTCGCGCTCGTGCAGGCGAATCACCCGCGGCGAGTCAGCGTGCTCAATTAACTGCATGAAACCCGCTCCTCAAATTTTGGCTGGGGACAACTGGTCGACCGGTTTGCGCGAGCCTTTGCTCGGCGGGTCGGTCAGTTCCACCCGCTTGATCTGGCCGACGATCACCAGGTAGCTGAGCACCGCCACCAGCGCGTTGGCGCCGACGAACACCAGGGCCCACTTGAACGAACCGGTGGTGCTGATGATGTAGCCGATGACGATCGGCGTGGTGATCGAGGCAATGTTGCCGAACATGTTGAACAGACCACCGCTCAGGCCGGCGATCTGCTTGGGTGAGGTGTCGGACACCACCGCCCAGCCCAGCGCACCCACCCCTTTGCCGAAGAACGCCAGGGCCATGAAGCCCACCACCATCCATTCGATGTCCACGTAGTTGCAGGCAACGATGGTGGTCGACAGCAGCAGGCCGCCGATGATGGGCGCCTTGCGGGCGAACGTCAGGGAATGCCCACGGCGCAGCAGCCAGTCGGAAATGATGCCGCCCAGCACACCGCCGATGAAGCCACAGATGGCTGGCAAGGAGGCGATGAAGCCCGCCTTGAGGATGGTCATGCCCCGCTCCTGCACCAGGTATACCGGGAACCAGGTCAGGAAGAAATAAGTGATACCGTTGATGCAGTACTGGCCCAGGTACACACCCAGCATCATGCGGTTTGTCAGCAGTTGACGCACGTAATCCCATTTCGGGCCTTCGCGCTTGCCTTGTGGCTTGTCGTCCATGTCGACCATGCCGCCATTGCTGGCGATGTGTTCGAGTTCGGCCTGGTTGATCATCGGGTGCTGGCGCGGGCTGTGGATAACCTTCAACCAGACCAGGGAGAAGACGATACCGATCCCGCCCATGATCATGAACACATGCTGCCACCCGAAGCTGAAGACGATCCAGCCCATCAGCGGCGCGAACAGCACGGTGGCGAAGTATTGCGCGGAGTTGAAGATCGCCGACGCAGTGCCCCGCTCAGCGGTGGGAAACCAGGCGGCGACGATGCGCGCGTTGCCCGGGAACGATGGCGCTTCGGCCAGCCCCACCAGAAAACGCAGCATGAACAAGGCGACCACGGCGGTCGACAGGCCGAAGTCACCGACGAAGCCTTGCATCACGGTGAACAGCGACCAGGTGAAAATGCTCAGGGCGTAGACCTTCTTCGAGCCGAAGCGGTCCAGCAGCCAGCCACCGGGGATTTGCCCAGCCACGTAGGCCCAACCGAAGGCAGAGAAGATGAAACCCAGGGTGACGGCGTCGATGCCCAGGCTTTTTTGCAGGCTGGAACCGGCAATGGCGATGGTCGCACGGTCGGCATAGTTGATCGTGGTCACGACGAACAGCATGAGCAGGATCAAATAGCGGACGTGCGTCTGCTTGACGGCTTGCATGAAGGTGTACTCCCACTGATTATTTTTTTTAACGCGGGTCTTTCATTCACGGTGTAACACTGCAGGCGCTGGCAAACCAGCGCCTGCAATTCTGCTGCAGGCGCATTTTCAGCTTACTGCGGGCCCATCTTGTCCATCAGGGCAGCCAGCATTTCGTACTCTTCGCCGGTCAGGTCGGTCAGCGGGGTACGTACCGGGCCTGCGTCGTAACCGGCGATCTTGGCGCCTGCCTTGACGATACTGACAGCGTAGCCAGCCTTGCGGTTACGGATGTCCAGGTACGGCAGGAAGAAGTCGTCGATCAGCTTGCCAACCGTGGCGTGATCCTCGCGGGCGATGGCGTGGTAGAAGTCCATCGCGGTTTTCGGGATGAAGTTGAACACGGCCGAGGAGTACACCGGCACGCCCAGCGCCTTGTAGGCCGCGGCGTAGACTTCGGCGGTAGGCAGGCCGCCCAGGTAGCTGAAGCGGTCGCCCAGGCGACGGCGGATGGAAACCATCAGTTCGATGTCACCCAGGCCGTCCTTGTAGCCGATCAGGTTCGGGCAGCGCTCGGCCAGGCGTTCCAGCTGGGTGGCGTTCAGGCGGCAGACGTTGCGGTTGTAGACGATGACGCCGATGTTCACCGATTTGCACACGGCCTCGACGTGGGCGGCGACGCCGTCCTGGCTGGCTTCGGTCAGGTAGTGCGGCAGCAGCAGCAGGCCCTTGGCACCCAGGCGCTCGGCTTCCTGTGCGTATTCGATGGCCTGGCGAGTGGCGCCGCCGACGCCGGCGAGGATAGGCACGCTGGTAGCGCAGGTGTCGACAGCGGTCTTGATGACTTGCGAGTACTCACTGGCTGCCAGGGAGAAGAACTCACCGGTGCCGCCGGCGGCGAACAGCGCGCTGGCGCCGTAGGGGGCCAGCCACTCCAGGCGCTTGATATAGCCAGTGCGGTCAAAGTCGCCCTGTGCATTGAAATCGGTCACCGGGAAAGACAGCAGGCCGGCGGAGAGGATGGACTTCAGTTCTTGTGGATTCATTATTCGAACACCCTGGTTTGCATGGAAAGTGCGCTCAGCCTTCGCTGATGTCGTACGTCATCGTACAACTGAAATAGCGAATGCTCAATAGGGTGTGCGACGAAATGTCATGGGGGGATTGCGGGGGCCGCTTCCCGACCAAGCTCGGGAAGCAGGCACAGCCTTCGGCGGCACCGCAGGTCTATCTGCAGTGCCGCCAAAGGCTGAGTGCTGGAGGCTATTGATTCAACGGCCGCGAAAGGTGTGGGACCGAGCTTGCTCGGGAAGCAGGCACAACCGACCTAGGCGGTCGCCTGCGCTTCTTCATGAGCCTGGCGCAGCCGCTCGCGGCTGTTGGTCAGGTGCAGGCGCATGGCCGCGCGGGCGGCATCGGAGTCCTGACGAGCAATGGCTTCGTAGATCTCTTCATGCTCGCGGCTCAGGCGGTTCATGTAGTGCTGCTGGTCGTCATGAGCCAAGCGCGCCGAGTTGAGCCGGGTGCGCGGAATGATGCTGGTGCCCAGGTGGGTCATGATGTCGGTGAAGTAGCGGTTACCCGTGGACAGGGCGATCTGCAGGTGGAACTGGAAGTCCGACGCCACCGCATCGCTGGCATGGGCGGCGCTTTCGGCCAGGGCATCCAGCGCCGCGCGCATCGCCGCCAACTGCTCGGGCGAGCGGCGCTGGGCCGCAAGGCCCGCCGACTCGACTTCCAGGCTGATGCGCAGTTCCAGCACCGCCAGCACGTCACGCAGGGTGACAATGGTGGCCGGGTCGATACGGAAGCCGCTGGGGCTGGGCGTGTCGAGCACGAAGGTGCCGATGCCATGGCGGGTTTCCACCTGCCCCGCCGCCTGCAGGCGCGAAATGGCTTCACGCACCACGGTGCGGCTGACGCCCTGCTCCTGCATGATCGCCGACTCGGTCGGCAACTTGTCACCGCGCTTGAGCTCACCCTTGAGGATGCGCTCTGTCAGCACGGTGACCAGTTCCTGGGCAAGGCTGCGGGGCTTGCGGCGCCCGCGCGGCTGGGCGGTTGGGGTATCCATGGCGAACTTCTTATCTCGAATTCACGTTAATAGGCGCATCATAGCGCATTCCAGTCGTACGACCACAGTTCACACCGTGCTCGTCTCCCCCATCGCCTGCGGCTGCAAGTGCCCGCCTTCCAGGCGGATGTGCCGGGAATGGAACCGCTTGAGGCTGCTGCGGTGGCCAACGCTGATCAGGGTCAGCCCCGGCAGTTCGTCGATCAGTGCCTGGTACAGGCTGGCCTCGTCTTCCTCGTCCATGGCCGACGTGGCTTCGTCCAGGTACAACCACTGCGGCGCATACAGCAGCGCACGGGCAAAGGCCACTCGCTGCTGCTCACCCGGCGACAGCAGGCTTTGCCAGTGGGCAGGCTCGTCCAGGCGCTCGATCAGTTGCGGCAGGCGGCACAGGTGCAGCACATGCTCGTAGCGCGCCTGGGGGTACACATCACCCGGCTGTGGATAACTCAAGGCTTCACGCAGGCTGCCAATGGGCAAGTACGGCTTCTGCGGCATGAACATCGTGCGCCCTTCGGGCATGTCGATGCGGCCCTGGCCTTGAGTCAGCAAGTTGCCCATGGCCCGCAGCAAGGTGCTCTTGCCACTGCCGGAGCGGCCACTGAGCAGCACGCGGTCACCCGCCGCCACTTCCAGGCCGGCGCCTTGCAGCAATTGGCGGCCATTGCCCAGCGTCAGGTCCAGGTCCTTGATGTGCAACTGGTTGCCATGGCGCTTCACTTCCACGCCCGGGGCACGCTGTTCGTTGTCGTCCATGGCCTGGCGGAAGCTGAGGAGACGGTCGCAGGTGGCGCGCCAGGTGGCCAGGTCGGTGTAGGCGTTGATAAACCAGCTCAGGCTGCCCTGGACACTACCGAAGGCATCCGCCACCTGCATCAGCACGCCCAGTTCGATAGCCCCGGAGAAATAGCGCGGCGAAGCCACCACGATGGGAAAGATATTGGCGATCTGCGCATAACCGTTGGTGAAGATGTTCATGCGCTTCTGCACGCGCATGATGTCCCAGTAGTTGTGCCAGATCTGGCTGAAACGCGCGCCAAGCCGCTGATTCTCAACCTGCTCGCCGTCCAGCAGGGCGATGGTCTCGGCGTTTTCGCGTACGCGGATCAGGCCAAAACGCAGGTCGGCCTCGAACCTTTGCTGGTTGTTGCTCAGACCGATCAGTCGGCGGCCCAGCAAATGCGTGATCAGGCTGCCGGCCAGGGCATACAGGAAAGCGGCCCAGAACATGTAACCCGGAATGCTGATACCGAACAGCTCGATGGTGCCGGAAATGCCCCACAGGATCACCGAGAACGACACCAGGTTGACGATATTGCTGATCAGCCCCAGGCCGATGCTCAAGGTGTCACTGGTGAAACTGCGCAGGTCTTCGCTCAGCCGCTGGTCGGGGTTATCGGTAGCGCCTTGCTGTTCCAGGCGGTAGTAACTCTTGTGGGCCAGCCACTTGTCGAAGTGCTTCTCGGTGAGCCACCGACGCCAGCGGATGGTGAGCATCTGCGTGAGGTAGATACGCGTCACGCCCATGGCGATGTACACCGCCGCCATGCCGCAGAAATACAGGATCAGCTGAATGAACTGCTCATAATGTTTTTCCTGCAGCGAGTTGTACATGTCGCGGTTCCAGCTGTTGAACCACACCGACATGGCCACGCTGGCCAGCGACAACACGATGATGGTCACCAGCAGCGACCAGGCCTTGCCCTTTTCTTCACTTTTCCAGTACGGCGTGATCAGTTTCCAGACCCGACGGGCAAAATGACCGCGCACGGCGTCGTTGACCGCGGCGTGTTCAGCGTTCTGATTCATGTAGGAACTCGATGATGGAAGGCCCGCGCGCGCACATCGATCCTGATGCGCGGCGGGGCGAAATCAACAAGGGGCAGGCGCTCAGCGCCGAACCGGGCGCTTCTGCAGTTTGCGCTGCAGCGTTCGCCGATGCATGCCCAGGGCGCGGGCAGTGGCGGAGATGTTGCCTTCGTGCTCGGTGAGCACGCGCTGGATGTGTTCCCACTGCAGGCGGTCCACCGACATGGGGTTTTCCGGCACCAGGGTATCCAGGTCGGCGTGCTCGGACAGCAGGGCCGCCAGCACGTCATCGGCGTCGGCCGGCTTGCACAGGTAATTGCAGGCGCCGCGCTTGATGGCTTCCACCGCGGTGGCGATGCTGGAGTAACCGGTCAGGATCACCACGCGCATCTCGGGGTCCAGCTCCAGCAACTTGGGCAGCAGCACCAGGCCCGAGTCGCCTTCCATTTTCAAGTCCAGGGCGGCGTAGTCGGGTACGTCGTCCTGGGCGAGCTTCAGCCCCTCGTCGGCGCTGGCGGCGGTGCTGACGCGAAAGCCCCGGCGGGCCATGGCGCGGGCCATGACGCGGGTAAAGGTCGAATCGTCGTCGACCAGCAACAGATGCGGCAGCTCTTCGCCTTCGACCTGGTTTTCATCACTCATGTCTGTCTCCTCGGGCGTCACGGGGCAGGCGCAACTCGGTGAGTGTACCGCCCTGCTCATGACTATAGAGTTTTACCGAGCCGCCTGCGCGTGTCACGCTGGCCTTGCTCAAAAACAGGCCCAGGCCGAAGCCCTTGCCCTTGGTCGTAAAGAAAGGTTTGCCGATTTGCTCGGCGATTGCCAGGGGTACACCGGGGCCGTGGTCGCGAATCACAATGAAGATATCTTCAGCGTTCCAGTCCAGGTGCACTTCCAGGCCTTCGGCGCAGGCATCGGCGGCGTTGTTCAGCAGGTTGAGCAACGCCTGGGTAAGGTCCGGCGGCGGCGCCAGTTCGGGCACTTCGCCCTGGCCCAGGCGCTGGAAGCGGTAGGTGGCTTCCGGGCGCATCAGGTGCCAGCGGTTCAGGGCCTCGTCGAGCCAGGCAGTCACCGGTTGTTCCATCACTGCCATGCGCCGGTTGGCCTCGGCGGCGCGCACCAGTTGCTGCAGGGTTTCCTTGCACAGCTTGACCTGGTCCTGAAGTACCGCCAGGTCTTCCTGCAGGGCGGGGTCCGGGTGGTCCTGGCGCATTTCCTTGAGCAGCACGCTCATGGTCGCCAGCGGCGTGCCCAGTTCATGGGCGGCGCCGGCGGCTTCGGTGGCCACGGCCAGCAACTGCTGGTCACGCAGCCCTTCTTCGCGCCGTTGCGCACGCATCTGCTCCTGGCGGCGCAGCTCCTCGGCCATCTTGGCGGCGAAGAAGGTAATCACTCCGGCCGCCAGGGCGAAACTCAGCCACATGCCATAGTTCTGCAGGTTTTCCCGGGCGATCGGCAGTGTTGGCAGCGGGTAGAAGCGCACCAGCAGCACCGAATAGCACGCCAGGGCGATGCCCGACAGAATTACCGAATACAGCCACGGCAGCGTCACCGCCGCAATGGTCAACGGCACCAGGTAGTACGACACGAACGGGTTGGTGGAGCCGCCCGAGTAGTACAGCAGGGCACTGTGCAACAGCAGGTCGCAGGTCAGCTGCAGGGCGTATTCCTGCTCGGTGACCGGCAACGAGGCGCGTACCCGCAGTGCGGTGACGGTGCACAGCAGCAACGACACGGCCAGGGTAGCGCTCAACTGCACCCAGGGCAGCGGCAGCAAGTGCGTCAGGTAGGCGAAACCCACCGAACCGGCTTGAGCGGCCAGCACCAGAAAACGGATGAAAGTCAGGCGCCAGAGGTTTTGGCGCGTAGCGGACAACGGCATAGATGGGGCGAGCATGAGCTCTCCTGATGAGCGCTCCAGGCAGATCGTTGCAAGTATAACCAACTCGGGGGCCAGGCAGACAATTGTGCGGCAAAGCGCCACAGGCCACCATACAAACGGTTACACATCCGTGATGAACCGCCCCCGGGCAACTACAGTCTTAGCGGTTTGCCCACAAGGAGTCCACCATGCACACCCTCAGCCGCAGCGCCGCCTTTGTCCTCGGCGCAGGCCTGCTTGCCAGCCTGCCTGTCCTGGCCGACGAAGCACCCCGCTACAACCAGATTTCCCTGCGCGCCGAAGTCAGCCAGGAAGTGCCCCGCGACCTGATGCTGGTCACCCTGTACAGCGAAGAACAAAACGCCGACCCGGCCAAGCTGGCGGCCCAGGTCACCGAGGCCATGAACAAGGCGCTGGGCAAGGCACGGGCGGTGAAGGAAGTGAAAATCAGCCAGGGTAGCCGCAACAGCTACCCCATCTACGACGACAAGGGCCAGAAAATCACCGGCTGGCGCGAACGGGCCGAGCTGCGCCTGGAAAGCGCCGACTTCCCGGCCCTGTCCACCCTGACCGGCCAATTGTTGCAGGACCTGAAGATGGGTGGCATGAGCTTCACCATTTCGCCCAAGACCCGCACCGCCAGCGAAGACGCCCTGCTCAAGGATGCCGTGGCTGCCTTCAGGGCGCGCGCCCAGCTGGCTACCGAGGCCTTGGGCGGCAAGGGCTACAAAGTGGTGAGCATGAACCTCAACAGCAGCGGCTATCAGCAGCCGTTCCCAAGGGCGGCGATGATGATGAAATCGGCCATGGCCGACTCGGCGCCCACGCCTGAAGTGGAGGCAGGTACCAGCCAGGTCAGCATGAATGCCGATGGCACCATCGAAGTGCAGATGCCCTGAAGGTCCGCAGCTACGGGTCATCCACCGAATGGGGTAATCTGCGAGCCACACTGCATTCAGAGAGGCTTTCATGGACAAAACCGCCTTCAAACCCCTGCTGCTGGCCACGGCCTTGCTGGCCGCGCCGCTGGCCCAGGCCGCCGGTACGCTGGTCTACTGTTCGGAAGCGAGCCCCGCCGGCTTCGACCCCAGCCAGTACACCAGCGGCACCGACTTCGACGCCTCCGCCGAAACCGTGTTCAACCGCCTGACCCAGTTCAAGCGCGGCGGCACCGAGGTGGAACCCGGCCTAGCGACGTCCTGGGAGGTGTCCAAGGATGGCCTTGTGTACACCTTTCATCTTCGCGAGGGGGTGAAGTTCCACACCACCGACTATTTCACCCCTACCCGCACCTTCAACGCCGATGACGTGCTGTTCACCTTCGACCGCCTGCTGAACCCCCAGCAACCGTTCCGCCAGGCCTACCCGTCCGAGTCGCCCTACTTCAACGACATGGACCTGAACACCACCATCAAGTCGGTCACCAAGGCTGACGACAACACCGTGGTGTTCACCCTCAACCATATCGACGCCGCCTTCGTGCAGAACATGGCCATGAGCTTCGCCTCGATCCAGTCGGCCGAATACGCCAACCAGTTGCTCAAGCAGGGCAAGGCCGCGGACATCAACCAGAAGCCCATCGGCACCGGGCCATTCGTGTTCAAGCGCTACCAGAAGGATGCGCAGATCCGTTACACGGCCAACAAGGACTACTGGAAGCCGGAGGACGTGAAGCTCGATAACCTGATCTTCTCCATCACCCCGGACGCCGCGGTACGCCTGCAGAAACTCAAGCGCGGCGAATGCCAGGTCAGCGGCTACCCGCGCCCCGAGGACATCGAAGTGGCCAAGCAGGACCCCAACCTGCGGGTGCTCAGCCAACCGGGCTTCAACCTGGGCTTTCTGGCCTACAACGTGACCCACAAGCCGCTGGACCAGTTGAAGGTGCGCCAGGCCCTGGACATGGCCATCGACAAGCCGGCGATCATCAAGGCCGTCTACCAGAGCGCTGGACAATTGGCCCAGAACGCCCTGCCCCCGGCCCAGTGGTCCTATGACCCGACCATCAAGGACGCCCCGTACAACCCTGACAAGGCGCGCCAACTGCTGAAAGAGGCCGGGGTCAAGGAAGGTACCACCATCGACCTGTGGGCCATGACCGTGCAACGCGCCTCCAACCCCAATGCGCGCATGTCGGCGCAGATGATCCAGAGTGACTGGGCGAAGATCGGCATCAAGGCCAACATCGTCAGCTATGAATGGGGCGAATACATCAAGCGCGCCAAGGCCGGCGAGCATGACGTGATGATCTACGGCTGGACCGGCGACAACGGCGACCCGGACAACTGGCTGGGCGTGCTCTACAGCTGCGCCGCGGTGAAGGGCAGCAACTACGCCAAGTGGTGCGACCCCGCCTATGACAAGCTGATCCAGAAAGCCAAACTGAGCGCCAACCGTGACGAGCGCATCAAGCTGTACCAGCAGGCCCAGCACATTCTCAAGGCCCAGGTACCGATAACGCCGATCGCCAACTCCACGGTGTTCCAGCCCATGCGCAAGGAAGTGCAGGACTTTCGCATCAGCCCGTTCGGCCTGACGCCGTTCTATGGCGTCAGCTTGCAACAGTAAGCGCCTGCGTTTCCCAGCGGGACCGGGCGAAGCGCGGGAAGCGGCCAACGCGATGGGGCTGATAAAGCGCGTTGGCTGCGTCCCGCGGTTCGCCCGGTCCCACAGGATTGACCACGCACTATTTTGCGCACCAAAACAGTGCGCAATCTTGACCGAATGATCAGATTTTGGGCGCTCCACGCCCCAAAAAAAACGTACGCAAACGTTCAACTCGGTCAATTCTTATATGAATGCGACATTCTAGTACGACCGTTCCACGTAACTCTCCTTCCCTCCGCCTAAAGTATTGCTTTGGGTATGCGGCCTGCATAAGTATCGGCGGGTCGACCCACAAGGTCCCCTCAACCAAAAACACAACAACTGAGGCCAACATGCTCAAACACGCGGTCATTCCGTTTCTGATCGGCGCCGGCATGCTCGCCAGTGCTCCTTTTGCCCTGGCAGCACCCACCAGCCTGGTGTTCTGCTCCGAGGGCAGCCCGGCCGGTTTCGACCCGGGCCAGTACACCACCGGCACTGACTTCGATGCTTCGGCCGAAACCATCTTCAACCGCCTGAGCCAGTTCGAGCGGGGCGGCACCGCCGTCGTCCCTGGCCTTGCCACCAGCTGGGACGTGTCCCAGGACGGCCTGACCTACACCTTCCACCTGCGCGAAGGGGTCAAGTTCCACACCACCGATTACTTCAAGCCGACGCGCGATTTCAATGCCGACGACGTGCTGTTCACCTTCAACCGCATGCTCGACAAGGACATGCCGTTCCGCAAGGCGTACCCCACGGAGTTTCCGTACTTCACCGACATGGGCATGAACGACAACATCACCAAGGTCGAGAAAGTCGACGACCACACCGTCAAGTTCAGCCTCAAGACCGTCGACGCCGCGTTCATCCAGGACATGGCGATGAGCTTCGCCTCTATCCAGTCGGCCGAATACGCCGCGCAGTTGCTCAAGGAAGGCAAGCCCCAGGACCTCAACCAGAAACCCATCGGTACCGGCCCGTTCGTGTTCAGCAAGTACCAGAAGGACGCGCAGATCCGCTTCAAGGGCAACAAGGACTACTGGAACCCGTCTGACGTGAAGGTCGACAACCTGATCTTCGCCATCACCACCGACGCCTCGGTGCGCATGCAGAAGCTCAAGAAGAACGAGTGCCAGATCACCGCCTTCCCGCGCCCGGCCGATATCGAACCGCTCAAGGCCGACCCGAACCTGAAGATGCCTGAGCAGGCCGGCTTCAACCTGGGGTACATCGCCTACAACGTTACCCACAAGCCGTTCGACAACCTCAAGTTCCGCCAGGCGCTGGACATGGCGGTCAACAAGCAGCAGATCATCAAGTCGGTGTACCTGGGCGCCGGCCAGCTGGCGGTCAACGCCATGCCGCCTACGCAATGGTCCTACGACACCACCATCAAGGACCCGGCCTACGACCCCGAGAAGGCCAAGGCGCTGCTCAAGGAAGCCGGCGTGCCCGAAGGCACCACCATCAACCTGTGGGCCATGCCCGTGCAGCGCCCCTACAACCCCAATGCCAAGTTGATGGCCGAGATGCTGCAGTCGGACTGGGGCAAGATCGGCATCAAGGCCAACATCGTCAGCTACGAGTGGGGTGAGTACATCAAGCGCGCCCACAACGGCGAGACCGACGCCATGCTGATTGGCTGGAGCGGCGACAACGGTGACCCGGACAACTGGCTGGGCACCCTGCTGGGCTGCGATGCCATCAACGGCAACAACTTCGGCAAATGGTGCGACGCCGACTTCGACAAGCTGATCAGGGCGGCCAAGGCCACCTCCGACCAGGCCAAGCGCATCGACCTGTACAAGCAGGCCCAGCACCGCATGAAAGACCAGGTGCCGATCACGCCGATCGCCAACTCCACGGTCTACCAACCGATGCGCAGCAACGTCGTGGACTTCAAGATCAGCCCCTTCGGCCTGAACTCGTTCTACGGCGTGGGTATCGACGAGAGCAAGAAGTAACGGTCCAGGTACCGCGCGCACCGCAGGAGCAGAGCTTGCCTGCGAAGACGTCCGCCCTACCTGGCGGTGGCGGCTTCGCAGGCAGGTTCTGCTCCCACAGGGATCGCCCTCGGGACAGCGCATTTCACCCCCAGACTTCGATTACTGCATTTTCAAGCAGGGCCCTCGTGCATTTCAGAAACGTCCTACAAGCCTCGGCGATTTCGCGCATTTACGGTCACGGCTGACGCCCCTAGTTTCGAACCTCTGCCCAATCGACACCCGGGCACTTCGAACCAGACAACAAGGAATAGACCGTCATGCGTCATCACCACCTGGTTGCATCCCTATTGAGCGTCGGCCTGCTGGCCGAGATTCCGCTCGCCCACGCCAATGGCAAGAGCCTGGTGTTCTGCTCTGAAGGCAGCCCCGCCGGCTTCGATATCGCCCAGTTCACCGGCGGTACCGATAACGACGCGGCCGAGCCGTTGTACAACCGCCTGACCGAGTTCGAACGCGGTGGCACCGCCGTGGTGCCGGGGCTGGCCACGCACTGGGATGTGTCCGAGGACGGGCTGACGTATACCTTTCACCTGCGCGAAGGGGTGAAATTCCACAGCAACAAGGCCTTCACTCCCAGCCGCGACTTCAATGCCGACGATGTGCTGTTCAGTTTCAACCGCATGCTCGACCGCAACCACCCGTTCACCCAGGCCTACCCCACCGAATTTCCCTACTTCGGCTCCATGAGCCTGGACAAGAACATCGCCAAGGTGGAGAAAACCGGTCCACACACCGTGGTGTTCACCCTGCGCAGCATCGACGCTGCGTTCGTGCAGAACATCGCCATGAGCTTTGCCGCCATTCTCTCGGCCGAATACGCCGACCAGTTGCTCAAGGCCGGCAAGGCCAGCGATATCAACCACAGGCCCATCGGGACCGGGCCCTTTGCCCTGGCGCGCTACCAGAAGGACTCGCAGATCCGCTACAAGGCCCACGACCACTACTGGAACCCCAGCCAGGTCAAGGTCGGGCAGTTGATCTATTCGATCAACATCGACCCGTCGGTACGCATCCAGAAGCTGCGCAAGAACGAATGCCAGGTCACCCTCAACCCCCGCCCCGCCGACCTGGCGGTGCTGCAGGCTGACAGCAAGCTCAAGGTGCTGCAGGCACCGGGCTACAACCTGGGCTACATCGGCTACAACGTGCAGCACCCGCCATTCGACAACCTCAAGGTGCGCCAGGCCATGGACATGGCCGTGAACAAGCAAGCCATCCTGGAATCGGTGTACCAGCAGGCCGGGCAACTGGCGGTCAATGCCATGCCACCCACCCAATGGTCTTACGACACCAGCATCAAGGACGCCCCGTTCAACCCGGAGAAAGCCCGCCAGTTGCTCAAGGAAGCCGGTATCAAGGAAGGCCACGAGTTCACCCTGTGGGCGATGCCCGTGCAGCGCCCCTACAACCCCAATGCCAAGCTGATGGCCCAGATGCTCCAGGCCGACTGGGCGAAGGTAGGCCTCAAGGCCCGCATCGTCAGTTATGAGTGGGGTGAATACCTCAAGCGCGCCAAAGCCGGCGAGCATGATGTGATTCTGATGGGCTGGACCGGCGACAACGGCGACCCCGATAACTGGCTGGGCACCCTGTACAGCTGCGACGCCATCGGCAGCAACAACGCCGCCATGTGGTGCGACCCTGCTTTCGACGCCTTGGTGAAAAAAGCCAAGACCGTCAACGACCATGAACAGCGCAGCGAACTGTATCGCCAGGCCCAGCAACGCCTGAAAGCACAGGTGCCCATCACTCCGATCGCCCACTCCACCGTCAACCAGCCCATCAGCGCCAAGGTGCAGGATTTCAAGGTAAGCCCTTTCGGCCGCAACACCTTCGACGGAGTGTCCCTGACCGATTGACCGTACATGCGCCGATGGCCCTGCCCGGGGTGGGTCCATCAGCGCACGGCAAGCCTTGCCACCTTGAATGATGGCAAACGTTTGCAGATGAAGTTGCACCCAACGTTGACCCGGCACCTGAAAGTGCCCGGCATAAAAAAAAAGAAAACCAAGGAGCTTCACCATGAACATAACAAGAAAGACCATGCTGGCCCTGTCCATCGGCAGCCTGTCTGCCATGGCCTTCGCCGAAGAAACCAGCCAGGCCTTCACGCCCACGGCGCTGAAGACCACCAGCGCCCAGGCCGAGGCCAATGGTTTTGTGGAGGACCAGAGCCTGTCCGGCTGGACACGCAACTGGTATGCACGCGAGCAGTCCAAGCGAGGGCCACAGTTCACTCATAGCAAGGACGGCAAACGGGAACCCATGAACAACCGTACCAACTGGTTGCAGGGCACCACCCTGAACTACACCTCAGGGTTCACCCAAGGTACCGTCGGCTTCGGCGTCGAGGCGGCGCTGTACAACGTGGTGGCCCTGGAGCGTGGCAGCGCCCGCACGGGTGGCCCCAATAACCGCACGCTGGCCGACAGCGACGGCGACACAGTAGGCCAGTGGAGCAAGCTGGGCCTGGGCAACATCAAGGCGCGCGTATCCAACACTACCCTCACCCTGGGCCGCCAGGCGATGAACACGCCCATGGTCGCGACCATTGGCAACCGTGCCCTGCCTTCAAGCTTTGAGGGTGTGGCCATCGACAGCAAGGAATTCAACAACCTGTCATTTCAGGCCGGCACATTCGACCGCGTGTCGCCACGTACCGAGCAGAGCCTGAGCAAGTTCCGCACGGAATACGGCGCCACCGGGGTGGAAACCGACCGCGTCACCACCGCCGGCGCCAACTACCAGCCGTTCGAAAGCCTCACCACTACCCTGTTCGCCACCCAGGCCGATGATTTCTGGAACCAGTACTACTTTGGTGCCGAACACGTGCTGGGCGATAGCGCGGTGGTGAGCCTGACCACCGGCCTGAACTACTACAAAACCCGTGATACCGGTGCCCGCAAGATGGGCAGGATCGACAACGACACCGGCAGCCTCTCGCTGACCGCCACGCACCAGGCCCACAGCCTGACCCTGGCGTACCAGCAGGTAAACGGCAACGAGTACTTCGACTATCTGCATGAAACCAACGGCATCTTCCTGGCCAACTCCCTGCTGTCGGACTTCAACGGCCCGAACGAGAAGTCCTTCCAGGTGGCCTACGGCCTGAACATGGCCCAGTACGGCGTGCCCGGTTTGAAGTTCAATGCCTACACCGCCCGCGGCTGGGGCATCGACGGCACCCATTACACCGGCACCGCGTACGACGTGCGCAAGATGGACGGCGAGAGCCACTATGAATACGGCGTAGGCACCAGCTACGTGATTCAGAGCGGCGCCTTGAAAGACACCAGCGTGCGGGCGACCTACACCGCCCACCGCGCCAGTGCCAACCAGGCTGATGGCAGCCTGGACGAACTGCGGATCGTCACCACGATTCCGTTCAACATTCTTTAAGTAAACCGCTGCAAGCTGCAAGCAAAAGCCGTTCGCGGTGCTTGCAGCTTGAAGTTCAAAACCTGCAGCTCCCAGAGGGCATATATGAAAGCGCTACCCCTTCGTGCCGCCATCGCGGCAGCCTTGTTCAGCGTTGCCGTCGGCATTTCGGCCAAGCCCCTGGTGGTCTGTACCGAAGCCAGCCCAGAAGGTTTCGACATCGTCCAGTACACGGCGGCTACCACCGCCGACGCGTCGTCGGAAACCCTGTTCAACCGCCTGGCCAGCTTCAAGCCCGGCACCACCGACATCGAGCCGGACCTGGCCGAAAGCTGGGACATCAGCGCCGATGGCAAGACCTACACCTTTCACCTGCGCAAGGGCGTGAAGTTCCACACCACCGACTACTTCAAGCCCAGCCGCGACTTCAACGCCGATGACGTGCTGTGGAGCTTCGAGCGCCAGCTCGACCCCACGCACCCCTGGCACGACAAGGCCCCCATGGGCTTCCCGTACTTCGAAGCCATGGGCATGAAAGACCTGATCGACAGCATCGACAAGGTCGACGACTACACTGTCCGTTTCAACCTCAAGCGTCCCGAGTCGCCCTTCCTGAGGGACATGGCCATGGGCTTTGCGTCGATCTACTCCGCCGAATACAGCGACCAATTGCTCAAGGCCGGCAAGACCGGCGATATCAACAGCAAACCCATCGGTACCGGGCCGTTCATTCTGGTGCGCTACAACAAGGACGCGATGGTGCGCTACAAGGCCAACCCCGACTACTACAAGGGTGTGCCACCCAGCGAAGCGCTGGTGTTCGCCATCACCACCGACAGCAACGTACGCCTGCAGAAATTGCGCGCCAATGAATGCCAGGTGGCCGTGTACCCCAAGCCGGACGACATTCCCAGCATCAAGGCCGACCCGAACCTGCGCATCGACGAGATGGAAGCGCTGATGACCAGCTACGTGGCCATCAATACCTCGCACAAATACCTGGGGGATGTGCGCGTACGCCAGGCCATCGCCATGGCCCTGGACAAGCCCACCCTGGTCAAGACCCTGTTCGGCGAAGGTGGCGCCACCGAAGGCACCGGCCCCTACCCTCCGACCTTGCTGGGCTTCGACAAGACCATCGTTGACCCGCCCCATGACCTGGACAAGGCGCGGGCCCTGCTCAAGGAAGCCGGGGTGCCGACCGGCACTCGTTTCACCGTATTCGTGCGTAACGGTGGCGGCCCCACCAACCCCAACCCAACGCTCGCGGCCCAGTTGTTGCAGGCAGACCTTGCCAAGATCGGTCTCAACCTCGATATTCGCGTGTTCGAGTGGGGGGAAATGGTCAAGCGCCTGAAACAGGGCGAACACGACATGGCCTTCTACGGCTGGGCCGGCGACAACGGCGACCCCGACAATTTCCTCAGCCCCAACCTGAGCTGCGACGCAGCCACCAGCGGGGAAAACGCGGCACGGTGGTGCAACAAGGAGTTCGACAGTCTGCTAGCCCAGGCACGCGCCAGCAGCGACCCGACCGAACGCGCCCACGCGTACCAGCAAGCCCAGGCCATCTTCGCCCAGGACATTCCTTGGCTGAGCCTGGCTTACCCACGCTTATTCACTGCTTTGCGCAAAAACGTCGAGGGCTACCACATCAATCCCCTGACCAATAACAACTTCGCCACCACCCTGGTGAAGTAAAAAAGAAGAACACCTGCCCACACCGGTTATCGGGTCGTGGGCAGGCAATGCCGAACCGGCTGATGAGGTACCAATCAAGATGTTTAGTTTTATAGCCCGCCGTGTGGGATTGCTGATCCCGACCTTCTTCGGCATCACCTTGCTGACATTCGCGTTGATACGCCTGATTCCCGGCGACCCGGTGGAAGTGATGATGGGCGAGCGGCGTGTAGACCCTGAAATGCACGCCCAGGCCATGGAGCGCCTGGGCCTGAACAAGCCACTGTATGCCCAGTACCTGGACTACATCGGCAACCTGGCCCACGGCAACCTGGGCGAATCCCTGCGTACCCGGGAAAGCGTGTGGCACGAGTTCCTGTCGCTGTTCCCGGCTACCCTGGAACTGTCCATCGCCGCGCTGATCTTCGCCGGTACCCTTGGGCTGCTGGCGGGGGTGATCGCGGCGCTCAAGCGCGGGTCACTGTTCGACCACGGGGTGATGGGCATCTCCCTGGCGGGCTATTCCATGCCGATCTTCTGGTGGGGCCTGATCCTGATCATGTTCTTCTCCGTCAGCCTGGGCTGGACACCGGTGTCCGGGCGCATCGACCTGCTGTATGACATCGAGCCCAAGACCGGCTTCATGCTCATCGACACCCTGCTCAGCGACGAACAGGGCTCATTCCTCGATGCCCTGCGCCACCTGATCCTGCCGGCCATCGTGCTGGGCACCATCCCGCTGGCGGTGATCGCGCGCATGACCCGCTCCTCGATGCTCGAAGTGCTGCGTGAAGACTACGTGCGCACCGCCCGCGCCAAAGGCCTGTCACCGGCCCGCGTGGTGTTCGTGCACGGCCTGCGCAACGCGCTGATTCCGGTACTGACCGTGTTTGGCCTGCAAGTGGGCACCCTGCTGGCAGGTGCCGTGCTGACCGAAACCATTTTTTCCTGGCCCGGCGTCGGCAAATGGCTGATCGAGGCCATTGGTGCCCGGGACTACCCTGTCGTGCAGAACGGCATCCTGTTGATCGCCTGCCTGGTGATCCTGGTCAATTTCGTGGTGGACATCCTCTACGGCCTGGCCAACCCACGCATCCGTCATCAGCGCTGAGGGCTCGAAAATGACTACCCCAACCCCCGCGGTCGTTGTCGACCAAAGCCTGCTGTACCCCTCGCCGTACAAGGAGTTCTGGCAAGCGTTCGCCAAGAACAAGGGCGCCGTCGCCGGCCTGGCGTTCATGCTGTTGATCATCTTCTGCGCGCTGTTCGCGCCGTGGGTGGCGCCCCATGACCCCAGCGAGCAATTTCGTGACGCGCTGCTGACCCCGCCCGTGTGGCTGCAGGGCGGCCAATGGCAGTACCTGCTGGGTACCGACGAACTGGGCCGCGACCTGCTGTCACGGTTGATCCACGGTTCGCGCCTGTCGCTGCTGATCGGCTTGTCGTCGGTGGTGATGTCGCTGATTCCGGGTATCTTCCTGGGCCTGGTGGCCGGGTTCTTCCCGCGTGTCATGGGGCCCGGCATCATGCGCCTGATGGACGTGATGCTGGCCCTGCCCTCGCTGCTGCTGGCCGTGGCCATCGTCGCCATCCTCGGCCCAGGCCTGATCAACACCGTGATCGCCATCGCCGTGGTGTCGCTGCCGTCCTACGTGCGCCTGACCCGCGCCGCGGTCATGGGCGAACTGAACCGCGACTACGTCACCGCCGCGCGCCTGGCCGGTGCCAGCCTGCCGCGCCTGATGTTCGTCACCGTGCTGCCCAACTGCATGGCGCCGCTGATCGTGCAGGCCACCCTGAGCTTCAGCTCGGCCATCCTCGACGCCGCCGCCCTGGGTTTCCTGGGCCTGGGCGTGCAGCCGCCCACCCCTGAGTGGGGCACCATGCTGGCCTCGGCCCGCGACTACATCGAACGTGCCTGGTGGGTGGTGAGCCTGCCTGGCCTGACCATTTTGCTCAGCGTGCTGGCAATCAACCTGATGGGCGACGGACTGCGCGATGCGCTGGACCCGAAACTCAAGAATGCCGCCTGAGGGAACGACCATGTCACTGTTGCAAATCAAGAATCTGAACGTGCGCTTTGGCGACGCCAAGGCCGTGCCCGTGGTCGACGGCCTGGATCTGTCCGTGGACAAGGGTGAAGTGCTGGCCATCGTCGGCGAATCCGGTTCCGGCAAGTCCGTGACCATGATGGCGCTGATGGGCCTGATCGATCACCCTGGCATCATCACCGCCGACTCCCTGGCGTTCGACGGCCGAGACATGCTCAAGCTCAGCGCCCGGCAGCGTCGCCAGGTGGTGGGCAAGGACCTGGCGATGATCTTCCAGGACCCCATGACCGCGCTCAACCCCAGCTACACGGTGGGCTTCCAGATCGAAGAAGTGCTGCGCCAGCACCTGGGCCTGTCCGGCAAGGCCGCGCGCCTGCGTGCCCTGGAACTGCTGAAGAAAGTGGAAATTCCCGGCGCCGAAAGCCGCCTGGACGCCTACCCGCACCAGTTGTCGGGGGGCATGAGCCAGCGCGTGGCAATCGCCATGGCCATCGCCGGCGAACCCAAGCTGCTGATCGCCGACGAACCCACTACCGCCCTGGACGTGACCATTCAGGCGCAGATCATGGAACTGCTGCTCAACCTGCAACGCGAGCAGAACATGGCGCTGATTCTGATCACCCACGACCTGGCCGTGGTCGCCGAGACCGCCCAGCGCGTGTGCGTGATGTACGCGGGCCAAGCAGTGGAAGTCGGCCAGGTGCCTCAGCTGTTCGACATTCCCGCCCACCCCTACACCGAAGCGCTGCTCAAGGCGATCCCCGAGCACAGCGAAGGCGCCGAGCGCCTGGCCACGCTGCCGGGCATCGTCCCTGGCCGCTACGACCGGCCTCAGGGCTGCCTGCTGTCGCCGCGCTGCCCCTACGTGCAGGACAGCTGCCGCGCCCAGCGCCCAGGCCTGGATCCCAAGGCCCACAGCCTTGCCCGTTGCTTCTACCCGTTGAACCAGGAGGTGGCTTGATGGCCGTCGTACTCACTGCCCGCGACCTCACCCGTCACTATGAAGTCTCCCGTGGCCTGTTCAAGGGCCACGCCCTGGTGCGCGCCCTCAACGGCGTGTCGTTCGAACTCGAAGCCGGCAAGACCCTGGCCGTGGTCGGCGAATCCGGCTGTGGCAAATCTACCCTGGCCCGGGCCCTGACGCTGATCGAAGAGCCCACTGCCGGCTCGCTGAAAATAGCCGGCCAGGAAGTGCACGGCGCTACCAAGGCCGAGCGCAAACAACTGCGCAAGGACGTGCAGATGGTCTTCCAGAGCCCCTATGCCTCGCTCAACCCACGGCAGAAGATCGGCGACCAACTGGGTGAACCGCTGCTGATCAACACCCACCTGAGCAAGGCCGAGCGCCGCGAGAAGGTCCAGGCGATGATGCAACAGGTGGGCTTGCGCCCCGAGCATTATCAGCGCTACCCGCACATGTTCTCCGGTGGCCAGCGCCAGCGCATCGCCCTGGCCCGCGCCATGATGCTGCAGCCCAAGGTGCTGGTGGCCGACGAACCGACCTCGGCGCTGGACGTCTCCATCCAGGCCCAGGTACTGAACCTGTTCATGGACCTGCAGAAGGAGTTCAACACCGCCTACGTGTTCATCTCCCACAACCTGGCGGTGGTACGCCACGTGGCCGACGACGTGCTGGTGATGTACCTCGGCCGCCCGGCAGAGATGGGCCCCAAGGAAGACATCTACAAGCGGCCCCTGCACCCGTACACCCAGGCGCTGTTGTCGGCCACCCCGACCATCCGGCCGGACCCGGCCAAGCCGAAGATCAAGATCGTCGGCGAACTGCCCAACCCGCTCAACCCTCCGTCGGGCTGCGCCTTCCATAAACGCTGCCCGCATGCCACCGAGCGTTGCGCCAGCGAGGTGCCCGAGCTGCGCCAGGTAGATACCCGCCAGGTGGCGTGCCACTATGCCGAGCAGTTCCTGAACTGACCCGGTAGCGTTGCCCTCTCGGTAGGAGCTGGGTCGCCAGGTCCTACCGCCGCTACTGTAAGATTTGACAGTAGCGGCGCTTCAAATCAGCGGCCGATACTGAGCGCCTTCATCACACAGAAGGCCATGACATGAACCGGATCGACCAGCTCAAAGTGGATCACTTGCCGCCAGGCGCAAGGTTCGTGTCGCTCTACAACGCCGCCCAACCCTACGCCCCCGACTCACCTGTCAACTATCTGATCGTGCGCAACGACTCAGATGAGTACAAGGCGCTGCTGGAACTCACGACGCTTGATCGCGAGCGAGATTTCGGTCCTGAACTACCCTGCTGGATTTCCCGCCCCATCCACAACGCAGCCGACCTGGGCTTTGAGCGAGCGGTGGTTTTCGATCATGAAGATGGCACAACTGCGCCAAAATGGGTGTGGGCCCCCTTTCAGGCCATGGGCGCGTTCAATGGCGCAGCCCACCCTTTTACCGCCACCCTGGCCGTGCCCACGCGCGCGGGTGAGGACTTCCTGGTCATGCTGCGGATGTGTTTCTTCGCGGCAGCCGCGTTGTCCGCGCGCCTCAATTGCCCGGAGATCAGAATCGTCGTCCCCGACCGCCACCTCACCGAGGCGGCCAGTGTGTTCGGGCGGGCAAAAACCGGCTATGAGGCACCGCCCAGTGGCCCCGAAGAGGATAGGCCGGCGTTTGCTCGCAATACCAACAACGTGGCCCCCATAGACTTCGGCCTGACGGAACGACAATACGAAGCCATTTATCAGTACTCCCAGAGCAGCTACTTCTATATCAACCGAGTGCTGCGAGCGGACGAGGTGGCTGACCCGGATTACGCTTATTTCCAGCCATCCATCGAGGCGATCAGCACAGGGCTCGACCAGTTGCGCAACTACCTCAGTGAACAGCGGGTCAATCGGAGCGTGGGCGATTTCCCTGGCATCTGGGATATCTACCAGGAAGGCCTGATCGCCCGCGAACTCGCCTACACCAGCACCACAAAGCGCACTCGACCGCCGTCGAGCAATGACCTCCGTATCCGTGGCACCCTGGGCAAGGACATCAGCGCCATCTCGTTTTTTCCGGCCGAAGAGGAAGTACTCTTCGATCACGACCTGCGCCACCTGGTGTTCTCAATCATCGAACGGCAGCCTCCTGGCCTTTACCGCGACATCGACTCCGACGAGTCACTGAGCAACAGTTTCTCCAGAAAAAGCTCACACCTGTAGGAGTCGCATCATGGTTAGCCTACCGCCTCCGTCGCTGGAGTCCATCAAAGCGCTGCTGCAAAGCCGCCCCACAGGAAATATACAGCCGCTGCTGGAACCCATAGGCATCGATTTTTTCATTTGGACCGCACACAAGAGCGGATTCGTCGTGCCCTTCGACTGGATGACCGAGTACCCGGCCGGCCCCCCCTCACACCCGCACGACCTCGCCTCACTGTCGTTGGAACAACTGCATCTACTGTTGATCGCCCACATACGCAACGACAGGTTCAACGAGGGGCACCTGACGAAAATGTACCGCAATGGGGATCTGAATCGGCTCCTTGATAGCCTGCAGGCGCGCGCGCTCGGCACCGGGTGATTTTCCCGCTAGGCTTGCTCCATCCCCCGACCCATGGAGCAAACCCATGACAGCGTGGCGCGGCATCAGCCTCTGGATGGACCAGCTGGAAGAACCTCTCAAGCCACGCCCCGCGCTGGAGCATGACCTGGACGTCGACGTGGTGATCATCGGCGCAGGCTACACCGGCCTGTGGACGGCCTATTACCTCAAACAACAGGCCCCTGGCCTGAACATAGCCATCCTCGAAGCGCAGACCGCCGGCTTCGGCGCCTCCGGCCGCAACGGCGGCTGGCTGATGGGCAACCTGCTCAACGACGATCGCCTATTGGCCAAACTGCCTGCCGAACAGCGACGGGCCTCGTTCGAATTGCTGCACGGTATCCCCGATGAGGTCGGCCAGGTGGCAGCCATCGAAGGCATTGACTGTCATTACCGCAAGGGTGGCGCGCTGTATTGCGCGGCCCGTTACCCTGAGCAGGAAACCAGCCAGCGCCAATACCTCGAACATCTGCACAAACTGGGGCTGAGCGACCAGGACTACCGCTGGCTGACCCCGGCACAGGTCGCCGACCAGGTGCGCGTCGAGCGCTGCTATGGGGCGATCTTCACGCCGCACATGGCGACCATTCAACCTGCGCGCTTGGCCCGTGGCCTTGCGCGCGCGGTGCAGCGCATGGGCGTGCGGCTATACGAGAACAGCCCTGTCACCGATTGGCAGCCCCGCCAGGTTCGCACGGCGAAGGCCACTGTGCGCAGCCACTGGGTGGTACCGGCCGTGGAAGGCTACAGCGCCAACCTGCCGCCCCTGGGCCGGTATCACTTGCCGGTACAGAGCCTGCTGGTGGCCACCGAGCCATTGAGCGACGCGCAATGGCAAGGCATCGGCCTGGAACACGGCCAGGCATTCGGCGAAGCCAGCCGCCAAGTCACTTATGGGCAACGCTCCGCCGATGGCCGCCTGGTGTTCGGTGCCCGTGGCGGCTACCGTTTCGGCGGCCAACTGCGCCACGACTTCACCCTCAGCGACCAGGAAATCGGGCTGCGCCGCTACCTGTTCGGTGAACTGTTCCCGCAGCTCAAGGACGTGCGCATCACCCACGCCTGGGGCGGCAACCTGGGCATGGCCCGGCGCTTTCGCCCGCACATGCTCTGCGACCACGCCAGTGGCCTGGCGCTGGCCGGTGGCTACGGCGGCGAAGGCGTGGGCGCCAGCAACCTGGGTGGCCGTACCCTAGCGGCGCTGATACTGCAGCAACACAACGAACTGGTGCGTCAACCCTGGGTAATGTGCACGGGCGGCCTGGCCAACCTGAAAGCCTGGGAGCCGGAACCGTGCCGCTGGCTCGGCTACAACGCCATCATCAAGAGCTTCGTCCATGAAGACCAGACACTCGCGAACCCCGCGGCCGCACCGTGGCGGCGGCAGCTGGCCAGCCGGTTGGCGGATGTGATGGAGGGGTTGATGCGGTGAGCCGCGAGCCGCCTCCATTCGCACTGTCGACAATTCCCGGGCTGGCGTATGCTTCAGCAGCCTCTTTCTCAAGGCTTGTCCCAATGCCGCTGAAGATCACCGCCACCCTGCTGCTTGCCCTCGTCGCCAGCGCCGCCCAAGCCGCGGACACGGTGCGCATCTACAACTGGTCGGAATACATCGCACCGGACACGTTGAAGAACTTCCAGGCCCAGACCGGCATTGTGCCGAGCTACGCGCTGTACGACAGCAACGAGGTGCTCAACGACAAGCTGGTGGCACGCAACTCCGGCTATGACGTGGTGTTTCCGTCCACGCACTTCATGGCGCATCAGGTGCAGGGCAAGCTGCTGATGGACCTGGACCGCAGCCAACTGCCCAACTGGGGCAACCTGAACCCGGTGCTGCTCAAGGTGCTGGAGGTCAACGACCCGGGCAACCGCCACGGTTTTCCTTACCTGTGGGGCAGCACGGGCATCGGCTACAACATCGACAAGGTCAAGGCGGCGCTGGGGCCCAACGCGCCAGTGGACTCCTGGGACCTGATCTTCAAGCCGGAAAACATCAGCAAGCTGAAAGCCTGCGGGGTAGCCTTCGTCAATAGCGGGCCGGAGCTGCTGCCCATCACCTTGAATTACCTGGGCCTGCCCCCTCACAGCACCCACCCCGACGACTACCTGAAAGCTCAGACGCTGCTGATGAAGATTCGGCCCTATGTGGCTTACTTCGATACTGCGCGGTACATCGACGACCTCACCCAGGGCAAGGTCTGCGTGGTGGTGGGTTACAACGGCGACGTGCTGCAAGCGCAGACCAACGCCCGCCAGGCCAACAACGGTGTGAACATCGCTTACTCGGTCCCCAAGGAAGGCGCGCCGCTGTGGTTCGACATGGTCGCGATGCCCGCCGATGCTCCCGACGCGAAAGCCGGGTATGCCTTCATGAACTACCTGCTGGAGCCCAAGGTAATGGCGGGTATCAGCAACTACGTGCACTACGCCAACGCCAACGAAAAGGCCGATGCGTTGATCTCGCCTTCGTTGCGGGGCAACAGCCTGGTGTACCCGGATGAAGACACCATGAGCCGCCTGTTCCCGCTGGAGGCGATGCCTGCGGCGATCGACAAGGTGCGGCTGCAGGTGTGGAACAGGGTAATGGCCGGTGAGCAGGCGGCACAGGATTGATCCTCTGTAAAAACCCGCTTACTCCACGACCGGTGCACGCAGTTCATGGATCACCTCAAGGCAATACCCTACCGCTGGCGACACGTCCCCCACCCGCCGGCTGAGGATGATCGGTGAAGTCGCATTGGCTTCCTGCAACGGGCTATAGCCGATGTCATCGCGGTGCAGGATCTGCACCGACTCCGGCACCAGCGTGATGCCAATCCCCGCTCCCACCAGGCCAATCGCGGTCTGCAGTTCGTTGGTCCACTGCGCCACCTTGATGCTCAGGCCGTGGGCGGAAAACAGTGCCAGCACGTGGTCGGCGTAGCTGGGCCGTGGGTTGCCGGGGTAAAGCACGAACGGTTCGCGGGCGAGTTGCGCGAGGGAGGCCGTATGGCCGAGCAACGGGTGCCCGGCGGGCAGCACCGCGATCAGGCGGTCTTCGCGCAGAACCGTTTGCGTGATGGCTGGGTCATCAATGTGGATGCGGCCAAAACCCACGTCGATACGCCCGGCTTTGAGCGCCTCGACCTGCTGCACCGTGGTCATCTCTGACAGGCCCAATTCCAGCTCGATCTCGGCGTCGTCGCCCCGCAGACGGCGGATCATCTCGGGCAAAACGCCATAGAGCGTGGAGGGCGCGAAGCCGATACCCATCCAGGTTTTCTTGCCCTGCCCGATGCGCCGAGTGTTTTCACACAGGCTGTCGAGTTGATGCAGCAAGGCACTGCTGTGCTCGAAAAAATACCGCCCTGCTTCGGTCAGACGCAGCGGGCGGGCACGCTCCAGCAAACCGACCCCCAACTCATCTTCCAACTGCTGGATCTGCCGGCTCAGGGGTGGCTGGGCAATGTGCAGGCGCTCGGCGGCGCGCGTGAAGTTCAACGTCTGGGCCAGTACCTGAAAATAGCGCAGATGCCTGAGTTCCATAATCACCTCCGTGTTCGACGATACCCTGAGGGTATAAAACCAGACTCATTCTATATTGGATTCAACGCTTGCGGCGGATCACTATCGGGCTATACAAGAACACAACCTGACGGGTATCGAAATGAGTCATCCCACCATCGAGTCGCTGGAGACGATCATCGTCGACCTGCCGACCATTCGCCCGCACAAACTGGCCATGCACACCATGCAAAACCAGACGCTGGTGTTGCTGCGCCTGCGCTGCAGCGACGGCGTGGAAGGCATTGGCGAGTCCACCACCATCGGTGGCCTGAGCTACGGCAACGAAAGCCCTGAAAGCATCAAGGTCAACATCGACGCCCATTTCGCACCTTTGCTCATCGGCCAGCCCGCCGACAACGTCAACGCCGCCATGCAGCGCATCGAACGTAGCGTGCGCGGCAACACCTTCGCCAAATCCGGTATCGAAAGCGCCTTGCTGGACGCACAGGGCAAACGCCGCGGACTGGCCGTGAGCGAATTGCTGGGCGGGCGCCTGCGCGACAGCCTGCCAGTAGCCTGGACCCTGGCCAGTGGCGACACCGCGCGTGATATCGCCGAAGCGGAAAAAATGCTCGATGTGCGCCGCCACCGCATCTTCAAATTGAAGATCGGTGCCGGCGAGGTCAACAAGGACCTGGCCCACGTGATCGCCATCAAGAAAGCCGTGGGCGAGCGCGCCAGCGTGCGGGTGGACGTCAACCAGGCCTGGGACGAAGCAGTGGCCCTGCGGGCCTGCCGCATACTCGGTGACAACGGCATCGACCTGGTCGAGCAGCCGATCTCCCGCCACAATGCCTTGGGCATGGCACGGCTGAGCGCCAGCAGCCCGATTCCGATCATGGCCGACGAAGCCATTGAATCAGTAGAAGACGCGTTCAACCTGGCCCGCATCGGCGCCGGTACCATTTTCGCCCTGAAAATCGCCAAGACCGGTGGCCCCCGCGCGGCGCTGCGGGCTGCCGCCATCGCCGACGCGGCGGGTATCGGCCTGTATGGCGGTACCATGCTCGAAGGCGGCATCGGTACGCTGGCCTCGGCGCAGGCCTTTGTCACCCTGCCGAAAATGGCCTGGGACACCGAGCTGTTCGGCCCGTTGCTGCTGACCGAGGACATCCTCGCCAACCCGCCGGTTTACCGCGACTTTCACCTGCATGTTCCCAACACACCCGGCCTTGGGCTGGAACTGGATGAAGACCGCGTGGCCTTTTTCCGTCGTGACAAGACCACCACGGCTTACAGCCACAGCTAAGGAGACGCCCGCCATGCTGTTCCACGTGAAGATGACCGTGAACCTGCCGCCCGACATGGACCCGGCCAAGGCCACTGCCTTGAAGGCCGATGAGAAGGAACTGGCCCAGCGCCTGCAACGCGAAGGCAAATGGCGCCACCTGTGGCGTATCGCCGGGCTATACGCCAATTACAGCGTGTTCGACGTGGACAGTGTCCAGGAGCTGCACGACCTGCTGATGCAATTGCCGCTTTACCCCTACATGAAGATCGAACTGGATGCGATGTGCCGTCATCCTTCCTCGATTCACCAGGACGATCGCTGAAAAGACCTGAATCAACCGCATTGCCTAATAACTACAAGATGAGGCTACACCCATGAATATCAAAATCTCGCAAACCGAATCGGTACAACAGTTCTTCAAGCAAGCCACCGGGGCGTTCAACGATGCTGGCAACGCCAGGTCCAAAACCCTGATACACCGCATTGTCACCGACGCGGTGAAGATCATCGAAGAACTGGACGTCACGCCAGAAGAGTTCTGGAAGGCAGTCAACTACGTCAACGTGCTGGGTTCCCACCAGGAAGCCGGACTGCTGATGGCAGGCCTTGGCCTGGAGCATTACATGGACCTGCAACTGGACGCCCAGGACGAGGCGGCCGGGCAACTGGGCGGTACACCGCGCACCATCGAAGGCCCGCTGTACGTGGCCGGCGCGCCTCTGGTCCAGCACCAGGCGCGACTGGACGACGGCACCGACCCGGGCACCCTGCTGTTCATGCAGGGCCAGGTCACCGACACCGACGGCAAGCCACTGGCAGGCGCCATCGTCGACGTGTGGCATGCCAACACCGGCGGTACCTACTCTTATTTCGACCCGTCCCAATCGGAGTTCAACCTGCGTCGCCGCATCGAGACGGATAGCGAGGGGCGCTATCGCTTCCGCAGCATCGTGCCCTCGGGCTACGGGGTACCACCCACCGGCCCGACCCAGCAACTGCTCGATGAGTTGGGCCGCCACGGCCAGCGCCCGGCGCACATCCACTTCTTCATCTCGGCGCCGGGCCACCGGCACCTGACCACCCAGATCAACCTGGCTGGCGACCCGTACCTGTATGAGGACTTCGCCCACGCCACGCGGGATGGGCTGATTGCTGAAATCCATTTCAGTGAAGACCAGGCCCGCGCGCAGCAGCACGGCGTGACGGGCAAGTTTGCCGAAATCGATTTTGACTTCACCTTGCAGCCTACCGAGAAACCCAAGGCAGACCAGCGGCCACCGCGGGTTCGCGCCCTGGAGGTCTGAGGCCAGGCCGCTACGGGGCTTGAACGCACATACCGGATAAAAGAAGGGCAGCCCGTGGGCTGCCCTTCTTTTATCCTTAGTGGTGCTCCCGCGTAGCGCGGAATTTCACGTCCGGCCAGCGCTCTTCCATCAGCGCCAGGTTGACCCGGGTAGGCGCCAGGTAGGTCAGGTGACCACCGCCGTCCACCGCGATGTTCTCCACAGCCTTGTTCTTGAATTCTTCGAGTTTCTTCTTGTCGGCGCACTCGATCCAGCGCGCCGACCAGACAGTGATCGGCTCGTAGGAGCACTCCACCTTGTACTCTTCCTTCAGGCGGCTGGCGACCACGTCGAACTGCAGCACGCCCACGGCGCCGAGGATGATGTCGTTGCTGCGCTCGGGGAAGAACACCTGAGTGGCGCCTTCCTCGGCCAACTGCTGCAGGCCCTGGCGCAGTTGCTTGGACTTGAGCGGGTCGCGCAGGCGCACACGGCGGAACAGCTCCGGCGCAAAATGCGGGATACCGGTGAAGCCCAGCACTTCGCCTTCGGTGAAAGTGTCGCCGATCTGGATGGTGCCGTGGTTGTGCAGGCCAATGATGTCGCCGGCAAAAGCCTCTTCCAGTTGCTCACGCTCGGAGGAGAAGAAGGTCAGCGCATCGCCGATGCGCAGGTCCTTGCCAGTGCGTACATGGCGCATTTTCATGCCCTTCTCATACTTGCCCGAGCAGATGCGCATGAAGGCGATGCGGTCGCGGTGCTTGGGGTCCATATTCGCCTGGATCTTGAACACGAAGCCACTGAACTTCTCTTCCACCGGCTCCACGGTACGCTCGTGGGCAACCCGCGCCAACGGGCGCGGGGCCCAGTCGACAACAGCGTCGAGCACGTGATCCACACCGAAGTTGCCCAGTGCGGTACCGAAGAACACCGGGGTCAACTGGCCATTCATGAACTCGTCCTGGTCGAACTCGTGGCAGGCGCCCTGCACCAGTTCCAGTTGTTCCAGGAAACGCTCGTACTCGTCACCCAGGTGCGCGCGGGCCTCGTCGGAGTCCAGCTTCTCGATGATCTTCACCTCGGTACGCTCGTGGCCGTGGCCCGGGGTGTAGACAATGATGTAGTCGCCAGCCAGGTGGTACACGCCCTTGAAATCACGGTAGCAACCGATCGGCCAGGTGATCGGCGCAGCCTTGATCTTCAGGACCGCTTCGATCTCGTCGAGCAGCTCGATAGGGTCGCGGATGTCACGGTCCAGTTTGTTGATGAAACTGACGATAGGCGTGTCGCGCAGGCGGCAGACGTCCATCAGGGCGATGGTCCGTGGCTCTACGCCCTTGCCGCCGTCGAGCACCATCAAGGCCGAGTCCACCGCGGTCAGGGTGCGGTAGGTGTCTTCCGAGAAGTCTTCGTGACCGGGGGTATCGAGCAGGTTGACCATGTGGTCGCGATACGGGAACTGCATCACCGAGGTGGTGATGGAGATGCCGCGCTGCTTCTCCATCTCCATCCAGTCGGACGTGGCGTGACGGTCGGATTTACGCGACTTCACGGTACCGGCCACGGCAATGGCCTTGCCCATCAGCAAGAGTTTCTCGGTGATGGTGGTTTTACCGGCGTCCGGGTGGGAAATGATGGCGAAAGTGCGGCGTTTCGCGACTTCGGCGGCCTGTTGGGTCATGGGAAATCGCCTGCGAGGTGATTCAAAAAAGGGCGCAGATTATAGCTGAACCCGAGGCGAGCTGAAACCATGCGTCCACCTCGCCCGTCGCCGCCTTGTCAGGACGTGGCCAAAGCCGCCTGAGGCGCCTTCTGCGTCACGGCCTGCGGGCGGTACAACATCACATAGTAGGTACCCAGGCAGATCAGCCAGCAGAAAATCGCCGCCCAGACGTTATGGGAGAGGAAATGCGCGCCCTGGATCATGCGCCCCACCGAAAACACCGTGCCCAGGCCAAACGCGAAGATCAAGCCTGCGCGGGCCATGCGCGGGCGGCGGTCACGCAGCACGAAGAACAGCGAGAACAGGGTAAAACCAGTGGCGGCATGGCCGCCCGGCCAGCAACGGCCTGGGTCGGCGGTGGCCGGCCGGTGCTCGAACAGCTTGCTGTAGGTTTGCTGACCACCGAATTCGGTCAGGCTCCAGGGGCATTGCACGCCCGTCAACGTCTTCACCGGGCTGGTGTAGCTGGTGGATAGCGTCATGGCCACCACCAGGCAGGCCAGCTCGCGACGGATCGGCAACAGACGCTTGACCACGAAACTGGCCAGGTAACCCAGGCCGCCCAACACCCCAATGGCGATCACCAGGCGCTTGGCCTGGTCATGCAGCACGGTTTCCAGCAGGTAGCTGTGCTTGCCGGTGAACGCGTGCTCCACCGGGCTGTAAAACAGCTTTTCGATATCCATGTCGATAGTGGTCAATTCCAGCAGGCACAGCGCGATGGCGATGACGGCAGGAATGCCCAGGCCTATCCAGAGGTTCAGCGGGCGTGAAACGGGGCGTGGCGCAATTGTTGGCATCAGGGGTTCCACGGTTGACGGGAATGGCACCTCGATGCGTGAAGGCGGTGAGGTCCGAAGGGTACGGGTGTACCGCAGGATGGACCCGCGCCTGTCACCTGCCTGTCAACGACAGGTTAAAATTTCGTCAAAAAAACCGCCGCAGTATAGCTGCGGTTTCCTGACCGGCCAGCCCGCTGGGGCAATTAAGGGTGGCCAAATGCTGCCGCAGATGGGAACCTTTTAATACGTGGAGGCGTCCACTCCCCTGATATGACCGTTCGTCAGGGTGCTGAAACACCGCAACAGCTGCCTGACGAGGCTGCGCTTATGGCACGTACCGGCCCTGTCTTCACAGCCCGCCGAATGTGCTGCTTCTCGCGAACTCACCGTTGACCGCCAGGAATGGCCGGTTGCCACTGACGGTGTGTGCGCCGACTGAAAAAAGGAGTCCGCCTGTGGCTATTCGCTATGGCAAAGGGCTGATGGGGTGCGCGGCAGTCGTCGTCATCCTGGCCCTGCTGATCCACTGGATCGGCATCAGTACCATCGAGCAATACCGTGAAGATTTACTGTTTTACCTGCAAGCGCATCTGATACTGGTGGTGGCCTCCATGGCCGCAGCACTGGTGGTGGGGATTCCCGCGGGCATTGCCCTCAGCCGACCGAACATGGTTGGCCGCGCCGAACGTTTCATGCAGATCTTCAACATCGGTAACACCGTCCCTCCCCTGGCCGTACTGGCCATCGCCCTGGGCATACTTGGCATCGGCAGCGGCCCGGCCATCTTCGCCCTGTTCCTCGCGTCACTGTTGCCCATCGTGCGCAACACCTACGAAGGCCTGAAAAACGTTCAGGGCTCCCTCAAGGAAGCGGCCGTCGGCATCGGCATGACTCCGCGCCAGGTGCTGTTCCAGGTCGAGTTGCCCAACGCGGTGCCCATCATCATCGGTGGCGTGCGCGTGGCCCTGGCCATCAACGTCGGTACAGCCCCCCTGTCATTCCTGATCGGTGCCAACAGCCTGGGCAGCCTGATCTTCCCCGGCATCGCCCTGAACAATCAGCCGCAACTGCTGCTGGGCGCCGCGTGCACCGCGCTGCTGGCGCTGTTGCTCGACGGCCTGGTGTCGATGGCCAGCCGCCTGTGGCTGGAACGTGGTCTGACTCGCTGAGCGAAGGAACCTACATGAAAGTATCAAGCATGCTGCTGGGCCTGGCCCTGCTGTGCGCGGGCGTCGCCAACGCCGCGGAAAAACCGGTGATCCGCCTCGGCGCCCGAGTGTTCACCGAACAGTCGGTGCTGGCCGCCATCACCGCGCAATACCTCAACACCAAAGGCTACAACGTCCAGGTTACCAGTGGTCTGGGCAGCAACCTGGCGCGCAGTGCCCAGGAAACCAACCAGTTGGACATGGTGTGGGAATACACCGGCGTGTCGCTGGTGGCCTACAACCACGTCGACGAGAAACTCGACAGCGCCGCCACCTACCAGCGGGTCAAGGAGCTCGACGCGAAGAAAGGCCTGGTGTGGCTCGCCCCGTCCAGGTTCAGCAACACCTACGCCCTGGCCTTGCCGGAAAAGATCGCCAAGGCCTACCCGCAGGTCAACACCATCACCCAGCTCAACCAGGTGCTGATGGACGAACCGAACAAAGGCCACGTGCTGGCCCTGGACACCGAGTTCGCCAACCGCTCCGACGGGCTGGTGGGCCTGACCAAAACCTATGACCTGAAATTCACCCGCCCCGACATCCGCCAGATGGATGCCGGCCTGGTCTATACCGCGCTGCGCAACGGCCAGGTGTTCACGGGGCTGGTGTACACCACCGACGGGCGCCTGAACGCCTTCCATCTCAAGCTGCTGGAAGACGACAAGCACTATTTTCCCGACTACACGGCCGCCCCCGTGGTGCGCCAGGACTTCCTCGACAAGCACCCGGACCTGGCCGCCGACCTCAAGCCGCTGGCCGCGCTGCTGGACGACGAAACCATGCGCCAGCTCAACGCCAAGGTCGACGTGGACCACCTGAGCCCCACGGTAGTGGCCGACCAGTTCCTGCGTGACCACCCCGTTCCTGCCGCCGCGAAGGAGCAACCATGAATTTCCTCGATACCTTCTCCCTGCTGGACTGGTCGCAGGTGATGCACCTGACCGGCCAGCACATCGCCCTGGTAGGCGTGGCCGTGAGCCTGGCCATTCTGGTGGGTGTGCCCCTGGGCATCGTCATGACCCGCTTCCCGGCCGCCGCCGGCGTCATGCAGGCCAGCGCCACGGTGCTGCTGACTATTCCGTCCATCGCCCTGTTCGGCCTGTTGCTGCCCTTCTATTCGAAGTTCGGCCAGGGGCTGGGGCCGTTGCCTGCCATTACCGCGGTGTTCCTCTACTCGTTGCTGCCCATCATGCGCAACACCTACCTGGCGCTGACCGGCGTGGAGCCTGGCATTCGTGAAGCCGCCCGCGGTATCGGCATGACGTTCGGCCAGCGCCTGCGCATGGTCGAATTGCCCATTGCCGTACCGGTGATCCTGGCGGGCGTGCGCACCGCCGTGGTCATGAACATCGGCGTCATGACCATCGCCGCCACCATCGGCGCCGGTGGCCTGGGCGTTCTCATCCTCACCTCCATCAGCCGCAGCGACATGTCGATGCTCATCGTCGGCGCCGTGCTGGTGAGCGTCCTGGCAATCATCGCCGACCTCGCCCTGCAATGGCTGCAACGCGCCCTGACTCCCAAAGGATTACTCAAATGATCGAACTTCAGAACCTGACCAAGACTTTCAACAGCAACGGCAAAGACGTCAAGGCCGTGGACTCCGTGAGCCTGACCGTCAACGAAGGCGAGATCTGCGTGTTCCTGGGCCCATCGGGCTGCGGCAAGAGCACCACGCTGAAAATGATCAACCGCCTGATCATGCCCACCTCGGGCAAGGTGCTGATCAACGGCGAAGACACCACGGGCCTGGACGAGGTGACCCTGCGCCGCAACATCGGCTACGTGATCCAGCAGATCGGCCTGTTCCCCAACATGACCATCGAGGAAAACATCACCGTGGTGCCACGCCTGCTGGGCTGGGACAAGCAGAAATGCCACGAACGGGCCCGCGAGCTGATGAGCATGATCAAGCTCGAACCCAAGCAGTACCTGCACCGCTACCCGCGCGAGCTATCGGGCGGCCAGCAACAGCGTATCGGCGTGATCCGCGCCCTGGCGGCCGATGCGCCGCTGCTGCTGATGGACGAACCGTTCGGCGCCGTGGACCCGATCAACCGCGAGATGATCCAGAACGAATTCTTCGAGATGCAGCGAGCGTTGAACAAGACCGTGATCATGGTCAGCCACGACATCGACGAAGCCATCAAGCTGGGTGACAAGATCGCCATCTTCCGCGCCGGCAAGCTGCTGCAGATCGACCACCCCGACACCCTGCTGGCGCACCCGGTGGATGATTTCGTCAGCAACTTCGTGGGCCAGGACAGTACCCTCAAGCGCCTGTTGCTGGTGAAAGCCGAAGACGCCGCCGACAACGCACCGTCCGTCAGCCCGGAAACCCCGGTGGCCGATGCCCTGGAGCTGATGGACGAGCACGACCGCCGCTACGTGGTCATGACCGACGCACAGAACAAGGCCATGGGCTACGTGCGCCGCCGCGACCTGCACCGCCAGCAGGGCACCTGCCACGACTACCTGCGCCCGTTCAACGCCACCGCCGCTTACGACGAACACCTGCGCATCCTGCTGTCGCGCATGTACGAGTTCAACCGCGCGTGGCTGCCGGTGCTGGACGCGGAGAATGTGTTCCTGGGTGAGGTGACACAGGAGTCCATTGCCGCGTACCTGAGTTCAGGACGTTCGCGGGGCATGAAAACCAACATCGTGTCGCCGGCGGAATTGGTTGAACAGACCACCGTCGCATGAACCAGTGGGGCGTGCGCGATCCAGATGGGGGGAACATCAGCCTGTCATGCAGGTCGGTTATCAAGGGTGTACCCAAGGCTCAGCGACGAACGCGTGTAAAAACGCGACATTTTTTGTTGATCTTGAGCCCCTCACGTCCTAAAGTTCGCGCCGACCGTCCATGCTGGAAACGATCCATCCGGCTCAAGTACTGACGACGAGACAGCAAGGCCATGAGGAAGCATGCTTCCAGTGGCCTTTTTGCTTTCGGCGACATGCCTTGGGAAGTAGGCGAACCAAAGTGGGGATACGGAGGGCGGTCAAGAGAGGTGTGCATCCGGTGCCACCTTCACCCATGAATATTTTCATTGTTTGCCAGCAGGAGTCCCAGCATGTCGATCCAGGTCGAAGACTATTTCGCGCGCGAAACCTTCCAGAAAATGAAGGCGTTCGCCGACAAGCAAGAAACCCCTTTCGTACTCATCGACACCCAGATGATCAGCCAGGCCTACGACGACCTGCGCGCCGGTTTCGAATTCGCCAAGGTCTACTACGCCGTGAAGGCCAACCCAGCCGTCGAGATCATCGACCTGCTGCGTGACAAGGGCTCGAGCTTCGACATCGCCTCGATCTACGAACTGGATAAGGTCATGGGCCAGGGCGTTGGTCCTGAGCGCATCAGCTACGGCAACACCATCAAGAAGTCCAAGGACATTCGCTACTTCTACGAGAAGGGCGTGCGCCTGTTCGCCACCGACTCCGAAGCCGACCTGCGCAACATCGCCAAGGCCGCCCCGGGCTCGAAAGTCTACGTGCGTATCCTGACCGAAGGCTCCACCACCGCTGACTGGCCGCTGTCGCGCAAGTTCGGCTGCCAGACCGACATGGCCATGGACCTGCTGATCCTGGCCCGCGACCTGGGCCTGGTGCCTTACGGGATCTCGTTCCACGTAGGTTCGCAACAACGCGACATCAGCGTGTGGGACGCCGCCATCGCCAAGGTGAAGGTGATCTTCGAACGCCTGAAGGAAGAAGACGGTATCCACCTGAAGCTGATCAACATGGGTGGCGGCTTCCCGGCCAACTACATCACCCGCACCAACAGCCTGGAAACCTACGCGGAAGAGATCATCCGCTTCCTGAAGGAAGACTTCGGCGACGACCTGCCGGAAATCATCCTGGAGCCAGGCCGTTCGCTGATCGCCAACGCCGGCATCCTGGTCAGTGAAGTGGTGCTGGTGGCCCGCAAGTCGCGCACCGCCGTCGAGCGCTGGGTATACACCGACGTGGGCAAATTCAGCGGCCTGATCGAAACCATGGACGAAGCCATCAAGTTTCCGATCTGGACCGAGAAGAAAGGCGAAGTGGAAGAGGTGGTCATCGCCGGCCCGACCTGCGACAGCGCCGACATCATGTACGAGAACTACAAGTACGGCCTGCCGCTGAACCTGGCCATCGGTGACCGCCTGTACTGGCTGTCCACCGGCGCCTACACCACCAGCTACAGCGCCGTGGAATTCAACGGCTTCCCGCCGCTGAAATCGTTCTACATCTAAGCATTCGCTGTACAAGGAAACCGGGCCTCGCGCCCGGTTTTTTCATGGTGGCTCGCCACGCCCACTGGCCGCGTCAAGAACGCCGCGCAGAAGCAGGCACACCGCATGCACCGCCGACGCGGCCAGGTCCGCTGCTACAGAGTCTCCGCCATCAGGGAATCGGCTTTCACCTGGTACAGCGTCGCCATGGCACGAATGCGAGGATCACTGGCCTGCAGCAACGCAGGCCCGCTGACACGCAGGAAATTCAGGTTGCCGCCTTCCAGCGCCCGCCGCAGCCAGTGCAGCGCGTCCTCCACCCTGCCCGTCTCCGCCAGCACCGCCGCGTGGCTGAACTGGCCACGAAAATCCCCGGCTTCGGCCGAGCGTCGGTACCAATCATGGGCCTGGGCAGGGTCGGCGGCGCCCGCCATGCCGTTTTCCAGGTAACGCCCCAGCAGGTTCATCGACTTGGCATGCCCCAAATGGGCGGCACGGCGGTAGCATGCCATCGCCAGTTCATGGTCCAGGGGCACACCACGGCCGGTGCCCAGCAGGTTGGCGTAGTTGTACAACCCCCAGTCAAGCCCGGCGGCCGCGGCTTCGCGGTAATGCACGGCCGCTTGCCGCACATCCACCGGGCCACCCCAACCGTGCTCGTGGCAGCGCCCGAGCATGTTGCGCGCCATGGGGTGGCCGCCGTTGGCGGCGATGGCGAACCAGGTACGCGCCAGCACCGGGTCACGCTCGATGCCCTGGCCGTCCAGCAGTATCTGCCCCAGCAGCGCCTGTGCGTCAGCCATGCCCGCACGGGCCGCCGTGAGGATAGCCTGGGCGGCGCGCGCAGGGTTGGCGTGCAGCATCGCACTCAGGCTGTCAGCGTCGAGCACTTCTTCGCGGCGTAGTTCAAAGCCCATCTCAGACGTCCACCCAGCGCCGCAACAAATTGTGGTAGGTGCCCGTCAGGCGGATCAGCGAGGGGTGGTCGGGCACATCACGCGTCAGGCTCTGGATGGCACCGTCCATCTCGAACAGCAGTGCCCGCTGGCTGTCCTCGCGCACCAGGCTCTGAGTCCAGAAGAACGAGGCGTAGCGTGCACCGCGCGTCACGGCGTTGACCTTGTGCAGGCTCGTGCCGGGGTACAGCACCAGGTCGCCGGCCGGCAGCTTGACCCTCTGGGTGCCGAAGGTGTCCTGGATCTCCAGCTCACCCCCGTCGTACTCGTCCGGGTCGCTGAAGAACAACGTCGACGACAGGTCGGTACGCACCCGCTCCGGGTTGCCCCGGGCCTGGCGCACGGCGTTGTCGATGTGGAAGTCGAAATTGCCGCCGGCCGTGTAACAGTTCAGCAACGGCGGAAACACCTTGTGCGGCAGCGCCGCCGACATGAACAGCGGATTTTGCCACAGGCGCTCCAGCATCGCGGCGCCGATCTCGACCGCCAGCGGGTGGCCTTCGGGCAATTGCAGATTGTGCTTGGCCTTGGCCGACTGGTGCCCCGCGGTGAGTTTGCCGTCGGCCCAGTCAGCAGCCTCCAGCGCCTGACGAATGCGCGCCACCTCGTCTCGGGAGAAGATTCCGGGGATGTGCAACAGCATGACGGCGGTACCTGCAGGCGGAGGGATGCCAATGGTATTGATTCTTATTGACTGTGTACAACGGCCTGACGTACGAAATTGTAAAAACGGTATCAAAAAGTGTAAAGAACGTAAATTTGTCGCGAATAGCATCATGTCTCAATTGATACCAAGTTTCATTTACCCTACATTCCGCCGCCTCGACACACCTTGGGGAAGGCTAAAAAACAATGTCACGTCAACACGCACCACTGCCGGTCAGTTCACCACGCTTGCTCGCCTCGGCCATTGGCATGGCCCTGACCGCAACGTCTGGCATTCCGCTGGCTCATGCTGTCGAAGCAGGCAAAAACGCCGCCATCAACCTGGACGCGACCAGCATCGACGGCGAGCGCGTTGACGACAGCTACAAGAGCGATACCGCCAGTTCCAAGAAATACACCGCACCGTTGCGCGAGACGCCCAAGAGCGTGACCGTCATCCCGCAGCAGGTGATCCGCGACACCGCCGCTACCAGCCTGACCGATGCCCTGCGCACCACCCCCGGGATCACCTTTGGCGCTGGCGAAGGCGGTAACCCTGCCGGTGACCGCCCGATCATTCGCGGCTTCAACGCCGAAAGCGACGTGTTCATCGATGGTATGCGCGACGTGGCGTCCCAGAGTCGGGAAATCTTCGACATCGAGTCCGTTGAAGTCAGCAAGGGCCCTGGTTCGGCCTTCACGGGCGCCGGTTCCACCGGTGGTAGCCTGAACCTGGTCAGCAAGACCGCCCACCTGGGCAATGCCTACAACGGTGGCTTCACTTACGGCTCCGACCAGACCAAACGCTCGGTGCTGGACATCAACCAGCAGATGACCGACAGCTCGGCCTTCCGCCTGAACCTGATGAAGCACGAAGCCAACGTGGCCGGGCGCGACGACGTCGATGTCAACCGCTGGGGCTTCGCCCCCTCGTTCGCGTTCGGCCTGGGCACCGACACCCGCGTGACCGTGGGCTACTACCACCTCACGTCCGATGACATGCCCGACTACGGCATTCCACTGACCCTGAGCGCCAACCGCAGCCAGTACCATGTGGACAAGCCGGTCCACGTCAATGAAAGCAACTTCTATGGCCTGACCGACCGCGACTACCGCAAGAGCGTCAATGACAGCGGCACGTTCCGTATCGAGCACGACCTCAACGACAACGTTACCCTGTCCAACAGCTTCCGCATGTCTCGCTCCACGCTGGACTACATCGTCAGCAACCCGGACGACAGCAAAGGCAACGTGGCCAACGGTTACGTGTACCGGTCGACCAAGAACCGCAACTCGACCTCCAAGGGTTGGGTCAACCAGACCGACCTGACCAGCAAATTCAATACCGGCTTCGTCGAACACAGCGTCACCACCGGCGTCGAGTTTTCCTACCAGGACACCCACAACCGTCCGTACGTGATTACCTCTGCCGCGGGCACTGGCACCACCTGCAATGCCGCCCTGCTGGCTTCGGGTGACTGCACCAGCCTGTACAACCCCTCGCCGAAAGACAGCTGGAACGGCACCATCACCGACAGCGCCGCGTACACCGACACCGATACCAAGACGAGCGCCGGCTATGTGTTCGACACGCTGAAATTCAACGAGCAATGGTCCCTGAACCTGGGCCTGCGCTACGACGACTACCAGACCAAATCCAGCGGCTACGCCACGGCTGGCCGCGGTACCGTGGCCGGCAACTTCAAGCGCGAGAACAATGCCCACTTGTGGAACTACCAGGTCGGCGTGGTCTACAAACCACTGCCCAACGGTAGCGTCTACGCGGCATGGTCGACATCCAGCAACCCGGCGGGCGAAACCAGCGGCAACGGCGGCCTGGAACTGGCGGCGAACAACACCGACCTGGAACCGGAACGCAACCGCAACTACGAAGTGGGCACCAAGTGGGACTTCTTCGACGAAAACCTGTCGCTGACCGCCGCACTGTTCCGCACTGACAAAACCAACGCGCGCATCACCGACCCGGACAACACCACCTACCAGACGCTGGGCGGCAAGCAGCGGGTGCAAGGGCTGGAGCTGACCTACAGCGGCAAACTGACGCCGAAGTGGAAAGTGTATGGTGGTTATACCTACATGGAGAGCGAGCTCATCAAGGCATCGTCCGAAGCCGACGAAGGCAACCACATGCCTAGCACGCCACGTAACAACTTTACCTTCTGGTCCACATACGACCTGATGCCGAAGCTGACCGTGGGTGCGGGTGCATCCTTCGTGGATTCGCGCTTCGGGAACGAAGCCAACTCGGTGGAAGTACCGTCCTACTGGCGCTACGACGCCATGGCCACCTATCGTCTGACGAAGAATGTCGACCTGCAACTCAATATCCAGAACCTGACGGACAAGCGTTACTACGATCAGGTCTTCCAGACCCACTATGCCCACGTGGCGCCGGGCCGGACTGCTCTGTTCAGCACCAGCTTCCACTTCTGACGCTTCGTTGTCCGAAAAGCCCCGCTCACCGGTTGAGCGGGGCTTTTTCGTGCATGAGATTTATTCGCAACCGATCCGGCATAATGCCCTCCGCGTTCGGTGCCAGCTTTCGGCAAGGTGATTAAAAGTGTTGAAGAAAACACTGTTCCAACTGCATTGGTTTTTCGGCATCACGGCAGGCCTGGTGCTGGCCCTGATGGGCGTGACCGGTGCGCTGGTGTCGTTCCAGGACGAGATGCTGCGCGCCCTGAACCCTGACACCCTGCACGTCCAGGTGCAGGACAGCGGGGTGCTGCCGCCCTCGGTGCTGGTGCCCAGGCTGGAAGCCGCCAAGGGCAAGCCCATTACCGCCTTGTGGGTGGAAACCGATACCGGCCTGGCCTCACGGGTGTTCTACATGCCGCCACCCGGCGAGCGTCGCGGCGAACTGCGTTATTTCAACGCCTATACCGGCGAACTGCTGGGCAAGGTGCGTGGCGAGGGGTTCTTCGGCTTTACCTTGCAACTGCACCGCTTCCTCGCCATGGGTGAAGTGGGCAAGAACATCACCGGGGCCTGCACCCTGGTTCTGGTGTTCTTCTGCCTGTCGGGCCTGTACCTGCGCTGGCCGCGCCAGGCGCTGAACTGGCGCGCCTGGCTGACCCTGGACTGGGCCAGAAAAGGTCGCAGTTTCAACTGGGATCTGCACGCCGTGACGGGTACCTGGTGCCTGCTGTTTTACCTTCTGCTGTCCGTGACAGGGCTGTTCTGGTCCTACGACTGGGCGCGTGAAAGCATGAGTTCGCTATTGGGCAGCGCCCCCAAGGGTGAACACCGCGAAGGCCAGCGTGGCGGTCGTATGCCGCGGCCAACGCCCCCCACAGGCCCGGTAAACGTCAACTACGACGCGGTGTGGGACAGCATCCGCAGTCAGGCGGGCCCTGCCCTGCGCGCCTACAACCTGCGCCTGGCGCCCAATGGCCAACCGCTGACGGTGTTCTACCTGCTTCAGGACGCCCCCCACGAGCGCGCGTTCAACAGCCTGGTCCTGGACCCGCTCTCGGGCCAGGTGCGCCGGCATGAACGCTTTGCCGACAAGCCTCTGGGCGGCCAATTGCTAGACAGCGTGTATGCCCTGCACGTGGGCAGCTACTTCGGTCTCCCCGGGCGCATCCTCAACACACTGGCGGCGTTGAGCATGCCGCTGTTCTTCGTCACCGGCTGGCTGTTGTACCTGGACCGCCGCCGCAAGAAGCGCCAGGTGCGCGCCGTGCGGCAGCAACTGGGCAATACCGACACCCAAGGCGGCTGGCTGATCGGCTTTGCCAGCCAGAGCGGTTTCGCCGAACAACTGGCCTGGCAGAGCGCCAACCAGTTGCAGGCCGCCGGGCTCGCGGTGCGGGTTGAGCCGTTGTCGCGCCTGGGCGAGCACGACCTGCGCCAGGCCGCCCATGCGCTGTTCGTCGTCAGCACGTTCGGCGACGGCGAAGCACCCGACAGCGCCCGTGGTTTCGAGCGCAAACTCCTCGGCCAGGCATTGGCGCTCGGGCACTTGAACTACGCCTTGCTGGCCTTGGGTGACCGCCAGTATCAGCACTTCTGCGGCTTTGGCCAGCGCCTGCATGCCTGGCTCGGGCAGCAAGGCGCCCGCAGCGCCTTCGAGCCCGTGCAGGTGGATAGCGCCGACCCGCTACGCCTGCAACAGTGGCAGGAACAACTGGGCCAACTGACCGGCGCCCAACCGACGATGGCCTGGCAGGCGCCCCTGTACGAAGACTGGACGCTGAGCGAGCGGCAACTGCTGAACCCAGGCAGCCAGGGTGCGCCGGTATACCTGCTGCGCCTGACGCCGCCGGCGCCTCACCCGTGGGAGGCCGGCGACCTGATCGAAATGATGCCGCGCCTGACCAGCGACATCCCCCTGCAGACCCAGGCCCGGGAGTACTCCATCGCCTCTGTACCCGAGGACGGCGCACTGGAATTGATCGTACGCCAGGAACGCCACCCTGACGGCACTCTGGGCCTGGGCTCGGGCTGGCTCACCGAGCATGCCCCGCTGGGCGCGCTCATCAGCCTGCATGTGCGGCGCAACAATGGCTTCCATGCACCGCGTGACGATGCGCCAGTGATACTGATCGGCAACGGTACGGGGCTGGCTGGATTGCGCAGTTTGCTCAAGGCCCGAATTGCCAAGGGCCATGCACGCAACTGGCTGGTATTTGGCGAGCGCAATCAGGCGCAGGACTTTTTGTGCCGGGATGAATTGCAAAGCTGGCTCGCGGACGGCCACCTGGCCCGTCTGGACCTGGCGTTTTCTCGCGATCAGGCGAAGAAGATCTACGTGCAGGACCGCTTGCGCGAAAATGCGCGGCAGGTGCGCGAGTGGGTGGCCGAGGGGGCGTTGATCTATGTGTGCGGCAGCCTTCAGGGGATGGCGGGCGGTGTCGATGAAGTGCTGCGTGAAGTGCTCGGGGCGGATACCCTGGAATCGCTGAGCGAACAAGGGCGCTACCGCCGCGACGTTTACTGATAATGGGCGCATGCGACCCCTTTAGACCAAGCGAAGCTCGGGAACCTGGCGCCGCGCTGTAACTGATACTACGCGGTGCGCCCTTCCCGAGCTGGCGCCCGGTCCCACAGAGGTGTGCGTGAGAACGCTGTGGGACCGGGCGAAGCTCGGGAACCAGGCGCCGAGCTGTAACTGACACTACACGGTGCGCCCTTCCCGAGCTGGCGCCCGGTCCTGCCGGTGCAGGCGGGCGCACCAGGGTCAGGCCTTGACGGGTTCTACCGCCAGTTCCACAGCTTCGGACTTTTTGATGACCGCATACACGACCGCCGTCACCGCCGCCCCGGCGGCAATGGCCAGCAGGTACAGCAATGCATGGTTGATGGCGTTGGGGATCAGCATCACGAACAAACCACCATGGGGCGCCATGAGTTTGCAGCCGAAGTACATGGACAGCGCACCGGTCAAGGCGCCGCCGGCGATGCTGGCCGGGATGACCCGCAACGGGTCCTTGGCAGCAAACGGAATGGCACCTTCGGAAATGAAGCACAACCCTAGCACCAACGCAGCCTTGCCGGCTTCACGCTCGCTCTGGGCGAATTTGCGGCGGGCCAGGAAGGTGGCGATGCCCAACCCGATGGGAGGCACCATGCCCGCAGCCATGGTGGCGGCCATCGGTGCGTAGCTCTGGGAGGCCAGCAGGCCTACCGAGAACGCGTAAGCCGCCTTGTTGATCGGGCCGCCCAGGTCGACGCACATCATGCCACCCAGCAGCACACCCAGCAGGATGGCGTTGGTGGTGCCCATGCTGTCGAGGAAGTGGGTCAGCGCTTCGAGCATGCCGGCCACCGGCTTGCCCACCACGTAGATCATCACCAGGCCGGTAAACAAACTGGCCAGCAACGGAATGATCAGGATCGGCTTGAGCGCCTCGAGGCTTGCCGGCAAACGCGCGTAACGGTTGATGGCCTTGGCGGCATAACCGGCGATGAAGCCCGCCGCGATGCCACCAATGAAACCGGCACCCAGGGTGCTGGCCAGCAAGCCACCGATCATGCCGGGCGCGAGGCCAGGCCGGTCGGCGATGGAGTAGGCAATGTAGCCGGCCAGTAGCGGCACCATCAGCTTGAAGGCGCTATCGCCACCAATCTGCATCAGCGCGGCGGCCAGGGTGCCCGGCTCCTTGAAGGCAGTGATACCGAACACGAACGACAGGGCAATCATCAAGCCGCCCGCTACCACCATCGGCAGCATGTACGACACGCCAGTGAGCAGGTGTTTGTAGACCCCGGTCTTTTCCTGCTTGGCCGGCGCGGCAGCACCAGCGCTGGCAGCAGACTCTTGCTTGCCTTCGGCCAAGGCCTTGTCGAGGATCGACTTGGCCTGCTTCAGCGCCACGCCGGTGCCGCAGCGGTAGATACGTTTACCGGCGAACCGTTCGGTGGCCACATCGATGTCGGCGGCCAGCAGTACCACGTCGGCGTCCTGAATGGCTGCGGCGCTGAGCGGGTTGCGCGCGCCCACCGAGCCCTGGGTCTCGACCTGCAGGTCGTAGCCCATTTGCTTGGCGGCCGTCTGCAAGGCTTCTGCAGCCATGAACGTGTGGGCTACGCCGGTCGGGCACGCAGTAATGGCCACCAGCCGCGGCGCACGGTCGGCTACCGGCGCGACAACGGCCTCGGTGGACGCTTCGTGAACCTTGGCCTGCTCCGCGGCCTGGCGCAGGAACGCGTCGGCGTCCTGCAGGGCCGCGGCCGGGCTGCTCTGGAACAGGCGCTTGCCGACAAAACGGCTGAGGTCGATGGGGCCGGTGTTGATCACCAGTACCCAGTCGGCGGCCTCGATGGTGGCCGGCGACAATTTGTTTTCAGGGTGCTGCGGGTCATGCACCTCAACGCTGGTGCTCCAGCCCTGGCGCTGGGCCACGGCATCGAGCAAGCGTGCACTGAGAACACTGGAGACGCGGCCGCTGGGGCAAGCCGTGACGATGGCAAGTTTCATCTCATACCCTCTTATTGTTCTGCAAGCGCGCGCACGCAGACGCCGCTTTCGAGCCGCGCCAGTTCGGCGTGGTCATTGATGCCAAAACCGATCTGGCTGACCGCCATGGCCGCGATGGCGGTGGCGGTGCACAACGTCTGGTGCGGGGTGGCGCCGCTCAGCAGGCCGTGAACCATGCCCGCCAGCAACGAGTCGCCCGCACCCACGGTGCTGCCGATGTCGACCGTGGGCGGCAGGGCCTGCAGCGCCGGTTGGCCGCTGAACCAGTTGACGCCCTGGGCGCCTTGGGAAATCACCACATGCTCGATGCCCTGGGCGTGCAGACGCTTGGCCACGGCGGCCTGCTGGGCTGGCGTGTCGACGGCTTCGCCGAGCACTTCGGCCAATTCCGCGGTATTGGGTTTGATCAGCCACGGCTGGGTGGCCAGGCCCGCGCGCAACGCCGCGCCGCTGGTGTCCAGGGCGACTTTCAGGCCCAACGCAACCAGGCGTTCCAACAGCGCCTGCAACCACTGGGCATTGATGCCCCGGGGCAGGCTGCCAGCGACCACCACGGCATCGTGGCCAGGGGCGATCTGCTCCAGTCGCGCCAGCAGCGCGGCCTGGGCTTCATCGTCGACGAAAGCGCCAGGACCATTGAGGTCGGTGATCCGCCCGCCGCGCTCGGCCAGCTTGATGTTGGTGCGGGTTTCACCCGGCACCCGGATGAACTCATCGGTGAAGCCACGCGCGACGAACAACGCCTCGAACGGCAGCACATTGTCCTGGCCGAGGAAACCGGCCACCGTCAGTTCATGCCCCAGGTCAGCCAGCACCTGGGCGACATTGATGCCCTTGCCGGCGGCATGGCTGTGCATGGCCGTGGTGCGGTTGACGTCGCCCACCAGCAGGCTGTTGAGTTCCACGGTCAGGTCCAGCGCCGGGTTCAGGGTCAGGGTCAGAATCTTGGCCATTTACTGTTTCTCCACCAGGGCGCGCACGTCGGCGGCGCTGCCCAGGCCCAGCGCAGTCTGCGCCAGGCTTGTTGCGTGTTCCAGGGTCAGTTCGCGGACCCCGGCCTTGACCTCGGCAATGCTGCGCGCCGAGACACTCAATTCATCCACGCCCAGGCCTACCAGCAGCGGCACGGCCAGCGGGTCGGCGGCCAGTTCGCCACAGATGCCCACCCACTTGCCGTGGGCATGGGCAGCCCGCACGGTGATGTCGATCAGTTGCAGCACCGCCGGGTGCAGGCCATCCGCCTGGGCCGACAGGGTCGGGTGGCCACGGTCGATGGCCAGGGTGTACTGGGTCAGGTCGTTGGTGCCGACACTGAAGAAATCCACTTCCCTGGCCAGCACCGGCGCCAGCAGGGCAGCGGACGGTACTTCGATCATGATGCCCAGTTGCAGGTCAGCGACCGGAATCTCCAGGCGCAGGCGCTCGGTCATGTCCCGAGCCTGGCGCCACTCCTCGACACTGCCCACCATGGGGAACATGATCCGCAGCGGGCGGTTGTCGGCGGCGCGCAGCAGCGCGCGCAGCTGGCTTTCCATCACGTCGGGACGCTGAAGGGTCAGGCGGATGCCACGCACACCCAGGAAGGGGTTTTCTTCCTTGGCGATCGGCCAATAAGGCAGCGGTTTGTCACCGCCCACGTCCAGGGTGCGCACCACCAGTGGCCGGCCGGCCAGGCCGTCGAGCACACGGCGGTATTCAGCTTCCTGTATGGCTTCATCGGGCGCCTGGGAATGGGCCATGAAAATCAGCTCGGTGCGCAACAGGCCGACACCTTCGGCGCCCTGCTCCACCGCGGCTTTGACGCCGGCGCTTTCACCGATGTTGGCGAACACTTCAACGGCGTGGCCGTCCCGGGTGACGGCGGTTTCCATACGCCGGGCATTCGCGGCTTCCTGGCGACGCGCACGGGTTTCGCGCTCTTCGATGGCGCGCTGGCGCACCTCTTCGCTGGGTTCGACCACCAATTGGCCGCGCTGGCCATCGAGCATCAACGGGCAGCCGGACTTGAGCAGCAGCACCGCCTCGCCCGCCCCCACGATAGCCGGGATGCCCAGGGCACGGGCAACGATGGCACTGTGGGCGGTAGCGCCGCCGCGCGCGGTAAGGATACCGGCCACGCGGGCGGGGTCCAGGCGGGCGACATCGGACGGGCCCACCTCGTCCATCACCAGGATATAAGGCTGGCTTGGCTCATCGACGCTTTCCACGCCGCACAGTTGCGCCAGCACACGACGACCAATGTCGCGCAGGTCGGCGGCGCGCTCGGCCAGCAGGGCATCCTGCAACGCTTCCTGCTGACGGGCAGCGGCTTCGATCACGCTGATCCACGCCGCAGGGGCGCTTTCGCCCTGCTTCAGCCGACTGGCGACCTCATCGGTCAGCGCCGGGTCGTCGAGCATTTCCTGGTGGGTGACGAAAATCTCGCGAATGGCCTTGGCCTGGCTGCGGCGGATCAAGCCTTCAATGTCTTCACGCACCTGCACCAAAGCGTCTTGCAGCCGCTGGTGTTCCACCGGGTGAGACTCACCGCGCAGCGGGTAGTCGAATTCCTGCGGCACCTGCACATGAGCCGGGCCCATGGCGATGCCCGGCGCGGCAGCGATCCCCTGGATCTGCTGGCCCGCGACCGGGGCCTGCACCTTGGGTACGATAACGGCGGCCTCTTCAACCACTACGGTCACTTCGGCAACCGCCGGCAGCGGCTCGACCTCCTCGCCCAGGCCTTCTTCAACTGCCGCCAGCAATGCGGCCAGCGCATCATTGGCAATGGCCGGTTCGGCGATGAATTCAAGCACCTGGCCGCGGCGGGCGCCCAGGCTCAACAGCTTACTCAGGCTTTTCGCCGACACGGCAGGCTCGGTACTGTCCACCAGGCGCAGGTGAATCTCACCCTCGAAGCTCTTGGCCAATTGCGCCAACACCTTGGCCGGGCGCGCATGCAGGCCGTGGGCGTTGGCCAAGCCAATGCGGGCGCTGGGCCAGTCGGCCGGCACATCACCGCCCAAGGCTTCCAGTACCGCGCGCGGGTTGGTGGCGCGGCCCAGTTCCTGGCCGCGGCCTTCGATCAGCAAACCACACAGCCGCTCCAGCAAGGCCTGGTGTGCCTCGCCCAGGCTGGCCAGGCAGAACAGCCCGGTCAGCGGCTGGCCCAGGTAGCGCAAAGGTTGTTGCGGGGTGACGAACGCCAGCCCGGGTTTCTTCACGGTCTGTTCGCTGTGCAACCACCACAGGCCGTCGCCCAGGGGCAAGGCTTCCACTTGCTGCAGCACGGCAGCGAAGCCATTGCTGACACAGTCGGCCTGGCGCAGCAAGCGGGCGCCACGCCATACCAGTTCTTCGAAGTCTTCGGCGGCCACGCTCAGGCTGATCATCTGCGCATCCAGCGCCAGTTCCTGGGGCGCGCCCTGCAACAGTTTCAGCAACGCTTCAGGGGTACTGGCCGTGCGCAACGCCTGGCCCAGGTCGGTCTCGCCCAAGGCGCGGGTCAGCAGTTGCAACAGGCGCAGGTGCTCGTCGGACTTGGCCGCGATGCCGATGGCCAGGTAAACGATCTGGCCATCACCCCAGTCCACGCCTTCAGGAAACTGCAGCAGGCGCACGCCGGTGGCGAACACCAGGTCACGGGTCTCCGGGGTGCCGTGGGGGATGGCGATGCCCTGCCCCAGGAAAGTAGAACCCTGGGCCTCGCGCGCTTGCAGGCCCGCCAGGTAGCCGTCGGCCACCAGGCCATCGGCAACCAGCTTTTCAGCGAGCAATTGCAGGGCGGCGGGTTTATCCACGGCACGCTGGGCCATGGATATCTGCTCTATAGTGAGCTCGAGCATGCCAATCTCCTTTACGGCATCCACAGGATGCAGAAGTCTTGTTTTAAGGGTGCAGCATAGGACCGAAACCCTTGCAGGGTCAGCCCCGAGCTGTTGGACAACCTCAGCCAGCCATCGACGGGAAAAATTACTGACCACCCCGACAGATTTTTTTCGGCAGAAAACACGCCGGCTGAATCGTTTAACCTAGAATGACAGGCACGTTACCCGATAATCTTCAGGCATTGAAGCCCAACCTGACGGCGGCATTGCGACAATGGTCGCCTGCCGCGGTGGCCAATGATGGTGAAAAATGCATCGGGCAGCCTGAACGCCCGGCGTCGCACGCCGTAAAACAAGGAATACTCGGTTGAAACTCAGTGATATTGCTCGCCTCGCCGGAGTGTCGGTGACCACCGCCAGTTACGTCATCAATGGCAAGGCGCAACAGCAGCGCATCAGCAAGACCACCGTGGAGCGTGTCCAGGCGGTGGTGCAGGAACATGGCTTCACGCCCAACCCCCAGGCTGCCGGCCTGCGCAGCCGCCATACGCGTACGCTGGGTTTTATCCTGCCCGACCTGGAAAACCCCAGTTATGCCCGTATTGCCAAGCGCCTGGAAAAGCGTGCGCGCGAGCACGGCTATCAGTTGCTGATCGCCAGCTCCGACGATGAACCGGCCAGCGAACTGCAATTGCAGCAGTTGTTCAAGGCCCGCCGCTGTGACGCCTTGTTCGTTGCCAGTTGCCTGCCGCCTGAAGACACCAGTTACCTGGAGCTGCAGAACAAAGGCCTGCCGATCATCGCCATTGACCGGGTGATGGACAGCAACCACTTTTGCTCCGTGGTCAGTGACGACCAGCACGCCGCCCTGCAACTGACCAGCAGCATCCTGCGCACAACCCCCAGGGACATCGCCCTGATTGGCGCCCGCCCCGAGCTGAGCATCAGCCAGGCCCGCGCCGCCGGTTTCCATCAGGCCGTGGAAGGTTTCACCGGCAAGGTGCTGGTGTCCGAAGGCGAATCGTTCAGCCGCGAAGGAGGCCGCCAGTCAATGGCCGAGCTGGTGGAGCAACTGGGCCATCTGCCCGCGGCCCTGGTGACGACCTCTTATGTATTGCTGCAGGGGGTGTTCGATGTGCTGCAAGGCCATCAGGATGAATTCCCTTCGCTGCATCTGGCGACCTTCGGTGATACGCAACTGCTGGACTTTCTGCCTTTGCCCATCAACGCCATGGGCCAGCAACACGACCTGATTGCCAGCAAAGCCCTGGAGCTGGCACTGGCCGCGGTGGAGCGCAACGAATACCAACCTGGCGTGCACGCCATAGCCCGTACCTTCAAGCAGCGCATTTTCGAGGCGTGAGCCATGGGGCTGATCGACACCCACACCCACCTGGACTTCCCCGACTTCGACGTCGACCGCCCGGCGGTGCTGGCCAACGCTCGCGCCTTGGGTGTGCAACGAATGGTGGTACTGGGTGTGCATCAGGCCAATTGGCAGCGGGTGTGGAACCTGGTGCAAGGCGATGCGCAACTGTACGCCGCCTTCGGCCTGCACCCGGTGTACCTGGATGAGCACCAACCGGCTCATCTGACCGAACTGCACGGCTGGCTGGAACGCCTGGCGGGGCATCGCCAGCTATGCGCGGTGGGCGAATTCGGCCTGGACTACTTCATCGAAGACCTGGACCGCGAACGCCAGCAAGCCTTGTTCGAAGCACAGTTAACCCTGGCGGCCGAGTTCGAATTACCGGTGTTGCTGCACGTGCGGCGCAGCCACGCGGCGGTGATCGCCACGCTCAAGCGTTTCAAGCTAAAGCGCGCGGGGGTCATCCATGCCTTCGCTGGCAGTCATGAAGAAGCGCGGGAATACCTGAAACTGGGCTTCAAACTGGGGCTTGGCGGCGCGGGCACCTGGCCGCAGGCGGTGAAGCTGCGCAAGACCCTGGCGCGCCTGCCCCTGGAAGCCGTGGTGCTGGAGACCGACTCACCGGATATGGCCCCGGTGATGTACGCCGGAGAACGTAACAGCCCTGACCATTTGCCGAAGATTGCCGGGGCCTTGGCCGAGGTGATGGGGGTTGATGCACAGGCGTTGGCGGCGGCCAGTACCGCGAATGCCTGTGACGTGTTCAACTGGCCTGACGCCTGACCGCTCACGTCACCGCCCCGCAGGGTTGCCACCGGCAATCCGGGGTTAGAACAGCACTGTCCACAGGGCGATGACGGCATACCACAGCACCGCCGAGCGCAGCAGTAGCTCCCACAGGCTGTCCAGGCTGGCGACACCCGCCTCGCCCGCCGCGGTGGCCGGCAGTTCACCCGCCACGCGCCCGACGTCGGCGATCAGCTTCTTCGCACCGATGCCCCAATGCAGTACCTCATGCAGCATCACCTTGCCCACCGCGACGAAGTTACCCACAAGGGCAAAGCTCACGGCCAGCACCCGCACCGGCAACCAGTCAAAGGCGTGGCGAATGCTGCCCGCGCGAGCCACCACGCCCGGGTGCCTGGCGTTGCGCACCGCCAGCGCCAGCAATCGATAAACCAGCGCCGCCACAGGCCCCAGCAGCACGTACCAGAAGATCACCGCAAAGAAACTCTGATACGCCTGCCACAGCAGGTTGTCCTGCACCTTGGCCAGCAGGCCCGATTCGTCGTCGGCGCTCAGCCCCAGGTCACGTTCGGCCACATGCACGGCTGCCTGCTCGTCGCCCCGCCGCCAGGCGTCACGAAACGGCCCCAGTCCGGCTTTCACATCACCACGGCCCAAGCTGTAGATCACCACCAACAGGTGAATGGGCAAGGCAAACAAGCCATAGGCCACTGGCTTGAGCGCCAGCAGCAGCGCCCCCAGCACCACCGCGGGCAGCAGCACCCACAGCGCCAGGATAAGCGCCGGTTCCTTGGCCAGACGCGGCTTGGCTTCCAGGCGAGCCAGCTCGGCCAACCAGGCACGGTCACCTTGCAACCGGTGGCGCAACGCCGAGAATTTCTCAATCACCAACACCAGCACCAACACCAGAAAACTCATTGCACTCCCTCGTGGGCCAGCAGGCTGGCGCGGTAGCGCGGCCAGTCGAAGTGCGGCCCTGGATCTGTCTTGCGCACGGGCGCGATGTCGCTGTGCCCGCAGATGCGCGATGAAGTAATGGCCGGGTACTGCGCCTGCAGTTGCCGGGTCAGGTGTGCCAGTGCCTGGTACTGGGCATCGGTGAACGGTTCGAAGTCAGTCCCCTCCAGCTCGATGCCGATGGAAAAGTCATTGCACGCTTCGCGCCCTTCGAAATTCGACACCCCGGCATGCCAGGCCCTCTGCAGACAAGAGACGAACTGGGTCAGCCCGCCGTCACGCTCGATCAGGAAGTGTGCCGACACCTTCAGTTCGGCGATGGTCTCGAAGAAGGGGTGGGCGCTGCAGTCCAGTTGGTTCTGGAAGAACTGCTGCACGCGGCCGGTCTTGAACTGGCCAGGCGGCAGGCTGATGTTGTGGATCACCAGCAGGGAGATTTCACCCAGCGGGCGCTCATTGAAATTGGGCGATGGGCAGTGCGTGGCTGGCTGGCACCAGCCAGTGATGGGATCAATGGTCATAAGGCCTCCTTGGCGACGCGGCTCGATCGCCCCAGTATGCCGCGTCGCTGACTGGCTGGGCATGCAACTATATATTTTTCCGCCGCCGCAGGTTGGAGACCACTGAATCAAGGGCGCGGTCGAACAGCAGGGTATCGTCCAGAATCCGCGCCGCACCCTGGCGAAACTCGACGGCCAGGCCCGTGCGGGTCTTTTCCAGCACCTTCATGCCGGTGCGGTTGACGAACACATATCGGTCAGTAGCCTCGATGATCGCCGCCAGCTTGCAACGCTGACAGTGGCCCTCATCTTCGATGAACTCCACCCAGCAACCGGTGCGCAACGCGTTGACCTGCAGCAGGCCGGGGTCATCGGCCGGCAGCCGTACCTGGGCAGGGGGGGCATCGCCGTGCCCCGCCAGCACGATTTCCTCGACCACCGCCACCAGCGCCGGGGGTTCCTGGCCCTCGACCCACGCCGCCGGGTGAAGGGCATCGCGCTTGAGCGCCTGCACATGCAGCAGCTCCAGCTGGCTGAAGAATTCGCTGGTGGCAAAGGGGTCGAACGCCGAACTGGTCAGGCCGTCACGCAGGGCCTTGAGCAGTCCCGGCACCACATCCAGCAAGCGCTCATGGGCCTGGGGTTCGTCGTGGGGCTCCACGCTCCAGATCAGATCGTCCATGGTCGCGAGGCCTTCGAGCCATTGGGGCGAGCCGTCGCCATGTTTCAGGCAGGTCAGCAACAGCACCTTGCTCCAGGCCTCTTCCAGCAGCCGCACCACCACCAGCGGCAAGACCTTGCCCAGCAAGCGGCGGTTGAGTTCCTGTTGCACGCGCTGGCGCGCGAGCTCAGCCTTGGCCCGGCCCTCCTCCGCGTCACGGGTACGCTGTTCGAGCAACTCGCTGCGCCGCCGCTCATCGGCGGTGAAGGCCAGGAAGTCGGCCAGCAGTTCGGAGAAAATCGCCGGGTCGTCGACAAAGTCGTTGAGCAGGCGCTGCACGATCTGCTCGATCCGCAGGTACAGGCTGTCACGCTGGTAGTCATCGCGGTTGCCCCAGCCCATGGCCGCCGAAGCAATCTCGTTGAGCAGGCGCCGCGCCGGGTGGCTGCCACGGCTGAAGAAGCTCTTGTCCATCACCGCGACCTTGAGCATCGGGATCTGCAAGCGGCCGATCAGCGCCTTGAGCGAATCGGGCAGGTTGCGGTCATCCAGGATGAACTCGAACAGCATGGTCACCAGGTTGATGACGTCTTCGTCGACCACGCCGATCACCCGGAACCTGCCACTCTTGACGCTTACACGAGTCAGCAATTGCTCCAGCTGGTGGCGCAGGTCGTAATCGTCCTGGGCCGCCTGGGACGAAGGCACGTATTGCTGCAAGTGCGACAGCAGGCGCATCAGGTCGTTGGTGGAAATGGGCTGCGCTTCGTGGCTGCTTTCCAGCTTGGGCGCGACACTGCCGCGCAGCTGGTGAAGCAGCTCCTGCAAGGCGCCGAACACTTCCTGCACGCTTTCATCGAGCTGCGCGCCGGTCTGCGGGCCGGCCACGGCGGCGTCCTCGCGACGCTGGCTGGGACGCGGCGGCGCGCGGTCAGCGCTGCGGCGGGCCGGCGCGGCCTTCAGTTCCGGGAGCACGCCCGTGGCGATCAGCAACTGATTGGCCTCGGCATACAACTGGTCGGTGTCGGCCAACACGTACTTCTCGAACAGCTTGAGCACGATCAGCTTGACCTTGATCTCCACGCCCAGGTTACGCCCGGCCTGGAGGAAATAATCACAGAGCATGGCCGGCCCTACGGGGTTGCTGGCATCGTCCAGGCGCTTGAGCACCAAAGCATTGAGCCGGGCGGTCAACTGCCCCAAGGCCAGGCCATCGCGGGCCAGCACCTTGCCAACCATGGCGTCCAGGGCGACGGTGCGCTCCAGATCGTCATTGGCCACCAGTTCCAGCTTGTCGTAATTGACCGGCGAGGCCACCGCAGGCTCGGCGATCTCGTATTGGCCGATGGCCACGAACGCCTCATAGAGTTTTTCCAGGAAGCCGCGCTCAATGCTCTTGCGCTTGAGGCGCAGGTCGCGCATGGCTTCGAAGAAGGTGTTCTGCTCGGCGTTGTTGTGGGCCTTGTCGGCCATCTCGAACAGGGTGTCGTCGGCATTGTCGAACAGCGCCTGCAAGCCTTGGCGCAGTTGCTGGGCGGCCTTGTCGCGAACCTGCAGCAGGACGACGGGCAGGCGTGCCAAGGGCGTCTGATTGGCGTGATCAGCAGCAGCCTTGTTCAACGGCACGACTTTCCCATCGTTATGCATCCCGTTCTCCAGAAAGAATGAGGGTACGCTTTCGCTCTAGTATGCAGGTTACCCGCGCCCGCCCACAGCCCTCTGGCGCAACGCCTTTGTAAGCGCCGTCACGCACAGTGGAAACAAAGATTCAAGGCGTCAAAGCTATGGCGCCAAATACAAGGCGCTCATTATCTGCAAAAGCGTAGCGCTGTGCTAGAGCACCTGCCGCAGATATTTGCGGGGCGATGCGAAGTGGACAACAAAACCAGCAAAAAGCTCCCTGGGGCGGGATGTTTTCGCGCCTTTTCGCCACTGGGCCGCCTGGCTGTCGCAAGGCTTCGCGCCGGGCATCGCCTGCCCTATAATCCGGCCACTTTGCTTGTGGAGCCTGCTATGCCGAATCTACGCCTCGCCGACCTGACTGCCGAGATAGAAGCCAACGTGCGCCGCGCGCTGCTGGAAGACATTGGCAGCGGCGACATCACCGCCCAGCTGATCCCCGCCGAGCGCCTGGCCAAGGCCACCATCATCACCCGCCAGGACTGCGTGGTCGCCGGCACCGCCTGGGTGGACGCGGTGTTCCGCCAGCTCGACCCGCGCGTGGCGGTGCACTGGCAGGTCGTCGACGGCCAGCGCGCCACGGCCAACCAGGCCCTGTTCCACCTTGAAGGGCCGGCGCGTTCGCTGCTGAGCGGCGAACGTACCGCGCTGAACTTCCTGCAGATGCTGTCCGCTGTCGCCACCCAGGCCCAAGCCCTGGCCGACAAGGTAGCCGCCACTCAGGTCAAGCTGCTCGACACGCGCAAGACCCTGCCCGGCCTGCGCCTGGCACAGAAATACGCGGTTACCTGCGGCGGCTGCCACAACCACCGCATCGGCCTGTACGACGCCTTCCTGATCAAGGAAAACCACATTGCCGCCAGTGGCGGCATCGCCCAGGCCATCAGCGCCGCCCACCGCATAGCCCCCGGCAAGCCGGTGGAAATCGAAGTGGAAAGCCTGGAAGAACTCCGGGAAGCCCTGGCCGCCGGTGCCGACATCATCATGCTCGACGAACTCAGCCACGACGACATGCGTGAAGCCGTGCGCCTGAATGCGGGCAAGGCAAAACTGGAAGCCAGCGGCGGCATCAACGAAAGTACCTTGCTGCCCATTGCCCAGACCGGTGTGGACTACATCTCCATCGGCGCCATGACCAAGGACGTCAAGGCCATCGACCTGTCGATGCGCCTGAGTCTGTGACACAACACCCCACGAGATGAACGAAGGTATTGGAGTACTCGCAGTGACGAACACGCTCAACCCCGGGGCCGACACGGTCTACATCATCCGCATCGACGGTACCCGCCTGGGTCCTTTCCAGACCCAGGTAGAACCCAACAAGGCGCTGATCTACGAAGTAACCCTGAACGCCGGCGCCGGCGACACCCTGGAACACCACCGCGAAGGCGGCGTGGTGGACAAGTACCTGATCACAAACACCCACTTCCAGCCGCAGATGACCACCGTGGCCGCGCATTACACCGTGCGGTGGCGCCAAGAGGGCTGACTTGCGAATTTAGCCCCCCTTCCCTCTGTGGGACCGGGCGAAGCTCGGGAAGCCGGCACCGCGCAGCCACTTAAACTGCGCGCCGTCCTTTTCCCGAGCTTCGCCCGGTCCCACACGGTTGCCCCCCCTACGGCATCAACGGCAAACACTCCACTTGAGGGCGGGCGAACAGATACCCCTGCATCAGGCGGATCCCCAGCCCCAGCAACGCATCCCGCTCCCCCGCCGTCTCCACCCCCTCGGCCAGCAGGGTAATGCCTAGGCGCTGCGCCACCAGCACGATCCCCGCCACGATAGCCTCACGCACCGGGTCGCTATCGATGGACCGGGTCAACGCCATGTCCAGCTTCAGCACCTGAGGCTGGAAGGTCGCCAACAGATTCAACCCGGAATACCCCGAGCCAAAATCGTCGATTGCCGTGGTAAACCCCTGGCGCTCATACGCCTTGAAGATCGCCTTCAAATGCTCCGGGTCTTCCACCTGCTCACCCTCGGTGACCTCGAACATCAAGCGCTCGAGCGGAAAACTGGACGCCTCGGCCGCCTCCAGCGTCGCGCGAATACAGGTCTCTGCGCGGTAAACCGCGTTGGGCAAAAAGTTGATGCTCAGCTTGCAGTCAGGAATATCCACCAACCCCAAACCGGCCGCCAACTCGATGGCCTTCACCCGGCAGGCCTGGTCGAAGCGGTAGCGGTTACCGTCATTGACCTTGCCCAGCACGCTGGCCGCCGACTCGCCGTTGGGGCCGCGCACCAGGGCCTCGTAGGCGTAGAGCTTGCCGGTGGAAACGTCGAGAATGGGCTGGAACGCCATGGTGAACTGGAAATCCAGGCCTTCCAGGTTGCGGCATTGGGCGCAGCCGGTGGGTTCGAAGGGGTGGGGGAAAAAGGTTTGGGTCATTGCTCCTCCGGGGAGGCAGATCGGATGGAGTGAAAACTTAGTGGATAGCTGCACAAGGCCAGCATGACACTAGGACGTAAAAAGGCACGAAAAATTTCGCTAACGTGCCGATAGCAAAGCAGCGGCAAGGTGAGCATCGCTGGCGCGCTGGTGGGCCGCGCGCGCATCAGGGCAGAGGCAGTGGGCCGCTGATAGGGGATGGCAGGTGATCGGGAGCACGTTGTGCGTGGACTATGCGGCTTATGGCAACGCGTGCAACGTCGTCAAGGTGGATGACCGCTGGGTCTGGTTGATCGACAATTCGAAGATGACCACGAACATTCGGAGTTCGGGACATTCAGGGGGACCATGGAGGGTGAGGCGGGGGGAGATGGTGCCGGGGATAGGAATCAGGAATCGAACCATTCTTCTACAGAGCACGTAAATCAAGGCCTCCCGCGTGAGGAGATTAGGAGGTTACCACACGATTACCACACCGGAGCAGGAAATTTTGGTGCGGCCCCACAGTTTACTATTGGCCAAAACAACAAGCCCCGCTACGGAGGCGGGGCTCATATCTACGTTACTCAAGGGTGCGAATAGGAGAGGACGATCTCCCTGACGCTTGGCTTGTCGCTAAGCTTCTTCACCATCTGCTCATAGGCATCAGCACCAATATTTGGCCGCACAGGCTGAACGCGCTGACTAGTGGAGTTAAAGGCGTCTCGCACCGCTGACCGTGGCGCCTCAGGCTTCAGGCTAGCGAAGGGATTATTCATTTCAACGCTCCATCACTCTGTACGATTGAAAAAACGACGATTCAGCTCCGGACGGAAGTAATGCTTTCGATCAATCCAGATGAACCCATCATGCTTGCTGATAACGGCCACGTCGATAGGCCCCGATACCGACTCGGAAGGCCGAGTGACCCGCTCCTTGAGGGATTCCAAGTCGATCAAGCTCCGAGCCAAGGCAGCCATCTCGGGAAGCGGCAGCGAATTTACAATCTCGGACAGCGGAAAGATATGCTGATTTCGGATTTGGGTGTGCCATCGGTCAGAATGCCCCGCGTACACCTCAGCCTTGATCTCGACAAGCCGCTCCGCAGATACCCCCTCCCCAGCTTCCGACTGAATCTTGGCCGCGATTTCATCAAAAGCCAGTTCTGTCGAACTGTCAATCGTGTACATAACGTCCGGCGAAATTCCCATTCGGAAGGTGTTGATCATTGATGTGGTAGCGAAGGGCTGGATCACTGCGGGGGAACTCGCATCCATAACGCTTGGATCGCTTCGCTGCAAAATCAGCCTATCACCTAGAAAACCATAGCACTCATAGCTCTCCAACACGGGAAAGAACTCTTCTTTGCCATACCCAGCCACCACAACGCCAGTTTTATCCGCGTACATGATGAACTCTTTAACTGCCAACTTAGCCAAGGCTTCAAGAAACCGAGGTATCAGGTAGTTTCTAGTTTGAGCTTGCATGAAAACGTAGAAGGTGGTTGCCGCAATCGCCTCTAATTGAGGGGCGACAGTGGAATGGGCGTGAGCAATATCCGTGTCTCTTAGGAGAGGATGGAGTGCCATCTGATCGATTTCGGCCTCACACGCAGCAAGCGCATCGTCGATCTCCTGGTCACTTTTACCTGCGAGGGACTCGATAGTGTCCACGCCCGCTTCGTGAGCGATCCTAAGCTGTAAACGATAGGTTGCGGCTGCCACCACATCGAAGAGGACAGAGACTCGTGCAGAATCTGAAAACAGCTTGTCCTCCCGCTCAACAAAGTCGAAAAACCTTTCCGGATACGTTTCTAGCTTGTCGTAATGCTCATCACCGAGACGCTCTCGAAACGCCTTTATAGGCAGCTCCCAAGGCACACCATGAAGATCAGCGGAGCCGTAAATCATCAGACCTACCGGGGCAACACGACTCAACTCGAACAGCTTATTCGCCCCCTTAAAGTACCGGCGCTCTTGATCTCCGTCCTTCCAGGAGGTCACCGTTGTCGCACTATCCGCTGCAAGCACCACTGCGGTTCGACTCATAATCGCGATTTCAGCAGTCACAATCCGCTCCTTGAATGCAATGTGCCATCAAGCAAATATGGACGACCTTCGTTCATTCCGCTACCTCATACGGTGCAGACCTACCATCTCAACGAACCGCGTTACATTCGTCTGCCGAGGGTCCAGTAGCTCAAAGCCCCGAACCTGCAGTCAACTCACTCTGGAACACTAGGTCGTACCTGGTGAATAAGCGGGCTAGCGCGGAGGTCAGCTCCCCCTCTAATGGCCTGGCCTGATACGACAGCTCATGACGCTCGCCGTTGACCTCCACAGCAATGTCCCATCGCTTTCGCACGGAACTGTCCGCCCGCTTGTGGGGTGCATGGAGTACCGGGATCAGACTTTCTACAGCCCCAATCCGAAGCAGCCGTAGGTCTTTCACACACGCAACAAACCAAGGTAGAGCTTCACAGATAGCTTGAATGGCAAGGACGCAGTGGACGGGAGAAATAGATGCCCCGCCCATGTGGAAGCCGGGTGTTTGCTTGGTAAGGCCGTGGGAGGCAAGAAGGATCTCTACGGCTTCGGAAGTGGCACCAGGATGCAGCTCAAGGGAGTCCGCATCCAGGCGGAAGATGACGGCGTACATCTGATATCTCCTTACGAATAGTGCGTGGAGTGTACTTTCACTGGTGCGAGAGGGGTGTTGGATGCTGCTTCAGCTCCCTCAGCAGGCGCTCTTTTGAATCGGCGTAGTCAGTTGTAGGGAAGCGAAGCATCTTGCTCTTCTCTGGCTTGATCACAGCGAGCTCCGCATTGCCGTGGAGGATGTCGCTGATGAGCAAGTCGCAGAACACTGCGAAGCCGATGTCCAGCCAACGGGCGAACTCGATGAGTAAATCGGGATGTCCCCAGGTGCCCCGCCCGGCCACGTAACGATTGCAAGGCACGATCTCAAAGGCTGGGCGCTCCAGGGTTCTAAGCTCTTCCAGCGCTTCGATATACTCCACCTAGCTTTTGGAGTGTAGCGCTCACGTTGCAGTAGCCATCACCATGAATGGCGAATCGAACGAGACATTTTGGTGCCGTAGACAGAAATGACAGGAGTCGAAACGGGGCATGACGACCAATGAAACCGGGTGCAATGGCGTGCGGGGTAGGTGACGTTACCACAGGACTACCACAGCTAATGATGACCGAAGCAAGGTCTCACGCGCACCTGTGGTAGCCCAATTGCATCATCACGGTCCTTCGGTCTACGCTCGGTAGAGAACCGCCAATGGATCTGGATGTTTCGAGGCCGGATAGATCCCACGAGAATTAGTGCGTGCGTACCGCCCCTACCCAAGGACTGTCTGATGGCAAAGTTTTCGTGGTCCACCTACCCCTCAACTGCGGCTGAGTTTGAAGAGCTAATGGCGGCTGTTGATGACACGCTAGCATCGGAAGATCTGAAGCCTTTCCAGAGACCCGTTCATATGGGCCGTTTGTTTTGGGAGGCATTTGAATGGAGCGGTCGGATGTGCCCACCCGACAACCTGGCAGATCAACCGGGATACGAGGGTGATGTGCTAATGGCAAAAGCCCTGCGTTGGTACACCGACGTCCTAGGAAACCGACTGAAAACCTATTTCGAACTCGGCCATGTACCGGCACGTTTAGGACGTACGCTTTGGAAAGTCCGCATAGCTAACTGGCATGGTTCGGTGAGTTTCTTTGTTCACAGGAATTTGTTAAATAAGGGATCAAGTAGAGGCAGCCAGCACACTCTACCAAGCATGAATATCCTAACCCTGGTGGAAGATTTGCCCCAAGGCCTAGTAGACCGACTCACTGACCACGAGCTTGAGTCTCACTTCAACCACCACATGTTTTGTGTAGAAAATATCCAATGGATGAACAATCTTCCTCGCACAGATCTACTCAGCGTCGCTTTGGGAGACTACGCAAGTTCTACTCAAGAGCTAATTGCTCATCGCTATCCACAATCGCGATGGGGATCACAGCAGTGCGTCGAAAAAACCATAAAAGGACTTTTGAAAATTGCTGGAACCCCTTTTCCCAAAGGAGGAAAGGATGGCCATGACCTAGGGAAGCTAGCAAAGATCCTTCATGAAAATCATTGCATCTCTATCAACCCCCTACTTATCGAAATGGCCCATTGCTCCACCGGGGCGAGATATAAAGATGAACCTTCTACGGAAGACCAGGCTTTCAAAGCTAATGTGGCAGCACTTCATATAATCGATACACTCAGAAAAAGTCGCGGCACGACCATCATCCTTGAGAAGTACTACAAAGACAATACGATCCACCAGGGACGTCCCCGCAATTAGAATGAAAACTTTAACCAACATGATTTCAAGTGAGAAAAAATGCTTACAGATTTAGATGAGTTGATATTAAGGTGCGAGGACCCACGGTCGCGCAAGTACATAGAAGAAGCCGTGAAATGCTACAAAGCAGGGGCCTATCGCTCATCCGTTGTAGCTTGCTGGATCGCAGTCGCGTTTGACTTAGTTGACAAAATAAGGGAGTTATCCGCATCCGGCGACAAGGAGGCGCAGAAAGAAATCGCAAGATTCGAGACCATTCAGAAAACTCACAACCTTCCAAGTGCCTTAGCGTTTGAGAAAGAGCTCCCCCTAATGGCGAAAGATAAGTTTGAGTTCATTTCGCACATCGAGTACCTAGATATTGCTCGACTAGTAGAAGATCGCAATAGATGCGCCCACCCCTCACATGTATCTGACAACCAAGTCTTCTCTGCCTCGCCAGAACTGGCACGCCTCCATATCTTCAATGCTGTCAATTCCGTACTGAGTAAACCGGCAGCCCAAGGAAAAGCCGCGCTAGAACGAGTCCTGAATGACATTGAATCGAAGTTCTTCCCAAGCAACATCGAAGACGTACTAACGCTTTTTGAAGCAGGTCCATTAAAAAGATCACGGGAGTCGCTTTACAACAACCTTCTGAAGATCCTGATCAAAACCGTCCTCGGAGAAACTGATACATTAAAGTTCAACAAAAGCACACTTGCGCTGTCAGCCATAAAATCATTACATCCCAACCTCTGGGATAAGTTTTTCCCAGACTGCGTGAAGAACACTGTAGAAAGCATACGCATAGAGGATGATTTATGTCGAGCAGTGGTAACAATTATCCGACTTGGAAAATTAGGTCTCTGGGGTGCTTTACCGAAACCGGAGCAACTACGAATTGCGACATTCGTGCAAAATGCGCCAGCTAAGCTATTTGCTGATTTGGACTGGGTTTTCTTGGCAGATAGTCCCCCAGCAAGCCTAGTTACCGCCACAGAAAACAGAATCGAAAGTTCCACTTTCGATGAGCTAAATAAAATGGACTGGTTTGCAACCCCCCCGCCAGTCATAGACCGACTTATTACCCTGTACTCCAACTCACCTAGCTTCGCTATCGCCAACACATGCGGCCGCACCCTCCGCCAGTACATGCAAGAAACCACCCCAACTTACAAGCAAGCTAACGAAATAATTAGAATAGCCTCGCACAACGACCAGATTAAACACAGCAATGAGTTGCCGAGTGTATTGCGAACTCTAGGCTCGGTCGAAGGTGGCATGGAGGTAGTAAAACAATTGATGAATGATCATGGCTTGGAGATCAACATCTAAAAATTCGCAGCACCGAAAATCGAATCAAATTTCCGATCAGCTATGTGGAGGCGATTTCGCCTCCTCAATACGTGGTGTAAAAACAGATAGCGGATCGCTCACTCTTCAGAATTCTGCCGGGATTTAACTAGCCTCAACAGTGTGCTTCGAGAGGCGCCGGTAGCAGCACAAACCTCCGACCAACTGCTACCCCGATCAAGCATTGTAAGGATCGCCGCGTTGCGCTCATGGTTTGCTGGGCGGCCCTTATATGCCCTCTCCGCCTGAGGCCTGAGCTTGTCGCGCTCCTTGGCCTGGGCGATGCCCTGAGTGGTCCTGCGGCGCCTGTCCTCGTAGTCTTTGCGGGCGATGGCCGCCAACATATCCAGCATCATCGAGTTCAGAGCATCCATCATCCGCAAGGTCATTTCATCCGCCGCCTTCACCATCATGTGGGAGGTGGGCAAGTCAAGGGCGACCACACGAACCTTGCGGCCCAGTAGCTCAGATTTCAGGCGGTCCCAGTCTTTGGCATTGAGGCGCGATAGGCGGTCCACCTGCTCGATCAAGAGTACGTCTCCAGGGTGACTATCAGCCAACAAGCGGAACAGCTCTGGGCGCTTGAGATTAGCTCCAGACTCGTTCTCTGCGTACCAGGCTGCGATGCGCAAGCCGCGCTCCTGGGTGAACGCTTCGAGGTCTGTTCGGGCGCGCTGAGCATCCTGATCTTGGGTTGAGGCGCGGAGGTAGGCGCGGATGTACATGGAACAGCTCCGGTTCGCTTTGGATGGTTCGCATGATACTGGTTCGTTTTGATTGGTCAACCATCATTTATCGAACCACCTATCGAACCACCCTCCCTGGTTCCGTAAAGGCATACCCATTCCGAACCGAAGGGAACGCACGAGTCTTATTCATTGGAATCCAATGTTTTAGCCCTCGCCCCCCTCGGGTATTGTTCGACTCCTTCGTGGCTCATCACGCATCAGCAGCGATTTAATCCCTGGAATTCCAGTGACTAAGCCCCCATTGAGCCGGTGCGCAGCCGCTTAATTCACCGGATTTCGGTGAGGGGGATGCGGGCTGAAAATTTAGCTCACACGCTCCGGCTAGTCAGCGCAGCCGCCGAAGCTCCCGCAGAGCTATCCTGCGGACATCCTTCTCGCGCTCGACCAGGTGAGCCACTGCGTCTGGCACGGAGACACGGAGGAAGCCACAGCCCTCCAACTCCAGCCACCGCTTCACAATCAGGTTGCTCAGGGCGTAGCTGTACCCCGCCAGCAGCGTGAAGGTGAGTTCCTTGTCCAGCAACAAGACAGGTCGCAGTTGTCTCTGGGCATCAGGCATGTGGGTCTCAACCCACTTCGGACCCGAGCTCAAATCTGAGCCGGGGTGTCCCTCAGCCTCAGCCAACTGGCCCAGCATCTTGCGAATGTCGCGGAGGACGTTTTTGTGTTGTCGCCCGGTGATCTCGGCAACCTCCTGGGACGACATCGCAGGCATTCCGCTGATGGTGGTCAGTGTGGCGCCTGCGGCGATGTGTTCGATGTTCATGGTGTAGCGATTCCTTATTGGGAAACCTTCTGGCCGACCTCCACAGCCCAGCACCAAGTCCCCGCTACGGGGCCTGGGCGTGGTTCCAAAAGGTTTGCCAATGAGGCTTGGGATTTTGAGTGATGACCATCAGCGCTGGCGGTCGGGCCAGGCGTAGTCAGGTGAGTTATGAGGTGCGCCAAGGGATTCTTGGGCGAAGGTTCAGGGATGTCGTAGCCAGGGCTCTCAGGGGGCCATGGGGGGGTATCACGGGCCGGTCAGTTTCGAGGTGGGCTCTCAAATTTTTTCGGAAAAATTATTCGTCCCCGAGGCGATGTTAGTAGGTGGATTACCCCCATTAGCTACATCTCAATTCCATAAGCCAGTGATTGGTAGGGGGATTTCTCCCCATCAATTTTTAGCTCATCGCAACCTGGCAGGCTTCACGCTTGGGCAGCCGGTAGATGGGTGATTGGCGGAAGCCCCCGTTAGGTCCGTGCACTTTGATGTGTCCCAAAAATTTGGGGGACATCCCCACACCGAGGACTTTCGGCACCTTGACCATCAAGTGGTCATGCCGCAATGGGGACTTGCCCGGTTCACGGGTGGCGTTAATCAGCTCCACCAGCTCCAGGCTGGTCATCATTACGGTGTCTTCGGTGATGGTGGTGGCTACTGCGTTCATGCTACGTGTCCTTCTGATTTCGTTGAGGGGCCGCGCTGGCGGGTCAGTAATCTGAATGTGGCCCACCGGGATTGCGGGGCCCTTGCTAGCGATTTGCCGTAACCACACCGGGAATTAATACCCGGATTTCCGGGGATTAAGCCCCGAGAAGCCTGACAGCCACTCTTCGCATCACCAAGGGTTCAATTCTTCCTTAGAAGGTGGACAAAGTGTCCGATCAAGGAATGCGGCCCGTAAGTGTCCGGGGAAGACACATTGCGATGGGCTAAGCTGTGATCCTTCAGGATTGAGGTCTCAGCATGGAATGTCACGTTCGCCCCGCCACGAACAAAGATGCAGCAGCGATTAGCCGTGTAGTTCTAGCCGCCCTGCGTGAGTCAAATTCACAGGACTACCCGCCTGATGTGATCGCTCAGGTGGAACGAAGCTTTGCCCCTGAAACCGTCATCGCACAACTCGCTAAACGCCGGGTTTTCGTAGCCTTGCTAGGCGAGAATATCATCGGTACTGCTGCGCTCGACGGAGACGTAGTCAGGAGTGTTTTCGTTGACCCAGCTCACCAAAAAGGCGGTATCGGTCGGCATTTGATGGATGTCATTCATGGAAGCGCAGCCCTCGCTGGCATTGGGGTTGTGCGCGTGCCAGCGTCGATTACAGCTGAAAAGTTCTATGCCGCGTTGGGTTATCAGAAAATCCGCGATGAGTTTCATGGGGCTGAACGCACCATCGTTATGGAAAAACAGCTCTAGGATTCGCCGCACCAAATACCGCGACTACACGGGCCAATGCTTTGTCGGTGCCAGCGCGCATATCCATAGGTTCGGTGGCGAGCCAGATGGAGTCGATACGGATCATTGAGTCAGACCACGGATGAAACGTGCGCAACCGTCAGGATCTGAAGTTGGCCAAGGTGTGTTCGCCGGACGCTTACCGCGGCCCATTCCCCACTGAATCTCAACCATGTCCTTACATGAGAAAATCCCAGGCCAAGTTTCGTTCTCACGGAGCGAGACCAGGAGTTGCTCAACTGATTCAGGTTGCTCTGCGGGGCAGCCACTACGGCAGACTGCGCGGGCTTCGTGATGACCCTCTCAGCGTTACCCCGGAGGATGTCGTCAATAGCCATGTCACAAAACACGGCAAAGCGGACACCCAGCCAGCGGGCGAACACACAACCAGCTTCGGGTGGCCCCAGGTGCCGCCATTACGGCCACGGGAGGTTTCAACTAAAACCATGGAATCCATGGCGTTTGTGGTGGGAATTCCCGTCACTAAATCGTCGAAGGCAGAGATACCCGTAATTCCAGGGATCACTTATGAGGGATCAGTAGGGGAAGACACCACCGTCTCAGCAGTTCCTCACGGATGTAGTACGCACCACGGAAGGCATACCACGGATGTACGTGGATGAACTGAGCCCCTCTAGCGCCCTTCTTGGGCCTCTTGATGAGCCCTTGCTCCAGATTGCTAAGTGACGCCAGGAGGGCTCTACGCCCAACTCCAGGGACCGCTTGGGCCAGATCATCAATCGATCCGTACCAGCAGTTCCATGCTGTCAGGTGCTCACACAGAAACCTCAGCACCAGGACATCCGTGGTGGGATGGTCGATAGAGATGAGGCCCAGGAGGCGCTCATAGTCCACGTTGAGGCGACTCACGAACGGGTCGTGGACAGACACTGCCTCAATCAACTCAGCAGCATCGCGGGCCTCGTAGGGGAACCGGGTGTCGATGCCTACATAGCGGTCAATCACCCTGGAGTGCACTCGCTCAGGCTCGCCTAGCACTTGGTCAAGTATCTCCCCGGTGCGGGTGTCGACCACTAACAAGTCGTGCCCTGACTTCTCGATGATGATGGGGGGGATGGCGGGGATGCCCCTCTCGGGAGACGGGATGGGTTGGTGGATGGTCATTGTTGTTCTTATGGGTATTCGGAGGCACTCAGCGGGCCAGTGAGCCGCCAAGTGCTTATTTATAGAAAGGAAAAGTAGTGGCCCCCATGGCACGTGGCCTGGAGCTGGTTTTGAGTGAACAGAATCTGCACTCATGGTGTGATGTGTCGCTCCCCAGCCAGCCTTGAGCCTCCACAGACAGGCTGAACCAGGGATGGATAATCGTCTGGGGATGGATAGCGGCTTTCATCCCGCTTCGCCCGCTATAGTTATTACCGACTAACTGCAAGGCAAAGGAGATGCCATGATTCGTCCTCACCTCCCGCTGGCAGAAATCCAGCCAGAAAATATGGTCGTCAGCCAGGGAACCGTCCTTATCCGAATTCCCCCGAATGACCTTCTAGACGGATATGAAACCGTGAGGGTGTTTGTAAGGGTTTCAGCGCCAGGTCTAAGGGACATACGACTGCGGACAGAGGGCCACCCTCGAAACCGAAATGATGGCCCCTATGATGTGCGTATCAACTATCCAGAGCACTTCGATAGGCCGGGCACCCTGCTGCACGTTCTATACACCTTAGCGACAGCTGGGCCGCTCCAGGCGTCAAGGGAGATAACCTTCAAGGCCGTTGAACAATCACCAGAGACTGGCCTGCATTGGGAGCCACGCCATGTAATCTAGCGAGCTGCTGGATCGCGTAAGTGAAAGCAGCACACAGTTGTGGGCACCCCGAGTCATCCCATTTCAATGGATAACAAACCGCAGGTGAGCCATGGATGATGACCAACACCATAAGGACACCTTAGAGATACCCCTAAGGGCTGTATCCATGATCGACCAGCAGGAACCCCAGTATGCCCCCCTACCCCCCATCATCGGTGGTGTAGAGTGGCCTGCGGTCCTGGTGGTCATCACATGGATACAAGTCCATGATCAGACGCAGCGAGGATGCCCACAGTCCGGCACAAGTCCGGCATCACGAATGAACGTGACGAAGCCCCGGATCACGGCTGGGTGATCCTATTGTGGTCCCACGGGGACTGGATTATGGCAGCGACGTTGTTTAACGTCAGGTTCGACTTTTCATCGTCTCCCCCTGGCACCAGAATCATCAGGACGAACCATGCCTTCCCCTATCGATGAGCTCTACCTTGAAATTTATGGAGTATCGCCCAATAAGGCAGGCACCGCCTTTGAACGGTTTGCAGCCATCGCTACATTCGTAGAAAGCCAGGGCGGAAGTATTACTCATGACGCCACACTCAAAGGAGCCGTTTCCGGAAGTAACTACCAGATTGACGTTCTTCACCAATCGGCAGAGACGACCATGGGTGAGGCTAAGGACTACACCTATAGAGGGGGTAAAGTCGGCCGGTCGGATCTACAGAAGCTCTCAGGGGCTCTCCTTGACCTACCTGACGTGACCAAGGGTGTGTTCTGGTCTGCCACGGACTACACAAAGCCTGCACGTCAGTATGCTCATGCTTCGAAGTCCATGCCTCATGGGAAGGAAATCCTGTTACGTGGTCTCAGGGAGAGCACCCCAATCGATGAGCAAGGCTTCGTTAAAACGATCAACGTCACCGGCACTCACTGCATCCCACAATATGAGGCCGCTCGTTGGATTGTCCACTGGACCTCGGATGGGCTCTCCAGCTTGAAGGCGCTCATTCCCCTTGGAGAAGACTCAATTGATATAGGCGGGGCAATTGAGGTGATTTTTGATGCAGAAGGGAAACCACTCACATCAATATTCGAGCTCACGTCAAAAGGTCACGGATCCAGGGGGGACGACAATGTATGCCGAGCCTGCTATTGGCTTCCCGGCCACTATGTCCGTACGAACGGGATACTCGCTCCCATTCTTGGGCTCGAATATGAGATCCCCTACCTCATCCATACGACCACCTTTCAGATAACCGATGACAGCACTTACCGCCTGGTAGTACTGGACGAGAATGGCTCTCCCGTGCGGATTCTTACTGATGAAAAACTGAGGAAATTCAACTTCTCACCAAATGGTGACCTTATCCCACCCCCCGCGCGAGGCCAGAGCTACTGAGAAGCAACTCTCGTTAACCACATAGCCATGACCGATAGGGAGTAGCCCTTGCCGTAACGGCTCGCCACGTCTGCGCTAGCCCAACCGCCGATACTCTTCCGGATGTCCTCGGGACACTGAACCTCTCTGAGGCGGTCAGCCATGGTGTGCCGAAGCTCATGCGCGGTGTGCTCGATGCCCCGGCCTCTGAGCCATTTGGCGATGGTGGCGGAAGCGCTGGTGGCCTTGCAGCTGCTTTCTGAAGTGTATTTCGTGAACGCAAAGCGGGCGCCTGGTAGGGCAGCATCCACTACTCGCTGGGCAGCCCAAAGGGACGCACCTACCAGCGGCACTACGCGCTTGCTGTCCTTGTTCTTGAGCGACCGCCATGGATGCTCCTGGATTACGATGTGAGGCACTTCTGCGTCTAGCACGATGTCACTCAAGGGCAGGCCAACAATCTCCGCCAGGCGGGCCCCAGTGTCCGCGAGCATTGCTGTGATCCACCGCGCCTCATCATCCACTGCACGGCACATCTCAACGGTCTTGCGAAGGTCTTCTACCGAAAACGGCTGGCGCTCTTTTGAATCGCTCCCCTCCCCCATGATCTTCAATTCCGAGAACGGATTCGTCCGCTCGATTTCATGCTCACGGGCATACTGACTGAAGACAGCCACGATGGTGGATAGCCTCCTGCGCACACTGCTGGTGGCTGATCCACGGGCCAGCTCTGCATCGACATACGAACGAGCGTCTGCACGAGAGACAAACTCAAAGGGCTTGTCCCCAACCACGTCGATGAGCCCTGTCATCACGCGCCGAGCATCCGCAGCGAATTTCTTCTCCTCCCCCTTTGAATGGTTCCTGAGGTAGAAGTCGAAGGCGTCACTGACACACTGTTTGACAGTCCCTGCAAGAAGCCGTGTGGCTTCGCTCTCGACTGGCGTGATGTGGTCCGTGGGCATTCCTGTACCTTGATCATCCTCATCGTCATACGCATGGACAGGGCGCTTCCCGTCCAAGTAATCGAAGAACGCCTCCAGGACGGTTGGATCATTCTGGGCAGGCTTAGGCGATAGCCCCCAGTCCTTGAGAAGTGCCACGGCATGCACCCGAAGGGCCTGCGGAGTGGACGTTGGCTCGGAGCGTAGTCGCTGCCATTCAGTTTCGACTTCACGGTTCAGCCGCTCGATCTCACGCCCGGCTACCACAATGTCCGTGGTGCTGAGTTTGATCTTGACGAGCTTCTTGCCGTAGCGGGAGTGAAGGTCTTTTGGAATCGGACGCTGGAAATACAGCGTGCCATTGCGGGAATAGGAGTAGCGGAGAGTCACTTGCAGAGCGCCAAAGCTTACTTTCATCGGTAGTTACCACACAGGTTACCACGCGAGAGAAGCCTTGAGATGCTGAAACCGTTGATTTATAAGGGTTTCATGGGGATTTTGTGGTGCCGGGGATAGGAATCGAACCTACGACCTTCGCGTTACGAGTGCGCTGCTCTACCGACTGAGCTACACCGGCTTCGAGCGCTAAGCTATCATCCCAAGTACTGCCGAGCAAGATGAACAGCCGCCCTCAAGCACCCGGGCAGCCAACAGGGGCATACACTGCGGGAGCGGTAGTCACACATGCCCAACTACCTCCAGCAGCTTTGGTCCAGCTGACGGTTTGCCCGTTTACCGCGGATGGAGCATTGGTGAGTGTGCAGATGACGGATGCGACGCCGGTAGTGGCCGTTCCGGACACCGCCACTGAGCTGCAGTTGGTTGATGAAGTCGCAGCACCTATATCTGACGCAGAAGCGATATCGTGCCCTTGGTCCAGCTCTACCTGCACCAGGGACTTGAGCATGGAAGTCTCTGTGACGCCAGCTATTACCTTCGATCGAGCCAGATAGCTCGAGTAAAAGGGCAACGCGATGGCCGCAACAACTCCAATGATAGCCACGACAACCATCAGCTCAATCAGCGTAAAACCCTCCGTTTTCTTCATTACAGCTCCCTGAAAACTTCACGGGCGGCGAATGGCGCTCGCCCGTGAAGCCCTACATTACCCGGCGTTAGCAGCTGCAGCGCAACCTTTAGGCAGGTAGGTAGACGCGATAGCACTTGAGGTGCAGGTCCACCCAGTCGACGAGCGAGTCAGTAGAATAGTACCGCCAGCAATCACTGTTGGAGGGTTGACCAAGGCGCATTGAATCGTGCCGGTTACGCCGTCCGTGAAGGTGAAGGTGCAGTTCCCTGTGGAAGCCGGAGCATTGAGGTTGGTCTGGCTTACAGTAGTACCTGAATTTAGCAGATCCTCAAAACCGCTTTTGTACGACGCTGCTTCAGCCAGGCCTGCAGACACCTTCGCACGCGCTTGATATTTGGAGTACTGGGGAATGGCGATAGCTGCCAGGATACCGATGATGGCAACCACCACCATCAATTCGATCAGGGTGAAGCCCTTTTGATTTTTCATCTGTTTTCTCCAATGTGGACACCCGGCCAAACGACCTTGATCTGCAGGCAGCAATGTACGTGCCATACGCGATGGGGCGGGCATGCACAGGCACACTGGTGCTTTAGCCGCCCAGGCCTGTCGCAGAGAGATTTAAACTGACAATTTTTGTCACCAACTCATCAAAATTTGGCACCTAGACCTGACTAGGCTATAAAACACCGAATAGATGTAATCGGTGCTCCAATGAACGATATTGCCCTAAGCGGTCTTGCCAAACATTTGGTCCAGGCCGAGCTGCTTACAGACAAAAGTGCGCAACAGGCGTATCAGCAGGCTCAACGAAACCGTACGTCACTCGTACACTTCCTGGTACAAAACAAGCTGGTCTCCGGCAGATCTGTCGCTGAAATAGCATCCGAGCAATTCGGCATTTCATTTCTCGATCTCTCAACCCTTGAAAAAGACGTACAGCCGAAAGGCCTGGTCAGCGAAAAGCTGGTCCGCCAACACCGGGCGCTTCCTCTGTGGAGGCGTGGTAACAAGTTGTTTGTCGGCGTATCCGACCCGACCAATCAACAGGCAATTACCGATATTCAGTTCAGCACCGGCTTGACTACCGAAGCTATCATCGTCGAGGACGACAAGCTGGCGGACGCCATTGAGAAGCTTTTTGACCACGACACGACCGGTCTGGAGGAAATGGCTGATGTCGACCTGAACAATGTGGACGTTGAAAGCGCCAACGAACAGGATGATGAGCCGATAGCTGGCCAGGACGCCGACGATGCACCTGTTGTCCGTTTCGTGAACAAAATGCTTCTGGATGCAATCAGAGGCGGTTCATCCGACTTGCATTTTGAGCCGTACGAGAAAGTCTATCGTGTTCGGCTGCGCACAGACGGTATTCTGAGAGAGGTGGCTAAACCGCCCATCAACCTGGCAGGCCGAATTGCAGCCCGACTTAAAGTCATGGCGAATCTAGATATTTCCGAGCGCCGCAAGCCTCAGGATGGTCGCATCAAAATGCGGATATCGAAGAGCAGATCAATCGATTTCAGGGTTAATACCCTCCCCACTCTGTGGGGTGAAAAAATTGTGATGCGTATTCTTGATCCATCCAGCGCACAAATGGGTATTGACGCGCTAGGCTATGAGCCAGAGCAAAAAGAATTATACCTCCAGGCGCTGAGACAGCCTCAAGGAATGATCTTGGTTACTGGCCCAACGGGCTCCGGTAAAACCGTATCGCTTTACACAGGCCTGAACATCCTGAACACTGTTGATATCAATATCTCCACTGCCGAAGACCCAGTGGAGATCAACATGGAGGGTATCAACCAAGTCAATGTCAACCCTCGCCAGGGATTAGACTTCGCACAAGCACTGCGCTCATTCCTGCGCCAAGATCCGGACGTAATCATGGTCGGTGAGATTCGAGACCTGGAAACAGCCGAAATTGCGATCAAGGCGGCCCAAACAGGGCATTTGGTGCTGTCGACCCTCCACACCAACAGCGCTGCCGAGACGTTGACTCGATTGCAGAATATGGGAGTGGCTGGTTTTAACATCGCGACTTCCGTGAATTTGATCATTGCCCAGCGTCTTGCGCGCAAACTGTGCCCTAGCTGTAAAAAAGAAGCGGACATTCCTCATGAGACCCAGATGAAGGAAGGTTTTCCACCCCAGATGATTGGCAAATTCATCATTTACGAGCCTGTGGGATGTGCTCATTGCAATGGCGGCTACAAAGGACGTCAAGGCATCTACGAAGTGGTACGAAACACCCAAGCTCTGCAGCGCCTGATCATGGAGGACTCGAACTCGATTGACATTGCTGATCAAATGCGTGCAGAAGGCTTCAGCGACTTACGAACTTCAGGCCTGGCCAAGGTTATGCAAGGCGTCACGAGCCTTGAAGAAGTCAACCGGGTTACCAAGGACTGATGATGGCGGAGAAAGCGAGTACACCAAAAGTAATTACGTACATCTGGGAGGGCACTGACCGCAAAGGGGCCAAGGTTACCGGAGAGATGAGCGCGCCGTCGCTCCCGCTACTCAAGGCTCAGCTACGAAAACAAGGGGTAACCCCCGGAAAAATCAAGAAAAAAACTGTTTCGATCTTCAATAAAGGCAAGAAGATCAAACCGATGGATATTGCACTTTTCACTCGTCAAATGGCGACCATGATGCGTGCCGGGGTCCCCCTTCTCCAATCATTCGACATTATCGCAGAGGGTGTCGATAACCCAAACATGAAAAGACTGGTCGAGGAGCTAAAGGCCGAAGTCGGCGCTGGCAACTCCTTTGCATCTTCCCTGAGGAAGAAACCGCAATATTTTGATGACCTATATTGCAACTTGGTGGATGCGGGCGAACAAGCAGGCGCGCTTGAGGCCTTGCTTGATCGTGTAGCGACTTACAAAGAAAAAACGGAGGCACTCAAAGCCAAAATCAAAAAAGCGATGACCTACCCCATCGCAGTGCTGGTGGTAGCGTTAATAGTATCGTCCATCCTGCTGATCAAAGTTGTCCCACAGTTTCAGACCGTATTCCAAGGCTTTGGAGCCCAACTTCCTGCATTTACATTGATTGTCATAGAAGTGTCCGAAGTCCTCCAGCATTGGTGGTGGATAGTGCTCGCATGCATAATTGGTGCGGCATTCGCGTTTCGCCACATATATAAAATCAGCCCTAAATTCCGCGACGGCCTTGACCGTATCCTTCTAAAAATTCCGATTGTCGGGATGATTATTTACAAGTCCTCCGTCGCTCGTTACGCCCGTACGCTTTCGACGACTTTTGCCGCAGGCGTCCCCCTAGTCGAAGCATTGGACTCAGTAGCGGGCGCCACGGGAAATGTTGTGTTCCGGAATGCCGTCAATAAGATAAAGGCCGATGTTTCAACAGGTATGCAGTTGAATTTCTCCATGCGTTCAACGGGCGTTTTTCCAAGCATGGCCATTCAGATGACCGCAATCGGCGAAGAGTCCGGCGCGTTGGATGATATGCTGGATAAAGTGGCCAGCAACTATGAAGCAGAAGTTGATAACATGGTTGATAGCCTCACCAGCCTGATGGAGCCGCTGATCATGGTAGTGCTTGGTTTGGTCGTAGGCAGTCTCGTTGTAGCCATGTATCTTCCCATCTTCCAACTCGGCGATGTCATCTGAGATGCCCCTATCCGAATACCTGGCCACCACCCCCATGGCCTTCACCCTCTGCGCCCTGATCCTCGGCCTGGTCGTAGGCAGCTTCCTGAACGTCATCATCCACCGCCTCCCCAAGATGCTGGAACGCGACTGGAAAGCTCAAGCCCGTGACATCCTCAGCCTCCCCTCCGAGCCCGAGGGGCCGCGCTACAACCTGATGCTCCCCGCCTCCACCTGCCCCCACTGCGCCCACAAGATCCGCGCCTGGGAGAACATTCCCGTGGTCAGCTATCTTGCGCTGAAAGGCAAGTGCAGCCAATGCCAAGCCCCGATCAGCAAACGCTACCCCCTGGTGGAGCTGGCCAGCGGCGTGCTCAGCGCGTTCATCGCCTGGCATTTCGGTTTCGGCTGGGCCGCTGGGGCGATGATGTTGCTGACCTGGGGGCTGTTGGCCATGAGCCTGATCGACGCCGACCACCAGTTGCTGCCCGATGCGCTGGTGTTGCCGCTGTTGTGGCTGGGCCTGATCGTCAACGCTTTCGGGTTGTTCGCGACCTTGCCCGATGCGCTGTGGGGCGCGGTGGGCGGCTACCTGGCGCTGTGGATCGTGTTCTGGCTGTTCAAACTGGTGACCGGCAAGGAAGGCATGGGCCATGGCGACTTCAAGTTGTTGGCCATGCTTGGCGCCTGGGGTGGGTGGCAGGTGTTGCCGCTGACCATTCTGCTGTCGTCGCTGGTCGGGGCCATTCTGGGGGCGATTCTGTTGCGCTTGCGCAACGCCGCGCATAGCACGCCGATCCCTTTTGGGCCTTACTTGGCCATTGCGGGCTGGATCGCATTGCTCTGGGGTGGTCAAATAACCGCTTCTTACATGCAGTTCGCTGGTTTCTGATGACGACAGCTTCTCCCGCACCCTGGATTCTGGGCCTGACCGGTGGCATCGGCAGCGGCAAGAGTGCCGCCGCCGAGCGCTTCGCCGAGCTGGGCGTGCACGTGGTGGACGCCGATCAGGCGGCGCGCTGGGTGGTCGAGCCCGGCCGCCCGGCCCTGGCCGAGATCGCCAGGCATTTCGGTGAAGGGGTGTTGCGGGCCGATGGCACGCTGGACCGGGCGGCGTTGCGGCAGCTGATTTTCGAGAACGCCGATGAGCGTCGCTGGCTGGAAGGCCTGCTGCACCCGTTGATCGCCACCGAGATCGCCGAAGCGCTGGCCAAGGCCACGTCGCCATATGCGGTGTTCGTGTCGCCGCTGATGATCGAGTCAGGGCAGTACCGGCTGGCCCAGCGCTTACTGGTGGTGGACGTGCCGGAGGCGTTGCAGATCGAACGCACCTTGCGTCGGGACAACACCAGCCTTGAGCAGGTACAGGCGATCCTGAAGGCCCAGGCCACCCGGGAAAAACGCTTGAGCCATGCTGACGATGTGCTGGTCAATGACCGTGACCTGGCAGCCTTGCGCGCCGAGGTCGAGCGGCTGCATGCCTTTTACCTGACATTGACTGGAGGCCACTGATGAGCCAACCCCTGACCGTACAATGCCCCACCTGCGGGGCGCCGGTGGAATGGAGCGCAGCCACGCCTACCCGGCCGTTCTGTTCGGAGCGCTGCAAATTGATCGACCTGGGCGCCTGGGCGGCCGAAGAGCACAAGATTCCGGTGGGGCCGGATGCCGAGGATGAAATGTTCTCGGGCGATTTGCCCCATAGCGAGCATTGATTTCACCGCACCACAGAGGCAGGCGCCGATGGGCTGGGCATCAGTCATCCTTCCACGGCGCCGCCAGGTAGCGGGTACGGTTGAAGGTCTCCAGCCATTCGGGGCAGAACACCACCAACGCGGTGACGATGACGCCGTTGATGAAGGCCTCGGGAAAGATCACCAGCCACAGGTAGCCGATAAAGTCCCATAGCCATTCCGGCAAGGCAAAACGCCCGTCCAGCCACAGCAGCCCTACCCCCGCCAATACACACAGCAATGCCGCCAACGCCGCAGGAAAGAACCCCGAGCAGAAAATGTAGATGAAGGGATTTTTCGGTTGCAGGCGCTCTACCCCCTGCGCGCACAGCTCGGTGACCAGCACCGGCAGGCCAATCAGCAACAACCCGTTGACGCCCGCGGCTGGCAGGTCCTGGTACCCGAGCGCTACCAGGCCCATCTGCGCAGCCAGGGCACCGACCAGGGCCAGCGGCCAATCCAGCAGCAGGGTGACCGCCGTCAGGCCTAGAAAGTGGTAGGACACCCCACTGTCGAAGTCCCGCCGCACCAGCCACAACATGAACAGCGCCAGCACCGTGCCGAACAGCAGGTGCTGACGGCGGCTGTCGGCGAACAGCTCTACCCACGGTGCGCGCCATACCGCCCAGCCGAGGACGGGGACATACAGGCACCAGCCGATCGCGAGGGTCGCGCCGGACAGCACCTGCGCGCTGATCATTTTTTCGCCTGCTCCAACGCCGCCTTCAACGCGGCGGCGTCGGTGAATTCATGCTGGGCCACCACGCGCTGGTGGTCCAGTTCCAGCCACAGTACCGAGTCGTCGGCGACGTTGTAACCAGGCGCGATCCGCCCCTCGCGGTCGAGCACCACCCGGTAGTCGTAGGAGCGCATGGACGGCAGGGCAAACATCTTCGCAATCAGCCGCGGCATGCGCTGGATATCGGCCAGGAATACCGCGTGGCGGCTTTCCAGGTAGCCTTTTGGCTGGCCTTGCAGGGCCGCGTTGACCAGCTTGGCGCCCCCCATGTCGCGGGCCACCAGCAGAACGCGGGCTTCGTCGTTGAGGGTGTAGGCAGTGTCGAACTGGTCGAGCAGGGTCCAGGCGGGCACGTGTTCGCCCACTTCCAGGGCCATCGCCCAGCACGGCAGCAGGCTGAGCAGCAGGCAGGTCCAGAACTTCATCGGCAGGTTCCTCAGGGAAATTTGGCTTATTGGCAGTCTACACCCCAGGCCATGACACGGCGTGTGCAAGTCATTCACTGCAAAGCGCATTTGAACGCTAAGCTTGTGTGCATGGATGACTCAGATTACCTGCGCCTGCTCACCATCCAGGCCGAACAAGCCAATGCGTTCCTGTCCAATGCCCGCAAATGGGAGCGCGAGCGTTGGGTCTGCCAGCGCTTGTTGCAAGGGTTGAACATTCCCTACCGGGCCGAAGAATTCAACCCCGCCGGGCAGGAGCCACCGGACGTGCTGTTCCGCGACGCCAGTTTCGAGGTGTTCTTCGTGCTGGATGAAGGTCGCCGGCTCAACGACGAATGGCGCGAAGAGTTACAGCGGCGCCGCAGCGCGTTTTCCCTGGCACAGCTGGTGCGGCGCGAAGCCCGGCCCCGGCGTATCGGCGCACCGGAGTTGCTTCAGCGACTGGCGCCAACCTTGCGCAAGAAGTCCCATAACTACAAAGAGCGCGGCCTGGACCTGGGCGAGCTGGACATCATTGCCTTCGCCAGCCTCAAACGCGAAGTGCTGGACCTCAACAGCCATTTCCCACCGCCCACCGAATACCTGCGCCAGGGCTGGCGCTCGCTGTCGCTGGTGGGTCCGACCTTCGCCCGGGTGTTGTTCGCCCACCCCGATGCACCGGATTTCCTGCGCAGCAACCTGGGGCGCAGCATCGTCTTCGACGTGGGTATCAGCCTGTAATGCCCCCCGCTCCCTGCAAAAACCCTGTGGGACCGGGCGAAGCTCGGGAAACATGCACCGCGCAGTAATTGGCGACACCGGGCGCCCTTTTCCCGAGCTTCGCCCGGTCCCACAGGCCAGTCCTACAGTGGTTTATATACCGTCATTGTGGAACACTGTACTTTTCCCACAATCAGAAGCGTCTACCTTCCGAGGTCACGATGAGCAGCCGTTTGAGTCCCGAAGATCAGCAACGCGTGGATGATTACCTGCAACTGCCCCAGCACAAAGTCGAGCGCCGGCCTTTTCGGCCGTGGATGCTCCTGGTGCTGACGGTGGCCATCACCGTCGGCCTTGGCCTGTTGAGCCGTCTGATCAGTTACCTGGTGCTTTGAGCTGCCTTGCGCTCGCCCGGAACCGGCCGCCAGAAGCGGCCTTCACCCATGACCCACAGAATTCCGTAAACCTTATGAGTACTTTGAATGACACATCGTATCGTGATTGTCGGCGGTGGCGCCGGCGGCCTGGAGTTGGCGACCCGCCTGGGTAAAACCCTGGGCAAGCGTGGCACCGCCAGCGTGACCCTGGTCGACGCCAACCTGACGCACATCTGGAAACCACTGCTGCACGAAGTGGCTGCCGGCTCGCTGAACTCTTCGGAAGACGAACTGAACTACGTGGCCCAGGCCAAGTGGAACCACTTCGAATTCCAGCTGGGCCGCATGAGCGGCCTGGACCGTGCCGCCAAGCAGATTCAACTGGCTGCCACCCTGGACGAGAACGGCCTGGAGCTGGTGCCTGCGCGCACCCTGGGGTATGACAGCCTGGTGATTTCGGTGGGCAGCACCACCAACGACTTCGGCACCCTGGGCGCGGCGCAGAACTGCCTGTTCCTGGACACCCGCAAGCAGGCCGAGCGCTTCCACCAGCAACTGCTGAACCACTACCTGCGCGCCCACGCCCATCAGGACCAGGACAGCCAGATCAGTGTTGCCATCGTTGGCGCCGGGGCCACCGGGGTGGAGCTGGCTGCCGAGCTGCACCACGCGGCCCACGAGCTGGCTGCCTACGGTCTGGACAAGATCAAGCCGCAGAACATGCGCATCACCCTGATCGAAGCCGGCCCTCGTGTACTGCCTGCCCTGCCCGAGCGCATCGGCAACCCGGTGCACAAGACCCTGGAAAAGCTTGGGGTCACGGTGCTGACCGGCGCCTCAGTGAGTGAAGTAGGCCCTGACAGCTTGAAGACTGCCGACGGCAAAGTCATTCCGGCCAGCCTGAAAGTATGGGCGGCGGGTATCCGCGCGCCGGCCTTCCTCAAGGACATCGACGGCCTGGAAACCAACCGCATCAACCAGCTGCAGGTGCTGCCGACGCTGCAAACCACTCGCGACGAGAACATCTTCGCTTTTGGTGACTGCGCCGCCTGCCCGCAGAAAGGCACCGACCGCAACGTGCCGCCGCGTGCACAGGCCGCCCACCAGCAGGCGTCCTTGCTGGCCAAGTCGCTTAAACTGCGCATCGAAGGCAAGGAATTGCCGGAATATACCTACAAGGATTACGGCTCGCTGATCTCGCTGTCGAAGTTCTCGGCAGTGGGTAACCTGATGGGCAACCTGACCGGCAGCGTGATGCTGGAAGGCTGGTTGGCGCGCATGTTCTACGTGTCGCTGTACCGCATGCACCAGATGGCGCTGTACGGCACCTTCAAGACCATGATGCTGATGCTGGGCAGCCGCATCGGCCGCGGCACCGAGCCTCGCCTCAAACTGCACTGATCCCCTCCCCGCCTTCGGCCGCTGCCACGTAGCAGCGGCCGCAAGGCTGCGTCCGCAGTATATGCGGTGGGCCTGACACTGCGCGGTGGCTGTGACGCGGCCGGGTCCGCTGCGGTTATCCATTTCTATTTGCGACAAGGTGCGCTTTACCGGCGACGTGACGCTTGCTATACCTGTATATACAGGCTTATATAGCTCCCATCACAACCTGACATCAGGACACCGCCATGCCCGCCCCACTGCACATCCTGCCCGGCCATTTCGACCTCGACCAACTGCGTGCCATCTATCAACAGCAAGCTCCGTTCGAGCTGGATGCGTCGGCCCGGGACGTAGTGGCGGCCAGTGCCAATACCGTCAGCCAGATCATCGCCAATGAACGCACCGTGTACGGCATCAATACCGGCTTTGGCCTGCTCGCCCGCACGTCCATCGCCACCGACAAGCTGGCCAAACTGCAGCGCAACCTGCTGCTGTCCCACTGCACCGGCACCGGCCCGTTGCTGGACGATGCCAGCGTCGGCTTGATCATGGCGCTGAAAGTGGCATCGCTGGCACGTGGTTTCTCCGGGGTGCGCTGGGAGCTGATCGAAGCACTGCGTAGCCTGTACTCCGCGAAAGTGTTCCCCTGCATCCCCTCCCAAGGCTCGGTAGGTGCTTCTGGCGACCTGGCGCCACTGGCGCACATGTCGGCAGTACTGATCGGCGTCGGTCGGGTGCGCCATGAAGGGCGTGAAATGGATGCCGTCGAGGGCCTCGCCATCGCCGGGTTGAAGCCGCTTGAGCTGGGGCCGAAGGAAGGTCTCGCGTTGATCAACGGCACCCAGGTGTCCACGGCGCTGGCCCTGCGCGGTCTGTTTGCCGCCGAGAAGCTGTTCAGCGCCGCCGTGGTGGCGGGCAGCTTGACCGTCGAAGCCCTGAAAGGCTCGGCCGTACCCTTCGACCCGCGCATCCAGGCCGTGCGCGGCCAGCCCGGGCAGATCGCTGCGGCAGCGTACTACCGCGACCTGCTGGGCAGCACCAGCGAAATCCGCCAGTCCCATGCCGACTGCAAGCGCGTGCAAGACCCCTACTCCCTGCGCTGCCAGCCTCAGGTGATGGGTGCTTGCCTGGACCACATGCGTTTCGCCGCGGGTGTTTTCCTGCGCGAGGCCAACGCCGTGTCGGACAACCCGTTGGTGTTCAGCGCCGACGGCGACGTGCTGTCGGGCGGCAACTTCCACGCCGAGCCCGTGGCCATGGCCTCCGACGTGCTGGCCCTGGCCATCTCGGAAATCGGCGCGTTGTCCGAACGCCGTACCGCGCAACTGGTGGACCCGGCACTGTCCGGCCTGCCCGCCTTCCTGGTGCGTGAAGGCGGCCTGAACTCCGGCTTCATGATTGCCCAGGTGACCGCGGCGGCCCTGGCCTCCGAGAACAAGACCCTGGCCCACCCCGCGTCCATCGACAGCCTGCCCACCTCGGCCAACCAGGAAGACCACGTTTCCATGGCCACCTTCGCCGCCCGCCGACTGCTGGACATGGCCGGCAACAGCAGCGCCGTGGTGGCTATCGAATTGCTCGGTGCCGCCCAAGGCATCGACCTGCTGGCGCCATTGCAAACCTCGCCGAAACTCACCCAAGTGATGCAGTTCATCCGCGAAGGCGTGGCCCACTACGATGAAGACCGCTACTTCGCCCCGGATATCGCCGCAGCGCGCGGCTGGGTCGAAGACGGTGTGTTTGGCCGCTGGCTGGCCTTCAGCGAGCTGTACCAGGGATGACCCAGGCGCTCTACCAGAAGGCCAAGGACTTTGTGCTGCACAAGGTCCAGGCCGGTGACTGGAAGCCCGGCGACCTGATTGCCTCGGAAAACCAGTTGGTGCAAACCCTGGGCATGTCGCGCATGACCGTCAACCGCGCCCTGCGCGAGTTGGCCGATGAGGGCCGACTCGTGCGGGTCAATGGCGTGGGCACCTTCGTGGCCGAGCACAAGCCGCAGTCCAACTTGATGCGCATCAGCAACATCGGCGACGAGATTGCTGCCCGGGGCCACCGTTATGAGTGCCGCATGCTGCATATGGGACGTGAATTGGCTTCCATGAGCATCGCCGCAGCCATGGGCCTGGCCACGGGCACATCGGTGTTTCATCTGCTGTGCGTGCACTTGGAAGAAGGCGTGCCGGTGCAACTGGAGGATCGTTATGTGAACCCGGAGCTGATCCCGAAGTTGCTGGAACAGGACTTTGGCGCGCAGCTGCAACCGGCGAGTTACCTGCTGCAGGTGGTTCGGCCAGATGAGATGGAGCACATCGTCGAAGCCGGGCATCCGAATGAGCAGGAGGCCAGGCTGCTGCAGATGGAGACCAATGAGGCCTGCCTGGTGTTGCTGCGGCGTACGTGGACTGCCGAGCGGGCGGTGACTTATGTGCGGTTGGTGCATCCTTCTTCGCGGTATCGGTTGGGTAGTCGCGTGAAGGTGTAGGTAGGCGGCGCCTGTTTCCCGAGCTTCGCCCGGCCCCACATGGCAATACGCAACGCCTGCAGGACCGGGCGAAGCTCGGGAAGCGGCACACAAAAATCCAACGCATAAAAAAAGGCGTCCGCAAGGGACGCCTTTTTTCTGAATATGGTCGGGGTAAGGGGATTCGAACTCCTGACATCCTGCTCCCAAAGCAGGCGCGCTACCGGACTGCGCTATACCCCGGTACAAAAAAGGCACCCAGAAGGCGCCTTTTTTGATGCCTTCAGACGTTACTCTGAAGGTCTTTTAAGATCTGACCCAGCGAACTGGAGTCAAAAATGGTGGGTCGTGTGGGACTCGAACCTACGACCAATTGGTTAAAAGCCAACTGCTCTACCAACTGAGCTAACGACCCAAAAATGGTCGGGGTAAGGGGATTCGAACTCCTGACATCCTGCTCCCAAAGCAGGCGCGCTACCGGAC